>WBZO01000014.1_pt1 | contig 509303 bp, 402 predicted proteins | sample 5204261 | NCBI WGS metagenome assembly WBZO01 (sample SAMN12412400, study PRJNA552823) | activated sludge metagenome | isolation source: activated sludge from anammox sidestream of wastewater treatment plant... | place: USA: North Carolina | collected 2017-09 | reverse complement strand
GGTCACGTCCTGCAAGCAATTGATCTAACAGCTCTTTGGAAAAACCTGCTGTGTCGTTCTTCGCCATACAACCTCCTCGCCCTCGCGGGCAGTGTATGGCTCAACACACAAAAAATCAGACAGTCCCCGGCGGGATGCTACTAACGTGAGCGCAAGAAGCAGATCGCCGCCGGTGCCACGGTCTGTGGGGCAACTCCAGACGCGACGGGAGACTTCAAATGAAGCACAACGCTACGGCGGCTCCTCCCTTCGAAGTGGCAGCCCGCCGTGACCGCCCCACCCCCGCATCCCCCCGACGCCTGAAGCCCGTGCCAGCCCAAATGCCCGCTCTTCGATTCTTAAAGAGAGGAGCTAAGGCCTCCCGCTTCGCGTCGGCCTTGCCGCTTGGCGGGTGGAGTTGGGTGGGGGTGTTTTTGACGCGGCCGGGGCAACTGCAATTCCAGGCCGTTGCCGGCATGTCGCATCACGGAGCCGCCGTAGCGTTGCGGGTCATTTGAAGTCTCCCGTCGCGTCTGGAGTTGCCCCACAGACCGTGGCACCGGCGGCGGCCGGCGTCGCCCGTGGCACGTTCCCTCCCCCGCGGCGACAAAAACACCCCCACCCAGCTCCGCACGCCAAGCCCGGTACCACCGTCCTCGCTCAGCTTCGCGAATGCAACTCCGTCCCACTGAAGAAGAACGCAATCTCCTTCTGCGCCGTATCCACCGCATCCGACCCGTGCACCACATTCCTCTCGATGCTCTCGGCGAGATCCGCCCGGATGGTCCCCTTCGCCGCCTTCTTCGGATCCGTCGCTCCCATGATCTCCCGATTGCGCGCGATCGCGTTTTCTCCCTCCAGCACCTGCACCATCACCGGCCCCGAGATCATGTACTTCACCAGATCCCCATAGAACGGCCTCTCCCGATGCACCGCATAAAACGCCTCCGCCTCGCGCTGCGACAAATGCCGCATCCGCGCCGCGACGATCCGCAGTCCCCCCTGCTCGAAGCGGCGGTACACCTCGCCGATCAGGTTACGGCCGACGCCGTCCGGTTTGACGATAGACAAAGTGCGCTCGAGCGCCATGAGACATCTCCAGTGAGTGGAAGGAACGATTGTCGGTCTAGACGGTGAAGCTTTCGCCGCAGCCGCATTCCCCTTTGATGTTGGGGTTGCGGAACTTGAACGCTTCGTTCAGGCCCTGCTTGACGAAGTCGACCTCGGTGCCATCGATGTAGCGCAGGCTGTCGGCATCGACGATCACCTTCACGCCCTGATCTTCGAACACCACATCGCCCGCATTCACCGCTTCGGCGTAGTTCACCACGTAGGCGAAGCCCGAGCAGCCGGTCTTCTTGACGCCCAGCCGCAATCCCACGCCGTGGCCGCGCGCGCCCAGGTAGGTGCGGATGCGGTCGGCGGCGGAGGTTGTCAGTGAAATGGCCATGCGGGGCATTTTAACGCATTGCGCAGAAACGGCTTGTGATCCAGCAGCTGTAATGGGGCTGGAAAAGCGTTCTTAAACGGCGCGGGATCCCAGGCGGGAACGATGTCTTCCTGAAGCAAGGCCGATCCCCGTCTGCGGAGGAATTCCGGAGCCGTCCAGGCCGGCTCCTACGATGACCTAAGGAATCGAGCAGACGCCGCGACATTCGTCGCCGGCGGTAGTACCGCCGACGTCAGCGACTCACGGCGCTCCGGCGCAAGACGCTGTTGCGATAGCCGTAGCCGGCATAGATCAACAGGCCAATCGCGATCCAGCCGCTCATCCACTTCCAGTTGTCGATGAAAGAGCGGCCGAACAGCCACAGGCAGCACACCGCGCCGAGGACGCAGACCACCGGCGCGAACGGCACGCGGAACGGGCGCGGCAGATCGGGGCGTGTCCGGCGCAGCACGAGCACGCCGATACAGACCGTCGCAAAGGCCAGCAACGTGCCCATCGACACGAGATCGCCCAACACGCCGATCGGCAGCAGGCCGGCCAACGTCGCCGCGATGACGCCCACGACAACGGTGCCGATGTAAGGCGTCTGGAACTTCGGATGCACGCGCCCGAAAACCTTCGGGAGCAGCCCGTCTTTCGCCATCGAATAGAAGATGCGGGGCTGGCCCATCAGCATCACCAGGATCACCGAAGACAGGCCGGCGATCGCGCCGATTTCCACCAGCGTCTTCAACCACAGCAGGCTCGGGTAGGCTTCCAGCGCGGTCGCAACCGGCTTAGGCGTGCCGAGCTGGGTATACGGCAACAGTCCCGTGAGCACGCTCGCGACGATGATGTACAGCAACGTGCAAATGGCCAGCGACGCGAGAATGCCGATCGGCATGTCGCGCTGCGGATTCTTCGCTTCGCCCGCCGCCGTGGAGACCGCATCGAAACCGATGTAGGCGAAGAACACGATCGAAGCGCCGCGAATCACGCCGTCCCAGCCGAAGTGGCCATCCCCCTGCCCCGGCGGGATGAACGGATGCCAGTTGTCCGGGTTGACGAAATGGATGCTGAAGGCGATGAACAGCAGGATCACCGTCACCTTGATCGCGACCACGATCGAGTTGACGAACGCCGACTGCGTGATGCCGATATAACAAAGCCCGGAGATGGCCGCGACGATCGCGACCGCGGGCAGGTTGATGATCGCGCCGGTGGTGGTGAGGCTGCCCTTCACGTAGGCCAGCGGCGCGTTGGCCAGCTCCGCGGGCAAGGCTGCGCCTATGGTGCCGAGGAAACTATTGAGATATCCGGACCAGCCCACCGCCACGGTCGAGGCGGCGAACAAATATTCGAGCACCAGCATCCAGCCGATGAACCAGGCGACCGCTTCGCCCAACGTCGCGTATGAGTAGGAGTACGCGCTGCCCGACACCGGGATCATCGAGGCGAATTCCGCGTAGCAGAGGCCGGCAAAAGCGCACGCGATCCCGGCGAATACGAAGCTGAGCACGATGGCGGGACCGGCGTGATTGGCGGCCGCCTGGCCGGTCAGAACGAAGATACCCGCGCCGATGACTGCGCCGATGCCGAGCAGGGTGAGCTGGCGGGCGGAGAGGCAGCGTTTCAGGGAAATTTCACCTTGGACCGTGCCTTCTACGGGCTCGCCCGCGTCGACGTGGGGGGCGGCGGAGACCGGTTTGGTTACGAATAGGCCTGCATTTGACATGATGTTGCCTTCGTTGCCTGTGGATTTTTTGGGCGGGGGGACTGTACACAAGCGGCTTGGGGATTGCGAGGCGGACGATGCCCGACTCCTCAGCTCTGCAAGCTCTTCGGCTCAGCGCTTCAAGTCATCGGGGACGTGCGGCGCAAGTGCAGCTACGAGCGCGTCGAACACTTTGGGGTTGCCGGCAACGATGTGGCCGGCCTGCTTATATTCCCCTCCGGTCAGCGTGCCGACTCGGCCGCCGGCCTCCTGGATCAGCAGCGTTCCGGCCGCCGTGTCCCAAGGATTCAGGCCCATTTCCCAGAAGCCGTCGGTGCGGCCCGCCGCCACGTATGCGAGATCCAGGGCTGCGGAGCCGGGGCGGCGGATGCCGGCGGTGGAGCTCATGATGGTCTTCAGCATGGCCAGATACGGGTCCATCCAGCGCGTATTCTCGCGGTACGGGAAGCCGGTGCTGATCAGGGCCCCCTCGAGGCCGCGCTGCTTGCTGACGCGGATGCGGCGGCCGTCGAGCTGGGCGCCCTCCCCGCGCGAGCCGGTGAACAGCTCCTGGCGCAGCGGGTCGTACACCACCGCCTGTTCGAGACGGCCGCGGCGCTCGAGCGCGATGGAGACGCTGAAGGTGGGGAAACCGTGCAAAAAATTCGTCGTGCCGTCGAGCGGATCGATGATCCAGATGAATTCGCTCTCCCCGGTGCGTCCGCTTTCCTCCGCCAGGAAAGCATGATCCGGATACAGGCGGCGGACCGCGGCCATGATTTCCTGCTCGGCCATGCGGTCGACCTCGCTCACGAAGTCATTGCGGCCCTTGGACTCGACCTGGATGGCGTCGAGACGAGGGAGGCTGCGGACGATCAGGTCGCCCGCGCGCCGCGCCGCGCCTATGGCAATGTTCAGTAGGGGATGCATGGATGCACGTAGAATATCAGACGCTCATGCCTTCACTCATCCGAATCGTGCTGGTCGACACCTCCCACCCGGGCAATATCGGGGCCGCCGCGCGCGCCATGAAGAACATGGCGCTGTCCGAGCTGACTCTGGTGCGGCCGCGCGAGTTCCCGAGCAGCGAAGCGGCGGCACGCGCCTCTGGCGCGGACGATATCCTGCAGCGCGCGCGCGTGGCGCAAACGCTGGAAGAGGCCGTTGCGGATTGCGCGATCGTGGCCGGCGCCACCTCGCGCCCGCGCATGCACTACTGGAAAGTCTTCGACGCGCGCGCGGCGGCCCGCGAGATCGTCAAACTGGAGCCGCAGCCCGTCGCCGTGGTCTTCGGATCCGAGCGTTACGGGCTCAGCAACGAAGAACTCAACCGCTGCAACTGGCTCATTCGCATCCCCGCCAATCCGGAATACGAGTCCCTGAATCTCTCCCAGGCGGTGCAGATCATCGCCTACGAGCTGTTTCTCGCGCGGGGCGCGACGAACGCCGTTCCGCTGGAGCGCGAAGCGCCGCTCGCGACCGCGCAGGAGATGCACCGGCTGTACGAGCACCTGGAGCAGGTGCTGCTGGAGGTGGACTTCCGCGACCGCACTCCCTCGAGCGGTCATCTCATGGGGCGACTGCGTCGGCTGCTCAATCGCGCGGAGCTGGACCAGAACGAGATGAACATCCTGCGCGGCGTGCTCTCCGCCGTGCAGAACAAACGGCGAACGGCGGGCGACAAATGAGCGCGCCGCGCAAGATCGTCTACCTGGATTACGCATCGACGACGCCGGTCGACGCGCGGGTTGCGGCGGCCATGGCAGAAGCCCTGACCGCGGAAGGCGCGTTCGGCAATCCCTCCTCCACACATGCGTTCGGCGCCGCCGCGCGCGCCGCCGTGGAACGCGCCCGCGTCCAGGTTGCCGGCTTGATCGGCGCGCAGGCCGGGGAAATCGTCTGGACCAGCTCGGCTACGGAGGCCAACAATCTCGCGATCCTCGGCGTCGCCCGCCATGCACTGCGCGCGCGACGCGCGCTGCGTCAGGACCCGTCCCGTGTGCACCTCATCACGGCGCGCACCGAACACAAATCCGTGCTCGGTCCGTGCAAACAATTGGAGCGCGAGGGCTGCAGCGTCACTTACCTCGAACCGCAGCCGGATGGCCGTATCGATCCGCGGCAAGTCGAGCAGGCTTTGCAATCGCAGACGGCGCTGGTGTCGATCATGCACGTCAACAACGAGATCGGCACGATCAACGACGTCGCTGCGATTGGCTGCGTGTGCCGGGCCCGCGGCGTCGCTTTCCACGTCGATGCGGCCCAAAGCGCCGGGAAGATCCCCATCGATGTGGAGTCGATGTCGATCGACCTATTGTCCTTGAGCGCGCACAAGATCCATGGCCCCAAGGGCGCGGGCGCGCTGTACGTGCGGCGCGAGCCCCCGCTCGGCCTCGAGCCGGTGTTGTTCGGCGGCGGACAGGAGGGCGGCTTGCGCTCGGGAACGCTGGCGACTCATCAGATCGTCGGAATGGGACTGGCCTGTGAAATCGCCGCGTCCGCCGCCGGGAGCGGCGCGCAACGCTTCGCCGCTCTGAGAGAACGTTTGTGGCGCGGGCTGCAGGCGCTGGGGAACGTGCTCCCGAATCCCGCAGTCGCCTCCCCCGCCCTCGTTCCCCAGATTCTCAATGTCTCCTTCGATGGCGTCCACGGCGAATCGCTGCTCGCCGGGTTGGACGATCTCGCGGTTTCCAGCGGCTCGACTTGCAACTCGGCGACCCGCGAGCCGTCGTACGTGCTGCGAGCTCTTGGCCGCAGCGACGCCCAGGCGGAAGCTTCCCTGAGATTCAGCCTTGGCCGCGACACGACGCCGGAGGACATAGACTACGCGATCGCCGCGGTAGCGCGCGTCGTGCGCCGACTGCGCGACCTCAGTCCGGCCGCGGGCGCGCCGGCGGACGCTTGCGGATTTGCGGTGGGCGAAGCCGGATCGATGCACCAGGGCACATGGATCCGGTGGCTGCTGAAGATCGATAGCGGAAGAATTGCCGAAGCGCGCTACCAGGCTTACGGGTGTCCGCACACCCTCGCCGCCTGCGAGTGGCTGCACCGGCATCTGCCCGGACGTGCTGCGACGACAAACTCTGTCCTGCCCGAAGGGGCCGCGGGCCTGGCGGCCGCGGTGGGAGCGCCGCCGGAAAAACTCGGTCGGCTGCTCATCATTGAGGACGCTTTGCGAGCCGCTTGCGCAGCTGGATGTTGACCGCTTCGACCGCGACCGAGAAGGCCATCGCGAAGTAGAGGTACGCCTTCGGAATCTCGAAGTGCATGCCCTCGGCGATCAGCGCCACGCCGATCAGGATCAGGAACGCCAGCGCCAGGATCTTCAACGTCGGATGCCGCTCGATGAACGCGCTGATGCCGCGCGACAGCCACATCATGACGATGATCGCGATGACGATGGCCGCCACCATGATGGGCACGTCGCGCGACAGGCCGACGGCGGTGAACACCGAGTCCAGCGAGAACACGATGTCGATGATGGCAATCTGGATTACCGTGGCGAGGAAGTTCGCGAACACCTTTTTCGGCCCGTGCTCCTCCGCGCCCTCCAGCGTATGGTGAATCTCCAGCACGCTCTTGGCGAGCAGGAACAGCCCGCCGAGGAACAGGATCAGGTCGCGGCCGGAGACCGCCTGCGGACCGATATGGAACCAGGGATGGATCAGGCGCGTGAGCCAGACGATCGAGAACAGCAGCGCCACGCGGGTGAACATGGCGAGCGCGAGGCCGGTGATGCGCGCCGATTCCTGCCGCGCCTTCGGGAGGCGCGCGACGAGGATCGAGATGAAGATGATGTTGTCGACGCCGAGAATGATCTCGAGCGCGGTCAGCGTGAGAAAGGCAAGCCAGGCATGAGGGTCGGAAAGAAGTTCAATCATGCGCGTGCGAGGTCAAGGGTGGTGGCGGAGGATAACGGCAAATCGGCTCGGAGGGGAGATTTGCCCGGACCCGGCGGGAGAGTTGTCCCGAGTTATCCACAGCCGGGGAATAGACCCGCTCAGGCCGCTGGGTCAGCGGCGCGGGATCGAAACGACTGGCGGGAATTACGGCAACCCGTCCAATTCCTCGGCTTTCTTGGGCGGCATCAAATCCGCCGCCTTCAACTTCATGTCCAGCGACAGCGCGCCCGCGACATAGATCGACGAATACGTGCCTACGATAATACCGATGGTCAACGCCCACGAGAACCCGCGCAGCGTCTCCCCGCCCACCAGCAGCAGCACGATGACCACCAGCAGCGTCGCGCCGCTGGTGATGATGGTTCGCGACAGCGTCTGGTTGATCGACGCGTCCATGACCTGTTCCGGCTCGGTCGCGCGCCGGCCGCGGAAATTCTCGCGCACGCGGTCGAACACCACCACGGTGTCGTTCAGCGAGTAGCCGATTACCGCCAGGATCGCAGCCAGCACCGCAAGGTCGAAAGTGATCTGCGTGACCGAGAAGAAGCCGAGGATGATGATCGGGTCGTGCAAGGTGGCGATCACTGCGGCCAGGGCCAATTTCCATTGGAACCGGAACCAGGTGTAGATGCCGATCAGGATGAAGGTGAACAGCACCGCCAGCGCGCCGTGCTCCGTAAGCTCCTCGCCGACCTGCGGACCCACGACCTCCGTGCGGCGCAGCTGCACTCCGGGCTCGGCCGCTTGCAGCGACTCGACGACCTTGCGGCTGACGTCGTTGACGTTCTCGCCGGCCTGCGGAAGCAGGCGCACGATGACATCGCGCGAGCTGCCGAAATTCTGCACCTGCGCGTGCGGATAGCCGGCCTTCTCGACCGCGCCGCGCGTGCGGTCCAGGTTGGCCGCGTTCGGATAAGAGAATTCCAGCACCACCCCGCCGGTGAAATCGATGCCCAGGTTCAGGCCGTGGACGCCCAGCAGCACCAGCGAGGCGAGCATTGCCGCCGCTGAGATCCCGTACCACATGCGGCGGGTCCGCATGAACGGGTAGGTCGTGACTTTGTGGAAAAACTCCATGGCGTATTTTCCGTCGAATATGGCCGTCGAATGTGGCCGTCAGATGGACAGATGATCGAGCCGGCGGCGCCGGCCCCACATGAAATGCACCAGCGCGCGGCTGCCGACCACCGAGGTGAACAGCGAGGTGAGAATGCCGAGCGTCATCACGATGGCGAAGCTGCGGATCGTGCCGGTGCCGAAGGCGAACAGCACCACGCCGGCGATCAGCGTGGTCACGTTGGAGTCGGCGATCGTGGCGAACGCGCGCTCGAAGCCGGCGTTGATCGCCGATTGCGGCGAGTTGCCGTTGCGCAGCTCTTCGCGGATGCGCTCGTAGATGAGGATATTGGCGTCCACGGCGATACCGAGATGGAACACCACCGCCGCGATGCCGGGCAATGACAGCGACGCCTGCAGCGCCGAGAGCAGACCCACGGTCAGCACGAGGTTCGAGAGCAGCACCGCGTTGGCCACCCAGCCGAAAGCGCGGTAGTAGATCGCCATGAAGATGAAGGTGAGCACCAGCCCGATCAGCATGGCGCGCACGCCCTTGGCGATGTTGTCCTGTCCGAGGCTCGGACCGACGGTGCGCTGCTCGATCATCGACAGCGGGACGGCGAGGGAGCCGGCGCGCAGCAGCAGAGCCAGCTCTTTCGATTCGGCCAGCTGCAGGCCGGTGATCTGGAAATTCGTGGAGAACACGCCGCGGATGGTCGCGGCATTGATGACTTCCTCTTCGGTGCAGAAGTTGCCGCTGCGCGTACCCTTGCACTGCTCGCCCTCGCCCAGGCGCTTCTTCTCGATGTACACGACCGCCATCAGGCGGCCGAGGTTCTGCTGCGTCGTCTTCAGCATCTGCTGTCCGGCGCGCGCGTCCAGACGAACGCTGACGCCGGGGCCGTCCTGGGTCGGCTCCGCGGTCGCGCCGGTCAATTGATCGCCGGAGGCGATGATCTCGCGCTTGAGCAGGATGGGCTGGCCGCTGTCGCGCCGTTTGTAGAGTTTCGAGCCCAGCGGCACGCGATGGGATTGCTCGGCCTCGAAGGGATTGTTGGCCTCGTCGACCATGCGGAATTCGAGGGTCGCCGTGGCGCCCAGCACGCGGATGGCTTCGTTCGGATCCTGCACGCCCGGCAGCTCGACGACGATGCGGTCGACGCCTTGCTTCATGATCACCGGCTCGGAAATGCCCAGCTCGTCCACGCGGTTGCGCAAGGTCGTCAGGTTCTTCTCGATGGCGAAATCGCGCTGCTTCTTGATCTCCTCCGGCGTGAGCTTCGCCGACAGGGTCGCGGTGCCCGCATCCGTATCGATCTGAACGCCGCGCTCGGGGCCCGCGAGCGCCTGCTTGGCCGTGTCCAGATCGGCGGCGTCGCGCAAGGTGACGCGCACGGTATCGCGATCGGTGCTGATGCCGGTGTAGGCGATTCGTTTGTCACGCAGCAGCGCGCGGAAATCGCGCTCCAGGCCCTGCAGCGCCTGGTCGACGGCATCCTGCACCGCGACCTCGTACACGAAATGCACGCCGCCGCGCAGATCCAGTCCCAGGCTCATCGGCTTCAGGCCGATCTTGCGCATGAGCTCGGGCATCCGCGAGGCGTACGCGAGCGCGACGGTGTACTCGCGCCCGTCGGCTTTCTGCATCGCTTCGCGCGCCTTCAGCTGGTCCTCCACCGTCGGGAACCTCAGCACGAGCCGGCCTTTCTCGAAGTGGGAGGCGTTGATGGCGACATCGGCTTTCTTCAGCACCTCGCGCACGTGCTGCTCGTGGCTCGCCTGCATTTCCTGACGGTCCTCGCGCGAGAGCTGCAGCGCGGGGTCCTCGCCGAACATGTTGGGCAACGCGAATACGGTGCCGAGCACCATGACGATGATGACGGTCCAGTATTTCCAGGCGGGGAACTGATACATAACGCTTCTTTATTATCCCCTCCGCCCGCGGGCGGGAGGGTGCGGGTAAAGGGCCATCGGCGGCGATCTAGCTCTTCAAAGTTCCCTTGGGCATAAGGGAGGTGACCTGCATCTTCTGCACCTTCACCTGCACGCCGCTGGCGATTTCCAGCGTGATCAGCGAATCCTCGACGTCGACCACTTTGCCCAGGAGCCCCCCGCCGGTAACCACCTCATCGCCGGCAGCCAGGGCGCTCAGCATGGCGCGATGCTCCTTGGCGCGCTTGCTCTGGGGGCGGATCAACATGAAATAAAAGATGACGAAGAACAGGCCCATCATGAGCAGGAAGCCGTATTGGTTGCCCTGCTGGGCGGGGGCGCTTTGGGCCCAGGCGGTATCGATCAGGAAGTTCATGGTGCAGGTCCTGGATTAGAGGCGCGGCATTATACAGATCGGGGTTATATCGGGGACATGGGTTTAGGACTGGACCTCTAATACACGCCGAGGGACGCGGACCGGAGCGGGGAAGGGGTTCCAGGACCGCCGTGAACCCATTCAGCTGCGCAATCCTGCTTCGCTTGCAAGCCAGGGTTCGCCATCGTGGCGAACCCGCCGATTGCATGCAATCGGCCCGTGTTTTTGACAGTCCTGGAACCCCTTCCCGCTCCGGTCCGCGTGAGGGTCCAGTGGCAGGAATCGGTCGCTATTTCTTCATGTCCGCGGCTGAAGCTGCGAATTGCGCGAACGTGCCCGCTTCAATTGCATTGCGAATGTCCCGCATCAACTTTTGGTAGAAATGAACGTTGTGCAGCGTGTTGAGGTGGGAGCCCAGGATCTCCCGGGCCTGGTCCAGGTGACGCAGGTAGGCGCGGGTGTAGTTGCGGCAGGTGTAGCACGTGCAGTTTTCGTCCAGCGGACGCGTGTCGTGCTGGTATGCCTTGTTACGGATGTTGACCGTCCCCGTCGAGGTGAAGAGGTGGCCGTTGCGCGCGTGGCGCGTCGGCATCACGCAATCGAACATGTCGATGCCGCGTTCGACGGAGCGCACGATGTCCTCGGGACGCCCTACCCCCATCAGATATCGGGGGCGGTCCCGCGGCATCAGCGGAACCGTATGCTCGAGGATGCGCAGCCGCTCCGGTTCCGGCTCCCCGACCGCGAGACCGCCTACCGCGTAGCCCTCGAAGCCGATCGCCAGCAGCCCTTCCAGCGAAGCTTCGCGCAGATGCGGATACATACCGCCCTGCACGATTCCGAACAACGTTCCGCTCGCGCCTGCGCTCTCACCCACGGCACCGGTTGCAGCGACCGAAGGCATCCCGTAGTAGGCGTCGTGACTGCGCCGCGCCCACTGCAAAGACAATTCCATCGAGGCGCGCGCCTCCGCGGGAGTCGCCGGACGGCCCGCGATCTCATAGGGCGTGCACTCGTCGAACACCATCGCGACGTCCGCGCCGAGATCGCGCTGCACCTCCATGGATTTCTCGGGCGTGAGGAACACTTCATCGCCGTCCACCGGTGAACGGAAGCGCACGCCCTCCTCGGTGAGCTTGCGCATCTCGGCCAGGCTGAAGACCTGGAACCCGCCGGAATCCGTGAGGATCGGACCGTGCCAGTTCATGAAGCGATGCAATCCGCCATGGGCGCGGATCACCTCCATGCCCGGCCGCAGCATCAGATGGAACGTATTGCCGAGGACGATCTGCGCGCCCGTGCCGGCGACCTCTTCCGGTGTCAGCGCTTTCACCGTGCCGTATGTACCCACCGGCATGAATGCCGGCGTGTCGACGCCGCCGCGCGCAAACTCCAGTCGTCCGCGCCGCGCGGCGCCCTCCGTCGCAGTCACCGCAAACTTCACGTCTTCCTCGTCACGAACATCGCGTCACCGTAGCTGAAGAATCGATACCTTTGCCCCACCGCATGCCGATAGCCCGCCAGCACCGGCTCCATTCCCGCGAATGCGCAAACGAGCATGAGCAGCGTCGACTCGGGCAGGTGGAAATTCGTAATGAGCGCATCGACGACCCGGAAATCATAGCCCGGCCGGATGAAGAGATCCGTCTCGCCATGCATCGGCACCAGCTCACCGCCGCGGGAGGCGCTCTCCAGCGAGCGCACGACGGTCGTGCCCACTGCGACGACACGCCCGCCGCGTGCGCGGGCCGCCGCGACGGCTGCACGGACTTCGGCGCTCACCTCTACCCGCTCCCGGTGCATCCGATGTTGATCGAGATCTTCGACCCGCACGGGTTGAAACGTACCCGCACCCACGTGCAACGTGACGTAAGCGCTTTCTACGCCGGCGTCCCGCAGCCGCTCGAGCAGTGGCCGATCGAAATGCAGACCCGCGGTAGGCGCCGCGACAGCGCCGTCCACACGCGCGAACACGGTCTGGTAGCGCTGCGCGTCCATTTCCTCGGCCGCTTCGGCCCCAGCCGGACGCTTGATGTACGGCGGCAGGGGGACGTGACCGTGCCGTTCGAGATAAGCGAGCACCGGCCCCTCGAACTGCAGCTCGGTCAGATCGTCACGACGTTCGCCGACGACGGCCCGGCCTCCGCCGGCCAGTTTCAATACCGCTCCCGGGCGCAACGATTTGCCCGCCCGCGCCTGGAACAGGCCCCGCGATCCGTGCCCTTCGATCACCCGCTCCAGCAACAGCTCCACCGCGCCGCCGCTGGCTTCTTTGTGCGCCAACAAACGCGCCCGCACCACGCGCGTGTCGTTGAACACCAGCAGATCGCCGGGCCGGAGCAACTGCTCCACGTCCGCGAAGCGCTTGTCGGCGACTGCGCCGGTGGCTCCGTCGAGCACCAACAAACGACCGCCGCCGCGTTCGGGCGGCGGGGTCTGCGCGATCAGCCCGGCAGGAAGATCGTAGTGGAAGTCGGCGCGGCGCATGGGCCGCGCATGTTACCAATCGGCGTCGCCCTTGACGCAATCTCTTCAGTCCATCCCCGGACATCGTCGGACAGGAGCCCGATCCCTCGCTTAGATCATGTGGACTGATCCCGCTGCGGCGGCGTCGGGATCTTGAACGTCCTCGGCTTGGGCTTGATTCGCGGTGCGTCCGAATCGTGCCGGTCGGGGCCGAATCCCTGCTCGACGTCGCCTTCGGGCATCGTGACCGCCAGCTTCACGCTCCTGCGATTGCGCAGCACGTTGATATTGACCTTTTCGCCGGGCTGATAGGAGCGCAGGATCCGCATGGCGTGCACGCCGCTTTGCGGCTGGCGCCCGTCGATGTCGACGATGACATCCCCCTCCTCCAGCTTCAGCGTCGAATCGCCGGCCGCGCGTACCACGAGCACGCCGCGCTCGGCGCCAAAGTATTGGCCGAGCTTCGGCGTCAGCGTGACCAGCTCCATGTCGAGCATGTGCGGCCCGATGAAGCGGTTGAAGAACACGCCGGCGGCAGGCACACCGGGCGCATCCGGCGCATCGGGAACGGCCAAGGGCGCACCGGGCGGCGGCGGAATGCGGTACGAGAACAGCCTGTCGTAAGGCCGCCCGAACGCGGCCCAGCCGAAATCCATCTCCTCGGCCGTCACTTCCGCGGTGTGCTTCTTGCCGTCGCGCAGATATTCGAGCTTGATCTTCTCGCCCGGCTTCACGGAGCGCATGCGGCTCCTCAGTGTGCGGCTGGGCGATTTGTCGCCGTCCTTCAGGCTCGCGCCGTTCAAGGACACGATCACATCACCGGACTTCAAGCCGGCCTTGCCCGCCGGGCCGTCGGGCATCACGTTCTGCACGACCACTCCTCCTTTGTCGTCGGCGTCCTTGTCCTTGCCGCTTTGGTCCGTGCCGGCATCGCCGATACCGATGCCCAGCATGGCGCCGCGCCGGCCGGTTCCGGCGATGAAATAGTCGTGTGCGATCGGACCGGTGAGCTGGCCGCTCAGCTCCGCGACCTTGCGCGCGGCGGCCTCGAGCTCATCGCGCGCCGCGTGGAGCCTGGTCTCGAGCTCGGCGCGCTCCTGCTCGCCGAGGGCCTTGCGCGTTTCCGGCGCTTGTTTGTTCTTCGACGCGCTTTCCTGCGCGTGCGCGGCGGGCATCAGCAGCACCGCGGCGGCGAGGGCCAACAATGTTTTCATCGAGTACGACATGGTCTTCTCCGTCAAAAAGGAGTGCGCGCCTGCGCGTAGCGCACCGCGACGAGCGAATTGAGCAGGTCCACGCGCTCGCGCCACAACTGCTCCGCCTGCCGGGGATACAAACCGGCTTCCTCGCTGCGCGCCAACCGGTAGTCGACCCAGCGGATCTGGTCCTGCAGATCGGCCAGCGTCAGCGCAGTGCCGGCGCGCACCACCGCGCGGTTGTCCGGCAACGTCGCGAGTATCCGTTCCAGCTGGCGCGACTCGGCGATCAGCGAGCGCCACTCCAGTTCCGCGTCCGCGCGCAGCGGGCTTTCATGCATGACCAGTTCGGCCGATTCGTCGATGCCCGCGCCTTTCCAGCTCAGCAGCGCCACGGTGGCCACGACGGCCGCAGCCGCGGCCATCGGCCAGCGCCAGCCCGGATGTTTGTCTTGCGCGTCCGTCGCGGTGGCCGCCGGGCGCGCGCCTGGATCCTTCAAGCGCTCCCGGATGACAGCCCATTGATCCGGCGCTTCCCATCGCGCCGGCAAATTGCGCAGCTCGCTGGTCAGCGTGCGCAGCCGGGTGAGCTCGGCGCTGCACTTGGTGCACTCGCGCACGTGACCCCGCACGGCGCTGTCGGCGATGACTTCGTCACGCAAATTCAAGAGTTGGTGGACACTGGCGTGCATTGCGCTTCCTCCTGACCGGTGTCGAGCAGCTCGCGCAGCCGCAGATGGGCGCGCATGAGCTGCGATTTCGAAAAGCTCGGGGTCTTGCCGTACAGCGCGGCGATCTCCACGTGCGTATAGCCCTCCACGTCATGCAGCCACAGCACTGCGCGCGCTTGCGGGGACAGTCGCCGCAGCGCCGACTCGATATCGATCTGCGCGCCGACCCGCGACGCGGGAGCGTGCGGATCGCCGGCATCCATCAGGACATCGAGCGTCGATGCGGGCGCAGCGTCCTCTGCCTGACCATCCAGCCAGAGCAACCGCCGATTCCAGGGAGATCTCAGGTACATCAAGCACTTACTCACCGCAATGCGCCGGATCCAGACCCCGAGCGGCGCCTCGCCGCGAAACCGCCGCAGGCTTTGCAGGACTTCGACAAAGGTGTCCTGCAGCAGATCGTCGGCTGCAGCCGCCCGCGGCACCAGGCGCCGGATGAGCCCGTACACGCTGCCGGAAAAGGCCCGGTAGATAGTCGCCTGCGCCTCAGGGCTGCCCGCCTGGGCACTGCGAAGGACGTCGGCCGGCAGCTCGATCTGCGGGAGTCGCGTCATGTATGGGATAAAGATGCGGCAGCTGTCGAAACGGTTGCAAGCCGCCGCGTCCGGCCGTGGCCCAACCGTGGCCAGCGCAGTGCGGAATCTCTATACTCCCGCCCCCCCTCAAAGTGCCCGAGTGGCGGAACTGGTAGACGCAGCGGACTCAAAATCCGCCGCCCTTAAAAGCGTGTCGGTTCGATTCCGACCTCGGGCACCAGCCGATCCAAATCACGACATCCCACCCTGTATCAGGGATCGGGATCTCGCAAAAACTCTATTTTCAGCAAGCCGGCAGCCATGAAACCGAGATTACACCTGAACTGATAACTTAACAGTTACTGTTGGATTATCCACCGTTCTCTGTTAAGTTATCCTCATGACCATTTTGCCAAGAGCCTCAGCCAGCTTGTTCGCCCAGGCGCTGCGGACGCTGCGGGTCGTCGCCGTGACTGGGCCGCGCCAATGTGGCAAGAGTACTTTCGTCGAGCATCATCCGGCGCTGCAAGGCCGTCCCTACTTTTCGTTGGATGACGCGCCGGTTTTGCGGCGTGCGCGCGAGAACCCCGCTGCGTTCGTGCGCAGCGAGAAGCGCATGACGATCGACGAAGTGCAGCGCGAGCCCGAGCTGATTCTGGCCGTCAAGTCGCTGGTCGATAGGCAACGGCCTGCGGTGCGCGGACAATTCGTACTCACGGGTTCGGCCAACCTCCTGATGATGAAACGAGTGGCGGATTCACTCTCGGGCCGCGCGTACTACCTGCGCCTCTGGCCGATGACACGACGCGAACAACTCGGACTTGCTGCCACGGGAATCTGGGATCGCTTCTTCGATGAGGACACCGTCCGCTGGCTGGACCTGATCCGTGCCGAGAAGGCACCGCAGACCACCTGGCAGGAGCAATGCACGCGCGGCGGATTCCCAGAAGTCAGCGTGGAAGGGGGCGGGCTGTCTGCCACCGACCGTGCGCTATGGTTCGATGGCTATGTCGCGACGTATCTCGAACGCGACCTGCGCGACCTCGCTGCAGTCGCAGACCTTGCTGATTTCCAGCGCCTCATGCAGGCGGCGGCGTTACGTATCGGCAATCTGCTCAATCAGAGCGAGCTCGGCCGCGACATCAAGTTGCCCGCTATGACTGTACATCGCTATTTGAATCTGCTCGAGACCTCCTACCAGATCGTACGGCTCGAGCCTTACGCGGTGAACCGCACCAAGCGGCTGATCAAGACGCCCAAGCTCTACTGGAACGATCCGGCTCTCGCCCTGCATCTGGCTCATAGCGGAACGGACGGTGAGCCGGGCGGCGCTCACTTCGAGAATCTCGTGCTTTGCGATCTCTTGGTCTGGCGTGATACCCGCGCGCCACGCGCCGCAGTCACATACTGGCGCACTGCTTCAGGGCATGAAGTGGATTTCGTGCTCGAACGGAATCGACGACTGGTGGGCGTGGAAGTTAAGGCAGGCGCAAATCCCGCGCTGAAGGACGTAGTGGGTATGCAGGCATTTCTCGATGAGTATCCGCGCGCGGCGCGAGGGGGCATCGTCGTCCACGGCGGCAGCGAAAGCTATTGGCTGAGCGAGAAGATACTGGCTGCGCCGTGGTGGAGCATACTTTAGCCAGTGAACCGATCAACATGGGCCACACGAGTCAGAGCTGGCCCTTGCGGATCGACTTGACGTAGGGGGTCGCGTTATCTCAAGACTTCGCCCCAGCGTGAAGCTGGCGGAGCACTTCGTCTACGGCGTCGATGACCGCCTGCGGCTGATCCAACTGAATGTGGTGACCTGATCCCTTGATGAACCGGTGTACGCCGCGCGAGGAGAGGTGCGCCAGGGCCTCGTGCATGGCGATCCAGACCTTCGAGTAGGATTGGTTGAACCGAACGCCCGCGGGCGTACCACCGGTATTCCACGTGTTCTCCGGCGACAGCACGACGAGCGGTATTGCGCCAAGGCGGCGGTGGTCGACGCTGTCGTACCGGTGTGTGTACAGCGACGACATGAGCGAGACCTGAGTGGCCGCATAGTAGGCGGTGAAGAACTGAGGCCAGCTCTTTCTGAAAGCGGCGGGCGTATCGCTCGGCAACGGCAGCGAGCAGTCCTTGTATTCGGGCCTGGACGGCTCGAGGGGGCCCTGCGTAGCCAACAGGGCGCAGTGCAGCTTGTAGGCCGCGTAGTTCTCTCGCCCGATCACCTCGTCGAAACCCGGCTGATCCTCGTTGATGAGCCCCTCTCCAGCCGGGCTGGTATCGACGAGGACCATGCCCACGACCTCTTCCGGCCAGCGTTGTGCATAGAGCCGCGCCTCTATGCCGCCCAAAGAATGCCCAACCAGCACATACGGTCCCGGTATGGACCCGGCCTTGAGCGCCGCGTTCAGGTCGTCCACAACGTCAGAGAGGATCTGCGGCCGGGGCGCTGGATCGCTGAAGCCGTAGCCGGCCCGGTCACGGGCGCAGACGCGCGTCTTTTGCGCGATCACGGACTGAATTTTGTACCAGACCGGCGACCAGCTCGCGATACCGGACATCAGAATGACCGTAGGGCCGCCGGCGCCCGTGCAATGCAGATTGATACGTCGGCCGCCGATATCGACCAGCTGTCCTGGCTCGACGTAGGGCAGCAACCTCTGGTCCTCCGCCATGACGGACGCCGCTGCGGGCTGGGCAAGGACGACGTCGCCGATGGAAAGCAGCAGGGCGACCGCCAGGACGGCTGGGATAGCGCGAAGTGCGAAGGTGGGCATGAGAGGCCAGGGAACGACGTCTCGGCGCGAATTCATTTGAGACCTCTGTAGGATAGCGATAGGTCCCGCGGGGTTCCATTCGGACATGGCCGATGGAAGTGTCGACGGTTCGGGGCGCCATCCGACACAAATCAACACCACCTTGTATCCGCCGGTTCCGGTCTCGCATGCGCGCGTCAAACGACGGCGCGGGCGGGCGCGCCTTCGCACTCCAGCCGCTGACCAACCGTCATACCTTACCGATACGGCGCTCCACGTCGAATCAGAATCGCGGGCTCCGGGCTTTTTCGCCGCATGGATCGCGCTGCGGCCGTTGAAATATCAACGCAATATTGACGTTGCGCGCGGGAATGGCGGCAAGCCTCGCGCCAGGCGCGCGAATCAGCCAAATCGTCCTTCGAGATACGTACTAACCCGGATGGCATCGGGCCGAACCCCACACACAATTCCCCCACCATGCCGGGAAACTCTCACGATCGCGAAGCGGCCGAGGGCGGCCGCCCTCTCGTGACCCAGTCGCTGCTTCGAGCGGCATCATTTCCGCACGCGGTAGCGAACCTGCGGCTCAAGGAAACCCACATATCGTGGGTCCTCCTCACCGGGTATTTCGCCTACAAGATCAAAAAGCCGGTGCGCTATCCCTTCCTCGACGCCTCTACGCTGGAGCGCCGCCGCGCGCTGTGTGAAGACGAGTTGCGCCTGAACAAGCGCATGGCGCCGGATTTGTACGTGGAGGTGGTCCCCATCACGCTCCACGACAACCAGCTGCAGATCGGCGGCAAGGGTACGCCCGTGGAATACGCGGTGCAGATGCACGAGTTCGAATCCTCCCAGGAGCTTTCGCATCAGCTCGGCGAAGGCCAGGTCACCCTCCACGACATGGCCGTGTTCGCCGCTCGATTGGCCGATCTGCACGATCGCGCCGCGGCCGCCGAGGCGACGGGCCCTTACGGAGACTTTTCCCTCGTACGCATGCAGATGCTGGATAACTTCGCGCCGTTGCGCAAGCACCTGCGCGATCCTGCGGCCGCAGAGCTGATCGAATGGCTGGCGCGCTGGACCGGGCAAGCGCTCCTTCAACAGGAATCCCTGATCCGCTCCCGCAAGCTCAACGGCCGCGTGCGCGAATGCCACGGTGATTTGCATGCCCGCAACATCGTTCGCTGGCGACAGCACTGGACGCCGTTCGACTGCATCGAATTCGATCCTCAGCTGCGCTGGATCGATGTCATGAGCGATGTGGCATTTTTGTTCATGGATTTGATCGCGCACGGCCGCCGGGATCTGGCCTATGAATTTCTGAGCCGGTATCTTGAAGTTGCCGGCGACTACCCCGGTTTGCGGCTGCTGGCGCTTTATTGCGCTTATCGCGCCCTGGTCCGCGCAAAGGTCGATGCGTTGAATGCCGAATCGAGCTCGTCCGAAACCGCACACGCCCTCGAAATGCGCCTGCTCGATCGCCTGAAGACCGCCGTCGGCTTCACGAACCGTCCTGTTCCCTTCCTCATTCTGATGCACGGCGTCACCGCCTGCGGCAAGTCGTGGCTGAGCGAACGCCTGGTGCCGACAGTGCATGCCGTACGCATCCGTTCAGATCTCGAACGCAAACGTCTCGCCGGTGTCGCCCCGCTTTCTCGGCGACAGCTCGGCGTGCGCGAAGGCAATTACAGCGCAGCGTTCACTGAGAGCACCTACGCACGCCTGCTCAGTGCCGCCTCTGACGCCCTCGACGCCGGCATCAACGTCATCGTGGATGCCTCTTTCCTGGACCGAAAGTACCGCCAGCTTTTTCAGGCGCTGGCGGGGGAGCGCCGGTGCAAGTTCCTGATCGCCAGCTGCCATGCCGATCGAAGCACCCTGGAAACCCGCTTGAAACAGCGCGCCAGCTATGGGTTGGATCCGTCCGAGGCCACGCCGGCGGTCCTGGAGGAGCAGCTGAGGTCGGCCGACCCTTTGGTCGATGAAGAAAAAGAACTTTGCACTCATATAGATACCTCATGGCTGACTTCGGCCGAGGCAGGCGTCCTGGACGTCAAGACCCGGCTTGCAGAGTCCGCACACGGCTAGCACACTCCGCATTCTCGTAACAAAGCGCCACCCCGAACCCGACGGGAGCGCCCTGCGGGGGCTAAGCATGAGCATTTCGGAAGGTGCAAGGGCTCGACTGCTCGAGCAGCTCGTGGAGTTTGCGCCCGATGCAATCCTGGTGGTGGATGCGCAAGGTCGAATTGTCCTCGCGAACAGCACGGCTGCGTCCTTGTTCCGCTTCGAATCGCAGGAACTGCTAGGACAGCCCATCGAACGACTGGTCCCGCAGCGGCTGCACGCCGCGCATATCCGGCACCGCACCGGCTACTCGCACCATCCGCGTACCCGGGAAATGGGCGCGGGTATCACGGATCTCGTGGCCGCCCGCAAGGATGGCAGCGAGTTCCCGGTGGAAATCCGCTTGTCACCGCTGCAGCTGGATGGTCGATCCCTGACGGCAGCGGCTGTCCGCGACGTCACCGAGCGGCGTCAGGTCGCGCAGCAACTGCAGATGGCCCGCCAGGAAGCCGATCGGGTCAACACGGAAAAGAGCCGATTCCTCGCCACGGCCAGCCACGACCTGCGTCAACCCTTGCAGGCGCTGCAACTGCTCAACGCCGCGCTACGCAAGCAGACCACCGATCCGACGATACAGGAGATGCTGTCCCACGAATCGGAAGCGCTCGAGTCCATGGGGAAGCTCCTCAATGCACTGCTCGATATCAGCAAACTGGAAGCAGGCAGCATCGAGCCCGAATTGGAAGACGTCAATCTCGCGGAGCTGTGCCAGGCGCTGCACGCGCAGTTCGCATCGCTCGCCGAGGCTCGCGGCCTTGCCTTGACGATCGATGTCGGCGCGCACTACATCCACACCGACCGCACGCTGCTCAGACAACTGCTGGAAAACCTGCTCGCCAACGGGATGAAGTACACCGAGGCCGGGAGCGTTCGATTGCTCTGCCGGTCTCATCCAGACGGATTGAAAATCACGGTAGCGGATACCGGAATCGGCATCGCGCCGGAAAATGTCGAGCACATCTTCGATGAATTCTACCAAGTGCGGCGCGGCGGCCGGAAGGGCGTCGGGCTGGGCCTGGCAATCGTCAAGCGCATCGCGCGCCTGCTGGGCATGACCATCGAAGTGGAATCACGGCTGGATCTCGGCACGCAGTTCCATCTCAACATCCCCGCCAGCCTGGTCGCTGAAATGATGCCGACGCTTTCAGCGGCGCCATCGAAGCCTGCGCACGAACCGACGCTGCGCGCGCTGGTGCTGCTGATCGAAGATGACGCCGCTGTACGCAACGCCACGGCGTTCTATCTGAAAACCATGGGGCACACCGTCGTGAGCGCAGCCTGCGGCGACGATGCCGAGCAAGCCCTGCAGGCGCTCGACAAGCGTCCCGATTTCATCCTGTCCGACTACCATTTGGGACAGAGCGAAACCGGCATCGATGCCATCCAGCGCATTCGCGTATCCCATGGCGCACAAATACCCGCGCTGCTTCTGAGCGGCGACACCTCGGCAGCCCTGCGCGAAATTGCCGACATCGAGCACTGTCAGGTCTTGAGTAAACCCGTGGACGACCATTCGCTCAACGGCGCCATTCAAAAGCTCCTGGCCCGGCAGTAATCTCTGCCCGTCTCCCGCGGCCGCGCCGCATCATCTGCCGCACAGGCCCGAGATATCCGCCAGCAGCGCTTCGAAGCTCGCGGTGAACTTTTCGACTCCTTGCGTCTCGAGCTGGCGGCTCACCGATTCCAGATCGATCCCCAACTCCAGCAGCTCCGCCGGCAGCACGGCCGCTTCATAGGGCTCGCCATCCAATCTGGGCGCAGGATGTCCGTGGTCTCGATACGCCGCCAACGTCTCCAGAGGAACCGTGGTGACGGTGTCGCGGCCGATGAGCCCGTCGATGTACTTCACATCGCTATAGTCCGGATTCTTGGTGCCCGTGCTCGCCCATAACAACCGCTGCGGCCGCGCCCCGTGAGAAGCGAGCGCCTGCCATCGTGGCGAGGCCACGAATTTCTTGAAGTCCTGATAGATGAAACGCGCCAGCGCAAGGCCGGCCTTGCCCCGCAGCGCGCGAGCGCGCTGCGCGTCGTGAACCGAAGCCAGCCGTTCATCGACCAGCGTATCGATGCGGCTGACAAAGACGCTGGCGACGGCGGAAATTCCCGTCAGCGGATGGCCGGCGCTCCTCCTCTCTTCCAGCCCCGCCACAAACGCGTCGCGCACCTCGCGATAGCGGGTAGTCCCGAAAACCAGGGTGGCATTGACGTTGATGCCCTCCGCGATGAGCCGGTGTATGGCCGGCAAGCCTTCTTTCGTCGCCGGCACTTTGATCATTGCGTTCGGCCTGTCGATCGCGCGCCACAGTCTTCTCGCTTCGGCCAGCGTCGCCGCTGTGTCGTTGGCCAGCAAGGGGGAAACCTCCAGGCTCACCAGGCCCTCGCGTCCTTCGGAATGCCGGTAGAGCCTTAGCAGCAGATCCGCGGCATCGCCCACATCTTGTATGACCAGGGCTTCATAGATCTCCTTTGGCTCACCCCCGATGGCGCATCGCCGGCAGATCTCAGACTGATAGCTCATGTCTTCGGCGATGGCTTGCTTGAAAATGGTGGGATTCGAAGTCACGCCACCCACGCCGTCGTCATCGATCAACCGCGCCAGCTCGCCGCTGCGCAGCATCTTCCGGCGCAGCTCGTCCAGCCAAACGCTCTGGCCCAGCTCTCGAAGCTGCATCAAGGGATTGACCGCCCAGTTCATATGCTTGACCCACTTTGTCACAGGCTTACGGCTTTCACATCCTGCCTGCGAACGACCGCTTGTGAATACGTACATCCGCGATCGGTACAACTACTTATTGAGCGTCTGCAAGATCTCCCGCAGAGGGTACGTACGTCTACTCGGTGCCCACGGCCAAGGCGGCTACGTATTTCCCCGAATTCACGCCCGTGTCACGGTTTCATACAGTGCCCTCGAAAGTTATTCCATCGTCCTTGCCGGAGCACCGCCATGAGCCAAGCCAGGAAGATCAAGACGGCCAACCTCTCGCTTCCCAGCCAGCATTCTCCACTGACGGCCGCGCCGCCGCAGAAACAAACGATAACCGCCAAGCCGGCGGGAAAGGGCCGGGACCGCAGGACGATGGTCGCCGAAGCCGCCTACTACCTCGCCGAGAAGCGCAACTTCCTCCCGGGGTGCGAGCTGGATGACTGGCTGATGGCAGAGCGGGAAATCGATCTGGAGCTTCACGCACCGTAGCGGGCATCGCCGCTAATGGCGCTCGCCGCGTCGGCCGCGGTGAAGGTGTGTACCATTGCCCCGTCCTCACGTTTCTCCGGGATGAGGGAACTTATGGGTGATCCCCGCAATCATCGGTCCGCGCCCGGCCGTGCAGAACATGCCGCTTCCGCTCAGGGCGCGCATACGGCCCCGACGATCGGATCCATCCCAGAGAACGCACCGCGGGCAATTCTGTACACCTGCCCGATGCATCCGCAGATTCGGCGGACGGCTCCCGGCAATTGCCCGCTCTGCGGGATGGCGCTCGAGCCGGTGACACCGACCGGGCTGGAGAACGACGGCGAGCTGCGCTCGGTGCGCAGGAAATTCTGGATCGCCTCGATCCTCGCCCTGCCGGCGGTGCTCGTGGCCATGCTGCCGCACTTCGCGATCTTCCATCCGGATCATGAAGTCGCGCGAGCGCTGCGCGGGGTGGAATTGCTGCTGTCGATTCCGGTCGTGCTTTGGGCGGGACTGGACTATTACCGGCGCGGATGGATCGGAATCGTGCATCGCTCACCCAATATGTACACGCTGATCGGCCTCGGCGTGATCGTGGCTTTCTCTTACAGCCTCGTGGCCACCGTATTGCCGGGCGTGTTTCCCCCGCAGATGCGCGACGCGCACGGCATGATCGGCGTGTATTTCGAGGTGGCCGCGGCAATCATCGCGCTGGTGCTGCTGGGCGAATGGCTCGAATTGCGCGCGCGAGGCGCGACCAGCGCGGCAGTCCGGCAGCTGCTGAATCTCGCCCCGAAAATCGCGCACCGCCTGAGCGCGGACGGAGGCGAAGAAGACATTCCATTGAATCACGTGCAGGTCGGCGATCGATTGCGGGTGCGGCCGGGAGAGAAGATTCCCGTCGATGGACGGGTTCTGTCGGGCAGCTCCAGCGTCGATGAGTCGATGCTCACCGGCGAATCCCTGCCGGTGGACAAAGACGCCGGGGACCGCGTAGTCGGAGCCACCCTCAATCAAACCGGAGCGCTTGTCGTGGCAGCCGAACGGGTCGGCGCCGAGAGCCTGCTGTCGCAGATCGTGGCCCTGGTGGCCGAAGCGCAGCGCTCGCGCGCCCCGCTGCAGCGGCTGGCGGACCGGGTTTCGGCTTGGTTTGTACCCGCGGTGATCGGCATTTCTGCCGCCACCTTCCTCGCCTGGTCGTTGATCGGCCCTGAACCGAAGCTGGCCTATGCGGTCGTCAATGCCGTAGCGGTCCTCATCATCGCCTGCCCCTGCGCGCTGGGCCTGGCGACACCCATATCCATCATGGTGGCGAGCGGCCGCGGCGCCGAAGTCGGAGTGCTGTTCCGCGATGCGCGGGCAATCGAGAATCTGCACACGATCGATACGCTCGCGCTCGACAAGACCGGCACGATCACCGTGGGACAGCCGTCGCTGGATGCGGTCATTGCCACGGTCAGCTGCATCGAGAACGATCTTCTGGGTTTCGCCGCAGGACTCGACCGTGCGAGCGAACACCCGATCGCGCGCGCAATCGTCAACGGCGCGCTCGCACGCGGCGTCCAGCCCGCCGCGGTGGCAGAGTTCGCTTCCATCACCGGCCAGGGCGTGCGCGGCACTGCCGACGGGAAAGCGCTCGCCTTGGGGAACGCAGCCCTGATGGAGTCGATCGGCGTATCGATTGCCCCTCTCCAGGAGAAGGCCGGATCTCTGCGCCACGCAGGCCGTACCCTCATCTTCCTCGCCGTCGACGGACAGCTGGCTGGCGCGATTGCAGTGGGCGACAGGATCAAGGACTCCACGCCGACGGCGTTGGAGGCGCTGCGGAAGGAAGGCCTCACCATCGTGATGCTGACGGGAGATCATCAGGCCACCGCCGAGGCGGTAGCACGGTCGCTGCCGATCGACGAAGTCATTGCCGAGGTTCGGCCGCAGGACAAGCTAACGGTCATCGAGCGACTGCACGCCAACGGTCGACGCGTCGCCATGGCCGGCGACGGCATCAACGACGCCCCGGCGCTCGCCAAAGCGGACGTCGGCATTGCGATGGGCACTGGCACCGACATTGCCATGGAAAGTGCACAGGTCACTTTGGTCAAAGGCGATTTGACGGGCATCCTGCGGGCCAAACACCTCAGCGACGCAACCGTGCGCAACATCCGCCAGAACCTCGCCTTCGCGTTCGGCTACAACGCACTGGGCATTCCGATCGCCGCAGGTGTTTTATATCCGCTGACCGGCTGGCTGCTCAGCCCCCTGCTGGCGGCATTGGCAATGAGCTTATCCTCGGTGTCCGTCATTGCGAATGCGCTCAGGTTGCGTTCGGCGCGCCGCCCGCCACGCCTCGACGGAGAATCATGACGCGGACGCGCGATATGGCGGCGGGCGCTGCGCGCGCTCACCCCGCTCTATCGCACCCGCAATATCGCGGCTCTCAAGATCTCGCGATCGGGAGAGATCGGAAATTACAACGGCTGGCCTTCGCGCTCGCGGTAGTACCAGTCCACGCAGCCGAACGTGATGTCGCGTTTCGCATCGGTGTCCGCGACGGTATCCGGCGGCACCTCGACTGTCTTGTCGCCGGGCTTCCAGCCCTCCGGGGTCACGACTTGGTGGCGGTCCGCGGTTTGCAACGCTCTGACCACGCGCAATACCTCCTCGACCGACCGGCCCGTAGTCACCGGATACCAGATCATTGCCCGTAGAACTCCGCGGTCATCGATGATGAACAACGCACGCACGGCGGCGGTATGCCCGTCGACCGTCTGCGCCAGGCCATAGAGCCGCGCAACCTGCATGGAAACATCGTCGATGATGGGAAAGTCGATGGCGACACCGAAGCGGTCCTTGATGCTCTCGCGCCAGGCGAGATGCGCATAGACGCTGTCGATCGACAAGCCGAGCAATTCGCAATTCAGCTCGCGGAACTCCGCGCTTCGTTTGGCGAAGGCGACGAATTCGCTGGCGCAGACGGGAGTGAAGTCGGCCGGGTGGGAGAAGAACACGAGCCACTTGCCTTTGTAGTCGCTGAGCTTGACGAGACCCTGCGTGGAGCGGGCCTCGAAGTACGGCGCCGGCTCATCGAGGCGCGGCAGCGGTTTGCATTCGATCTCAGGTTGCGACGTGGACATGACCGTTCTCGATTCCCCGAAGGATTGCCAGCCTAGCGGGGTTGAGGTCTGCGGCATATCAGGGATTACCGAATGAGATGAGCCAAGCACGCGGCCGCTACGGCCGCAGCACGCTCTCGACCAGCTGCTCGCTCTGGATCGACCCTGCCACGTTCTGCAGCTGATCCGCCAACGCATCCAGAACGTCGTCGAGCGACAGCACGCCGACGAGCTGCCCCAGGCCGCCGACCACTGGGATCCGCCGAATGCCGATGCGCCGCATCTGCCGCAACGCCGTTGCCACCGAGTCGTCCTCCCGGGTGGTCGTGGGTTGACGAGTCATGACATCCTCCACGCGCAGCGAGCGCGGATCGGTGTCGCGCGCTACCACCGTAACGACGATGTCGCGATCGGTCAGGACGCCCACGGGCTTGAAAGCCCCCTCCTTGAGCGCCGGCTCCACGACCACGAGATAGCCAACGTGCTTGTCGCGCATGAGTCGCGCGGCGACCGATAGATCGTCGGCGGGACGAACGGTTACCACGTCGCGCTTGCAGAGGTCACGGATGTTCATGGGCAGACTCCTGAATTTCCAACGGCCGAGGCCATATTGGCCGGACCGAAGGCCGCCGGTAATCAGGACATTTACTTATTGCCACTTCGGATGGCCCCCCGCAGGATCGAATGCCAGCGAGCGCCTCCCGCGGCGCCGGAGCGATTGCGCCATGCCTCGAATCCGCAAACATCGACCCACCCTCAGCCTGCGAAGCGGAACATCCGCTCCACACCAGCCGACCCCTGCGACATCCGTCGACTATCCTCAGTTTGCGCAGCGCCTGCGCGAGCGCCGGAAGACGCTCCGGAAGGAAATCCACGAGACGCTGCTGCGCGCCGATGCCGAGCGCTACGCGGATATCGCCGATCGGATCAATGACATCGAAGACCGGCCTTTGGCGGAGCTGCTTGCCGAGGTGAGCCATGCCGACGTCGCGCGCGATCTCGAGGAAGCAGGTGATATCGAGATGGCCTTGCAGCGCATCGCCGCCGGCACCTACGGCACGTGTCTGGAATGTCGCATGCCGATTCCGCAGGAGCGGCTCGCAGCTTACCCGACGGCCAAGCGCTGCCTGCCCTGCCAACAGCGATACGAGCACACGCGCGGGCTGTCTCCGACACCGAAGCTCTGAGCTTACTTCGGCACCCGCGCGATCGGCGGCCGCAACAGGACGGCCGGCGCAATGGCAACCACGGCAGCGGCGGCCGCAATCAGCCAGTCGTTCACGTGCAGCGGCCGTAGCTCGAGCGCCGTGGCAAGGGGCGGCCACTGGACCAGCAACAGCGTCGAAGCGAATATCGTTCCGACGATCACGCGAGCAGTACGGTTCGCCAATCGCGTCAGCAGCGCCGCGCAGGCGGTGGCAGCGATGATCAAAACTGCGAGCGCCAGGGTCCGGGCGTGCTCGATGCTGCCGGAGGTTGCCAAAGCGTGCTTGAAGCTCATCACGACGGCGGCTGCAGCGAGCACGCCGGCAGCGCCGATGCCAAGCCAGTTACCTGACGTGAAAAAGTGCGCGGGCGCGCGCTCCACACGGCCATCCGCAGCGGCCTGAAAGGCCAGCATGGCGGTCGGATGAATCATCAGTTCCAGCCACACGATGTGAACCGGCAGGTAGAGCAAGGGATAGCCCAGCAGCGGAATCAGCGCCGCGGAGCTCACCAGCGGCAGATGGACGATCAGCAGGTAAGCGAAGCTCAATCTGAGATTGCGGAAAAGCTGGCGGCCTTCCTGCACGGCATTGACGATGGTGCGCAGGTTGTCGTCCAGCAGCACGATTGCTCCCGCCTCACGCGCGCTTTGCGTGGCGCTTTCACCCATGGCGATGCCCACGTCCGCCGCCTTGAGCGCCGGCAGGTCGTTGACGCCATCGCCGGTCACCGCGACGATCTCTCCTGCCTGCTGAAGCGCACGAACCAGGGCGAGCTTCTGGGCGGGCATTGCGCGGGCCAGCACATCCAGCTCCGACAAGACCTCCGTGCCGCGATTCAGAATTGCCCGTTCGAGATCCTCCCCGAGCAGCATGACGGGCCGCTCGCCTCCGATGCCCACATCTTTTGCGATGGACAACGCGCTCGCCGGGTGATCTCCGGTAACCATGACGAGCCGGATACCGGCCGCATCGGCCTGTTCTACCGCCTCGCGGGCGCCGTCGCGGATCGGGTCTTCGAAGGCGAGCAGGCCGCCCAATACGAACCCGCGATCGGGCTCCTCTCCTGCATAGGTCGTTGCATCGAGATCGCGCCAGGCGCAGGCAACGACTTTGTGGGCCGCCGCCAGCTCCTCGCTGCGCTTGCGCCACAGCTGACTCTGCGCGCCGTCCAGTGTACAGCGCTCGAACACAGCCTCGGGGGCGCCTTTGATGACGGCGATTGCACGATGGCTGCCGCGATAGATGACCGTTTCGCGGCGCCGGTCCTCGGTGAATGGAAACAGCGCGATGGGGCTTTCGCAACCCTCCGCCGGCCCCGCCGCGTGCAGGATAGCCGCATCGAGCGGATCGCGGCTCTCCGCGCGGGAAGCGCGCGCGGCCATGCGCAATAGCGTGGCTTCTTCCACGCCCTCTGCCGGAACACGATGCTCCAGAGATAGCCGTCCCGTAGTCAGCGTGCCGGTCTTATCCGCGCACAAGCAGGACACGCGGCCGATGTTCTCGACCGCCGCCGCATGCCGCACCAGCGCCTGCCGCCGCGCAAGGCGATAGACGCCCACGCCCAGAAAGAACGTGAATACGACGGGAAACTCCTCCGGAATTGCGGCCACCGCCAGCGTCACCGCGCTCAACAGCGCATCGACCACCCCGTACCCTTGCGACAATCTCACGGCGCCCAGCATGATGCACATGCCTGAGGCCGCGATCACCAGCAGGGTTACCAGACGATCGATGGCTTGCTGCAGCGGGGTACGGCGGCGCCCACTCGAAAGAGCCGACCGGACAATTTCTCCATATAGGGTTTGCGCGCCCGTGGTCACGACGCGCATCAGCGCCTCACCCGTCAGTACCCGCGTCCCGGCGAATACCCAATGCACCGCATCGATGGCCGGATCGGCCGATGGAGAAGCTTCGGCCAGACTCGCCTTGCGCACCGGGAAGGCCTCGCCGGTGAGTGTCGCCTCATCGATCTGCAGCTGATCGCCACGGACGACGAGGCCATCGGCAGGGAGCAGCCCATCGGTCGCGACACGAACGAGATCGCCCGGCACCAGCTCGACCGCAGGAATCTCCGCGGCCTTGCCACCCCGGATCACGGTGGCGCGGCCGGCCAGGCGCCCCCGCAGGCCACGCGTGGAAACCCGCGTCCGGCGATGCAGATAAGCATCCATGCCGATGAGGGGCACGATCGCCGCGATCAGCACCAGCGCCTCGCGCTTCTCGCCGATCAGCGCATACAAAAAGCCGGTGCCGACGAGGAACCAGATCATCGGATCGCGGGCAGTCTCCAGCAGCAGCTCGCGCCAATGACTGCGGGGCTCTTCGACGATGGCATTGACCCCGAACCGCGCGCGCCGTTCGACGACCTGCGAGGCGCTGAGCCCGTCCGCCGAATCGGCCGGCTCGGCAGATGAGCCGGCAAACAGATCGAGCCGGTCGGCGGGGATGGGATGGCGCACGCCGCGGCATTCTGGGCCGCCCCCCGCACTATGGCCCATCCGCATATCTACTTATTGCCGCCCGGCATCTACTCGCCGACACTGGTTTTGGAGTCACCCTATGCAGATACCGCTGGAAATCACCTTTCGCCACATGGAGCGCTCACCCGCCGTGGAGTCGCGCATCCAGCAATTGATGGACCGGCTGGAGAAATTCTGTCCGCAGATCGTCCACGGCCGGTTCGTCATCGAAGCTCCGCACCACCATCACGCTCAAGGACGGCTCTTCAAGGTGTCGATACACCTCTCAGTTCCGGGCCGCGACATCGTCATCGGCCAGGACGGCGTCACCGATCATTCCCACGAAGATCCGTATGTAGCGCTGCGCGACGCCTTCAAGGCTGCGCGGCGGCAGCTTCAGGACTACGAACGGGTGCGACGCGGCGACGTCAAAAAGCACGCGGACATCAAGATCAAACGCCAACACGGCTGAGTGCGTGCGGGTATGCGCGCCATATGCGGGCGCGGCGTCCGGGCAGGGAGCGCCTGAGAAAGCCAAAGAACGGCGGCGGTTGAGGAGCTTGCGATGTGAGCGCCACAGAGGAATTCGTTATGCGCGTCGAACAAGTCATGACGAAGTCCGTCAGAACCTGCATGCCCGAGGATTCACTGGCGCACGCCGCGCAAGTCATGTGGGATGCCGACTGCGGTTGCCTGCCCGTATGTGATGGCGCAGGCCGTGTCGTCGGGATGATTACCGACCGCGATATCTGCATGTCGGCCTTGTTTCAGGGCCGCGCCCTGCACGAGCTGCGCGTGTCCGGCGCCATGGCGAAAGAAGTCAGGACCTGCGCGCCGGCGGATTCCTTCACCAATGCGGAGCGCATCATGCGTGAACAGAGGATCCGCCGTCTTCCCGTGATCCGGGACGGAATTCTTCTGGGCATCGTGAGCTTGGCCGATCTCGCCCGGCAAGCCGCTCGTGCGCAGACTCACCCCTACTCCCAGGTCAAGGGCGAGGAAATCGGAATCACCCTGGCATCCATCTGCGAGCCGCGCGGGCAACCCCCCTCGACCGCCGAAACCACGAAACCGCATGAGGTAGCCATATGACATCCCAACCCCACGTCGCGACGGAAACTTTGCGCGACGGCAGCCGCGTTCTCGTCAGGGAGATCTCCAAGGACGACGTCCAGCTGGAGCGTGATTTCATCGAGGGCCTGTCGCCGCAGTCCCGGCGCTTTCGCTTTCTCGCGTCGATCAAATACCCGAGCGAGGGATTGCTCAAGCAGCTGACCGATCTCGATGCGTCCAAGGAGGCGGCTTTCATCGCGCTGACGAACGACTCGGGTCGAGAGCGCGAAGTCGGGGTGGCCCGCTTCAGCGCACAGCGCGACGGCAGCGCGGAAATCGCCGTCACAGTGGACGATTACTGGCAGGGCAAGGGGCTCGCCACGCTACTCATGAAGCGGCTGATCGAGGTGGCCCGCGAGCGCGGCATAGAGCGGCTGTATTCCATCGACGCCGCCGACAACCATGCGATGCGGGACCTGGCCGCGCACTTGGGGTTCAGCAGCAGGCCCGATCCGCAGGACAAGACGCTGGTAGTGCACTCGTTGAACCTGCGACCCCACGGCCGTGGCTGAGATACCGGGCCGATCGCTCCATTTCCTGGCGATCGGCGCGGTGGTCGTTCTGCTGAGCGCGCCGGGGACGCCGGCGGATGATGTGCCGGCAAGACGATGGAACGCCGCTCCCACCGAGGCTTCCGTCGAACGGGGAGCCAGGCTGTATCGGGACAATTGCGCGAGTTGCCATGGTGAACAGGCTTATGGAAACCCGGCGTCCGTCATTCCGGCATTGGCCGGTCAGCGCGGCATTTATCTATTGAAGCAGCTCGTCGCCTTCACGGATGCGCAGCGCGATTCTCCTGAGATGCACCGGCGCATGGCGGCCGAAGCCCTCGAATCGCCATGGATCTGGCGCGACCTGACGGTGTATCTGAGCACTCTGCCGGCTAACGAACATCCGCAGGCGGGCGGGGGCTCTCTCCTGGATCAAGGCAGGCGTGTCTACCAGCAGTTTTGCGTCGAATGTCATGGCCGACGTGGCGAAGGCAGGGCAACCGGCGCAGTGCCTGCGGTGCGCGGTCAGCACTATGCCTATTTGGCGCGGCAGCTGCAGGCTTTTGCGAGCCTTCATCGAGACGACATGGAGCTTCCCGTGCTGGAGAAGATTGCGCGCCTGCCTCAGGAGCAGATCGAGGGCGTCGCGGACTATGCTTCGCGGCTGCCGGTGAAGGAGTGATCGGCGGCGCCCGCTGCCGGCTTGACGTCTTCGATGCGCACATGGACCCGCAGCTGGGAGAGCTTATGGAAGAATTTGCGCTCGCGGATCAGCGGCGCGATGTCATAGACGAAATGTTCCGTGGGCAGCCACAGCGCAATCCATGCCAGCACGATGAGTCCCTCGCCGATGACCAGCGGCGCGCCATCCGTGAAGAGTCCACCGAGAAGCTGGCGCCCTGCCATACAAGCCACGAATACTCCCACACCCAGGACCAGAGCCATACGGCCGGTCCGATAGCGCTCGCGCGTCTGCCGACGGATCGAATCCGCCGAGCGCTGGTAGTAGTGTTTGATGGCCTCCTGCACATCGTGCTCACTGTATCCGCCGGCATCGGTCGTAGCGATATTGAGCACCCACGGACGGTCCCTGGGTTTGTCCCGGAATTCGGCCTCTATGAATTCGGCCGCCTCCTTGTCCAGATCCTGGTCCCAGAACGGACTCGGATCGAGGGAGTTGAACAGCTGCCCCAGCCCCTTTACGCGCACGCTGACCGTGCTCACCGGATGGCCCGGTCCGGAGGATCGTTTGCGTTTAGGGGAGATCACTCTCGGCCCAGCTCCACGATCTGACGATACTCGGGCACGGCCGCCGGCCATCCAAGCTCATGCTCGATGCGGTAGCGAAGCGCATCACTCGCCCCCGGCTCGCCATGCGTCACGAAGATCTGGCGGGGCGCAGAGCCCAGGTGCCGCATCCAGGCCAGAAGCTCGTCGGCATCGGCATGCGAGGAGAACGCCTCGAGCTGGCCGACTTCCGCGCGCACGGTGTGCTCCTGCCCGTGAAGCCGTATGGCTCTCGCCCCTCCCACCAGCGCTGCGCCACGCGTGCCGGGTGCTTGGAAACCGGCGAACAGGATCAGATTGCGCGGGTCATGCGCGAAGGCCTTCAGGTGATGGATCACTCGCCCGCCTGTGGCCATGCCGCTCGCCGATAGCACGATCATGGGTCCCGATCGGCCATCGAGCGCCTTTGACTGTTCCGCGCTGTTGACGAGCTTGGCGACCGCACACATGCGCCGGCATTCGGGCTCATCCAAACGGTGCTGGTCGCGAAACATCCCGTACAGCGCGGTGGCGTCGATGGCCATCGGACTGTCGAGGAAAACAGGGATATCCTGCAACTTCCCTTTATGCTTGAGGCGGGCGATGTAAAGCAACAGAGATTGAGCGCGTCCGACCGCGAATGAGGGAATCACGGTAACGCCGTTTCGCCGGCAGGCGCGCTCGAGCCACCGGCCAAGCTCCTCTTCCGGATCCGTGGCTGGATGGCGCCGGTCGCCATAGGTAGATTCGACTACAAGGTAATCAGTGGCCGCGGGCGGCGACGGCGCTTTGATGAGCGCATCGTCCGGACGGCCGACGTCGCCGCTGAAGGTCATCGTCCGGCCCCGATGCTCGATCCGGACAAATGTGGCGCCCAGGATGTGACCCGCAGGCAGCAGCTCGGCCGTCATGCCGGCGGCAGGCTCGAACCGCCGACCGGTGGGAACGGCTTTGAACAGCTCGAGACACTCCTCGGCGTCCGCCCGCGTGTACAGCGGCAGCGCAGGATGATGCTTCGAGAAGCCATGCACATTGGCGAACTTCGCATCCTCCTCCTGCAAGTATCCGCTGTCCGGCAGGAGAATCCGGGACAGCTCCAGGGTCGCCGGCGAACAGAACACCGGACCTCTGAAGCCCAGCTTGACCAGCCGCGGGATATAGCCGCTGTGGTCGATATGGGCATGCGTCAGAACGATGGCGTTGATGGTCGCGGGATCGAACGGCGGCGCAGACCAATTGCGCAGACGCAATTGTTTGTAACCCTGAAACAACCCGCAATCGACGAGTATTCGCCCATCGCCGGCGTCCAGCAGATATCTCGACCCGGTAACGGTGCCGGCCGCGCCGAGAAAACTCATTTGCAGGCTCACCACACCTCCTCTCTGCCGTATCCCATTTCAGCGCCGCCCGAGCGTACCCAATGGCTCCCCGCAGGCACTCTAAGTAGTTGTACGGATGGGAACATCCTTCCTCGGCAAGGTTGCACAGCAGCGACCGGAAGCTTTAGCATCGCGCCGCGTCGGCCAGCCCAGAGGGAATTTCCGTGACTACTCGCTCCCAGCCAGTATTACCGGTCTTGCTTGCCTTTTTCCTGCCGCTCCTCGCCAGCTGTTCCCGCTCCCCAGACTCTCCGCCTCACGCTGCTCCGGCCGAAACCGGCGGCTCCGCGCAAGGTGATTTCGGTCCACCGCAGGGCGAACCCGTGAAGGCCATCCTCACCTCTCCCCCGAAGGTGCCCCCGCCGGTCAACCGCACTCATCCCGCCAAGGTCATCGTCGAGCTGGAAGTCCGGGAGGTCGAAAAGGAAATTTCCCAGGGTGTGAAGTACACGTTCTGGACCTTCGGCGGCACCGTGCCCGGCAGCTTCATCCGGGTGCGCCAGGGCGATACGGTGGAGTTCCACCTCAAGAATCATCCCGACAGCAAGATGCCGCACAACATCGATCTGCACGGGGTCACCGGACCGGGCGGCGGCGCGGCCTCGAGCTTCACGGCGCCCGGCCACGAGTCGCAATTCACCTTCAAGGCGCTCAATCAGGGTTTGTATGTCTACCACTGCGCTACCGCTCCGGTCGGCATGCACGTCGCGAACGGCATGTACGGCTTGATCCTGGTCGAGCCGCCGGATGGCCTGAAGCCGGTGGACCACGAGTATTACGTCATGCAGGGCGACTTCTACACCGTCGGCAAGTATCGCGAGAAAGGCTCGCAAGCCTTCGACATGCAGAAAGCGATCGATGAGAATCCGACCTACGTATTGTTCAACGGCTCGGAAGGCGCGCTGATCGGGGACAACGCGCTCACGGCCAAGACCGGCGAGACGGTGCGCCTCTATATCGGCAACGGCGGCCCCAATCTCATTTCCAGCTTCCACGTCATCGGGGAGATCTTCGACAAAGTCTGGTTCGAGGGCGGCACGCGGTTCCAGGAAAACGTGCAGACCACGCTGATTCCGGCCGGCGGAGCGGCGATCGCGGACTTCAGGCTGGAAGTTCCGGGCAGCTACATCCTGGTCGACCACTCGATCTTCCGCGCTTTCAACAAAGGCGCGCTGGCCATGCTCAAGGCCGACGGGCCGGAACGCAAGGACATCTACTCGGGCAAGGAGGTCGACGCCGCATATCTCGGCGACAAGGCGGCGAACCTGGCCGCCGTGGCGACGGCGGCCGAATCGCGCGCCCAGGGCACGCTCACCAAGGAACAGCAGATCAAGGCCGGCGAGGCGCTGTACACCGGTACCTGCTCGGTCTGCCATCAGGCCAACGGCGCGGGCCTGCCCAACGTGTTTCCGCCGCTCGCCAAATCCGACTTCCTCATGGCGGACAAACAGCGTGCGATCGGGATCGTCGTGAATGGCTTGTCGGGACCGGTAAAGGTCAACGGTGCGCAGTTCGATTCGGTGATGCCGCCGATGAGCCAGCTGACGGACGACGAAGTGGCCAACATCCTCACCTACGTGCGCAACAGCTGGGGCAACCAGGGCGAGGCCGTGGGCAAGGACGAAGTCGCGAAAGTACGCGCGACCACCAAACGTCCTGCCGGCGCGGCTCATTGACGATACCTCGCCTGCATCGCCACGAGAGGACAGCAGGAAACACCGGCCTGATGCACATCCTCCGCCAGCGACGGTCGATACTGGTCCTTGCCTGGCTGTCCGGGGCGGCGGCCCCGATGGGCGCGCATACGGCCGCCGATGCCGTCCGGTCCGAAACGGCGCGCTTCGCGCCCGCCCGCTTCGAGTCGGTCATTCCTCAGGCCCAGGGAAGCTCGACGGTGAATCTGCCCGGTTTCCAGCTCGACCGCCATCCGGTCACCAATGCGCAGTTCCTCTCGTTCGTGCGCGCGCATCCCGAGTGGCGGCGCGACCGTGTCGCGCGTCTGTTCGCCGATCCGCAATACCTGTCGCACTGGAGCGGTCCGACGACGCTCGGCGCGGCAGCGCGCCCTTCCCAGCCGGTCACGCGCGTAAGTTGGTTCGCCGCCAAGGCCTATTGCGAAGCGCGGGGCGAGCGCCTGCCGGGCTGGTACGAATGGGAATTCGCTGCCGCGGCCGATGAGCGCTCGCCCGACGCACGGCGCGATCCGGCGTGGCGGCAGCGGATGCTCGACTGGTACGCGAAGCCATCGTCGCAACCTCTGGCCGGTGTCGGCAGCCTGCCGGCCAACTACTACGGCGTCTTCGATCTGCATGGACTGGTGTGGGAATGGGTGCTCGATTACAACGCGCTGCTGGTCAGCAATGACGGCCGCGAGCAGGGCGGCGCGGACCGGGCGCGCTTTTGCGGCGAGGGCGCCTTGAGCGCCGCGGACCGGGAGAACTATGCGGTGCTCATGCGCATCGCATTCTTGAGCTCATTGGAAGCGAGCTACACGACCGCAAACCTCGGATTCCGCTGCGCCGTGGGGTGATCGTACCTTGGAATTTCCGCCGCGGTTGTCAACTGCGGGAAGTACCTACCGCCACAAGGCTGCCGAGCACCGTAAGATCCGCGCCGACTATCGAGGGACCTCCATGGCGCAAAGCACCGTCTACAACGATTCCATCGTACGTCAGTTCGCGATCGTCACCGTGCTCTGGGGCGTCGTCGGCATGGCCGTCGGAGTGTTCATCGCCGCTCAGCTGCTCTGGCCCCAATTGAACTTCGACATCCCGTGGCTGAGTTACGGCCGCCTGCGGCCGTTGCACACCAACGCCGTGATCTTCGCTTTTGGCGGCTCCGCCCTTTTCGCCGCTTCGTACTATGTAGTGCAGCGCACTTGCCATGTCCGTTTGTTCTCGGACCGTCTCGCATCCTTCACCTTCTGGGGCTGGCAGGCCGTCATCGTGCTGGCCGCAATCACGCTGCCGCTCGGCATGACCAGCGGCAAAGAGTACGCCGAGCTGGAGTGGCCCATCGACGTCCTCATCACCGTCGTCTGGGTGGCGTATGCCATCGTGTTTTTCGGCACCATCGCCAAGCGGCGCGTCCAGCACATCTACGTCGCCAATTGGTTCTTCGCCGCCTACATCATCACGATCGCGGTCCTTCATATCGTCAATAGCGCCGAGCTGCCGGTGAGCCTGGCCAAGTCCTACTCCGCTTACGCAGGCGTGGTCGATGCGATGGTGCAATGGTGGTACGGCCACAATGCCGTGGGTTTCTTCCTCACGGCCGCCTTCCTCGGGATGATGTACTACTTCGTCCCCAAGCAGGCGCAGCGCCCGGTGTACTCCTACCGCCTCTCCGTGGTGCACTTTTGGGCGCTGATCTCCATCTACATGTGGGCCGGTCCCCATCACCTGCTCTACAGCAGCCTGCCCGACTGGGCTCAATCCCTCGGCATGGTGTTTTCCCTGATGCTGCTCGCCCCGTCCTGGGGCGGCATGATCAACGGCATCATGACGCTGTCGGGCGCCTGGGACAAATTGCGCACCGATCCCATCCTGCGGTTCATGATCGTCGCGCTGTCCTTCTACGGCATGTCGACCTTCGAAGGTCCGATGATGTCGATCAAAACCGTCAATGCCCTCTCGCACTTCACCGACTGGACCATCGGCCACGTGCATTCCGGCGCGCTCGGCTGGGTGGCGATGATCACCATCGGCTCGATCTATTCCCTGTTGCCTCGCGTCTATGGACAACGTCAGATGTACAGCACGCGGCTGGTCGAGGTGCATTTCTGGATCATGACCATTGGCGTGGTGCTGTACATCGCGGCGATGTGGATCGCCGGCGTGATGCAGGGACTGATGTGGCGCGCCACCAACGACGACGGCACGCTGACCTACACCTTCGTCGAATCCCTCAACGCCACCTACCCGTACTACGCGGTGCGGTTGCTGGGCGGATTGCTGGTGCTGACCGGCATGTTCGTCATGGTCTACAACGTCAGGCGCACCGTCGCGGGCCGGGCGGCGATCATCGATACACCGGTGCCGCAGGCCGCTTGAAGCTCAAGGACATGCCATGAACCATGACCTCGTCGAAAAGAACGTGATGGCGCTGGGTGTGCTGACCGCACTGGCCATCAGCCTGGGCGGTCTTGCGCAGATCGTGCCGCTGTACTTTTCCAGCGCACGAACGGCGCCTGCTCCGAGCGTACATCCCTACCCGCCTTTGGAGCTCGAAGGACGGGACATCTACGTGCGCGAAGGCTGTTACAACTGCCACTCGCAGATGGTGCGTCCGCTACAGGCCGAGACTGCCCGGTACGGCCACTTCTCGCTCGCCGGCGAAGCCGTCTACGACCATCCCTTCCAGTTCGGCTCCAAACGGACCGGACCCGATCTGGCGCGCGTCGGCGCGCGCTATACCGACGAATGGCATCGCATTCACCTCAACAATCCCCGCGACGTGGTGCCGGAATCGAACATGCCGGGCTTTCCGTGGCTGAACGGCAATCGCATCGACGGTGAAATGACGATGCGTCGCATGCGTGCGCTGCGCCGGCTTGGCGTGCCGTACACCGACGCGCAGATCCAGGCGGCCCCCGCCGCCGTCGAGAACAAAACGGAGATGGATGCGTTGGTGGCCTACCTGCAGGGACTCGGCCTGGCGTCTAAAACATGGCCGCAGGACAAAAAACCATGATATTCGGGATCATCACGCTGCTTTTGATGCTGCTGTTCGTCGGCATCGTCGTTTGGGCGTGGAGCGCGCGGCGACGTGACACTTACAAGAAGGCGGCGCGCATGCCGCTCGACGATGATCCGTCGGGGTCAAACAAGGGGCGCAAGACATGAGCACGGGCTGGAGCCTCTATATCATCGTCCTGGTGCTCATCAATGTCCTCGGAGCGCTTTGGCTGTTGTGGTGGACGCGGAAACGGCGCGCCGGCGCGCCCGATGCCCCCGCGCCATCGCAGAGTACCACGGGGCACGTGTGGGACGGCGACCTGACGGAGTACAACAACCCGTTGCCGCGCTGGTGGCTGTGGCTGTTCTACCTCAGCGTGCTGTTCGCGGCAGCGTATCTCGTGCTGTATCCAGGGTTCGGGAACTTCGCCGGCACGCTGGGCTGGACCCAGGAGCGCCAGCATCGCGATGAAGTTGCCGTCGTGGACGCACGCTACGCTGAACGCGTCAGCCGTTTCGCGCCGCTCGATCTGCCCACCTTGAGTCGCACGCCGGAAGCCATGTCGATGGCCCGTAATCTCTTCGCCAACAACTGCACGACCTGCCACGGCTCCGATGGTCGCGGGGCGCCCGGATTTCCCAATTTGACCGATGCGGACTGGCTGTATGGCGGGGACCCGGAAACCGTCTACCAAACCATCGCCAACGGGCGCAACGGTGTCATGCCGCCCTGGGGTGACGCGCTGGGCGCGCGGGGTGTGGAAGAAGTCATTGCTTATGTTCTCAAACTGAGTGGCAAGGACATACCCCAGAGCTGGATCGGCGACGGACGCGCCAGGTTCGAACAGCTTTGCGCGGTCTGCCATGGACCCGATGGCCGCGGCAACACCCAGGTCGGCGCCCCCAACCTCACGGACAGCATCTGGCTGTACGGTAGCTCTCCGGAAATCCTGCGTGCGACGATTGCGCACGGACGCAACAACAGGATGCCGGCGCATCTCGAAATTCTGGGACCGCAGAAGGTACGGCTCCTTGCGGCCTATGTGCTGAGCTTGTCGGCCGCCCCGGATACGGCCAAGGCTGCCGATGGCGGACACTGAGAACAGCGCAGGCGCAGCGGACTGGCCGCAGCGGCGGCAGGATGTCGCCGCGGTGCTGTGGCCTTCGTTTCTCGCAGCCGCGCTGGCGACAGTGCTGTGTTTTGCGTTCCTCGACCCTGCCGTGCTGCCGGTCGGGCCGGCGGCGACGTCGGGAAAAACGGCCGTGCGCATGACCGGGTATGCGGTTGGATTCTTCTTCTTCTGGACGATCGCGGCGGTGTCGAGCTGGCTGACTCTGTATCTGATCCGCAGCGCGCGCAGGCATCCATGAACACCACCGGCGCGCCGGCGGGGGACGACGATCTGTACGTCGCGCACCAGAAGATCCATCCCCGCGAAGTCGACGGCCGTTTCGCGCGTTTGCGCATCGGCGCCGTCGTGGTGCTGCTCGGCCTCTACTACCTGCTGCCGTGGATTCGCTGGGACGGACGGCAGGCGGTGCTGTTCGATCTGCCGGCGCGCAAGTTTTATATCTTCGAGCTGGTATTCTGGCCGCAGGATTTCTTCTTCCTGTCCTGGCTCCTCATCATCGCCGCTCTCTCGCTGTTCTTCTTCACGGCGCTGGCCGGACGGTTGTGGTGCGGCTACGCCTGTCCGCAGACGGTCTGGACCGAAGTCTTCGTGTGGATGGAGCGTCTGGCGGAAGGCAAACGCTCGCAGCGCATCAAGCTCGACCGCGCCCCCTGGACCGCCGCGAAACTGGCGCGCAGGTCATTCAAGCAATTCCTATGGATAACCTTCGCGCTGTGGACGGGATTCACCTTTGTCGGTTATTTCACGCCGATCACCCAGCTCGCCCGCGAAACCGCGGCGTTTTCACTCGGTCCCTGGGAGCTGTTCTGGATCCTGTTCTACGGCTTAGCCACCTACGGCAACGCGGGCCTGCTGCGCGAGCAGGTGTGCAAATATATGTGCCCCTATGCGCGCTTCCAGAGCGCGATGTTCGACCGCAATACCTTGATCATTTCCTATGACGCCCGGCGCGGCGAGCCGCGCGGCGCGCGGCAGCGCGGCGCCAATTACAAAGCGCAAGGCCTGGGCGATTGCATCGACTGCACGTTGTGCGTGCAGGTCTGCCCCACCGGGATCGACATCCGCAAGGGCCTGCAATACGAATGCATCGCCTGCGCTGCCTGCATCGATGCCTGCGACGGCGTGATGGACCGCATGAACTATCCACGCGGACTGATCCGCTATGCCACCGACGAAGCGATGGCGGGACGCAGCAGCCGCGTGTTTCGCCCGCGGGTCTTCGTGTATGGCGGGGCGCTGGCTGCATTGACTCTGGGCTTCATCGTCACCGTGACGCTGCGCAATCCCGTCGGCGTCGATGTCCTGCACGACCGCAACGGGCTCTACCGGCTGCTCGACGACGATCGGATCGAGAACGTGTACACCGTGAGGCTTCTGAACAAGGACGAGCGCGATCATCGCTTCAGCCTGAGCGCATCCGGGTTGCCCGGGCTTCAACTGGATGCGGCCGACCCGCAGCCGCTGGTCGGCGCCGGGCAAACACTGGCAGTGGCCGTGCGCTTACGTGCACCCCGCGCCGATGCAGCCGGCAGCAGCCAGGTTTCCATCCGCGTAAGCGCAGCAGACGATCCGCGTTTAAGTACTGAAGCGCATGCCCGCTTCATTGCACCCACCCGATGACCCGACGGTCAAACATGCGCCGGCAGGAAAAGTTCATGCAAAACCCGGATCGCAGCACGATGAGCCCGGCTCCCGCGCCGTCGCGTCCCTGGTACCGCGAGCTCTATGTGTGGCTGTTGATCGCCCTGCCCGCCACGGCTCTGATCGCAGGCGCCGTCACCTTGTTTCTTGCCCTGCACGGGGCAGACATCGAGCTGCCGCATCCCGGATGAAATCCGCTGCCCACACCGACTGGAGTGCCTATGACCGGCAAGCGGCCCATCGGTCGATGCTGCACGTCGATGGTACGAACGCCACCGCGCACCTCGGCATCGACGGGATGCACTGTGGCAACTGCGCGCTCAAGATCGAGAAGCGGTTGCGCGCCATTTCCGGCGTGAAGCAGGTCGGCGTCAATGCCGCCACCCATCGGATGCAGATGTCCTGGAACCTGCGGCAGGTCCCCTTCAGTCGTCTGTTGCAGGCCATTGCCGAGCTTGGTTTTACGCCGCACATCATCGATGTAGCCGGCAACAGCTCGAGCAACGCAGCGGCTTTGCAGGACAAACGCACGGCGTTGAAGCGACTGGCCGTCGCCGGGCTATGCATGGCGCAGGTGATGACCTTCGCCTTCGCGCTCTATGCCGGCGCCGCGCACGGCATGGACGCGGACATCGAACGCTACCTGCGTCTCGTCAGCCTCCTGGCGAGCGTACCGGTGGTGTGTTACAGCGCCGTTCCGTTCTTCACGTCGGCTTGGCGGGATCTGCAAGCGCGGCGCATGGGCATGGACTTGCCGGTCAGCCTGGCAACGGCGCTGGCGTTCGCCGCCAGCGTCTTCAATACTCTGCGCGGCCGCGGCGAGGTGTACTTCGATTCGGTAACCATGTTCGTGTTCTTCCTGTTGCTGGGCCGTTTCATCGAGATGCAGACACGTCATCGCAGCGGCAGCATTACCGAAGCCCTCGCGCATCTGCTGCCGCCTTCGGTGCAGCGGCTGCGGGACAGCCGCGCGGAAACGGTCGAGCTGGCCATGCTCGAAGTGGGCGATCGGGTGCTCGCGCCGCCCGGTGCGGCGATCGCCGCGGATGGCCGGATCGTGGCAGGCATGAGTACGGTAGACGAATCACTGCTTACGGGCGAATCCACGCCCCTGTCGCGCAAGCCGGGGGATGCGGTCCTGGGCGGCAGCCTCAACCTCACACAGCCCCTGACTATCGAAATCACCGCGACCGGCGCGCAGACGGCGCTTTCGAACATCGTGCGCCTCCTCGAGCGCGCGCAAGCCGAGCGTCCGCGGTTGGGACGCGCCGCCGACCGCGCCGCCGCCGGATTCGTGCTCGGAGTACTGCTGCTGTCGGCACTGGTGGCCGGATTGTGGCTTCACTTCGACCCCGTCCGCGCCTTTCCGGCCACGCTGGCGGTACTCGTGGTCACCTGTCCTTGCGCCCTGTCGCTGGCGACGCCGGCCGCGATCGCCGCGGCGACAACCGTGCTCGCGAGGAAGGGTTTACTGGTGACGCACGCGGATGCCATAGAAGCGCTGGCGCAAGCGCGTCGATGCGTCTTCGACAAGACCGGGACCCTCACCCAAGGCGCACCGCGGATTTCGGCCACGAAGATCTATGGCGTACGCCGCACCGACGAATGTCTGGCGATCGCGGCCGCATTGGAAGCGCACTCCGAGCATCCGCTCGCAGCCGCATTCGCAAGTGCGGGCTCTCGCCTGGAGGCGCGTGAGGTCAGGGTTTACCGCGGCAGCGGACTGGAGGGCGAGATCGACGGCACTCTCTATCGGATCGGCAAGCTCGAGTTCGTGCGCGGCTTGAATCCGCAAGCCTCCGCCTTCGCCTTCGCCTTGATGCCGGATGCCGATATCTACCTCGCCGATCGTTCCGGCGTGCAGGCCGTTTTCGAAATCGACGATGCTCTGAGACCGCAGGCCCGCACCGCAGTCGACGCGTTGCGCGCCCTGGGCGTGGAGAGTGAGATTGCCAGCGGCGATCATCGGCATGCCGTCAGAAGGACGGCAGAAAAGCTCGGGGTGGCCACCTGGCATGCGCGATTGACGCCTGAAGAGAAGCTGGAGCGCATCACCAGGCTCAACAACCGTCCAGGGGGCCTCATCATGGTGGGCGATGGCATCAACGATGCCCCGGTGCTCGGCGCAGCGCGCGTATCGGTGGCGATGGGCGGCGGATCGGCACTCGCGCATGCCAGCGCGGATTCCATCTTGATCGGCGCATCCCTGGAGGCCCTGCCCGATGCGGTCCGAACGGCGCGCCGCACGCTCCACATCATCCGTCAGAACCTGTGGTGGGCGGCGGGATATAACCTGATGGCCGTGCCCCTGGCAGCGTTCGGCGCGGTTGCGCCCTGGGCCGCGGCCATCGGCATGTCGCTCAGCTCCCTGCTCGTCGTCCTGAATGCCGGGCGCATTGGCCGGGAGGTCGAGGCCATTGCAGTGCCCGCCTCCCAGTCACAGATCGCGGCATGAGCATTCTGCTCGTATTGATCCCGCTAGGCCTGGCGCTGACGGCGGCCGCGCTCTGGGCCTTCTTTTGGGCAGTGGGCGCGGGGCAGTTCGATGACCTGGACACTCCCGCCGCCAGTATTCTCTCCGAGGAGGAAGAATCCGCCGAGCATATCGGTGGATCTAAGTAGTTATGCGGATGGCGTGACTGGCGCGCGCGAGTACCTAATACTGCCGTCATATCGAGGTAACGCGCGGAGGTCGTCGTGGCGCAGCGGTTCAAGAACATTCTCGTCGGCATCGAATTCCCGAGCGAGCGCCGGCAACTCGCTCTGCAGCGAGCAGCCCAACTGGCGCACCACACCGGCGCCCGCCTTCTGCTCTTTCACAGCGCATTCACGCCGGCGCCGCTGGGTTCGCAGGTGCTCTCGAGCTTCGATCGCGCGGTCAAAAACGTCGTCGCAGAGCGCAAGGCGGCGCTGCAGAAGCTCGCCGCGCCGTTGCGAAAACGAGGACTGAAAGTCGCCGTCAAGTCCGTATGGGACTATCCCGCCCATGAAGGCATCGTGCGCGAGGTGCTGCGCTCCAAGCCGGACCTGGTGGTCGCGGAGAGCCGCCGTCATGCTTTCGGTGCGCGGCTGTTTCTGACCAATACCGACTGGCAGCTCATCCGGCTGTGTCCCGCGCCGCTGTTGTTCGTCAAGCAGGCACGCGCATACGGCAGGGCTCGTGTAGTCGCAGCCATCGATCCTTTGCACGACAACGCCAAGGCCGCGGGACTCGACGCGCGTATCCTGGCTGTGGCGCAGGCCGTAGCCAACGCCCACTCGGGACGCGTGGACGTGATACATGCGTATCTGCCGCTGGCGACCTACATGGAGCCTGCCGTTGCGGTCGTGGACCCACAGGTCGAACAGCAATACGAGCGGAACCTCAGGCGCACTCTGGAACGCAGCGTTGCGGCCATCGATCTGCCTGGCGATCGGGTGCATCCGGTCATGGGCAGCGCATACAGCGTTCTCCCGGACGCCGCCCGGCGCCTGCGCGCCGATGTGCTGGTGATGGGCGCGGTCTCCCGGCGCGGCCTGAAACGTTTGTTCATCGGCAGCACCGCCGAGCGCACCATCGATCGCGCGAATTGCGATGTTCTGGTCGTCAAGCACCGCGGCTTCAAGACTCCCGTGGCGCGCCGGCCGGCCGCCGCTCAACTGATGTTCCCGCGCCTCACGCTGCCGCCAGTCTGATTTCGGCGCCTCATGAATTTAGGCAATATCCTCGTCGCCACCGACTTTTCGGAAGCTGCCCGGCGCGCCGAGCAGCGTGGCGCCAGGCTGGCGCAGGCGCTGGATGCGCAACTTCGACTGATCCATGTACTGCCCGATGAAGGAGTTCTCGGGCGGATCTTCGACCATAACGACGTGGACGCCGCGCAAATGCGCCGGTGCGCCGAGCATGCGTTGGAAACCGCCTGCGCAAAGATCGACGCTGCATACGACATCGATGCAAGTTGGCAGGTTCTCGCCGGCGGGGCAACCCGATCGATCAACCGCGCCATCGACGCCTTTTCCGCCGACCTGGTAGTGATCGGCGCCCGCGGAGAACACGGTCTATCGCGTGATAGGACCACCCTCGGCGGCACCGCATTGAAGCTTCTCGCCCAATGCAAGATCCCGCTGCTACTGGTGCGTCGTATGGCGGACGATGCATATGGCAAAGTCGTCATGTCCGTCAGCACCGAAGCTACGGCGCGCCGCATGCTCGATGTGGTGCAATCTCTGTGCGGCAATGCCGAGTGCCACCTGGTTCATGTGTCCGAGGCACCCTTCGCCGAGCGGCTCAGAAGGCTCGACATCTCCCGAGGCGCGATCGAAACTTACAGTCAGGAGCAGTTCGCGGCCGCGGAGCGGCTGATCGAGCGCCTGATCGGGGAGTCGCCGGTCAAGGACCGATTACACCCGATGGTCGTCCGCGGTAACCCCAGTTCCGCCACTTTGCGCGAAATCGGGCGGCTGGAACCGGATCTGGTCGCCATCGGCAAGCACGACGGACGCGTGCCTCAGAACCGCGATACCGACGCCGGCAGCGTGGCCATGCGCATCGCCATGCGCGCCTATTGCGACATTCTTCAGATTCCATAAGTCACTCGATACCCCGACCCTGCGGCAAATACCTACTGCTACGCGCGACAGGTAAGGCATACTGAAACTGAGCGGGAACGTAACCGCGGGGTCTGGGAGATCGATCTGGACGCTATCACCGAGAACACCATGACGCGCGCAATGAACCTGGCGCAGCAGCACCTCGACTTCGCCCAACACATGACCCGGGTTTCGCGGCTCGTCACTTTAGGCGAAATGGCTGCCGGCCTCGCCCATGAGCTCAACCAGCCGCTGAGCGCGATCGCCACTTATGCCGTGGCGTCCGAGCGCTTGCTCACCGCCTCCGGAACGCAGCTGCCCGAGGTGCAGGAGGCGCTGCGCGAGATCAATGCCCAGGCCCTGCGTGCCGGCGACATCATCCGCCGGCTGCGCCAGCTGGTGCGGCCGCGGGCGCTGCATCCCGAGGCCACTGACTTGAACGACCTGATCCTGCAAATGTGGGGGCTGGTGGAAAGCGATGCGCGTCTGAACGATGTACAGATCAAATTCGAGCCCGCGCAGGATCTGCCCGTCACGGAGTTGGACGGCATACAAATCCAGCAGGTTCTCTTCAACCTCATCCATAATGGCATCGAAGCTTTCCCGGACTCGATCGCCGCCCCCCGCATAGTGACCGTGCGCACGCGCCAAGTGGATGCGGACGCCCTGGAGATGAGCGTGATCGACTCCGGCCCGGGTGTCGATCCGGCGATCGCGAACCGGATGTTCGAGCCGTTCTGCACGACCAAGCCCGAAGGCACCGGACTCGGCCTGGCGGTAAGCCGTACCATCGTCCAGGCCCATCGCGGCGCCCTCGAATACCGCCCCAACCATCCCACCGGCGCTATTTTTTCCGTCATGCTCCCGATCGTCCGGCTGAGCCCCTCATGACCCGGAACAAGGAACGCAAGCCCTCGGTATTCATCGTCGATGACGACGAAGCCATACGGCGCTCCTTACAGCTGCTCCTCAAGACCCTCGACCTGCCGGCGATCAGCTGCGCATCGGCCGTGGAGTTCCTGGCGAATTACGATCCCGCGCAGCCGGGCTGCGTGCTGCTCGACGTGCGCATGCCGCAGATGAGTGGCCTCGAGCTGCAGCAGGAGCTCAACCGCCGCGGCGCCATCATCCCGGTGATCTTCATTACCGGCCATGGCGACGTGCCCATGGCGGTCGAAGCCGTGCAGCAGGGGGCGTTCGATTTTCTGCAGAAGCCCTTCCGCGAGCTGGACCTCGTGGATCGAGTGCGACGGGCACTGGCTCGGGACCGGGAGCTGCGCGAGCAACTGCGCGAGCGCAACCTCATCAGCGAGCGTCTGGCGTCCCTCACCCCTCGGGAACGGGAGATTCTGCAGCTCGTCACGCAGGGCAAGGCCAACAAGGTCATGGCTGCGGAGCTCGGCGTAAGCCAGCGCACGATCGAGATTCACCGCGCACATCTCATGGAGAAGATGCACGCCGCCTCGCTCGCGCAACTGGTGCGCATGACCATGACCGCGGGCTGACCCTTGCAAATCGGTACATCTACGTATTGAATCGTTCCCAGCCCGGCGTAACTTCTCGCTGCAATACCATCATTCCCACTGCAACTGAGGAGACGACCATGAACCTGACCCCCTGGGAGCCGTTCAAGGAAGCCGACGACTTTTTCCGCAGCTTCTCGCCCGCTCTGTTTGGCCGGTGGCCGCGCCTGTTCGGCGAGAACGGCGAAACGCCGTACAAATGGTCGCCCGCCGCCGATATCAGCGAGACCGACAAGGAATACCTGGTCAAGGCCGAACTGCCGGGCATCAAACGTGAAGACGTCAAGGTGACGCTCGATGACGGCGTGCTCACCATCGAGGGCGAGCGCAAATTCGAGAAGGACGACAAGACCGAGAAGACGCATCGCGTCGAACGCTTCTACGGCACTTTCCGCCGCAGCTTCGGCCTGCCCGAACACGTCGATGCCAAAGGCATCCGGGCCGAGAGCCGGGACGGCGTCCTGCTGGTGCATGTGCCCAAGGACAAGACGGAAAAGTCCAAGAGCGTCCAGATCAAGGTCGAGTGACGGTCGCGGCGAGCGGTGCGCTTCCGGCCGGAAGCGCACTTCGCGCCCGCGTGGGAGGCCGCTGCATGCACCGATCCCTCCGAAGAGCGCTGCTCATATGCGCAAGCATCCTGTGCGCAACGTGGGTGTATGCCGGGAACGAGCTGCGCGATGCGTTGGAGCGCAAGCCGAATCTGCGCCACGGACGAGCGCTTTTCGAAAAGTGCGCCGCCTGTCATCAGGCCGATGGCTCGGGCGTGGGAGCGAAAGGCATCCCTAATATCTCCGGGCAGCATTACGAGTTCATCGTCAAGCAGATCGCGGATTTCCGTGACACGGAGAGATTGGACATCCGGATGGAGTCCTCCACCTCGCAGCACTACCTGCGAGGCGCGCAGGATCTCGCCGATGTGGCCGCTTATATTTCCCGGCTGCCCACCCGGAGCACGAACGATGTCGGCTCTGCCAAGAACGCCTATGCTGGAAAGCTGGCCTACGATCGCGGTTGCGCGCAGTGTCACGGTGCGTTCGGGGAGGGCAACGGCCGATTGCGCTATCCGCGTCTCGCCGGACAGCACTACACCTACTTGATGAAGCAAATCGATGCCATGGTCGGCGGCTATCGCGCCAACGTCAGTTGGGATCACGCGCAGATGCTGGCAAGTCTGAAGGACGAAGAAATGACCGGGGTGGCGGACTACCTTTCCCGCTTGAACAGCTCCAACGCGAACGTCCGGCAGCGCTGACGTCGATCATCCCGCGTAACGACCGGGGGGAGCCGTACTCTGCCAGCCGGGGCGATCACCTGCTTGCGACCGATCGGCGCGAGTCCGGGGTCATGACACCCGTCCGAGCCTGCAGACGCTGCTGACGCGTACGCTCCCAGCGCTCACACGGCATCCCTTGATTCCCCGACAGGGCCTCTTCCTGTCATCTTGAATGTGAGTGTGATTATAATCGAACGCAAACCCAAGTAGCACCTCTGTGACCGCTGTGTCTCCACTGACTGCCTGCCTTGCGCTCATCGCCTCGTGGGGCGCGATCGGCTTGGCGGGATTGCTGCGGCCGGGGAGCCTGCGCTTCGCGGGCCGCGCCCTATTCCTGCTGAGCGCGCTGTGCAGCCTGGCGCTGGCCGGCATCGCGGCTTGGAGCCTGAGCATGCCGCCCGAGCGCCTGGTGCTGCCGCTGGGACTGCCCGATTTGCCGTTCCACACCAGGCGCGATGCACTGGCGAGCGTCTTTCTGTTCCTGCTGGGGATCGCCTCGGCCGGCATTTCCGTTTTCGCCGCCGGCTACTTCCGCCAGGGCGCGGGCGCCTCGCCCGGACTGCTGTGCCTGCAGTACCACTTGTTTCTGGCGAGCATGGGCTTCGTCCTGCTGGCCGACGATGCCTATGGCTTCATGGTTGCCTGGGAAACCATGGCGCTGTCGTCTTATTTTCTCGTCACCACCCAGCACCGGATTCCCGAGATCCGCCGCGCGGGATTTCTCTATCTGCTGATCGCCCATCTGGGCGCCATCGCGATCCTGCTGTGTTTCGGCGTACTCCAGGGCGGCAGCTGGCAGTTCACGTTCGATGCGATGCGCGGCGCGCAGCTGCAGCCGGCGTGGGCGGCGGCGGCTTTTCTGCTCGCGCTCTTCGGCTTCGGCGCCAAAGCCGGCCTCGTGCCGCTGCACGTCTGGCTGCCGGAAGCGCATCCGGCGGCGCCCTCGCCGGTGTCCGCGCTCATGAGCGGCGTCATGCTGAAGCTGGCCGTCTACGGCACTCTGCGGGTGACTTTCGATCTGCTCGGCGCGCCGACGTGGTGGTGGGGACTCGTCCCATTGGGAACCGGACTGTTCACGGCCTTTTACGGAGTGGTGTTCGCGGCCGTGCAGACCGATATGAAACGGCTGCTGGCGTATTCCTCCATCGAGAACATCGGCATCGCTTTCGTCGGCATCGGGCTCGCCATCGTGTTCTTCGGAGTGGGACTGAAGATGCTGGGCGCGCTGGCGCTGATCGCCGCGCTGTATCACTGTCTGAACCATGCCTTGATGAAAAGCCTGCTGTTCCTCGGGACGGGCGCGGTGCTGCATGCCACCGGCGAGCGCAATCTCGGCAAGCTCGGCGGCCTGATCCATCGGATGCCGTGGGTAGCGTGGCTTACATTGGTCGGAGCGCTGGCGATCGCCGGCTTGCCGCCGCTCAACGGCTTCGTTTCCGAATGGCTCCTGCTGCAGGCGTTCCTGTTCGCCGGCGATATCCCGCATACGTTCATCAACATGCTGATTCCGATGGGCGCGGCGCTGGTCGTGCTCAGCGCCGCGCTGGCCGGCTACGTCATGGTGAAATTCTTCGGCGTCATCTTCCTGGGACAGCCGCGCGAGGCCGCTCTCGCACAGGCGCACGACGCCGGCAAACTGGAGCGCTCAGGTCTCCTCTGGCTCGCATGCGGCTGCGCGGTGCTGGGGCTGGCGCCCGCACAAACGATCGCACGGCTCGACCGGGTCACCCAGGAGCTGCTCGGAACCTCCTTGTCATCGACCGCTTCGTCCTGGTGGTTATTGGCGCCGCTGCCGGAGCGACAGGCCTCTTACGGACCGCTGGCGCTGCTGGCCGCCACCGTCGGCATAGTCGCCCTGATGTTCGTCTGCGTGCGGCTGTTCTATCACCGGCGCGTGCGGCGCGGACCCGCGTGGGACTGCGGCTTCGCCCGGCTCAACGCGCGCATGCAGGATACGGCGGAGGGCTTTGGCCAGCCCATCCGGCATATTTTTCAGCCGTTCTTCCGCATCGAGCGGGAGCTGCCGACGCCCTTCGACCGCGCGCCCCGGTACCGGATAACGGTCGGCGACCGGATCTGGCGCGCGCTGTATGAGCCCATCGGCAGCGCCGTGCAATGGCTCGCGGACCTCGTCGCCTCCCTGCAGCAGGGGCGGATCGCGGTCTATCTGCTCTACAGCTTCGTCACGCTGATCGTGCTGCTGGCAGTGATGCTGTGAACCTCGCCGAACTTGCCACCCAGGTGCTGGAGATCCTTGCCGCGCTCGGCGCGGCGCCGCTGTTCCTCGGCTGGGTGAACCAGTGCCGCGCGTGGCTGCAGAACCGCAGCGCGCCGAGCATCTGGCAGCCGTACCGGGGCATCGCCAAGCTTTTTCACAAGGACGCGGTGCTGGCGCAGAATGCCTCGCCGCTCTTTCGCGCCGCCCCCTACATCGTGTTCGGCGCCATGACGTGCGCCGCCGCCATCATTCCATCGATGGGGACGCGGCTGCCGCTTTCCCCGGTTGCCGATGCCATCGCGCTCGTCGGCCTGTTCGCGACCGCGCGCATGTTCATTTCGCTGGCGGCCATGGATATCGGCACGGCGTTCGGCACGCTGGGAGCGCGCCGCGAGATGATGGTGGGCTTTCTCGCCGAGCCGGCGCTGCTGATCGTCATCTTCCTCGCTTCGCTCCTTGCGGCCACCACGGCCCTGCCCGCGATCTCGGAATATCTCGCCACCCAATCCCTCGCGCTCTATCCGAGCCTGGCCTTCGCCGCGGTGGCCTTCACGATGGTGCTGCTGGCGGAGAACGCGCGCATCCCGGTGGACAATCCGGCCACGCATCTGGAGCTGACGATGATCCACGAGGCATTGCTGCTGGAGTATTCCGCGCGGCATCTGGCGCTCATGGAATGGGCGGCGGCGCTCAAGCTCTTCAATTACGCGTGCATCGGGTTCGCATTGTTCGTTCCGTGGGGCATCGCGACCGGCGACAGCCCGCTGCAGATCCTCGTTTCGATCCCGGTGCTGGCGTTGAAGCTCGCCGCGGCGGGCGCGGGCCTGGCGCTGATCGAAACGCTGTCCGCGAAGCTGCGCGTCTTCCGGGCGCCCGAGTTTCTCGCCACGGCATTTTTGTTTGCCGTCCTGGGATTGCTGGTGCATCTGCTGCTGGGAGCTTGAGGACCGCGACGATGGGCCACACGACGCCATTCGACATGCAACTGCTCAACACCTGCGCGGCGCTGCTGCTGCTGTTGTCCTTTGCCATGCTGTCGCAGCGGCGGGTGGTGAGCCTGGTCAATCTCCTCGCGATGCAGGGAGCGCTGCTGTGCGCGGCGACGCTCCTGCTGGCCTGGCGGACCGGCAACAGCCACCTGTATCTGTCCGCCGTGCTGACGCTGGGGCTGAAGGTTTTCCTGCTGCCCTGGCTCCTGCATCGCCTCATCCGGCGCCTGCAGGTCTACTGGGACACCGAGCCGATGCTGAATATCGCGGGCACGATGCTGGTGGGGCTGCTCATCGTCGTGTTCGCGTTCGGGCTGGCGCAGCCGATCGCCGCACTCGCCAGCACGGCGACGCGCAGCGCCATCGGCATTGCCGTGGCGGTGATCCTGCTCGCCTTCCTCATGATGATCACCCGCCGCAAGGCGCTCTCGCAGGTCGTCGGATTCCTGTCGATGGAGAACGGTCTGTTCTTCGGCGCGATGAGCGCCACTTACGGCATGCCCATGGTCGTGGAGCTTGGCGTGGCGCTGGACATCCTCGTGGCGATGCTGGTGCTGGGCGTGTTCTTCTTCCAGATCCGCGAGCAGTTCGACAGCCTGGACCTGCATCACCTCGAGACCCTCCGGGAGGACAAGTAACATGGAGCTGTTGCTGCTGCTGAGCGTGCCCGGAGCCGGAGCATTGGCGTTGGCCCTGTCCGGCCACCGCCGGTGGGCGCCGGAACTGAATGTGGCGCTCAGCCTCGCCACGTTCATCGCCGCCTGTACGCTCACCGCGCGCGTGATATCGGAGGGCAATCTCCTCCTTTTCGGCGAATGGTTCTTCCTCGACGCCTTCAACGTCTTCCTGGTCGCGCTCACCGCCTTCGTCGGCCTCACGACCTCGCTGTTCTCGCGGCCGTACATGCGCATCGAAATGGAGCATGGGCGGGTGACGGCGCGAAGACTGCGCCTGTATCACGCGATGTACCAGCTCTTCATGCTCACCATGCTGGTGGCGCTCACCACCAACAACATGGGCCTGCTGTGGGTGGCAATGGAAGCGGCGACGCTGTCGACGGTCCTGCTGGTCACGCTGTATCGGACCGCGGCGAGCCTGGAGGCCGGCTGGAAGTATTTCATCCTGTGCGGCGTCGGCATCGCGCAGGCATTGTTTGGAACCATCCTGCTGTACTTCGCCGCGGAAAAGATTCTGGGTGCGGAAGGCGTCACGGCGCTGCTCTGGACGCATCTGAACACCGTCAAGGGACAACTGGAGCCGGCCGTGCTGGGTCTTGCCTTTGTCTTCCTTTTGGTCGGCTACGGAACCAAAGTCGGGCTGGCGCCGCTGCATAACTGGCTGCCCGACGCGCATGCGGAAGGCCCCACGCCGATCTCCGCGGTGCTCTCGGGACTCCTGCTCAACGTCGCGATCTACGCGGTCGTGCGCTGCAAGGTGCTGGTGGAGGGCTCGCTTCAGTCGTCGCTCCCCGCGCAGATGCTGATGGGCTTCGGGCTCGTCTCGGCCGTGCTCGCCGCATTTTTTCTCTGGCGCCAGCGGGACATCAAACGCCTGTTCGCGTATTCCTCCATCGAGCACATGGGCATCGTCACCTTCGCCTTCGGCATGGGCGGGGCGGTGGCGAATTTCGCCGCGCTGCTGCACATGACGGTGCATTCGCTCACCAAATCGGCGATCTTCTTCACCGTCGGTCATGCCGCCCAGAAAGCGGGCTCCCAGCTCATGGACGAGATCCGGGGCCTCGTCACGATCTCCCCGACGATCGGCTGGGGACTGATGGCGGGCACGCTGGCCATTCTCGGCCTGCCGCCTTTCGGCGTTTTCGCCAGCGAATTCCTGATCCTCACCACGGCGATGAAACAACAGCCGTGGGCGGCGCCGATTCTGCTCCTGGCGCTCGGCGTGGCGTTTGCGGCGATTTTCCGGCGCGTGCAGCCGATGGTGTTCGGCGAAACCACGGCCAGACGCCTGCCGCACCCGCCCGCGCTCCTGCCGGTGTTCGTGCATCTGGCGATAGTGCTTGCTTTGGGCCTGTATGTGCCGCCGTATCTGGCCGCGTGGTATCGCGAGGCCGCACGTCTGATAGGAGGATGGTGACATGTCGCTGCGCCGCTGGCTGGAACGGGCACACCGCCTGCCGGGCGCGCCATCGGCCCGCGGCCTTGGCGTGACGCCCGAGGAATGGACCGAAGGCGCGCGGGACGTGGCCGCCGCCGGCGGGCGTTTGCTGTCGCTGTGGGGATCGAGGGAAGAAGCGTCTGCAGCCCTGTACGCCGCGTTTCTGGCGGACACGGGGATTCTCATCTTCGAGCTGCCGGTCGATGCCGGCGGACAGACACCGCACTACGCGGGCCTGGAAGCGCTGTTTCCGGCGGCCTCGCGCCTGCAGCGCGCGGTCTTCGATTCCTGCGGCCTGCGCTCTTCGGACCCGGACCGCCGCGGCTGGTTGCATCACGAGGCGGAATATGAGTTCGTGCGCGTCGCCGGCGATGGCGTGCATGAAATCCCGGTAGGCCCCGTGCACGCCGGCATCATCGAGCCGGGCCACTTCCGCTTTTCGGTGGTCGGCGAGAAAGTCCTCAAGCTCGAAGAGCGGCTGGGCTATACCCATAAAGGCATCGAGCAACGCTTCACGCAGCTGCCCCTGCCGCAGGGGCACCGTCTGGCGGCGCGCATCTCGGGGGACTCGGCGGTCGCGTTCTCCTGGAGCTACTGCCAGGCGCTCGAAGGCATGAGCGCCTGCACGATCTCACCGCGCGCGGCGTGGCTGCGCGCGCTGTGCCTGGAGCTGGAGCGCATCGCCAACCACCTCGGCGACCTGGGTGCGCTCGGCAACGATGCCGGCTTTGCCTTCGGCCTGGCGCAGTTCTCGCGGCTCAAGGAGCAATTGCTCAGGGCGATCGATCGGGCGTTCGGCGAGCGCTATCTCATGAATACGGTCGTTCCAGGCGGGACGCGCGCCGATCTGGCGCCGGCCGCGGCGAAGGTTTTGGACGACTGCCTCGTCGGCGTCGCGCGCGAAGCGCAAATGCTGCGCGGAATTTACGAAGAACACGCCGGGGTGCGCGATCGTTTCGTCGGCGCCGGGACTCTGCCGCCCGATCTGGCCAGGCAGCTGGGCGTACTGGGCCTCGCCGCGCGCGCCAGCGGCCAGCCGCTCGACCTGCGCATCGATTTTCCATGTGCTCCGTATGAGGATCTCGCGCCGACAAAGATCGTGCGCCGCGAAGGCGATGTCGCCGCGCGCGTTGCCGTGCGCTTCGATGAGCTGCAGGAATCCTGCCGGCTGGCGCGGCGCATCGTCAGCGCCTTGCCGCCGGGTCCGCATCTGGCGGCGCTCGATGCGCCGGCCGCCGGGAGCTTCGGCGCGGGGCTGATCGAGGGCTGGCGCGGGCCGGTGCTCATCGCCCTGCAAGCCGGTCCGGAAGGCTCGATCCGGCGCTGTCATCCGCACGACCCGTCGTGGCAGAACTGGCCGGCGCTCGAGCATGCCATCATCGGCAACATCGTCCCGGATTTCCCGCTCATCAATAAATCCTTCAACCTCTCCTACAGCGGGCACGACCTGTAACGCAAGGACGGCATCATGCTCAAAACGCTCCACAAGATCGGTTCCATCGGCATCGTGACGGAAGCTGCGCCCGAGACAAACGAGCTGCTGCGGGTGCGCGCGGCGCTGAATGACAGAATCCGCGCCATCCTGGGCCGCGCGCTGTGCATCCGCCACGTCGACGCCGGCTCCTGCAATGGCTGCGAGCTGGAGATCCACGCGCTCAACAACCCTGTCTACAACATCGAGGGTCTCGGAATCCGCTTCGTGGCCAGCCCGCGCCATGCGGACCTGCTGCTCGTGACGGGACCGGTGGCCGCGAACATGGAGACGGCGCTGCGGCGCGCCTATGAGGCAACGCCCGATCCGAAGCTCGTCGTGGCGGTCGGCGACTGCGGGTGCACCGGCGGGATTTTCGGCGAGTGCGGCGCGAGCCGCGGCCGGATCTCGAACGTGATTCCCGTCGACGTCGCGGTTCAGGGCTGCCCACCCGCTCCCCGCCAGATCCTGAGCGCCATCCTCACGGCCCTCTCGCGCCCGAGGACATCGGCCAACGGCGTCGGCGAGCCGAAGCCATGATCACGATCGAAGGCGCCATCGCCGGCTGCATGCCGGTCCTGGTCGAGGGCGCAGGGATGCATCCATGAACGAGGAGATGCCGCGGCTGTTCTCGATCGAGAGCCCGTTCCCGGAGGCGAGCAGCACCCTGCGGCTGCTGGAAGCGGCCGGCAGCTGCGGCGCGACGATCTGGGACCGCATCTTCAATGGAACCTATGACAAGCCCTTCATCATCGACAGCGGATTCTGGCGATTTCTGCATTTCGATCTCGACAGCGTGCAGAGCGCCATGCATCTGCGGACTCCGAACAAGCTTGCCCTGCTCTACACGCGCAAGATGATGACGTTCCTCCTCTTCAACAGCGCTCCGCGGCGCATCCTGGTACTCGGGCTCGGTGGAGGATCGCTCGCGAAGTTCTGCCACCATCGGCTGCCGTCGGCCGCGGTCACGGCCGTGGAAGTCAATCCGGACGTGATCGCGCTGCGCAGGGAATTCCGCATTCCCGAGGACGGTGATCGCTTCCAGGTGATTCACGCGGACGCCGCCGCCTATCTCGCGCGCCTGGAGCATCACAAAGACGTGATCCTCGCCGACGCCTGCGACAGCGGCGGGACCGCCGCCCGGCTCAATGTGCTCGAGTTCTACCACGACGCCTGGAGTTGCTTGTCCGAGCAGGGCGTGTTCGTCGTCAACGTGTGCGGCGAGACACCCAACCGCGAGGCGCACCTGGCGAAGATCCGCGCCGTATTCGGCGACGACATCGTGACGATGCGGGTGAGACAGCACCGCAATGTCATCGCGCTCGCGTTCAAGAAACCCCTTCGCGAGCCCGACTGGAGGCGGCTCGAAAGCGTCGCGGCCGATCTCAAGCGGCGGTTCGGCCTCGACTTCCCGAGATACGCACGGTGCATCGAGTCCGACTGGAAACTACGCCGGTCCTGGCATGCCGCCATCCAAACATTCGCGCGCAAAAGCGCCACCCGGTCCTGATCCGTCATTTTCGAGTCTGAGTCTGCAATCGGAGAAATATCAGCCATGACCCCCCGCCCGACGATACGCATACCCGCTCCCACCTACGTCAAGCATCAGCGCCTGCGGCAGTGGGTCGCACAGATCGCGTCCCTGACGGAACCGGATCACATCCACTGGGCGGATGGCTCCCAAGAGGAATACGACCGCCTGTGCGCCGAAATGGTCGCCTCCGGAATGCTCACCCGCCTCAACCCACAGAAGCGCCCCAATTCATATCTTGCCTGCTCCGACCCCTCCGACGTGGCCCGCGTGGAAGAGCGCACCTATATCTGCAGCGCAAAGCAGGCCGACGCCGGTCCGACCAACAATTGGGAAGATCCAGGCGTCATGCGCGAAACCCTCGCCGGGCTGTTCAAAGGCTGCATGCGAGGCCGCACCCTGTACGTGATTCCTTTTTCAATGGGACCGATCGGCAGCCCGATCGCCCAGATCGGAGTTGAAATCAGCGACAGTCCGTATGTGACCGTCAACATGCGCACCATGACGCGCATGGGACGCGCCGTCCTCGACGCCCTCGGCAGTGACGGGGAGTTCGTGCCCTGCGTGCATTCGGTCGGCGCGCCGCTCGAGCCCGGCCAGCAGGACAGCCGCTGGCCATGCAACCCGACCAAGTACATCGTCCACTACCCCGAGACCCGCGAGATCTGGTCCTTCGGATCGGGCTACGGCGGCAACGCCTTGCTCGGCAAGAAGTGCTTCGCGCTGCGCATCGCTTCGAACATGGCGCGCGAACAGGGCTGGCTCGCCGAGCACATGCTGATCCTGGGAGTCGAGAGTCCGGCGGGCGAGAAGACCTATGTCGCCGCCGCCTTCCCCTCCGCGTGCGGCAAAACCAATTTTGCCATGCTCATCCCGCCGCGCTCATTCTCCGGCTGGACGATCACCACGGTGGGCGATGATATCGCCTGGATCAAACCCGGGCCTGACGGGCGCCTCTACGCGATCAATCCGGAAGCGGGTTTCTTCGGCGTGGCGCCCGGCACCTCCGAACAAACGAACTACAATGCGATGGCCACGCTCCGACGGAACGTGATCTTCACGAACGTGGCGCTCACGGATGACGGCGATGTCTGGTGGGAGGGCATGACGCCCGAGCCTCCGGCACACCTCATCGACTGGACCGGCCAGGACTGGACGCCCGAGATCGCCCGCCGCACCGGACGCGCGGCCGCTCACCCGAACTCGCGCTTCACCGCCCCGGCGAGCCAGTGTCCTTCGATCGATCCGAACTGGGAGGATCCGCAAGGGGTACCGATCTCGGCGTTCATTTTCGGAGGCCGCCGCCGCACCACGGTCCCGCTGGTGTACGAGGCGTTCAACTGGGACTGCGGCGTCTACCTGGCGGCGACGCTCGGATCGGAAACGACCGCAGCAGCCGTCGGCAAGCACGGTGTCGTGCGCCGCGACCCCTTCGCGATGCTGCCCTTCTGCGGCTATCACATGGGCGACTACTTCGCCCACTGGCTCCGGATGGGACGCGGGATCGCGGATAAAGCGCACATCTTCTGTGTCAACTGGTTCCGCAGAAACGCGGCGGGCGAGTTCCTGTGGCCCGGATTCGGCGAAAATATGCGCGTTCTGAAGTGGATCGTCGAGCGGGTTCAGGGCCGCGCCGGCGCCGTGGAAACGCAGCTCGGCTGGATGCCGCGATTCCAGGACATCGACTGGCAGGGTCTGAAGATGACCGAGGCTGATTTCGCGGAGCTGACGCGCGTCGACTTCGCGGCGTGGCAGAGCGAGCTCGACTTGCACGCCGAATGGTTCGAGAAGCTCGCGGACCAGCTGCCGGAGCAGTTGCGGCTCAAGCTTCGACTCTTGAGGCTGCGCTTGCCGAGTGCCGCAGCGTAGTCTGCCGGCGCCGCATCAGGCACGGAAAAGTCATGCAGGACGGCCGGCACCGTCTTCGGTTCACGAACCGCAGCGCTGGGCCAGAGCCCTGCGCAGCTCACGCAACTTTGGTGGCATGCCCGGCGATTCTCCCTCGGGCTTTGCGGCGCGTACGCTGCAAACCGCACCTTGTCAGCCGGACACTGGCCCGGCGCGCCGATCCTATCTGCTTGTCTGCCGGCGCGCCGCGGATCGACTCGCTGGCGCTCGGGCAGACTTCAAGGCTTCCCGCGGGGGGGCCCACGGATGGCCCGTGCGCTCCTCGATATAGCGCCGGATCAGGCGGCGCATTACCTGCGAGGGGTTCGCGTCCTCCTCGGCGCACAGCCTTTCGAAGATGGCCTTCTTCCTCGGGTCGATGAGGATCGTGAACCGCGCCGTGCGCTCTTCGGTAGCCAAACGTGTTCCCGCAGCGATGACCGTCGATGGAGCTGATTATAATAGAATGTGCGTTGGCGTACACCCATCTTAACATCGGGCGGCCCTGCCTGAATCGCCCTGGCGGCCGCGCCCTGACTGCGCGGCGCAGGAACGAGGGCAAGACTTCGGCAAAAGCTGCGCGGGCATCGACGGACCTTTTCCGCGCGAGGGCTCGTACTAGCGTCCGATCACCCGCCCATCCTTGATCACCGCGTGAATCGCGCGGTAGTTGCGGGCGCTCGCAAGAGGATTGGCATCCAGCACCAGCAGGTCGGCGATCTTGCCGGGCTCGACGGTGCCGAGATCCTTCAGCTTGTAGCCCGCCGCCACGTACGCGGTAGCCGACCTGAGGACCTCCATCGGCTTCATGCCGTCTTCCTCCAGCGCGAGGAGCGCATCGAAGTGCGCCGCGCCGAGTTGAAACCTCGCCAGCCGCGGGTCCTGCTCCACCTGGGCCGCGGTCGCGCTGACTCCGTCGGTCGAGAAAAGCATCCGCACCCCGGCCTTGATCATGTTGCGCTGATTGGTCTTCTCCACCTTCATGAGCGAGCGGTAAAAGCCGGGCTCGCCCCAGGACGGCGGCGGCGGGCCGAGCTTGTCCAGTTCTTCGACCCGATCCAGATGCTGCTGTCTGAATGGACGCACTGAAACGGCCGTCCCGCGCTCGACGAGCTTGCGCAGCGTGTCCGGCGGAATCGGCGTGAGCGGACCGGTATTGTCCGCGTGTGCGACGATATCCACGCCGGCATCGATGGCCATGTCCAGGGTCTCGACCGACAGCGTGTGCGCCTGCACGCTGAAGCCGGCGAGGTGCCCCACCTCCACGATCGCTTTCTGCACGCGGGGCGAGAAGGTCGGGTAATTGAAATGAGCGATGTTATGGCTCGTGCCCGCGTACTTCAGAAAGTCGATGTCCTTCTTCACGTAGTCGCGCACGATCGAGCGCACCTGCTCCGGCGTCATCCACAAGAGCTTGCGCCCCGTGCCCTGCTCCCACATGCCGTTGATGCGCGTGACGAACTCCGGGCTGACTTGCGCGACCCCTGCGCCGTTGAAATCGGGTGACAGCGGGCCGTCCCACCCCAACGCGTTGCCACAGAGATAGATGCGGCTGCCGGCGATCTCTCCGGCCTTGATGCGGTTGCGCACCCTCGTGAGGTCCGGGAAAGGTCCCCACGTATCGAAGACCGTGGTGACCCCGCTCTTGAGCGTCGTTTGCAGCGGCGCGAGCACCAGCTCGTCATAGCGGCCCTCGTACCGGACCAGCTCTTCCAGGCCCGCATAGACGAGATGGACGTGCGCATCCATCAGTCCGGGGATCACATACTTTCCACGCGCATCGAGCCGCCTGGCGCCTTCCGGAACCGCCACGTCCCGCGCACGGCCGACCGCCACGATGCGCCCGCCGTCGATCAGCACAACCCCATCGCTCAGCGGCGCCTTGCCGGTGCCGTCGATGATCGTCGCACCCGTGATCGCAAGCGGCTCGGCCAGCGCGCCGGCGGACAAGCCCCCGAAGATGACGACGCAGAGCGCACCCAGCGGGGAGAATAAGGCCCCCCGGCCCTTCGCTTCGTTTGTCATCGGGTCAGAACGCGTAGCCGAGCTGGAATCCAATCGTGCGCGGCCGCAGCCGGTAGCCGTAGAACCTGCCATAGTCGGCGACCGGACGATAGGTGAACGCATCCTCGTCGGTCAGGTTGCGCACGTAAAGATCGAGGTTCAGATGATCGATGACGACGCGCGCGGTGGCATCGAGCTTCACGTAATCGCCGGCTTCGGTGTTGTCCAGCGCCAATACGCCGCCGTGGAATGGGCCGACGTAGATGGCGTCCGCGCGGATCAGGCTCTCGCGGCCGGCGATCGTGAAGTTGTGCTGCAGGCCAACGTTGGCGTTGACGCGCGGTCCACCAGGCAAGCGGTCTCCGGCTTTGAATCCTTCCGTCGGTACGTCCCTGGTCAGCCGCGCGTCGACATACGAGCCGCCGAAATCGGCCTGGAACGCCGGCGAGATGCGCCAACTTGCCTGCAGCTCCAGGCCCTCGCTGCGAGCGGTGCCGGCGTTGGCCACGTAGTTCCAGCTGCATGCTTCGACGAAGCCCGCCACGGGAATGTCGGACCAGTCCATGCGAAACAGCGCCGCGTCGACGGTCAAGCGCCGGTCCGCCGCGGAAAACTTGGCGCCAAGCTCATAGCTGTCCACTGCGTCGGAGGCGACCCGCTGCGCCGACGCGATCGAGAGACTCGTCCCGTCGAAGATGCCATCCCCGTCGGCGTCGCAATTGCTCGGCGGGGTACCCAGCGGTTTGCCCGGACGAAAGCCCTGCGCCCAGCCCGCGTAGAACATCGCGCTCTCGACAGGCTTGTAGCTGAGATTGGCGCGGAAGGTCTGGCCTGAGGCATCGGCTTTGATCAGCGTCAGGGACCCGGCGCCGAACAAAGGACCGGTGGCGCTCTGCCGGAAGTCGCGCGAGTACTTGTAGGCGCGCATGCCGCCGGTCAAAGTGAAACGTTCCAGGAACTTCCACGAGACTTCGCCGAAGGCGGCCTGCTGCTCGAGAACCCGGTTGTCGTGCACGTCGTACAGCCAGGACTCTCCGGGCGCGAAGAAATTCGTGGCCAGGTCGCCCTGCCAGTACAGGTCGTTGAAATAGCCGTCGTCCTGTTTCTCGGCATACAAGCCCACGAGAAAGTTCAGCGCGCCGGACAGCTTGCTTGCCAGCCGGATCTCGCCCACGTCTTCGCGGTGATCGAAGAACCGGCCGGTGGAGGCGGCCCAGGGAATATTGAACGCGCCATTGGGTCCGTAGCTGTGCGTCACCTGCGCATCGCCCTTCACGTACGAGTATGTCGCCAGCAGGTTGGCCCAGCCGAAATCGTATTCCAGGACGCCGTTGGCGATATCGACGCCGTAGTCGGCCACTCCGCCAGGTTCGCCGCGGCGCACGTGCCGGGGCAACACTCGCACCATGGTCTGCTCAAAGGCCCCGGTGGTACCCACCGGATAACCGTCGGTTTCCGTCTGCTGGCTGAGATAGCTGAGCGTCAGGCGCAGCTTCTCCGTCGCCTGAAACAATGCGGACAGCCTGCCGCCTGTGACGCGGTAAGCGCCCACGTTGTCTTCATCGGTGGCATACGCCTCCAAACCGAACGGAACGACAAAACTCGCGCGGTACGCCGCGTCGGAGCCCGCGTTGTTGCGGTAATAGCCGCTCTCGGAAAACGAGTAAGCGACGCCGCGGATGGCCAGGCGATCTTTGACGAGGGGAACGTTGGCGATCGCCTGGAAGGTGTAGTTGTCATCGCCAAAGCCGGACGTGACCGAATAGCCCGCACCTACCCTGCCCTCCAGCCGGTCCACCTTCGGGGCCGCCGGAATGACGCGCACGGCGCCGCCCATCGCGGAGCCGCCGAAGGCCGTACCTTGCGGCCCGCGCAGAACCTCCACGCGTTCGATATCGACCAGCTTGATGTCGACGCTGGATGCGTTGAGGCCGGCAGAGTTGGTGGTGGGCGTTTCGCCAAAGTAGGTGGCGGTCGTCGCTCCCGAGTAGAAGTTCTGGAACGAAGTATTGGTCTCGAGCCCGCGCATGACGATGGCCTGGCCGGCGGGGCCGCCGTCCATTTGATTCACCGCCGGCATGCCGCGCAGGTAGTCTCCGGAGTGAACGAGGCCGCGGCGCTCGATGTCTTCGGCGGTCACCACGGAAATGCTGATGGGCACGTCCTGAATGTTCTCGGCGCGCTTGGTGGCGGTGACGATGACTTCCTGCACGCCTTCGGACTTGCCTGTGCCTTCACGCGCGGCCGAATCGCCGGATTGGTCTTTGGAATCGGCACTGCGCTGAGCGGCGGCGCGATCTTCCGACTGCTCGATGCCAGCGAGCTGAAGCGTGTTGAGACGGCCGGCCGACGTGCGCGTGGCGGGTGTCCCCTTTCCCTTCGGACGTATCGTAGCCGCATCATCTGCCGTGAAGACGACCTCGAGCCCGGTGCCGCGCAGGAGCTGTTCGAGCGCGTTACGCTTGTCGAAAGTTCCGACGACAGGGTTCGCGGTAGCGCCGTCCACGGCCTCGTGCTGATAGAGAAGCTGCATGTTCGACTGCTCGGCGAAGACCTTGAGCGCGGCGACCAGGGGCTGCGCGGTGATGTCGAACTGCACGGAGTCGCTGGCTTCGGCCGCCGCGATCACGCCGGCGAGCGCCAGCGCCAAAGCGCATGTCAGCGCTCGCCAGCCGGTTTCCGCGCGCGTCTGCAACATGATCATGTGACCCCCTCAGTTAGTTCGGTTGCGGCGATGGTTCGCTACCGACTACTACCCTTCGCGGGGGATGATTCCCCCATCGTCGGGGGCTGAGAAATGGTGATCCGCCCGTCCTCATAGTGCACGCGCAGACCGAAGCCCTCGCGCAGCATGTTCAACAACGCGTCCAACCCTTGTGCATTCGCCTGGAACGTTCCGCCGATCGGCAATCGCCTCAGCGCCTGATCTTCGATCAAGATCTGTGCGTCGGTATAGCGGCCAAGCTCGCCCACGACGCCTTCGAGCGGGCGGTTCTCGAAGTACAATCGGCCCTTGCGCCAGGCCGCAACGCGCAGTAACTCCATCGGCTGCGCGGGACGGATGTGGGCGGCGTCCTCCGTCACCTCGGCCTGCTGGCCTGCGGTGAGCACCGATACGAGTGCACGGCTGAGTGAAAGATCGGAAGGGGCCTCGTTGCCGGCGCGGCCCGCCGCAACCTTGACCGTTCCTTCGCTGACGATCACGCGCACGCCCGACGGGCGCAGATCTACGTTGAATGCGGTACCCACCGCCCGTATCCAGGACTGGCCGGCGACCACCCAAAACGGCCGCTGCGGCTCGTGGGCGACCTGAAAATACGCCTCGCCCCTCGTGAGCATGATGACGCGTGCATCCGGCGCGTACTGCACGCGCGCAACGCTGTTGCTGTTGAGCTCCAGCCGCGACCCGTCGGGCAACTCGACGGAAGCATGCTCGCCGACGGCTGTTTGAAACAAAGTCTGCGGGTCCGCGCGCGTAACCCACCATCCTGTAGCAACGGCTATCGCAAGCGCCGCGGCGGCCGAGAAAATACCCGGTCTCGACCAGCGCCTCGTGCCGGCCGTTCGAGCGCTCTCATTCATGGCCGTGCCAAAGGACACTGCGCGAACGATGGGTCCAGCCCGCTTCACTTCCTCGATCGTGCGCGTCAGCGCCTCGTAAGCGCGGGCATTGCGTGGATGAGCCGCCCGCCAGGCTTCGAACCGCGCCCTGTCATCGGCGCAAACATCGTCGGCCTGCAAGCGTGCAAACCAGGCGCCGGCTTCCTGCTCCGCGCAGGTCGCGTCCGGCAACTGGAAAATGTTGCTCATGAGCTGCGGCCGTCCCTGTAGCGAGTGGAGAGAGCGGCGTGAATCCCGCTTGCGGCGAGCGCGATGTGTTTCTCGACCGTTTTGGTCGAGATGCTCAGCTGCGCTGCGATCTCCTTGTAGGAGCGGCCCTGGAACATCCTGAGCGTGAAGACGGCGCGGCGCTGCGGCGGCAGGCTGCTGATCGCTTCGTTCAGCAGACTGATACGCTCGTCGGCGAGCGCCACCTCTTCAGCCGAGGCGCAGGCTTCGGCCATATCGGCTGCATCGACCGCCTTCGTCGTGAAAGCGTCCACCACGCGGTCGTGCCGGCGGGCCTTGAAAGCGAGATTACGGGCGATCGAGAACAGGTACGGACGCAAGGGGTCCGAAGACCTGCCGCCCGTATAGGTTCGCAGAAACGCCTCCTGAACGATCTCGTCCGCCGCGCTCCGGTTGCCGACCAGGCGCCGGACGTAGCGGCGCAGGGCGTCCCGGCTGTCCGCAAACAGGCGTGTAATGCCTTGATCCCGCGGATCAGACATCGCGGCGAGCTCTCGGAAACTCTATCGGGCGTTGCATCAATTCGCCTCCCGCGGCCAGGGTAGTCCAGGACACGAGGACAAAGTAGCTTCCTCTCCTTCTACTACCCCTGGCGTGGTGGAATCCCCCAGCGCATGACAATTGGCCCGGTCACAGCTCGACTGCCGAGTCGAATGTCGATGCCAGCACGCCGAGCGGCGCCGTTCGCGGTCACGCGTGACGTGTGTCCCGGGAGGAGGAGCCGACCGCACTCACTACCGCCGCGAGCGTGTTTCTAAGCGAAGCGAAGTACGCGGGACTGTCGGCGTGCTGATCTTCGATCACGCTGAAGATCACGGCCACTCGACCTGTGTCGAGATTGGCCATGGCGTACTGGCCGCCCCACCCGCTGTGCATGATCAGGCGGCCGCAGATTCTGAGGTGATTGCTATACAGGATCCGCTGGTTCGGCGGCGCGAGCGGCACACCGCGCGCGAGAGTCTGCCTTATGAACGAATCGCTTCCGACGCGTTGTCCGTTCACGCCGCGCCCGTATCGCACGAACAACGAGAAGTAACGGGCGAGATCGCGTGCCGTCATGGAGGCGCCGCCGGAAAGCGTAGGAACGCCCTCGCGATCGGTGGTGATGTAGAGCGGGTCCTCGAGGCCCGCGGCATCCGCGATATCGGCGAGGAACGAACGCAGCGGCCGCCGACTTGCACGCTCCGCGACCCAGGCCAGCACTTCGGTATTGGCGTCCTTGTATTGGGTGTGGCCGCTGCGGTTTGCAGTGTCGGCGCTCGCGATCGCGCGGATGAAGCCGTGCTGCGTTTTTTCGCGCGCGGGTTCGCGCGGCAGGCGCCAGCCCATGGCTTCCTCATGGTCGTAGTAACTGGCCTGTGGATCGCTGAAATCCTCCGAGTAGTCATTGACGACGTCCATGTCCAGGACGTGCTGCAGGGTTGCTTTGGCGTATCCGGTGCCGATCTCCGGGACGTAATGCTCGACGGTCTCGGAGAGATCGAGGACGCCCTGCTCCACGAGCAAGCCGACGATCAGATTCATCAGCGTCTTGGTGATGGACTGGATGCTGTGCGGCCGATGCGGGCCGAAGTCCGGCGCATAGCGCTCGAACAGCAGATGCTGCCCGTGGATCACGACCATGCCGGAGAACCATGGCAGAGAGGTGAGATGGCGAACCGCGTCGAGCTCGGCGATGCGCAAATCCATGCGCTTCGTGAGCGTCATGACACGCGCAGCGCGAAAGCTGCTCGAGTAGCGGGCGATCCTGTGGAGGCTGTGCCACCCGCGGCGGCGATACTGCGCGCAAGTCCAGCGCGCCAGATTTCCGTCGGTAACCACGAGATCGGGATTCGGAATCGTGATGATTTCGCTCATGGCTCGGCATCCTCCCCGAGACCTCGCGCCGCACGAAACAGCAGCCATGCGGCCGGCAGAAGCGCGCTCATGAGGACCATCAGAGAGCGGCGCAGCCCTTCTCCCGGCCCATGGAGGACGCCAAATGCATCGCTCAGGGCGCCCGCGGCGACGGGACCGAGCCCGAGGCCGAGCAGATTGGCCAGAAAGAGCAGCAGCGCTATCGCGAGCGCCCGCCGGCTTGATCCACACACGGCGTGGACGGCCGAGTACGCAGGAGGAACCGCGGCATTCAGCACGACGGTTCCCAGCAGCAACAGCGGAATCATCGTGCCGACGTGCGCGGACCACAGCGCCAGTTCGTAAAGAGGAATCGCAGCGATCATTCCGTAGGCGCCCAGGCGCGCCAGCCACGAGATGTTCCGCCGCGCGAGCCTGTCGGCGAGGGCTCCGCCGCCAATGCAGCCGATCAGAGCACCGACCGCGGAGACCGTGCCGAACAGAGTGCCGGCCTGAGCGACACTGAGCCCGTGAACACGCATCAACAGTGAGACGATGAAAACCAGGACGCCATAGGTCCAGAAGAAGTAAATAATGAGAGCCGCGGCGAGACTACGGTACGAGGGTTTCGCGAACAGCGCCTTCGCGGCGACGCGCAGCGGCTCCGAACCGGTCGGCCGCACGGCGCCGACGACGCTGCGCGGTTCTTTGAGGACCGAACGGGTCAGCACGACGAGGACCAGACTGAGAAGACCGACGGCGATGAACGCCGCCCGCCATCCGTAGTGTTGAGCGACCCGGCCGCCGAACACGAGCCCGATGGCATAGCCGGCGGACGCTGCCGTCATGAACACACCGATGGCCCTGGCGCGCTCGCCGGGAGGAAAATAGTCGGCGATGAGGCTCTGCGCCGGAGGGATCGCCCCCGCTTCGCCGGCACCGACGCCGAACCTGGCCGCCGCGAGCTGCCAGAAGCTGTTTGCAGCGCCGCACAGCGCGGTCATCACGCTCCAGGTGGACAATGCAAGAGTGATGATCAGCTTCCGATCGCCGTAGTCCGCCCAGCGCGCGATGGGAATGCCAAGAGTGGCGTAGAAGAGCGCGAAAGAGGCGCCGCTCAGCACGCCAAGCAGGGTGTCGGATACCTGGAACTCCGCTTTGATCTGTTCGAGCAGGACACCGATGATGTTCTTGTCGACGTAGCTGGAAGTGCCGACGAGGAACAGCACCAGCAGAAACGCCATCCTTCGGCGCTTCGTATAGAGCTCCCACGGTCTATGATCTCCGCATGAAATCCCCGGCGCGGTCTGCGGGACCTGCTCCGGCGGGGCCGCTCGTGGCGGGTTCTTATCTACGCTTCGCACGCTGCGCGGCCCGAACGGTTCAAGGTCATGGATTCGACGCGTGAGCTGGCGAGGCGGCGAATTCAGGATCGGTCCGCAACGACGCGCACGGTGCCGAATCCGGCGAGCGCCGGTGAATTCCCGGCAACGATCCGGCTCATGAGGCCCTGGGTGCGGTTGCACCGATCGACGTAGGCAATCACTTCGTCACTTTCTGCCGTGTCGAGATCCAGCGGATGGACGGAGCCATCCGGAGTCAGTCTGCAGGGAAGAAAGCCTATATCGCTGATCACATTGCCCTGCGCGCTCGCCCAAGCGACACAGGTCATGCGCGTGTCTTCATGCATTGGGAGAAACGGCCATCCCGCGCGTGGACCCATTCTATAGGGCACGTCCTCGAGAGTGCCGGCAGGATCCAGTTCCAGCAGCCACTTCCTGTACTGCTCCTCGGTCATGTCCAGCCGGCGATCGAACACGAAGTGGCCCAAGCCATACATGATCGGCTTGCCCTTGTACCACTCCATCCCTCGAAGAGAGTGATGATGGTGTCCCACCACCATGTCGGCTCCGGAATCGATGCAGTACCGGGCTGTCCGCTTTTCGTGATCGGTGAGGCGGAATGGACGGTTATAGTCGCCCCAGTGGAAGCTGGCGACGACCAGATCGGCGCGTTCCCGCGCCCGGCGCAGATCCTCGGTCAAGCAAGCCAGATCCGTCTGATCCGGGACCGTCGTGACCAGGGGATACATGCCCGGCTCGTGGATGTTTGGCACGGGCTCGCGCCAGAAGTTGTAAGCCCGCATGGGCGCCAGTCCGGGCCTGTCCGAGCGGGCCTCGTATCCCATGGGAAAGGTGCTCGCATAGGCCAGGAATGCGACGCGAATCCCGTTCGATTCGATGATCGCCGGCTCGTGCGCCTCGGCCAGACAATCGCCCGCCCCGCAGGTCCTTATGCCCTGAGCCCTGAGCCGGGCGCGGGTTTCGAGCATCGCTTCGTAACCCGCATCGACGATATGGTTGTTCGCCATCGATACGACGTCGAAGCCGACCTCGGCATAGACGTCGAGATTGATCGCCGGCGCACTGAGGACTCCGATCGCGCTTGGCACCGGGCGCGGATCATCCGTGTACGCGCTTTCGAGGTTCCCGAACAGGATCCCGGGCGCACTCAGGACCGTGCGCACGTGTCTGAAAGCGTCCGTGGGCGTATCACGATTCACGAACAGATCACCGACAAAACCCAGGAGTACGTTGGAAGTTCCCATGCTCTCGCTCCCCTTCGCCATCGTTCAGACCGCGGTCTCGCCGCCACAAGTCACCGCGCAGTTACCCCTGCATGCAGCCGCACATCGGCAGTGGATGGCCGGCGTCCAGGAAGCGAACATACGACTCTTCTTCCGCGGCGCGCTCCATCGGCCTGCCGAGGATGGGATTGTCGGGCAGCGCATCGCGGTCGACCGGTACGCCATCCTTCAGAATGGTGTGGATGCTGCGATAGTTTTCCGCCGCCAGAAGCGGGTTCTTGTCGAGAATGAGCAGATCGGCGATTTTTCCCGGCTCGAGCGAACCCAGATCCTTTGCCTTGCCGTACGCGACGGCGAGATTGAGAGTCGCGGCCTTCAGCATCTCCATCGGCGCCCCTCCCTTTTCCTCCATCGCCTCGAGCCAGGTGAAGTGCCCGGTCGCCAGATTGAACAAACTGTCTACCCATGGGCCGCCCCAGCCGGACTCGAACCTGGGATCGCTCAGGGTTTCCGGGGCAAGCACCACCCCGTCGGTCGCGAGCAGAAGCGGGACGCCGGAGCGAATGAGGTTGCGGACATTGATATCCAGGGCCTTCCACATGGCGCGCGTTCGGTAAGACTCGTTCGTAGCGAGCCAATCCAGGCGCCGCTGCGTCTGGGGAAAAACAACCGCGGCCGTTTTCCGGCGCGCCATCAGCTCGAGGGTCGAGTCGGGAATGGCGACTGGCCCGGTGTGGTTGGCGTGCTGAATGATGTTGCAACCGGCCTCGGTCGCAATCCGGAGCCCTTCGACCGACATCGTGTGGGCTTGAGCGGTAAGGCCCGCGCGATGCGCCTGCTCGACGATCGCGGCCTGCACGCGCGGGGAGAACGCCAGGAAGGCGCCGGCCGATCCGCCAAAGTGCTCATTACAGGCATATTTGACGAAATCGACTCCTTTGCCGATGTAAGTGCGCACCTCGCTCGCTACCTCGTCGGGTGACAGCCACATCAAGTGGCGCCCGACATTCTCGACAAAGATCGCGTTGATCCTGTCGGTGAAAGCAGGCGACGCCACTTCCGCGGCCCGTGCCGCGAAATCCGGCGAGATCGGCCCGTCGAACCCGATGATGTTGCCGGCGCAGAAAATGCGGCTGCCGATGGTGGCGCCAGCATTGATCCTGTCGCGCGCTTCCATAAGGGAACGGCGCGGTCCCCAGGTGTCAAAGACAGTCGTAACGCCATTCTTCAACGCAACCTGTGCAGCCTCGACGATCAGCTCCCGGTAGCGGCCCAGATAGCGCGCGAGATTCTCCAGACGGAACTCGCAGAAGAGATGGACATTGCCGTTCATGAGGCCTGGAATGACGAACTTTCCCCGCGCATCGATGACGGTGGCGTCCGCCGCGACGCCGATGTCCTGGTGCCTGCCGATCGCGCGGATTCTCCCGGCTTCAATCCATATCGAGCGTCCCTCGATTGGGCTCGCCGCGACTCCATCGATGATCGTTGCGCCGGAAACCACCAACGACATGCGACTGTCCCGGCTCAGAACTTCGTCGAGGCAATGATCCCGATGGTACGCGGCTGCAGGATCGTGACCTGCGGAATATTGGCTGGAAAATAGCGGAAACGGGGAGTCAGCTGGGCGCGCTCGTCAAAGAGATTGCGGACGTACAGTTGCAGGGTGACATTCTTCACGGCAACGCTGCTGCGCAGGTCGACCATCGTATAGGCGGGCAACGCATAGCCGTTGGGTCCGAAGATGGTCTTACTGCCGCCCACGTGCCGCAGGGTCGCTCCAATCGCCGGCCGCAAGGTTGCCGTACGAAATTCGTAGTCGGCGTTCAGTGATCCCATGACGCGGGGCACTGCCGGGAGCCTCTCATCCTTGGCCGCAGCCACGGCCGCAAGCGCATCGGACATGCGCGCATTCTGATAGGCGAAAGCGCCCGTGACCGCAACGGCCTCCGTCGGACGCGCAGCGAGGGTGAGCTCGGCGCCCCGCACCGTTGCGCCCGCGGGGGCATTGGCCTTGGTCCCAAAGCCCCGCCGCGTCACGTTGATCTGAATATTGCTCCAATCGACGTAATAGCCGGCCAGTTCCAGACCGAAGCGCCCGTCGGCGGTCTCGCCCTTCACTCCACCCTCGAAGCTCCTGAGTTGGTCCGGCTCGAACGTCGGCAACCCCAGCCGCTCGCCCGTGATCGGATCCTGAACGAGAAGGTTCGGTCCGCCCGGCCGGTAGCCTGTCGCGTAGCGGACGTACGCGGCCACGTGGTCGCTGAAGCGGTAGCGGGCGTTGGCGAGATAAGTGACCACGTTTTCGGTAGAGCGGGTTAACGGAGCAGAAAGTCCGAAGGTGCCGGTGCCGACCTGCTCGTACGACTGACGGTTTTCGGCGTATCGAACGCCCCCCGTTACATCCATTCTCTGCGTCAAGTGCCAGGTTAGATCGCCGAATGCGGCATACTCCTTGTAGGTGGACGGTCCGGAGAATGTGTAAACCGTATTGGGCAGCGGCTGCCCGGCAAGGCCGCGCAGCAGGTACTCCGCGTACAAGCTGGAATCCTCGCGGGTGAAGAAGCCGCCGATCACCCAGTCGAACGTCCTGGCGCCGCGGGACACGAGCCGCACTTCCTGAGTGAACTTGTCCGTCGACGAGGTATCGCCAAAGCCAACCGCGCTGGCGGCTATGCCCGCCGGCAGTGTCGGCAGATACAGCACCGAGCCATCCGCGACGAGACGCGACCGGATCGTCTGGTAGCTGGAGACCGAGACCAGAGAGGTCTGGTCGAGGTCATAAGTCAGCGTACCGCTGACGAGCCGATAGCGCTGATCGAACGATTCCTCATGAAGGCGCCGCTGCGCCAGGCTGCCGTTCAGCGCCACGCCGCCCAAAGTGTAGTCGGCCGTCGGCAGTCCATTGGTCGAAGTGTCCTGCAGATACGCGTTCACGCGAATGCCGAGCCTTTCGGAAGGGGTAAACAGCAGGTCGAGCCGGCCGCCGCGAATATCCGAGCTGTTCACGTCATCCTTGTCGAGCGCGATATTGTCGATATAGCCGCCGTCATGCGATTCGAATCCGCTTGCGCGCAGCGCGAGTCTGTCAGCGACGAGCGGCACGTTGACCGCCGCCGCGATATCGTAGTTGACGCCGCCGCGCTGCGTTCCCGAAATGCCCGCCTGCGCTTCCCCGCCGAAATTCGCGGCATCCGGCTGCTTGGTGACGTATTTGATCAGGCCGCCCACCGTGCTCGCGCCGTAGAGCGTACCCTGCGGGCCGCGCAGCACTTCGACCCGGCTGACATCGAACAACCCCGCGTCGAGTGTAATCTGGCCGCCACGGGCGAAAGTGGTCGATGCGCCGTAGGGCACCTCGTCAACGTAGACCGCCACGGTCGGGGCGATGTCCTGGCCGACGCTGATGCCGCGCAAAGATATCTGGGTGTAGCCCGGACCCGCCGTCTGGAAGCTCAATCCCGGGATCGTGTTTGCGAAATCACGGAATTGAGAAGCCCCGAGCTTGAGGAGAGCGTCCGCCGATATGACGGATACGGATACCGGGGTATCGATCAGGCGCTCGGTGCGCTTCTGCGCCGTGACGACGATTTCCTGGACACCTGCTGCTTTGTCATCGCGCCCGTCCGGCCGGTCGGTCGTTGCCTCGTCTCCCGACGAGCTCGGGTTTCCGGAAGAACCTTCAGCATGATCCGTGCGCGCTACGCGCAATGAAGACATGCCGGACGCACCCGCGGTATCCACCGCGGCGATGCGCACCGTCCGGTCATTGATGAATTCATACTTGAGTCCGGTCTGCGCCAGCATGCGCTCCAGCGCTTCGGCCGGCGAGTACCGGCCGGTGACGGCCGGCGCCATGATCTCCGCCGCGTTGTGGCTGTCGCGGCTCAGCACCTGCAGCCCCGCCTGCCGGCCGAACACCGCGAGCGCGTCCGGCAAGGGCTGCGCCGGGATGTTGAACTCGATCCTGCCCTGCGCGGGCGATGCTCCCCATGCAACGTTGCTCAGCAACAAAGCCCCGACCAATAATGCGATCGCCCGAATGATTTTCATGGTCCCGGTTCCCCCGTTATCGATGCGATATATAGAGGGGGCGTAGCCCAAATCGTATGTGGCGCGCGAGGTATCGATGCTCTCAATATACGATTCGCCGTTTCCGCCGTCTTTAAGGGATCATGGCCGGCTTTAAGAGCAGAGCTTCCGATACCTCCGTTCCACTGACGGAGGCCGCCTATGCACAATATTCGGCTGCGCTGAACCGGTATCTGGTGCATCGCGTGCGCCAGCCGGAGGATGCCTCGGACCTCTCCCAGGAAATCTTCGAGCTGTTCCTGCGCCGGCGCGCCCGCCCCGAGGCGATCGACAACCCGCTCGGCTATCTTTTCCGCATCGCGTTTCACGTAGTGAGCGACGCCCTGTCCAGGCAGAAACGCGATCCACTGCAGCGCGACTCCCGGCTGCTCGATGCAACCGGTGCGCAGGCCTGGCCGAGCTCGGCCGACCATGCCGAGGAGTTGGCCGTACAACAGGATGTGATCGCCGCGCTCGAAACGCTTCCGCAGAACCATCTCACCACGCTGATGCTCGTCGATGGCGAAGGGATGTCCTATGCCGAAGCGGCGCGGGCCAGCGGGTTCGCGGTCAATACGATCCGTGCCTACCTTGCCCAGGCGCGCGCCGCACTGAAGCTGGCACTCGACGGCGCCCGCAAAACAAAGGATCGCAGCCCATGACCGTGCAGCGACAGATCGACCGCTTGATCGACGTGCGGGCCGGTGAATGGTTCGAAGCCATCCGCTGCGGCGAAACTCACCGGCATCGCGAATTTCTGGACTGGCTGGCCGAATCGTCCCGGCATCTGGAGGCGTTTCTCGCCATTGCCGCCTCATATCCCGCCGTGCAGAACGCGTTGCGTTCAGGCCATTTCGACGTGAACGCCCTGCTTCGAAACGGGACGCCGCGCGTCACCGACATGTCGCCCGCTCTGCCGGCGCGGCGTTTCGCGGCCACGAACAGGAAATGGACGCTCGCGGCAGCGGCGGCCGCTCTTGCCGTCGTGGCGATCGGCGTCGGCGTCGCCATGCTGCGCAATCCGCAGTTCGAAACGCCGACCGGCGAGCAGCGCATCATCCATCTGACCGACGGCTCGGTCGTCAATTTGAACGCCCGCTCCCATCTGCGGGTGCGCATGGACGCAACCCGTCGCGAGCTGTACCTCTTGCAAGGCGAAGCTCTGTTCAAAGTAGCTCGCGATGCGGCCCGGCCGTTTCGCGTCTATACCCGGGGCGCGATGGTTCAGGCCATAGGCACGCAGTTCAACGTGTACGCGCATAAGGACGGGACGACGAGGGTCTCGGTAGTCGAAGGCAAAGTCCAGGTCGCTCCGGCGCAAACCGCCGCGGCGGCGCTGCCTTTGAAGGCCGGCGAGCAGGCGGATGTGGCGGCCACGGGCAGGATCGCGCGGGTCGCGGCCCCGGACGTGCAGACGGCGACGGCGTGGCAGCAGCGCAAGCTGGTCTTCAAGCACACCGGACTCGAGACCATCGTGGAGGAATTCAATCGCTACAACACGCTGCGGCTGCGTCTGGAGGGCATCGATTCCGGCGCCTTCCGCTTCAGCGGCATCTTCGACGCGGACGATCCTCAGTCGCTTGCCTCGCTCCTGCAGCAGGAGCCGGAGCTGGTGATCGAGCGGCGGGAGCGCGAGATCGTCATCCGGCGGCGCTGAGCGGCGGCGCCATTCAGCAGGTACCGAACCACAGAGCGAGGCGCACGTCGTGCAAACCTCGTTCTGAGTGCTTAACGCACGGCAACAGAGTTGGAAGCGGGCAGTCCGGGTTCCGTCAATACACTGGCGTATATCGCTTCCGAACCGATCAGCGGCTGTCCGGGGCGCGGCATCACGTACGCCGCTGCGATCCGTCCCCCGCTGGCCGAAAGTCCGACATAGTCTCCCACGGCGAACATGTCATCGCGGGTACGTCGATCGCCGTAAAGCAACTGCGTAGTGAGTCCCGGATGCTTCGCCAGCGTCGCGAGCCCGGTGAAATCGGTCTCCCCCGTGCTTCGGAAGAGGGCGACCTCCGTTTGCGCCGAGTCGGACAGATATAACAGCAGGTACCAGGCGCGATCAGTTCCTACGAGCATGGGCCAGCCGGGCTGCACGTTTGACGGCACTGCCACGCGAGGCTGACCCGGCGCATTCCAGGCGTGCCCCGCACGTCTGAGGGCGCAGCGGATCGTTCCTTCCGACCAACACGTCAGCACATCGCCGTTGGGGCGAGTCGCCACCGTCGGAAGCCCGAGAGGCTTTTCATGCTCGATGACGATAGGAACGGCCTTTTCGAACGAAGCGCCTGAATCGGTCGAGCGCAGGTGCAGCAGTGTTTTCGGCGCAGCCCAGCTTTGATACACCACTTCCAGCGATCCGGTCCTGCCAACCGCCAGGTGCGCGCCAAACGCCGATGAGGCAACCACACGCGGCACGCTAAACGTTCTACCGTCGTCGCGTGAAGTTGCGAATAGCAGTTGCGAGCCTGCGATCTTCGCAGGCTCGACGCCCCATCGCCTCGGAAGCTTCTCGATTTCGAGGGAAGCGGTAGTCACATACACTGTGCCACGATGCGGGCTGGCCTCGGAGCGATCGACTATCATCCACGGTTTGTCATGGGCGAGCGCGAGACCTGCCGGCCCCGCGGACCGGTCCGCCATGACTTTGACGGCCGGGACATAGCCTCCGATTCCGGACGCGCGGCGGGTAACAAATATGCCCCCGTTCAAACCCTCGTCCCTGGGTGCGATCGTGCCTGCCATCGATGCCAACAGCGTATAGCCGTCCTGCGCGACGCCAACGACGGGATCGGCTGCCCAGGTGGGCGGCTTGTTCCCGGCTTGGGGAAGTCGCATCGGCTCACCCGTCCACGATCGGCCTCCGTCCGCGGTTCGCCATACCCAGATGTTCTTTCCGCCCCGACCTCGCGGAATTCCATGCATGGCTGCGACGGTAACGCGCATCGGATCGACAGGATCGATCGCCAGTGACGGCTCATATGCGCCGCCTCCGTCATCCGGTGCAGTCAAAACCGTAGTGGCGATCCGCGGGGCCGTCTGATCGGAGGAACTCACGGCTGCCGGATCCACGGCATCCGAACCAGCCGCCGTCGCATGGCCGACCCCAAGTGTCAGCAGTGTGAGACCGCAAGCCAGCTTCACGATCGCACCTCGCCTTGCAGCGACATCAGCGAGCGAAGTTGACGCTGATGCCGATAGTCCGCGGCTGCAGTATCGAAACGCCACCCATGCTGCTGCCGATCAGCTGGCCACGTTTGTCCAGCAGATTATGGACGTAAACCTGCGCATAAACTTCACCCAGCGAGAATCCGGTGCGCACATCGACCGTGGTGTATGCGGGCAGGCGGTAATAGGTCGTCGGTTTTCCGCTGAAGTCGAACGTTCTATCGGACACATGCCGGAGAGTCGCGCCAACCGTCGGACGCCATCCTCCCGACATCAGCTCGTAGTCGCCCAGCAGCGCGGCAGTAAAACGCGGGACACCCGGCAAACGCTCACCTTCCGCACCGCCAAGATCCGCGTCCGCTTCCGACAGCTCGGCGCTCTGGTATGCAAAGGCGCCGCTGGCGATAAAGCGACTGGAGGGACGCAGGGTCAGCGTCAACTCCGAGCCCCGAATGTTTGCGCCTCCGGGTGCGTTGGTCAGCGCATCCAGGTTATTGCGTACCGCGAGAATCTGGATGTTGCTCCAGTCGATGTAGTACGCGGAAAGGTCGATCCCAAAGGTCCGGTCGGCCGTTTCGGCCTTGTAGCCGACTTCATAACTCTTCAGGGTGTCGGCCTCGAAGTCCGTGGGCCCGATGGGCAGGCCGGTAGCCGGATCGTTTATCGTAAGGCTCGGACCGCCCGGTCGATATCCGGTTGCATAGCGCACGTATCCGGTCGCATGATCGGTGAACCGATAGCGGGCATTAACGAGGTAGGTCACCACGTCCTCACTCGAGTGGCGCACCGGACGGCTACCAAACAAGCCGGCGCCGATCTGCTCGCTCTCCTGATCGTTGCGTGCATAGCGCAGGCCGCCGGAAACATCGAATTTCTCGGCAATGTGCCAGGTAAGATCGCCAAACGCCGCATATTCCTCGTAGCGTGAGGGTACGGAGATGCCGCCGAGTCCCTGCGCAAGCGGGATGGTCTGGCCGGTCAGATCACGCGCGACGAGCGCCGCGTCCCGGGCTGAGGTTTCCCGTGTATAGAACGCCCCGACGAGCCACTCGAGCGGGCGGCCGGCGCGCGAGCTCAGCCGGATTTCCTGGACGAACTTGTCGGTCTCGGGTTTATGGGAAACCGCGGTGGCGCTGCAGGTTCGCCCGATGAACCCACAGAACGGGATGAATACCCGGTTGTCGTTGTACATCTCCGAGCGCACGTTTTGATAGCTCGAGACCGATGTCAGCGTGGCCGGGCCCGCGTCATACACCAGCGTCGCGCTGAGCAGCTGCACGCGCTGCTCGAACGGATCGCCGAACGGATGATCCTGCTCCAGGCTGCCGAAGACGGGCTCGCCCCCTGGCGTATAGTCCACCAGCGAGACGCCGTCCCGGGAAATGTTCTGCGCAAACGCGGTGATCCGCATCTTGAATGCGTCAGTGGGCATGACGAGGAAGTCGGCGCGGCCGCCGTAGATATTGGCGGAGTTGACGTCCTCCCTGCCGGACGCGAGATTGTCCACGTAACCATCGTCGTGGGAGTAGTAGCCGCTCAGGCGCATTGCCGCTTTTCCGGCGGCTAGCGGCACGTTGACGGCTCCCGATCCGTTGTAACCCATCCCACCCCCGGATGTGCTCGATACTCCGGTCTGCACGTCGATGCCGAATCGGGTCGCATCGGGCTCCCGCGTCACATATTTGAGCAAGCCGCCCATCGTACTGGCGCCGTACAGCGTGCCCTGCGGGCCTTTCAACACTTCGACACGCTCGACATCGAACAACGCGGCATCGAGCGGCAGCTGATTGGGGTAGGCAAACGAACTGCTCGAGCTGTAAGGCACCTCGTCAACGTAGATACCGACGCTCGGCCCGAGATCCCCGCCCGTGGTTACGCCGCGCAGCACGATTCGACCGGACCCCACGCCCGAAGTCGTAAAGCTCAACCCGGGAATCGTATCGGCGAAATCGCCGAGCTGTGTGGCGCCGAGCCTGGCGAGCTGATCCGAGGTCAGGACGGTTACGGATTGCGGCACGTCGATCAAGCGCTCGCTGCGCTTCTGCGCGGTGACGACGATCTCCTGGAGCTCCGCGCTCCGAGAAGATTTTTGTCCTTCCTTGTCGTTGCCTGCATCCGCCGAGGTCTGCGCGGCGGCGGGCGGAACCACCGGTTGGATCGAGCTCTCCTGAGTCAGACGAATTGCGGAGCCGGTACCGGGGTTGCCAGGATCGGCGCTGGTGGTGGATTCGTCGGCTGAACGGACGGCGACGGTTCTGGCATCGAGATATTCGGCTTTGAGTCCCGCCGGCTGCAGCAGCTTCTTGAGTGCTTCGTCTGGCGTATAGGAGCCCGACAACGCAGGGGCCAATGTCCGGGCCGCTGCCTGCGAGGTCAGGATTATGTTCAGGCCGCTCTGGCGAGCCAGGGCCGTCAACGCATCGGCCAGCGGCTGGCTGGCGATATCGAACGTGGCTTTGCGATCCGCGAGAGTCGGATTTTGCGCCCCCGCGCTGCCACACGCGACGGCGAGCAGCGTCACGGCGAGAGCTGCCAGAATTCCACGCGATGAATCGTGCATCGTTCGTACCCCTGCCGGTTGTATAGGCCACTTGACCGCCCGTGCGGTACTAGTCGCGCGGATGCGGTGGACGGGTACGCTTTCGGGGGACAAAATTTTTTTTGCGCGGCCGTACCCGAGCACGACCCTCGCGGCGACAGAGTTCTTGCGAAGGCCACCCGAAGGAGCCCTGAGCTACTCCTTGCGCCCTGCCGGGTGGCCGGTGAAGGATAGGCATGGAGACGACCGCGTGGCCCGAGAAAGCAACACCCCGGATTTCCGCATCCCGCGGGAGGAGCTGTGGCAGCTCTACCAGGAGCAGGTGCAAGCGCTGCGTCGCTACTTCAAGAAACACCGTCCCAGCCAGGTCGACGACCTGATGCAGGCGGTCTACATGGAATCGCTCGCCAGCCATCCCGCCGAAGCCGTGCGCAATCCGATCCGGTATTTGTTTGGCGTTGCGCAACACGTGCTGCACAGCGAATACCGGCGCGCCACCCGCGAGAGCGAGCGCTGGGTGAAGCTGGATCCGAAGGTGCTGGAGGGCGTGGCCGACGGGCGCGGGCTGTGGGCCGCGGGCGAGGACGCCGATTCCGCGCTGTTGCAGGAGCGGCTGGAGACGGCGCTGCGGCAGCTGCCGCGCGAATGCCAGGCGGCGTTCCTGCGCGCCAAGCGCGATGGCCGCTCTTACCGCGAGATTGCCGAGGAGCTAGAGGTGACGACGCACACGGTGAAGAAATACATCATGAAGGCGCTGGCGCACCTTCGGACCGAGCTACTGTCATGAAAAGACCGACCTACGCTTCCCTGCCCGATGCCGAGCTGGGCCTGCAGGCCGCCGAATGGGCGGTGCGCATGGCCTCCCGCGAGGCCGATCCGGAAGACGATCTGTATCCCAGTACACTCGGCCGTAATGCGGCCTTCCGCGACTGGTACACGCGTTCACCGCGGCATTTGCAGGCGTTCTTCGATGTTTGTGAAGTGGACGCGCGTGCGCACGGCCTGGACCCGCGCGGCGGAATCGATGTGGAGGCACTGCTGGCGCGGCGCGAGGCCGAAGTCATCGGCCTGCACCGCTGGCGCCTGCCTACGACGGCCGAGCGCTCCCGGAACAAACGACGGCGGCGCGCCGTACGGGCCGCCTGGTTGGCGGCGGCGGCCGTCCTGGCCGGCATTGGCTCGATCGAGCTCTGGCTGCACCTGCCGGCCGATGAGTACGTCACTGGAGTGGGCGAGCAGCGCAAGGTGCTGCTCGCCGATGGATCGCTGGTGCATCTCAACACCGATACTCGCATCGCCATCGACTACACGCCGGAGCACCGCGACGTGCGCCTGATCAAGGGTGAAGCTTTGTTCATCATCGCACCCGATCCGGTACGACCGTTTGTCGCGATGGCCGGCAACGCGCGCGTGCGGGCGCTCGGCACGCAGTTCAACCTGCGCGAACGCACCGGCGCGGTCGAAGTGGCCGTAGTAGAGGGCCTCGTGCAGGTTTCGACCCGCGATACAGCGGCCAGTTCTCCGCACGGCGCCCCTTCCGCTCTGCCGGCGGACCTCTCCACGACCCGTCTCGCCGCCGGCGATGCCGCACGCATAACCGCCGGCGGCGTAGTGCGCGCCGCGCCGCGCCCTATTTCCGACGTGATCTCCTGGCAGCAGCGGCAGCTGGTCTTCAAGGACGCCACGCTCGCCGAGGTGGCGATGGAATTCAATCGCTACAGCAAACGAAAAATCCAGGTCGTCGGCCCGATCCCGGTAGAACAAACCAACGGCCCGCTGGTCAAGGCGGCCGTGTTCCATGCGGACCATCCCGAAGCGCTGATCTTATTCGCCGAGAAAGAACCCACGCTCGCCGTGGAACGGGATGGGGAAAACTGGATCGTCCGGGGCCGATAAGACCGACGACAGCGGCCTCCTGCGGCAGGTCACTGGCGCGGAGCGCTGCGCGGCAGCGACGGCACCTTTTCGGGCGCCGCGCGCAAATCCACCCTGCCATCGGCTCTATCCACGCCGATCGAGAACGCGCGCACCGAACGGTTGACCGAGCCTTCCGGATCGAGCCAGACGGAGTTATTGGCCGCTTTCAAGCGCTCGTACACGTCTTCACCGCCGACGTCGAGGAACAGTGCGAGCGAGCTGGCTTCGGCAAAGTAAGTCGTGGTGCCGCTGTAGTCGCCGTAGCGGTCATCGGTCTGGGACGTTCCCGGCCGGTTGCCCTCCTTGCCGCGGTAGCGGTCGTTGCCAGCCAGGTCCAGCAGCATCCCTACGCTTCTCCTGTTCGAGAAGCCCAGCCCGTCGCGCGGCAGGTCATACACGTCGTTACCTTCGACGTCGACCATCAGCGCCACGGTGAAGTCGCCGCCGAAGCCGATCGAGCCGTTGCCGTCTTCCTCGACCAGATGTTTGTCGTTGCCTTTCTCGTCGATCAGCGCACCGATGCAGAAATGCACGCCCGATCCTTGCGAGAACCATACGCCGCGATAGGTGTCGTCGCCGGCGCCGTCGTGCAGGATGCCGGTGCCGAACCAATAGCCGGTGCCCATGGACCAGTTGCCGGCGCTGTACTCGTCGTTGCCCTCGGAATCGATCAGCTCTCCGATGCCGCCGGCCCAGGAGTGGCCATCGGCGCCGTCCCCGCGGCGGCCGACCCCGACGCCTTGAACATTCGACACGGCCACTTTCAATTGCGAGTGGTACGACGGCCGGCCGGTGATCGCCGGATCGCGCGGCGCTTGGTAAGAATCGTTGCCGTAACGGTCCGCGAGCGCGCCCACGCCGCCGGATGCCCCGTAACCCTGCCCGTCCGCTTCGACGTAATAGGTGTCGTCGCCGGCGCCCTCCAACAAAACTCCGACGCCGAAGATGCCGGCACCTTGGGATGAGTACCGGGATTTGTAGCTGTCACGGCCTGCAAGGTCCGCGAGCACGCCGAGCCCGAATTGACCAAAGCCCTGCGCACACTGCACGGCCTCATATTTGTCGTCGCCCGCAGCGTCCACCAGGATGCCGACGCCGCCCATGCCGGCGCCTTGCGACGGGCGGTCGACCTGCGCATAGACATCGTTGCCGCTCAGGTCCAATACCGCCGATATGGGAAGGCCGGGCGCCGACGCCGCCACCGATCCGATATAGCGGTCGTTGCCGCCGAGGTCGACGATCAAAAATGCGTCATCGCCGGCCGTCACGTCGTTGCCGCCGCCGCGCAAACGAATCCAGCCGAACGGCGTTTGCCAATCCAGCGCGAATGCTGGAACAGAACCCAATGAGGCGAGCGCCTGTCGCGCTTCGTCGACGGCTTCGACCGCCATCAATCCGCCCGACCACAGGCTGGCCTCGTCCCAACTGCGGGCCACATCGTCCACTTCAGGCGCGTAGTCGAGCGCATCGACGATCTCTATACCCAAGTCCAGGCGGCGCTGCACCTTGAGCAGCGCCTGCGCCGGCACGTTGCGGAACGCCAGCTCGATCCAGCGATGGGCATTGACCAGGTTGAGGATGAGCTGCGCGATCGGCGCTTGCGCGGCCTTCGGAACGGACTTGACCTGCACCTCCAGCTCCTTGCGGTACGACGGATAAGGGGACTCCGAGCCGAACGTGATGAATTTCGTCGGCCGTCCGGCGGACTCATGGACCGCGAGAATGGCATCGACCAGCGAAGCATCCGCCGGCGCGGTGATGTTTGCCGAGTACGCACGTAACCCGCCGAACTTGCGCTCCACGCCAATGCCGGACACCGCCTTGTACAAAGGTCCGGGCGCAGCGTTGAACTTGCCCGGATCGGCTATTTTCTGCCGGCGCGCGAGACCGGTGCTCGACAGCTCATCCCGGACGACGGCCGCCGCCGTGCGCGCAAATGTCACCGTGGCGAGCGGCTGATCCAGCAGCGCGTCGAAATGGCGCAGCTTGTACGGAATGTCCGCCGGATACCGCGTCCAGTAGCCGCGCGGGCTCCAGCCCAGATCGCTGCGTTCGAGCCCCTCCAGCGCCAGCGCATCGTCCAACGCGTCGGCGCAGGCGGCTGAAGACATGAAGGCCACTGCAACCGCGCAGGCCGCGGTCGCGCCCTGAATGCACTTTGCCAGCTTACCCTTCAAGGTCGTCTCTCCCCGTTTTTTGTTCTCGAAGACCGGTTCTCGTAAAGAATGGCGGGCCGCGCGAGCGGCAGGCCCTCAGACCGGGAACCGCCCGAATGGTTCAACGCACCCGGCTGAAGGTTATCGATCGGCGGGAGCGGTTTTCGGGTACGGTACCGGCTGAAGAGACCTCCTGAGGAGCCGTGCCGTTGATCGTCGCCAGCCGACTCTCCCGCAGCTTTCGCGAGGGCAACCGCGTCCACACCGTACTGAGCGGCGCCGATCTGCGCGTCGGGGCGGGCGAAATCGTCGCGATCATCGGGCGCAGCGGATCGGGCAAGTCCACGCTGCTCAATCTGCTGAGCGGCATCGACCGGCCCGACGCCGGCGCGGTCGAGATGGACGGGCGCAGGATTTCCGGCATGCCGGAACCGGAGCGCACCCTGTTCCGGCGCCGGCACATCGGTTTCGTTTATCAATTCTTCAATCTGCTGCCCACGCTGAACGTCGAAGAAAACGTGCGGCTCGCGCTCGAACTCAATGGTATTCGGGGCGCGGAGGCCAGGCGACGCAGCGAACGCACGTTATCGGAGGTCGGCCTCGCCGACCGCTATGGCAGCGCGGTAGATGTGCTCTCGGGGGGTGAACAGCAGCGCGTCGCAATCGCTCGTGCCCTGGTCCACGAGCCCAGGGTCGTGCTGGCCGATGAGCCCACCGGAAATCTCGACGAGGAAACCGTGCGGCAGGTGTTCCCGCTGTTGACTTCGCTGGTGCGTGGACGCGGTACGACGTTATTGCTGGCCACGCATGATCGAACGCTTGCGGCCGGCGCCGACCGTGTTCTCGAACTGCACGACGGGAGGCTGAGTCCGTCGCGGCACATGGCAAGCGATCGCTGATGCGCACTCTTTGGGCCGCGAGCTTCAATCATCTCTTGCGCCGGCCCGCGCAAGCGGCGCTCGCGTTCGTCGGGCTCGCGCTTGGCGTCGCGACCATCACTGCGGTCGATATCGCCGTCGTCAGCGCGGGACGCGCCTTCGAACTATCGATGGACGCGGTCAACGGCTCCGTCACGCATCAAATAACGGGCGGTCCGAACGGCATTGATGAGCGGTTGTACGCGGCAATGCGCATGGGCGGTGCCATCAGCGGGCTTTCCGTCGACATGGCGCCGGTGGTCGAAGGTTATGTCGCCGTTGGCGCAGACGCGCTGCAACTTTTCGGCATCGATCCCCTGGTCGACGCCAAGGTCCGCGGCCGCGACGCGGCGAGTCTCCAGACTGCGGGCTCGACCATCGCCAGGATGCGCAACTGGTTCACGGAGCGAGGCACGGTCGTAGTGGCCGCGGATACGGCGCGGCGGTTGGGCATATCCGTTGGCGCGACTTTCCAGATCGATGTCGGCGGACACCGGCATCCGGCGCAGCTGCTCGCGCAGTTCGACGCGCCGGGCCCGGGATATGACGCCCTGATACTCACCGACATCGCTCAAGCGCAGGAATGGCTGGGTTCGCAGGGAAAGCTGTCGCGGATCGATCTGCGCATCCCATCGGGCGCGGCAGGGGAAGCAGCACTCACCCGCCTGCGCGCGAAGCTGGCGCCCGGATTGCAGCTGCGCGAAGCACCCAGGCGCGCGCAGCAGAATCTCAGCATGACCAATGCCTTCACCGTCAACCTGCAGGCTATGAGCCTGCTCGCCCTGCTCGTGGGTCTCCTGCTGATCTACAGTGCGATCAGCTTCTCCGTGATCCAGAGACGGCGGACGTTCGGCGTGCTGCGCGCCCTCGGAGCGACACGGGCCAACGTCCTGACGCTCGTCCTGGCCGAAGCCACGGCGGTGGGGATCGTCGGAGCGGCGCTGGGAATTGCACTCGGGCTCGCCATCGGTCGACATCTGGTCGCGCTCGTGTCGAGCACGATCAACGATCTCTACTTCGTGCTGGCGGTCAATGAAGTCGTGTTACCGGCTTCGACAATCGTAAAGGCCGTGGCAGCCGGTCTCATCGTGACACTGGCCGCCGCCGTCGCGCCGGCCATGGAGGTTGCCAACAGCAATCCGCAACTCGCCTTGAGGCGCTCGGCACTGGAGCGGCGCGCCGTGAACGTTGCGCATCGTTTGCTGCTGGTGGGCTTGCTATGTGCAGCCGCATCGGGCCTCGTCGTAGTCCTCTCACGACGCAGCCTTCTCGCCGGGTTCATCGCGCTATTGCTCCTGTTGATCGCAGTGGCGGCATTCACGCCGGCCGCGTTGCGAATGTGCTCGACCATTGCCGCGCGCCTGGCCGGCCGCGCGAGCCCCATTGCGCGTCTGGCGTTCGGCGAAGTCGCTGCATCGTTGAGCCGCACCGGCGTCGCGGTGGCCGCGTTGGGCATCGCGGTCGCCGCAATGATCGGCGTTTCGATCATGGTCGAGAGCTTCCGCGAGTCCCTGCGGGCATGGCTCGATCGAACGTTGGCGGCCGACCTCTACATCACCGCACCGGGGCCCGGATTTGCGCGCCCCGAGCGCCGCCTCGACCCCCGAGTCATCGACGCGCTGCTGCGCGTGCCAGGCGTAACGGACCACAGCGAGAGCCGGCGCGGCGTCGTCGAATCCGCGCGCGGGCCGATCACTGTGGACGCCCTGCGGCTGGCTTCCAAAGGATACTCAGCCATCCAGCTGACGGAAGGCGAAGCGGCGCGAGTGTGGCCGGCGTTCGAGAGCGGCTCGATTGTCATCTCTGAACCTCTGGCATGGAAGCTGAGGCTGGCGCGCGGCGACGAGCTGACGCTGCTCACGGTCGCGGGTCCGCGCGCATTCCCCGTTGCCGGTGTCTACCGCGAATACGGCAACGATCGGGGGATCATCCTGATGCATCGTGGGGTGTACAGCCATTGGTGGCGCGACGAGGCGGTCACTTCATTGGGACTCTACCTGGAGCGCGGATCGGACGTCGCGCGGATAACCGCGGCGCTTAACGGCACCCTCGCCGGCATCTCTCCGCAGGCCCGTCAGGCCATCCACATCCGCTCGAACGCAGAAATCCGATCGCTATCGATGCAGATCTTCGAGCGCACGTTCGTCATCACCCGCGTACTGTATTGGCTCGCGGCCGGTGTCGCGGCCATCGGCCTCATCAGCGCTTTACTGGCGTGGGAGCTCGAGCGCTCGCGCGAATTGGCGGTGCTTCGAGCCCTCGGTCTCACTGCGCGCGGCGCCGGAATGCTCATCGAGCTGCAAACCGGTTTCATGGGGCTGGCGACTTTTGTTACGGCAGTCCCCACCGGGCTCCTCACGGCACTCATCCTGATCGAGGTGATCAACCGCAGGGCCTTCGGATGGCAAATCGACCTGCACCTGGCCGGTACGCAGTTCGGCAGCGCGCTGTTCCTTGCGCTTGCCACCGCACTCGTGGCCGGCCTCTATCCCGCGTGGCGCACGGCGCGCGCCCCGATCGCCGCGCGGGTACGGGAGGAATGATGCGACGCGCGTTGGCATTGTCACTGATGGGGCTGGCGGCAGCGGTGTTCGCGCAGAAGCCCGACATGCGGCTCGAGGTCCTGCGCGAGGATCCGTCGGCGGGATTCGCGCAAGCATCCAGGCCGCGCGCCTTCGAATTCCCCCGCGACCACGGGCCGCATCCGGCCTTCCGCCACGAGTGGTGGTACGTCACCGGCCATCTGGACGCGCCCGCCGGCGAACGTTTTGGCTTCGAGCTTACTTTTTTCCGCTATGCCCTCGCGGCACCCGGGAACGATGCCGTGACGGCAGACGCCTCCGCCTGGCGAACCCGGCAGATCTACTTCGCGCATTTCGCCGTCACCGATCTGCAGCGTCGCCAGTTCCGGTTCAGTGAGCGCTTCGCACGAGAGGCGCTGGGGATAGCGGGTGCGCAATCCGCGCCCGCGCGCGTGTGGATCGAGGACTGGCGCCTGGACCTGGACGGGTCCAGCGGAGTTTTGCGCGCCGCATCCGATCATCATCGAATCCAGCTCGACCTGCGTCCACTGCTCGATCCCGTTCTCAACGGCGAACGAGGCCTGAGCCGCAAATCAGCCGGCGCGGCGAGTTACTACTACTCCGTCCCCCGAATCGCCGTGCGTGGCCAGATCGCCCGCGCCGGCGAGCAGCCGTTGGATGTAACGGGCCTCGCCTGGCTGGATCGGGAATGGGGCAGCGGTGCATTGGGACCCGATCAGCAGGGTTGGGATTGGTTTGCCCTGCAGTTGGAGGATGGCAGCGCACTGATGTTCTATGCATTGCGCGGGCGCGACGGCAACCGCGATCCCAACAGCGCCGGCACCTGGATCGCTGCGGACGGCCGGTCCCGCCCGCTCAGAAACGAAGAAGTGAAGCTGGATGTGCTCGAGTATTGGGACAGTCCGCATGGCGGCACCTATCCGTCCGCATGGCGCCTGCGCATTCCTGCCATCGAGCTTGATCTCGCGATCCGGCCTCTGCTGCCCGATCAGGAGCTGCTCACCCGTCCACGGTACTGGGAAGGCGCAGTGGCGATCGGAGGCTGGCGCGCATCCGGCAAAATCGACGGCAGGGGTTATGTGGAGCTGGTCGGCTACGCGAAGACCGACTAACGCAGGCCCAAGGTATCCATCAAGATGCGCGCGAACTGCGGCCCCTTGCCCTCTTCCTCGTGCTTGAAATACACGAAGACTTCTTTGCAGCCCGGCGTGGCTTCCTGAATCTTCTGCGCCCAGCGGCGGATGTCATCGGGCTGATAGCCTTCGTCGCGCAGCCTGAAATACGCGTAGTCGGCCGTGATCTTCAGCGGCGTCGAAAATTTCTCGCTGTCGGCCACGCAGAGCGCGAGATTGCGGTCCTTCAGCCGTGCGAACACGTCCTCGTCCAGCCAGGAGGCATTGCGGAACTCGAAGGCGGCACGAAGGTCCGTGGGAAGCGTCGCCAGGAAGGCGTCGAACACGGCAAGGTCCTTCTTGAAGTAGGGCGGCAGCTGGAACAGCAGCGCCCCGAGCTTCGGACCCAGAGTAGCGGCCGTTTCACAGAAGTAGCGCACCAGGTCCGCGCAGTCCTTCAGGCGCGCGTCGTGAGTGATTCGTTTGGGCGCCTTCAGAGTGAGCTTGTAAGGCTCGGGTGTCTGGCGGTCCCAGCCTTCGAGGATCTTCGCCGTCGGGATACGGTAGTAGGTGTAGTTGATCTCGACCGTCGGAAAGCGTTCCGCGTAGTACGGCAGCATCTTCGCGGCGGGCAGTTTCTCCGGATAGAAGCTGCCCTTCCACTCCGGATAGTTATAGCCCGACGTCCCCACCCAGATCGTCATGCGCGCGATGTCCGCCGATCAATGGCTTTCGGCGGCCACCAGGCGCCGGTACTGGCCGAGGTGGCGTATGGCGTGCTGCGTCTTGCCCAGCGCTTCATACAGGCGCGCGAGGTTGTAGTGCGCATCGGCGAAATTCGGGTCCTCGCCGATCGCGGTTTGATAAGTCTCCAGCGCCGAGCTGGTGCGGCCGAGGTCTTCGAGCAGCACGCCCAGATTGAACAGCAGCACCGGGTCCGGCCCGCATCTCTCGAGCGCGCGCCGATACACGCTCTCGGCCTCCCGCACCTCGCCGCGCTCGTGCAACAAACGTCCCCAGTTGGTCCAGGCCGCGAGGTTGTCCGGTTCGCCGTCGACCGCGCGTTCGTACGCATCGAGCGCCGCGCGCGGATCCCCGCTCTCGAGCTTCAGCCCGCGATCGAACCAGTCCCCCCCGCCGTCGGGCGTCTGTCCGCCGGGCGCAGGCGGCTCCTTGCGTTCCACCATCCGCAGGACGCCGTTTTCGATGCTGACGTCCAAGCCGAGCAGATACTGCCCGTTGTCCGCCTGCCAGTGATTCTTGCCGTCGCGAACCACGACCTGGTCGCCGACCGCGCAGATGCTCAAGCCCGACATCGGCAGCGCTTGCGGCAACGAACGGCGCAGGTCGGCGAGCGAGCGGCGGATGCGTTTACGCGGGACTTTCGCCTGGATGAGCGCGCGCGCCGTGCGCAGCACGATCATGTCCTGGAAAGAGAAACGGTATTCCTGGCGCGGACCGCGGGTCGGAGTCACGAACCCCACATCGATGAGGCCGCGAATGGTGCTGCGCGACAGGCGCAGGACCCGTTCCACGTCCCGCACGCTGTATGACTGCATCGGCGGTTCTCTGCGTTAACGGCGGCTCGTCTTGCGGGCCGGCTTGGCAGCTTCTTCCACCCGCTTCGGCGCCTTGCGCGGCCCGAGCTTGGCGGTGGACGCGCGCGCCGCTTCGGTTTTCTCCAGGCTCGCGCGCAGCGCTTCCATGAGATCGATGACCTTGGCGCCGCCCTCGGGGGCCACCGGGGAAACGGAAATCTCCTGGCCTTCGACCTTCTTCTGGATCGCCGCTTCGATGCGCGCGCGCAGCTCGTCGGTGTACGCGGCCGGATCGTACTTCTCGGCCGTTTGCTGATCGATGAGCTGGCGCGCGAGCTTCAGCTCCGCCGCCTTGACTTCGGCCTTCGGAATCTCCAGCTCGGTGGCCGAGCGCACTTCCGCGGCGAAATGCAGCTGCTGCATCGCCAGCACATCACCGATCGGCCGGATCATCACCACATAGGCCTTGCCGCGCGTCGCCCAGCGGCCCAGCGCGCAGCGGCCGGACTCCTTGAGCGCTTCGGCAAACAAACCATAGGGCTTGGCGCCGCCTTTGTCCGGCGCGAGGTAATACGTTTTATCGAAAAACACCGGATCGATGGTCTCGACCGGCACGAACTCGGAAACCTCCACCGCGTGGGTGCCCTCCTCCTCGAGCGCCTTGATCTCCTCGGGCGTGAAAGACACGTACTGATCCTTCGCGAACTCATAGCCCTTGACCATCTCATCGCGCTCCACCACCGAGCCTTCCCGCTGGCAGATGTACTGTTGCTTGAGCCGCGAGCCGCAGCCCTTGTGCAGCAGGTTGAATGAGATGGCGTTGGCGGACTGCGTCGCCGTATAGAGCTTCACCGGAATGGAGACCAGTCCGAAGGAGATCGTCAGGGACCCGATGGAACGAGCGGCCATGGTGCACCTTTGCAGTTATGTTCGAGCTGTCGTATTCAAGCTTCTTTAGCGAAAGTTCGCGTAAGGCTTTGTTTCCGCAGGAGCGCATCTTGCCACCGATCGCCCGATTTTTCCAAGCGGGAGCGGTATTTCCCCAGCAGGGTATTGATAGTAAAGGCCCGGGGCTCGGCCGCCTCAAGCTCCTCCCAGGTCAGGGGCATTGAAATGGGCGCTCCGGCCACCCCGCGAGGGGAATAGGCGACGTTCAGCGTCTTGCCGCGGACGTTCATGTTGTAGTCGATGAAAATTTTGCCGGTGCGCTTCTCCGTGGCCCATTCCAGGGTGATCTCCTTCGGATGCTCCTTCAACAAATGGCGGCCCACGGTCTCGCAGATCTGGCGGGCCTGCTCGAAGGTGATCGTACGCTCGATCGGCACGAACACGTGCAGGCCGGTCTTGCCGGAAGTCTTCACCAGCGCTTCGAGCGACATTTCCTTCAGGAGCGCGTGCAGCCAGAACGCCACCCGGCGCCCCACCTCGAAGCCTTTTTTGTTCAGCTCGGGCTCAGCGCCCTTGGGCTCCTTGCCGGAATAGATGTACGGGTCGATATCGAAGACGAGGTAGTCGGGATAGTTCAGCACCGACTCTTCGAGAGACTCGCGCGAGGTGGCGTAGTCGGTGCTCTTGCTCACGCAATCCCCGGCCGCCCTGGCGCGCGAATGCCACACGTGAAACTCCAACGTACCGCTCTGACCGAGCCATAGCAGCGTCGGCAGGTTGTTGCCCAGAATGTAGTCCTGTTTGCCCGCCCGGTGCTCGGAGAACACGGTGACCTTCTCGACGAAGTCCGGCAGCGCGGCGTCCCAGTGTTTCTGGAAGAAACGCTCGCCATCGATGCCTTCCGGCATCCTGATCATCGTCAGCGGACGGTCCTTGAGGTGCGGCAACATGTAGCGTGAGACTGCAGCGAGATAGCGCAGCAGGTCGCGCTTGGTGATTTCCGGTTGTTTGATGGACGCATCGGCCGGCCAGTACACGCGATCGAGATGGGTGAGCCGGATACGCGCGCCGCCGACGGCCAGCTCGAGCTTGTCGGACTTGTTGTCCAGCTGCTCGAGAACCGCCTCGACTTCGTTCGCCGGCGTCTTGATCTTCGCTTTGACGGGCGCGGTGACCGCAGGACGATGTTTGATGCTCTTCGGCTCGATGTCATCCCGAACCCTCAGGAACACCGGCGCGCGCAGCAGGCCGTCGGGCGTCCAATTGGTGAAGTTGACCTCGACCACGAGCTTGGGCTGGAGCCAGGTGGTCGGCCGATGGAGCGGGGGCTTCTCATGGAATGGAGGGTCTTTTCTCATGAGCTGCGCGAAGTGCTTCTTCAGGCCGTTGACGATGCCCTCGGTCAGGCCCGAGCCGACGTGCCCCGCGTATTGGAATCGCTTGCCGGACCAGTAACCCAACAGCAGCGCGCCCAGCGGCTCACGCTCGCCTTTGCCTTGCGTATAGCCGCCGACGATGAACTCCGCCGTTTGCACCGCCTTGATCTTGAGCCACGAAGGGCTGCGTTTTCCCGGCTGGTAGATGCTGTCTTTGCGTTTCGCGACGATGCCCTCGTAGCCGCTGTCCAGTGCCGCGGCGTAGAGCTTCCCGGCGTCTTCGGCCACATGCACGAGCTGCAGATGCGCCGAGGGCAGCAGGCATTGGGCCAGATAGCGCCGCCGGTCGGCATAGGGCGCGCCGCGAAGATTCAAGCCGGCGAAATGCAGCAGATCGAAACACACCATTACTACGGGAGCCTCGCGCTGCGCGGCGGCGACTTCCTTCGGCGTCGGCTTCACCAGCTGCGCGCGATTCTGCAGGGCGCTGAACGACGGACGGCCGTCCGGGTCGAGCGCCACGATCTCGCCGTCGAGGACCATGCCATCGACTGCCTGATTCGCGAGGTCGGCGACCACCTCGGGAAACAACTGCGTATAGTCGATACCGCGGCGCGAGATGAGACGCACGCCGCCGTCTTTTATGTATGCAATGACTCGATAGCCGTCGATTTTGGGCTCGTAGAGCCAACCCGGATCCGAGCGCGGTGCGTCGGCAGGTTCCGCCAGCATCGGCGCCAAAGCCTTCGGCATCGCTTCGGGCGATCCAATCGGGGCCAGACGCGCGGCGTCGAGGCGCATGCTCGCGCGCAGCTCCGACGCCTCATCGACCGCCAGGCCGGAAAGCACCGATCGGCCGCGCGCGAGGACATCCTCGCTGTCCGCGAAGCGGTCCTTGTGCTTGATCAGAAGCCATTGTTTGTCGCCGGAAGTCTTCACCAGGGCAAAGGAACCTTTCAGCTTCTCACCGCGCAGGCAGAAGCTGAGCTTGCCTCGTGCCAGCTCCTTGCGCACGCGGTTCTGCGCCTCGTCGCGGTTGTCGAAGGAGTACTTCTTGTCCTCGTCCGGCGAGTAGACACCGCAGTCCCAGACGATGACGTTTCCGGCGCCGTATTCCTTTTCCGGAATCGGCCCTTCGAACGAAGCGTAGTCGAAGGGATGGTCTTCCACTTCGACCGCCAGCCGACGGTCGTCGGGGCTGAACGACGGCCCCTTGGGCACCGCCCATGATTTCAGCACGCCGTCGAGCTCGAGCCGCAGATCGTAATGGAGCCGGCGCGCCGCATGTTTCTGCACGACGAACAACAAAGGACCGCCCCGCTCCACCACCTTCGGGGCAGGCTCCGGGGTACGGGTAAATTTTCGCTTGGCGGCGTAGCGTTCGAGGGGGCGCTTCATGCCCGCGAACGATACCGCAACACTACCAGGGCGCAAGGCTCATGAAGTATGCGACGGGTCCGCTCCAGGTCGACGCGCGAGTTGCGCAGTGATGATGCGCACGATTGATGCGCATCCCGCTTGCGCATAGAATCCCCCTCTAAAGAGATGGAGGCCGCCATGAACCGCAGTCCCTCGCGCAGCATTCCCAAAAGGGCGGCGAACGTCAGCGTCCGCCGGGATTTGCTCGACGCCGCCCGAGCCTCGAACATCAATCTTTCCGCCACTTTGGAGGAGGCGCTGGCGGAAAAGCTGAAGGCACAGCATGCCCGGAAATGGCGCAGGGAGAACCGTGCCGCCATCGCCGGCTACAACCGGCATGTGGAGGGACACGGAGTATTTTCCGACGGGAACCGGACCTTCTGATGGCGCAATTTTCCGTCCACAAGAACAGAAATCCGCGCACCAGGGTCGCCTACCCGCTGCTGGTCGATGTGCAATCGGATCTGCTCGATGAGCTGGAGACCCGAGTCGTCGTTCCGCTGACAAGAACACCCGCCCTGCTCCGTAAACCACTCGCCAGGCTCACGCCTATCATCGAGGTCGATGGCGACAGGTACCTGCTGATGACACCGCAGCTCGCCGGCATCCTGAGGTCCGACCTTGCCGCCGCGGTCAGCGACGTCAAGGGGCAAAGAACCGCCATAGTATCGGCCTTGGACATGCTGACCACAGGTGTTTGACCTGCGCTCGGCCTGTCGGCTGTCCGGTCGATGAAACCTGTCAGCCGTCAGCGTGGGATGACCGGAAGCACGATGTGGGACGGGTGAGCCCTGTCGTGATAGATCGTTTGCCGCGCGACGTTCCATCGAGTGGCGTACGGCTCCATGCCACCCTCAACGTTGAGTCCCCTGTAGCGGGGCGCGGACGCGCTGGAGATCTCAATCCGGATGCGGTGCCCGGTTTGAAACAGCACGCTCGTGGGCGGCAGCGCAATCTCAGCTTTGATGATCCGCGTACCGTCGCGCGCAGTCTCGATGTCCTTCGCCCAATGCGTCCGATACGGGTTCGCCACGTAAGTGTAGAACATGTTGTACGGCTTCCCGTCCGGGTGAACGTCGAGCAGCCGGGCAAAGAAGTCGGTGGACGGAGCGGAAGTCGCCACATAAAGCACGGCGGATAAAGGGCCCGTCACCTCGACCGGCGTTTTCAGCGGTGCCGTCGTATAGACGAGAACGTCATCCCGCCGCTCGACCGCGCTCATGTCGACCGGGCCCACCGAGATGTCCCGCCATGTCACGTCGAGGCCGAGAATGGTCGGCGTGGGGTTCCCGGGATCATAGGTGTAGCGATCGACCGCTTCCTTGCGCGGCGGCTCGGTAGTGAGGCGCCCGCCGCCGCGGCTGAGGCGGGCTTCTCCATTCGAGCGAAGATAGAATTTGGTGAACTGCGTGCCGGGGATGGGCCAATCGGCGGCGTCCCGCCATTTGTTCTCCCCCATCACGAATACGCGCACCGCCGCTTGTTTGTCCTCCTGATTGTCCTCGCCTTTCAGCCAGCGATCGAACCAGCGCACCGACAGCTCGTCCGGATTCATCTCGGCCAGTGGCCCGAAGTCGTATGCCCCCTCTTTCCTGTGTCCCAGCGAATGAATCCAGGGCCCCATGATCAGCCGCTGATGATCGCGAGCCAGCGGCTCGGTCGCGTATTTCCTGACGAGCTGGAATGTCTTGATCAATTGCTCGCCGCAGCAGTCCCACCATCCCGAGACGTGCAGCATGGGCACGCGCACTTTCCGGTACCGCTCCGGATAGCTCCTCCACCAGGCAGCCATTTCGATGGGCCTGCTCCATTCGCCCTGAACGGCCCGCAGGTAGTACTCCTCCCAGAATCCATAGCGCTGGTGCAGCTGAAAACCGGTCCACCACTCCATCTTGCGGCCAAAGAGCCTGGGATAATCCGCCCGCGGCAGGTAGTCCTGCGATTGTTTGACGATCGAAGGCACATCGACCTGGCTCCCGCGGCCATCGGTACCGAGCATCCAGCCCAGGTTGATGTACGACTCGCGACCCGAATACACGGCAAGATGATCGAAGTCCGCGACATCCCGGCCGAGAGTAACGGGAGCAACCAGAGGCACCAGGGCCTTCAGATAAGGATTCTCCTGATCTGCGACCCAATACTGAACCATTCCCATGTATGAGGGACCGGTCATTCCCACCTTACCGCTCGACCACGGTTGCGTACCGAGCCAGGTAATGGTATCGCTTCCGTCCTTTGCTTCATCCCGCTTGCCAAACCAGTCGCCTTCGGAATCGAACTTGCCTCTGCAATCCTGCACGGCAAAGGCGTAGCCTTGATCCACGTAATACTGCGCGCGCTGCGCGTAGTCAGCAGTTTCGCTGCCATAGGGCGTTCTGATCAGTACCACCGGAAATCGACCGTCCCCTGCCGGCCGGTAGACATCGGTGGCCAGCCGCACGGTATCCCGCATCGGTACCATCACGTTCTTTTGCACGACGATCGCACCGCCGGGAGTGCCGGCCGCTGCCGCGAAAAACACCGAAGCGCCTGTCACTACGATCCAGGGGAGCGCACGTCCACGTTTGCGCATGCTGTTAGAAATCCTTGGCCAGCGAGAGCCCAAAGGTACGCGGCTGGATGAACACGGATGCGTAAGCGGGTGAGGGGTTGTAGTCCCGACCTCCGGTCAGCAGGCCTCGTTCGTCGGTCAGATTGTTGACAAACAAATTGATCGTCCACGATTCGTAACGAACGCCGGCGTAGAGGTCCGTTTTGGTGAAAGAGGGGTAGTATTGCCGCAGGGGAGTCGGCTGAAAAATGCCGACCCGATCGCCTGCGTAGCTCGCTGTCGCACCCACGAATCCCTTCACGGTCGCGGTCAGCGGGAACTCTCCGTCGACCGACAGATTGGCCGACAAACGACTGCTGAAAGGCAACCTGTTTCCTTCGAGCCCCACGCTCGGGCCGAGCGGGAGGTCCTGCGCCAGCGTAGCATCGTTGTAGGCCACCCAGCCGGCGATCTGCAGCCCGCGCAACGGGCGCGATTCGATGGACAGCTCCACGCCCTGGCTCTTCGCTCGCGCACCGTTGCCGGTGTAGTTGGTGCGCAATACCGGCGTTACCTGCTTCGATTGCGTGATCTGGATATCTTTCCAATCGATGTGATAGACGGACACGTCGATCGACAAAGCATGCGCGAGAAAATCGCCCTTGAGGCCCAGCTCATAGTTCAATGTTTTGTCGGGGTCATACCTGGCAGGAATGCCATAGAGCTGATTGCCCGCTTGCGGGCCGCCCGCTCGATATCCGGATGCCAACCGCGCATAGGCCAGCAGATCCGGTGACACCTTCAGGCGCGGGGTCAGCAGGTACGTGAATGCGTCGGCCTTGGTCGAGGACGCGGCAAAAATGGTCGGATTCGCCAGCCCGACGACGGTATTGAACGGTCCCGCGCTGTAGACCGTGGAGACCTCCTGGTCCAGGCGGCTTTGGCGGGCGCCCACCTGAATGTCGAAACGGTCCGTCACTTTCCACGTCAAGTCGGTGAACGCCGCATATTCGGAATATCTGCTCGGCAGAACCTGGTCGAGAAAGGTTCCAACCTCCACACCGGTGGCCGGATTTATCGCGCCCATGTGGTTGAAGTCTTCATCGCGCTCGCGCGTGTAGAACCCTCCGATCAGCCACTCCAGGCGCGCTCCCAGCGGCATCGTGAGGCGAACTTCCTGCGTGAACTTTTTGGTCTCGTAGTCGAGGAATGAGATCGTGCCGGAAATTCCGGGAAATGCCACGGCGACCAGGGGACCCAGGGTCGCTGAATAGTCGAACGCGTTGAAGTTACCGACCACGTTGTAGCCGGTGACGGCCGTGAGATCCGCCACACCGAGCTTCGCTTTCAGCGTCGCGCTGTAGGCTTGAGTCTTGTGATCGTATCGTCCCCCGCCGGGAATGGAATTCTGCTCGAGATCGCCGAACCCGGGCAGTGCATACACGTCGCTCGATCCGTCGGCTTTGGCTGTCTGATACAACGCGTTGACCTTCAACGACAGCGCGTCTGAAGGCCGCCACAACGCAGACAAACGTCCACCGCTGACCCGCTGCTCATTGATGCCCTCCGCCCCCGAGATCGGATTGTCGATGTAGCCGGGATCCCTGCGCGTGAAACCGCTTGCACGAATCGCGATCGTGTCACTCAGCGGCACATTGACCGAGCCGCGCGCGGTGTACCCCAGATCGGCGCCGTTGTGGACGCTGCTGGTGCCCGCCTCCACGCGACCGGCGAATCCCGTGGTCGACGGATCGGTCGTTACGAACTTCAGCAGGCCACCCATGCTGCTCGCACCGTAGAGGGTGCCCTGCGGTCCACGCAGCACCTCGACGCGGGCAAGGTCGCCCGGATCGATCTCGGGGATCGCGCCATTGTTCTTGCCAAAGGAGCTTCCATACGGGACATCGTCGATCATGATGCCGACGGTCGGAGCGCGTTGCGCACCCGACGGACCATTGTTGACGCCGCGGATGGCGAGCGTCTGCGCACCGAAGATGCCGGGAGTCAGGCTCAAGCCTGGGATTCGCGTGTAGTAGTCCCGTAGTTGAAGTTGCTGCGTTGCGGCGAGCGTCTCGCCACTGATCACCGCTACCGGGACAGGCACATCTTGGATACGCTCTTCGCGTTTTTGGGCGGTAACGATGATCTCGTTGAGCTGCGCGCCAGATGCATTTTTGTCGGAAGCGTCCTGTTTGTTCTCCGTTCCCTGCCCCGAAGCCACACCGGCGGACGCAGCATTGGCCTGAGCCAAGTGCAGCTGATTCACTGCGCCCACTTCCGACGTGCGCCGCGCCTGCGGCTTCTCCACCGAGATCGTGCGGCCGTCGAGCACGCGATAGATCAGGCCCGTGCTCTGCAGCAATTGATTCAGCGCCTCCTCCGTCTTGAGCTCGCCTTTCACCGCAGTCGACACGATGTTGCCGGCGATGCGGCTGTCGATCACGACGTGGATGCCGCTTTGCCGCGCGAATTCGTTCAGAGCAGTCTCGATGGGCTGAGAAGGCACGGCGATGCGCTTCGCCTGGTCGGAACCTTCCAGTGCCGTGGCCGCCTGACCGGCTCCGGCCATGACCGGCACCAGTATCGAAAGCGCGGACAGGATATGTAACCCGATGAAGTGACGAAGACCCATAGCGCCTCCCGATTGTGCGGCAGTGTGGTTCGGTTGGGCAGCCGGCTCGACGAATGGCGCCCGTTCTGGCACTAATGGGTCTTTGGACAACCCCGGTTTCCCCCTGCCCTCCGGAATAAATATTTTTTCGCTCCAGGGGGGTAAAACGGCCCCGCCGATGCACCAACAGCTCATGGACCGCTCCGACTCCGCGAAACGGGATATCGAAGCCACCTATGCGAGGCACCGGGATGCCCTGCGCGCCTTCTTTCAGAATCGCACGCAGCGCAAGGACTTCGCCGATGACCTGACACAGGAGGTTTACGTCGAGCTGCGATTACGGCCACCGGTGGAAACGCTGCGCGACCCGGCGCTCTATCTGTACAAGGTGGCGTGGAATGTTCTGCGGCGCGCCCTGCGCGGCGCCCGCCGCGATGCGCAAACGCACGATCCGGCCGAGCTCGACAAGCTCAATACACAGCAGACCGAGGACGCAGGCGCGGAGCTGACCGCCGAGGAGTATCTGATACACCTGCTCGGGCAGCTTCCGCCGACCTACGGAGCGGTGCTGGTGCTGCATGTTCGCGACGGGCTGACTTACGAGCAGATCGGCGTGCGGCTGGGATTGAGCAAACGATCGGTGCGACGCCATATGGAGCACGTGCTGGCGCATTTGAGGAGAGCGCAATGGTGAGGTCATCTTCGACAGGCTCCGTGCCGCCGAAGACTGCTCGGGACGAAGCGGTGAAATGGTTCGTGCGCTGGAGCGATGCGGGCGAGGCCGCGGGCGCCAGGGAGCAGTCGCGCTGGATCGCCTGGCTGCAACACTCGCCTGAGCACGTCGGCGAGTATTTTGCGGTGGACGATCTGTGCGCGCGGCTCGGGGAAAGCATGGCGGTCAAGGATTTCGACGTGGCGGCGTGGCTGGAGAAAGGCCGGGCGCCGGTGCGCGAGCTGAACGGCGCAGCCGCCGCAGCTCCCCCCAGCCGGGCGCAGGCCGCCTCACGACGGATCGCGCAACAAAGGTGGCTGCGCTGGAGTGCCGCGGCCGCGTTGGCCACCGTCGCGCTGGGGACTGCCCTCTTTTGGCAACTGTATATGGCCGGCGATTCCTACCGCACGGGCATCGGCGAGCAGAAGACGGTGCAGCTGGACGACGGCTCCCTCCTCCAGCTCAACACGCGCTCGCAGGCCCGCGTGAAGTTCGACGGCCGGGCGCGCGAGATCGAGCTCGAGGGCGAAGCTTTGTTCACGGTCGCCCATGATGCGCGCCGGCCTTTCCTGGTCCGCACTCACGACGCTACCGTGCGCGCGCTGGGCACGCGCTTCAACGTTTACGAGCAGGAGCATACGACCCGCGTCGCAGTACTCGAGGGGCGTGTGCGACTCACCTCGGCCGGATCGGGACAGGCATTCGATCTTGGCGCGGGCGAGGAGGCGCGGGTGACCGACGGCGTCTATCACAAAGAACCCAGGCCCGACGTGAAGGCCGCGACCGCCTGGAGGGATCGCACGCTCGTCTTCGAGCGCGCCAGGCTCGCGGAAGTGGCGCAGGAGTTCAACCGCTACAACACGCTGCAGTTCAAAGTCGATCCCGCCATGGACGATGCCAACCGCCTGTCGGGAACTTTCGACGCACGTCATCCCGAGTCATTATTGCTCTGGCTGCAAAGCCGGCCGGACCTGGCGGTGCGCCGCGAAGGCGACGTCTATTGGGTGCGGGAGACGGAAGCACGCTGAGCAGACGGCGCACTCAGCGCCGCCGGCCGAGATGCTCGTTGAAGAACCGTGCCGTCACGTCGTAGACCTCGCGCGACTCCGGCAGGTCTGGCTCGAAAAAGAACGCGTGCCCCAATCCTTCCCAGACGTGAAGGTCTGCTTCGACTCCAAGTTTGACCAACTGTGAGTGCGTGGAAACGACCGCACTCAGCAGCCCGTCGCGCGTGGAGCTGATGAGCAGCGAGGGTGGAAATCGGGCCATCAGCTTCGGGTCGAGCCCCGGAAAGGCGAGCGGATCGTTCTTGTCGCTCTGCTTGATATAAACCGCTTTCGAGAACAGATCGTTGCCGGATCGAGGTTGCGCCATCGCGCCGCCGAGGCGCGCCGAGTCGCTGTCCCTGGCAGGCGCCGCCGCCGCGCAGAACATGCCGATCGCACCGGGCATCGGTAAACCTTCCTTCAGGAACCAGGCAACGGCCTGCGCAGTCAGCATGCCGCCCGCCGAGCAGCCATAGATGCCGATATTCTCCGGTTTGTAGTCCTTGAGAAGCGCCTTGTAGACCGCAGCCGCATCCTCGCTGGCGGCCGGAAACTGATATTCCGGCGCCATCCGGTAGTCGACGCTGACGACCTTGAGCTTGCCGACGGCCGCGATCGGAATGGATTCGATCTGCCCGCCCCAGCGGTTCCCGATGACGAAGCCCCCGCCGTGCAGATTGATCAGCACACGCTGGCGGTTACCTGCGGATACGCCCTCGGCCGGCGCAATGATCTCCGTCGCCACGCCGGCGATTTTTTGCGGCTCGATGGTGACTTTGTAGCGCGCCCGGTGACGCGCAATCACGTCCCGATAGTAGTTCTTCTCCATGCAATCCCGATATGCTGCCGCCGCCTTCACGAGCGCAGCAGCGTCGGTGCTCTTCAGCTCCCCCGAGCAGGTTTTCAACCTGTCATGCGATTCCTTCACTTTGCGCTTGAGCACATCCTGAGTTTCCGCGCTCAGGAGTGCGGACAAGGGCAGATCGAAGGCGGAGACGTGCACGGTGCCGTCCGCTTCTTCCTTCGCAGGCGAAGCGAACGCCGCAGAGGCAATCGTGAGCGCAGCAGCCAGAGAGACGCCGGGAAGACCGCCGAATCGTGTTTTCATTGTCGAGCTCCAGACGGGCAAGCGTGCGGATGATACGCCAGCTGGGATTGCCGCCCTTCCTCATACAACGGCGAAAGGCAGAAGTTCCCGCGGCCGAGCGGGCCCTACCCTCCTGAGGAGGCCTGAGGAGGAGAGGTGCGGAGCGTGAGACGAACTCCCGATTGGGCGGGAGGGCCGAGCCGCGATCAGAAGTGCGTGACCGCGATGATGCCGAGCGTGCGCGGCTGCTGGATTGCGATCTGCGCGGTGGTGCCGTTGGTCAGCTCGGAGAGCTGGCCGCGCTCGTCGAGAAGATTGCGGACGTACATCTGCAGGTCGACCGAGCCGAGGGTCAGGCCGGCGCGCAGATCGACCGTGGTGTACTCGGGCAGGCGGTAGGCGCTGCTGCCGAAGGCCATCGTGCGATCCGAGATCTGCCGCAGGGTCGCGCCAACGTATGGCCTGCGGCCACCCAGCGGCAATACATAGTCGACATCCAGATTTCCCGTGAAGCGCGGAACCGTGGGCAGCCGCTCCCCTTTGACGCCGCCTTGGTCCGGAAACGCGTCCGCCAGCTCGGAATCCATATAGGCAAACGCGCCCGTCACGGTAAAAGCGCTGGTCGGCCGGGCCGTCAGCGTGACCTCCGTTCCCCGCACCGTCGCGCCGCCCGGCGCGTTGGTGCGAATGCTCAGTGGCGGAACGCCGCGCAGTGCGATGATCTGGATGTCGCTCCAGTCGATGTAATAGACGGCGGCATCGACCCCGAACGCCCGGCTGGCCGTCTCGGCCTTGAACCCAAGCTCATAGCTGCGCAGCTCGTCGGCGTCGAAGGTGGGGTCGGCCAGCGGCCGTCCGGTCACCAGATCGTTCGCGAGGATGTTGGGACCGCCCGGCCGGTAGCCGGTCGCATAACGCAGGTAACCGGTCACGTTGTCGCTGAAATGATAGCGTGCGTTCGCCAGATAGGTCACCACATTTTCTTCCGAGCTGCGCGCCGGACGCGCCGCCGAGAGCGGACCGTCCGCGGTTTGTTTGTTCGACTGCACGTTGCGGGAGTAGCGCACGCCGCCGGTGACGTCGAACTTGTCGGTGAAGTGGTAGGTCAGGTCGCCGAACGCGGCGTAATCGGCGTAGCGCGAGGGGATGCCCAGGTGCAGCAGATCGTTCACGGCCGGCTGGCCCGCCAGATCCAGGATGTCGTAGGTGGCCAGGTACCGGAGTTTCTCGCGCGTGTAAAAGCCGCCCACCAGCCATTCGAGCGCGCCCCCGCCGCTCGAGGCCAGGCGCAGCTCCTGGGTGAATTTGTCCAGGCTCGCTTCCGCCTGCGAGGCGACGGAGCTGTAGGAGCGGCCGAGCGTGGAGAGGAACGGCAGAATGAGCGCAGTGACGTCCGACAGCGATCGCCGGCGCATCGTCTGGTAGCTCGACACCGACGTCAAAGTCGCCCACGGCATGCCGTAGGTCAGCGTGCCGCTGAACAGCCGGAAGCGCTGATCGAAGGGCTCGGCGTGCAAGCGGCGTTGATCCAGATCGTCGTCGCGCGCGATCCCGGCCAGGGTGTAGTCGGCGATCGATTTGCCGTCGCGATCGATGTTCTGCAGAAACGCGGTCAGGCGGATATCGAGCGCATCGCTCGGCATGAGCAGCAGGTCCACGCGCCCGCCGAAGATGTCCGAGCGGTTGACGTTCTTTTTGTTCAGCGTGAGGTTGTCGATGTAGCCGCCGTCGTGCGACTGATAGCCGCTGACCCGCAAAGCCATCCGGTCCGCCGCCAACGGGATGTTGGCTCCCGCCGCGACGTTGTAGCCGACGCCGCCATCCTGCGTGGCCGAAACACCCGTTTGCAAGTCCATGCCGAAGTTCCGGGTATCCGGCCGCTTGGAGACGTATTTGATCAGGCCGCCCATCGATGCCGAGCCGTAAAGCGTACCCTGCGGTCCGCGCAGGACTTCGATCCGGTCCAGATCGAACAGAGCGACGTCGAGGGCGTTCACCGAGCCGTTGGCGAACGAGCTGCTCGGTCCATAAGGAACGTCATCGACGTTGATCGCGACCGTCGGGCTGATGTCCGCTCCGACCGTCACCCCGCGCATCGATATGTTTGTCCATCCGGCGCCGTCCGAAGTGAAGGACAGCCCCGGCACGGTGTTGGCGAAATCGCGGAACTGGAATGCGCCGATGCGCGTCAGCTCATCTCCAGTGAGGACCGACACGGATTGGGGCACATCGACCAGTCTTTCCGCGCGCTTCTGCGCGGTGACGATGATCTCGGAAATCTCCGCATTGGCCGCGTTTTCCTCCGCCCTGGCGGGGCGCTGCTCAGTGCCGGAAGCCGGATCGCCTTTCTCCGAAACCTGGCCGGAGCCCGAGCCCGGGGTCTGCGCCAACCGCAAGCGCCGCCACAGATCCGGAGCCATCGTCGCAGAGCTCTTCGCGCCCATCGCGGCCGAGGTCTTTTGCGCACCGCCGGCGGCCGGCTGAACGGTAATGGTCTTGTCATCGAGAAACCGATATGAAAGCCCCGTGCCCTGCAGAAGCCGCGTCAGCGCCTCGCTCGCGCTCAGGTTCCCGTTCGCGCCCACGGTCTGCAATCCTCCGACCTCGTCGGTGGCATAGACCAGTTGAAGGCTGCGCTCGCGCGCGAACTTCTCGAGCGCCGACTCCAGGCTTTGGGCCGGGATGTTGGTTTGCTGCTTGATCGCCGCGGCCGCGTATTCGGCGGCAGACAGGCTGGCGCACAGGAAACAGGAGGCCGCGATGGCTATGGTGGTACGCATCAAAACTCCCCGGAACGGCTCGATCGGTACTTGGGCTGCCGCAACGTTCGGCGACAGGGTTGCGTACCAGAAGAGCGTCGGAAAGCGGGAATGGCTACCGGCCTCGCGCCGCCAGCTAGAATTTGCGCGCAACGAGAATTTCATTGTCAGTGGACGTGACGGCGATTCCGGGACGCGCCTCGAGGAAGCGCACGAGCGAGGCGGGATCGGTCGAAGAAAAGACACCCGTCACGTTGAAGCTTGCGAGACCCGGATCGCTGATCACGAGCCGGCGCTGGTTGTAGCGGTTGAATTCGTCGGCCACCTCCTGAAGCGGCGCAGCCTGGAACACCAGCCGCCCCTGGATCCAGGCGGTGGCGGCGGTAATGTTTGGCGCCGACTGTTTGACGCTCGCCCGCTGAGTCACGACAGCCTGCTCGCCGGCATTCAGGAGAAGCTCGGCGGACGACGCGGTGGTTGCGCCGGCGTTGGCTGAAGCGACAGCTTTGGAATCATGGGCGACCGGGCTGTGAGACAAACGCGGCGCTGCCTGCGCGGATGGCGCTGCCGCCACCTTACTGCGCGACGCGACTGCGACCCGGCCCTCAAGCACCGTCACTGTGGTGCCGGATTTTTTACGATAAACATCGAACTGCGTACCGAGCGCGCGCACCCGCATGTCCGCACTCGTGACAATGAAAGGCCGCTCCGGGTCGCGCGCGACCGTGAAGAATGCCTGGCCCGACAGCAATTCGATGCTGCGCCCAGCATGCGAGAATTTCACCCGCACTCTGCTGTTCGCGTTCAACTCGATGCGCGAGCCGTCGCTCAAAGCCAGCGAGCGATGCTCGCCGATGTCGGTGGAATACACGTTGTGCTGCAGGTAGAGCCAACCACTTCCCGCCATCGCAATAGCAACCGAAGCTGCGATCGCCAATCGAGCCGCAACTCCCGGCGGCCGCGTCCGCTCTTGAGCGACGACCGTGCTGCGATCGCGATCCATCGCGCGAGTCTCGGCAACGTCCAGCGGCACGACATTGGCCTCCGAGCGCACATCGCGCATCAGCGTGGCGTCGTCGAAGGCTTGGTTCGGATCGAGACCTGCGCCCTCATTCCAAATCGCTGCGAGCTCCAGGTATGCACGCATGTGCTCGGGCGAGGTGCGCAGCCAGGCGTAGAACTCCTTGCGGCCCGCGGGATCGACGTCGCCGGAGCGAAACTCGACCAGCCAGTCGCTCGCCTCCGCATAGATCTGCGCGTTCAGTGGCCTGGATTTCCGTTTCATGGCGCCGCTCCCTCACTCCGCCTCGAACAGGTGGCGGCGAAACTCGAGCATCGCCTTGGCCAGGTATTTCTTGACCATCTGGCGCGAGACGCCGAAACGATCCGCGATCTGCTGCAGGGTGAGCCCATCGCGACGGTGATACAGGAACGTCGCGCGCTCCCGGGCCGGGAGCTTGCGCAGCGCGCTCTGCAACTCCGCCACGCTTTGCTGCGCGCTGATCTCCAGCACCGGGTCATTGGGCACTTCGGCCAGGCCGACCAGCATGTCCTGAAGCTCCGTCGGCAACGCCGAATTGGCGCGGCGGATCGCGTGCTGGTGGGCAACGTGCTGGGCGACGGTGAACAAATAGGCTTCCGGCGAGCGGATCGCCTCATGATCGGGAATGCGCAGCATGCGAAGGAAAACTTCCTGCACGAGGTCGGGCACCTCAGCGCTGTCGCGCACGCGGGCCAGCAGGTAGCGGCGCAGCTGAGCGCCGTGGCTCGCCACCAGTGCCGCTACCAACGCTTGACCGGAATCCGCAGACAACGACTACTCCGTTTCGGAGGCTCCTGGATAAAGAGCATCCGGAACCGCAAATGGCTACCGCAGGATAGCCCGACTGGCCGCGGCGGGCGCGAACCACACATTGGAATCAATGGCTTAATTCGCATTATTCATGAACGCTTAGTTGCTCGCGGTGGCAGAGTCCGGCTGGGGAGAAGGGGGGTTCGGGGACGCCGTGAATACGTCCCTGTAGGCTCTGGGTTCGACATCCTGTCTCACACAGCCCCGACCCCCCCTTCTCCCCAGCCGAACTCTGCTGACGGGCTGTGCCGTTCATGAATAATGCGAATTAAGAAGATACGCGCCCCGCGGCGTCGCCGCCTGCTTAACGCTCGACCATCCGCCCTTCCTTCATCACTGCGTGGATCCTGCGGTAGTTCTCGACGTCTTCCAGCGGGTTGGCGTCGAGGATGACGAGGTCGGCCAGCTTGCCCGCTTCGAGGGTGCCGAGGCGGTCGAGCAGGTGATGGGCCTCGGCGACGTTGCGCGTAGCCGCCTGCAGGCCCTTCATCGGCGCGAGGCCTTTCTGGCTCATCGCCTTCAACCACAGGAAATGCGCTTCGCCGATCTTTCTCGGCCAGTACCGCGAGCTCATGACCTTCTTCGCATACTCCGACTGAATCATGTTCGGGTCGCTGATGTTGGTGTCCGTGCCTAACAGAAGGTTCACGCCGGCCTTGACCATGTTGCGCACGTTCACGTCCATGATGGAGTTGACCACTGGCGTGTTCGACACGTGCCCGCGGGTGTCCTGCAGGTACTCGTCCGTCAGCGCAAGCACCGAACAGGGTATGCGGCGCGCAGCCATGAGCTGGAGGGTTTCCGGCGGTATGGGCACCGGTCCGGTGACCTCGCAGTGATGCAGGGTGTCCGCGCCCGCCTCCAGGGCCATCTTGATGCCTTCCACGGTCATCGTGTGCGTTTTGACGATCTTACCGGCGCGATGTGTTTCCTCCACGATCGCTTTCTGGACGTCGGGAGAAAACGCGATGAACGGCGAGACGTGCTCGTTGACGCCGTATTTCACGAAGTCCACACCCCGGGCGAGGAATTCCCGCATGCGAACGCGCACCTGCTCTGGGGTCATGTACAGCAGCTCCGGACCGACACCCTGCTCCCAGATATCATTCACGCGCTTCAATGTGGGCGCAGCCACTACGGCCTTGCCCTCTTTGTTGAAGTCATCGCCCAGGACGCCGGTAAAGCCCACGATGTTGCTGGAGATGAACAATCGACTGCCGACGCTGCGCCCGCTGTTGATCTCATCCCTGAGGTCCTTGAGGGCGGGCAAGGGTCCGAGGATCACAAACAAGGTGGTCAGGCCGCTCTTGAGCGCGGTTTGGGCGCCTTCCAGCGCCATGTCATGCATCTGAGTGCTGTGGCCGTTCACGTAGACCAGCACGCTTTCCACTGAATAGGCGGTGCCGAGGGAAATATTGGCGTCCATCATGCCGGGCATGACGTACTTGCCCTGCGCCTGGATCACCCGCGCCTTGGCCGGAATACGCACCGCATCCCGTTTGCCGGCGGCCTTGATGATGCGGTCCTCGACCAGTACGACCCCGCCGGCGATGGGCTCGCCGCCATTGCCGTCGATGATCGTGCCGCCAACGATCGCGATGCTCTGCGCTCGCACGGTGGACGCCGCGCAGGCAGCGAGCAGCGCGAGCGTCAATATGAAGAGGCCATAGCTCTTCTTGCCTTCGCGCCGCAAGAGTCGCAGGCCGGTAAAGAAAGAAAGCGTCGAGAGCATTCTCACCTCGGTCCCCTCAGCAAGCAGCGTGCGTGAAGTCGCAACGCTGATGCAAAGAGCGTCCAGGATCGAGAATGGCTACCGGGTGCCCCTGATTTCCGGGAAAGGTTTCAATTTCGCAGTCCTGAAACCGTCCCGGCTATTTACACCAGATCCCTGAATGGGCGCGTCAGTCCGGCAGCACCGGCAGGAGCACGTGCGACGGATATCGGGACCCGTGGTGCACGCTGTTCTCCGCGATGACGCCAACGGTCTCGTCGAAGTTGTTGCCGCCCGTGTTCAGGTTGCGCTCGTACATCGGCACGCTGCTTGAGGACACGTCGAGGCGGATGCGATGGCCTTTCGGGAAGCGGATCGCGGAAACCATGTTGGTCAGTGTCACCTTGTAGACCTGCCCCGACTGCATCAGCACCTTCTTGTCGAACCCTTCGCGATAGCGCATGCGGAACGCATCGTCGCCGAGGTTGATTGCCTTGCCGTCCGGATACACGTCGACGAGCTTCACGATGAAGTCCGTATCTTTGGCGGATGAGGACACGTACAGAACCACTTCGATCGGCCCGGCGATGGTCACCGGCTTGTCGAGCCGCGGCGTGCTGTAGACCAGTACGTCCCTGCGGGCTTCGGCCGGCCGTTGGTCGATCGCGGACGTGAGCCCGCAGCAGCCACCCCCGCCCAGGCTCGGTGCCGGCACCGTCGGATCGTAGAGATAGCTGTCCTTCTGATTACCGCCCGGCGCGCTGCTCGCGAGCCCGCCCTTGTCGCTGCTCAGCTGTGCCCCCGCTCCGCCGGTCAGGTAGTACTTGGTGAAGCGGGTCTCATCGAGCGGCCAACGATCGCCGGTCACCCAGCCTTTGTTCATCACGTACAACTGCACTTTCGGCATGTCCGTCACGCGGTTCTGCTCGCCGGCCACCCAATGCCCGAACCAGCTGAGGAACAGGTTCTCGAAGCCGCGGTCCACGCCGCCGTAGCGCGCGTCGCCGACCTCGACGTCGTCGAATTTCAAGTCGTGGAGATCGCCCCCGAGCCGGCAGTGCGGGCCCGCGCCGAGGATCAAGTACTGGTTCGCAGTGCCCATGTCCTGCAGATACTTGAAGAACCGCGTGGTCTCGCCGACCGCGATGTCATACCACGTATTGGTATGCAGCGCCGGCACGCGCGGCTTCGCGCCGTTGCCGATGTGCTCGACTTCGTTCCAGCGCGCATCGCCCGGCGTCCAGGTGATGTAGTTGTCGTAGGGATTCATCACCCCGCCCATGTGGCGCATGAGGTCCTTGCTCGGCAGGTGCATGAAGTTGGCGACGTCGATCTTCGGCCACTCGCCTTTGTCACGATTCACCTGCGACCACATCGTCGGCGTCAGGGAATAAGTGTTGCGCAGGCGGATGCGCTGCTCCTGCGTGGAATTCTCCGGCAGCAGCAGCCGCTCGCGCGTCGCCAGCTCGTGGTACCACCACGCCCACATGCCGATCCACGGCACTCCGCCGCGATAAAAGGCGCCGCGCGTGTCGTTGCCCGGAATATTTCCGATCGCCGTTCCGGAGGCGCTCGGGATCATGGCCGCATGCCCGGGATGATTCGCCGCCGCCATCGGCCATTGCTGCTCCGCCGAGGAAGAGCAGCCGATCGTGCCCACCTTGCCGTTGGACCAGGGCTGCTTCACGATCCAATCGATCGTGTCGTAGCCGTCCTTGCTGGCGCCGGCCAGATAGTTATTGAAGTCGCCCTCCGAGAAAAAACGTCCCCGCTCGTTCTGCATCACCACGGCGTAGCCCTGCCGCAGGTAGATCTCGTAGCTCTTGAGAGTTTCGATCCTGTCGCGATCGTAAGGCGTACGGACGAGAATGGTGGGGAGCTTGCCGGTGGCGCCCTTGGGAAGTGAAACATCGGTCGAGAGATGCTTGCCGTCCCGCATGGGGACGAAGATCTCCTTCTCGGTGGACCACTCCTTATATTTATCGGCAGGCAGCCCGGCGGCCCAGCCGGCGCTGACCGCGAGCCAAGCCGGCGCGAGCACGAGCGCCACCCTCTTGAACGGCACCCGCCATGTCAATCCGTTGGAAAAGGGCTGACGCAACCGATTGCCGTATTTGTTATTCATGGTTTGCTCTCCAGCGATAGGTCATCGGGACAATGTTTTGGGTGCCGCGCAATCACCTAACCGTCGGCGTCGATGGAGATCTCCCCACCCATCAAAACTCCGACGGCGTCGCCGCGGCCGCAGCGACTTGCGACCGATGCGCCTCCCGCCACTTCCCATACTTATAGTAGGCCCCCGCCAACACCGCAGCCACGGCCGACGAAATCGTGAAGCTCCACCAGATGGCGTCCGCATGCCACTTGTCCAGCAGCGCCTCCGCGAACGGAAACCGCACCCCGAACAGCGCCACCACCAGAATGGCCAGCGGCATATTGACCGCCCCCGTCGCCCGCACCACGCCGAACAGCACCAGCGCGATGCCGAACAGAACGAAGGAGATCCCGGCGATCGTATTCATGTGCTCGCCGATGCGCACCGCCGCGGAGCCCACCGGCAGGAACAAACCATAGATGTGCGCGCTGAAGACCTCCGTCAGCGCCACGACGAAAGCGGTGGAGAGTATGGCGTAGAGCACACCGATGCGCGCGATGGACGCGACCCTGTCCCAGCGCTGCGCGCCCACGTTCTGCGCCGCCATGGCGGAGATGGCCATGCTGAGCGAGATCGCCGGCATCTGCGTGTAGTTCCAAAGCTGGAGCGAGGCGCCGAACCCCGCCGTGGTATCGACGCCGAAGCGATTGACCAGCGCGATCATGACGACGCCGCTGAAGGACAGCACGAACATCTGCGCGCTCATCGGCACGCCCATGCGCACGAGCCTGCCGACGATGCTCCAGTCCACCTGCAACAAACCGAACTCGCCCTTGTGCAAGGTCAGCGGGTTGCGGCGCCGGTACAGATAATAGAGGAGCGCCGCGAGCGCGATGGCCTGCGCGATGACCGTCGCGAGCGCGGAGCCGGCGATGCCGAGGCGGGGCAGAGGCCCGACGCCGAAGATCAACAGCGGATTCAACGCGATGTCGATCCCGACGGACAACAGGCTGAAGTAGAACGGCGTCCTGGAATCCCCGGCGCCGCGCAGCACGGACATGACGAAGGCATAGATATAGATCCACGGCACGGCCAGGAAGATGACCCGCATGTAAGCGACCGCCTGCGGCAGCGAATCGCCCGGCGTTTTCAGCGTCGATAGCAGCGGCTCGCAGGCCAGCAGGCCCCCGGCGGCGATGACGAAAGAGATTACGGTGAAGAACGTCGCGCTGGTCCCGACGACGCGCTTGGCGGCGGCCGTGTCCTTGGCGCCGACGTGCTGCGCGATGATGATCGTCGAGGCCATGGCAACTCCAAACGCCACGCCGATGAGCAGGAACATCACCATGTTCGCGTTGGAAGTCGCCGCCAGCGCCGCCTCGCCCAGGAGCTTGCCGACCCAGATCGAATTGACCGAGGCGTTCAAAGATTGCAGCACGCCGGCGTACAGGATCGGCAGCGAGAACTGCAGCAAGGTACGGCTGATGGAGCCTTCGATGAGGGACGGTTGGGAAGTCATAGACCAGGGGGGAGCGCGCGGGCCGGCATCTTAAAGGAATGCCACCCGGATCGCATCCTCCGAGGCCGCACGTCGGCCGAACGCTCTCCGGTAGCCGGAACCTGCCCTCAGGAAGATCCCGGGCGGAGGTAGACCGCCGGCATGAGTCCGGGTTCCCGGACGGATGCAGTCACCTGACCGGCGTCAGCCAGCCGGTCCTCTGCCCACGCCCTGTCGGTGGGCGGAAATCCCGCGGAGCCGCACTAAAAAACTCTGGAAAGCGACAGGCCGATCGTACGCGGCTGGATGTAGTAGAACGCCACGGGAATCGACGTGCCGAGCCCGCCCGTGAGCAGCCCTCGCCGGTCGGTAACGTTGTTGACGTAAAGATTGACCGTCCATTGGTCGTACTTCAGTCCGGCCCGCAGGTCGGTCTTCGCATATGCGGGGAGCGTCTGCCGGGCCGCCGTCCGGGTGAACACGCCTTTGCGGTCGCCCACATAGCTCACGGCCGCGCCGACGAAGCCCGTCATGCTCCCCACCGGAAATTCCTGGTCGAGCGACAGATTGCCGGAAATCCGGCTGCTGTACGGCAGCCGATCGCCCACCAGCCCGAACACCGAGCTGAGCGGCTGCGGCGGAAACGCTTCCGTCAACTCCGCATCATTCCAGGCTGCCCACACCGCGACGTTCATCCCCTGCCACGGCCGCGCGTGCACCGAAAGCTCCACGCCCTCGCTCTTCGCGCGACCCGGGTTGCCGGTGTAACCGATGCTGCTGCCCACGAGGAACTGCAGGACTTGAATGTCCCGCCAGTCGATGTAATAGACCGATGCGTCGAAGGACAGCGCGTCATCGAAGGCGCCGCCCTTGGCGCCGATCTCGTAGCTGATCGTTTTGTCCGGATCGTAGCTGGTCGGCAGGCCGGGCGGCACGCCGGTGCGCGCGAAGCTGTTGAAACCGCCCGGGCGGTAGCTCGATGCCAATCTCGCGTACAGCATCAGCTCGGATGAAAGCTTGAGCCGCGGTGTGAGCAGATACGTAAAGGCGTCGTCATCCGAGCGCCCGATCGTGGGCGTTCCGGCCAACGCGCCGGCCAGGACCGGCGTGTCGCGCCGTTGTTTGTTCTGGCTTTGCCGCCCGCCGACCTGCACGTCGAACCGGTCGGTCACATGGAAAGTGAGGTTGAGGAACGCAGCGTATTCTTCGAACGTAATCTCACCCACCTGATACAGCAGCAGACCCGCCGCCGCGCCCGTCGCGGGAGACACCGCGGGAAGGTCCGTGATGAGGGTGGACTTGTCGTGGCTGTAGAAGCCGCCGAGCAACCACTCCACCCTCCGGCCCAGCGGAGCGGAGAGACGGATCTCCTGCGAGAACTTCTCCGTCTTCCAGTCTTCGTGATTGGCGGCACCGCCCACGCCGAACCGGGCCTGCGCCTGTCCGCCGAGCGAGGGCGTAGAGTCGAGCACATCGGAATATTCGTTCACACCGAAGCCGCTGACCGATGTCAGGTCGACACTACCCACCCGCGCCTTCAGCTCGGCGCTATAGGCCTGGAATCTCGTGCCCGGCCCGCGCGATCCGCGCAATGTGTTTTGTTGCAGCTCTTCCAGGCCCGGCTGAACGTAGACGAACGGCGACCCGTGCATCTTGCGCTCCTGGAAGAGCGCGCCGAGCTTCAGGGAGAACGCCGAGGCCCGCCATAGCGCCGACAGCCGGCCGCCGTATGCGTCGCTCCAGTTGACGTCGCGCTCGCCCGTTTGAACATTGTCGATGTACCCCGGATCGCGGCGCGTGAATCCGCTGGCGCGCAGCGCCCACGCATCGCCGAGGGGTATGTTCACCGCCGCGCGCGCGCTATGCCCCTGATTCCCGTCGGACACGGCGCTGCCTCCCACCTGCAGCACGCCGCTCACCGCTTCCGTCGAGGGATCGACGGTCACGAACTTGAGCATGCCACCCATGCTGCTGGCGCCGTAGAGCGTCCCCTGCGGCCCGCGCAATACCTCTATACGCTCCAGATCGCTGGGATCGAGGTCGGGAACGAAGAATCCGCCCGCCGATGAGGTGGAGGATCCAAACGGTACATCGTCAACCGTGACGCCCACCGTCGGATTCGTCTCGCCGGTGGCGATTCCGCGAATCGCCAGTACCGGCGCGCCCCGCGCGTTGGCGGGCGAGAGGCTGAGTCCGGGAATGCTGCTGGCGTAGTCCTGCAGCCGCAGCTGATTGCTGTTGATGAGCGCATTCGCATCGATTGCTGCGACCGGAATCGGCACGTCCCGCAGGCGCTCGACCCGTTTCTGAGCGGTGACGACGATTTCGGACACCGTCTGTTTCGCGGCGTCGGTCTCCTGAGATCCGGCGGCATCATTGCGCGCACCCTGCGAGCCCTCAGACTGCGCAGCCGCGCCGGGCTGCACGATGGCTCCGGCCAGACGCATCGCGCTTGCCTCGGAAGTTTCCGCGGAGATCGATGACGAGGATTGCGCGGCTCTGATCAGCACCACCGAGTCCGCCGTCACCTCGTAGTGCAGCCCCGTGCCCGCCAGGAGTTTTTTGAGCGCTTCCTCGGGGGTGAAGCTGCCGCGGATCGCATCGGTACGCCGGCCTTCCACCGCATCATAGGAAAACAGCAGCCGCAGCCCCGACTGTTTGGAGAACGCGTTGAGCGCATCGCCGGTGTTCTGCGCGGGAATATCGAAATTCTGCGCGAGCCGCGCGGGTGCCTGCGCCTGTCCGGCGATCGAGACCACGAGCAGGATGAGAGCGTGCCAACCAATGGTCCACCGCCGCGAATGTGCTGTCATGTTCGTTTCTCCGAGTGAATCGACACTCACGTACATAGGAACGAACAAGCCTGATGGAACCGCCATGCCGGCCGAAAAATTGCGGACGTTATTTCCCGGGACCCATGAGGTAAATATTGCCGCCCTCGCCTGCCACCGCGCGCACCGCGAAGTTGGCCTTGAGCGCATTGACGAACTTCGCCGACTCGTCGGTCTCGAAGCGTCCGCCCACGCGCAGCGTGGCGATGGCCGGATCGGCGACGATGAGCTTGGACTTGCGGTAGCGGTTGAACTCCTCGACCGCCTGGTCGAGCGTCTCGCCCTTCAATTCGATCGCGCCATCGCGCCAGGCCACACGGCGGCGAAGCGCGTCGGCCGAGAGGTCCACGCGATTGACCGTGCCGGCCGCGGCCACCGCCGCCGAACCGGCCGCAATACGATCCTTCTCGACGGCGACCACGCCCTCGGTCACGGTGACCTCCACGACCTGATTACGCACGCGCACGTTGAAGGCGGTGCCGATCGCACGCACCGTCGTACCGCCCGCTTCCACCACGAACGGACGCTGGGCGTCGCGTGCTACCTTGAACAAAGCTTCGCCGCGCAACAACCGTACGGCGCGGGTCCGCCGGTCGAAATCGATCTCGAGACGAGAGGCGGTGTTGAGATCGACCTGAGTGCCATCCTCGAGCGCAACGGTCCTGCGCTCGCCCAGGCCGGTGCTGTAAGCGTTCCATTGAGTCGCGAGGTACCAGAAGGCAGAGCCGAGAATCGCTACGGCGAGCGCCGCAGCGATGCGCCATGCAGAGGGCGCGCGGGACAGACTTCCGGTCCTTCTCGCCGATGGAGCCTCTTCGGGAACGGAGCGCGCGAGGTCCGGCAGCGCGCGCAGACGCTCGGCGCGTTCCCACGCCATCTCGGTGCGCGCGAAGGCCACCGCGTGCGCGGGATCGGCATCCAGCCACCGTTCGAGCGCCGCACGCTCCGCCTCGCCGATATCCTCGCGCTGAAGCCTCGCGAGCCAGTCGGCGGCCTGCGCGTCGGGCCCGGAATTCATCGGTTGTCCCTCGTGCGCTGCCATGTCTGTCCCGGCGGGGTCTTGGAAACGGGCTCACCTTCGGCCATCCCGCGGGTCAGCAGCGCCATCGCCCTCGACAGGTGCTTCTCCACTGTAGAAACGGATAAGCCGAGCCGGACCGCTATCTCTTGCAGCGGCAATTCGTCGATCCGGCGCAGGAAAAACACCTGCCGGCATTGCGGCGGGAGCGTCTCGACCACCTGCTGAAGATGACGCAGCTCATCGCGGGCGACCGCCGCCGATTCAGGCGAAGGCGCAGGATCGCTCAGGTCGAAACTATCGAGATTGGCCACGAGATCGAACGGGATCACCGCGCGATGACGGGCCAAGTCGGCCATGAGGTTGCGTGCCACCGTGAAGAGGAACGCGCGGCCACGATCGATGCGGGCGTAGTCCTGCGCCATGTACGCGCGCGCCAGCGTCTCGGACACGATATCGTCGACGTCGATATGCGGCGCGGTCGCCATCCGCCGCACCTGCCTGCGCAATGCAGGCTCATGCGGGAGGATGGTGGTCTTGAACCATGCGTGGCGCGCCGCCCGATCGTGCACCGCGGTCTCCGGCCGATGAAGATCGCAGCTTAGGCCGATTCTCCGCCGGGTTCCAGGCGATGGCGGCCTCTAAAATCTTTTTTGTTACTAGTAGCGGTTCGGCGCGCGCCATCCGTTTCTACCAAGATACCCCCCGCTCACACCGTCAGCACCTGACTGCCCCTTTTGCGATCCCCCACCCACCGCGAAGCCAGCCCAATACGAGCGCAGGCTCTGGGTGGGAGATACCCACAATTTTCAAGAACCGGCAAACGTATGGTGCCTAAAACCTTTGGAGCTGTTCGCCAACAGAGGCCAGGGCGGACACGGCACGGCTGAATTGAAAATTGTGGATATCTCCCACCCAGAGCCTGCGCCCATCTACCACTACAGTGCCTATTAGCGCGGAATCACCGGCAGTAGCATGTGCGAAGGATGCGCCTGATCGTGATAAATCGTCTGCCTGGCGACGTTCCACTTCGTTGCAGTCGCTTCGGTGCCGGGCTCGACGTTCAGCCCACGGAAGCCGAATTTCTTAGCGATCCCCAGCGCGCTGCCGTCGATCTCCTGTGAGCTGGAGATCTCCACCTGGATGCGGTGTCCCGGCTTGAACAAAATGCTGGTCGGCGGCAGCATGATTTCCGCTTTGACGATACGCGTGCCATCCGCGGCCGTCTCGACGTCCTTCGACCAGTGAGTGCGAAACGGGCCCGACGACCAGGTGATGAAAGCAGGAAAGATCTTCCCGTCGGGATGGACATCGAGCAGACGCACGAAGAAATCCGTGGACGGCGCCGAAGTCGACACATACAGTACGGCTGATAGAGGACCCGTCGTCTCCACCGCGGTCTTCAGGACGTTGGTGCCGTAGACCAGAACATCGTCCCGCCGCTGAACGGCGGCCATGTCCGCCGGACCTTCCATCGTGCTACCCGGAATCGAGCGGGGATTCGCGGGGTCGTAGGTATAGCGGTCCACCGGCTCTTTGCCTGGTGCGACGTCCGAGAGGCCGCCCCCTCCCTGCGCTACGCGGGCCTCTCCCTTCGAATGCAGATAGAACTTCGTGAACCGCGTGCCCGGGATCGGCCAATCGTCCGCGTCACGCCAGCGATTCTCGCCCATCACGAACACCCGCACCGCCGGTTGTTTGTCCATGCCGTTGTCCCGGCCCTTGAGCCAGTGGTCGAACCAGCGCGCGGAAAGCTCGTCGCGATCCATGGCGGCGGAAGGTCCGAAATCGATATCGCCGGTCTTGCGCGAACCCACCTGGTGATGCCACGGCCCCATCATCAGCCGCTGGTTGTTCTTCACCACGGGATCGGTCGCATACTTGCGAACCATCTGAAACATCTTGATCGGCTGCTCGCCGCAGCAGTCGTACCAGCCGGAGACGTGCAGCATGGGCACGTTCACTTTTCGATAGCGCGCCTCATATCCCTTCCACCATGCATCCATCTGAATGGGTTTGCGCCACTCGCCTTGCGCGGCACGCAAGTAGTACTCCTCCCAGAAGCCGTAGCGCTGGTTCAGCAGAAAGTCGATCCACTCCATCTTCCGGCCGAACACCTGCGGATATTCGCTCCGCGGCAAGTGATCCCAGGCTCGCTCGAAGGTCAGGCTGAAGTTCTCGTCGTTCTGATCGATGCGGCCGTCGGTGCGGATCAGCCAGATGATATTGGCCAGCGAGTCGCGGCCTGAGTAGACGGCCAGGTGATCGAAGTCGCCGAGATCGCGCCCGAGCGTCGTCGGCGCGACCAGCGGCACGAGCGCCTTCAGATAACGGTTCTCCTGGTCGGCGACGAGGTATTGCACCATGCCGCGGTAAGAACCGCCGGTCATGCCAACCTTGCCAGTCGACCAGGGCTGCGTCCCGAGCCAGGTGATGGAATCGCTGCCGTCCTTCGCCTCGTCACGCTTGCCGAACCAGTCGCCCTCCGATTCGTACTTGCCGCGACAATCCTGGATGGCGAAAGCGTAGCCCTGCGCAACATAGTACTTCGCTTGCGCGCCGATCTTGGGCAGCTCCGTGCCGTATGGCGTCCTGACGAACACGACCGGATATCGCCCCGGCGCCGATGGCCGATAGATGTCGGTCGCCAAACGAACGCCGTCCCGCATCGGCACCATCACGTTCTTCTCGACGATGATATCCGCCGGAGATAGCTGCGACTGCGCGGCGGATACGCCTTTACCCGCAGCCGTGGAATCTTCGGCCGCGACTGCTGCGCTTGATCCAAACGACACGACGGCCAGCATTCCGGCCAGTGCTCCACCGATCCACGTCTTTTGCGTTCTCATCCCGCTCCAACCTCTCGCGCAAGTACCGGGTTGCCCATCAGCCGATGCGATCGGTTGCGCTCATTGCCGATCGCGATGCTTGCGCCCGTCGCCATGGGGGAGCCGTTCCGCGCCATCACTTTTTCGGATGCACGCCGGTCATCGGACCTTTGGGGCGCTCGCTGGCTTTGTAGAGATATGCGCAATCGACGAGCCGGGGGCCATCCACATCGCATACCGCGAGCTTCGCGCCCTGATAGGTGCTCGCGCCGGCAAACCGCCCCGCTTTGTCGAGCGCGTAGTAGTACAAATCGAAGGTGGGACGCCCGTTGGCGTCGAACAGGCGCGCCTCGGTCATCTTGATGACCCGCTGCATCACGCGCAGCAGAGCTTCTTGCGGCTCGAGCCCCTGGCGCATGAACTCCACGGCGAGAAATGCGCCGCAAGCCTTGATGTTGGCTTCTCCGCGGCCGGTCGAGCCCGCAGCGCCCACATCGTTATCGCAATACTGCCCGGCGCCAATGATCGGCGAATCGCCCACACGGCCCGGAATCTTCCAGGACAAACCGCTGGTCGTGGTGACGCTGCCGAGGTCCCCGGTGGCGTTCACGGCGTTCATGTTGATGGTGCCGGAGGTGAAGGCGATCTTCACGTCATCGTCGTGATCGAGCCAGTTGTCGCTTGGATTCAGCCGCGCCTTCCAGCGCAGCCACATCTGGCGGCTTTTCTCCGTCAGCAGGTCCTGCTCCTTGAAGCCCATGCGCAAGGCAAACTTCTTCGCGCCCTCGCCGGCGAGCAACACGTGATCCGTGTAGTCCATGACCGCTTTGGCGACTAACGACGGTGTGGCGATTCCCTCCAGGGCGGCTACCGCGCCGGCGCGCCGCGTCGGGCCGTGCATGCATGAGGCATCCAGCTGCACGACGCCCTCTTCGTTGGGCAGGCCGCCAAATCCGACGCCGTAATCCTCGGGATCCAGTTCCTGGATGTTGACGCCGGCAATCACGGCATCCAGTGGATCGGCGCCCTGCCCGGTCATCATCTGGTAAGCCTTGGCGACACCGCGCAGGCCATTGGCCGAAGCGATCACTACCGGCTTATAGGACCCCGGCTTGAGTCCGCCGCCTTGCGATCCGGCGGCGGTACCGGCGACCACAGTGGCGCCAGCCGCGGCCGTGGCCAGGAAATCTCTGCGCGAGAGCGTCACGATCCTGCGCGGCTCAGAACTGCGTCGACAGCATCACGCCGTAGGTGCGCGGCTGCAGCGTGGAGATCCCGATCGGACCGGTGCGCGGGAACACCGAGATGGTGGGTGTGGCGATCTGGGCGCGCTCGTTGAGCAGGTTGTGGATACTGAGCTGGAAGTCGACCCGGCCGAACGTCATGGCGCCGCGCAGATCGACGACGGTGTAATCCGGCAGGTGGAATTGCGGGCGCGGGGAGGTCGCGGCCGTTCCAAAGGTCGTCCAGCGATCGCCCGATTGGCGCACCGTCGCGCCGATGACGGGCCGCTGGTCCCCGATAGGCAGCTCGTAGTCCGCAGTGAGATTCGCGGTGTAGCGCGGAACATTGGGCAGCCGCTCGTCCTTGCGCGCACCGAGCGAAGGCGTCGCCTCGTTCAACCGCGCATCCTGGTAGACGCCGCCAACAGTCACCAGCACGCTGCTCAGGGGACGCAGGCTGAGCTTCGCCTCCGCGCCTTTCACCGTCGCTCCGCCGGGAGCATTGATGAGATAACCGAAGCCGTTGCGATTGATCAAAGCCTGGATGTTGCTCCAGTCGATGTAGTACACGGCGCCGTCGATACCGAAGCGCCGGTCGCGGGTCTGCGCCTTGTAGCCCGCCTCGTAGCTCCTCAGCCGGTCCGAATCGAATGGATCGCTCGCGGTCAGGCCGCCGGTAAACGGATCGCGAACGCTGAAGTTGGGACCGCCCGGACGATAGCCGGTCGCATAGCGCACATAGCCGGTGGAATCCTCGGTGAAGTGGTAGCGCAGGTTGGCAAGATAGGTGAACACATTCTCGGTCGAGCTGCCTTCGGGCGCATCCAGACCCAGGCTTCCCGAACCGAATTGCACGCGCGACTGGCGGTTCTGCGCATAGCGGACGCCGCCGGTGACATCGAACTTCCCGGTGAAATGCCAGGTGAGATCGCCGAATCCCGCGTACTCTTCGTAACGCGACGCCGATATGAGGGTGATCAAAGTATTCGGCACCGATTGGCCGGCGGGATCGCGCAGCGGAGTCTCGGACAGGTCCTCGGACGTCTCGCGATTGTAGAAGGCGCCGACGAGCCACTCGATCGGCCCCCTGCGCTCCGAGGCGAGCCGCACCTCCTGAGTGAACTTGTCCGTGTCGGTGTGGATCTCGAGCGCGACGGCGCCGAGCGGCGGGTTGAGCGCCTGCACGACGGGCTTCAGCACCGGGTAGTCTTCGAAGATGTGCGTGCGGACGGTTTGATAACCCGAGATTGCGGTCAACGTCGCCGAGCCGAAGTCGTACGTCACGGTGGCGCTGCCCAGCTGGAAGCGCTGGCCGAAGAACTCGTCCCAGTCGCGCCGCTGCTCCAGCTCGCCGTCGACCGCTCCGCCGGCCTGGCGGAAATCGCCCAGCGGATAGCCGTCCCGATCGATCTTCTGCGCGAAGCCGGTCAGCCGCACCGAGAAGGCTTCCGTGGGCGCGAACAGCAGGTCGAGACGGCCGCCATAGGTCCTGGAACTGTCGACGTCCTCCTTGCCGAGCGTGAGGTTGTCGACGTAGCCATCGTCGTGTGAGTAGTAGCCGCTCGCGCGCAGTGCAACTTTGTCGGCCACGAGCGGCGCATTGACCGCACCGGCGACGTTGTAGTTGATGCCGCCCTCCTCCGTGCTCGACAGCCCGGCCTGGGTGTTGCCGCCGAATTTCGCCGCATCCGGAGCGCGGCTGACATATTTGATCAGGCCGCCCATCGTGCTTGCGCCATACAGCGTGCCCTGCGGTCCGCGCAGCACTTCGATGCGATCCATGTCGAACAAACCGGCATCGAAGGCGAGCTGGCCGCCGCGCGCGAAACCGGTGCTGGAGCCGTACGGCACTTCGTCGACATACACGCCGACCGTCGGCGAGGGATCGATGCCGGTGGTCACGCCGCGCAGCACGATCTGGTTGTAGCCGGTGCCGCCCGTGTTGAAGCTCAGGCCGGGCACGGTGTTGGCGAAATCGCGGAACTGCACGGCGCCGAGCCGCGCGATGTCATCGGCGCCGACCACCGTGACCGACTGGGGCGCATCGATCAGCCGCTCGGCGCGCTTCTGCGCGGTGACGATCACTTCCTGGATGGTCGGATCGGACGACTCCGACTGCTGGCCCGCGGAGGCGCCGGCGGTCTTCACGTCTTCGGCGCCGGATTGCGCGACGCGCAAGCCGGGCTCCACTCTCGTCAGCGCTCCGCTGATCGCCGGGCCAGACGCCGGTGCGATCAGGAGCGCGCCGCTCTCATGGACGGTGACTTTGAGGTTGGTCCCTTCGAGGAGCTTCGCCACCGCTTTCTCGGCGGTCAGCTCCCCGTGCACGCCGTTAGTCCGCAAGCCCTCGAGCTGGTCGGTGGAGTAGACGAACTCGACGCCCGATTGCGCGGCCAGCGCCTTGAGCGCGGTCGTGAGCTGGCCGGCGGGCACGTCGATCTTCCTGGGCGTTCCCGCGATCGCCTGCGCGGCGACTAACAAGGCCGCCAACGCAAGCAGTGCGGTCGTTCTGTTTGTCGGATTCAGCATGGCTGGTCTCCCCGGACGGATTGTGGCGCTGCTGAATACACAGACGTACGAGACCCGAATCCATTGCAGGCAATGGATTATTTCTTCGTCAATACGATGCGCTCGCCGTGCCGGCGCACGTTCACGGGAAAGCCGCTCTGCAGGAGCCAGAGGAAGGCGTCGGTATTGTTGGCGCGGAAATTCCCGCCGATCCGCAGGGCAGCGGTCGCCGGATCGTCGATGACGATCTTGCGCGCGTTGTAGCGGTTGAACTCCGCCACGGCTTCGGCCAGCGGCGTCGCCTCGAACACGAGATAGCCGCTGCGCCAGCTGAGCATCTGCTCCGCTTCGGGCGCGGAGCCTTCGCGGACCAGCGTCTCGGTATTCGACGTGCGCGCGACGCTCCCGGCCGTGAGCAGCGGCGAGGAATGTGCAGGCTGGTCGATGCGCACCTTGCCCTCGGTTACGGTGACGCGGATATCGCCGCCTTCGCGCCGCACGGAGAACTTGGTACCGACGGCGGTCACGCGTTTGTTGTCGACCTGCACGAAGAACGGGCGCGCGGGATCTTTGGCGACATCGAAGAACGCCTCGCCTTTGTCCAGCTCGATGCGCCGCTCGCGGCTGGTGAGATCGACGCGGATGCGCGTGTCGGTGTTGAGGATGACCTGCGAACCGTCCGCCAGCGGTACGGTGTCGAGTCCACCGACCGGCGTGGAGTAACGGGTGCCATGCAACGGACCGGCGCGGTAGGCGTACAGGCCGGTGATTGCAGTCAGGGCTATGGTCGCGGCGATCGCCCAATGCCTGCGCTTGGAAGTATGGTTGACCGGAGAATCCGATGCTTTGGGCGCTGGCACGGGAACGGGTTCGGGAACAGGAGGCTGTACCGCATTGCCGGGAGCAGTGCCGCGGGAGAACCGGGTATCGCCCCACGAGCGCGGCGGCGGAATCACGCCCGCCGGCACGCCGGCCCCGAGAGCCTTCATGCGCGCGGCGCGCTTCCAGCCGGCCTTGAGCCGCAGATAAGCCACGCGATGCGCCGTGGCGCTTCGGATCCACGCGTCGAACTGCGCCTGATCGTCCTCGGTCCACAGGCCGCTGTCGCGCTTCCAGAACCAGCCGGCCGCGACCTCTTCGATCCGTTCGCTGTTCGTGGGTCTACTGTCCATGGCCGGTCTCGTTGTCGCCATGTCCGTCGCCGGACCTCTTGTCATCGTCTCGGGACTCGCTCTCGATCCCGCTGCCGAGGACCACCTTCGTCAATGCCTGCAGCCCGCGGCACAAATGGCTGGCCACGGTGCCCTCCTGCATGCCCAGCCGCGCGGCGACTTCCCGCTGCGACAAACCTTCCACGCGCCGCAGCCAGACGACGGCGCGGCAGTCCGGGGAGAGACGGTCCAGCGCGTCGGACAGCAACCTCAGTTCCTGCCGCGCGCCCAGGCGCTGCTCGGGGGACCTCTCATCTATTAAGACGTTCAACGCGTCGAGATCTTGCGTGAAATCGATGGAAACGATGCGCTCGTGCCGGGCGCGGTCGACGATGAGGTTGCGCGCCGTCGACATCAGGAACGCCTTCGCCGAAGCCGGCACCCCCCGCGCCGCGCTCTCGTAAACGCGGGCGTAGATCTCCTGGCGCAGATCGAGGACGTCGGTAGCGTTGCCCCGGATACGCCGCAGGTAGCGCGTCAGGATGCCCTCGTGCGGGAGGATTTCCGCCTCGAACCAGTCGTCCAGCGAGGGCTGCGCCATACGGCGACATTACGCCCGCCGGGGGCTCGCGGGTAGCCCTGGGCGGTTTCTTTTGCTTTGGTGCAATGTTTTCGGGGGTCGTACGTCTATATAGGGTTGCGGGCAACATGAGCGATGTGCCCGCTCATTTGCTAACGAGGGAGTGAATGGTCTCAACGACGAGATCGGCATCATCAGAGATGATAGTTATATGAGAGCTGCACTCCGCCAGCAGGTGCCGCCGCACCTTCTCACGACTCGCGAATATCTTTCGTGTCTCCCATCCGGCAACCTCGGTGCACCGGTCTTCCGGGCGTTCTCGACCGCGGCAGTCCTCATCGAGTCCTGAATTGCCGGCAGGAGGCTGGGGAAACTGTCCAGGAACTCATCCGGAGTTGGATCAAGGAGCAAAAGTCCATTGACATCGGCAGCAAGGTCAGCCGTGAATCACAGTGAACCCTTCGCGGCGGGCCGCCGCCGTGAGTCTCTCATCGAGACACACGAGCTCCAGGGTCGCGGGATCGCGGCCAGCCGCCACGAGCGCGGCGGCCAGTTGCAGACTGTCTGCCGCACGGAGGGGGTGAACCCGGAGCACGCGCTCGGCGGTGCGCCGTAGCGATTCGGACGGAACAATCTCGTGCCAGGCATCGGTGAGATGGCGAAAAACGAGGAGGCCTGCGTTCACCTCGTCTGCGCTCAACCGCCCTTCCCGCTCGCGGCGCGCCAATGCGGAAACGACTTCAACGGGCGTGCCCCACCACACCAGCATCTGCGGATCTTCGTCCAGGACCTCGAGCATGCGCGCGCGAGTGGGCTCTTCGGCAATGAGCGGAATGACGGCGGAAGCGTCCCAGAATCGCATGGCGGTCAGCGGCCTTCGGCACGGTCGTCCCGCAATGCGGAGGCGAGCGCGGCTTTTGCGGGCAACGGCTCGAGCAATTGCCGCAGGCGCCTGGCGGGGAGCGGCCGCGTGGGTGGTCGCACGGTGCCTTGCGCGTGCAGCAACGCGAGCCGATCGGGGGCGGATCCAGCGTCTTCGATGCGGTCGATCCGCGCGATGGGGACATCGCGGTCGTAAATGACGACGCTGTGGCCGGCGCGGACCTTGCGCAAGTAGGCGCTGAGGTTGTCCTTGAGCCTGGATACGGTGGCCTTGTCCATATGGCCATTATAGCCATATCCAGCGAGCCGTCAACAACGCGGCGAGCCCGCAGGCGGCGGTCCCCAGGCTCCATGTCCCGAGCCCCAGCAGGATCATGTTGATCCGATGCGTGCGATCCGCGAGACGCCCTAGCGGCAGAGAAGCCGTTGCATAGATGATCGCGAAAGCCGCGCCTTGCACCAGGCTGATCTTCACATCGCTCAGCCGCAGGTCGGCGCCGATGTTCGTGACGAGGACGTTGAGGATGTAGCGGTCGGTGTACGAGAGCACCGCCGCCAGGAACAGCACGATCAGCGCATACCACGCTCCACGCCCGACGCGGCCCGCCTCAGAATGACCGGCCAACGACAATCCCGAAAGTGCGCGGCGCGAGCGGCGTGACGAAGGCGTTCACGTCGGTCCGGGACTTCATGAAGTCATAGTTGAAGTTCGTGTAGTCGTAGCTGTCGAGCACGTTGTTGACGTACCCCGTCAGGCGCCAGTTGCCGCGCGTCAGGATCGCGCGCACGTCCAGGCGATCGTAGCTCGGCACCGGGATGGTCTGGCCGAGGGCGGCGAGGAAATTGATGTCGTAGACGCGCGTGGCGTCGACGAAGCGATAGGTGCCGAGCAGCTCGAGCGACATGTCGTTGCCTACATCGACCGTGTAGTCCGCGGTTGCCGACCAGGTGATCTTCGGGACATTCTCGAACGGATCGCCGTCTCGTACGACGAAGCTTCCATCGGCGGCCCGCTGGACGAAATCCACGTACTTGGCGTCAGTGTAGCTGACGGCCGCGTTCAGCGTGAAGCTGTCTGTCGGCCGGACATAAAGCTCCGCCTCCGTGCCCTGGCTGCGGCTGCGGCCGGCATTGGCGATCGTGCTCACCGCGATGCCGTTCGGATCATTGGTGACGGTCAGCAGCTGCTGATCCTTGATGTCGATGCGGAAGATCGCGAGGTTGGCGCCCAGCGTGCCGCCCCGGAAGACGCTTTTCAGTCCGGCCTCATAGTTGATCGACGTTTCGCTGTCATAGGGCAGCACGGCGTTGGCGGTGCTCGGGAACCGGTTGAATCCGCCCGCCTTCCAACCCTTCGCGGCCGTCGCATAGATATTGACGCGCGGCGCGATCTTGTACCCGGCCGAGGCCATCCACGTGACGTCGTCCAGCGTGGTCGAGGCATCCGGGCGGAAGAACGTCGGGTTCGCGTTCTCGAAGGCGACGATGTTGCGCTCGCGCTCGCCGGTCATCTTGACGGTCTCGTTCGAATAGCGCAGGCCGCCGGTCAGCTCCACTTTATCGGCCGGCCGCCAGCTGGCCTGGCCAAAGAACGCGTAGCCGTCGCGACCGGTGCCGAAATCCTCGAGCACCACGAGCGGCACCAGGCTTTCGAGACCGGGGGCGGCGACGGTGCCGGGTCCGAGCGCCAGGGTCCGGGCCTGCCGCTGGTCCTGCGTGAAGTAGTAGGCGCCGGCGAGCCAGTCGAAACGGTCGCCCTTGCCGGCGACGCGCAATTCCTGGCTGAAGAAATCCTGCGAAATCCCGGTGAACTGATAGTAGCCGGCAATCGTCACCGGCCCGGGCGCGACGCGCGAACCGGGCACGCCGTTGGCAACGAACGGCGTCTGGTCGGTCGCGGTGCTGTCGTAATCGAAAGTAACGTCCGAATCGACCTTGCGGTACCCGGTGATCGAAGTCACCGTTATTTTGTCAGTGGCGTTCCAGTCGCCCGTGAGCTGGATGCCGTTGGTCTTCTTTTTGTCCGGCGCGTCATTGTCCTGAGCGATGCGGTAGCAGCGGCACAGGAGCGGCGCGCCGATGCCCATTTCGTTGTACTCGCGGTTGGAGACGTCGCCCGCGAGGACGAAGTCGAGCGCATCGGTCGGTTTCCAGCGCAGCGTGGCGCGCAGATTCATCCGCTCGTCGGGCGCACCCCGTTTGTTACGCAGTGGATCGGAGATATATCCATCCGAGTCCGAATACTGCGTGATGAGCGCACCAAACAGATTCTCCCCGAGCGGGCCGCGCACCGTGCCAAAGCCGCGGAACGTGCCGAATCGCGCGCCCTCCACTTCCCAGCGCCCGACCGTCTCCGGGCCGGGCTTGCGCGTCACCAGATTCAGCGCGCCGCCCTGCGTGTTGCGACCGAAGAGCGTGCCCTGCGGGCCGCGCAGCACTTCCAGCCGCTCGAGATCGAGGAACTCGATGTCATATCCGAGCTGCGGCTGATACATGCCGTCGACGAACACGCCCGCGGAAGGCTCGAGGCCGCCGTTGAAACCGACGCCGCGCAGCACGAGATAGTTGTAGTCGGAGGTCGATCCGTAGCTGTTGGGATTGGTGAAATACAGGCCGGGAATGCGGCCGTACAGGTCGTCCGCGCTCTGGATCTTCGCCTTCTCGAGGTCCGCGCCGGTCATCACCGAGACCGACAGCGGCACGTCCTGCAGCGTCTCTTCGCGCTTGCGCGCCGTCACGATGACTTCCTCGACGCGTTCGGCGCCCCTGGCGGCGTCCGGCTCGTTTTGCGGCTCCGTCCGCTCCTGCGGGTCCGCGGCGGGCGTTTGCGCGGCATCCGTGCGGGCGAGCCGGAAATCCGCGGTCGACACGCCGGATGCGGAGCTCTTGCCGGTGTCTTTCTCCCGGGCCGGATGCACGGCCACCGTCTTCGGACTGACGAACTGATAAGTAAAGTCCGTCCGCCCGAGCAGCTTCGCCAGAGCCTCTTCCGCCGTATAGCGCCCCACCACCCGCGGCGCGATGAGCTTCTCCGCCCTGCCCTCCGCGGTCACCATGACCATCATCCCCGTCTGCTCGGCCCATTTGTTCAGCGCGGCGGTCAACGGCTGCGGCTCGATGTCCACGGCGATCCTGGCCGCCTCCTGCGCGGCCGGCGTCTGCGCAATCCCATTGCCGCAGGACAACAGTATCCCGATCATCAGCATTGCGGCGCGTAGCATGTGCATCTCGGCGGACCCCTGGCTGATCGGTCTTCGCGACCGGTTAGTATTCGGCACCCTACTCGGCACTGCATGTGCCGGTCATGGAGTGAAGACCGGAGTTTTCGCCAAACCGTGAAAAAATATTTTTTCACTCTTTTCCCGCAAACGCCGTCTTTATAGACGATGGCTGCGAAATTCTCCCGGGCCGAGGCTTCGTTCGCCCAGCTCGCGTACGAGCGGTACAGCCGTGTGCTGCGCCACTATCTCATGAGCCGCGTACGCAACCAGGAGGACGCCCGCGAGCTTGCGCAGGAAGTGTGGACCCGCCTGCTGCGGGTGACGGAGCCCCAGAAGGTGCTCGATCCACGAGGCTACATCTACCGGGTGGCGGCGCACGTCGTTGCGGAATTCCAGGATCTGCGCCGGCGCAGTCCCGTGCAGTTCGACTCGGACGTGCTGGCCAGCACGGTCGAGGACCATCCGCCGGCCGATGATGCGATCGAGCGGCTGAACGCGCAGCGCGACGTGATGCGTGCGCTCGAGCCGCTGTCGCCGACTTTCCGGGAGATCATCGTGCTGCGCGTCCGCGAAGGCCTGAGCTATCAGGACATCGGCGCCCGTCTGGGGCTGAGCGGCGGCACCGCCAAGCGGTATTTTTTCAGCGCCATGGCCCTGGCGCGCAGCGCCTGGACAAGGAGCGGCGAATGAGCCTGCCGGCCGACGACTCAACCCGGGTGTTTCAGCGCGCCGTGCAGTGGCTCAGCGACCTGCAGGACGGAGCGACCGATTCGGCGGCGCTGTTCCGCTGGCTGGCCGAGTCGCCGCGGCACGTAGAGGAATTCGCCTTCGCGCTTTCCTTCACCGATGAGATTGCCGGCCTCACCGCGGAGCAGTGCGCTGAAATCGCCGCCATGAATGCCGCGCAGCGCGAGATGCAAAGCGTGGTTGCGCTGGCGGCGCCGAATGTCGCGCACGAGGTGGAACGCGAAGAGGCGTCGTTTGCGGTGCCGATCGAACGCCGGCGCCGCAAGATGCCCTATGCCGTCGCCGCGGCGGCAAGTGTCATCGTGGCTGTGGGCGGGGCGGTGCTGTGGTGGGACTACGGGTGGCAGACCTACGCGACGGACTTCGGCGAGCAACGCGTCGTCGAGCTCAGCGATGGCTCCGTGGTCCACCTCAACACCGAGTCGCGCGTCAAAGTGAAGTTCAGCGGCACCGCGCGCGATATCCGGATGATTGCGGGCGAAGCTTTGTTCAAAGTACACCACGATCCTTTGCATCCTTTCCGCGTGCACGCGGACGGCAACGTGATCCAGGCGGTGGGAACTCAGTTCAACGTCTATCGGCGCGCCACGAGCACAGTCGTTGCGGTCCTCGAAGGGAGGGTGAGGATCATTCCGGACGGCGCCGGCTCCAAGGCCGGGTCAAGCGGAACCGGCGACACGCAAGTCATCCCGGTAGCCAACTTGAGCGTGGGACAGGAAGCGCGCATCGCGGCGAAAGGCAATATCACTACGCGACAGATCGATGTTCTGCAGGCCGCCGCGTGGCGGCAGCACCGGCTGGTCTTCCGCAATGATGCGCTGAGCGACATCGCCGCCGAGTTCAACCGCTACAACCGCCGCCCGCAGATCCGCATCGAGGACGCGCGCGCGGGCGCGCGGCGGTTCGCGGCGACGTTCGATGCCAACGCGCCGGACGCGCTGGTACAGGTCCTCAAGACGAACCCGGATCTCACGGTCGAGCGCATCGGGAATGAGATCGTGGTGCGCAGCCGGACGTCACCAGGCATCCCAGCCCCAGATCGCTGAAGCAGCAGCTCGCCACCCACCGCAGGGATAGCGCAGCTGAATGGATTCACGGCGTCCCCGAACCCCCTTCCCCGGCCGGACTCTGCCGAAGTGAAGCAATCAAACGTTCATGAATAATGCGGGCTAACGTCTGCGCTGCGAGGCGCCTTCAAGGTAAGATCGCGCCGATGCCCTTCCTGCAGCTGTCTTTCGAGTGCGAATCTTTCGATCCCGAGGAGCTGGAATCGGCGTGCTTCGAAGCCGGCGCGCTCGCGGTGACACTCAGCGACGCCGCCGACTCACCCATCCTGGAGCCCTACCCCGGCGAGACACCGCTGTGGCCGGCGGTGCACGCCACCCTGCTCTTCGACGCAGAAGCGTCGCGCGAGCAGATCCTGATCTCACTGGAGGCCGCGCTCGGCCGCAGCCTGCCGCACGCCTCATTCAGCGAGCTTGCGGACCGGGTCTGGGAACGCGAATGGCTTACGGATTTCCGGCCCATGTCGTTTGGAACCCGATTGTGGATCTGTCCGCACGAACAGGAGGTCACGCAGAACGGCGCGATCGTCGTGCGGCTCGACCCCGGCCTGGCGTTCGGAACCGGCACGCATCCCACGACCGCGATGTGCCTGCGCTGGCTCGACGGCGCGCGGCTAGCCGGCAAGGAAGTCCTCGACTACGGCTGCGGCTCGGGCATCCTGGCCATCGCCGCGCTGAAGCTCGGGGCGCGCCACGCGCTGGCCATCGATCACGATCCGCAAGCTTTGCTGGCGGCGCTCGACAACGCGGCACGCAACGGCGTCGAGCGACAAATGACGGTGGCTGCACCCGACACCGCCGCCCCGCGGGCCGATGTGCTGCTGGCAAACATCCTGGCGCAGCCCTTGATCGAGCTGGCGCCGCGGTTCCAGACAATGATCCGCGCGGGCGGCAGCGTGGTGCTGTCGGGCATTCTGCGCGAACAGGCCGAAGCGGTTGCCGAAGCCTATCGTCCTTGGTTCGAGCTGGAGCCGCCGGCGCTACAGGACGTGTGGGTCTGCCTTCACGGCATACGCCGCTAGAACCCGCGTGCGAGCACGCTTGAACGATAGCGCACGAGATTTGCAGCTCGCGCGCGCCACAAACGCGATCAAGACAACAGACGCGGCGCGCGGTGGCGCCAAACCGGATCAATACAGCGTTGGAATCAGCGTAGAAGCTTGCGGACGTTCTCGGGCGGGCGTCCCAGCACGGCCTCGTTGCCGCTTATCACAATAGGCCGCTCGATGAGAACGGGGTCCTTCACCATTGCCTCGATCCACTGAGCGTCGGTCAATTGCCTGCCGGCGTATTTGGACTTGTACAGCTCCTCGCCCTTGCGCACCAGCTGCTCCGGCTTGATGCCGAGCTTGGTGATAATGGCTTTGACCTGAGCGGCGGTAGGCGGCTCCTTGAGATATTCGATGACTCGAGGCTGCACGCCCTGCTCCCGCAGCAAGTCGAGCGTGGCGCGGCTTTTACTGCATCGGGGGTTGTGATAAATCGTAAAGTCACTCATGGCTCGCCCAGCTCCGCAGTCGCACGGGTAATAATGACAAACGGCTCTTACGATGTCGCAGTGATCGGCGCCGGCGCGGCCGGACTCGCCGCCGCCGCCTATCTTGCCGAAGCCGGCCGCTCGGTTCTAGTGCTCGAGGCGCGGGACCGCATCGGTGGACGCATCTGGACGCGCTTCGAGCCCGGGCTCGCGGCGCCGCTCGAGCTGGGCGCCGAGTTCATTCATGGTTTCGCGCCGTCGACCGTCGCGTGGTTGAGGAAGGCGGGCAAGGCGCCGGTCGAAGGACCCGAATCTCACTGGCGGCTGGAGAACGGCGAGCTGCAGCAGCGCGATGGCTACTTCCACGATATCCAGCAGGTGATGCGCCAGCACGAAAAGGCTGCGAGCCATGACATGTCCCTCGACGCCTTCCTGCAAACGACGCTCGAGAACGAGTTGCCGGCCGCGGCGCTCCAGTACGTGCGCCTGATGGCCGAAGGATTCGATGCGGCGGACACGACGCGCATCAGCGCCCGCGCCATCGTTGAAGAATGGACCGGAGAATCGATGACCAACGCGCCGCAGGCCCGCCCCGAAGGCGGCTACGCTTCGCTCCTGACGGCCCTCAGCGGTACGCTGCCGGCGGATAAAGTCCGCATCAAGCTGCAATCGGTGGTCCGCGAGGTGCGCTGGCGGCGCGGCGCCGTGGAGCTGCGCGGCGAGAATCTTGGCGAGCCGTTTGCGATGAACGCGCGGCAGGCCATCGTGACATTGCCGGTGGGCGTGCTGCAGGCCGCCGCCGGATCGCCCGGCGCCATCGCGTTCTCTCCGCCGCTCGCGGACAAACAAAAGGCGCTGCAGGGTTTGGGATTCGGCCCGGTGATCAAGGTGCTGCTGAAGTTTCGCAGCGCCTTCTGGGACGAATTGCACGACGGCCGTTACCGGGACGCGGCGTTTCTCCACGCGCCGGAGTGCCCGTTCCCGACGTTCTGGACCGCCGTTCCGCTGCGCGCGCCCCTGCTGGTCGCCTGGGCGGGCGGCCCACGCGCGGCCCGCCTGTCGGCCGCAGGCGAGGTTTCGAGGATCGTCGGTGATGCGCTCGCCAGCTTGCGCTCCATGTTTGGCAGTCAATTGGACGCGCAGGCGCTGCTCGAGGCGATCTATGTGCACGACTGGCAGCGTGACCCGTTCGCCCGCGGCGCCTACAGCTACGTCGTGGTAGGCGGCGGGGACGCGCGCGAGAAGCTCGCCGCGCCCATGGATGAGACGCTCTTCTTCGCCGGCGAGGCCACCGATACGGAGGAAGCGGCGACTGTCACCGGTGCCCTGCTCAGCGCGCAGCGCGTTGCCCAAGAAATCCTGCAGTGCCAAACATGACAGCCGCGCTCCTGATGCAATCACGCTGCTTCATCGGTGCTCCTTTCATTGCAGCCCGGGAACCACGTTGACTTCGACATTCGTAGCCTGCGTGGCCGAGCGATGAATGCGGATACTCGCCTTCTGGAAATCGTCATCGGACGCGAAGGCGATGTTAGGCACGAACTTCTGCGGATTGCGATCGACGATCGGAAACCAGCTGCTCTGGATCTGGATCATGATCCGATGACCCTTCTTGAACGTATGGAACTTGTCCAGCAGATCGAAGGACAGCGCGTTGACGGCGCCGGGCGCGAGCGGCTGCGGAACGGAGAAGCTTTTCAGGTAGCGCGCACGGAATACCTCTCCGGCGAGTAGCATCTGGTAGCCGCCCATCTTCACGTTCCGTGGATTGGGCGTCGGGTCGGGCGCATCGCCCGGGTATACGTCGATCAGCTTCACGATCACGTCGGCGTCGGTGCCGGTGGTGGAGAAGTACACGTTCGCCATGATCGAGCCCGCGATCGTCACGTCGGCATCCAGAGGCTCGGAGCTGTAGACGAGCACATCCGACCGCCGCGCGGTGAAGCGCTGATCGGCGACGATCCACTCCAGGCCGTGATTGGTGCGAATTTCCTCGCTCCACGGCACGGGCCGGGCGGGATCGCTGGTGTACTCGTCGAAGGCTTCCGTCTCGCGCGGTGGATCGAACGACAGAGCGCCGCGCGGGCGGAGATAGAGGCGCCGCGTCGTTCCCTGCGGCGGCCATTGCGCGAGCTGATGCCAGCGGTTGCGCCCGGTCTCGAACGTGGTGATGCGCGACGGCGGAGCACCCTGGCCCTTCAGAAAATAATCGAAGAATGCCAGCTCGATGTCCTTATGAAAGTGCTCGGAAGTTTTCGATCCGAACTCCATGTCGCCCAGCCTCTCGCCCGCCGTCCGGCGCCAATCGCCGTGCGCCCATGGACCGACGGCCAGAAAGTTCGCGGCGCGGGACGGGCCGTCCTCCAGCTGCTTGAATATCTTCCAGGGACCGTAGTAGTCGTCCTGATCGAACCAGCCGATGACCGTCAGGACGGGCACCTTGCTCGAATGGATATGGCGCGAGACATCGCGGTCGCGCCAGAATTGATCGTAGTCCGGATGATCGATGTATTCGTTCCAAGCGCCGTTCTCGCCTTTGAAGTGTTTGCGGTTGACGTTGGCCATCGGCCCCAGCTCGAGGAAAAACTGATAGCCGTCGGGTGTGCCGTAGTCGAAGCCGTCGCGATGCACTCCTTCGATTCCGAAGCGCCACGTCCAGTCAAAGGCGATCATCGGCCGGAATGCGCCGTAGTGGCGGTAGTCATCCCCCATGAACTCCACACCGGGACCTCCCTGGGGAGAAGCTGCCCGCAGGGCCGGATGGGGATCGAGCAAGCCCATATAGGTGGTGAAGCCCGCGGCCGAAATTCCCCACATCCCGACGCGCCCGTTGTTATGCGGGACGTTTTTGATCAGCCACTCGATCGTGTCATAGGCATCGCTGCTTTCATCCGCCTGACGCCGCTTCTTGTTGGGAACATAGGGGGGATGATGGAAGAACGTACCCTCCGATCGCTCCTTGCCCCTCACTTCCTGATAGGCAACGATGTACTGCTGGTTCATGAACTCGACCGAGGGACCGACGACTTCGCGCAGCTCCTCCGGTTTGTAGTACCCGACGGCATACGGCGTGCGCTGCAGAAGGATGGGGTGTGCCGTAGCGTCATCTTTGGGAACATAGATCTGCGTATACAGCTTGACGCCGTCCCGCATCGGGATCATCGCTTCGCGTTTGTAGTAGGGATAGTCGGCATTCACCTCGGCTGCCATGCCGACGACAGATGCCATCTGGCCGAGAACGCATGCAATCCAAAGAACTTTAGCCGCCATCGCGCCTCCGGATAAGGTGATCGAGCAGTTTCCCGGTTGCAATCGCAGATCAGTTCGCGACCACCGGTAACACCAGTGCGGAAGGGTGGCTGGCATCGTGGTAAATCGCCTGGCGCGCGGTCCGCCATTCGATGTCGGTCGCCACCGGATTTCCGGTATTCTGATTGGGGTTGTAGCGGGGTGCCGCGCTGCTCGATATCTCGACTCGAATCCGATGTCCCGGCTCGAATGAGTGCGCGATATGTCCGAGGTCTATGTGATATTTCTCCACCTTTCCGGGCGTCAACAGCTCTGTTCTGTCCAACCCGTGCCGATACCGCGCCCGGATGATGCCCACCACCCTCGCGCCCAGCACCACCGCTCGACCGTTAGGATATACATCGACTATTGAAGCGGTGAAATCCGTATCGCGGGCATCGCTGGCGGCATACAACTCGACACCCACCTGCCCGATCACTTGCACGGCCGCATTCAACGCCTCGCCGGTATATACCAGGACATCGTCTCTGCGCTCCAGGGCGCGGCGGTCGACTGCATATGTCGCTCCGGCGATGAAGAAGTCGGAGGGCACCGGGTTCTTGGGATCAAAGTCATATCGGTCCACAGGCTCGCTTCCCGCCTGCACCGCGGCCAGCCTGCCGTCGCCGAACAACGAGTTCGCTCTGCCCCGACTCGAGAGATACAACCTGCTGGCTACTGCGCCTGGCACGGGGTAAGCATCGAATGATCGCCACTCATTGCGGCCGGTGACATACAACTTCGCCCGCGGATAAGCGAATTTCTCCGCCGTGCGCTTCAGATACCGGTCGAAAAATTGCAGATGCACCTGCTTGACGTCGATGATCGAATCGCCGGTGAACTCCATTTCACCTTTCTTGCTGTCGCCGCCATCGAATGTCTGGCCGTGCTCCCACGGACCGACGATCAGATACTGCTCATCTCTGGCTGACGAATGCCGGGCCATCCCCTGCCAATAATACATGGCCCCGGGCTGGTCGGCATCGAACCAGCCGGTGACATGCAACATCGGCAGAGCGATGGCCTTGACCTCCTTCTCGGTGAATTGAATGCGCCGCCAGTAGTCATCGAGCGTATCGTGCTGCAGCCATTCCCGATACAGCGGTATTTTGCGGCCCAGCGCCTCGTCGGCCGTCAACAGTGGCCTGTGGCTGAGAATGCTCGACCAATCCTCCTCGGTGAGATTGGTCTGGTAGATGGTCGCCGACACGAGATTGCTCCAGCTCAGCGCCCACTTGTGCCACAGAGCGCCGCCCACGTAAGGCAACTCGTTCAGATAGTCGCCGGCGGACGCCGTAGGTGCGATGCAGACCAGGTGCGGCGGGCGCCGGCTCGCGGCCAGCCACTGCACCGTACCGCCATAGGAGAAACCCATCATGCAGACCCGGCCGTCGGACCAGGGTTGCGCCGCCAGCCCTTCCACGGCGTCGTAACCATCGTCGGCCTCTTGAAAGAAGAATCCGAACGAGCCTTGCGAATCTCCGCGTCCTCGAACGTCCTGCACGGCGACGGCATAGCCTCTTTCGGCAAAGAATCTGGCCAGCTTCGGATACCGGGCTCCTGTTTTCTGATAAGGAGTGCGGATCAGAATCAGCGGGTACTTACCCCCCTCCTTCGGCAGCCAGACGTCCGAAGACAGCTCTACACCGTCCCGCATCGGCGTGCGCACGTCGAACATCCGTGCAATCGGGTCCGCGGCACAAGCTTGCGACACCAGGACTACAGACAGGACTGCACCGCAGATTCTTCCCATCATTTTTCTGCCTGCCAGATTGTGGGGAAAACGACTCGATGGAACTCGCCGAAACGCGCGGCGTCTTTGCGCACAATTCTCATGCGATCAGAACCGCAGCAGCGCGCGGAGGTAATAGTAACCGCCGTTGAAGCCGAACGGCGCACCGCCATAGGTCGTCACTCCGGTTAGGTTGAGGAGGGGGTTGGCCTTGTCCGGATAGGCATCGAATATATTCTGCCCGCCCGCCGTAAGCCGCACAGTATCGCTGAGGTCGTACGTGACATCCAGATCCGTGACCCACTCGGCGCCGAAAACCTGGTCCGCTTGCGGTGACATGCCTTCCACTGCCGTCGAGCCGTACCGCGTTTCCCGCAGCGAAACCTCGAGACCGCGATAGCGATACACCGCGGACACGTTGATCCGGCTATCGGGCGCACCGCGCTCCACGCGACCGACCGCTGCTTGATCGAAGAGCGGGACGGTGGTCACGGCCGCCAGCTGCGGGGGTGTCGGATCGACCGATACGACCTCGATATCGTTGAAATTCACGCCGGATGACAGCGTCAGTTGCGAGCCGTTACGGAACGCGATGGTATAGCGGCCTTCCAGATCCACCCCCTCGACGCGCTCGTCGATGGCATTCGTATAGAACGCCGCCGATCCGACACCGGTGAACCCCTGCGAGGCGAGATAGTTCGCAAAGGCCGTACCCGTGAAGAAGCTCGACCGGATAAGGGCTTCGCGGACGTCGACTCTGTAGACATCGACGGTAAAGCTCAGGCGGTCGTTGACCGTAATCACCGAGCCCAACGAGTAGTGAGTCGATTCCTCCGGTTCCAGAGACTGGGCACCGAGCGCTTGTGCCACCGGGTGGCCGACCGGAAATTGGCGAAAGACGACGAATTGGCCGTTGATGATCGCCCCGGACGTGTTGCTGTAGTACGACTCGATCAGACTCGGCGCGCGAAATCCGGTGCTCACGCTGCCGCGGAGCGCGAAGATCGGATTGAATTCCTGTCGAAACGCCAGTTTCCCGTTCAGCGTCGAGCCGAAGTCGCTGTAATGCTCGTACCGGCCAGCAATGGCCAGCAGAAACTGCTCGGTGACCTGATGCTCGAGATCGATGTAGGCTGCGATGCTGTTGCGCGAAGTATCGACGACGTCGAGGGGCGAGTTTCCGCCCAGTGCTTGCGCGCCAATTGCGGCCGGCGTCCCGGCGAACGGGCCATCCAGCACGGGCACGCCTCCATTCAGGTAAGAAGCCGGCTCGCCAAGCCTCTCCTCCATGCCTTCGCGACGATACTCGCTGCCAAGCGCCACCCGCAGCGGGGAGCGCAGGCCGATGTCGAAGTCGCGCTTGACGTCGATATTCGTGGTCGCCTGTTCGACAAGATGCACGCCGGAGAAGAAACTCGTCGGGCTGGCGGCGCCGAAAGACGCATTCAGGGAGTCGCCATAATTGGCGACTCTGTTGAAACCCCACGTCTGGCTCAGATCCCACTCCCAATCGGACGCTCTTCCCCTCGCCCCCGCGACCATTTGCGCATCCACGATCCTCGCATCGTAGACAGGCGCAAAGCCATCCGGTTGAATGGCGCGGACGGTGCGGCTATCCCGCGGCGGACGCCAGAACAGGACCGTATCGGATGTCCGGTATGTGTACCCGCCAAATCCGTACGCAGTTACCGCCGCGGAAATGGGGATCTCCGAATTGAACGTCAGGCCGGTCTCGCGCCTTTCGGCGTTGCCGTAGTTCCAGTTATGCAATCGATCCACGCCGGTGAACTCGCGCGGATCGAACGAAAGTCCGGCCGGAAGCGTCTGGGTGAACACGTTGCTCACGGCGGTGGCGACGGGATTACCGTTCGAGTCCAGTGCGAAATACTGTTGCTGCACGTCCCGGCCCTGACGGTTCGTGTTCGCGACGTCTCTGAAGTAGGCTGAAACGTGCAAGAACCCGTCATCGCGAATCGACCATCCGCTATCGAGCCCGCTTTCAACGGTCAGTCCATCGCCCTGGTAATACTGGCCGGTCGTTGCGATGAATTCCATGCCGATATCCCGCCGCATGCGCAAGTTGATCACGCCGGCGATCGCATCGGAGCCGTACTGGGCGGAGGCCCCGTCCCTGAGCACTTCGACGCTGCCCACGGAAGTGGGCGGAAACGAATTGAAATCGAACACCACCCGGCCGCTCGCATAGATGGCGGTCGGGTGCCACCGTTTTCCATTGACGAGAATCAGCGTCTGGCTGGCTGGCAGGCCGCGTAACGTGAACGGGCGCAGCGCGTTGCCGCTGCTGCCGAACTCCACGGGCGGGAAGTTGAACGAGGGTACGGCCGCAGCCAGAGATTCGGCCAGCTCGGTGCGTCCGCCGGCGCGCAGCTCCTCCGAGGACACGACGGCGATCGGCACGGGCGATGTGAGCGTGTTGCGGCCGCCGAACCGCGTTCCGGTGACGATGATCTCTTGAGCTTTGTCTTCAGACGCTCCTGCGGAAGTCTCCGGATGATCACGATCGGCCGTCCCGGCGGGTGAGAGCGGAGCGCCGGCCTCTTTGTTACCCGCCTTCTCCAGCTCGGCCACCCAAATGGCCTCGGCATCCAGCATACCGGCCGTCGGCTCGGCGGGCGTAACGCTCCTCGTCGTAGAGATCAGAATCGCACCCGCCGAATTGGTCTTGATCCTGAGGTTAGTTCCATGGATCAGCTTGGCAACCGCCTCCTGGGGCGAGAGGTTCCCGGAGACGCCCTGGGTGCGAATACCTCGGAGCTCATCAGGGCGGAAAACCAGCTCGAGGCCCGTCTCCTTGGCAAGCGATTCCAGCGCCGGAGCCAGCTCTCCAGGCGGAATGTTGAAGACCCGCGTCTCGGCAGCCTGGATCACCGTTCCCGCCGCAGCGGCTGTGATCGCGACGATGCCCAGCAGAATCTTATTCAGCATCACGTGTCTCCCCAGGCCACAGTTGATGGCCGCGATAAGGAAGACGATCGGGACTTGGAGTTTTTCCCCTAGTCGAGCGAAAAAACTTCCGGACTATTACGGGCGGTCACTGCTTTCTCGATACGTTGATGCGCTTTCCCCGCTGTTCGACAGTCACCGGAAATGCATCCTCGAGCAATTCGACGAAGGAATCGACATTCGTGGAGCGAAAGTTCCCGCTGATGCTCAAGCCGGCGAGAGCGGGGTCCTCGATGACGAGCTTGCGCGTGTTGTAGCGGTTGAATTCGGCGACGGCATCGGCGAGCGCCGTCTCGTGGAAAACCACGTAGCCCGAACGCCAGCTGAGCAGTTCCTCCGCCTCTTTGAGACTGCTTTGAATCGTCAGGCTCGCGCCCTTCGTTTTCGCGATGCTCCCGGCCCGCAGAACCATGGCACCGGTGTCGGGGCCCGTCCGGCCACCCACGCCGTTCGTTGGTTTAGAGCCCGCCGAACCCGGGATTCCGGGTTCGAATGACGAGAGGCTCACCCGTCCTTCAGTAACGACGACGCGAATGTCATCGCCCTCGCGAAAGACCGAGAACTTCGTGCCGAGCACGATCACGCGCTTCTCTCCCACCGTAACGACGAAGGGCCGCGCGGGATCAGGCACGACTTCGAAGAACGCCTCACCATGGTCAAGCGCGACTTTTCGTTCCTGCTGCGTGACTGCCACACGAATTTCACTGTCGGTGTTCAGGGTAACCTTTGAACCATCGGACAACGGAACCGATGTAGTCACGCCGACGGAGGTCGAATACGCATTGGTTGGATCGAGTGCGATCCAGATCCCGATGGCTGCGGCAGCGACGAGAATGGATGCCGCGATCGGCCAGGAGCGCCTTCCTGGGGGGTTGGACTTCTCAGCCCGATGGGGCGTGGACGCACTCGGAACATCCTGAAGCCCTGATGAGGCCGCCCGGCCTGCAGCTACGCGCTGAAAAAATGGCGATGACCGAAAATCCTCGAGGCTGGGAACCTCACCTCCCCTGAAACCCGCTCCCAAGACTTTCAGGCGATCGGTCTCCCTCAAGGTCGCCTCCATGCGGACGTATGCGATGAGGTTGCGGGTCGAGGCTTCGAGCCATTGCGAGAGCTGCGCCTCGTCCGCGGCCGTCCAGCCCTCGCCACCGCGGCGCGAGACCCAGCTCGCGGCGACGTGCTTGATCGATTCAAGACTTTCCATGGTCCGCCTCCGCCGTCCTGCCGTCGTAACGATAGGCATCTTCGACGCTCACTCGCTTCCCACCGAAATAAATCTTTTCCAAAAAACGCACTCCCGTCGCGATGCGATGCTCCACTGCTTTCGGCGTAAGTCCCAGGCGCGCGCCGATCTCGCGTCGCGTCAACTCCTCCACCTTCCACAGCCACAGGACATCGCGGCAGCTTTCGGGCATCGCGCTGAAGGCTTCTGCCAGGCGCCACAGATCCTGGCTCGCGTTCACCTGCTGTTCGGGCGTCACGTCGTCTATGAGGAGGTTCAAGGAATCCAGATCTCCCTTCATTTCGATGGAGACGATCCGACGACGACGCACGCGATCGGCCATCAAGTGCCGCGCGGTCGCGAACAGGAAGGCTTTGGGGGACGAGGGCAACTGCTTCGCCGCCGACTCGTATACTTTCACATAGATGTCGTGACAAAGATCGTCGACCTCGGACGAGTCCGGCCATACGCGCGTCATGAATCGAACCAGCGCAGGCTCGTGCACCAGGACTTCGCGGATGAACCACTCTTTGATGCTCTCGTCCATCGAGCCCACGTTACCTCCGTGAGCGCCGGATTGCAGCCCCGGAGGAGCGTAAAAAAATTCTTCCGGGTGGGGAAAAAATCGCCTCGCCAATCGTCTCCATATGGATGGATGCGGGGTCTGATCGTGACCCGGAGCGTCCGGCTTTGCGCCGCCCGACGCCGCGCCGGCGCTTGGCATGATGCCTCAGTGCAGCAACGGTGCCGTTGGCGCCCGCCCTTCTCGCGTGCTACGCCAACCCCGACAAACGATAGTCGACCATCAAGCACCGGTCCTGCACCACCTCGATGCCCGCCTCCGCCAGCCGCTGCGCCACCTCATCGTGGCGGATGCCGAGTTGCATCCAGACCGCTTTCGGTTTCTTGGCCAAGAGGTCATCCAGGTGCATCGGGACGTCCTTTGGCCTGCGGAACACTTCTACCAGATCGATCTCGCCGGGAATGTCCACGAGCTTGCGGTAGACCTTGCGGCCGAGAATGGTCGTCACCTCGGGGAAATACACCGGCACCGGAATGATCTCGAAGCCGGCTGCCTGCAGCATCTTTGGAATGTAGAACGCGGGCTGGTCGGCCTGCTGCTCGGTCTTGATGCCCAGGACCGCGATCGTGCGAGTGCGGGCCAGCAGCGCCTTGATGCGCGCGCGATCGTCGATGAGGTTGTTACGCCAGTCCGCCATGGCGTCAGTATACAGGCGCCGCGCCGGCGCCCGTGCCGGTCACGCCAGCTCGCGCCGCAGGCCCTCGAGCAGCTTTTGCTGGCGCTCGGGATCGAACAGCGGCGCCTTGCTCCAGTCGTACGCCCACGGATGTTGCGTACGCAGCGCCTGCGGCTCGTCCGCGTAGCGCGGCATGAGATGCGCGTGCAGGGCCGGCTCGACATTGCCGAGGATCGCATAGTTGATTCGCACCGCCCGGGTCAGCTCCAACAAAGCATCCCCCGCATGCCCCATGTCGAGTAAAAATTGCATGCGTTCACGGCTGGCCAGTGCATTGAGCGTCGGGACGATGGGGTCGGGCAACAGCAGAAGATAACCATTGACGAACTGGCGCTCCCCGAAAACCAGCCAGCCGGAGCTCATTCGCGCCACCAGCCGCGGGTGCTCGCCGGCCCGCGCGGCGGCCACTTCCCGATGAATCGCGGTCTCGGTACTCATCGCGGCGATTCTAACGCCACACCCTACCAGGGCCGCCAGCCCGGCTGCGGATCCACGGGCTAGCCGACTTTGAACACCTTCTCCAGGTCTTCACGCGTTTCCTCGACATGGGCCTGAAGCAGCCGCGCGACCTCCTTGGAGTGTCCGCCCGCCCAGACCTCGTACATCTCCGAGTGCTCCTTGATCGCCCTTTTGATGCGCCCGGCCGGCAGCAGGTGCATCCGGACATAGCGCTGCGACAGGGTAAGCAGACGGCTCAGGATCTCCGCGGCGATCGGCTGTACGCGGGGGACCACGAGGGAGAGATGGAACTGGCGGTTGAGGTCGCTCGCCTCTTCGACCTTATGTCCCATCAACGCGGCATTGAGCGCGTTCAATGCGGCTTGGGCCGCCGCATGATCCTCGGGCGCCGCCCGCCGGGCGCCTTCCGCCCCCGCCCCGGGCTCGATCTGCCGCCGCAGGCGGAAAACCTCTTCCGCTTCCTCCGCCGACAAAGACCGCACCTGGAAACCGCGGTGGGCGTAGACATCCACCAATCCCTCGGCGCGCAGCTGCACCAACGCCTCGCGCACCGGGATCTTGCTCACGCCGAACTCCGCGGCGATGGAATCCTGCAGCAGCGCGGCGCCCGGGGCATAGGTGCCCGCGAGAATGCGATCGCGGATCAGCGTCGTGATCTGGCCGCTCATGGTGCGGATCAGAGGTGTGCTCATAAGCTCCTGCTCTGTGTCATGCGGGCCATGGCTTCAGCCTGCGTGACCGTACAGTTCCGGCGGGACCGTGCCAGCGGCCTGATACGCAACCGGACGCAGGAAACGATAGATAGAGCGCGTACCGACCGAAGTGAAGCGGCTGTCCGTGGTCGAAGGAAACGGGCCTCCGTGCACCATCGCCGTCCCAACCTCCACTCCCGTGGGGAAGCCGTTCAGGATCAAACGGCCGGCCTTCTGCTCCAGCGTCCACAACAGCTCGCCTTGGGCGCGCAGCTCCTGCGGCGCGGCCCAGACCGTCGCAGTGAGCTGGCCTTCGAGCTGGCGCGCGCAATGCACGAACTCGTCCGTGGATTTGCACAGGACCGCGAGGCTGGCGGGACCGAAAATTTCCTCCGCCAGCGTCGGCGTGGCGAGGAATGTCGCGGCACCGGTGACCAACAGCGCCGCCGCAGCGCGTGCCTCGCCCGAGGCCACTTGAGCCCGGCCGCGCACGGCAATGCCGCGAAGCTCGCCGCGCGCCTGCAGCGATGTTTGATAGGACCGGCAGATGGTGGCCGTGAGCATCGCGCCGGGCGGCGTCTGCGCGACCCGCTCCGCGACCTTGTCCAGAAAATCCTGTGTAAGGGCATCGTCGCGCAGAAAAATCAGCCCCGGCTGGGTGCAGAACTGACCGACACCGAGCGTCATCGACGCGTGCAGGCCGGCGGCAATCGATTCAGCTTGCGCCTGCAGGATTTCCGGAAACACGAACACCGGGTTGAGGCTGCTCATCTCGGCGAAAAACGGGATCGGCTCAGGCCGCGTCTGCGCGGCGCGCAAGAGCGCCAGCCCGCCGCTGCGCGAGCCGGTGAACGCGCCCGCCTTCACCGCCGGATGCCGGATCAGCGCCTGGCCGACGGTTTGTCCGGCGCCGAACACGAGCGCGAACACGCCCTCCGGCAGCTTGCACTCGCGGACCGCGCGATGAATGACGTCCGCCACCAATTGCGAAGTTCCGGGATGCGCCGAATGCGCTTTGACGATGACCGGGCACCCGACCGCGAGCGCCGCGGCGGTGTCGCCGCCCGCGACCGAAAAAGCGAGCGGAAAGTTGCTCGCGCCGAACACGACGACCGGCCCGAGCGGGCGCAGGCGCGAACGGACTTCGGGCCTCGGCTGCGGCTGACGGACGGGATCGGCCGCATCGACGCGCTCGTCCGGCCACTGGTCCTGCTCCGCCAGGTCGGCAAACAACCGCAGCTGCATGCACGTGCGGCCGCGCTCGCTCGTGATGCGCTGCTGCGGCAAGGCCGTCTCGCGGCTGGCCAGCTCGATCAAAGCCGAGCCCAGTCCTTCGATGCCCGCGGCAATGGCTCGCAGGAGCTGCGCGCGCTGCCGGCCGGAGCTGCAGCCGTACGTGCGAAACGCCGCAGCCGCGGCGGCCGCAACACGTTCGATGTCCGCGACATCCGCCGAAGTGAACACCTGCTCCAGAGCCTGGCCGGTCGCCGGGTCGTAAGCGGTAAAAGTCTTTTCCGAGGTCATTGACGAATCCCCCGACACGGATCGCGCGGATCGAGAAGCGGGGTCGACTCCGAGTTGCGCGGCTCTTTGATGATTGCGGAACGAAATGCATCGTGCCACGCTCTGAATCGTTCTACGCGCCCGGCCGGCGGATCATCGCCGGGACCGGGGCCGCCGATCGCGACGCGCGCCGGTTCGCCGCCCGTATGGGAATCGATGGTGCGGATCTGCTGCATGAGGAGGCCCGTTGTGGGATGGCCGTAGATCGTATACGGTAGACGATAGTAGAACAAGACTCTTATATAAGCCACCGACAGGGGATTCATGCGTATCACCAGGATTCAGGCGTTTCGCGTCGAGCTTCCGCTGCGCGAAGGCAACTACAGATGGTCGGGCGGCAAATCGGTCTCGCTGTTCGACAGCACCGTGGTACGCGTCGAGACGGATGCCGGCATCGTCGGTCACGGCGAGTGCTGTCCGCTCGGCCCGGTGTATCTGCCCTCTTACGCCGCCGGCGTGCGCGCGGGCCTCGCGGAGTTGGCGCCGCACCTGATCGGCGCGGACCCGACGCAGATCGGCACGATCAATCATTTGATGGACGCCCAACTCAAGGGCCATCCTTACGTCAAGTCGCCCATCGACATCGCCTGCTGGGACATCCTCGGCCAGGCGACCGGACAACCGGTGTGCACGCTCCTGGGCGGCCGCCACGGCGAATCGGTGACTTTGTACCGTGCCATCTCGAAGGACACGCCGGATGCAATGGCCGGCCGCGTCGCCGGCTACCGCGCCGAGGGCTACACGCGCTTTCAGCTGAAGGTGGGCGAGAACCCCGAAGTGGACATCGAGCGCATCCGCGCCGTTTCACGCCAGCTCCAGCCGGGCGACCGGCTGGTCGCCGACGCCAACACCGGCTGGCTGGCGCATCAGGCGATGCGGATCATCCGCGCGGTGCGCGACATCGATGTCTACATCGAGCAGCCCTGCCTCACGTACGAGGAGTGCCTGAGCGTGCGCCGCCACTGCGATCATCCGTTCGTGCTCGACGAGGTCATCAACGACGTCGGCACGCTGATCCGCGGCAAGGCGGACCTGGCGATGGACGCCGTCAACCTCAAGATCGGCAAATTCGGCGGCCTGACCAAAACAAAGCTCGCGCGCGACCTGTGCGTGGAGCTGGGCCTGGCGATGACGCTCGAGGACACCTGGGGCGGGGACATCGTCACCGCGGCGATCTCCCATCTCGCGCACAGCACGCCCGAGCAGTTCCGCTTCACCAGCACGGATTTCAACAGCTACGTCACGCTCAGCATCGCCGAGGGCGCGCCGCAGCGCACGAACGGCCGCATGGCCGCCTCCACCGCGCCCGGCCTCGGCATCGAGCCGCGCATGGACGTGCTGGGCGATCCCGTTTTATCCATCGGCAAGTGAGTACCTCACCATGAATCACGGTCCGAAGATCCTGCTGGCAGTTCTCTGCGTCCTGGCGATCTGGTTCATCTGGCGCTGGCTCGCGCTGGAGAAGGCGCGGCGCGCGCAACAAACAACCGTGCGCCAGGGCCCGCCGGGCGTGCTGGACACGATCATCGGCTTCGTGACCAATTTCTTCGATACGCTGGGAATCGGCTCGTTCGCCACGACGACGGCGACGTTCAAGTTCCGCCACAACCTGCCGGACGAGGAGATCCCCGGCACGTTGAACGTCGGCCACACTCTGCCCACGGTAACGCAGGCGCTGATCTTCATCACCGTCGTGTCGGTGGATTTCACTACGCTCATCAGCATGATCGTGGCGGCGGTGGCCGGGGCATGGCTCGGCGTCGGCGTCGTCTCACGGCTCCCGCGGCGGGCCATCCAGATCGGCATGGGCGTGGCGCTGCTGGTGGCCGCAATGCTGTTCCTCGCGAAGAACCTCGATTGGATGCCGGGTGGAGGTGAAGCGCTGGGGCTGCAGGGCGGGACGCTGATCTTCGCGATCGCGGTGACCTTTGTTCTCGGCGCGCTGATGATGCTCGGCGTGGGTTTGTACGCGCCGTGCCTGATCCTGGTGAGCCTGCTCGGCATGAGCCCGCTCGCCGCGTTTCCAATCATGATGGGAGCCTGCGCGTTCCTGATGCCGATCGGCGGCGCGCGCTTCGTGAAGACGGGGCGGTACAACCTCAAGGCCTCGCTCGGTCTCACGCTCGGCGGTATTCCCGGCGTACTGGTGGCGGCTTTCATCGTGAAGTCGCTGCCGATGGTGATGCTGCGGTGGCTGGTATTGGTGGTCGTGGTGTACGCGGCGGTGCTGATGCTGGCGTCGGCGCGGCGCAAGAGTGAGACCACAGAGGTGAAGGTTAACGCGGTGAGTTGATGGGCCCGCCCCACGCTTCATTCCAATCGATCCCTTTGTAGTCTTCCAGCTCCCAGTAGAACCTGCTCCGCGGCCGCTCGTAGTTGCCGATCTCGTTCATGCTGAGTGAGTCGTAAAGCCTTCCGTTCACCATCGTGTACCGCACCGTATTCGTGTTGCGGATGTTCTCCAGTGGATTCGCGTCCAGCACGATCAGGTCCGCGAGCTTGCCCGCCTCGAGCGTGCCAATCTGTTTGTCCAGGCCGATCGTTTTCGCGCCGTTCAGCGTCGCCGCGCGCAGGACCCGGTGGGCGTCCATGCCGCCCTCGCCCAGGCACCACATTTCCCAGTGCATGTTGAGCCCCTGGATCTGCCCGTGCGCGCCCGTGTTCACCACCCCTCCAGCCGCATCGACCTTCTTCATGGTCCGCGCCACCGAGCGAAAACCGATGTCCCATATCTCTTCGGCTTGATGCAGGGCGACCATGCCCCGCGCATAAGGCGGAGCTTCGGAGGCGCTGCCCAGCGGGCTGTAGTCGCTGAAGGTTTTCTGCACGAAGGTCCTGACTTTCGGGTCGTCCCACGGACGCGTCGTTTGATAGAAGAAGTTCTCCGCGAACGTCTCGCCATTGGTCACGATGATCGTTGGAGTCAGGGAAGTGCCCCCGTGCACGATCAGCTGGATCAGGTCGTCGTAATAGTTGGCGACCGGAATGTTGTGCTCGATGCTGACGTGGCCGTCGAGGATCATGGTCAGGTTGTTGAAGTAGTTGCCCTCGCCTTCCGGCGTCACCATGAGACGGGCCTCGCGCGCCGCCTTGATGATCTGCTGGCGCTGGCTGCGCATCGGCTGCATGTAGTTCTTGACGATCGCCGCGCCCAGCGCTTTGCGGCGGGTCATGACCTTACGTGCATCGTCGAGGCTGTTGATTGGCGTGTACGTCCCCAGCGTCTCCACGCCATAGATGATCTTGCCGGCCGTGAGGAGGCGCGGTCCCACGGTGACGCCCGCCAGGTTCATCTCGCCCGTCGCGAAACTTGGCAGCTCGGTGGACGAGGGATCGAAGTCCGTCGTCACGCCGAATGCGACGGCGGCGTAGTGGCTCGGGTGCTTCTGCGGCATCAGAAAATCGTCCTCGCCGAAGTCGAGGTGGCCGTGCATGTCCACCAGCCCGGGCATCACGGTCTTGCCGGCGACGTCGATCACCTTCGCGCCTTTCGGAATCTCCACCCGGCCCGCCGGCCCCACCGCGACGATGCGGTTATCGCGAACGACGATCGAGCCGCGATCGATGACCTCATCGCCCTGCATGGTGATGATGCGGCCGTTGGTGAAGGCCACCACGCCTGACGGTTTGTCGGCCGCGACCTCCAGGCCAAGCGGAGCCTGGGTGATCGCGGGCTCAGCCCCCGCGGAGGCACGCGCGCCGATGGCGGCAATGAAAAGGGAGTCGCCCAGCGACCAGCTCAGGCGGCTCGAATCGACCGACCAGGCGATTTCGTAGCCGCCCGTTTCCGTCAATTGCGTGACCGGCATCTCGGCGCTGACTTTGGTCAGCTCGAGCGGCGTACCCGTCTCGCGATAAGGCACGACGTAGTACTGATGCTCCTTCTTGTACGCGAGCCAGCGCGCATCGGGGCTGATCCGGATGTCGGTGGTCTCTTCGCTGACGACGTGCTGTCGTTTGTCCAGGCCGTCGAGATCGACGCTTTCGAGCGCATTGCCCGTGCTGAGGCCCGGAAAGAATCCCATCAGCTTGGTGACGTAGTAGACGCGCTGGCCGTCCGGCGCAAAGTGCGGATTGCTCACCGCGGGCCCGATGTAATGCGGCTGCGCGTCGGCAATCGACAGCCAGTACAGGCCGGATCTGGCGCGGTAACCGCCCATCTTCTTGTTTCCCGGCTCGAGCCAGTACACCAGGCGTTTGCCGTCCGGCGAGAATGACGGCTGGCGGATGATGCCGACGCCCTTCAACAAGGTTCTGACCTGCCGGCTCTTGACGGTCATCAGCTCGAGCGTGCCGCCCTTCTCGTCGTCCCACGACACGTACGCGAGATAAGCGCCGTCGCGCGAATAGCTCGGCTCGAACTCGAATACGTTTGCCTGCGTCAGACGCTGCGGCCTGCCGTCGGGCAGCGCCTTGTGCCAAAGGTGGCCCAATGCATTGAACGAGACGCTCTTGCCGTCGGGCGCCAGCGCGATCTGCTGGGCCGTACGCACGGTGAAACGCTCCGGCGTCAATGAGTTCTCGAAGCGCGGCGGCTGCGTGATCCGATGCTCCGCGTTCACGCGGAACGGAATCTCGGCTCGCGCCTGCGTATTCACGTCGATCTTATAGAGCTTGCCCTTGCTCCAGATCGCCACGTGCTGCCCGTCGGGAAACCAGCCGTACAGCGGATAGTAGCTCCCGGTGCGCGGATTCCAGTTCGCGCGCAGGTCGCGCTCGAGTCCGTCGTACACCGGACGCTGCTCACCGGTCTGCAGGTCGTAAACAAACAGCACCGTCCTGTCCTTGACGCGCCGGATGAAAGCGAGCTTCCGGTCGTCGCGCGACAGTTGCGCCGTAGTGGCCCCGCCGAAGCCGCTCACCACCTCCTCGATCCTGCCGTCGCTCAGGTCGCGACGTTTGATCGCGAACACCGGCTGGTTTGTGTTGACGAATACGAACGACGGCGGACCGATATTCTCGGTGTAGTACAGGTACCGCCCGTCGTGGGAAAACAGCGGCTCGTGCACCGCTTTGCCATTCTTCGGCGCCTCCACCACCAAACGGCCGCGGCCGCCGTCGGGATGGTAGAGCCAGATCTCGCCCGCCATCAGCCGCGCCGACGACGGGAAGAATTTGGTCGCCGCAACGTACTTGCCATCCGCGCTCCACGCCGGCGTGGACAGCTCGTTGACGGTCTCGTGCGAGGCTTGCCGCGCGCCTGAGCCGTCTGCATTGGATATCCACAGGTTATTACTGCCGCCACGATCGCTGATGTACAGAATCTTCGACCCATCCGCGGAAAAGCGCGGCTCGAACTCCATGGCAGGACCGCCGTGCAGCAGCGTGGCAGCGCCGCCCGTAGCCGGAAGGGAATAGATGTCCCCAAGCATGTCGAACACGAGCGTCCTGCCGTCGGACGAGACGTCGAGACTCATCCACGTGCCCTCGGTCACCGTGAATTTGGCATCCACGTAGGGCTGTCCGGTATCGGTGACGTCCCAAGCCGCGACTGCCGAAGCTGATGTACAAAGCAGCACGGGAACAAACGGGACGAGGCGGCGACGTTTCTTATCGATGCTCGGCATGGATGACTCCTACCGTGTGTATCAATGACATCGGCGTCGCCGGCAGACGCCCGATGCGACGCGGCCGACCCTTCCGGCCGGCCGCAATGGTAAGGAGTACCCGTACGAGGATCAAATGCCGGAGATCACCGGCATCGCGGACGAGCGCTCAACGGTTGGAAATCACGCTCTATTCGAAGCGGTACCCGAACTGGAGCCCGACGGTCCGCGGCCGCAGCCGGAACCCGGCGAAGGAATTCGCGTTGCTGAGCCCGCGCCAGGTAAACGAGTCCGCGTTGGTAATATTGCGGACGAACAGCTCCACGCTGAGATCCTTGATCTTGAGTCCCGCGCGCGCATCGACCTTGATGTAGTCGCCGGCCCTGGTGAGCGGCGACTGCGGCAGGTTGCCGTAGAACTCCCCCGTGTAGAAGGAGTCGGCGCGCACGAAGGCCTCGTGCCCCCTGAGGTTGAAATCGTATTGCGCGGCGACGTTGGCGTTCATCTTCGGCGATCCCGGCAGCCGCGCACCTTTGACGCCGAGGCCCGGCGAAGTTTCGGACAGCTCGGCCTCCGTATAGCCGGCGCCGAAGTCGATCCTCAGGCCCCCGGCGACGAGCAGGCTCGCCTGCAGCTCCACGCCGTCCGACGTAGCCGCGCCGGCGTTCGCGGTGTAGAGGGTGTTGCAGGCGGTCGCGACCGCGCTGGTCGGCAGGCCATCCCACTTGATGTGGTACACCGAAACATCGAGCGCCATGCGCCGGTCGAGGAACATGAGCTTGCTGCCGATCTCGTAGTTCTCCAGATAGTCGGAGTCGATCTCCTGCGTCGCCCTGATCGTGACGCTGGTGCCGTCGACCACTCCGTCGCTATTGAGGTCGCACGTCGCGGGGGACAATCCGGCCTGCGTGCGCCCGAGACGAAAGCCCTCGGCCCACGTCGCGTAGAGCAGTGAATCCACCGTGGGCTTGAACTCCAGGCCGGCTTTGAACACCGAATGATCGTCGCGACGTTCGCGGATCGTGGGAATGCCGGTCCCTACAGCCGCGCCGAACAGCGGGCCCTCGCGCAGTCCGGTCTCGCCCTTCTCATATTTGAAGTAGCGGCTGCCGACGGTCGCAGTGAGTTTGTCCGTCACGTCATAGGAAACTTCCGCAAACAGCGCGCGCTGCTCGAGATCCCGCGTCACGCCGATCAGCGCCAGTGGATCGGTACCGAAGGGGTTGGGCGACGGTGCACCCGGGGTACTGACGGTCTGCGACTGGTCTTCGTCGACGTTCTCGTAGAACACGCCGGCCAGAAACTGCAGGCGGCCGCTCAACTGCGAGGCCAGGCGCGTCTCGAAAGTGCGCGAGATGAACTCGCCTGGAGTGTTGTTCGACGCGGGATAATTGCCGAGAACGCCCGATAGATCCAGCGTCCACGCGGATTTGCTGTCGATGTAAGAAACGGCGGATGTCAGGCCGGCCCACCCCAGGTCGTAGTTCAGAACGGCATTGGACAGGTGGATCGTGTTGTCGGCGATCTCCCGCATCTCCCCCCGCTCGCGCAATGAGGCGGCGATCGGAAATATCGCCTGCTCGTAGGCATCGCCGCCGGTGGAGATATTGGCGATGGGCCGTCCATCCTGCTCGATGGTTTGCGTCAGATGATTCAAAGTGAGGCTCAGGTTCTCCGTGGGCTGCCACAGGGCGGAGAGGCGCCCGCCCGTGGAAATCGTCTGGCCTACGTCATCCCGGATGCCGCGCGTCTCGCTGCCGATAGCCCAGCCGTCGGCGCGTGCCAGCTGCACCGGATCGGTGCCGGCCACGTTGCGATAGAACCCGCTCTCGTCGTATCGATATCCGACGACGCGAATCGCGAACTTGTCCCGGACGACGGGAACGTTGATGACGCCCTGGATCATCGAATTGTCGGAGCCCGAGCCGCTGGTGTCCGAGTACGCAGCGGCAACCTTGGCGCCGAAACCGTCGAGCTTCGGCTTGACGGGAATCATCCGCACGGTGCCGCTGAGCGAGGCGCTGCCGTAGGTCGTACCTTGAGGACCGCGCAGGATCTCGATGCGTTCGATGTCGACGGGCCGCACGTCGATGCCGGCCGAGCCTCTGCCGCCCGCGCCGGTAATCGGCGTCTCGTCGAAATAACTCGCGACTGCGGCACCGGAAGCGGAGTTCTCGCTTTGCGGCGAAGTCGTGATGCCGCGAATGACGATGGCGTTGTCGCGCGGACCGGAATCGACCTGATTCACGCCCGGAATCGAGCGCAGATAGTCTTCCATGCCGATCAGGCCGCGCCGCTCGATGTCCTGATTGCCGATCACGGCGATGCTCATCGGGATGTCCTGCGCGCGTTCCTGGCGCTTCGTCGCGGTAACGATGACTTCCTGGATCCTGCCTTCCGCATTCTCGGCCGAGCCCTCGGACCTGGCAGGCTTTTCCCCTGAGGCGCTCTCGATCCTCTGCATGCCATCCGCACCGGAGTTGGCGAGATGAGTAGTGGCGTGCATCGGGGCCGCATCGGCGCTGCTGGCGCTCGACGGCCGGATGGAGACCGTTTGTTTGTCGACGAACGAGAACGTCAGCCCGGACCCTTTGAGCAGCCGGCGTAGTGCTTCCTCGGGCGAGAACCGTCCTGAAAGCTCGGGCGACCGCAGCGTACCGGCGGCGGTTTCCACCGGCCAGATCAGCTGCAAGCCGGCCTGTTCGGCCCATGAGTTCAACGCATCGGGCAAAGGTTGCGCCTCCACCCGGAAAGTGACCGGCGCTCCCTCCCCCGCCTGGACCGGCCCCGCCGTCCACGACAGCGCCAGCAACATCCCAGCCGAAATGCCGCGTATCGAGTTCCTCATTTGATGCCCCGTGTGCGCCGTGCGTCATGTGTGTGATAGTTGATCCGCCTACGGGGTATGTCCACGGTTTCGCCGGAAACTGGCTAAAAAGTTTTTCTACCCACTTTCGGGCCGACTCCCGGACAATACCTGTGTGGGCCTCCGAGTCATCGATCCCGGCTTCGCGCGCACGGCGTTCGAGCGCTATGCCAGACAGTTACGCCATTATCTGCGGCGGCGTTCCGGGCGCGCGCAGGACGTCGATGATCTGGCACAGGAAGTTTACCTGCGGCTGTTGCGGATCGATCCGGCCACCCGCGTCATGAAGCCGCTCGCCTTCGTCTACGGCGTTGCGGCAAGGGTGGTCGCCGATCACAAAAGCAGGTCCAGCCAGACCGAGGAAGTAGTCGTGTCCGCGGACGAAGTGCTCGGCGACTGGCTGAAACATCCGTCCGAGGCGCCCGATGCCCGGCTCGAAGAACAATTGGCGATGCGCCAGCAGCTCGAACGCGCACTGACCGCGCTGCCGCCGCTGCACGCGGCGATCCTGGTCCTGCACAAGCGGGATGGTCTGTCTTATGAAGAGGTGGCGCGGCAGCTCGGCGTGAGTCTGCATACGGTCCACAAATACCTCACCGAGTCCCGCGCACAACTGCGCATGATGTGCTGGGACCGATAGGAACCCCCATGGACGCCAAACGCCTCGAAGTTCTGAGCGTCGCCGAGCAGGCCGCGCACTGGCTGCGGGTCATGGAAACGGTCGACATCAAGAAGCGCAAGGATTTCTGGGAGTGGATGAGCGCCTCTCCGCTGCACGTGCGCGAGTTGCTGCTGGCCGTGCGGCTGGATCAAAGCCTGAATGCCATCGATCCCGAGCGCCGTATCGACGTGGCCGGGCTCATCGCCCAGGCCGGATCCGGCGTAGTGCCGCTGGCGGCGCGGGCCGCCGAACCGCCGAAGCCGGGGGCGCGGCCCCGATTCTCAGATGCGCTGCCAAAAATCGCGGCCGCTGCCGTGCTGGCAATTACCGCCGTGGGCATCGGTTTCTGGATATCCGGACGCGGCGAACACTACTCGACCCGCGTCGGCGAACAACGGGTGTTCGAGCTGTCCGACGGCTCGGTGATTTATCTCAATACGCAGTCTCGAGTTCATGTCCGTTACGGCGTTCATGCACGCGACATCGATCTCCAGAGGGGCCAGGCGCTGTTTCAGGTTGCACGAAGCACAGCGCGGCCGTTCCGGGTCCACGCGGCCGGTGTGATCATTCAGGCGCTGGGTACTCAGTTCGACGTGCGCCTGAACGCAGGACAAACCACGGTGGCGGTGATGGAGGGTGCGATCCAGGTGCTCTCGCAAGGATCGACTGAATCCATCGGCGCACCGGCGCGCGTCGACGCCGGTGAGGGCATCGCGATCGACAACCGCGGACAAATACGGCGAACGCCGCAGATCGATTCGGAGGCCGTCAGCGCATGGCGCCGCCAGCGCCTGATCTTCCGCAACGACGATCTCGCAACCATCGTCACCGAGTTCAACCGCTACAACGCGAGTCCTCGGCTGCGCATCGAGGGTGACGCGCTGCGCGACCGGCGCTTCCACGGAACATTCAACGCGCACAGCCCGGAATCGCTGCTGACCTATCTGGCTGGCGATTCGACGCTGCAGATCGATCGCGACGATCGAGAGGTCGTGATCAGAGAGCGGAAGCGATCCTACTAGCGATGCCGGATCAGCCGGGACGCGGTGATGCTACCGGCGAAGCAGCTGCAAACATTACCGCGGCCCCTTCATCAGACTGTCGATCAGGAATGTCATGCGCAAGGCCATCAGCTGCGCATGTCGGTATGCATCGCTGACGCCGTGGCCACCTTCGGCCTCTTCGTAGAAGTACACAGTGGTGCCTACCGATGCGAGCTTCGCCGCCATCTTGCGCGCATGCCCCGGCCCCGTTCTGTCGTCTTCAATGGACGTCGAGATGAAGTACGGCGGATACTTCACCCCCGCCCTGACGTTCTGATACGGCGAATACTTCGCCAGCATCGCAGCCATCTTCGGATCCGCCGCGTCGCCGTACTCATCGACCCACGAGGCCCCTTTGCCCATGTATTTCAGCCGCACGAGATCGGTGAGCGGCACATCGCTCACTACCGCGCCGAACAGCTCCGGATGCTGCGTGCTGAGCACCGCGGCCAGCAGGCCGCCGTTGGACGCGCCGAACACGCCGATGCGCGACGGCGTCGTGTAGCCGCTGTCGATCAACTGTTTGATGACCGCGATGAAATCGTCGTACGAGTTCTGCCGGCGCTCGCGGATCGCCGCCTGGTGCCAGGCCTCGCCGCGTTCGCCGCCGCCGCGCGCCGCCGGAATCACCAGCGAGCCGCCGCGATCGAGCCAGAGCTTGAACGGCGGCCCGCCGACCTGGTGGCCGAAGTAGCCCGGCACCACCGATATACCGAAAGCGGCATAGCCGGTGACCAGCAGCGGCTGCGCCCCCTTCCACGGGGAATTGCGCGGCTTGAGCAGGTAGTAGTCGATGGAGGTGCCGTCTTTCGACTTCGCCGAGCGGATCTCGGTGGTGTAGCCCGATCCGTCGAACAGCACGGGATCCTCCGTGAGCGGGCGCGGCGCGGCGCCCGGGCGGTATAGCGTTTGTCTGGACGGAGTAACGAAGCCGCCGGTCTGCACGATCAAATCGTTGTCCAGGTCGTTGCTGGCGAGCGTAGTGATCGCCTGGCCCGCCTCGGCCTGGATCAAGGGACGCGCCGACCAGTTGCCGTTCGTCGCCGTTCCTACCATGACCCTCGGCACGAGGCCGCGATTGACGACGAAAGCGACCTGATCCCGCGTCGCCACGAACGGTCCGTCCAGGAAGTCCTCGGCCCCCGGCTTGTAGACCGCGGCGATCCGCTGCGCCGCCGGGATCGCAGGATCCACTGCATACGACAACACGGTGTGCGCGGGGTAGTGCCTGCCTTCCAGCTGGGTGTCCCTCGTGAGCTGCACAAACAAAGCTTTCGGGCCGGCCGCCAGCGTGACCGTCATGGAGCTCGTTTTGAGGTCCTTGGCCGGCAGCGGCAGCAGCTCGATGCGGCCGTCCTGGTAAACCAGGCGCAGCTCGAACGTCCAGTAGTCGATCGTGCGCGCGATCACCGCGTACCGTGAAGGCCCGATTCCCGCGGCGGTCGAGACGATCCATACATCGGACGGCCTGGCTTCGTATATGACTTTTGCATCCTTGAGCGGCTGGCCCCGGCGCCAGAGCTGTACCGCGGTCGGGAAATTGTTCAGCGTATGACGCGAGCCGGGAGTGGCCGTTTGCTGGACGAGGATCAGGTCCCGGTTCAGCCACTGGGCCATCGACAGCGACTTGGGGACCTGGAAGCCGTCCTTCACGAACTCGCCCTTGTCCAGGTCGAACTCGCGAAGCTCCGTTTCATCACCGCCGCCATGCGACAGCTTCAGGAGACATCGGTTGTATTCAGGCGGCAAACAAGCGTCATCGAGCGCCCAGGCCAGCAGCTCGTAGGAAATGCCGGACTGTTTGCGCAGCGCCGTAAGGTCCAGCGCCGTCCGCCACGCGCCCGGCACACCGTTGGCATCCCGCTGCGCCACTTGCAGCTGACCAAAGGGATTGGCTTCCGTCACCAGGAAGCGCAGCGCGCGATTGCCCATCAAAACGATGCCGGGCTGCGGGGGAGCACCCTTGAGTGTCGTCTCCAGACCCTGCTTGACCTGGGCGTACGACGGAAAGGCCTGCAGCCGCTCGATGGTCTTGCGGGTCTCCCCTTTCGCCCAATCGACGGCCTTGGGATCGCGCTGGGCCTCGAGCCACAGGAACGGGTCCTTCGCGGAAGAAGCGGATTGCGCCTGGACGGGGGAATGGAACAGGCACAACGTCAGCGCAGCGATGGTTCCCAACTTGATGGCGTTCAATGTCGGCCCTCCACCGGGTAGTAGCGCGCGATAGTCGCGCGGCACGGAGGGCGCGGAAACGGGTCCACGCCCTCCTGGGAGGTACGTGACATTTTCAGGCGGGACAAGTTCCGAGCCGGCGGGGACTCAAGTCATATGCCCATACCGGCGGGACGGTAAGCGGTTCCAGTCCGCAGCAGCTTAAAAATCATAGCTCAGCTGCAAACCGATCGTCCGCGGGCGCAGCCGGTACCCATAGAAGTCTCCGCCCCCTACCCCCAGCGCGACCCCGTAACTACCGCGGAACGTGAAGGCATCCTCGTTAGTCAGGTTGCGTACGAACAGATCGATGTTGAGGTTATCGAACGACACCCGCGCCGTCGTATCGAGCTTCACGTAGCCACCCGACTCCGTGCTCGGCGTCTGCAGCACATCGCCATAGAACGAGCCCACGTAGATCGCATCGGCGCGGACGAACGCGGCATGCCCGGCGATGCCGAACGCGTACTGCAGGCCGAGGTTGGCGCTGGACTTCGGCGAGCCCGGCAGGCGCATTCCGGCGACGAAGCCCTGAACCGGCACGTCTTTGGTCAGCTCCGCCTTGATCCAGGAACCGCCGACATCCACGCGCACCGCCTCGGTCAGCTGGAAATTCGCCTGCAACTCCACGCCCTCCGAGCGAGCCTCGCCGGCATTGGCGAGATACGTGGAGCTGCATCCCGGGTGGCCGACCGATACCGGTATGCCCTGCCATTCCATGCGGAACAGCGCGGCGTCGATTGTCAGGCGGCGGTCGAGCGCGCTCAGCTTGCCGCCGATCTCGTAGCTGTCGATGGAGTCGGAGTCGACCGTCTTGGTCGACTCGATCGTGACGTTCGTGCCGTCGATCAAACCATTGTTGTCGAGGTCGCACAGGTTGGCCGGCACGCCCGGACCGGATTGACCGAGGCGGAAGCCTTGCGCCCAGCCGGCATAGAGCAGCGTGCTGTCGTTGAGCTTGTAGCTGAGGTTTGCGCGCCCGGTAACGCCGGAGTCCTGGATGGCATTGCGGTCGTGGCTGTCGGCGCCCCACAAAGGCCCGGTCTGGTCGACCCGGACGTCGCGGTCGTAATCATAGGCGCGCGCACCCGCGGTCAGCGTGAGGCGCGGCAGGAACTCCCATGACACCTCCGCAAACGCCGCCTTCTGCGTCAGATCGCGCCGGTTGCGATAGTCATAGAGGAAGCGCTGGCCCGGGACGAGGAAATTGGTCGAGGGGTCGCTGTACCAGATGGCATCCCAGTAGTAGTCGTCGTACGTCTTCTCGTGATACAGGCCGGCGAGGAAATTCCAGGCGCCCTTGAGCTTGGTCACCAGGCGGATCTCGCCGACGTTCCCGCGGAAAGGAGTCGTCAGGTCGGTGGAAGCGGCCCAGAGCAGATTGAAGCCCGTATACGGCGTGGAAGTGGCCGTTCCGCCTTTCACGTGGGAATACGTCGCCAGCAGGTCGGCCCAGCCGAGGTTGTATTCCATGACCGCGTTGGCGATGTCCACGTTCGAGTCGGAAAGACCGCCGTTCTGCCCGCGGTGCACATGCTCCGGAGCGACGCGTCCCAATGTTTGTTCATACGTTCCGCTGGTCGCGAGGGCCAGCCCGTCCGTCTCGTTCTTTTGCGTGAGATAGCTGAGCGTGAAGCGCAGGTCATCGGTTGCCTGGAACAGTGCGGCCAGGCGGCCGCCGGTGGAGCGATAAGCGCCGACTTCGTCTTCGTCGGTGGCAAAGGCCTGCGCCTGGAAGGGCAAGGTAAAGGCTGCCTGGAACGCGGCATCGGAGCCCGCACGGTTGACGTAGTACCCGCTGTCGGAGAACGTATATGCCGTACCGCGAATCGCGAGCCTGCCCTCCACCAGCGGAATGTTGCCCACACCCTGGAACTGGTAGTTCGTGCCGCCGCTGCCCGAGGTCGAAGAGTAGCCGGCGCCGAATTTGCCTTCGAAGGTGTCGAGCTTGGGCGCGACCGGGATCGTGCGCACCGCGCCGCCCATCGACGAATTGCCGAAGGCCGTGCCCTGTGGGCCGCGCAGTATCTCGACGCGCTCGACGTCGACCAGCTTGATGTCGACGTTCGATCCGCCCAGCCCCGCGGAGCCTGTCGTCGGCGTCTCACCGAAATACGTGGCCGCATTGGGACCACCCTGGAAGTTCTGATACGCGGGATTGGCCTCGATGCCGCGGATCACGATGGCCTGGCCGCCCACTGCCGCGCCGTCCACCTGGTTCACGCCGGGAATGCCGCGCAGATAGTCCGCCGCACCCACGAGCCCGCGGCGGTTGATATCGTCCGCCGTCAGTACCGCGATGCTGACAGGCACGTCCTGCAGCCGCTGCTCGCGCCGCGTCGCGGTGACCACGACCTCTTCGAGCTTGCCGCTTTGCGCGCCCTCGGCCTGACCCTCCGCACTTTGTTTGTCGTCTCCCGGGGTCGCATCGGCAAGGGTTTCTGAACCTGCGCCATAGCTGCGTGCCTGCGCAAGGCGCATCCGCTTCGCGTTATCCATCAGCTGTGACGATACCGGCTTGCCGTTCCCGGCCGGTGCCGCGCCGGAGGCTGCCGGAACGATGGTGACCGTCCGGTCATCCAGATACTGGAACGTGAGTCCCGTGCCGCTGAGCAGCTGCTTGAGCGCTTCGTTCGCGGTCAGCTCGCCGGTCGCGCCCGCAGTCTGCAGATTGCCGACGACCTCGGAGCGATAGACCACTTGCAGGTCGCGCTCCTTGGCGAAGATGTGGAGCGCCGGCTCCAGGGCCTGCGCCGGAATGCTGGTGGACTTGCGGATCGAGGCATCCACTTCGGTGGCGGACGCCAACGCGGCGGCGGCACAACAAATCGCGGATGCGATTACCCATATGCGCATGAAAGCTCCCCCGCCTCTGATGAGGCTTGTCTCGACCGTCAAAGCTGACGGACTCATGCACATATAGAGCGCGCCGCTCGAAAAAATGGCCACTGGCGGCTGGCGAAGATCAGGGCGGACAACAAACGTGAGACCACGACTGCTTTGCCTGCGATCCCTTTCTCAAGGCGCACCACCGTTCGGCGGCCGCGGAGAATCGCCGTCCGCCTGCGCGGCAATCTCGATGCGCGAACCCACCTCGCTCACCTGCAACCCAGGCTGCGCGCGCAGGAACCGGATCAGCGACGCCGGATCGGTCGACGAGAACGTGCCGCTGACGTGGAACGCCTCGAGCCCGGGGTCTTTCACCACGAGCTGGCGGGTGTTGTAGCGGTTGAACTCCTCGGCCACTTCGGTCAAAGGTGTCCTGAAGAAGACGAGCCGCTGCTGGGTCCAGGCGGTGGCCACGGCGACGTTCGCGCGGGCGGGCTTCGGTAACGCGTGCGGCGCCACGACGATTTGCTCGCCGGCAACCAGAGTAACGATCCGGGCGGCGGGACTTTCGGATGGTGCGCGGCCGGTCGAGATCTGTTCCCTGGGCATCGACACCCGGGCAAGTTCGGGTGCGGACAGCGGCGAGATGGCGACCTTGCCCTCGACGACGGTGACCACCGTGTCGTCTTTCTTGCGATAGATGTCGAAGCGCGTGCCGATGGCGCGCACGCTCGTCCGCCCGCTGCGCACGACGAACGGCCGCGTCGGATCTTTCGCCACCTGAAACAGCGCCTGCCCCGCGATCAGCTCGATCGAACGATCGCGCCCGGTGAACCGGACCTTCAGCCGCGAGCGCGAGTTGAGCTCGATCTGCGAGCCATCCTCGAGCGCGATGAGGCGCTGCTCGCCGATGCCGGTCGCATACATGCCGCGCAAAGACCATTGCCAGGCGAGAAATCCGCCCGCGGCGATGAGCAAAGAGGCTGCGATGGCAAGTCGGCGGGCGCTGAAAAGGGGCCTTCCAGGGGCGCGGCCTGCGTTCGCTGAAGCAACGGCGGTCATCGCAGGAGCCGCTGTTGGAGTTGCGATGGCCGTGCCGACGTCCAAACCAGAGACCTGCGCGGCACCGTCGACCTCGCCCTCCGCCGATCCCGGCACCGCCAGGGGAACAATGTTGTTCGCCGCCTTCGCCCACGCGATCAGCGCCGCCGGATCGCCGTTTGCGCCGGTATCGAGCTGGGCGCCCTCCTCCCAGATCGGCAGGATCTTGAGATAGGCGCGCACGTGCTGCGGCGAGAGTGACAGCCAGGCGTGGAATTTCTCGCGCGTGACTGCGCCGGCATCCCCTTCGTTGATCTCGACGAACCACTGCGCGGCCTCGTCGATGATCTGCTTGTTCAGCGGCGGGTTGAATCGCTCCGTGCTCATGGCTGCGACTCCCGGGACTCGAAGCTCACGCGGAAGTGCGCGATCGCCCGCGCGAGGTACTTCTTCACCATGCCACGCGAAACCCCGAGCTGACGCGCGATCTCATCGAGCGTGTAGCCGTAGTGGCGGCTGAGGACAAAGGTGGCATGGACGTTCGGCGGGAGCTGGCGCAGCACGCGGTCCATCTCGGCAAGACGCTGGCGCGCATCGATCAGGTCCGCGGGATCGTCTTCGGCATACGCCTCGGAATCGGCAAGCGCGTCGAGGACGTCCAATGCTTCGGGAACGGCCGCAAGGCTCAGCTTGTGCTGGTACATGACGTGAAATGCCATCGTGAAAAGATAGGCTTGCGGGCTGCGGATCGCCTCATGACGCCGCACGCGCATCAGGCGCAAGTAGACCTCTTGCACGAGGTCCGGAATGTCTTGTTCGGCCGTGCGCAGCCGCGTCGCCAGAAACTGCCGCAGGCGCGCTCCGTGCTTGCGCGCGATGTCGGCTACAAAAGCTTGCTTGTCGTTGGCGGGCACGAAGGCCATCCCCGGAAAACAGTGTGACTCTATAGTGTTAGGGCGGGTTTCTCCTAAAAATGGCCACCGAACGCAGACGGCCCGGTCACCGCGGATCGGCGGTCGGGCAAGCATTCCTGAGATTTAACAAGAAGTTATGGATGACAGCACGGAGCATCGAGCATCGCGCTCACGCTCCGGACTAGATCCATTTGAAGCCGCGCGCAAGCACGGCCAGTAGTCCACCCGCAAGGGCAACGTAGAGCATCACCGCCCAGAGTTTTGCGGCAGCGATGGAGTCCTTGAGGCCATCGAACTTCGTATCGAGCTTATCGATCTTTGCTTCGAGCTTCTTCTCGACGTGGTCGATCTTCATATCGAGCTTCTCGAGCCCACGGTCGATCTTGGCATCCAGCCGGCGGATGTCGCCTTTGATTTCGGTGACGTCCGCCTGGATGTGCTCGACGTGGGATTCGATCCTCGCCATGCGCTCTTCCATCGCTACCTCCTCGACGATCTTGATTGCAGCCGCTCCCATATGCCGCCCATCCCAAGCCGTGAATTTGATGTCTATAGTCTACAGAAGATGACCTCCCGGGGTCAACAAAGATGCCGATCCGCTGCGCGACGTTACTGTTGCGGGCAATGCCGACGGCTCGTAGACGAGCTGATCCTGCAAAACCACGACGCTGCATCCGCCGGGCGATAAGGCTGATTCCTGAGCACACCCAGTGGCGGCGCGGGCGCGCGCGCCGATTCTCCCGGCACCACCGGCAATCTCAGTAACGACGGGTACGACTTGCCGTGATGGACCGTGTTGATCACTGACGACCCCACAGGCAAGAAAGCCCAGATCGGATCGGGCACCGTGTTCGGCGCGAGGATCGAGAGCTCCAGCCTGTGCCCCTTGCGCACGACGTGGCCGAACGCCGTCAATGACAGCTTCATTTCATACACCTTGCCCGGCTCCAGCGGCTCGACTTTGACGAACGCCTGGATGATTTCGTTGGCGCTCGACATCTTTGGGTCGACCGCTCGCAACGAGGCGCGCAGCATCGTGCGCTGTAGGAACAAAGCATTGCCGTCCGGATCGATATCTTTCAGTGTGAACTTGAAATCGGTGTCCGTGCCCTCGGAGCTGAGATAGAACGTGAGCTGCGGCGATCCGAGCAGTGCCATGTCCGATTCCATTGGTGCCGTCCGGTAGCTCAACGAGCCGTGGGGGTACGGCGGGATCAGGAATTGCTCGTTGCTGCCAGCGAGCTCCGTGCCCAGCGGATAGACGTAGTCGCGCGTCGAGTCGCCGTCCACGGGCAGATCCTTGGCGAGATTCCCTTCGGCGGTGAGATAGAAAGTCGCCCATTGCAGCGTGGGGACGGGCCAGGCCGCATAGGTTGTCTGCCAACCTGGATTGGCGTCCTTGCCGTCGGGTGTCTCGACGACCTCCCAGGAGACCTTGACGGGCTCATCAGCTTCCGCGCCATTGCGCTCCCCCTTCACCCAACGGTCCAGCCAGCGCATCTGCTCGCGGTGAATGAAGGAGTATTTGCTTAACGAGTGTGGTCCGTTCTGCACCAGCAGATTCTTGTGCTTGCTGCTCAACAATTGGAACACCCGCAGCACGCCGTTCGGGCGGATCCACTCGTCCTGCCATCCATGTATGATCAAAGTCGGGACCTCGATGCGCGCCGCCATCGTGTCCAGGCACCGCTCCTGCCACCACTCGTCGTAAAGCGGATGCTCGCGGGCCTCCTGGTACGCGCGGTTCGGCTGCTGAATCGCGCGGATGGCGGCGGCCTGCGTATCCCCATCACGGATGCGCGTCTCGGCCCCCATGCGCGCCAACTGCGGCTGAATAGTGAGACCCCAATAGGACATCAGGCCTATGTTCAGCATCCCGCCCGTCATCCCTTCGTCGCGAAACTCGTTGCCGTCCGAAGCGCTCGGCGTTATGGCGCGCAGGTGTGGCGGGCGCTGCGCGGCAACTTTGATCTGCGTATGCCCGCCATACGATCCGCCGACCATTCCGACATTACCCGTACTCCACGGCTGCGCAGCCGCCCACTCGACCACCTGGGCGCCGTCAGTCGCCTCAAGGGGCTGGTAATAGCTGAACACCCCCTCCGAGGATCCGGTGCCGCGGATGTTTGCACCTATGTACGCGTAGCCCGCTTCCAGGAGCCCTTTGGCGCTAGCAAACGAAGCCGCGCTATCGGCATAGGCGGAATAGTTGAGAATCGTCGGATATTTGCCCTTCGCCTTCGGACGCCAGACGACGTACGCGAGCCGTGTCCCGTCCTTCATCTTCACGTAGCCGTACTCGCGAACGGCATCCTGCTCTGTCATCGCGGCCGCGGTGGGCGGACGAGCCAGGCCGAGCATGAGGATGGCGATGACACACAGCGTCGTCTTCATTGGGGTTCCTCGCGGAAATGTACAAACGAAAGTCCTCGCGCCGTCGCGCTGCGGCCGCGCAGAAGATCACTGCGGATGGATTCCGGCGCGTCCCCACGCCTCGTTCCAATCGATCCCCCTGAAGTCCTCGATCTCCCAGAAGAACCTGCCGCGCGAACGATTGTAGTTGCCGATCTCATTCAGCGTAAGCGCATCGTACAACCGACCGTTCACCATTGTGAAGCGCACGGTGTTGGTGTTGCGGATATTCTCGAGCGGATTGCCGTCGAGCACGATCAGGTCCGCGAGCTTGCCGGCTTCGAGGGTGCCGATCTGTTTGTCCAGGCCGAGGGTCCTGGCGCCGTTCAGGGTTCCGGCCCTCAGGACGTGGTGATTGCTCATGCCCCCTTCCGCCAGCATCCACAGCTCCCAATTGAGGTCCAGGCCATGGAGCTGGCCGTGGCCGCCCGCGTTCACGACCACGCCGGCGTCATCCAGCTTCTTAAGCGACCGCGCCACGGAGCGAAAGCCGTGATCCCAAAGCTCGTCCACCAGATGAATGCCGACCATGCCGCGCGCATAGGGCGGCGCCTCCGGGCCGCCCGGCATCGGGCTGTACGGCATGCTGCGTGTGCCCTGGACGTACTGCCTGACCTTCGGATCGTCCCAAGGCCGGGTGGTTTGATAAAAGTAGTTCTCGCCAAAAGTGTCGCCGAAGGTGACCACCAGGGTGGGCGTCACCGACGTACCGCTGTGCGCCAGCAACTCGACCACGTCCTGATAGTAGTTGGCCAGCGGCATGTTGTGCTCGACGCTCACGTGACCGTCCAGAATCATGCTGAGATTGTGGTAGAAGTGGCCCTCGCCTTCCGGCGTGACCATGACGCCCAGGTCCCGCGCAGCTTTGACCAGCTGCTGGCGCTGGCTGCGCATGGGCTGGCGGTAACTTTTGACGATGACCGCGCCGAGCGCCTTCTCGCGCGCAACGACGTTGCGGGCGTCGTCGAGCCCTTTGATCGGGTAGTACATGCCGATCAGCTCGACGCCGTGGATGATCGTGCCCGTCGTAACCAGCCTCGGTCCGACGGCGACGCCCGCCAGATTCATCTCGCTGCCGGAAAAACCGGCGATGTCCGCAGCGGGATCGAAGTTCGTGGTCACGCCGAAGGCCAGGGCGGCGTAGTGACTCGGCTGTTTTTGCGGCAACGGAAAGCCGTCGGGGTCCAGGTGCCCATGCATGTCGACCAGCCCCGGCATCAGTGTGCGGCCGGTAACATCGATGACCTTCGCCGCCTTCGGGATGCTCACCCGATCGGCCGGCCCAACCGCAACGATCCTGTTATCTTCGACGACGATCGAGCCGCGCTCGATCACCTCGTCCCCTCGCATCGTGATGATGCGGCCGTTGGTCAGGGCAAGGGTGCCCCGTGGCTTGTCTGCCGGCACCTGCAGATCGAGCGGCGTCACAACCGTTTGCGGTCTGGACGCAGTGGCCGTGCGTGCGTCGACCGGCGCGCTGAACAAAGTCTGGCCCAGCACCCAGCTCACGTGAGCGGAATCGTGCGACCAGGTGAGACCAAACCCGCCCTGCTCCGTCAGCGCAATCACGGGCATCTCATCACTTGACCTCGACAGCGTCGTCATCGTGCCGGTCTCACGATAAGGCGTCAGCGCGTATTGCCCGTCCTTCTTGTAGGCGAGCCAAGTGAGATCGGGACTGACTTTGATCTCCTCGAGATCCGTGCTGAAGACGTGCCGCCGTTTGTCGAGGCCGGCCAGGTCGACGCTCTCCAGAACGAGACCGGTGTTGAAGCCCAGAAATCCGCCCACGGCAGACGTGATGTAATAGATACGCGACCCGTCCGGGGAAAATACCGGAGCCGTGCCGGCCACGCCGAGGTAGTGCGGCTGGCCGTCGGCGAGCGACATCCAATACAGCCCCGCCTGGGTCGCGCGATAGCCGCCCATCTTGCCATTGCCCTGCTCCAGCCAGTACGCAAGACGCTTGCCATCCGGCGAGAACACTGGCTGGCGAAGGATTCCAACACTTGTCAGCGCAGTTCTAACCTGCCCGGTCTTGGACGTCGCGATCCTCAACGCGGAGCCCTGTTCGTCCTCCCAGGCCACGTAGACGATCGAGACGCCATCTTTGGAGTAGCTCGGCTCGAATTCGAATGCATCAGTCTTCGTCAAACGTACGGGCCGGCCATCGGGCAGCGCTTTCCGCCACAATCGTCCCAGCGCATTGAAAACGACGGTGCGCTCATCGGGCGACACGGCAATCTGCGGAATTGCGCGCACGTTGAACTGCGGCGGCGCGAGTGGATTCTGCGGGCGCAGCGGGGTGGTAATCCGGTGCGTGGTGGCAGCACGGAAAGGAATGGCCGTGCGCGCCTGCGTGTCCACATCGATCCGGTAGAGCTTGCCCTTGCTCCAGATCGCGACCTGGCGACCGTCCGGAAACCAGGCGAACTGCGGGTAGTAGCCGCCCGAGCGATGATCTAGGTTGACCTGCAGGTCGCGCTCCAGGTCGTCATACACCGGAAGCTGCCGGCCGGTCTGCAGATCGTAAACAAACAACACCGTCTTTTCTTTCACGCGCCGGATGAAGGCGATGCGCCGGTCGTCGGGCGAAAGCTGCGCGGAGGTCGCGCCGCCGAAGCCGCTCACGACCTCCTCGACCCGGCCGCTCGCCAGATTTCGCCGCTTGATGGCATAAATTGGCTGCAGCGAGTTGACGAAAATTGTCCTCGACTGCTGCAGGCCGGGTCCGATGGCTTCCGTGTAGTACAGGAAGCGTCCGTCGTGCGAGAAGCGCGGCTCGTGGACATCGTTGCCGCTGGGCGGCGTCTCGACCAGCGGCCGCCCGCTCCCGCCGGCGAGATGATAGATCCAGATCCCGGGGCCCCGGGTCTTCAGCTCGGACGTGAACCTGGCGGCCGTCGCGTACCGCCCGGTGGCGTCCCAGGCCGGCGCGCTCAACATGCTGGTCGTTTCGTGAGAAACCTGCCGCGGCGCGCTGCCGTCGACGTTCGACACCCACAGATTGTCGCCGGCGGCGCGGTCACTGATATAGAGAATCTTCGATCCGTCCGGTGAGAAGCGGGGCTCGCGCTCCAATGCAGGGCCGCCGTGCACGAGCGTTGCACCGCCTCCGCTCGCAGGCATGGAATAGATATCGCCGAGCAGATCGAACACGATCGTCCTGCCGTCCGGGCTGACGTCCAGGCTCATCCAGGTGCCTTCGCTCACCGTGAACTTCGCTTCCGTATACGGCTGACCGGTGTCGTTGACATCCCAATCGGCGAGCGCCGGACGGGACAGAACAAAGGACAGCATCGCAAGGACAGGAACGTAGCGCATCATGGATTACCGACGCTCGATGTGATCGATCCGATCTAGCGCACGGCCGCACGGCCGCAGAACCAGTCAGCCCGCCACGCGAGTCGCGCGTCATCAGTTCAGAAGTTGCGGCTGAGTTGCAGCCCGACGGTGCGGGGACGCAGGCGATATCCTTCGTACAAGTTGCTCGCTGCGGGGTTGCTGCCGCCGCGCCACGTGAACTCATCGGCGTTCGTCAGGTTACGCACGATGAGGTCGATGTTGGTGCCTCGGATCGTCAGGCGCGCCGACGCGTCCACTCTGATGTAATCACCCGCGGGTATGCTGCCGGACGGCTCGCCCATGAAACCGTAGAACGGACCGACATAGATGGGATCGGCGCGGACGAAGGCGTCATAGCCGCCGAGCTTGAAGTCGTACTGCACGCCGAGATTGGCGTTGACGCGTGGCGATCCCGGCAGCCGATCACCCGCAAAGGCCGGCGGCGACAATCCCAGCGCATCTGTCGTGAGGCGCGGGCGTATCCAGGAGCTCCCGACATCGACGCGCAACGCCTCAGTGGCATAGAAGGTCGCCTGAAACTCCACGCCTTCCGAGCGGGCGCCTCCGGCATTGGCGCGATACCGCCAGTTGCACGGCGCAACCACGTTGACCGGCAGTCCGTCCCAATCCATGCGGAAAACATCCGCCGCGACCATCAAACGGCGGTCGAGCATCGTGAACTTTCCGCCGATCTCATAACTGTCCACATTGTCCGATTCGACCCTCAGCATCGAGGCCATCGTAATGTTCGTATTGTCGAGAATGCCGTCATTGTCCGTATCGCACAGCCCCGCGGGCGCGGCCGCCTGCGGCACGCCGAGACGGAAGCCCTGCGCCCAGGAGGCGTACACGAGCGCGTCCTCGCCGATCTTGTAGCTCAGGTTGCCGCGGAAGCTGGTGCCCGAAGCGCTCGTGCCGACGTCGGTGAACACCCGATTCACCACCAAGCCGGTATATGTCGTGCCCGTGCGGTCGTAGTCGTATCGGCGCGCACCGCCCGTCAGCGTAAATCCTGGTGCAAACTGCCACGATATCTCCGCAAAGGCCGCCTTCTGCTTGAGATGGCGCCGCTCCCCATTGCCGCCCACCAGGCCCGCCTGGCCCGGAAAGATGAAGTCCGCTGCCGCACTTCCGTACCAGTAGTAGTCCTGACCGAAATCATCTTTGACGTCCTCCGCGAAGACTCCCACCAGGAAGTTCCAAGGGCCGCTGAACCGCGTCGTCAGGCGCATCTCACCGCTGTCCTCGCGATGATCGCCCTCTCCTGCGAGCGTCCAGGGGATAGCACGGACGAACTGCGCTTGAGTGCGATGCAGTGAACTGCTGTCGATGTAAGAGTACGTCCCGAGCAGACCGGCCCAACCGAAGTCGTACTCGAACAGCGCATTCGCCAGATCGATATCGTTATCGTAGCTGCCATTCTTCTGTCCCCGCACGACCACCTCCGACGGGACTTGCAGATAGGTCTGCTCGTAAGTCCCCTGATTGGCGATCGGCTGTCCATCGACTTCGCCTTTCTGCTTCAAGTAGCTCAGGGTCAGTTTGGCCGCATCACTGATCTGGAACAGCGCGGAGATACGGCCGCCGGTGACTCGCGAATCGCCCACTTGATCATCGTTGGTTATGAAGCTCTGCGACACGCCGAACGCCGCAGCCGCCGCTTGAAACGACGAATCCGAGCCGGCGACATTGCGATAGAAGCCGCTGTCGCTGTAGTGATAGCCGACAGCGCGCAGCGCCACCCTGTCTTTTATCAGCGGAATGTTGCCTACGCCCTGCACGTTGTAGTTCTCGCCGCCGCTGCCGGAGGTGGCCGAGTACCCGACGGCACCCCTGCCCTCGAAGCGATCGAGCTGCGGCGCGACCGGGATGGTGCGCACCGCGCCGCCGATCGAAGAATTCCCGAAGGTCGTGCCCTGCGGCCCGCGCAGCACTTCGATGCGCTCGATGTCCACCAACTTCAGGTCGATGTTGGCGTTGCCGCCGACGCCGGCGGAGTTGGTGGTCGCCGTCTCGCCGAAGTACGTGGCAACCGTCGTACCTGCGTAGAAATTCTGCGATGCGGGATTGCTCTCGAGGCCGCGGATGACGATGGTGCCGCCGCTGATCGGATTCTCCACTTGGTTGACGCCCGGAATGCCGCGCAGGTAATCCTCCGCGCTGGTGAGTCCGCGCCGCTCGATCTCCTCCTTGCTGATGGCGGTGATGCTCATGGGAACATCTTCCAGGCGCTGCGCGCGCTTGGTTGCGGTGACGATGATCTCGCCTATCTTGCCGCTGTCCGCTTCATCTTTGGCGTCCGCAGCGCTCGGCGTCTGCGGGCGTTGTTCCGCGGCGGCGCCGGAGGCCTGCGCAACCCTGACGAACGACTGGTGCTGCGCGGAGCTCGTCGCCGATCCGCCGGCGAACTTGCCGATCGTGATCGAATTGACGCCCGCTTCCTCATAGCGCAGATCGGTGCCGGCCAGCAGGCGCTCCAGCGCGACCTTCAGCGTCATGACTCCATGTACGGCCCCGGCCTGCAGCCCGACGAGATCCGTCGAAGCCGTCATGACCTGGACGTTCGTTTGCCGGCCGAACTCGATCAGCGCCGAGGATAATTGCTGCGCCGGGATGTCGAATTGTTTGCGCGTGTTCAGGTCGAGCGCCTGCGCGGAAAAACTTCCCAGCGCGAGCAGCAGCACTGCAGCGAACACCCGAAACCGCATGAGCCCCTCACCGAAGACGGTCGTCCTGAGATCAGCGCGCATCAGTCACTCCCCGATTTGTAATAGTCCGGCGCCACGCCGGTATACCTATCAGACGGAGTTTCGGGTTCGCGCGGAACCTCGGCATCGGTTTTTTCTCAGGGCCGCCGTGCGATCCGCAGCTCATCACCCGGGGCCCGCTCGATCTGCACCGGGAAAATCCGCGGCAGCGCCTGCAGCCACTCGTCGACCGACCCGACCTCGATCGTGCCCGTATAGTTGAGCCGCGCCAGTGAGTCGTCTAGGACGACGGTTTGTCTGGAGTACCGATTCACGGCGGCGATGACCGAGGATAAAGGCTCGGCGTCGTACTCGAGATGCCCCTGCCGCCAGGCGATTGCTGCGGCCGGGTCGATGGCGCGCATCGTCGGTTTTGATGAGAGCGCCGCGTCGTAGATCACCTGATAGCCCGCCGGCGCGAGGACGGGCTGTGCGGCGGGATCGTCCGGCGCCTGTTTGCCGCCACCGGCCGTAGCGGGAATGGCGGAGTCGGTGCGCACGGCGCCTTCACTCACGGTTACGACCACGCGCGTACCCGTCTTCTGTACATTGAACTGTGTGCCGACCGCGGTCACGCGGACCGCTCCTGCGTGGACGACGAAAGGCTTTTGTTTGTCGGGCTTGACGGCGAAGAAGGCCTCCCCGTCCTCCATCTCGATCTGCCGCCGCTGGCCGGTGAAATTGATGGCAACGGCCGAGCGCGCTCCAAGGTCGAGCTTGGAGCCATCCGGCAATACGACCGGCCGCATGTGGCCCGGCTTGGATTCGAGCGTGGCGATCGGCGGCAGCACCTGGCCGGCGCCGCGCTCGTTGTACCAAACGGAGACGACGGCCGTAACGACGACGAGCACTACGGCGGCCGCGGCCAACGGTAGACGCGCGTAAGTGCCCGCAGGTTTGACCCGGTTCTTATCAAGCCGCGCAACGTTGTCGGCGGGCCGGGCTTGTTCGGCGAACGGAGTACGCCCCTCTTCCGACGAAGTCGTAACGCCCCGCTCCGTCAACGCAGTCCAGCCGTGCTCAGTCAACAGCGCACCGATCGACGCCGGCGGTGGCCGGTCGTCGAAGGCTTCCCACAGCGGCAACAACGATTGAAAGACCTTGCGGTTGTCCGCGTCCGCTTCGCACCAGTCGATCCAGCGGACGATCTCCTCATCGCCCACATCGTCTTCCTGGAGGCGAATCAGCCATTCGGTGGCCTGCTCGAGCCGGGCGGCATCCATTTGCAGCGCACGGGGATCAGTCATGGCTCAGCCTCGCCAGCGCCGCGTCCGGCGCCAGTCCATTCAGCCGATGCCGGCAATAGATCAGGGCGCGCGCGATGTGTTTGCGGACCATTCTCGGCGTGATCTGCAATTGCGCGGCGACCTCCCGTGTCGAGAGTTTCTTGAGGCGGTGCAGGACGAACGCCTGGCGGCACTTCGGCGGCAGCTCCTGCAGGCACCCGAGGAACACTTCGAATTCCTCCGCGGCGAGCATGGAGCGCTCGATGTCGAAGGGATCCGGCACGAATTCGGCGGCGGGGTCCCACTCCTCTTCGATGGCCGGACGCCGGTCCCGGATGCGGTCGACGGCCAGGTTGGCAGCGATCTTGAACAGATACGCGCGGAAGAAACCGACGGCGCCGATGTTACGCAGCTGCAGGAGCCGGACATAGGCTTCCTGCGCAACCTCGCGTGCCTCCGCGTCGTTGCGCAGCTTCAGCTTGAGAAACCGGATCAGCTCGAGATTGTGGTCGCGGAACAGCTGCTCGGCGGTTTTCGCCGGCGAGGCCTCCTGCCCAGCCCGCGGCTCTTCGGGCGCGGCGGCTTCGAGTTTGAAGCGGGGGTCTGCGGGCGGGTGCATCGGACTCGCAAGCGGAATCAGGCCGGCGGTTTGAGGGTCACATCTATAAGACGGGGTTTCGGGGCGGAAGGGAACCTCGGGACAAGGCAATCTCTATACCGCGGCGCCGAAAATCGGTAGGCTCGCGACCCATGCTGCACAAAGCCGGTTACTCTTGGGCGCTCCTCGGGTTATCCCTCGGATTGCCGACCGCAGGACATGCCGAGTGGCAGCTGCAACAAAATCCCGCGACACAAAGTAACTTCCGCTCGGTGAAGGCGGTGAGTCGTGAGATCGCCTGGATCGGCGGCTCCGGGGGCACCTGCCTGCGTACGGTCGACGGCGGGCGGACCTGGGAATCGCGGCCGGTGCCGGGCGCGGAAAAGCTGGATTTTCGCGGTATCGCTGCTTTCGATGCGAAGACGGCGGTGGTGGTGAGCGCGGGCGAAGCCTCCGAAGGCAAGGCGCGCGTCTATCGCACCGAGGACGGCGGCCAGAAGTGGCAGCTCGTCTACCAGACGACGGAAAAAGGCGCCTTCATGGATGGCACGGCCTTCTGGGATCGCAAGCACGGGCTGATCGTGGGCGATCCGATCGGCGGGAAGTGGTTCCTGCTGCGAACGGATAACGGTGGCCGCCACTGGACCCGCGTCGATCCCAAGACGCTGCCAGACACCCTGCCCAACGAGGGCGCCTTCGCCTCCAGCAATTCGACGATCACCGTCAGAGGCTCTACGCACGCCTGGATCGCCTCCGGAGCCTCGGAGCGCGCACGGGTGTTCCGCTCCATCGACCGCGGCAAGACGTGGGAGACCGCGGAGACGCCCATGCCTTCGGGGATGCCCACCGGTCCGGTCGCCGGCATTTTCGGCCTGCACTTCTGGGATGACCTCCACGGCATCGGCGTGGGCGGCAACTACAAGCAGCTGGAGCAGCCATCGAACAACGTCATCCTGACGGCCGACGGGGGCAAGACCTGGGAGCTCGGGACCCCGACGACTCCCCCCGGAGCAAAAGAGTCCGCCGTCCTCCTGGCCGACGGTGTGCTGCTGGCCATCGGTCCAGCCGGCACCGGCCTGAGCCGGGACGGAGGCCGATCCTGGCAGGCGGTCGCCGATGCCCCGCCCCTCCATGCCGTATCCTGCGCGGGCGGGCGATGCTGGGGCGTCGGGAAAGGCACGATCGCCCGATGGGATTGAGGCCGGCGGCGATTCGCCGGCGCAATCAATTAGGATAAGTCATGGATCTGCCATGGCGTCGCTTCAAGTTCCGGGTCTTAGTGGCAGCCACGCTGGCGACCGCGGCCATCCTCGCGTCCATCGTCATCGTTCCCCAGTGGCTGTCCAAACAGGCGCGGCTCGAGGTCCTGCGGTCGCATGTCGGCCAGATCGCCCAGCTGGCCGCCAGCGTAGTCGACGGCGACCTGCACCGCCAGTTGCTCGACACGGCCAACTACTCGCCCGAGCTCTACGCGCAGGCACTGCATCCCCTGGTGCGGTTCCATTCGGCCAACCCCGAGATCTTCTATGTCTACACGATGGTCGAGCGCGCGGGCACGACCTACTTCGTCCTGGATACGGCGGCCTCGCCGGACCTGCGGCGCAAACATGACCTGCAGCCCTCCGCCTACATGGAGCGCTTCGTCCTGCGCCCCGAATACGCCAGCGACTGGCTGCAGCAGATCGCGAGCGGCAACACCTGGGTCACGCCCTCGTTCCAGCAGGACGACTACGGCAACTTCCTGTCGGCGCACGCGCCGATCTATGACAGCCAGGGCCGCTACAGCGGCTTCGTCGGCGTCGACTTCGACCTGCAGTACTACCTGGCGCAGGAAGCGCTGTTTCGCAGGATCGGCTTGTGGAGCCTGACGGCCGCGATGCTCGTCGCGCTGCTCATCGGTTACTTCGCCGCGCGCTATCACTTCACGCTGCAGAACCGCGTCGAGGAGCACTACAACATTTCCGTGCGCGACGATCTCACCGGTTTGTTGAACCGGCGCGGCGCGCTGGACGCGATCTCCCGCGCCATCGCGCGCCGCGCGCCGAGCTATGCGGCGCTGCTGGTCGACATCGACGACCTGAAGCGCATCAACGACACCTACGGCCACGTCGCGGGCGACACGCTCATCGTCGATGTGGCGCAGTCGATCCGCAACCACACGCGCAAGGACGACGTTTGCGCGCGCCTGGGCGGCGATGAGTTCATGATCTTCGCCACCGATTGCGACGGCAAAACCGCCGCGGACATGGCGGCAAAGATTCTCGCGGCGGCGGCGCCCGCGTACGAGACCTCGAACCAGATCGTCCCGAGCGTCTCCATCGGCATCGCCATACAGGACCACCAGGGCGCCAACTTCGATCGCATGTACCGTCAGGCGGACGACGCGCTCTATCAGGCGAAGTCGCGGGGCAAGCGGTCCTTCACGGTGTACGAGGTCTATACCAGCTCCACTGCGGTATGACCGCCGCCCCGGTTTGGCAATTCGGAGCGCAGGCTTTTCTGCCGCAGCGTCCGCTGATGGCGTACCGGGTGCAATTGCGATCTGCGCCCGACTACAATGCCCCGCCTCGCGACGCTTGGGCCCAAGTAAGAGCGTTTGCGGGGCACTTCGTCGCTACCAGCCATGGGTGTCGCTGTGCGTAAGACCCTGATCTGGATTTTCATTGCCATCCTCGGCGCGTCCGCGCTCGGCGGTATCGCGCTCCACCGCGGCGAAACCATCAATGCACTGTGGTTCGTGGTCGCCGCGACGTGCGTCTATCTGGTCGCGTACCGCTTCTACAGCGGCTGGATCTGCGCGCGGGTACTGGTACTCGACGCGACGCGCGCCACGCCCGCCGAGCGGCTCGACAACGGGCGCGATTTCGTGCCCACCAACCGCTGGATTGCCTTCGGCCATCATTTTGCCGCCATTGCGGGTGCGGGGCCGCTCGTGGGACCGACACTCGCGGCGCAGTTCGGTTATTTGCCGGGCACGTTGTGGCTGATCGTCGGCGCGGTGCTGGCGGGCTGCGTACAGGACATGCTGGTGATGTTCTGCTCCACGCGCCGCAACGGCGCGAGCCTCGCAAGCATGGCGCGGGAGGAGCTGGGCCGCGTCGGCGGTTCCGCGGCGCTGATCGGCACGATGACCATCATGATCATCCTGATCGCGGTGCTGGCGCTGGTCGTAGTGAAAGCCATGGCGCACAGCCCGTGGTCGACCGCGACGGTCTTCGCCACGATCCCGATCGCGCTGGTCGTCGGCGTCTACCTGCGCGCCATCCGGCCGGGACGGGTGCTCGAAGGCTCGATCATCGGCATCGCGCTGCTGCTGTTCGCGGTCATGGCGGGCGGCTGGGTGGATCACAGCGAGACGCTGCGCAGCTGGTTCAATCTGCAAGGCACGACGCTCGCGTGGTTCCTCATCGCCTATGGGTTCATCGCGGCCATCCTCCCGGTGTGGCTGCTGCTCGCGCCGCGCGATTATCTCTCGACCTTCGTCAAGCTCGGCACGGTCCTGCTGATGGCGGTGGCGATCTGCATCCTGCAGCCGGACGTCAAGATGCCCGCCCTCACCCGCTTCATCGACGGCACCGGGCCGGTATTCAGCGGCGACCTGTTCCCGTTCCTCTTCATCACGCTGGCGTGCGGCGCGGTCTCGGGGTTTCACGCGCTCGTATCCTCCGGCACGACGCCGAAGCTGATCAAACGGGAGACGGACGTCCGGCTCATCGGCTACGGCTCGATGGCGCTGGAATCGTTCGTCGGAGTGATGGCGCTGGTCGCGGCCTGCGTGCTCGACCCGGGGGTTTACTTCGCGATCAATACCGCCGCCGGCGCGGTGGGCGCCGATCCGGTCGCCGCCACGCAGACCATCTCGGGCTGGGGCTTTCCCGTGAGTGCAGCACAGATGCAGGAGCTTGCGCGGTTGATGGGCGAGCAGACATTGTTCGCGCGCACGGGCGGCGCGCCGTCGCTGGCGGTCGGCATGGCGAGCATTTTCGGCTCCGCGTTCGGCGAGCACCTGCTGGCGATGTGGTATCACTTCGCGATCATGTTCGAGGCGGTCTTCATCCTGACCACGATCGACGCGGGCACGCGCGTGGGCCGCTTCATCATGCAGGATGCGCTCGGTTCGCTGTGGGCGCCGCTCGGGCGCACGTCCTGGTATCCGTCGGTGCTGATCTCGAGCCTGCTGGTCGTCGCCGGCTGGGGATATTTTCTGTACATCGGCGTGATCGATCCGAACGGCGGCATCAATATCCTGTGGCCCTTGTTCGGCATCGCCAACCAGATGCTGGCCGCCATTGCGCTGAGCGTGGTCACCGCGGTCCTGGTGCGCGCGGGCAAATTGCGGTTCGCATGGGTGAGCGGGCTGCCGCTGGCGTGGCTCGTCATCATCACCACCTCCGCGGCGTTCGAGAAAATCTGGAGCGCGGACCCGAAGATCGGCCTGTTCGCCGCCGCCCGCGACCTGGCCGGCAGGCTTGCGGCGGGCGTGCTGCCGCCGGAACGCGCGGCGGTTGCGCCGCAGCTCATTTTCAATCAGCAGCTGGATGGCTGGCTGACGCTGTTCTTCCTGGCGATCGTGTGGATCATCGTGCTGGATATGGTGCGCTCCTGCTACAGGTACGTAACCGGTCGCTCGGGTCTCGTCAGCACTGAGACACCCTACGTGGCATCGAGGGATATGGCATGAGCAACAAACTCACGCGCACCGCGGCGAATGTTTGGGAAGGATTGCGGCAGATCCTGGGGGATGATGCGTACAAGCGGTACCTGGAACACCTGCGCCGCCATCATCCGGGCACGGAGCCGCTGGACCGCACCGAGTTCTACAAAACGGACGTGGAGCGGCGGTGGTCGGGGATCAATCGCTGCTGTTGAACCACCGGGTTGATGAGCATCGAGAAATCGAGGCTCACCGACTACGTCGGCGAATGAGCGCAGCGAAGCGGAAGGAACTGGACAAAGCGCTACATATCGCACTCGCATTGTCGATGAGCAAGACCGGTTGAGAGCGCGCGAAGAGAACGCAACGTCAGAAACTTCGCGCCACCGACACCCCGATCGTCCGCGGCTGGATATAAATGAACGAGGTGGCCGGGAACGTGCCGATGCCGCCGCCGACCAGGCCGCGTTCATCGCCTACATTCGTCGCATAAGCATTGATCGTCCACGAGTCGTAGGCGACACCCGCCCGCAGATCGACTTTCGAATACGCCGGCAGAGCTTGCCGAGCGGGGGTTCCGATGAACGTGCCGACGCGATCGCCGACGTAGGCATAAGTCGCACCGATGAAACCGCTGACTCTGTCCGTGATCGGGAATTCATAGTCCGGCGACAAGTTGGCCGAAAAACGGGCGCTGAAGGGCAGCCGATCGCCCTCGACGCCGTACGCGGTGCTGCGCGCCGGAAACGGCTCGGTGAGAACCGCGTCGGTGTACGCGCCCCACGCCGCGATCGAAAGGCCCTGCCGGGGCCGCAGCACGACGGTCAATTCGATTCCTGCGCTTTTCGCCGTCGCCCCGTTGGTGCCGTAACTGAAGTTGCTCGTCGGATCGAACAACGTGATCTGCACGTCCTTCCAGTCGATATAGTAAAGCGAGGCGTCGAAGGTCAAGGCGCGGTTCCAGGCCTCGCCCTTCATGCCGATCTCGTAGTTGGCCGTCTTGTCCGGCGAGAATTCGCATGGGAACGAGCCGTAGAAGGTGCACAGCGCATTGTTCGGACCTCCCGGGCGGTAGCCGGACGCCAGGCGCGCATAGACCATGAAGTCCGGCGAGATCCGCAGCTGCGGTGTGACCAGATAAGTAAACGCATCGCTCTTTGAATGCTGGGCGGCAACGACGGCGGGAGCGGCGAACTGAGCCCCCGTGGTCGTTTGTCCCGCCCGGTCGAGCTTCAGCGAGCTTTGGCGCCCGCCGACCTGCAGGTCGAAGCGGTCAGTCAGATGGAACGTGAAGTCGGTGAAGCCGGCGTATTCGGAGAACTCGAAGCCGATCCTCGTTGCGTACAGCCGGCCGACGTGAGCACCAGTGACCGGATGGACCGCATCGATGAACTGGGGAATCGCGCTGTCCTCGTTCGTATAGAACCCGCCGACCAGCCACTCGACTTTGTCACCGAACGGGATCGATGCGCGAACCTCCTGCGTGAATTTCTTCGTCTCGCCGTCCGCGACGATCAATGACGCTCCGGTAACGCCGAAGATGCTGATCGCCGCGGCGTTGCCAGTCTCACCGGTGGTCGAAAACTGATTGACGTTGTAGCCGGTGACCGACGTCAGGCCCACTCTGCCGATCTCGCCGGACAAAGTTCCGCTGTACGCCTGCGTTTTGCGCTCGTGCGCGCCGATGGTCGGAACGAACCCCTGTTCCAGGTCCGCGAAGGCCGCCCCGCGCGTCACCTGGCTCAGGCCGTCGGCTTCGTCATCCTGATACAGCGCGCTCAGCTTCAGGGACCAGCCGCCGCCGATCTTCCACAGCGCGGCGAGCAGGCCGCCGCTCGCACGCTCCTCGTTGACCCCTTCCTTGCCCAATCTGGGATTGTCGATGTAGCCGGGGGTCGTACGGTTGAATCCGCTCGCGCGAATCGCGAGCCGCTCGCCCAGCGGTATGTTCAACGCCGCGTTCACCGCGTGGCCGATGCCGGAACCGTTGGCGATGTCGCTGACCCCGACACGCACGTGACCGCTGAAAGCATCCGTCGAGGGGTCCAGCGTCACGAACTTCACCAGACCGCCGAGGCTGCTGGCGCCGTAGAGCGTGCCTTGCGGACCGCGCAGCACTTCGATCCTGTCGAGATCGCTGGGATCGATGTCGGGGAGAACGTTCCCGAGGTAAGTCGTGGAAGCGCCAAACGGAACGTCATCGACCGCAACGGCCACGGTGGGGTTGGTGAACGCGCCCGCGATGATGCCGCGCACGACCAGCATCTGCTGGTTGCCGCCGCTCGGCGAAGGTGAAACATTGAATCCCGGGATGTTGGAGAAAAAATCCTGCATGCGCGGCTGATTGTTGGCCGTCAGCCGTTCGGCGCTGATCGCCGTCACCGGAACTGGCACATCCTGCAGTCTTTCCACCCTCTTCTGCGCCGTCACTATGATTTCGTCGAGCCTTCCGGCCTTGTCCTGCGCGGTGTCTTTGCCCTTGTCGGCTGTCTCGGCAGATCGAGCCGCGGCGGCCGGCCCCGTGTCGGCCTGCGAGATCTTCAGCGCCGCCGCTTCCGCACTGGCCCGCCCGGACTCCACTACGATCGCTCCATCCCCTTGCACCCGGTATTGAAGATCCGTCCCTTCCAGCAGCCGGTTCAGCGCTTTCACCGCCGTCGTCGTCCCCTTCACCGCGCGCGAAATCTTTCCGCTCGTGATCTCGGTGGTCGCGACCACATTGGTCTCCGCCTGCCGCGAGAAATCCGCGAGCGCCTGCGACAAGGGCTGCGCGGGGATATCGAAATCGATTTCCCGGGTCAGGTCCGCAGCCGCGCAACCGAAGGCGCAGACGACGAGAGCTGCCGCAAGGCTCCGCAGGATGCTCAGGGCGTTCCCGGGACGGTTGCTTTCTTTGTTCAGGCCGGCGGCCGCAGTCATGCTCATCTCCCACGCTGTCGCGAAGTGCAGCTTCCTTGGGTAGAGACATCATGGAGTGTGCGATCCGTCCCCTCTGGATGAACTTTTTCGGGTCACCGATAGGCCAGCAATACCTTCTTCTTCCCCGTACGCACGGCCCGCACCGGCAACGCTCCTTCGATCAGCTCGATCCCCTGCTCGATCTCATCGGCCCGGAACGTCATCGTCAGCTGCCGCTCGCCGAGCCCCGCATCCGCCAGCTGGATCTCGCCGTCGAAGTACCGGTTCATGTCGCTGACGATCTCCTTGAGCCGCGCGTCGACGTAAACCAGCCGTCCCTGGCGCCATGCGCCGAGATCTTCCTTGTTGGCCTGATGGATGGAAGTAATGATGGCGCCGGCCTTCGTGGCGACCGCTGTCTCGCCCGCGGCCAAGAGCTGCCGCTGGGCCGATCCATGCTGCGGGGCCGATGCTATGGCTTCAGGCGCGTGCATCACCTCGACCCGCCCGTCCGCGACGGCCACGCGCACGGCCCGCTGCCCGTAGTGCACATCGAATTTCGTGCCCAGCACCCTTATCAGCGTGTCACCCGCCGTGACGAGAAAGGGCCGGCGGGTATCACGCGCCACTTCGAAAAAAGCCTCGCCGCGCGCAAGCTCGACACGCCGCTCGTGTTTGCCGAACTCGATCTCGATCTGCGAAGCCGCGCCCAAAGTAACCAGGGTGCCGTCATCGAGCTGAACGTCCTTGACCTGGCCCGTAACGGTTTCGAACCCGCGGCCCGGCCAGGACCAGGAAAGCTCCCGCGCCGCGAACAAAGCAGCGCTCGCCGCGAGGACGGCGCCCGCCGCCATCCCCGCATATCTCAACCGTTTGCGGCGCAATTCGAGCAGGGCCGTCTCTTCGGCCCGGGCTTCCTTCAACAGATCGGCGCACGCACCGGCGTTCTGAAACAGGTCCTTTCCCGCCTCGTAGGCTCGCACGTGCTCGGGATCCGCCTCGAGCCACGCCTGGAACTCATTGCGCTGGTCGATCGATACCAGCCGTTGGCTCATGATCGTGAGCCATTCACCGGCCTCGATCTGCGCGCAGGTCGGTGCGGGTGACTTGATGCTCATCGTCCGCTCCCGCCCCCGTCCGTCTCCCGCAGAGCCGCACTGCACTCGGCAACGGCGAGCGCCACCTGCTTGCGGATGACCGACTCCGACAGCTTCACGCGCCGTCCGATCTCGGCGTAACTCAACCCTTCGACGCGATTCATCAAGAGGTACAAACGACGCCGCAACGGCAGCGCGCGAATCGCCGCCTTGATCAAGGCGTATCGCTGCCTGTCGTGCAAGAGGACTTCGGGGTCCCAATCCGGCCTGCCCTCCGCGATCTCCTTTGGGTCGGCGGAGGGTTCCAGGTACTTGCGCCGGACACGTTCGCGCTTGCTCGCATTGATGGCGAGGTTGTGCGCGGTGCGCTGTAAATAAGCACGAGGATTGGCCAGTTCGCCGGCCGGCTGGGCGACGAAGTTCAGGAAGGTTTGCTGAACGATGTCCTCCGGCTCGGGCGGCCCGCGGCCGATAGTGCGGCGCACGAGCGCCAGCAGCTCCGTACGGTATCGTCCATATAACTCGTTCAAGGGCTGCTCAGGGTGCCGTGCGGGCTCGAGCGCGCCCGCGCGCAGTTCGTCACCGGAGCGATGGGTCACGAAAGCGAGCCTACTCTAACTTTGCAGGCGCGCAAGAGCCTCCCGTGCACGCGCTGCCGCCGTGAAAAAAGTCCGTTCCGACCGGACGGATCGGGCACTCCAGGCTGTCTTTACTTCAATGGGCGATCGGCAACGGGCGATCGGCTAGGGAATTCTCAGGATCTTGTGAGTCTGCAGACTCAGCCGCCAGCGCGGATGCGCCAGGCAGTATTGCAGCGCCAGCTCGGTGTTGCGCGCCGTGTCCGGCCCATCGAGAGGCTGCAGAAAGAAGTGATCGAAGCGAAGGTGCTCATAGCGCTGCGGCTCTGCGCCGGTCTGCGGATATACCAGCTTCAGCTCGTTGCCGCGCGTGACCTTCAGCACCGCGCCCGCTTTCGGGCTCACCGTCAGCCAAAACTTGCCGCGCGGCGGCTCGACGGTGCCGTTGCTTTCGACCGCCACCGACCAACCCGCGTCCGCGAAAGCCGCAAGCAGCGGCTCGTCCAACTGCAGGAACGGCTCGCCGCCGGTACAAACGACGAAGGGCGCCGGCGCCGCGGCCGGTTCCGAAGGCCAATGGCGGCTAACTGCCACCACCAGATCAGCGGCTGTTGCGAACTTGCCTCCGCCCGGTCCGTCCGTGCCCACGAAATTCGTGTCGCACCAGCGCGAGCAGCCGCCGGGACCTTTGTCCCGGTCGCGCTCGAGTCCACTCCATAAGTTGCAACCTGAGAAACGCAGGAACACGGCCGGGCGGCCGGCGTGGAAGCCCTCGCCCTGCAAGGTGTAATAGATTTCCTTGACTGAATACGTCATCGATCCCAAGTTCGGCAGGAGCCTCAGGTCACATCGCGCGACTCTAGCTCAAAACGCTGCGTCAGCGGATCGGTGCGGCCCGCCTCGGCAAAGCCCCGCGCTCGCAGAACGCAGGAGTCACACTCCCCGCACGGACGGCCATCCGCGGCGGGATCGTAGCAGCTGCTGGTCAGCGCGTAGTCCACGCCGAGTTGCAGGCCGCGGGCGATGATCTGCGCCTTCGTCAGGTCGATGAGCGGTGTGTGTATGCGCAACCGACGGCCTTCGACGCCGGCCTTCGTCGCGAGGTTGGCGAGACGCTCGAAGGCGGCGATGAATTCCGGACGGCAGTCCGGGTAACCGCTGTAATCCAGGCGGTTGACGCCGATGTAGATGTCCTGCGCACCCAGCGTCTCGGCCCACGCCAGCGCGAGCGACAGGAAAACCGTGTTGCGCGCCGGCACATAGGTGATGGGAATATCCGCGCCCATCGCTTCGATGGATCGTCCTTTCGGCACTTCGGCGGCGCCCGTGAGCGCGGAGCCGCCGAATTGGGCGAGATCGATGTCCACGATCGCATGTTTGTGTGCGCCCATTTTCCCGGCGAGGCGGCGCGCGGAATCAAGCTCCACCACATGGCGCTGGCCATAGCGGAACGACAGCGCAAAAGGCTCGAAGCCTTCGGCTTTCGCGATGGCCAACACGGTTGCGGAATCAAGTCCTCCGCTGAGCAGGACGACGGCTTTGGGACGAGTCAAGATCGGGATTCGCTATGACGCCGCGCACGGCGAGCGGCTCGCAATGTAACACGAGGCACCGTGTCGCTCATCTCGAGGCCGCAGCCCCGCAGATCGCGCCCGTCTGCCGGTCCCGGCGCAAGCCGCAGCGGCGCCAGGCTCGAAAGGATGCACGCCGGATCCTGATCAATTGGATCCCGCGGTCCCCGGCGCCGGCGCGCCCTTCGCTTTGGCCTGCTCGAACAGCGCCGAGCAATCGGCGTTCCTGGCGAGGCCGGGATCGACGAAAGCCACGACCGCTGCCAGCGGCGCGATCAGAGCGGCGAGCGCGGCGGCCACCCCTTGCTTGGCCGTCTCCTCGCCTTCGACGCCGATCTCGGGCTTGCGCAGCGGACCTTTGATGGTGATCGGGGCACGGACCCGCAGCAGGCGCAACTTCTTCGGCTGTCCCTTGATCGTCAGGTCGGCCGTCTCGGTATCCAGGCGGATGTCGCCCTTGCCCGTGATCAGCACGTTCTGCGTATCGAACACGATGTTGCGCGCGCTGAGCTTGCCGTCGCGCAGCTCGAAATCGGCCACCCCGCAGCGGACCGGAACCTGCGTCTGGTCCTTCGTCAGCAACAAACCGAGGCCGCGGGCGACGTTGATGCCGGTAAGCTCGGCAAAAGCCTCGCGGATCTCCCCGCGCGGGACTACGGCGGTCACCGAGCCGTTGCCGCTGGCCAGCGTCCTGAGGACCGAATCGCCGCTGCCCTTCAGCTGGATCCGCCCCTGCACCGTTCCCTCGAGCGGCGGGCGGCCGTCGCGCGGCTTGAACTGGTCGAGCTGTACGCCGGTCACGCGGAAATCCAGCTGGCTCTGCGGAACCCCGGGCCGCGCATCCAGCCGCACCGATCCCGCGAAGCGGCCCTGCGGCAGAACAAACGAAGCGGGATCGATCGTGAGCACGCCGTGGTCGAGCTTCACGTGCACGTCCACCTGGCGGATCGGGATCTTGCGGGCATTGACGCTTTCGGCGCGGAACTTCACGTCGGCATCCATGGCGCGCACGCGCCCGACCTGGAGCTTCGCATCCGGAAACAGCCGCCGGTTCTTTGCCATCGCTGCACCGATGCTGCGCTGGCGGGCGGAGATCGTCTCGTTTCCCTCGCTCTGCGGCGCCCCGCCGAGGGGCGTTGCCAGATCGTCCAGATCCAGCGACTTCGACACCAGCTCCCCGCGCAGGAAAGGACGCCCGCTCGAGGTGTCCACCGAAAGATCGCCGGCCACCTGGCTATCGCCCACCTTGCCGTTGAAACCCTCGATGCGGATACGCGTCCCGTCGCGCTGCAATCGGCCTTTGACTTTGTAGGGCGGCGTATTCGGCAGCGCCAGACCGCAGAGATAGTACAGATCGGCCATGTCATCGCCGGTGATGTCGAGATTGACCTGCAGCCGGCCCAGATCGAACGGCTTGATGACGGCGCCTTCCGCGTCCACATGGGTGGCGCCAGCCTGCACTTGCGCGTCGAAGAAGTACGGTTTGTCGCGTTCCACGTTGATCAGCGGCCCGCCGCTCAGCAGCGCCCTGAAAGGCCGGCGATTGAGCTTGCCCTGACCGCTGAGCTTGAATGGATACCGATCGCGCTCGCCGATCCGCTCTCCGGCTTCGACCTCGCCGTTGAAGGTCAGCTTGCGTAGCTCGTCCACCACCTCGATCTGTCCGCCCCGCAGGTTGAAGTTGCGGACTACGGGCAGGTCCGGCGGCAGCGCCGAGCCGCTCGTGACGTCTTTGCGCCCCTGCCGGCCGAGCTGCCAGTTCGCGCGGCCCGACGCTTCGCGCACGAGATTCACTTTCGGTTCCTCGATGTCGACGCGCAACAGCACCGGCGCCCCGGTCAGCCAGGACAGTGTTTTGTACTTGATGGCGACGCGCTTGAGCTCGAGCATGTTGCTGTCGCCGACCCAGTACGGGTTGGCAATCCGTAAGCCGGTGACCGTGATGCGAGCGGGAAACGACAGCAGCCGCGCATGCAGACCTTCGATGGTGACTTCCCTGTCGATGCGCTGGGAGATGAACCGGGCGATCGGGCCTTTCGCGGCATTCCAGTCGAAGATCGCGGCAAAGATCAGCAGCGCCACGATCAGCGTCACGACGCCCGACAGGCTCCACTTCACGATCGAAACTGCTTTCGCGCACTTCCTCATGGGGGAAGGAATGCACGAACCATGCAAGGCGACACGGAATGAGTCCCGCCACCGGGGCCCCCGTGCCCGGGCACCCCCCATGCGATTACAGAATTTTCAACGGCGACGGATCGGCTACAATTTACATGCCGCCCCTGCTGCCGGGCTCGAGGGTCCGGATGGCAAATCCGCGGCCGGAGCAGGTATAACTAATGAGAGATTCAATCCGCGGGGGGAAATATGCGTAGATTGCAAATCGCCGTCGGCGTGATGTTCGTGCTCATGCTCAGCGGCTGCGGCTACAACACGCTGCAGACGCAGGACGAGCAGATCAAGGCGAACTGGTCCGAGGTGCTCAACCAGTACAAACGCCGCGCGGACCTGATTCCCAACCTGGTGAACGCGGTCAAGGGATTTGCGGCGCAGGAGCAGGCCGTGCTGCTGGGCGTCACCAACGCGCGCGCCAAGGTCGGCAGCATCCAGGCGACGCCCGAGCTGATCAACGATCCGCAGGCGTTCGAGAAGTTCGCACAGGCCCAGGGCGAACTGAGCTCGGCGCTGTCCAGATTGCTGGTCGTGGTGGAGCGCTATCCGGAGCTGAAGTCCGACGCCAACTTCCGCGACCTCCAGGCCCAGCTCGAGGGCACCGAAAACCGCATCGCCGTCGCCCGCAACCGGTATATCAAGGCCGTGCAGGACTACAACGTCACCGTGCGGTCCTTCCCCTCCAATTTCACCGCCAAACTGTTCGGCTACACGACGAAGCCGAATTTCTCGGTGGAGAACGAGCGCGAAATCGCCGAGCCGCCGAAGGTCGATTTCGGCACGCCTAAGCCCGAGGCCGCGACGCCGGACAGCACGACTTCGGAAACGCGCCAGTGACGTGATGAACGCGATCCGGGCCGCGCTGCTTCTCGCTCTCTGCTCGTTCGTCGCCGGCGCCGATGTGCCGGTGCCGGCGCTCGCTGCGCGCGTCACGGACCAGACGGGCACACTGACCGAGGCGCAGAAAGCGGCGTTGGAACAAACCTTGAAGGCGTTCGAGGAGCGCAAAGGCAGCCAGATCGCCGTCCTGATCGTGCCCACCACCGCCCCCGAGACGATCGAACAATACGGTGTCCGGGTCGCGTCGGAGTGGAAGCTCGGACGCAAGAATGTGGACGATGGGGCGCTTCTGCTGGTCGCGAAGAATGACCGCGCGCTGCGGATCGAGGTCGGCTATGGCCTGGAGGGCGCGCTCACCGACGCTACGAGCAAACGCATCATCAGCGAGACCATCCTGCCGCACTTTCGCGCGGGCGACTTCCATGAGGGCATCGTCGCGGGCGTGGACAGCATGATCCGCGTCATCGATGGCGAACCGCTACCGGCACCCGCACCGCCGTCGCGGGGCTGGGGCGAGCGGAACTTCGGACACTGGCTGCCGATCCTGTTCGTGCTGGTGTTCGTCGGCGGCGCAATATTGCGCACCGCCCTCGGGCGATTCCCCGGCGCGCTGGTCACGGGCGCCGCTGTCGGCTCGGTCGCGTGGCTGCTGGCCAAGGTGCTGCTCATCGGCGTGTTCGCAGGCGTCGTCGCATTCGTCTTCACGCTCATCGGCGGCGGCATGGGCCCGCGCGGCGGCTGGTACAACGGCGGTCGCCGCGGCGGCGGATTCGGCGGCCTCGGCGGCGGGTGGAGCGGCGGAGGCTATCGGGGCGGCGGTTTCGGGGGCGGAGGCGGCTTCAGCGGGGGCGGCGGCGGATTCGGCGGCGGCGGCGCGTCGGGCCGGTGGTGACCATGAAGGTCGGACGCCTGGTGCGGCATCTAACGACGCTGGAGTGGCAGGTCAGGCGGGCGTTTCCCGCAGCCGCACTGGCGGCAATCGAGCAGGCGATCGCGGCGAGTGAAGCCGCACACCGCGGTCAAATCTGCTTCGCGGTCGAAGGCGCGCTCGACAGCGCTGCGCTGCTCAGGAACCAGGCGGCCCGCGAGCGTGCGCTCGAAGTATTCTCGCATCTGCGCGTGTGGGACACGGAGCACAACAACGGCGTGCTCATCTACGTGCTGCTGGCGGACAGGGATGTGGAGATCGTCGCCGATCGGGGAATTCATCACGTGGTGGAAACGCAGGCTTGGGAAAAGATCTGCCACACCATGGAGCGGACATTCGGCGAGGGTAAGTACGCGGACGGCGTGGTGGCAGGAATCCGCGACGTGACGGAGGTTCTCGCCAAATATTTTCCCGCCACCGCAACCCGCCGCAACGAATTACCCGACAAACCTCACCTCTTGTGAGACTTCACGACAGCCTATCCGCACCGTTTCCGGGGTGAAGTTATCCACAGTTTATGGCCTGATTTGATTAACCAGGCCCCCCTTACACTGTGGGTAACTTCGCCCCCGGAAACGGCGCCTACAAGCCTTCCATTCTTCTCGGGTCTCGCGTTCCGTCGCGCTATTTCGGCTGCGGCACGATCCGGATGTAAGGCCGCGGCGCCTTCCATCCCTGCGGGTAAATCTTCTTCGCCTCTTCCTCCGAAACCGAGCCCGCGATGATCACGTCCTCGCCCTGCTTCCAGTTCACCGGCGTCGCCACGCGATGCTTGGCCGTCAGTTGCAGCGAGTCGATCACGCGCAGCACCTCGTCGAAGTTGCGGCCCGTGGTCATCGGGTAGGCGATGATGAGCTTGATCTTCTTGTCCGGCCCGATCACCAGCACGTTGCGCACCGTCTGGTTGTCCGCGGCGGTGCGGCCCTCCGAGCTTCCCGGCGTTTCCGCGGGCAGCATGCCGTAGAGCTTGGAGACCTGCAGGTCCGTGTCGCCGATTATCGGATAGTTGGGCGCATGGCCCTGCGTCTCCTTGATGTCGTTGGCCCACTTGGCGTGGTTGGACACCGGATCGACGCTCAGGCCGATGATCTTGACGTTGCGCTTGTCGAACTCCGGCTTGAGCCTGGCCATGTAGCCAAGCTCGGTGGTGCAGACCGGCGTGAAATCCTTCGGATGGGAAAACAGCACCGCCCAGGAGTTGCCGATCCAGTCGTGGAAGCGCAGCCGGCCCTCGGTGGTGTCGACCTCGAAATCCGGTGCGGTATCGCCAATGCGCAACGTCATAAGTCACCTCTGTGTCATCGTCATCGGGTCGCGTGAGACGCCGAGTGTAGAGCAGTTTCGCGGCGACGGACTATCGCGTTTGGTTCGGCCGGCCCTGCCCGCGGTTATGGCGACGCAATGCCCGGCCGGCGCATGGCGCCGGCCTTGCGGGGCGAGCCTGCCGGGAAGGACGGACTAAGCTGCCCGCGCGACGGGCGTGCTCTCATCCTTCACGACGAAGCCCAGGATCAGCGCGACCACCGCGATCGCCACATGGAGCCAGGTGTCGGCGGTGTTGTTCGAGATCAGTCCCAGCAGCATGCCGTCGCCGGATACGAACCCGAGCACCGCAACGATCGCGTACACGATGCCGAAGATGCGAAAGTACATGCGCGCGTAAGCCGTGCTCGTCAACCCGGCCCACAACGCGACTGCGCCCGACAGCAGATGCACTACATTGTGCGCGGCGTTGACATGGAAGATGCCCAGCAGCATCTGATCATTCGTGACGCCGGGTACGAACCCCAGCACACCGACCAGAAGAAAGACCACGCCGAACACGATCGCCAGTGTTTTCAGCATATGACCCCCAAGAGTTGATGTTGTTGTTATGGGCAATGTCATCGACAGCGCACAGCCTATGCCCGCCCGAGGGCCGCATGCAAGCTGCTGCGGTGCGGCAACGTCCGGGGTCCGCGGTCCTGACGTCGAGACAGCCGCGATCATCACTTCCTTGTGCTTAAAACGTAAAAAATTACGAACGGTTCCGAATAACCACGGTCGCCATCGGTGCGATCGACGCTGATATCCTGCGCCTGCCCAGGAAGCGGTGCCTCGCCAACGCGGGCAATGAGGTTAGCGAGGGGCATCGAGCGCGAGGCGAACTATCAAGTCGCCGTTGTTGTTATATTCGCGCGCAATCCCCGGGCACTCCCGGAACACAACAGCAACGAAGGGGAATGGGCAATGACGAAACGCATCAGGTGGATCGCGGTCCTGGTCGCGGCAATCGCCGCCGGCAGCACACTTTCGGCAGCTACGAGTACCTCCACCGCAAGCCCTCCCCCTCGCGACAAGGCCGCCATCGAAGCGGTGCTCTCGGCCCAGGAGAAAGCCTGGAACGCCGGCGACCTCGATGCTTTCTTCGAGGGCTACTGGCGCTCGGAGGAGCTGACGTACGCCGGCGCCGATGGAGTGTCGCGTGGCTGGAACGCCGTGCACGAGCGCTTCAAGAAGAAGTATGCGACACCGCAAGCGCGCGGCAAGCTGGAGTTTTCCGGTCTGGAATTGCGCTCCCTGGGTCCCGACGCCGCCTTTGTACTGGGCCGCTGGCACCTGACCCGCGAAGCCGGCGACGTCGGCGGGGTTTTCTCGGTCATCTTCCAGCGCTTCCCGGAAGGCTGGAAGATCATCCACGACCACACGACGGGCGTCGCGGTCAAAGCCAACGCCGGTTGAGTCTTCCGCCCCGACGGGAGGCGATGGTAGTATTCGCGTCCCTTTTTTCAGGGCGTCCTTCCGGGCAGTTAGCTCAGCGGTAGAGCACAGCCTTCACACGGCTGGGGTCACAGGTTCAATCCCTGTACTGCCCACCAATTAAGTCTTCGAAGACGGCATTACTTAGCCGCGCGAATGCGTATTTCATCGCCATCGTGCTCGACCGATAAGGCGTTGATGCGCTCCAGAAACAACAGCAGCGACTGCGGCGCGTCGACATCGAACACCGGAGGTCGGCAATGCTGGAATCCTCCAGCCGGATCTGCGCCTTGCGGTTGTAGCGGTTGAATTCCGCTGCGATATCTTCCAGCGTGTCTTCCTTGAAATACAGCCGCCGCTGCTGCCAAGCCGTGACGCGGGCGCTGTTCAGCGGCGCAACGGCCGACCTGTTTCCGCCGCGTGAAATTTCCATCTCCCGGCCGGCGCGCAGTTCGACAGGCGGATCTTTTTTCTTCACACGTTCGGTGATGCTGACCGCGCCGTCGAGCACCGCGACGCGGGTTGCATCGGGCCGCCGATCGACGTTGAACTGCGTGCCCAAGACACGAATGACGGCGCTATCGGTGCGCACGAGAAATGGACGCTGCGCATCGCGCTGCACCGTAAACAGGGCCTCGCCGCCGAGCAGTTCGACCCCGCGTTCGCCCTCGTTGAAATGAACTTTGAGGCGCGAGGCGGTATTCAAAAGAACACTCGAGCCGTCCGGTAAACTCACGGCGCGCAGTTCACCCACGGCCGTCGAGTATCCGTACCAGGCCGGATAGGTACCGAGCAGTACTCCGACCAGTGCGAACAGCAGTCCGGCGACAAGGCCGAATGCAATGCGGCGGCGTACTCGGTGTGGCTCGCGTACCGGCGTGCCGGCTTGTACGGCGAGCGCCGCTGACAGGGCCACGACGTTAGTTCTATCGGCTGGCGCACACGGCGCTGGAACGCGCAGCGACCGGCTCGCCTCCCCGACTTGCATATCGAACTCGGCCATCATGAAGAATTGTTCGAGATGGCGCGGCGACTCCATCAGCCAGTCTGCCAGCTCCGCCTGCCGGCGCGCATCGAGTCCATCGAGCTCCGCCACCCACATCGCAGCCTGCTCGGTAATGTGGTCGTGCTGCGCGCGGGTGCTCATCGGGGTCTCCACAGGGATGAGACGGGACGCTCCTGCCCCATGGTTCTCAGAATGCTCAATGCCCGCGCCACGTACTTCTTGACGGTATGAACGGACAGGTTCAGCTCTCGAGCGGCGGCTGCATATGACAGTCCATCTCTTTTCGTCAACAGCAGCACATCGCGCAGCGTCGGGTTTAGCTTCTCCAGCGCCGCGGCCAGCTCGCGCCGCGTCGCCAGCTCCTCTTCCGGCTGTTCAACGGCCGTATGCGTGGGCCGCTCGTTCCACTGCTCCACCACGCCCGAATCGAACGTCACGGGCTGACGTCGGGCGCGCCGCCGGAATTCGCGCGCCACGTTGGCCGCGACGGTAAAGAAATACGCCGGGCAGTTGGCCGCGAGCTCGACGACTTATCTCGACCAGAGCAAGGAGCAGAGGAACTTCGGCTATCGCGTCTTCATCGGCGCAAGCCTCACGCCCCCACCGCAACCCTTCGATGTGTTGAAGCCTTACTACACCCGCGATGCCGACATTCTGACCGAGGAGCTGCGCCTGAGCTCGACCGAACCGGACGGCGTGCAATGGACGGTCGGCGGGTTCTACCGCAAGGCGCGCATCGTCAACTACAACACTTTCTACTTTGCCTTGCCTGGAGCGCCGGGAACACCCCTGCCCGCGCTCATCGCCGCTCCGAACAAACTGGAATCCGAGTCGGGCGCTGTGTTTGGCGATGCGAATTATCAATTTGCCGGCAGGCTCACGCTTGGCGCCGGAATCCGCTACTACGAGGATGACCAGGAATACACCACGACGACCTTTCAGATCGGCACCTTCAAGTCCACCAATCCTCGTGTCTATGCGCAGTACAAGCTGACCGGCGAAGCCAACCTGTACACCAGCGCCGCGAAGGGCTTCCGCAGCGGCGGTTTCAACGCATTGAACCAGCCCCGGTACGATCCGGAGCACGTATGGACGTACGAGTTGGGGACGAAATTCTCGGCGTTGCAAGGCCGGCTGAGCGCCGACGTTGCCGTGTACTACAGCGACTATGGCGACTATCAGATCAGCGGTTTCCTCCCGCCGCCTGCGCCGCCGATCAATATCATCAGCAATGCGGGCGATGCGCGCATCAGAGGCATCGAGGCTGCGCTGACGTGGCGCCCGTCGCCACAGTGGCTGCTGGCGGTGAATGGCAACTATCTGAAAAGCGAGTTCGTCAAGATCGATACGCTGCCGGCTGCCAGTGGCCTGCCGTCATCGCCCTATGTGGTCGGCGATTCTCTGGACCTTTTTCCGAAGTACCGGTACACCGTTTCCGCTCAGCGCGACTTCATGTTGGGCGGCAAAGCAGGTTCAGCCAGGCTCGATTATAACGAACAGGGACGCATGAGCTCCAAGAGCCGTTCGGCGGGCCCGTGGTACTTCGCCGAGTCGGACATCATCAACCTGGTGAATCTCGATGTGAGCCTGCAGTGGAGCGAGCATCTCTCGCTCAGCGTCTTCGGACAGAACCTGCTCAATGACCGGGGTTATCTCGATCCGCTGGCTCTCGAGCAGACGGCAGCGCGCATGCGGCCGAGAACGTATGGGGTGGGGTTTGGCTTTTCATTCTAGGAATAAACACAGTACTCGCGTGCTCGCCGACATAGGCCGCCACATAGGCGAAAAACACGCGCCGGGCAGAGAATATGTCTCCGCAATCAAACAGTCGTGGCGAGTTCTATGGAGGCAGCCGCACGCTCGACCATGGTGCGCGTGCCGTGTCCGGGATTGGCCACTTTCCGCGTTCTGACGAGAGACTTCTCCTCCAGCACACCGACGTCGCGTCTCACTGCCGACGCGTCACGTGCCAGCGCCTTGGCCAGCGCATTGAGGGCCACGGGCCCGGTGGAAATCTCCTTCAGCAACCTGATACGCGCGGGGGTGACAACTTCGAGAAAATCGGCGGGATCTCCGAAGGAGATCCGTAGAATTGGCTTGAGGGCTTTGCCCCGGTCAAGCCTGCGTGCGTCGCGCCGCATGCGGTGAAAGAAGTCCTCCATCGATTCAACGCCAATATGCGCAGTTCGCACGAACTTAGACTTCACCGGTTTCGAGGTACCGCCTGACCTCCGCTTCGAAGCGTGTTTCGATGCTTTCATAAGATTCGAACTCCACGGGCTCCACCGCGCCCAGACGGTGCCGGTGATGAAAGCCATGGGCGTTGTCATATCCCAGGACGCGACCATTATCGACGCCGCTACGGATATCGATCAGCGACAGCGAGTATCGTGCCACCCTTCCGCCGCGATAGAAGTCGGTCTGGACTCTGACAATCAACCCGAATTTCCGACCCTTCGGATAGAACTCCTCGCGAACCGATTTCGCGGGATCGAGCATGTCCTTTGCCGATCGTTCTATCATGATGTCGATGAAAATACCAGAAAGGATTTTAGTAGTCCTAGCTGACTCGGAAGGCGCAACAACACCGGCGATGACGAGCAAAATGCCATAAGCGGGTAACGCCCGCCCCTACCATGCGCGTAAGGACGGGCGGATTTGCTTACTGCAGCCGGCTCTGACGTCGGAGGACCGAACCAATTGGACTCCAATGCATTAAATAGCGCTTCAAGTTCGAATTTAACCAGACCCGGTTCGGATCAATTTTTGGTGCCGAACTCAGAGGACGGACGCGCCTATCTGTGGTCAACGAGGCGCACGGCTCCTCGCGGGAGGACGCCGAAGAGCTCGGAGCGCAATGTTCGTTTGTTGCACGGAGAGGCCACTTTTAAAGTAGCGCGTGATGGCAGCCGCTCATTCCGGGTACATACGGCCAAGGCGATCGTGGCTGTTTTACGGATGATTTTCGGCTACCATCCGCAGCCGCACCCTTGCGGGCAGGGGTCGCAGTTCGAGCAAAAGGCAGTACTGCCCCACCCACCCGATCGTGGGCACCGAACATCCTCGCCAGAGGAGCAGGCCCACAGGCAGCGGATAGCGTGACCGTAGTCAACTGCATTGCCGATCTGCGTGAGCGGGCTCGCCGCCGCGTGCCGCGGGCGATCTTCGAGTATGCCGATCGCGGCTCGTACGACGAGGTCACCCTGCGGCGCAATCGCGCCGACTTCGAGCGGCTGGAGTTTCGCCAGCGGGTGATGGTCGATCTCACCAGGACGTCGGTAGCCACCACGGTGCTCGGCGAGCCCTGGTCCATGCCGGTCGGGATCGCACCGACCGGCTTGACGGGTTTGTTCCATCGCGACGGCGAGATCCACGGGGCCCGTGCGGCCGAGCAAACCGGCGTGCCGTTCACGCTGAGCACGATGTCGATCTGTTCGATCGAGGACGTACGCGCGGCGGTGACGCGGCCCTTCTGGTTCCAGCTCTACCTCATGCGCGACCGGGGATTCAACCAGGAGCTGATCGCGCGCGCGCAGGCGGCCGGTTGCAGCGCGCTGGTACTCACGCTGGACCTCAGCGTACAAGGCGTGCGCCGCCGCGACGCCAAGAACGGGCTCAGCATCCCGCCGAGGCTGACGGTGCGCAATGCGCTGGACATCGCTTCCAAGCCGCGCTGGGCTCTTGGCGTGCTCATGGGCAAGCGCCGCACGTTTGGAAATCTGGCGGCGCGCATGAAGGGGACGGAGGGCGTCAAGACGCTCTCCCAATGGATCGTGTCGCAGTTCGATGCTTCGATCACCTGGCGCGACATCGACTGGGTGCGCTCGCTCTGGCCGGGCAAGCTCATCCTGAAGGGCATTTGCGACCCCGAAGACGCGCGGCTGGCGCTCGCGACCGGCGCCGATGCCATCGTCGTTTCCAATCACGGCGGACGCCAGCTCGATGGCGCGCCCTCCTCCATCTCGGTGCTGCCCGAAATCGCCGCTGTGGCGGCGGGTCGATACGAGGTGCTGTTCGATGGCGGGGTGCAATCGGGGCAGGACGTTCTAAAAGCGCTGGCGTGCGGCGCGCGCGCGTGCCTCATCGGCAAGACATTCCTGTACTCATTGGCGGCCGGCGGGGAGGCCGGCGTCCGCCAGGCTCTCGGCATCCTCCGCGCCGAGCTCGAAGTCAGCATGGGGCTGACGGGCGTGACCGACGTGCGCAACGTCGATCGCAGCATCCTGCGCAGGACCTGATCGCGGCACACCGATGGGACAGGCAGATTCTCAGCACCATGCCGCCGAGGACCCGGCGGCGCTCATCGCGGCCCTGAAAAAGATCGTCGGCAATGCGCACGTCCTGACGGATCCGAGAGCCACCTACCCGTTCCGCACCGGGATCCGCTTCGGCAGCGGCAAGGCGCTGGCCGTCGTCCGCCCGAGAACGCTCGTCGAACAATGGCGAGTGCTCAACGCCTGTGTCGCAGCCAGCAAGATCGTGCTCATGCAGGCGGCCAACACCGGCCTGACCGGCGGCTCGACGCCCGCGGGCGATGACTACGATCGCGACATCGTCATTGTCAACACGCTGCGCATGGCGAAGGTTTTCGTGATCGAGGAAGGACGGCAGGTGATCTGCCTGCCGGGCACCTCGCTCTACCAGCTGGAAGAGACGCTGGAGCCTTACGGCCGCGATCCGCATTCGGTGATCGGCTCCTCGTGCATCGGCGCATCCGTCATGGGCGGCATCAGCAACAATTCCGGCGGCGCGCTCATCAAGCGCGGTCCCGCCTACACGCAGATGGCTTTGTTCGCCCGGCTGGATGCCGACGGCCGCTTGCACCTCGTCAATCATCTCGGCGTGAAGCTCGGCGAGGAGCCGGAGCAGATCCTCGGCCGGCTCGATCGCGGCGAGCTGGGTCCGGCCGACATCGAGCACGATCCGACGCGCAGCTGCTCCGACGGCGACTACGCGCGGCGCGTGCGCGACATCGACTCGGACGTGCCGGGGCGCTTCAATGCCGACCGCCGTCGTTTGTTCGAGGCCTCGGGCAGCGCGGGCCGGCTTGCGTTGTTCGCCGTGCGGCTCGATACCTTCCCGAAGGACAAGGAAACGCGGGTGTTCTACATCGGCACGAGCGATCCGGCCGAGCTTACGGCGCTCCGCCGCCACATCCTGGCCCGCTTCGAGAATCTGCCGATCGCCGCCGAATATATCCACCGCGACATGTTCGATACCGCCGCCGTTTACGGCAAGGATATGTTCCTCGCGATCGAGCTTCTGGGCACCCGGCGGCTGCCGGGTCTGTTCAGGCTCCGGCGGCGGTTCGATGTGTTCACCTCGCAACTGGGCCTGCACTGGCTGTCGAGCGACCGGCTGCTGCAGGGTCTGAGCCGTTTGTTTCCGGAGCACCTGCCGGCGCGCATGAAGACCTATCGCGACCGGTTCGAGCATCACCTGATCCTGAAGACGGCCGGGCCCGGCATCGAGGAAGCCGCCAACTACCTGCGGGCCACGTTTCCCTCGGCCACGGGCGAGTTCTTCGAATGCACCGCCGAGGAGGCGCGCAAGGCCTTCCTGCATCGCTTCGTCGCAGCGGGCGCGGCGATGCGCTATCGGGCGATCCACGCGCGCGAGGTGGAGGACATCGTGGCAATCGACGTCGCCCTGAGATTGAACGATCGCGACTGGCGCGAGGTGCTACCGCCCGACGTGCGCAGCCAGATGCATCTGGCGCTCTACTACGGGCATTTCTTCTGCCACGTCTTCCATCAAGACTACATCGTGCGCAAGGGCTGCGACACGACGGCGCTGAAGCTACGCCTCTGGGAGCTGCTCGACGAACGGCGCGCCGAGTATCCCGCGGAACACAATGTCGGCCATCTCTATCGCGCGAAGCCCGCGCAGATCGAGTTCTATCGCAGCCTCGATCCGTGCAATCAGTTCAATCCCGGCATCGGGCACACGTCGAAGCTGGCGCACTGGCGCGAGGAACCTACCTAGCGGTTTGCGCCGACCGCCGTTCGAAAGTCCGCCGTACCGACGCGGATCACCGTGAGCCCCATGGGCCACTGCATGACGTCGTAGCCTTTCAGCACCTGATCGACGACCGGCGGGGGGACCTTTCTCGGCGGCGCACCCGGCGGATCGGGGACGTTCTGCGGCCAGCCGGCATACACGCGCCCGCCGTGAGCGGCTATGCCGATGTAGTCCCCGAGGCTCGCCTCCTTTGGATCCAGCAGCGTATCTTCCCAACTGTAGTTGACAAAGGTACGCCCGCCGTCCGTCGAGCGCGCCAGCGTGACCGTCGGACGCAGGTTCTTGGGATCGTTGCGGCGATCGTAGAAGACAACATATACCGATCCATCCGTGCGATCGACGCTCATCCAATGCATCAACTGATCCTTGCCGTTGGACTTTGGATCGTTATTGACCCGCACCGGCTGCGTCCACGTCCGCCCCCGATCGTCGGAGCTGGCCGCCAGCACGTCGGCATCGCCGCTGCCATAGTCGCCCCATACGACGAATACGCGCCCGCGCGCATCGACGTCAACTATCGGCCACATGCACGCGCGCGGAAAATCGGGTCCTTTGCACGGCCCTTTGGATCGGGCTCGCGCAATCGGACGAAGCCCTTCGAACGTCTGGCCGCCATCGCGGGATGAGTTCAGCGCGAGGTCATAACCTTCCTTGCCGATCAGCGCGTACACCATGTACAGCGTGCCGTCCGGCGCCACCGCCAGCGTGTGCGCCACCGGTGCAGGACTCTTGCTGATGGCTTTCGGCGCAGTCCACGTCTTCCCATCGTCCGTCGAGCGCACCACGATCATCTCATTGGTCATGTGGGACCAATCGCCGCTGCGGTCGGTCAGGTTCCGGTCCCACGCGGCGTACAAAGTGCCGGCGTGGGGGCTCGTCGGCGTGTTGTCGGCAATGATGTTGGGGAAATGCTCCCGCACCGTGTCCTTCTCGCCCGGACGTTCCACCAGCGCGATGGGCGCGCTCCATGTCCGTCCTCCGTCCAGCGAGCGGCGCACATACTCCCCGCGGCGCGTCGAAGTCGTCTCGTCCAGCGTCAGCATGACCAGGAACGCATGGCCGTGCAGATCGAATGTCACCGTGGCATCGAGGGAGCGCAGATATTTCTCGTGCGCGACGTTGGTGGCGGCGCCCCACGTCTTCCCTCCGTCGGCGGACCATGTCACATACACCCTCACCGGCACGCCCGGATGATGGTCCGAGCCCTCCTCGCTCGCCTGATGGTAGGAAACGATCACTTGCCGCGGGTCGCGCGGATTGACGGCGACCGAGGTTTCCTGCGGCTTGTCGAGCGGCCCGCGCGGCACGTTCCCCACGCGCACACCGGGCGGACGAGGCAGCTCCTTCTGCTGTGCCGGGACCTCAGTCGCCAGACAAACAGCCGAAATCGCCGTGGCAACGGTCAACACCGATCGACAAACAGCTCTGAGGTGGGCCATACGTGCCTCTATCGCTCCGCTTTAGCGTTCCGAAAATCCGCAATCCCGATCCGAATCGCCGCAGGCCCCGACGGCCACGCCAGCAATCCGTAGCCTTGCAGCAATTTGTCCGTTATGGGCTTGGGAGCCTTCTGGGGCGCGCTGCGCGGGTCGGCGGGCAGATTCTCCGGCCACCCGGCGTAGACACGTCCACCGCCGGCGGCGATTCCGATGTAGTCGCCGAGACTCGCCTCCATCGGATCGAGCGTCTTGCCGCTCCACGCATAGTTTACAAACGTGCGGCCACCGTCCGTGGACCGCGCCAGCGTGACCGTGGGCTTCAGGTTCTTCGCATCGCCCCGCCGATCGAAGAAGACCACGTACGCCGATCCATCCGAACGATCGACGCTCATCCAATGCATGAGCTGGTCCTTGCCGTTGCCTGCAGGATCGCTGTTGACGCGTACGGGCTGCGTCCACGTGCGCCCCCGGTCATCCGACGTCGCGGCCATGATGTCCCCGTCGCCGTTGCGATAGTCGGTCCAGGCGACGAACACGCGCCCGCGCGCATCGACGTCGACGCTCGGAAACATGCAGGCGCGCGGAAAATCCGGTCCCTTGCAGGCGCCTTTCGACTTGGCGTGTGTCACGGTGCGGCCGGCCTCAAAGGTCTGGCCGCCGTCGAGGGAAGCGGCGAGCGTAATCTCGTAATCCTCCGTCCCAAGGAACGCACGCGCCAGGTAGACCGTGCCGTCAGGAGCGACCGTAAGATTGTGGCCCGCGGCGCTCGGGTTCTTGCTGACCACCGACGGCGCGGACCACGTCTTCCCGTCGTCCGTCGAACGGACGAACACCATCTCGCTGCGCGTATGCTGCCAATCGCCGTTGCCGAACGGTATGTTCCGGTCCCATATCACGTAAACGTTGCCTGCATGAGGACTGGTTGGCGTGTTGTCGACGGTGATGTTGGGGAAATGCTCGCGAACGGTGTCTTTCCCGCCCGGGCGCGCGATCAGCTCGATCGGAGCGCTCCACGTCCGTCCGCCGTCGAGCGAGCGGCGCACGTATTCGCCGCGGCGGGTCGAGCTGATCTCATCCAGCGTCAACATGACGAGAAACGCGTGGCCGTGCAGGTCGAACGCAACGGCGGCGTCGAGTGAACGCAGATAGTCCTTGTGCGTGGTATCCGCAGCGACGGCCCATGTTTGTCCGCCGTCCGCCGACCACGCCACGTGCAAGTTGACGGCCACGCCGGGATGATGATCGGAGCCTTCGCCGTCCGCCTGATGATAGGAAACGACGACCTGCCTGGGATCGCGCGGATTGACGGCGACCGAAACTTCCTGAGGCTTGTCGGCCGGAGCCCGGGGCAGCGTCGCCACGTGTGCGCCGGGCGGGCGCGGCAATCCTTCCGCCTGCTGCGCCGGCGCTTCCGGCGAAGCACCGCCAAGCGCAATCGCACCAACCAGCAAAGCAGCCGTCTTCCCCGTGCTTTTGCGTTTCGGTGGCATGTATCTCTCCACTGAGCTTGGTTGCTGCGTACTCGGCACGATAGGGACCGGTACCTTTGCCGACAACAATGTCGCCTCAGAAGCTGTAGCCCAGCTGCAATCCAATCGTGCGCGGCCGCAGGCGGTAGCCGATGAACTCGCTCGGCCTGAAATTACCCCGGCTGGTGAAGGCGTCCTCGTTGGTCACGTTGCGAACATAGAGGTCGATATCGACTTTGTCGAGCGACAGGCGTGCCGAAGCGTCGAGCTTCACGTAGGAGTCGGTATTGGTATTTGGCACTGCGGGAAGAGCTATGGAAAAGTCACCGACGTAAATCGCGTCGGCGCGCACCGATACGGGGTGGCCCGCCACATTGAATCCGTACTCCAGCCCGAGGTTGCCGTTGATCTTCGGCGTGCCCGGCAGCCGGTCACCGGCGACGAATCCCTGGGCCGGCACGTCGCTGGTAAGCCGCGCATTGATCCAGGAGCCGCCGATGTCGAACCTCAAAGCATTGGTGAGGCGGTAGTTCACCTGCACCTCCGCGCCTTCTGAGCGCGCCTCGCCGGCATTGACGAGATAGATCGCGAAGCACGGCGGGCGCTCGGTCACGGGAATGCCGGTCCAGTCCACGCGAAACACCGCAGCATCGACGGTCAGGCGCCGACCCAGGGCGGAGAATTTCCCGCCAAGCTCGTAGCTGTCCACGGAGTCGGGACCAACGCTGCCGGTCGATTCAAGAGTCGTATTGGTTCCATCGATGAGGCCATCGCCATCGAGATCGCACTGCGCGGCGATCGCGCGCGCCTGCGGCTTGCCCATGCGAAAGCCCTGCGCCCAGCCTGCATAGAGGAGCGCGTTGTCGGCCGGCTGATAGCTCAGATTGGCGCGGAAGGTGGTACCGGAGGCATCGCCTTCGTCTCTCCGGGGCGCTCCGCCGAACGCGCCCCGGGTATCCTTCTGGCGAAAGGTGCGATCGTAGCTGTACGCGCGCACGCCGCCGGACAGCGTGAATCCGGGCAGGAATTTCCACGACACTTCGCCGAAAGCGGCCCGCTGCCGGATGTCGTTCACCTGCAGATTACCGCCCAGATCGCGCACGCCTGGAACGATGCTGGTCGCGGGATTACCGTCCCAGTACGAGCTGAAATAGTACCGGTCGTCGATCTTCTCGCCGTAGAGGCCGGCTAGGAAATCCCACGCCCCGCCGAGCTTGGTCGCCAGCCGGATCTCGCCGGTGTGCTTGCGATGAGGGGTGGTGCCGCCGGCGGAGAGGGACCACAGCGGCGGACCAAAGATGGTGTACGGGATCGCCAGGGTCGACTCGCCGCGCACATAGGAATAAGTGGCAAGCAGGTCGGCCCAACCCATGTCGTATTCCGTCACCAGGTTCGCAATGTCGATCTTATGGTCGTAGACCCCCGCAGTTTGTCCGCGAAAGACCAGCTCCGGCGCCACCCTGAGTATCGCCTGCTGGTAGTTGCCGATCGTCTGCAGCGGCCAGCCATCCGTCTCGTTCTTCTGGGAGAGATAGTTGAGGGTAAAGCGCAGCGAATCGGTCGCCTGAAAGAGCAACGACGCACGCGCGCCGGACGAATAAGCGGCGCCCACTTCCTCTTCATCGGTCGCGAATGCCTGCACGCCGAGCGGCACAACCACCGCCGATTGGAACGCGGGATCGGAGCCGGCGCGATTGCGGTAGTAGCCGCTGTCCGAAAATGCGTAGGCCACCGCACGCAGCGCCAGTTTGTTTGCAATGAGCGGCACGTTGCCGACCGCCTGGAACTGATAGTTCTCCCCGCCCGTGCCCGAAGTCGCCGAGTAGCCAGCGCCGAATTTGCCTTCGAAGCGATCGAGCTTCGGCGCGACCGGAATCGTGCGCACCGCTCCGCCCATGGATGAGCTGCCGAACGCGGTGCCCTGCGGTCCGCGCAGCACCTCCACCCGCTCGATGTCGACCAGCTTGATGTCGGTGTTGGAGCCGCCGTGCATGCCGCCCGAGCCGGTGGTGGGCGTCTCGCCAAAGAAGGTGCCGGTCGTGGTGCCTGCAAAGAAGCCCTGAGCGTAAACATTGGTCTCGACGCCGCGGATGACGATGGCCTGTCCGCCGTACGCGTCCGTCTGGTTGGCGCCCGGGATGCCGCGCAGGTAATCCTCGGCATGTACAAGCCCGCGCCGATTGATGTCATCGGCGGTCAGTACCGCGATGCTGATCGGTACGTTCTGAAGATTCTCGCTGCGCTTGCGGGCGGTAACGATGACCTCGTCGAGTTTCGTCTCGGCGCTCTCCGCGCCCTTCTCCGCTGCCGCCTCCTGCGCGCCAGATGTCTTGCCGCTGACGTCACCCACGCGCGCCATGCGAATCCGGTTGGCGAAATCGACGCCTTCCTGATCGTGAGCGCCATCAGGCTGGACCTGGCTCGTTTGTGGCGGCTCGCTTGCGCGCGGATCGGTGGCCGAGATCACCATCACCGTCTTGTCGTCGAGGAAGCGGTGCTTGAGTCCCGTGCCGATCAGCAGGCGCGTAAAAACTTCGTCGAGCGTCAGGCTCGCTTTCAATGCCGGCGCCTCCCGGCCCTCCACGAGCGGCGGATCGAACAGGATATTCGTGCTCGTCTGGCTGCCGACCGCTCGCAGCGAAGCCGCCAGCGGCTGCGAAGGCAGATCGAACTTGGCGAGCGTCTGCGCCCGCGGCGCCGACGCCACTGCCAGGACGGCGGCGATTCCCAACAGACAACCGAGCAAACGGATTTTTTTCGTCATCGGCATCCCCCCGGCCGGCGGCTGACTAGTGGTCGAATGCCGGTCCTACTAGTTAGACGGATGGGGTTGCGAAATCCTCAGCGGCCGCGCTGCCCCGACGGCGCCGCAAACAACCGGGCGGGCGCGTCATGATGATGTCGCTCGCCAATTCTCCTGACGCCGACTTCATAGTTGCGTATCCGGAGCGCGGCTCCTACTCACGGAGTTCGATAGTTGACACCGCGGCCTTACTTCGGGTGCGCTCCGGACAGCACGATCCGGCGCGACTCATGGTCGACCTGCAGGTGATAGGTCTCGGCCACGGCCTGCGCGAACCGCACGGAATCGCCGGCGCGGAAGATGCCGCTGACGCGGATCTCGGCGACCTGCGGCCCTTCGATCGCCAGCTTCACGCCGCTGTAGCGATTCATTTCATCCGCGGCCTCTCGCAGCGTGGTCTTGTCCAGCACCACCTCGCCGCGGCGCCATGCCGTCACCTTTTCCAGCGCGGGCCGGTCCACGCGGGACGGTTGATCGTCGATGAAGGTGACGCGCTGCCCGGGCACCAGGATTTCCGCTGCGCCATCCCCGCGGCCCGCACCACTACTCACATCCTGCATCTCTCGCGGACTGACTTGAACTTTGCCTTCCATCAGCGTGACGGATAGCCGGTGCCGATCGCGCCGCACGGAGAACGCCGTGCCAAGAGCAAGGACCTCCCGATCGCCGACCGACACGATGAACGGACGCTTCGGATCATGCGTCACGTCGAACATTGCTTCGCCTTCGGTGAGCTGTACGCGGCGATGGTCCGCGTTGAACCGCACGACCAGATGCGTCGCGGTGTTCAGCGAGATATGCGTGCCGTCTTCGAGCGTGAGCATGCGCTGCTCGCCCACGCCGGTCGATACGACCGAGGTTCCATGATTCAGATAGAACAGCGCTGCCATGCCGGCGGCAGCCAAAGCCGCCGCCGACGCGAGCATCGGTCCCGACAGCATTCGCTTTCGCCAGCTCACCCCGCGTCGCGTCGCAAACGCAGGTCCACGATGCGTGATGCGCGGAAAAACGTTTGCCGGGATCGCGCCCCCGATATCCCAGGCTTCCGTGGCCAGCTCGAACGCCTGGGCATGCGCCGCGTCGGCCTCGAGCCAGCGCCTGAAGCCCGCGTCCAGCGTCCGGGAGCGCGCGGAACTGTGCAGGCGGGCAACCCAGGCAGCGGCTTCCGCGCGCACGGCAGGGGAAAGTGAGGAAGTTTGCGGGCTCATTTGCGTTCCACCACATCCATGAGCGCCAGCACGGCGCGCGCAATGTGCTTCTCGACCGCGCTGACGCTGATGCCGAATTCCTGCGCGATCTGCCGGCAGCCGTAGCCCTCCAGGCGATGCATGAGAAAGGCTTCCCGCGTGCGCGCGTTGAGCGAATCGAGCACGGTCCCTACTTGAAGAAGACGTTCCTGGCTGGCCAGATCCTCATCCGGCGTGGGCCGCAGGTCCACCAGCGCAAGCTCCTCCGGCGGCTCTTCGACATACAGGTCGTGGTGCTGCTTGCGATGCAGATCGATCGCCAGATTCAACACGGTGCGCTTGAGGAAGGCCTCCTGCTGTGGCACCTCCTGCGACTGGCAGAATACATGCAGACGCAGGAAGGCCTCCTGGATCAGGTCTTCCGCGTCTTCACGCGACTGGCCGCCGCGGCGCAGAAAGTCCCGCAAGTGGCGGATGCGCTGCTTGATGGAGTCCATGGCGGCGGAAAGATCGCACGGATCGCGCCGCTTTCGCCAGCCGTTTGTGCATCCCTGCCTGCAATCCGGGGGCGCGCGCCGATGCCGCAGGAGAATGGTGAGGATTACGCCCCGTCATCCGTCTTTACGAACAACGGCCGGCATTTCATTTTTCGCCGCTCTCTCGTATCGGCCGCGCTATAGTGCTCGAGGTCCTGCTTCCGGCCCCCCGGTCGCAAACAAAAAGTCGAAGGAGCTCGAATGAAGAACCCGCGATTCCTGGGAACAGCTCTCCTGATCCTCAGCTCGGCGCTCGCCCAGGGCGCGACGCCCGCTCCGGCCGACAAGGTCGCCGACTTCGGCGGCGTCAAACTGCACTATCAGACCGTCGGCACCGGATCCAAGGCCTTAGTCCTGGTTCACGGCTGGACATGCAGCACCGAGTTCTGGAAGCAGAGCATCGGCGCATTCCCCGGCTACCGCGTCATTGCCGTCGACCTGCCCGGACACGGTCAAAGCGACAAGCCGCATGTCGACTACACGATGGATTACTTCGCCCGCGGCGTCGAAGCCGTAATGCGCGACGCAAAGATCGACAAAGCAGTGCTCGCCGGCCACAGCATGGGCACTTCCGTCATCCAGCGCTTCTATCGCCTCTACCCTCAGCGCACCCTTGGCCTCGTGTTCGTCGACGGCCTCCCCTGGATGGACATCAAGAAGGAAGAGCTAGAGCAGATCCAAAAGCCCTATCGCATCAACTATCGAGACGCCGCCACGCAAAACGTCGATCACATGCTCGTGCCAATCCACGATGAGCAGCTCAAACAGGAAATCCGCTCCGCAATGCTCGCCACCCCCGACCACGTAGGCGCAGGCGCAATCGACGGCTCAATCGCCGGGCTTCTGCAGGAGCGGCAGCTAATGGCGCACAAGATCACCGTTCCCGTCCTCGCCATCCTCGCAGACTCCGGCCCCTGGAAACCCACCACCGAGGCCATGGTCCGCTCCGCCGCCCCGCGCCTGGACTACCGGATATGGCCCGGCGTCAGCCACTTCCTGATGATGGAGAAGCCGACCGAATTCAACGCCACCGTCAACGATTTCATCGTCAAGAACAAGCTGCTCTGACACGCAGCGAGTCAAAGAAGAATCTGCTACTGCCCTCTACTCACAAGGTCCGACCGCCACTCGCGCAGGCTCTGGGTGGGAGATACCCACAATTTTCCGTTCAGCCGTGCCGTGTCTGCCCTGGCCTTTGTTGGCGAACAGCTCCAAAGATTTTAGTCACCATACTTTCGCCGGTTCTTGAAAATTGTGGGTATCTCCCACCCAGAGCCTGCGCCCCGCCATCTTGCGCCGGCGCTATTTTCTTTCACGTCCAACGAACATCGAGCGCGCTGCATGCCCTGCTTCGGTCAGCCACCCGATGGCTCCCCTCATCCCGCATCCTTAGCCTGCTCATGCAACCACCGAATCACCGCCTGCATCCCCGGCCGATGCGCCAGCTCCCTCGGATACACCAGCCAGTACTTCGTCGGACTCCTGATCCTTTGTTTGAACGGCGTAACCAGCTGCCCCGATTCCAGCAAATCCTTGATGAGTGACGAGCGCCCCATCGCCACCCCCTGATCGTTCTGCGCCGCCCCGATGGACATGTTCGCCAGGCTGAAGAACTGCCCCTGCGTGCTGTCCACGTTGTTGACCCCCACCTCGTGCAGCCAGTGCCGCCATTCCGCGTCCTCGTTGGCGCCCGCCCACGCGTGCGCGTCATGCAGTAGCACGCACCGCGCAAGGTCTTTGGGTTTCTTTAGAAAGTCGTGCTCCGCGAGATACCGCGGGCTGCAGACCGGGATCAGGAACTCGTCCATGAGCGGCTCCGAATGCAGCGCCGGAAGCTTGCCCTTGGTCGCCTCGATCGCGAGATCGAACTCCCGCCGCGCCGGATCGAAGTAGCCGTAGGCCGCCGTGATGAACAGCGTGATGTTCGGATGATGAGCGTAGAACTCGCCCAGGCGCGGCACCAGCCAGTGAAGCGCGAACGACGGCCCGACACGCACGCGGATGTCGATCTTCGAGCGGGCTGCGGAAATGGCCTTGGCTTCCTGCTCGATGTCCTCCAGCGCGTGCTCGACCACGACCGCGAAGCGCTGGCCCTCCTCCGTCAGCGTGATCTGCCGCGGCAGACGGTAGAAGAGCTTGCAGCCCAGGGCCCGTTCCAGATGCTTGATCTGCTGGCTCACCGCGCCCTGGGTCACGTGCAGCTCGATGGCGGCCTGTTTGAAGCTGAGCAACCGCGCCGCCGCCTCGAAGAACCGCAGCGACGCTAAAGTCGAGGAATTCAAGAACATACGGCCGACAAGTATACAGAACCGCAGGGCGCACGGACGTGCCCCGCTGCTGCAGTGGCGCGCGATCGGGCAAAGTCGCTACCGGCATCCCTCGGCAACGGGTCCCTGTGGTGCTCCCGGCTTTGGCTTCCTGCGTCGGCCTACCTCGTCCATCCCCGGCGTAGTCGGACAGGGAGCCCGATCCTCGCTTTTTACAACCCGTCGTCGGATTCGATCGACAACGTCATCATGCTGGGGTCGTCGTCGGACCAGGCTTTATTCCATTCGATGCCCTTGTAGTCGGGCAGCTCCCAATAGAACTTGCCGCGCGGGCGGTTGTAGTTGCCGATCTCGTTCATGCTGAGCGAGTCGTAGAGCCGGCCGTTCACCATCGTGTAGCGCACGGTGTTGGTGTTGCGGATGTTCTCGAGCGGATTGGCGTCCAGCACGATGACGTCCGCCAGCTTGCCGACTTCGAGCGTGCCGATCTGCTTGTCGAGCCCGATGGTTTTGGCCCCGTTGATCGTCGCCGTACGCAGCAACCGGTAGTTGCTCCACCCGCCTTCCGCGAGCAGCCACAGCTCCCAGTGCAGATCGAGCCCCTGCATTTCTCCGTGGCCGCCGGCATTGACGGTCACGCCGGCGTCATCGAGCTTCTTGAGGGAGCGTGCAACGGATCGGAAGCCGATGTCCCACATTTCCTCCGCCTGGTGCACGCTCAGCATGCCGCGAACGTAAGGCGGCTGGGCCATCGCGCCGCCCATCGGACTGTAGGTGCTCAGCGTGTTCTGCACGTATGTCTTGATCTTCGGATCGTCCCACGGACGGGTTGTCTGGTACATGTAGTTCTCACCGAACAGCTCTCCCGACGTGACCACCAGCGTCGGCGTCACGGACGTGCTGCTGTGCGCAAGCAGCTGCACGAAATCGTCGTAGTAGGTGGCCATCGGGCTGTTGTGCTCCAGGCTCATGTGGCCGTCGAGAATCATGCTCAGACCGTTGAAGAAGTGCAGCTCGCCTTCCGGAGTCACCATCAGGCCGGCCTCCCGCGCGGCCTTGATCAGCTGCTGGCGCTGGCTGCGCATGGGCTGCATGTAACTCTTGATCACCCAGGCGCCGAGGGCCTTCTTGCGTGCGATCAGATCGCGCGCGTCCTGCAAGTTTGCGATCGGCACATACAGCGAGTTGCCTTCGAGGCCGTAAACGTTGTCGCCGGCGTTGATGAAGCGCGGGCCCACCATGCGGCCGGCCAGGTTCATCTCGCCGATCGCGAAGGAAGGCTGGTCGCGCGTCGCCGGATCGAAGTCCGTCGTGATGCCGAAGGCGAGCGCGGCATAGTGGCTGGGATGCTTCTGCGGCGACAAGCCCCGCGCGAACAAGCCGAGATGGCCGTGCATGTCGATCATTCCGGGCATCAGGGTCTTGCCGGCAACGTCGATGACCTTGGCGCCCGCAGGCACCTGAACCCGGCCCGCCTCACCAATCGCAGTGATCTTGTTGCCCGTCGCGACCAGCGTGCCTTTCTCGATCACCTGGTCGCCCTGCATCGTGATGATTCTTCCATTCGTGAAAGCCACCACACCGGTCGGCTTGTCGACCGTCGCCTGCAGGCCGATATGCACGCCGCGGCCCTGCCCGATCGGCGGCGCGCCGAGTTGTTTCCTGACCGGCGCGCTGAACAGCTCTTCACCCAGAAGCCAATGCGCCGTGTTCGAATCCGCCGACCAGGTGAGATCGTAGCCGGCCTGCTGCGTGAGGGCCGCCACGGGCACGTCCTTCATCTTCGAATTCACGGGCATCGGCGCGCCGGTCTCGCGATAAGGGACGACGAAATACTTGAAGTGCTCGCGAAAGGCGAGCCAGCGCCGATCCGGACTCAGGCGAAAGTCGGTGGCATCCAGCGCACGCACATGCACGCGCGGCTCCAACCCGTCCAGCCGCACGCTCTTGAGCTCGTACGTCGCCTCCTTGGTCGGCGCGGCCAGCGTGATGCCGTAATAGATGCGCGCACCGTCCGGAGAGAACTGCGGCTCGCGCCCCTCCTCGATCACGAAGTGCGCTTCACCGCCTTCGAGCGCCACCCAGTAGACGCCGGGCGTCGCCTCGAATCCGCCCATCATGTGCGTGCCCTTCTGCACGATGTAGGTCAGCCGCCGGCCATCGGGCGAAAACATGGGCGTGCGAACGGGCGCTCTGCTTTGCACGATCGTGCGGGACTTGCCGCCTTTGACGCTGACCACGCGCAGCGACCCCCCGCGCTCGTCCTCCCAGCCGACGTAGGCGAGCCACTGCCCGTCCGGGGAGAACGCGGGCTCGAACTCCAGGGCGCTGTCCTGGGTCAGCCGCTGCGGCTTGCCGTCCGGCAAGCTTTTCTTCCACAGCTGACCGAGCGCATTGAACGCGACGGTCTTGCCGTCCGGAGCCATCGCGATCTGGCGGATCGCCCGGACGGTGAAGGTATCCGGCGACAAATTGTTCTCGAAGCGCGGCGCCTGCGTCAGCCGGTGATGCGCGCGCGCCTTGAACGGGATTTCCACCGCCGACACCTGGTCCGCATCGACCTTCATCAGCTTTCCCTTCCCCCAGATGGCGATGTGGCGGCCGTCGGGAAACCAGCTGAACTGCGGATAGTAGCCATAGCGCGCGAGGCCCAGCTGTCCATCGCGATCGAGATCGTCGAATACCGGCCGCTGCTCGCCGCTGCGGCCGTCGTAAACAAACAAGACCGTCTTCGCCTTCACGCGCCTCACGAAAGCGATGCGCTTGCCGTCCGGCGAGATCTCCGGGGTGGTGGCGCTGCCGAAGCCGCCGAGGATCTGCTTGATCTCTCCGCTCGCCAGATCGCGCCGTTTGATGACGAAATTGATCTGGTTGGGATTGCGGAACAGCGAGCCCGTGGTCAGCAGCATGACGTCTTCACTGTAGTAGACGGACGCGCCGTCGGGCGAGAACACCGCCTCGTGCACCGCCTTCTTGGTCGGCGGACTGGGCACGAGCACCCTGCCCTCGCCGCCGTCGAGATAAAACATCCAGACTTCCGGCGCTTCAGTCAGATGCCGCGTCCGGCTGTAGCTCTTCTGCGCGATCACGTATGCGCCATCGGGCGCCCAGGCGGGATTGCTCAGCTTGTCTATGGTCTCGTGCGTAATCTGGCGCGGGCTGGCGCCGTTGGCATCGGCGATCCAGAGGTTGTCCCCGCCGCTGGCGTCGCTCAGGAAGAGGATTTTCCTGCCGTCCGGGCTGAAGCGCGGCTGACGCTGCATGGCCGGGCCGCCGGCGACCACGGTCGCCTCACCGCCGCCGGCGGGCAGCGTATAGATGTCGCCGAGCATGTCGAATACCAGCGTCCTGCCGTCGGGGCTCACGTCCACGCTCATCCAGGTGCCTTCGCTCACCGTGAACTCCGCATCGGTGCCCGGCTCACCGGTGTTGGCCACATCCCAGTCCGCGCCGGCCGCCACGCCGAACACGCCCGTCAGGAACAGAGCAGGAATCAACCGGAGCCTCGTATGCATTCGCGCCTCCAATGAGCCAACGGCCGGGACGGCCTCTATTCAGTAGATGCAGGGAGCGTAAAAAACCTCACCTTTATCAGGGCTGCGCCGTCAACAGCTTGCGGGTCGGCAGCGCGGCCCGGTCGACGACCGCGCCTTCCTTCATGATGAGGCTGACGCTGCGATAATTGGCCGCGCTTTGCAGCGGATTCCTGTCCAGGATGAGCAGGTCCGCCAGCTTGCCCTTCTCCAGGGTGCCCAGGTCCTTGTCCACCTTGTAGGCCTTGGCGATATTGCGGGTCGCGGCGAGCAGCCCGTCCATGGGCTTCATGCCCATCTGCTCGACGGCCAGCAGCCAGTTGAAATGACCATCGCCGAGGATGAGCAGATTCTCATCCGGCGGATAGGCGCTCTTCCAGAAAGCGCTGTTCACGGTGGCGGGACCGAAAACGCCGGCATCGGTCGAGAGCAGGATGACGGCACCCGAACGGATCAGCGCGCGCTGGTTGAGTTCCTCGTTCGAAGGGGTTTTCTCGCCCGATTTCTCCCGCCTCCATGCGCGAGCCTTGTCGGTGCCCGGCAGAATGGCGCACGCGACGCGCCGTTCTACGAGCAAGGCCATCGTCTCGGCAGGAATGGGCTGCAAGCCCGTGACTTCGCAATGCTGCAGCAGATCGACCCCCGCCTGTATCGCGAGATAAAGACCTTCGGGAGAGCTTGTGTGGGTCTGGGCCGTGATGCCCGCGCGATGAGCCTCTTCGACGATGACCTGCTGCACGCGCGGCGAGAACGCGACGTATTGAGCGCTGGAACGGCCGCTGTGATTGGTGGCCAGGTACTTCACGAAATCCACGCCTTTTCCCAGGTATGCACGGATCTCGTCCCGCACCTGCTCCGGCGTCATGAATGTCAGCTCCGGTCCGACGTTCTCCTGCCATTCGGCATCGATGCGATCGGCAAAAGCGCCAAATCCGGGCTGGCTGCGATCCACGAGGGGCTTGCCGTTGAATGTTTGTCCCCAGGAATCCTCCGAATAAGGCCCACCCATGCCGACGATGTTGCCCGCCAGGTAAATCCTCGCGCCTGACTCACGGCCCGAATTGATGGCGTCGCGGGCTTTGACCAGCGCCGCGCGCGGTCCCCATGAATCGAAGACGGTCGTAACGCCGCCGCGCAGCGCGAGTTGCGCGGCCTCGATGACGAGCTCGTCGAGTTGGTGCTCGAACCGAATGAGGTTGAACGGGACGTTGTCCAGCACCAGATGCACGTTGGCATCCATCAGTCCGGGGATGACGTATTTGCCCGCGGCCGCGATCTTTGTCGCCTGGCCGGGAATCGCGGTGGACTTGCCGCCCACGGCGGCGATCCGTTTGCCCTCGACCATGACCACGCCGTTCTCGATCGGCGCACCGCCGTTGCCGTCGATAATGGTGGCTCCCACGATGGCGATCGGCTGGGCGCAGACACCGGCGGATATGAGGAGCAGACCGGGTAGAACGAGGAGCGGGTTCATCAGGCGCGGCATAGCTCTGGTCCCCCTTGTCCGGCAGCGGCGTGCCGTAAAGGGGCGAGCTTACCACGCAGCCTGATCAGAAGGTTTTCGAGGGGCACCGGGTTCAGTCTGCGCGGCTGAATGGACGATTCGTGTCCGCCGATTGGCTGGCGGGCGCTCAGGAAAGGAACGGCACGTAAGAAGCTTCTTCCTCCACGGGCGCAGGCGGCCGGGTGAGGGCGGGCGCTCGCGGCAGCGCCGCGCGGTCGACCACAGCTCCGTCCTTGAGAATCGCATGGATACTGCGATAGTTCGCGGCCGCCTGCAGTGGATTTTTGTCGAGGATGAGCAGATCCGCGATCTTGCCGGGCTCCACAGTCCCCAGATCGCCCGCCTTGCCATAGGCCACGGCGATCTCGCGCGTCGCGGCCTGCAGCATCCTCATCGGCTCGCAGCCTTTTTCCTCCATCGCTTTGAACCACCCGAAGTGGCCTTCGCCCAGGTTGTACAGTCCGCCCGCTTCGGGCAGCATCAGTTCTCCCCACATTTTCTGCCACGATGGATCGGCCATCGTCTCTGCCGCCACGACGGCCCCGTCGTTGGCCAGCAGCAGCCGCGCGCCGCAGCGCATGAGGTTGCGGGTATTGATGTCCGCGACCGCCCAGACCGTACGCACCATGTCGGAAGAATTCTTCGCCTGCCAGGCGAGTCCTCTGTCGGTCATAGGAAAGATCACCGCGCCCGTATCGCGCTCGACGAATTGGGCCAGAGTCGTCTCCGGAATCGCGGTGGGTCCCGTGAGGTTACAGTGCGTGATGAGATCGCAGCCGGCTTCGAGCGCGATACGCAGGCCTTCCACCGACATCGTGTGCGCTTGTGCCGAAAGACCGGCACGATGCGCCTCCTCCACGATGGCCTTTTGCACCGGCGGAGAGAACGCCAGGAATGCCCCGGGACGATGATCGTTGGCGGCGTACTTGAGGAAATCGATACCTTTGGCGACATAGGCACGAACCTGCTGCGCGACTTCGTCAGGCGTCTGCCACATCAGATGCCGGCCAACGTTCTCGACCCAGATCGAATTGATCCGCTTGGCATACGCGGCGCCGGCAACTTTGCCGGCCCCGGCGTCGAAGTCCTCCGAGAAAGGCCCGTCGAACCCGATGATATTGCCCGCGCAGAAGATACGGCTGCCCGGCAATTCGCCGCGATTGATCCGGTCGCGCACCGCCATCAAGAACCGGCGCGGGCCCGCGGTGTCGAACACCGTGGTCAAGCCGTTCTTGAGCGCGACTTGCGCAGCTTCCGCGATCAGCTCTTCGAAGCGGCCCCAATATCGCATGAGACTTTGCGGGAACGCGGCCAGGAGATGAACGTTGGCGTTCATGAGGCCGGGGATGATGTATCGGCCCTCTGCGTTCATGACACGCGCCCCCGACGGGACGCCCAGCACGCCCGCAGGGCCGATGGCCTTGATCCTTCCGCGCTCGATCAGGATCGACTGGTTCGCACGGGGTCCGGCGCCCGTTCCGTCGATGAGCGCTGCCCCGCAGATCAACAGGGGTGCAGCGCCTGCTTTCTGCCTCACTGGATGCGGGCGTTTGTCCGGTTTCCCTGCTCGCTCGACCGATGCCCCTTCCTCGAGGCTGCGAGCCCCTCGCGAAAGAGCGGTGACGGCGATACCCGCAGTGAGCGCCTGGGTGATGAACCTTCGACGAGTAGTCATGGTAGATCCGCAGTAAGGCCGCTTCCGCGGGTCGGACAGGGCCGCGCGCCGGAAACGGGCAGGTACCGCTGCCGGGCGTCAGAATCTCATCGTCGCCGTCAGGCCGATCGTGCGCGGCTGTTGTATGGCGACCTGCGCGAAACCGAGTGCCGATTCCGACAACTGGCCGCGCTCATCGAGGAGATTGTGAACATAGAGTTGCAGGTCGAGCGGTCCGAGCACGGCGCCGGTACGCACGTCCACGGTCGTGTATTCCGGCAGGCGGTAGCCGGCGGGACCCAATTGCTGTTTGCGATCGGACACGTAGCGCACGGTCGCTCCCACGACGGGCCGTAACGGGCTTGGAGAGAGAACGAAATCAGCGCTCAGGCTGCCCATTACGTCGGGAACATTCGGCAGTTGCTCGCCTTCCACCCCACCCAGATCGGGGAAGGCATTCGACAAGTGCGCGTCCATGTAAGCGAACGCACCCGTCACGACGATTCGGTCGATGAGACGGAACGTCAATGCCAACTCGGCACCCTCGACGGCCGCGCCCCCCGGAGCATTGGTCCTCACGCTGATGCCATTGCGTCGAGCGGTGATCAGAATATCGCGCCAGTCGATGTAATAAGCGGCGAGATCGACCCCTAAAGTCCGCCCCGCGGTTTCAGTTTTGATGCCCGCTTCGTAGCTGCGCAGCGTATCGGCGTCGAATGTCGGCGGCGCCATGGGCTGCCCGGTCACCGGATCGTTCAGAACGATGTTCGGGCCTCCGGGCCGGTAACCGGTCGCGAACCGCAGATAGCCGGTCGTGCGATCGCTGAAATGATACCGCGCGTTGGCCAGATACGTGAGGACACTGTCGGTCGCGCTGCGCTTCGGACGGGATTGGCCCAGCAGTCCGGACGCAATCTGCGTGGTTGTCTGCTCGTTGCGCGCGTAGCGAACGCCACCGGTCATATCGAACTTCCGCGTGAAGTGATAGGTGATATCCCCGAAAGCGGCAAGATCCTGGTAGCGGGATGGATTGGAGTACGTAAAGAGATCGTTCGTCGCCGGTCGACCCGCCAGATCGCGTGGATCGAGCACCTGAGCCTGCTCGGCCGTCTCACGCGTATAAAATCCTCCGACCAGCCATTCGAGCGCCGCCGCGCCGCTCGAGGCGAGCCGGATCTCCTGGGCGAACTTGTTGACACTCACTTCAGCAAAGGTGCCAACCGCACCGTACGAGCGGCTGCCGAATGCGGGCGTTGCGAACAAGGGTACATATAGTGCGGATGCGTCGAGCCGCAGGCCGGTTCTCGCCGTCTGGTAGCTGGAGATGGACGTCAGCGCGGCAGTCCCCAGGTCGTACGACACCGTTGCGCTCATCAGGCGGTAACGCTGATCGAATGGCTCGGCATAAGGCCGGCTGTGCTCCAGACTGGATGTGATCGGCACGCCCGCCAGCGTGTAGTTGGCCGTTCCCAATCCATCGCGTGCAATGTCCTGCGCATAACCGGTGATCCGGACCGAGAGTGCCTCGGTGGGCGTCAACAGCACGTCTACCCTGCCGCCATAAATGTCCGAGCGATTGACGTCCTTTCGATCCAAAGCGAGGTTGTCGATATATCCGCCATCGCGGAACTCGAAGCCGCTGACCCGCAGCGCGCTTTTGCCCGTCACGATCGGAATGTTGACCGCCGCGCCGGCATTGAAGCTCACCCCGCCGTGCTGCGTGGTGGCGACACCCGTTCTCGCGTTTCCACCGAAGGTTTCCGTATCCGGGCGCGTGCTGACGTACTTGATGAGACCACCTATCGCAGCGGCGCCGTACAGCGTGCCTTGCGGGCCGCGCAACACTTCGATTCGATCCAGATCGAACAGTCCGGCATCGAGGGTCAGTGGTCCGGCCACCGTAAACGTGCTGCTGGAACCGTAAGGCACGTCATCGAGGTAGATTGCGACGGTGGGACTGAGATCGGTACCGGCAGTCACGCCGCGCAGATTGATTTGCGTGTAGCCGGCACCGGCGGTAGTGAACGCCAGACCGGGTATCGTGCCCGCAAAGTCGCGAAACTGTGCGGCCCCCATGCGCGTGAGCTCATCGCCGGACAGCACGGTGACCGATTGCGGAGCGTCAACGAGCCGCTCGGTGCGCTTTTGGGCAGTCACGAGTATTTCCTGGAGCCCCTCAGCGGCGCCCTCGTCCTCCCGAGCCCGCGGCGAGGTACCGGTATCGTTCGCCACACCAGGCTGGGAGATGAGCCGCGCGTCAGACCGGCTCAGCCGGATCGAATCGCCGGATGACGCATTCGAGGCGGACGGATCGGATTCGATGCCGATGACGTTCTCGCCGACGATGTGGAAGCGCAGGGTCGTACCTTCCAGGAGCCTGGTGATGGCCTCCTCTACAGACATCTTGCCGCGCACACCTTTGGTGTCCTGCCGATCGGCGACGAGTCCCGGCATGAGCACCTGGATTTCGGCCTGGTGCGAGAACTGCAGGAGCGCCGTGGAGACCTTCTGCGGAGCGATATCGACTTTCACCGAGCGCTCCAGACTCCGGCTCTGCGCGCGGGCATCGCTGCCCATGAATCCGAGCATCGCGATCGCCAACGTGATCGCGCTTGCGACACACCGAATCTTCGTTACTTTCCCGGCTGACGACATAACCCCTCCGCTTGCTGTCGGTCGCGACCGTTGCGCCGATCGCGTGGCCAATGGCCGATAGAGAGACAAGCGAGCCGGTCGTTCAGGCAATCTCCCGGGTCAGTATCAATCGCGACTCGACAGCACCCTGCCGGAGTCCCCGCGCGGCCGCACTTCGACTGCGAACACGCGCGGCAGGGCTTGGATCCAGGCATCGGTCTGTCCTGTAAACACCGTTCCCGAGAAGAGGATCGCGCCCGCCGCTTCGTCGGCGATGACCACGGGATGCGCGGAATAGCGGTTGATGTCGGCGATCACTGCAGCAAGGGGTTCGTTGAGATATTCGAGCCGGCCTTCTTGCCAGGCCAGCGCGCGAGCGGCGTCGACCGGCGCCCTATGGACCTCGCTGGACCTGGAGTCGAACACCAATTGTTGTCCGGCGATGGCCTGGATCTCTTCGCTGCCGTTGCGGACAGCCACGGCGCCTTCGGTCACTGCTACTACAGTGCGCGAATCCGCGCGGCGGATGTTGAAGGCCGTTCCGACTGCCCTGACCTGCAAGTCTCCCACCTGCACGATGAATGGGCGCGCAGGATCTTTGGAGACCGAAAAGTAGGCTTCGCCGCTCTGCATCTCCAGCCGGCGTTCCTGTGACGTGAACGCGACCTGGATGCGGGACTTGGCGGCCAGCTGCACGGTTGATCCGTCGGATAGCTCTTGTTTCCGGGCAAACGCCGAATCGGGCCCCCGCGAGGGCAACAAACCCAGCCCTATCACCGCTGCAATAGAAGCGGCCGCTGCAAAAGATGCACCCATCCATGCGAGCGCATGACGGCGCGCCGGCATGCGCATCGGGCTCGCCGGTCCCTCTGCACGCGGCGCAGAATCCAGAAGCTCGGCCACGTCTCCAGGATTCTCCGCAAGCTGGCCCGCCTCGCGCCAGAACGCCTGCATTTCCTCGAATGCCTCGCGGTGGCGCGGGTCCGCTTCGTACCACTGCAGCCATTCGGCGAGATGCTCTGGCGAGGCGTCGTCCTCGCGCAGTCGGAGCACCCACTCCCAGGCGACGGCGAGATCATCGATCCGCGACTGCAAAGCTTGCGCTTCGCTCATGACTTCACCTGCTTCTTCGCTTCCGCAGCAGACAAGCCGCTCACGCGCAGCTTGCAGTACAAGCCGGCCTGCGTGAGGTAGTGGCGCACCATGCGCTTCTGCACCCCGAGCTCGCGGGCAATCTCTTCATGGCTCCATTCGCGAAAGCGATGCAGAACGAACGCCCTGCGGCACTTGGGCGACAGCTCAAATAGCGCACGCCTGAACACCTTCAGCTCCTGGCTCGCCAGCACACGATGTTCCGGCGTCAAACGGTCGACGGGCTTGTCGGCGCTGTCGATCTGATCGAGGCGATCGCGGGTGCGACGCTGTTTGGCGCGGTTGATCGCGATGTTGGCCGCGGTCTTGAAGAGGTAGGACCGCAGGAAATTCACCGCGCCCGGCTGATGCAGCTGCAGGATCTGAACGTAGGCTTCCTGCGCAACCTCCTGCGCTTCCTGTTCGTCCCTGACGCGCATCATCAAAAACGCGCGCAGCGCACGGTTGTGCTCCTCGATCAACCGCGCCAGGGCCTCCGCATGCGCAGAGCGTTCCGAGCTGCCCGCCGGTCCCGCGGCGGTTTGCAGGGAGGACGGTGAAGCGGACGTCTGTTGCGGCCCCGAGGTCATGGAATCGATCGCTGGTACCCGGCTTTCCTATAAGACAATCGAGAGGCGTGAGCAGGCAACCCGGAAGCGGTCAGTGGAGCGTGGCGATCCTTTCTATAAGGAGTGTGCGCCGCAATAGAGACTCTAATAATTAGTCATTTAAATAGTCTACTCAGAGATCTTAAAAATTGTAAGTCATTAATTTTTAAGATATTAATATCGAATAAATTAGTCATTTATTTAGTCGTCTATTTCCGTAGAATGGGGAAATGCAAGCCCAGGATGACCCCATTCTCGCCCGGCTTCAGAGCGGAACCGCCTCGGCGGCCGAGCTCGCGCGGGCCCTGGGCGTCTCCCAGCCCGTAGTCTCACGCCGGCTCCGAAAGCTCATGCAAGAGCATGTGGTGCTGCGAATCGGCACCCGGCGCGGCGCGCGCTATGGCTCGAGACGCGAGATCGATGGCATCGGATCGCAATGGCCGTTGCGTCGAGTCGACCGCAACGCCGCGATTCACGATCTGGGCACCCTGCATTCATTGGCAGCAGACCAATACTTCTTCGAGCCCGCCGCCAGCGCGGCAAACTTTGAATGGGGCGGAGTCAGCGATGGGCTGCCCTACTTTCTCCAGGACCAGCGGCCCGGCGGCTTTCTCGGACGCGCAGTTCCAGCGCGCTATCCCGAGCTCAACCTCCCCCAGCGGGTGATCGACTGGACCGACGATCACTACCTGCGCTATCTGACCCAGCGCGGTTCCGACACGGTCGGCGATCTGATCCTCGGTGCAGTCGCGTTCGACGACTACCTGGCGAACCTGCCTCATCGACAGACAATTGCGGCTGCCGAAAGAGCCGCACGCTATCCGCAACTCGCCGATCAGGTGATGGCCGGCGGACTGCCCGGCTCATCCGCGCACGGCGAGCACCCGAAGTTCGCGGCCGTGATCGGGGATTCCTCAGGTCCGCGTCCGGTTCTCGTCAAATTCTCGCCTCCCGCCGGAACGGACATTGCACGGCGCTGGTCCGATTTGCTCATTGCAGAGCATCTCGCACACCGGGCACTGGGCGCGCACGGCGTCCCTGCATGCGAATCGCGCATCCTGCAGCTCGCCAACCGTACCTACTTGGAGATCGATCGATTCGACCGCGAGGCCACAGACGGGCGCATCGGCGTGTCTTCGCTGCTCGCCATCGACACCGCCCAATACGGCGCACTCGACGACTGGATTGCCTCGGCCACGCGGCTTCGCAGGGACAACCGCATAGATGCGCAGACTCTCGAGCACGTAACGCTCGCCGCGACGTTCGGCGCACTGATCGCAAACACCGATCGGCACTTCGGCAATCTGTCCTTCTACGACGACTACACCGGCCGTTTCCGGCTCGCACCCATCTACGACATGCTGCCGATGCTGTTTGCTCCGGAGCACGATCAGATCGTGGTCCGCAAGTTCTCGCCGCCGGGGCCGACTTCCGCGACGCTCAAAGTCTGGCCCCGCGCGCGCGAGCTTGCCGAAGGCTACTTTCGGAATCTCACGCAGGATCCGCGTACCAGTGATGGATTCAAATCCTTGTGCGCGGACTGCCTGCAGGCGCTCGCCGCCTTTCCGCGCGCGGGGGCCTATCGCTAGCGCGCGATAGACCGGAGCGCGCCGCTGACCGTCTACTTCTTCGCCGTGATGAGCGGCGCCAGCGGCAGCGGATCCCGATCGACGACCTTGCCGTCCTTGATCACCGCGCTGATCTTGCGGTAGTTGCGCGCGCTCTCCAGCGGATTGGCGTCGAGGATCACCATATCCGCGATTTTCCCCGCCTCGAGCGTGCCGAGGTTCGCATCCACCCGGTAGGCCTTGGCGATATTGCTCGTGGCCACCTTCAGGATCTCCATGCGGTCCATCCCTTCCTCTTCCAGCGCGACGACGGCATTGAAGTGGGCTTCGCCGATCTTGCGATCCGGGTCGACGACGTCGGCCTGGAGCGCGACCGGTTCCGGAAGAATGTCGGGATTGTTGAGGTACGCGTCGGTGGAAAGCAGCATCCGGACGCCCGCCTTGATCATGTTGCGGCGGTTGACCTTGCCTGATTTGTAGAACGCCACCAGGTCGGTGCCGCTCGGCGTCGGACCGGTCGAGTACTTCTCCATCGCATCGAGCCGCCGCTGCGTGAACGGGAGCACGGAGACGGCAACGTTCTTCTCGACCATCTCCCGGATGAGCTCCGGCGGCCAGATATTCGGGGGAATCGGCATTTCACCGTGCGTGATGATGTCGATGCCCGCCTCGATCGCCACGTGCATTTCTTCGGCCGAAGTGATGTGCGCCTGGACTGCCATGTTGGCGCGGTGTCCTTCATCGATGATCGCCTTCTGCACGCGCGGGGAGAAGAAAATCGTCGCACCGATGTCGCCCTGATACTTGAGGAAGTCGACGCCCTTGCCGATGTACTCGCGCACTGCGGCGCGCACCTGATCCGGGGTCATCAGCTGAAGCCTGCTTCCCACGCCCTGCGCGTAGCGCGCATCGATGCGCTCCTGCGTCCCCTTGCTCACGTTCTCCGTCGAGGACTTGATCAGGAAGTGCCCGGCAAACAGCCCATCGGAGCCGATGACGTTGCCGGCCAGATAGATGCGGCTGCCCTGCGCCTGTCCCGCATTGATCCTGTCGCGCGCTTTCATCGTCGCGGGCATCTGACCCCACGTGTCGAAGACCGTCGTCAGGCCGTTCTTCAGCGCAACCTGCGCCGACTCCACCACGATCTCGTCGAAGCGGTCCTCGAACCGGATCAGCGTCTCCACGTTGAGGTTGTGGGACAGGCTGAGGTGGACGTTGGCGTCCATCAACCCGGGGATCACATACTTGCCCCGCGCGTCGATCTTTTTGGCCGCGCCGGGAATTTTCACGCCCGGGGCGCGCCCGACCGAAGTGATGCGGCCGCCCTCGATGACGATGACGCCGTCGCTCACGGGGGCCCTGCCGGTCCCATCGATAATGGTGGCGCCGGTGATCGCCAGCGTCTGCGCGTCCGCCGGCGCGGTCAGCACCAGAGAGGCCACGAACAGGATCGATGCACACTGCATTCTTATGGACGGCATGGGTAATCCTCGAAGATCAAAGGCTTCTTGAGCGGCACTCTTCGTCCGCCCACTGGACTGTTCAGGCGGGGTTTAGTTCCGTACAGAGCTAAGACGAACGAACCCGGGCAAACGGGAATACCACAGGGTAGCCGGGGCGCTCAGGCATGCCGAGCAAGGGCAGCCGATGTCGAATGGCTGAGAAACGAACGGCGGAGTGTCGAGCCGGCTCCGTCTATGCCGCCCCCGGCCGGCCCTGCCCCGCCAGGAACGCATTGAGCGCGATCAGGCCGCTGCCGAGCTGGACCTTCACCAGGCGATCGCACTCGAAGACTTCGATCTGGCTCCAGTCGAAGTGGCCGGTCCGGTCTTTGATGGCGGCGCTGAAGATCGCCTCCATCCGCTCGATGGCGCTGCGCACCCCGGGCGTCTGGGAGGCAGCGCGCAGCATGCGCACGAACTGGAAGTTGATCGCGAGCAGCTTCAAGCCGTCGTTGACGATGCACACCTCGAATTTCTCGCGCTCCGTCATCGTGCGGCTGTACTTGGGATTGAACAGCGCATCGCGCGTGGAGTAGCGCGTGATCGGCATCCCCCCTTCGAACACCTTTTCCTGCGTCGGCACGACGTAGCCGGTGACGGCCCGATAGAACGGGTTGGCGGGATCGATATCCTGCTTGACCTTCTCCCACTCCTCGAGCATCGCCGTCGCGAGGAACTTGCCGTCGGCTTCCTCGCGCAGCTTGAACTGGCGCAAGTTCAATCCCGTATCCCGCTCCGATTCATTGCTCGGGTGGCGAAAGTAGCCCATTTCGGCCACGAAGGTCAGCGCCTCGGGTTTGATCTGGGCGAGATAGTCGAAGCTGCTGCCGCCGGCCTGCAGCACCTTTTCCGGATGCTCCATGGTCCGCGCCAGGAAATCATAGTGCTTCGTTACGGTGTAGTTCTCGACGATGCCGTCGTCGAACCTGGCCAGGAAATCGCTCCACTGCGGCTCGGCTCGCAACGGCATGCGCTGCTGCTCGCGCAAAGCATGGATCTGCCGGTAACACTGCCGGCCGAGATCGCGCGTGGCGTAGTAAAAGGCGCCGCCGGCGAAAGTGTTGTGCAGGGAAAAGAAGAAATCAGGCCGCACCGTGTCGAGCACGCGCTGCAGAACCTGGCCTTCCTGTGACGGCGGGTTCTTCATCGAAAGATTCTTGTAAGTCACCGGGAAGGACGTGTCCACCTGGTCGAGCCACGTCGGCAGGTAGAAGTTGCGCACGAAATTCTCGGGCGTGAACGGCTGCTGCGTCCATCCCTCGTTGAGGCGCGATGAGTCCGGGTCGATGCAGGGAACGATGTGCCATTCGACGCCCGCGCCCGTGAGCGCGCGGTGGCCTTGCTGCAACAGCGTCATGACGGCGAAGACGGTGAGGCTGCCGATGGTCTCGGGCGGATGCGGGCCGGCGACGAGAAGCGCTTTGACCGCGCCGCGCCCGAAGCGGACGTGGTGGACCGGCAGCCCGCCGCGGCTCTTTCCGGCAACCTCGACGACGAAGCGCTTGTCCGCGCGCAACCGCTCGACCAAGCCGTCGAGCCTGGCCACCGAGCAGAAGGTCTCGAAATGCGGCAGGTCGCGCAGGACCGATTGAACATCGATGGATGCGCTGCCGGCCTTCGCGACCGTGCTCACGCCGGGCGGGGCGGCGGTGGCGGCGTGCATCAAAGGAAGGGAGGCTGCGGCGACGACGCCCACGGTCGCCGTCTGTTTGATGAACTCACGACGGTTCGGCATTGCTTCGTCCGCTTATTCGAAGCTGTAGCCGAGCTGGAGGCCGACCGTACGCGGCTGCAACCGATAGCCATAGAACGGATTGCCCGTGCCGCTCAGGGCACCGCTGATTCCGCGCCAGGTGAACGCGTCATCGTTGGTCAGATTGCGCACGAACAATTCCACACTGAGCTGCCTGACGGCGACGCCCGCGCGCGCATCGACCTTGATGTAGTCTCCCGCCCGCGTGCCGGGCAGCTCCAGCAACTCGCCGTAGAAGGAGCCGGTGTAGAAAGAATCCGCCCGCACGAAGGTCTTGTATCCGGCCACGTTGAAATCGTACTGCACGCCGAAGTTGGCGCTCATCTTGGGCGAGCCGGGAAGACGGTCGCCCTCGAAAGCCGGCGGCGTCAGCCCCGCCGCATCTTTTGACAGCTTGGCGCGCGTGTAGCCGCCGCCAAAGTCGACCTTCAAGCCGTTCGCCACGATCACGCTGGCCTGCAACTCGATGCCGTCCGATGTCGCCGCACCGGCATTGGCGTTATAGCGGCAAATCGCTCCCGGCGGGGGCAGGACGCTGAACGGCATGTTGTCCCACTTGATGTGGTAGACCGCCGTATCGAGGGTCATGCGCCGGCCGAACAGCGCAAGCTTGGTGCCGAGCTCATAGTTGTCGAGCGAATCCGAATCCACATGCCGGGTCGATTCGATGGTCGTATCGGTGTTGTCCAGCAGCCCATCATTATCGGTGTCGCACAAGGTGCGGTTGACTCCGGCGTTGTCCGGCGGCCCCAGGCGAAAACCCTGGCTCCAGGACGCGTACAGCAGCGCGTCGGGGGTCGGCTTGTAGTTGAGGCTCGCCTTGAAGATGGAGTCATCGCCATCGCCGCGCGCGCGTGTCAGCGTGCCGCCGCCGAGCGGAGCGGCGAACACGTTACCGTCGCGATATTCCGATGCGGTCTTTTTGTAATCGAACAACCGCCCGCCGACGGCGGCGGTGATCTGATCCGTCAGGGCATAAGACAGCTCACCGAACACCGCGCGCTGCTCGGTGTGGCTGGGGTTGAGTAGATTTCCCGTCGGCGCGGTGGCCGGCGGATTGACGGGGAAAGCGCCCGGTGTGCCTGGCCACCAATAGATGGCGCCATATTCATTGTCGGTGTCCTCGTAGTACAAACCGCCGAGGAATTGCAGACGCCCGGGCAGATGGGACGCGATCCGCGCCTCCGCAACGAAGCGGCTGATACCGCTGCGTGTCGTCTGCGACAGGCCGACGCCATTCAGCGATGAAGAGTCCGCATAGACCGCGTCACTGTCGATCCAGGAAGCCACCGTGGTCAACGTGCCCCATCCCATATCGTAATTGAGCGCCGCATTGACGAGATCGACGTTCGTGTCGGCCACGTTCCCCGGCTCCCCGCGCACGCGTCCGCGCGGATCGACGGGGTAGCGGCTCTGCGTGAAAGCGCCGGCCGAGGCATAGGCAAACCCGTCCTGCTCGATCTTTTGTGTCAGATAGGTCGCCGAAAGATTCAGGTTCTCTGTGGGCTGCCAGAGGGCGGCGAGGCGCCCGCCTACCGTAACCATCCGGCCCACGTCGTCCCGGGTATAGCCCTGCACCAGGCTGCCGAAACCTCGAGCAACGGCGGCCGCGACCGCGGCGGGGTCATCGCCGACGATGTTCCGGTAGAAGCCGCTGTCATCGTAACGGTAGCCCACCGCCCGCACCGCGAGCCTGTCCGTCACGAGCGGCACGTTGACCATGCCTTGAACCATCGAGTTATCGCTCCCCGCGCCGCTGGTATTGGAGAACGATCCCGCCACTCGCGCATGCCATCCGTCCAGCTTCGGCTTCGCCGGGAGCAGGCGCAGCGCGCCGCCGATCGAAGCATCGCCGAAGGTGGTGCCCTGCGGACCGCGCAGCACCTCGATGCGCTCGAGGTCCACCGGACGCACGTCGATGCCGCCCTGGATGCCGCCCGCTCCGGTGATCGGTGTCTCGTCGAAGTAGGTCGCCACCGTGATGCCGCCGCCGCGCAGGCTCTCGAACTCGGGCGAAGTGGTGATGCCGCGGATGACGATCACGTTGCTCAGGTTGCCGTTGTTGACTTCGTTAGCTCCGGGAATCGAGCGCAGATAGTCCTCCATGCCGATGAGGCCGCGGCGCTCGATGTCCTGGTTGCCGATCACCGCGATGCTGATCGGAACATCCTGCAGACGCTCCGCGCGCTTCGTCGCGGTGACGATGACTTCCGAGATGTCCTGCCGGTCGGCATCGGCCGAAGCATTCTGCCCGTTCGCCGTGTTTTGTTGACCGGCCGCAGCGTTCGCAGCGGCCGAATCGGCCAGGCGCAACGCGCCACGCGGGTCGACTTTGTTTTCGCTCACGCCGGCGCCGTCGTGCAACCCGCTCTTCCCGCCCCCGCCACCCGTTGGTGAGATCGGCCGGATAGCCACCGTGTCGGCGTTTACGGTCTCGAATCTGAGATTGGTGCCCGCGAGGAGCCGTGTCAGCGCCTCATTGGCCGACAGCGTCCCCCGGACGCGCGAGGCGGTCTGCCCTTCCGCGATCTGCGCGTAGTAGACGACCTGGATGCCGGACTGCTCGGCAAAGGTCTGCAGCGCTTTGGACAGCGGCTGCGCGGGAATGTCCAGCCGATAGGTCTCGTCCCCCCGGGCCGCGCCCGCAACTAACAAGACGGCCGCCGCCAGGATTCGCAGTGCTTTCGTGTATCTCATGGGCATCCCCGTTGGGTACTTGGCGCGGACTTGCGTCCGCTTACTTCCCAAGAGACTGAGGCAGAGCCGATTTTGGCCACCACTCTCCGCGGCAATCGTTTCCGCCTGTGGCGCGCTCCGCGCTCACGGCCTGCTCAGCAGGATGCGCGAGCCCGCGCGCCGGGTCGCGCGAACGTCGCCGTGCTGGGTCAGGAAATCCACCAGCGCCAGGGGACGGCGCGCGTTGAACACGCCGCTCACGCGCGTGGCGGCGAGCTGCGGGTCCTCGATCGCAAGCTGCTCGCCGTTGTAACGGTTGAACTCGGCGACGACCGTGGCGAGCGGCTCATTCTCGAAGACCAGGCGCTGCTGGCGCCAGGAGACGGCGCGGCGCGGATCGACCGGCACCGCCTGCAACGTCGGTTTGTCCGCGGCGTCTGCATGACGGCGCACGAATGCACCCTCGCCCGCCTTCAGTTTCAAGGACGAATTCTCCGCGGAGTCTTCCTTGGAAGCCGGCGATGCGGGCGAGTCCTGCTCGACGGGACTCACGGCGACGAGGCCTTCGACGACGGTGACCGCCGTGCCGTTGGTCTTGCGATAGACATTGAATTGGGTGCCCAGCGCATGGATCACGGTATCGTCGCTGTGTACGCGGAACGGGCGCGAGGGATCTTTGGCGACCTGGAAATAGGCCTCGCCCGCGCGCAGATAGACGTCGCGCGACCCGCGGTCCATCCTGATCCGGATCCTGGACTGCGTGTTGAGGTCGAAGCTCGAGCCATCGGGCAGCACGACATGGCGCAGTTCCCCGCGCGCGGTGGAATAGGCGTTGGAATCGAGGCGCTCGATCAATCCCGGCCCGAACAAGACGCCCACCGCCAGCACGACTGCGGCCGCCGCGGCGAGCGCCGGGCGTCTCACGAGCCAACGGCGCGACGGCGATCCGGCCTCTTGTGCCCGCGCGGGGAGTTCCACCACGTTGGGCATGGCGCCGGCGAGCACCGCCCGCACATCACTCGAATCTTCCTTGGCCACACCGGCCATCGCCTGCCACGCACTCTCCGCCCGCAAGTACTCGCGGACATGCGTGGGGGAACGGCGGAGCCATTCCGAGAACGCTTTGCGATCGGCGGCCGAGAGCGCGCCGTCGTTGAGCTGCACGACCCAGTCGGCGGCCGCGTCACGAATGGCGCTGATTTCCCTGTCGGTTGCGGTCATGGCCGTCTCACTCCACTCCCCTTTCCCGCAGCAGCGAGTCGCGGCACACGGCAAGCCCGTGCCGCAAATGTTTCTTGACCATGCCGACGGACAGGCCCACGAAGCGCGCGATCTCCTGATAGGTCATATCGTCCCTGCGGTGCAGGAGCACGACGGCGCGGCAGGTGGGGCTGAGGGTAGAAAGTGCCCGGGAAAGCACACCCATTTCCTGCGCCTGGCGCACCTCGTCGAAAGGGCCGGGCGCCTCGGAGGCGCGCGTTTCGAGCGCTTCATCCGAGTGCATCGGCCGGTTATGGGCGCGCATGCGCCATTCGTAGGCCACATTGGCGGCGACCCGCAGCGCAAAAGACCGCGGATCGCGGATCAAGCCGACGTCGTTCACGCGGAGCAGGCGCAAGTAGACCTCCTGAGCGGCGTCTTCGGCGTCGGTTTCGGTGGGGACGCGGGGGGCCAGGTAGCGGAGCAGGCCTCGGCGCGAGTGGCGAAACAGGTCGCTCAACCACTTTTCTTTGGGGGAGGGCACGAGGGGACACTACTCCGGGGAGGGAGGAACGCAACTTCACTTGTATAAGAGACTGGGGGAGGCGGGATTTTGGCTACCAAAAAGGGAATGCAGGAGAGCCCGCGTGCGGGAACGCCGTCGCTACAGGCGGGGGCTCACATCGCCGGGGGTGGGTGGGGGTTGGCGTGCACGGCGGGGATATCCAGCGCGATGCGAGATGAGGGCCGCCGCCGGTGCCATGATCTGTAGGGAGTCGGGAAACAGCGCGAGCGGAGTGCCTCCGATTAGACGCGCCGCTACGGCGGCTTCGTGCCTTCGCTATGTTGCGCCCGCCGTGCACGCCAACCCCCACCCATCCCCGACGCTGTGAGCCTGTGGTGACGGGTAGTCCGTGTAAGAACAAAGAGACGTTGGTTAGACGGGTGGCTTAGCAGAGCGGGCGCTAGAAATAGAGCGCTCGGTAAACTCTCCGCGTGCCTAACATGGCTTGGACGCCGTGGCAGAACGCGATGGGCCAGACGGTGATGTGGCTTTCGCCGGGGAAGATCTCGCTCATCAGCGTCAGCCCGGGGATCGCGGCGTCCTTGAAGACCTTGGCCAGCCGCTCGAGGCTGCTGGTGAGGCGCCAGTTGGCGACGGCGGGCTCGGATTCCTCCTCGGCGCCGGCCGAGAGGTAGAGCTTGATGCCGTCGAGGGATTTTCCGCTGGCGGCGAAGTCGCGCACCATCTGCAGGCCGAACTCATTGTTGTCGAGGCGCACGCCCCCGGGGCCTTCGCCGTGGTAGATCACGCCGGGACTGCTGACGATGTAGTTCTTGAAGGTCTGCGGGCGGGTGAGCATCGTGTACATGCCGAAGAAACCGCCGCCGGAGTGGCCGAAGTAAGTACGCTCGCCGGGCAGTGTCTCGTATTTCGCGTCGATGAATGGAATCAGCTCCTCGCCGATGAAGTTGCGGAAATCCTCGCCGCCATGGAAGTCCTTGCTGCCCGGCTCGGGCAGGAGGACCCCTTCATAGCCGCTGTCGTAGTGCTTTTTGAGCCACTCGGACCAGTTGTCGCCCCAGCGCGGATAGGGCGGCGCGGTGAAGTCGCGCACCCGCAGCTGCATCCCGGCATGCGCGAAATCGCTGGGATAGCAGATGCCGACGAGGATGAAAGGCGGCGCGTCGCGGTCGGTCAGCTGCAGGAGATACGCCAGTGACTTGAACATGTCGAAAGTCCAATTCCCGTCGGTGGCGTACACGACCGGATAGCGGGTCGTGCTGCCGCGCTTGCGGCCCGGGCGCATGACCTGGATCTTGAAGGTCTGCCGGACGTGCTTCGAGCGAATGAGATGCGTCTCGATGGGCGGGAAAGCGACCAGGTCCTTTCCGGCCGTCACCGGGTTGCCGCCGCCTTCTTTCGCGCCGGCTTTGGCGTCCTTGCCGGCGGCGCCGAATGCCGCCGTGCTCATGAGAAGGCCCGCGCCGGCCAAACCCTGCGACCATCCAAGCACTTCTCTTCTCGTCACGCCCGCCTCTCCCGCGCCGCGCCCGTCGGATATCTTGCTCATCGCCCTGCCTTTCGGTGTGTTGTTAGTTCTGCCGGTCTGCTGCTAAAAGTTATAACCGATCTGCAGCCCGATCGTGCGCGGGCGCGGACGGAATCCATAGAGAAGTCCCGTGGTCAGTGACGCGCCGCGGAAAGTGAAGTCATCTTCGTTCGTGAGGTTGCGCACGTAGAGATCGATGTTCACGTCGCGGATCGCCAGACGCGCCGTCGCATCGAGCTTCACGTAGCCGCCGGCCTTGCTGTTGGGCGTCTGCTGCACGTTGCCGTAAAAAGAGCCGACGTAAATGGCATCCGCGCGCAGGTAGGCCTCGTAGCCCGCGATGCGCAGGCCCTGTTGCACGCCGAGGTTCGCATTGGACTTCGGCGCGCCCGGCAGATCGTCTCCGGCGCGAAAACCCTGGGCCGGCACGTCGGTGGTGAGCCGCGCGTTGATCCACGAGCCGCCGACGTCGACGCGCAGCGCCTCGGTCAGATAAAAATTGGCCTGCAGCTCGACGCCTTCGGAAAGCGCGGCCCCGGCGTTGGTGAGGTAGCCGTAGTTGCAGGAAGGATGCGTCACGAGGACCGGGATATCGGACCACTCCATGCGAAAGACGGCCGCGTCCAGCCGCACGCGGCGATCGAACAGCGCAAGCTTGCCGCCGATCTCGTAGTTGTCCACCTCGTCGGAGTCGATCTTCGTCGTGGATGCGAGCGTGATGCCGGTCCCGTCGATCAGGCCGTCGCTGTCCCTGTCGCACAGCGCCGCCGGCACGCCTGGATCCGGCTTGCCGAGACGGAACCCCTGCGACCACCCGGCATAGAACATCGCATCTTCGGTGGGCTTGTAGCTGAGATTCGCGCGGAAGCTCGCACCCGAAGCCGTGGTGTCGTTGTTCGTCGCTCTTCCACCGCCGAACAGCGCGCCGCTTTCGTTGATCCGCAGGATGCGGTCATATTCGAAGGCGCGAACCCCGCCCGTCAGGGTCAAGCCCGGGGCGAATTCCCACGACGCCTCGCCGAAGGCGGCCTTCTGCTCGATGTCGCGCCGGTCGAGATAGTTGCCCACCGCCTGCAGTCCCGGAGCGAGGAAATTGGTCGCAGGATCGCCGAACCAGAAGAAGTCCCATTGGTAGGCCTCCTCACTCTTGTCGCCGTACAAACCGACCAGGAAATTCCACGCGCCATCGAGCCGCGTCGCCAGGCGCACTTCGCCGACGTGGCCGCGATGGAACGTCGGCGGCCGGAAGCCGATCGAGGCCGGCCATTTGACGTCCTGTCCGGTGTACGGGCTCGCCGCCCGCGTTTCGCCATCGACGTACGAATACGTGGCCAGCAGATCCGCCCAGCCGAGGTCGAGCTCCATGACGGCATTGGCGATGTCGATGTTCGTGTCCATGACGGTCTGTCCGCGAACCTGATGGATGTCGGCGACCTGAAGGACGGTTTGGTCGTAGGTGCCGCTGTTGGCGAGCGGAAAGCCGTCCGTCTCCGTTTTCTGCGTCAGATAGCTCAAGGTGAATTTCAGGCGCTCGCTCGCCTGGAACAAAGCGGCGATGCGCCCACCGATGAAACGCGCGGCGCCCACCTCATTCTCGTCGACGGCGAACGCCAGCGCTTGCGCGCCGTACGGCGCGATCACCGCGCGGAACGCCGCGTCCGATCCCGCCCGGTTGCGATAGAAACCGCTTTCATCGTAGCGATAGCCCACCGCGCGCAGGGCAAACCGGTCTTTGACGAGCGGAACATTGAACACCGCCTGGACATTGTTGTTGTCGCCGCCGGTGCCGGACGTCATCGAAAAGCCCGCGCCGAGCCTGCCCTCGAAGCGATCGAGCTTCGGCGCCACCGGGATCGTGCGCACCGCGCCGCCCATCGACGCGCTGCCGAAGGCGGTGCCCTGCGGGCCGCGCAACACTTCCACGCGCTCGATGTCGACGAGCTTGATGTCGACGTTCGAGCCCAGCAAGCCGGCCGAGCCCGTCGTCGGCGTCTCGCCGAAATACGTGGCGGTCGTGGCGCCGGAGTAGAAGTTTTGAAACGTCGTCGTCGTTTCGATGCCGCGGATGACGATGGCCTGGCCGTAGCGCGCGCCGCCGTCCACCTGATTCACCGACGGAATCCCGCGCAGGTAGTCTTCCGCGCCGACCATGCCGCGCCGATCGATGTCTTCGGCGCTTACGACCGAGAGGCTGAGAGGAACATCCATGACGTTCTCGGAGCGCTTGGTCGCGGTGACCAGTATTTCCTCGACGCGCGCCTTCTCACCGCCGATTGGCGCGGAAGTGGACGGTGTCTTGCGATCCTGCTCGTCCGCATTGGCAGATGCCGCGGACTGCGCGAACCGCAGCGCAGGCACCATCGATGCGGTCTCCTTTTGCCCGATCAGCTCCACGGTCACGCCATGGCTGCCGGTCTGCCGGTATCCGAGCCCCGAGCCCTTCAGCAATTCATCCAGCGCACGCTCGACGACCAGCTCTCCCTTCACGCCGTTGGTCACCTTCCCCGCCACGGTCTCGGTGGTCGCGAGCACCTGGATCCCCGCCTGCTTGGAAAACTCGAGCAGCGCCGTGTCCAGCGCCTGCGCGGCAATATCGAACTTCGCGGTCCGGTCCCACTCCGCGGCATCGAGCGTGCCCATCGGCGCGATGGCCGACATCAGCACCGCGATCGCGGCCGTCCAGCTCAGTCCTCCCCACCGCAGCGACCGCACCCCGATTTGCTTATGACTGCACATATATTGCCCCCTCTTATATACCTGCCGTCGTCGCATCGGCGGACCGATACGGGGTCCGCACACGCGATTCGTGGCACTTGAGACGGAGCGCGGCGCGATTTCGGACAGATTTGACCCTTCCCTGTCCATTTGCCACCCTGATTCCGTCTTAAGGTAACGAGGCGCAATGACTGAAGAATCTGCAACCCAGCATGGCCTTCCGCGCGATGTCGACGCTGGATCGCAGACCCGTGCGCGCGCCATCGAACGGCTGTTCCAGGAGCACAATGATTCGCTGCTGCGTTTCCTGTCCGCCCGCATGGGCTCGCATCAGGAGGCCAAGGAAGTGGCTCAGGAGGCGTATGTTCGCCTGCTGTCTTTGGATTCTCCGGGGGCGGTCAGCTACCTGCGGGCGTTCCTGTTCAAGACGGCCTCGAACATCGCAATCGACCGCCTGCGCACCCGCCGCTCCAGCGAGCGCCTCGCCTCGTTCGATTTCTTCGGCTCCAGCGCGGACGCCGCGTCGGCGGAACAGCACGTCGCCGGGATGCAGGACGTGATGCTGCTGCAGCGCCTCCTCGATGAACTGCCACTCAGGTGTCGTCGCGCCTTCATGCTCAATCGCTTCCAGGGCCTGGACATCGCGGCGATCGCTGCAGACCTGCACACGACCGAGCGCTCGGTGCGCCGTTACATCATGCAGGCATTGGTGCATTGCCGCGCCGGATTGGATGCCGCGCATGCTTCCAGGCATGACTCGCGGAGGACTGAGTCATGAGCACTTCCCCGATGGAGCGGATACCGCACGCAACCGGCACGCTGCAGGCCGCCGCGGCGGAGTGGCTGGTGCGGATCCAGAACGATGAGCTGAGCATGGAGGAGATCGCCGAGTGGCAGCAGTGGCTCGGCGCCAGCGCGCAGCATCGCCAGGCTTTCGAGCGGATGCAGCGCTTGTGGCAGGGATTCGAGAGCCTGCCCAACAAAGTTCCGCCCGCGCTCCCTTCGATCGCGCCGGGCTGGCGCGCGGGGCGCAGGATCTTCGCGGCTGCGGCAGGAGCGCTGGTCGTGATGGCGGCCGCGCTCGGCGCGCTGTACCTGCGGCAGAACGGCGTCCTTCATCTGTCCGCAGGCGCGGTCGCATTCGAAACCGAATCGCGCGAGCATCGCGAAGTCACCCTGCAGGATGGGTCGCGGCTGATGCTGGGCGGTCTGTCGCTCGCACTGGTGAGCTTCGACGCCGCGGAACGTGAGGTGAAGCTCGACCGCGGCGAGGCCTTCTTCGAGGTGGCGAAGGATGCGGGCCGTCCTTTCGTCGTGCGCGCCGGAGAGGCTACCATTACCGCGGTCGGCACGGCTTTCAACGTGCGCAAGGCGGGCGAGCGCATCCACGTCACGGTGACCGAGGGCGCAGTCAAAGTCAGAATGAAGGACGATCGAGCCGAAGCTGCCGCCGTCCCGGCAGGACATCAGGTCATCCTCGATCCGTCGGACGAAGCTCCAAAGGTACAGTCCACCATTCCAGCCGCGGCCACGGCGTGGCGCAGCGGACGCCTGGAGTACCTGGGCGAGCCGTTGAAGTACGTCGTGGCGGACGTCAACCGCTACTCGACGCGGCAGATCTCCATCAGCGATCCGCACGTGGGCGAGCTGCTGCTCACCGGCACGGTGTTCGAGAACGACATCGACACCTGGCTGCGCAGCGTGGAAGCTTTGTTGCCGGTGAAAGTGGAGCACACCGAGCCGGACAGGATCGTGCTGAGTCCGCGCTAGCGCCGCGCAAGCAATTTGTTGACTTTATCCATCAGAGACAATACGCTTGTCCTGCCGTTCCGTTGCAGCCGCAACGGGCCAGTTTGCGTCACAGTCGTGACAGATCTTAGGCCGGCGCTCGAATAGACCCATCTTGTAAGGGATGCCTACGTCCGACATCGCAGGTGCAGTGTTGGATCGAAAGTGCATTGACGGAATCGATCACAGGGCTATCATCATGAGCATGCAGGCCGCCTCTTTGGAAGCACTCGAAAAAGCCAACGTATCGACCGCTTTGGTGCGCGCGCTCGCACAGGTGTTCGAGTTCGAATTCACCGCGCGCAGGGAAGAACTAGCCACCAAAGGCGACATCACCGACGTACGGACGGAGATCGCCGCCCTGCGATCGGACATGAAGGTGGAGTTCGCCACCGTCAGGGGGGAGATCAAAACGGAGATATCCGGCGTCGTCCAGAAAATGTATCTCGCCATCCTTGGGCAGATGGCGATGTTGCTGGGGATCTTCTATTTTTTCGCAACACACCTGCGCTAAGCGACATGCCCTGCGCTCGGGTCATGGCCCGAGCCGTCACAAAGTCACGCGTTAATTCGTGGGCTCCGCTAGCGTGCTGACGTAGATCGCCGGAGGACCGCTGGCCTTCCGGGCGCGAGGAAACACGTAAGCCGCCGCCAAGCGGTTGCGGGTCGCGTCGAGCGAAACGTAGTGCCCGATGGAAAATGCGCCCGCTGCGTGACGCAGGGGCGACCAGAGCGAAGGACAGAAGCGGTCAGCCCCGAGTCCATCGATGGCCGTCAGGGTCGCGACTTTGGTGAAGGCTTCCCCATCCGGGGTTCTGAACAAAGCAACTTCCGTGCGCTTTGGGCCGGCCAGGTACAGCATCAAATACCATCCGCGCTCCGTGCCTGCCACGGTGGGCCAGGAGGGCACGACGTCGGGAGCGAGCGCCGACTGAATGTCGCGCGGCTTGCTCCAGGTCTGGCCCGATCTGCGCAGCGAACACTTCACCTGGTTACGCACATCGGTGGGTGCGCCCTGCGACCAGCACGTCAGCAGATCGCCATTCGGTCGTGCACCGATGACTTGCGAGGCAAGTAAAGCCTCTCCCTTTACTTCGGCAATCACGGCAACCGGCTCGAACGTCGCCCCGCCGTCAACCGAACGCTGGTGGAGAACCGCATTGCCGGCCCCGGTGTTGCTCGTGATGCGTAGATACGTAATCTCGAGCGCACCGTCCGGCGTGAGCGCCAGATAACCGGCGAACGCAGAATCCGCGGAGATGAGCTTTGGCACCGCAAACGTCTTTCCGTTGTCGCGCGAGACCGCCAGCATGAGGCGCGACTTGAGCACCTCGTCCATCGCCCAGCGCGTGCCGGCTCTCGCCGTCTGATCGCGCACTGGCATGTCGCTCACCGTCACGTAGATCGAGCCCCGGTGCGGGCTGAGAGCGGAGTGGTCGACGACCATCCACGGTTTGTCCTGAAGCAAGTGGCGGCTGATAGTCGCATCGTAGGTATTGCTCAATGCAGGCACCGACTGCACGGCCGGCGAATCCATTGAGAGCCGCGAAACAAAAGTCCCGCCGGCCGGCCTTCCGTGCAGCCACGTGAGCAGCGGAGAGCCGTCGCGACCGAATCCCGCGATCACGTCGGCCGCAAATACCGTTTGAGCCTCGATGCCGGGGAACTTGGGCGCCTCGAGAGCGTTGTCGCGCCACGAGCGGCCGCCGTCGGCGCTGCGCCATGCCCAGATGCCCTGCGTGCCGCCGTACATCGCGGCGACCAGCAGGCGCTTGGGATTCGCGGGATCCATCGCAAGGGCCGGCTCGCGCAACTCTGCATCCGTGGATGCAGGAAGAATCACCGTCTCGACTGCAAGCTCGGGAGCAGCCCGGCATAGCGTCGCAGCCGCCGTCATGGCGATCAAAGCGAGAGGTCCATGGAACGCGCGCGTGCGCGTGACTACCTTCCATCTCAACCGCCGAGTCTGCGTCGACGTTCTCATAACTAGTTGTCCGATCCCTCGCTCTATTTAAAAATCATAACCGAGCCGCACGCCGACTGTGCGCGGCCGCAGGTAAAGCGCGGTGTTCCCGTTGACGACGTACGTCACGTCATCGCTATCGAAAACATTGCGCACGAACAGATCGACATCGAGGTCGCGGACGGCCATGCGCAGCGACAGATCGAGCTTCACGTAGTCCCCCGCTTTGTTCCGTGCGACACGCCCGCCCACCGTGCTGTAGAAAGGACCGACATAGACCGAGTCCGCGCGAGCATACGCCCGGTGTTCTCCGATCGCGAATGCGTACTGCAGGCCGACGGTCGCGTTGGTCCGCGGCGAGGGCAGCCGGTCACCGTCACGGAAACCCTGGACCGGAACGTCTTCGGTGAGCCGCGCATCGACCCAGGATGCGCCTGCATCGAGGCGCACTGCGTCCGTCATCTGATACCCGGCTTGCACCTCGATGCCATCGGAAGCGGCCTGACCGGCGTTTGCGGTATAGCCGATCCGCAGCACGCCGCAGGTCTGCTGCACCTGAACCGGCAGCTCCTTCCACGTCGCGTGAAAGACGTCCGCCGAGAGGGTCAGCCGGTCGTGCAGCGCGAGCTTGCCGCCGATCTCATAGCTGTCCACCGAGTCGGAATTGATGCCGCGCGTGGCGGAGATCGGAATATTGGTTCCGTCGATCAAACCATTGCCATCGACGTCGCACAGATTGGATTGCAGGCCCACCTGCGGCTTGCCGAGACGGAAGCCCTGCGCCCAGCCGGCGTAAAGCAGCGTGTCCTCGTTGGGCTTGAAGCTGAGGTTACCGCGGAACGTCGTGCCCGATTTTTCGTTGGTGGGCGGAACCGATACCACGCTCCCGACAAAAGTAGTATTGCTGATGGAACGATCGTACTCGTAGTAGCGCATTCCGCCCGTCAGAGCGAACCGCGGCAGGAACTGCCAGGACACTTCGCCGAAAGCCGCCTTCTGATTCACCTCGTGGCGCTGGCGTGAGCCGGCGAAAATCCCCTCAGGCGTCAGCGGCCCCGGGCTCGTGGCGGGATCGCCATACCAGTACACGGGCTGGCGCCAGTAGTCTTGCAGCTCCTCCACATACACGCCCGCCAGGAAATTCCACTTGCCCTCGAGCTTGGTGGCAAGGCGGATCTCTCCGGTGTTCTCACTGTGATCGTTGTTTGTCGCCGAGACCAGCGGCGTCAGGTTGCCCGGAACGCTGGTCCAAGGATATGACCAGGCCGAGTAGCCCTCGACGTGCGAATAAGTCGCCAGCAGATCGGCCCAGCCGAGATCGTACTCGACCAGCGCATTGCCGAGATCGATGTCGGTCTCGTTCCCGCCGCGCCGCTGTCCCAGAACGAGGGGTTCCGGACCGACCCGCAGGATCGCCTGCGTGTACGGCTGATCCAGATTCGAGCCCGCCCAGCCATCGATTTCAGTGTCCTGCTTCAAGTACGTCAGAGTGAGCTTGAGGTTCTCGGTCGGCTGAAACAAAGCGGCAATCCGACCACCTGTGTAGATCGACGCGCCCACGTTGTCCTCGTTAACTGCATAGGGCAGCACGCCGTAGGTGACTGCGGCTGCCTGCAGCGCAGGATTGGAGCCGGCGATATTCCGGTAGAAGCCGCTGTCCTCGAAACGATAGGCCGTCGCGCGGATCGCCAGCTTGTCCGCGACGAGCGGAACGTTGCCTGTCGCTTCGAACATATGGTTGCCGCTGCCGGTTCCCGAGGTCACCGAGTAGCTCGTTCCCAGCTTGCCTTCGAAGCGGTCGAGCTTGGGTGCGGCGGGAATGATGCGCACCACCCCGCCGAGCGAGGAATTGCCGAAGGCCGTGCCTTGAGGCCCGCGCAGCACCTCGACACGCTCGATGTCCACGAGCTTGATGTCCGCGCCGGCACCGCCGATGATCCCGGCGGAATTGGTAGTGGAGGTCTCGCCGAAATACATCGCGACCATGCTGCCGGAAGCAAAGTTCTGGAACGAGGTGGTGGTCTCGAGACCCCGGATGACGACCGAAGGTCCGACGTTGCTGTCGGTCTGATTGACGCCGGGCATGCCGCGCAGGTAATCCTCGGCGCTCACGAGCCCGCGCCGGTCGATCTCGTCCGCGCTGACCACGCCGATGCTCAGCGGGATGTCCTGCGCCCGCTCCGCGCGCTTGGTCGCCGTGACGATCACTTCCTGGACCGGCTGTCTGGTGGCGTCTTCCTCCTGTTGGGCGACTGAAGGATGACTCACAGCGTCGGCCGATGCGGTCGACGGCCGCGCAGGGGCTGCTTGCGCGAGCTTCATTGTCCTCCCCTGCCAGCTGCTGCTCTGTGCGCTGCCGGTCGCCGACGACTGCTGGGGAGGCAGGATGGTGATCGTTTTCTCGTTGAGATAGCGGTAGGTCAGGCCGGTGCCGGTGAGCAACTGAGCGAGCGCCTGATCGACGGTGAGATCGCCGCGGGCACCGCTGGTGCGCAGGTCGCCCACGACCTCGGTGCGGCAAACGACTTGCAGATCGCGGTCCCTGGCCAGCGCCTGCAGCGCGGTCTCCAGCCGCTGCGCAGGTATTTCCGTGTGCCGTCGCGCGACGGCCTCGTCCGCGAGGGCGACCGGGCTGCGGGTAACCGAAAACAGGACGGCCGCCGCGGCCGTGAAGATGATTGCTGCGCGCATGAAGACTCTCCGGCCCCTGGCGGGGCTGTGGCGAATTCTCTTCCCGTCTGCTGACGGCGGGTTCATGCGGCTATAGAGCGTTCGCAAACAAAAATAGGCCACGCCCGCAGGCGTCATTTGCGCCCGACGAGGATCTCCCGGCCGGTTGCGACGACGGCAATGTCCTCCTGCTCATGCAGGAAGCTCAGGAGCGCGGCGGGATCGGTCGAGGAAAATACGCCGTTGATCCGCAGCGTCTCGAGGCTCGGATCCTCGATGACCAGATGCCGCGCGTTGTAGCGGTTGAACTCTTCGGCCACTTCGGTAAGCGGGGTGCCCGAGAAGATCAGCCGGCGCTGCATCCACGCGGTCGCGGCGGGGATATCGGCGCGGACAGTCCGCGGCGCGGCCGCGGGCGTCAGGCTCACCTGCTCGCCGGCGGAAAGGTAGACGGGATACGCGCCTAAGGTCTTTCCGGCTATGCTCGCCTCCTGCCTCCCGGCCGTCGGTGCGACCGCGGAAGGACCTGAAGAGGAGTCCACGTCCGCGAGCGGCAAATGAGAGGGCATGACGACGACGCGACCTTCGAGAACGGTGACCGTGGTGCCGCGGCGTTTCCGATAGACATCGAATTCGGTTCCGATCGCCTGGATCTTCGTGTCGCCCGTGCTGACGATGAAGGGACGGGCCTTGTCCTGCGCGACGCGGAACAACGCTTGTCCATCCATCAGCTCCACCGCTCGCTGCCGGCCGGCAAAGCGAACGCGCACCCGGGACAGCGCGTTCAATTCCACGATCGAACCGTCCGCCAGCGTAATCGAGCGCTGCTCTCCCACGCCGGTCGAGTAAGTGTCCCGCTGCATATGAAGCCATGTGCCCAAAGCCACGATGGCTGCCGAAGCTGCGAGGGCAAGCGGCATTCTCAGCCGACGTCCGGCCGGCCGGGCCTCACGCGTGAACGACTTTTCTTCGAGCGCGATGACATTATCGCCGCCAGCGCGCATCCAGTCGACAAGCGTGGCCGGGTCCGGAAGTTTCTCCCGATCGAGATGGGCCCCGTTCTCCCATAGAGGCAGGATCGCAAGATAGGCGCGCACGTGCTCGGGCGACGCCCTCAGCCACGCATCGAACTCGCGCCGCTCGGCGGCCGTGGCCTCGCCCACGCGGAATTCCACCAGCCACGCGGCGGCCTCGTCGAGAATCTCGGCGCGGATCGGCGGGCTCTGCTTTGGTTTGTTCATGCAGCGTCCCTACCCGGCGGCATTGAGCCGCTGCTGACAATGAGTGAGCGCGCGGACCAGGTATTTCTTGACCGTGGACCGGGCGATGCCGACCTTGGCCGCGATCTCATCGAGCGAATAGCCATACAAGCGCTGCAGGATGAAGCAGGCCTGCATGTTCCGCGGCAGCTCGCTCAGCGCCCGCACGAGCGCGTCGAAATTCTGCCGCGTCTCGAGCCACTCCGAAGGATCCGGCCGGGCAAACCATTCCGCGTCGGCGAGCGAATCGAACAGGTCGGCCGCTTCCGGCGCCGCGGCCTTGCGCAGCGCGTGCTGATGGATGACGTGGGCGGCGATCGTCAACAGGTAGGCTTCGGGCGTGCGGATGGTCTCGTGACTCTGCACGCGCAGCATCCGCAGGAACACCTCCTGCGCGAGATCAGGGACATCAGCGGCGTTCTGCAGGCGCGCGGCCAGGAACCGGCGCAAGCGCCGGCCATGCTGGGTCGCCAGCGTGGCAACGAAAGCCTGTTTGTCCTCGGTGCCCAAGGTCGTGGTGCAGAGTTACCCTTCTGGAGGCATTAGAGCGCCTGGGACGAAAAAAAGGCCACGGTACCGCGGTAGGTGTCCGCGGCTCCCGGCAGAAGACCTGCAATATCAAGCGATTATGGAGGAAACGGCGGCGCCGGCTTCAGGACGTCACGCGGCGGGCCGGGAAGTTCGGCGCGACCAGATTGACGGCTCGGCCTTGGGCATCGCTGCCGAAAAATGCCACCCCGCGTTTGTCGCTGCGCCCGGGGATCTCGAGCAGGAAGCGATCGTTTCCCAGCGCGGTCAACGTGCCCTCCGCCGCCACGCCGGTCACTTCATTGGGGATGCCGCTTCCCAGGTTGATCTCCTTGAAGCTCAGCCGTCCGCTTTGCTCGCTGATCTCGTAGCGCGTCCCGTATCGACTGTAGGTACCGACGAAACGCCTGGCGTTCGTCAGGTTGACGGGCGGATCGGCCACGGTCGTCGTCGACGTGCTGGCTCCGAATACCGCAGCGCTGAAATCGCTGAACATCTTTGCGGTAAACGCGCTGGAGGCCGCCGGCGTATTGATGATGAGCGCGAGCACTCCGCGCTTTTCGGGGAACCACACGAGCTGCGACGCGCCGCTGCCCGTTCCACCGGCGTGCCCCCAAACGACGGTGTTCCCCCATCGACCCATCTTCGGTCCCAGGCCCCACATGTTCCCGATGCTCGTCAAAGGCGTGGGAACTGAGGTCGTCGGCGTCATCATGTTCTTGAGCGCAGCTTCCGATAGCACACGCCGGCCATCGGCCGCCTTGCCGCCGTTGACGAATAGCCGCCCGAAGCTGGCGAGATCATGCGCGCTCATCGCAAGCGTCGACCCTGCAGGCCCCTGAGCCAGGCTGAGATACCAGGGGCGACTGACCTTTGGAGTCTCTCCATTGCGCGCCGGCGCGTGTCCAACCGCGACGCGATGGAACGGAAGATCCTCGGGCAGGGTCACCGCGTTCGTAAGTCCTGCGGGCTCGAAGATGCGCTTGCGCACGAGCGCATCCCAGGTTTCGCCTGCAACACGCTCTGCGGCATAACCGGCCACGGAAATACCCGCGTTCGAGTACCCGAACCCTTGTCCCGGCGGAAAGACGTGAGGAACGGCCTGCAACGACGCTACGTAGCGCGCAAGCCCGTCCTCGCCCTTGCCGTGCTCCGTGTAGGGACCGTTGTCGATCCCGGAGCTCATGGAGAGCAAGTGGCGCAGAGTGATCGTTTCCTGCGCCCGTTGATCGGCCAGCTTGAAATTCTGAATGTAGCGCACGACGGGCGTATCCAGCGCCAGTTTGCCCTCGTCCACCAGCGTCATGACGAGGGCCGCATTGACGACCTTTGTAACGGAGCCGATCTGCACAATCGTGTCCACGGTCATCGGCAACGCAAGCTCGGCGTTCGCACTGCCATAGACGAAGTCCGCTCGCTGGTCCCCCAGAACGACGGCGACCTGCGCGCCGGCCACGCCGTTCGCAGTCGCCGCAGCATCGACCATTGCCTGCAATTGGGCGATCGTGGCTGAGCCGATCCGCCCGGTGTCCGCAGCAGAAACCGATGCGCCGCCACCTGACGAGCAAAGCAGAATACCCAAGGCAAGCGCGCGCCTGGTCAACGCCTGCGCACGCGCACCTCCAAACCCGGTGATTTTTCGAATCATATGTCTCTCATGTAATTTCGATCGGTGAATCGGAGCGCCCGCTCATGAGCCACACTCAGCCTTGCGCGGGCTTCCTCGAGAAAGGCACATAGGACTTTTCCTCTTCCACGGGAGGCTCCATGGGCTTCGTCAGGATGGAGTTTTCGGGCAGAGCCTTGCGATCGACGACCGCGCCGTCCTTGAAGATCATATGGATGCTCCGATAGTTGTCCGCCGCCTGCAGCGGATCTTTGTCGAGAACGAGCAGGTCGGCGGCCTTGCCGGGCTCGAGCGTGCCCAGGTCGTTGTCCTTGCCATAGGCCACCGCGATATTGCGCGTCGCTGCCTTGAGGATCTCCATGGCGGCCATGCCCTTCTCCTCCATCGCCTTGAGCCAGACGAAGTGGCCGGTGCCGAGCCGCGGCAGGCTTTGTTCCTCCGGTGCGCCTGCCCACGTCCTGCTGAAAGCAGGGTCAGCGGCCGCGTCACTCGCAACGATGTATCCATCGTTGGCGAGCAGCAGCGGCACGCCCGAGCGGACGAAGTTGCGCGCATTGACATCGGAGGCCTGCAGCGCGGTGCGCATCATCTCCGGTGAATTCTCCAGCACCCACTGGAATCCCTTTTCCGTCCACGGGAAGACGGCGGCTCCGGTTTTGCGCCGGACCATCAGCTCGAGCGTCGATTCGGGAATGGGGACCGGACCGGTGAAGTTCGGATGCTGAATGAGCTCGCAGCCGGCCTCAACGGCTATCCGCAATCCCTCCACCGACATGGTATGCGCCTGCGCAGTAAGGCCGGCGCGATGGACCTCCTCGACGATGGCTTCCTGCGTGCGGGGCGTGAACTCGAGGAACGCGCCGGCGGAGGTCGGCCAATGCTCGTTCGAGGCGTACTTGACGAAATCGATGCCTTTGCCGATGTAGGCGCGCACCTCGCGCGCCACCTGCTCGGGCGACAGCCACATCAAATGACGTCCGATGTTCTCGACCCAAAGTGCGCTGATGCGTTTGTTGAGCGCGGCGCTGGCCACATCGCCGCTCTTTCCGAGGAACTCCGCCGAGAACGGCCCGTCGAATCCCACGATCCATCCCGCGCAGAAGATGCGGCTGCCCACGACCTCACCCGCGTTGATCCTGTCGCGCACCGCCATCAGGAACCGGCGCGGCCCCGCCGTATCGAACACCGTGGTGAGCCCGCTGCGCAGCGCAATCTGCGCGGCCTCCACGATCAGGTCTTCGTAGCGCCCCATGTACCGCGCCAGGCTTTCCAGGCGCAGGTCCGACATGAGATGGACGTTGGCATTCATCAGCCCGGGGATCACATACTTGCCGGAAAGAGAGATTTTCCTGGCGTGCGGTGGAACGGGCGTGGAGGCAGGGCCGACGGCGCGAATCCTGCGGCCTTCGATCACGATCACGCCCGACTCGATTGGCTTGCCGCCATTGCCATCGAGGATCGTAGCGCCTGACAGCGCCACCGGACCGTCATCGCGCCGGCCGGTTTTTCCCGCGTATGTCGTGGCGGCCGTGCCGGCCAGCACGGCGCCGGCGCCTACGGCCGAGGCGATGAAATCTCTTCTATTCATCCTGCTCCATCTCTGATTCGGTTTGCGAGAGCCAGACAGCCGGTTGCGGCGATCGTGGTGATATCGTGATGCAGCGATCCGGACCTGCCCAGTCTCTGACCGCCACCCGTGCTTGGTCAAAAATCGTAACTGAGCTGCAAGCCGACGGTGCGCGGCCGCGGACGGAAGCCATAGAGGCTGGCGCTGCTTCCGGCCCAGAGCCCGCGGAACGTGAACGTGTCTTCGTTAGTCACATTGCGCACGTACAGATCGACGTTGAGATTCTTGACGTTAACGCGCGCCGAAGCATCCACCTTCACGTAATCGCCGGCCTCGGTGAACGGACTCTCCTGCAGGTTGCCGAAGAACGGGCCCACATAGATGGCATCGGCACGGAGCGCGGCGGCGTGGCCGAGGACGCTCAATTCATACTGCATGCCGAGGTTGGCATTGACCTTGGGTGAGCCTGGGAGCCGCGCACCCGCCACGGCATTCAAACCCGGCGCATCCTCACTGAGGCGTGCGTGCAGGTAGGAGCCGCCGAAATCGACGCGCACGGCATCGGTGAGCTGGAAGTTCGCTTGCAGCTCCAGGCCCTCGGATCGCGCTTCGCCGAAGTTGGCGAGATACGAGAATCCGCACGTCAGGCTCCGTCCGACCGGGATGTCCTTTCTTTCGAGGAATCCGGATTCGAAGGGGAGGTTCCGTCCGAGGAGCGCGTCTTAGAGAATAGACAGGCACTGGAAGCCTTTCTCGCCGTGCTCGCGGAAATGTCGCCCAGGCGCCGGATGGTCTTCACCATGCACCGTTTCATGGGGCTGTCTTATGGCGCCATCGCGACGCGCCTGGGAATCAGCGTGGGTGTGGTCGAGAAGCACATGATGAAAGCGTTGCTGCAGTTTCACTGCCGGCTGGGGCCGCCATGAGCGGCTCGAGCGTGGCCGGGACGCGCGCCGGGGACCCGGCGACGCGACAGGCAGCGGCGTGGTTCGCCCGGCTGCGCGCCGACGATGTCACCAGCGCAGACCGGGCCGCATTCGAGCAATGGCTGCGCGACGATCTCGAGCATCGTGCAGCGTACGAGCAATTCGAGCGGTTCTGGACGAAGACCGGCGGGTTCGCAGGCGAACGTGCGGTGGCGCAAGTGGTCAGGAGCGTGCAGCGTCCGCGCCGGCCTTTGCTGTGGGCGGCGGCCGCCGGCGTGGTGCTGACCGCAGGCGCAGCTCTGGTAGCTTCGCGGCTGCTGACTTCCGACGGCGTGCATGAGACCCGCGTCGGCGAGCTGAACACGATGATGTTGAGCGACGGATCGCGGGTCACGCTCAACACGGATACGCGCTTGCGGGTGAGATTTACCGAACGAGACCGCATCGTGCTGCTCGATCATGGGCAGGCGTACTTCAAAGTGGCCAAAGATCAGGCGCGTCCGTTCGAAGTCTCGACGCGCAACGGAACCGTGCGCGCGCTGGGCACCGAATTCGAGGTGTATCAGCAGGAAACACAGGTCCTGGTGACGCTGGTCGAGGGCAAGGTGATGGTCAGCGAGACGAACGGCACCGACGCGCCCGGTGAGAACGGAGCACGAAAAGTGCTGCAGCCCGGAGAGCTGATCGCCCTGAAGCCCGGCGCCCCGGCCGAGGTGCGGCGCGCTTCGATCGAGCACAGCACGGCATGGATGGCGGGCAAGCTCGTGTTCGACGACGCGCCGCTCGAATATGCGGTGGCCGAAGCGAACCGATACTCCAGGCACAAGATCGCTTTCGGCGACGATCGGCTGAGAACACTGCGCATCAGCGGCGTGTTCCGCACCGGCGAGCCGGAGGAATTCGTGCACGCGATCTCGTCATATTTCCCGGTGCGCGCGCGCGCGGAAGATGGCGGCGGATATTTGCTGGTGCCGGCGCGATAGACGGCAGGTAGAGTTGGCGCTCACCTGACGGCCGCTCGCTCCTTCATTCCGCGGCTCAGCCTCCGGCCTTCGCGCTTCGCGGCGCAGGCGGGCCGATGACCGGCGCGACTGGCAACCCCGCGCGGTCGACGACTTTCCCGTCCTTGATCACTGCGCTGATGCTGCGATAGTTGCGCGCGCTTTCGAGCGGATTGCGCTCGAGGATCACCAGGTCGGCGATTTTGCCCACTTCGAGCGTGCCGACATCCTCGTAGACCTTATAAGCCCGGGCGATGTTGCTGGTCGCCGTCTTGAGAATTTCCTGCGGCGCCATGCCCTGCTCTTCGAGCGCCACGAGCGCATTGAAATGGCCTTCGCCGATGTATTGCGGGTCCACCGGCGGGCGTCCCATCTCCGCCAGCTGTACGGGGTTGGGCAGAGACGAATCGGTCGAGAGCAGCAAGGCAACGCCCGCCTTCATCATGTTGGTCTGGTTGGTCCGCGAGAGCTTCTGGAACTGCGGCCAGGTGTAGCCGAGCTTGGGCGGGCTCTTCGCCGTTTGTTCGAGCTCCGCATCGAGATACGCCTGCGTCGCCGGGATCACCGACACCGAAACATGGCGCTCGACCAGCTTTCGCAGTGTTTCCTGCGGAATGGGAGTGTGCGTTCCTGAGACATCGCCATGGGTGATGATGTCTACACCCGCTTCGATCGCCGTATCGAGGCTTTCCACGGACGTGGTATGGGCTTGAACCGTCAGGCCTGCGCGATGGCCTTCTTCGACGATCACCTTCTGCACGCGCGGCGAGAACGCGAGGTAGTTGAAAGTCGCGACCTCGGGCCAGGCGCCGTGGCCGCTCGAGCCATACTTCAGGAAATTGACGCCCTTGTGCGTGTAGTCGCGCACTATCGGGCGCACTTCCTCAGGCGTCATCCACAGCAGCTCCTGGCCGATGCCCTCCTCCCACGTGTCCTTGACCCGCTTGGCGAACGTTTTGCTGACGAAGCTCAGCACGGCCGGATTGCTGATATCCGAGCCCAAGGGGCTGCTGAAGCCGAAGATGTAGCCGGCCAGGTAGATGCGGCTGCCGGGCGCCTTGCCGGAATTGATAAGGTCGCGCGCTTTGACGAGCGCGGCGCGATGGCCCGCAGTATCGAATACGGTGGTGAGACCGTTCTTCAGCGAGACCTGCGCGCCCTCCAGTGCGATCTGGTCGTAGCGGTCCTCATACTTGATCATCGTTTCCAGATCGATGGTGAATGTCAGATGGGTATTCGCGTCCATCAATCCCGGAATGAGGTACTTGCCGCGCGCATCGAGCTTCTTCGCCGCGCGCGGGATCGCGACCTCGCGCTCACTGCCGATCGCGGCGATGCGGCCGTCGGAAATCAGCACTACGCCATCGGACACCGGCTCCCTGCCGGTCCCGTCGATGAGGGTGGCGCCGGTGACCGCCAGTATCTGCGCCGGCAGCGGCGCGGCAAAGACCGACGAAGCGGCCAGGACGATTGCAGCAGCGTGAGTTCGTTTCAGCAGCATAGAAGATCCTTTTGCCAGGATGTCACGCCGCCCGTTCCCGGGAGTCGGCGGACGAGGGGCGGGCTACGGAGCTATTTCGGGCTCATCAAAAGTGAGTGGTCGCCATGATGCCGATGGTGCGCGGCTGCAGGATGGCGGGCTGCGGAATGCCCGCCCAGATCGTCGTCGATGTCTGCGCTCGTTTGTCGAGGACGTTGCGAACAAACAGCTGCAGGTTCACGGGCGCGATCGTCAGACCCGCACGCAGATCGACGGTCTCGTAGGCCGGCATGCGATATTGAGGATAGAAGGCGCTGGCGTCGAAATTGGCCCTGCGGTCCGACACCGAGCGCACCATCGCACCGATGGTGGGCTGCAGGTTGCCGTCGAAGGCGTAGTCCGCGCTCAAGCTCGCCGTCAGGCGCGGGACATTGGGTAGACGCTCGCCTTTGGCCGCGCCGAGGTTGAGATCCGCCTCCGACATCTTCGCATCCTGGAAGGCCACCGAGCCGATCACGATGAAATTGCCTGTCGGGCGCGCAGTGAGCGCCAGCTCTCCGCCGCGCACGGTGGCGCCGCCGGGTGCGTTGGTCAGGCCGCCGAACGCGGAGCTCAGATCGAAGGTCTGCAGGTTGCTCCAGTCGATGTAGAAGGTCGCGAGGTCGATCGCAAAGCGGCGGTCCGCGGTCTCTCCCTTGAAGCCGATCTCATAGCTCTTGAGCCGGTCCGAATCGAAGGTCGGCGGCGACAGCGGCGCGCCGGTGACCGGATCGCGCAGCACGAGGTTCGGACCGCCCGGCCGATACCCGGTCGCGTAGCGCACGTACCCGGTCGCGTGATCGTTGAACCGATAACGCGCATTGGCCAGGTACGTCACGACGTTCTCGCTCGAGCGCTGCATCGGGGCCGAGCTGATGAAGATGCCCGAGCCGATGGTCTCGAACGTCTGACGGTTGCGCGCGTATCGCAGGCCGCCCGTGACGTTGAATTTGTCGGTGAAATGCCAGGTGAGATCGCCGAACGCCGCGTACTCCTCATAAGTCGACGGATTCAGCCGGATGAGGTAAGGATTGGGCGCCGGTTGTCCGGCAAGATCGCGCTCCGCGAACTGCGAGCCGCTCTTGCTCGATTCGTCCGTATAGAACGCGCCGATCACCCACTCGAGCGGGCGTCCGCCGGATGCGGCGAGCCGCACTTCCTGCGTGAATTTGTCGGTGGAGGCATGCTCGGGCAATCCCACCGCGCTGTACGGGCCGCCGAATGCGTTCAGCACCGGGATGTAAGCCACGGACAGGTCGTAGACGAGCTCCGACTTCACCGTCTGATAGCTGGAGATCGAGGTCAGCTCCGCCCCGCCGAAATCGTAGTTGATCGTGGCGCTGGCCAGGCGGAAGCGCTGCTCGAACGGCTCGGCAAACGCGCGGTATTGATTCAGATCGCCGTACTGCGACCGGCCCGTGAAATCGTAGTCCGTCGTGACCATGCCGTCGCGAGTGATGTTCTGCAGGAACGCGCCCAGGCGGACATCGAGTTTCTCATTGGGCGTAAACAGCAGATCGGCCCGCCCGCCGCTGACATTGGAGCGGTTGACGTCTTTCTCGTCGAGCGCGAGGTTGTCGATGTAGCCGCCGTCATGCGAATAAAAGCCGCTGACGCGCAACGCCACTTTATCCTCGGTGATCGGCAGGTTGAGCACCGCGGCGCCGTTGTAGCTGAGGCCGCCATGCGCGGTGGTGGCGACGCCCGTCTGGACATCGGCGCCCATCCGGGTCGCATCGGGCCGTTTGGTGACGTACTTGAGCAAGCCGCCCATCGAGCTTGCGCCGTACAGCGTGCCCTGCGGTCCTTTCAGCACTTCGATCCGATCCATGTCGATCAGTCCTGCATCGAGCGCGAGCCGATCGCCGCGGGCGAACGCGCTGCTCGAGCCGAAGGGCACTTCGTCGACATAGATGCCCACCGTCGAGATGACGTCGACGCCGATCGTGACGCCGCGCATCGAGACCTGTGTAAAGCCGGGGCCCTCGGACCGGAAAGACAGCCCGGGTACGGTGTTGGCGAAATCGCGGAACTGGATCGCCCCGAGCTTGGCGAGATCGTCCGCCGACACCACGGTGACCGCCTGTGGCACGTCGATCAAACGTTCGGCGCGCTTTTGCGCGGTGACGATGACCTCCTGCAGGTCCTGCGGGCCCGCCGCGCTTTCCGATCTCGCCTCCTGCGCGGCGCCGGCGGACGCAGCTTTCTGCTCCGTCCTCTCCTCGGACTGAGCGAGCCGGAGCGCGGAGCCCGCGGTAGAAACGCTGGTTGCCGAGCCCGCAGGCTTGGCCGCGGGCGTACGATCGGCCGGAATCAAAGTCACCGTGCGCGCATCGATGAACCGGTACGTCAGCCCGCTGCCGGCCAGCAGCTGCGTCAACGCCTCGGCTACGCTCGTGACGCCGCTCACCGCCGGCGCCCGGAGGTTGCGCACGGAGTCCGGGTCGAACAGCACGTTTGTTTTGGTTTGATTGCCCAGCGAGCGCAGCGACTCGCCGAGCGATTGGGCGGGAAAGCTCAGGTCCGAGGCCTCGGCCCGCGCGGGCAGCGAGCCCGCGGCCGCCAGGAGCCAGGAAGCCGCCAGCGAAGCCAGAATCTTTGTGCGCATGATCTAACCGTCCCCCGCGGTCCGTCGCGCTTGATGTTCGGATGTAAGGCGAATGCGCTGTATAGACGCAGCAGCCGGAAAAAAATCACCCTCCCTGGGTTTTGACGAGCTCCGACAGGTCGGGATCGAACCTCGATTCGCTCGGCGGCTGGGGCGTGCCGGAGAGCACGAGGCGGCGGCCCTCCTTGCGCAACTGCAGGCCGTGGGTCAGCGCGATCGCGCGGGCGAGATTCTCCGAATCCGTCACCCGGAACACGCCGCTGACGCGGATGCCGACGCCCGGACCTTCGACAGCCAGCTGCACGGCGCCGTAGCGGTTCATCTCCGCGACCGCCTCGGCAAGCGTCAGGTTGTCGATATTGACCAGGCCCTGCTGCCACGCCGTGAGCTTCTCGAGCGCAGGGCGATCGAGCATCGGCAGCTGATGGTCGGTGAGGACCACGCGCTGGCCGGGGGCCAGCGTCAGCGCGTCCGCGCCGGGACTTTCAGGATCGGCGGTTCCAGCCGCCGCGACCGCGATCTTGCCTTCCATCAGCGTGACGGCGAGCCGCCGGTCGTCGCGCCGCACGAGGAATGCCGTGCCGAGGGCCATGACCTCGCGATTGCCGGCGGCCACGACGAACGGCCGGTCGGGATGGCGGGCGACCTCGAACAGCGCCTCGCCCGATTCCAGCTGCACTTCCCGCCGTTGTTTGTTGTAGCGCACGACGAGGCGCGTCGCGGTGTTCAACGAAACCTGCGTGCCATCATCGAGCACGACGATCCGCCGCTCGCCGACCGCCGTGGAGACCGCCGAACGCTGCAGGTAGTACGTGGTCGCTGCGACGCCGATCAGCACGACGGCGGCAGCCGCGAGCTTCACGCGCCATCGCGGCCTGCCCGGCCCGCGTGCTTCCTCGCCCGGCACGCTGATGTCCACCCGCGCCGAGCGGCGCACGGTGCCGCGAGTGGCATTCCAAGTCTCGGTGGCGTGCTCGAAGGCCCGTTTGTTGAGCGCGCTCTCGGCCAGCCAGTGCTGCAGCCCCCGTTCCGCCGCCGGCGTGCGCCGCGGCCCATGCAGCAACGCGATCCACGCCGAGGCTTCCGCCACGGCAACCAGCAGCGCGGCGTCTTGCGGATTGGACGCGGGCCCGTTCATGGTTGCTGCAACCGCCGCAGGTTATGCACCGCGAGGACGTTGATGGCTTTGGCGATGTCCTTTTCCACGGTGCGCGTGCTCATGTTGATCTGGTTGGCGATCTCCGGATACGTCAGCCCTTCGAAACAGTGCAGAAAGAACACGCGCCGCGCGCGCTCCCCGACGGCATCGTCCAGCAGCTTCTTCGTGAGTTGCAGGCACTGCTCGCTCTCGGCCTCCTCTTCGGGACCCGGCGCGAAATCCGGCAGCTTGAATTCCTCGACCGGACGCTTCTCATACAGATGGCCGCGGTCGCGGCGCCTGCGATCCACCGACAGGTTGAATGTCGCGCGCGCCAGGAAGGCTTCCGGCTCGAGCACTTTCTCGCCTTTCTCGATATAAGTCAGGAGCCGCACGAACGCCTCCTGCACCAGGTCTTCGGCTTCCTCAGGCCGTTTTCCGCGCCGGCACAGCATGCCGGAGAGCCTGGAGAAGCGGGTTTTGAAGCCATCGAAAGGATCCATGTCGTCAATATGGCACGGACAGCGCCTGCACCCCCGGTGACCGTTGCTGAAGGGCCGGCCCCGGCACTATTGGCGGGCGCAAGGCTAGCCGTGGATGTATAGACGCAGCAGCGCGGAAAAAGCCGCAGCGAGCGCCGCGGGGCGGGACGCTTTTCGAGGGATTTCGGGGCGGGGCGAAGAGGGACGGCCGCGGCGGGCGCCGGGAGCTATGCCTTCCTGGCGCGCGCTTCGGCGAGACTTTCCAGGATCGTAAGGGGCAGCGCGCCTTCGAGCAGCACCTGATGGAATTGCTTGAGGTCGAACTTGGCGCCCTGGATCGACTTGGCCTTCTCGCGGGCTTTGACCCAGCTCATGTGTCCAATCTTGTAGCTGCAGGCCTGTCCGGGCCAGATGCAGTAACGGTCGATTTCGCGCTGTACGCGCGGACGGGCAAAACCGGTGGCGCTCACCATGTAGTCGGTCGCCTTCTCGCGGCTCCAGCGCTTGAAGTGCAGTCCCGTATCGACCACGAGCCGCACCGCGCGGAACAGGAAGCTCTGCAGATGGCCTGCCCTGCCGAGCGGATCGCCTTCGTACACGCCAAGCTCATCGGCGAGCTGTTCGGCATAGAGCGCCCAGCCTTCGGTGTAGGCGCCGAACGGCGCGGTCTTGCGCAGCATCGGCAGGTCCTTTGCTTCCTGCGCCAGACTGATTTGCAGATGGTGGCCTGGCGCGCCCTCGTGGTGAGTGAGCGCCGGCAAGCCGTACCGGGGCCAATCGGCAGTGTCCTTGAGGTTGATGTAGTAGATGGCGCCGCGCGAGCCGTCGAGCGCGGCATTCTGGTAGTAGCCGTTGGGAGCGCCGTCCTGGATGAACGGCGGCACGCGCCGGACCTCGAGCTTGGCCTTGGGCAGCGTCGCAAACGCCTGCGGCAGTTTCGCATCGATCGCCTTGACCAGAGTGTTGATGTAGTCGAGCAGCCTGGCCCGGCCTTCGTCGGTATTGGCGTAGAGCTGCCTGGGATCTTTGTTGAGCGCGGTCAGCCGTTCGCCGACCGAGCCCTGGCTCGAGCCCTGCGACTTCAGGATCGCGTCGATGCGGCCGGAGATTTCGGCGACCTGCTGCAGCCCGAGCTGATGCACTTCGTTCGGCGTCAGGGTCGAGGTCGTCGAACTCATCAATGCGTCGGCATAGAACTCATCGCCTTTGGGAAGACGCCAGCACCCCGCGTCATGGCTCGCCTTCGCCCGCAGCTCCTTCACCAGCCCAATCTGGCGGTCGAGCGCGGGGAAGATCTCGCCCGCGACGATCTTCTCGGCCGTCGCGCCGTAGTCCCCGGCGATGCCTTTTTCTTTCGCACGGCGCACCACGGATTCCACCAGCACCGTCTTGGCCGCCGGCTGATCACGCAGCGCCTTGAGCTGGGCGAGAGTGAGATCGAGGCAGAAGTCGGGCGCGAAGACGCCCTGCGCGGCATCGGCCTTCTGGAACACCGTGTTCTCGTCGAGCGTGCGCGCGAACTCCCCGAGGCGCGCGAGGTACGCATCGGCATCCGCCTTGGTGGCGATGACGTGCTGCGCGTCCAGAAAGCTCGGGACGTTCTGATAGCTGCCGCTCAGCTGGCTGATCGCGTAGGGAACGTAGTAACCGGCGGTCGTACCGTACTTGTATTTTTCGCCGCCCGTGGTCGATTGCGTCAGCATGTACACGACGACGTCGTAGTTGAGCGCCGCGCCTGCCGACAGCGACTTGCGGTCGATCGCCTTCACTTCGGCGAGCCAGCCCTTCGTCTCGGCGAGCGACCTGGCTTGTTCGGCCTTCGTATATACATCGAGCCTGCTCTTGTGGCCCGTGCGCCGGCCCTTGTCGAGGCCGAGCGAGGTCGCCGTCTCGGGGCTGTTGTCGATCATGCGCTCGAAGATCCGGTCGACGAGCGCGCGCAGCTGCCGATCGGCCGGGTTGTCGGAGGCGACGAAGGCGATACGCGGGATTGCCGTGGCCAGCAAGGCCAGGCTGGCCGAGCCGATGAACTCTCGTCTATCCATGGGGACCCTTCTTTGGTGACGGTGGTGCTTGCTAGCGGATGGACAATAGGGGATGGAATCAGGCCCAGGCTTAGTAAGTCGGGTGGAGAAATAGTTCACCCGCCCATTGGCGCGCCTCGGCGGTTTTATCGTAGCATTCGCCCCGGGCTGCAGGCACAACCCGGTTTCGCCACTCTGCGGCTCTCACGACCCGACCGACAACCGCACCCGCAGGGCTGGACCGACCGGCGCGAAGGGTGCCTCACAAAAAGGGCCCGCGATGAGACAGCTTATTGTGCTGAGCGTGTTTTTCGGCATCACCTTCGGCGCCAATGCCGCGGCGGTGGATTCCGCCCAGGCCCTCGAGCACGCCCGGCGCCTGCTCAAAACCGTTCCGCTCATCGACGGGCACAACGATCTGCCGCTCACCATCCGGGAAAAGCACGGCCGGGACGTGGTGGGCTACGACATCAGCAAGCTCACCCCAGACGACACGGACCTGGTCAAGCTCAAGCAGGGACAGGTCGGCGGCCAGTTCTGGTCGGTTTATGTCGCGGGCACGCAGCCGGACGGCCACTTCGCGCGCACCCAGCTGGAGCAGATCGACATCGCCCGGCGCATGATCGCGCAGTATCCCGACAGCCTCGCACTGGCGCTGACGGCCGACGACGTCTACAAGGCCTTCCGCGCCGGCAAGATCGCCTCGATGATGGGCATGGAAGGCGGACACGCGATCGAGAACTCGCTGGGCGCGCTGCGCTCGTTCTACGTCCTCGGCGCGCGCTACATGACGCTGTCGCATTTCGAGACCAACGACTGGGCGGATTCGGCGACCAGCCCGCCGCGCCACGACGGTTTGTCCAATTTCGGCAAGGAGGTCGTGCGCGAGATGAACCGGCTCGGCATGTTCGTGGACATCGCCCATGTCTCGCCGAAGACCATGGCGGACGCGCTCGATGTCTCCGAGGCGCCCGTGATGTTCTCGCATGCCGCCACCAAGGCCCTGACCAATCATCCGCGCAACGTTCCGGACGAGATCCTGCGGCGCCTGCCGAAGAACGGCGGCGTCATCATGATCGCTTTCATCCCGGCGTTCGTATCGCAGGAAGTCGCCGATTGGATGCCGCCGCTCCAGGGGGGAAAGACGAAGGCGCAGCGCGATCAGGAGCTCAAGGAAAAGCTGGCCAAGGGACCCAAGCCCGAGGCGACTTTGCAGCAGGTGGCGGACCACATCGAGCATGCACGCAAGGTGGCCGGCGCGGATCACGTCGGCATCGGCAGCGACTTCTACGGGAGCGGCGACATGCCGAAGGGCCTCGAAGACGTCTCCAAGTATCCGTACCTGTTCGCGGAGCTGATCCAGCGCGGCTGGAGCGATGAGGACCTCAAGAAGCTCGCGGGTGAGAACATCCTGCGCGCCATGCGTCAGATGGAGAAGGTCGCGGCGCGGCTGCAGAAAATCCGCCCCGCTTCGACGGCGCTCATCGAGACCATGGACGCCAGGTAACGCAACCGCCAGCGTTCTTGTCGCTGGGGGCGCCAGACTTCCACAGCGGCGTAAGGACGCCGCCGGTCATCTCATCCCGGACCGGGCGTAAGACCCACGGCGGCGTCCGAGAGCCACGCGTGCAGATAGCGCAGATGGCTGCGAACCACGTACAGCTCGAAGCGCAGCGGCTCATCGAAGCTTTCGATCGTCGCAGGAACATTCGCAAAGCGCGTGCGCGCACAGCGCCCCGCCGGAAAGCTGCGCGGATGGAAATCGAGCCCGCAGCCCCTGGACAGCAGCTCACGCGAAGCCGGCCCGCGCACTTCCAGACCGAGCAGCCCGTCGGTAAGGTCGACGAGCGCGAGGCCGTACTTGGGTAAATCCGCCTCGAGGTACTGGCGCAGCACCGAGGCCGAGTGCTCATGCGAGGCGAGCAGCCATTCTCCCGGCCCAATGCAAAGCACGCGCATCGCCGGGTCGGACAGGACTTCGCCCACCTGCGACGGCAATTCCTTTCCGCCGAGCGCAACGGCCTTGCCGCCGCTCGCATATTCGGCCAGCCAGGACTTCAGCCGCATCGACGTTCTGCCGCCGAGGGGCGTGATCTGAACGGTCATGGTGTCATTCCGTAGGGCGTGCGCGGGCTCAGGCATTCATGCGATCTCCCGATGGATCGAAGAACGGCGGGTTGACCACGCGCGCGCGGCCCACCACGACGCCGCCTTCGTAAACGTTCACCTCGCTCCCGACCTTGGCGCGACCGCCGCGAATCATCGCAAGCGCGATCGGCTCCTGCGTCAACGTCATGATCCCCGCCGACGTAATCCAGCCGTCGGTGGCATTGGTGGAATCGCCCGCGCGCAGATGGCTGCCGATGGCGAAGCCCCTGCCGCGCTCGCCGGTGAGCCCGATGAGCTGCAGCCGGTCGGGCCGCACATGCTCGGGCAGGCTCAGCGAGCGCTTGCCGACGTAATGCCGCGTCTTGTTTGTCGCGACCTTTCCCCAGCCGACGTCGTCAGGAACCGAGGTGCCGTCCGTATCGGAGCCCACGTGCAGGAAGCCTTTCTCCAGACGCAGCAGCAGGAGCGCGTCCATTCCCAAGGGCTGTAGGCCATCGGACGCGCCGGCGCTCATGAGGGCCTCCCAGAGCTCCCGGGCTTTGCTCGCCGGCACGTTGATTTCGTAAGTAAGCTCGCCCGTGAAGCTGACGCGGTAGATACGGGCGGGATGGCCCAGCAGCGTCCCTTCCCGCATCGCCAGGTGCGGGAACGCCGCGCCGGACAGGTCGATGTCGGTCTGGAGCTTCGCGAGGATCGTGCGCGCCTTCGGCCCGGCGATCGAGACGGTGCCCCATTGATCGGTGACCGGCATGACCGCCGCTTTCAGGTGCGGCCACTCGCACTGGCGCCATTCCTCCAGCCAGGCGACCACGCGATTCGCGTTGCCCGAGGTGGTGGTGATCAGGAAACGGTCGGGCGCCAGCATGACGACGGTGCCGTCGTCGAAGATGATGCCGGTCTCGCGCAGCATCAGCCCGTAGCGCGCCCGATACGGCTTCAGCGTGGTGAGATCGTTGATGTAGAAGCGATCGATGAAATCGCGCGCGTCCGGCCCGTGGATCTCGATCTTGCCGAGAGGCGAGCCGTCGAACAAACCGGCGTCGGTGCGCACGGCGACCGCCTCGCGGTGCATGGCCTGCTCACGGGTCTCGCCGGGACGCAGGTAAACGATCGGCCGGCGCCATTCGCCGAAATCCTGGAAGACCGCCCCGTGCGCCGTGTGCCAGTCGTGCATCGGCAACAAACGATGGGGAGCGAAGCGCTCGCCGGTCTCGCGCCCCGCGATGGCGCCCAGCGTCACCGGCATGAACGGCGGCCGCAGCGTGGTGTGTCCGAGCTTGGCGGGCGCGATCGCGCGCAGCTTCCCGAGCAGGCCGAGCGTGGCGGCGGCGGAGGTCTTGCCCTGATCGGCCGCCATGCCGACGGTCGTATAGCGCTTGACGTGCTCGACGGAGGTGAAGTTCTCGCGCAGCGCCAGTTCCAGGTCCGCCACCGTCACATCGTGCGCCAGGTCGACCCATTTGCGCTTGGACTTCCCGACCGGACTGACGCGCGGGCCCGCAGGGACCTTTTCGGTCGCGGTGCCGACGATCTCGATGCTCCGGTGCTGCGCTACGGGGAACAAACCTCCGGACGACTCTTCGTACGCCAGTTTGCCGCCGGCCTGCGCATACAGGTGCAGAGTCGGATTGAAGCCGCCCGAGACGGCGAGCGCGTCGCACTCGAGGGACCGGCGCGCGTCGATGTGCGCTCCATCCGCGCTCAAGTGCCCCAAAGTTACCTGACGCAATGCACCGAAGCCTTGCGTGTCGATCGGAATGAAACCCGGCAGGATTGCGATCGACAGCGTGCGCATCGCCGCGACCAGGACCTCCGGGACTTGCTGGCGCGTATCCGCCACGCCGAGCACCGTGACTCCGGCGTCCTTGAGATCCCCCGCCAACCCATAGGCTGAATCATTGTTGGTGGCGACGAGCACACGCGACCCGACAGCAACGCCATAGCGGCGCAGATATTGACGCGCGGCGCCGGCCAGCACGATGCCGGGGCGATCGTTGTTGGCAAAGATCAATGGCTGCTCGATGGCGCCCGTGGCGAGAATCACGCGTCCTGCACGCACGATCCGGTAGCGCTCGCGCAATGCACCCGGGCCGGCCTGCTGCACCCGCTCCACCAGCGCCAGGACATCGTGATCGTAGTAACCGGTGGCCGTCGTGCGCGACAGCAAGCGCACGTCGGGCATGCGGTTCAGCTGCTCCATCGTCTGAGACAGCCACTTGCCCGCGGGCGAGCCGTCGACCGTCGCGCCACTCCAGGCGGATTCGCCGCCGAACTGATGATCCTGCTCGGCCACGACCACGCGCGCTCCGGCGCGGCCGGCTTCCAGCGCCGCACGCAGCCCTGCGACTCCGCCGCCGACTACGAGCACATCGCAATGAAGATTGCCGACCTCATAGCGGTCCGGGTCGCGCTGGCCCGGCGCCCGTCCGAGCCCGGCCATGCGGCGGATCATCGGCTCGTAGGTATGCCAGCTCGGCCAGATGAAAGTCTTGTTGTAGAACCCCGCCGCCCACAGGGGCGCGATCAGGTCCATCGAGCGGCCGACGTCGAAGTCCACGCTCGGCCAGCCTGATTGCGAGCGCGCCTGCAAACCCTGCGTCAGCTCCACCAGCGTGGCACGCGCGCTCGGTACGGCCTTAGCGCCGCTGCCCAGCTGCAGCAGGGCATTGGGCTCTTCCATTCCGCACGAGAACACGCCGCGTGGCCGATGAAACTTGAAGCTGCGCGAGACGGTGCGCACCCCGTTCGCCAACAAAGCGGACGCCAGACAGTCGCCGGCACAGCCCTGGAGGCTGCGATCGTCGAAGGAGAACGCGACCGGCTGCGTTCGGTCCACCTGGCCGCCGCGCGCGACGCGGTGGGGTCCTGCGTTGCGCCCGCTCATTTGCCCAGCAGCTCCGGTTTTGGATCGCCCATCGGATAGATCGCCATGATGTCGTGCGTCAGAGTGTCGCGGACGACGTTGAACCAGCGCCCGCAGCCGAAAGCGTGCGACCAGCGCTCATAGTGCGCGCCGACCGGGTTGTCGCGGCCGAACAGGTAGTCCGTCCAGGTGGCGTCATCGACGGACATCTCCGGGCGCGTGATGTGCGAAGGACCGCCGAACGCGAACTCGGGCTCGTCGCGAACGCCGCAATAAGGACAGCGAATTCTCATCATGTCGCAGCTCCCGCGCGGCTCAGTGGGCGACGCCCGCCGCGGCGCCCTCATCGACCAGCGCCCCGGTTGCGAAGCGATCGAGCGCAAAGGGCTTGATCAGCGGATGCGGCGCGCCGGTCGCGATGGTGTGCGCCATCGTATCGCCGCCCGCCGGAATCGCCTTGTAGCCGCCGGTGCCCCAGCCGCAATTGATGAACAAACCTTCGACCGGAGTGAGCCCCATCAGCGGACTGGTGTCGGGCGTGATATCCACCCTGCCCGCCCATTGCCGCATGAGCTTGAGCCGGCTGAAGGTCGGAAACAGCTCCAGCACCGCGCCGATCGTCGCCCGCTGCTGCGAGAGGCCGCCGCGCTGGGCGTACGAATTGTACGCGTCGGCGCCGGCGCCGATCACGATCTCGCCGCGATCGCTCTGACTCACGTACGCGTGCACGGCGGCGGAAATGACCACCGCGTCCAACACCGGCTTGATCGGCTCGGTGACCATCGCCTGCAGGGCCATGGTAGTGATCGGCAGGCGCAGACCCGCGAGCCGCGCAAGGTGCGAGCAGTAGCCCGCCACGTTCATGACCACTTTGTCAGCCAGGACGTCGCCTTGCGAGGTGCGCACGCCGTGCACGCGGCCGTCGCGGATGTCGAAGCCGGTGACTTCGCAGTTCTGCACGATATCCACGCCCAGGGCGCTCGCCGCGCGCGCGTACGCCCAGACGACCGCGTCATGCCGGGAAATTCCCGCGCGCGGCTGCCGGAAGCCGCCGATGACGGGGAAGCGTCCATTGAGCTCGATCGGCGCGGCCAGCTGCTTGATCTGCGCCGCAGTGAGCATCTCGGTATCGACGCCGTTCATGCGGATGGCATTGCACCAGCGCTGGACGATCTCCAGCTCGTGCTCGCTGTGCGCCAGCTGCACCAGCCCGCGCTGACTCAGCATGATGTTGAAGTTGAGATCCGCGCCGAGCCGCTCGACCAGGCGCAGGGAGTGGTCGTAGAAAGAGGAGCTGACGGAGTGGAAGTAGTTGGAGCGGCAGACCTGCGTATTGCGGCCGGAGTTCCCGCCGCCGATCCAGCCGCGCTCCAGCACCGCCACATTGCGTATCCCGTGCTTGCGCGCGAGGTAGTACGCGGTGGCGAGCCCATGGCCGCCGCCGCCGATGACGATGACATCGTAGCCGTTCTTCAAGCGCGGCTCGCGCCACGCCGGCTGCCAGCCTTTGTTTGCGCGCAGCGCCTGCCAGGCGAGATTGAGGAACGAATAGCGCATCGGATGTTTCCGCAACGTCTCAGGAATTCAGGGCCGAAACCGCTCGGGGACTGCGCCGCACGCGCAGGGCGTACCGCTCGCGGGCGAGGCGCGCGGCGGCATATATTACAGACACAAGTGTATGGGTCAACCGCCGTGTAGAATGGGCCATGGCCAAAGCGACCCGGAAGAAAAACGCCCGCCGCGGCCGCGGCAAGCGCCAGCCGCTAGGCCGACAGGCCTGGCTCGATACCGCCCGCCGCGCGCTCATCGAGGAAGGCACGGCGGGCGTGGAGATCAACAAGCTGGCCAAGCGCCTGGGCGTCAGCCGCGGCGGCTTTTACTGGTTCTTCAAGAGCCGCGAGCAGCTGCTGGATGAGCTGCTGGCCTACTGGGCGGATACCAGCACCGTGCTGTTCGAACGCGTCCTGCAGCCCCGCCGGGGTGAGGGCATGCAGGAGTACCAGGCGCTCACCGATCTGTGGATCGAGGAGAATGAGTACGATCCGAAGTGGGACGGCGCGGTCCGCGATTGGGCCCGCACCTCCAAAGCTGTGCTCAAAGTCGTGCAGGCCGTCGACGAGAAGCGCATCGCCGCCATCGAACGGATATTTCTGGACCTGGGGCACGCCGGCATGGAAGCGCACATCCGCGCGCGCATCACCTACTACCACCAGGTCGGCTACTACGCGCTGGGCGTGCGCGAATCGCGCAAGCTGCGCCGCGATCTAATGCCGTTCTACCGGAAGGTGCTCACCGGACGGGAGCCGTAGCAGGACACATTGCGCCGGTCAGGACACAAGACAGCCACATAAGAGACTTGTCGAAGCTCAAGCCGCCGCTCGACTGCCTCGCGCAGGAGCCCGCTCCGTGGTTCGAGCGCGTGTCTGGCGCGATCGTCATCCGCGCGCGGACAGGGACGATCGACACGAGGGCGTTCGTCTAAGGCTTCTTGTCCTCCGCCGCATCGCCGACCATGAGCCTCCTGGCCATCGCCTCCCCCGCATCGCTCGATGATCTGACCGGGTAGTTTTCCGGCGGCGTTTCACCGGCGAGGTTGCGGACGAAATAATCCCACTGCCGGCGCAGAGCGTAGCCGGGCAGCGCGTGGGCTGCGCGCGGCAGAAGGAGCAGGTCGAAATCCTTGTTGGCGTCCATCAGCGCCTGGATGACTTGAAATACGTTGCCGGGATGCACGCCGATGTCGACCATGCCGTGGATGAGGAAAAGCCTGCCCTTGAGATTCTTCGCGTGAGTGACGTTCGCCTGAGCGACGAAGTTATCGCCGTCGAGCAGGCCGTTGTAGCGCTCGCCCCAGGTGTTCCAGAAGAGCCGCTGGTCGTGGTTGCCCGCGCCGGCGACGCCGACGTCGAAGAAATCCGGATATGCGAACATGGCGCGCGCCGTCATGTAGCCGCCGCCTGAGAAACCGAAGATGCCGACGCGCTCGATGTCGATGTAGCGATAGCGCTGCGCCAATTGCTTCAGTCCCGCGATGTGGTCCTCGATATTGCTCGCCGTCTCGATCTTTCCATACGAGGCTTCGTGGAAGGCGCGGCTGCGGCCGGTCGTGCCCCGCCCGTCGATGACGGTGACGATGAAGCCGAGCTCCGCTACCGCCTGCGCCGTGGCCGCCACGCCCGCGAACGAGGTCGGCGCGTAGAAGACCTGCGGACCGCCGTAGATGTGATCGATGATCGGATACTTCCTGTCCTGGGAAAAATCGCTCGGCCGGAAGACGAGCGCGCGGACCTTGGTGGAGCCGTCGGCGGCGGTCACCGTGGCTTCTTCGGGCCAGCGAAAACCTTCCGGCAACCCCGCGGTCGTCGCCATCTCCACCACCGCCACCTCGGAGCCATCGCGGCGCCGGAGCACCGTGCGCGTGAGGGCGTCGGGCCGGGTCTGGCTCTCGACGAAATACTTGCCCGAGGGGGCCGCGCCCGTGAACAGGTCCGGATCGGGCTCGAACATCACGCGCTCGGCCGTCGCCTCGAAGTTGCCGGGGCCGATGACCTGGCGGTCATCGTCGCCGCTGCTGAGCACCTTGAACGAGGCGTCGTCGAGGCCGATGCGGGCGATCTCCTGGTAGTACGGATTTTTGTTCGCGCTGCGCCCGGCGATCGCGATGATGGCCTCGCGGCGCGCCTCATCGACATGCAGGATGTCGCGCACCACCCAGTCGCCGCGGGTGAGCCGGCGGACCATCGCACCGGTTTTCAGGTCATAGAGGTACAGCTGCGCCCAACCCGATCGCTCCGAATACCAGATGAGCTGGTTGCTCTTGGGCAGCAGCGCCAGCGTCGCCGGGCCGTAGACGTTCTGGGCAAGCTCCACATAGGACGAATCGGCGCGCTCGGCGAACACCTCGCGGGTCTCCCCGCTCGCGGCATCCACGGCGATCACGCGCACGACTTTCTCGCCCCGGGCGACGTCGACGAAGTAAGCGCTCGCGCCGTCGCCGCTCCACCACGCGCGATTGCCGCCGATCGGTGTGTCATTCATGCGCACCGCGGGGATGGTGCCGTAATGCACGGGTGTTTGTTTGCCGCTCTTCACGTCGATGATCGCGATGCGGAAGGCCGGAACGTGCTCATCGCCCGGCAAGGCGATGCGCTGCGAAACAGCCACCGGACGGATGGAGCCTTCGGGCGCGAACTGGACCGCCGGCAATTCCAGCACCTGGCGATCGTCGACCTGCACGGTCAGAAGTTTCGAAGCATCGGGCGACCAGCGCGCTTCCAGCCTGCCGCCGCGTCGAAAAACGTCCGCGGCCATGCCATAGGCGTAATAGCGCTCGCCGTCCTTCGTGAGTTGGCGCTCCTTACCCGTCTTCAGATCACGCACCCAGATGTCGTAGTCACGCAGGAATGCGACCGCGGAGCCATCGGGCGCGGCCAGTTCCGTCGACGCCTCCGCCGCGGCGGCCCTCTCGGTGACTTGCCCATTGCCGTCATAGAACCAGGCTTTGTCGAAGGCAAGAAACGAGAGCGCCCCGCTCTTTTCGAGCGTCAGCTTGCGCAGCGGCAGCTGGTGCTCGGAGATCTTCCTGCCGCTCACGGCCTGTAGCGCCGCGGCCAGCCGCGCGTGATCGAATGCCTCGGCGCTGCGGCCGGTGGCGGCGTCGATGACGATGAAGCGATAGCCGTCCTTCGTCTCGCGTTTGTACCAGAAACGATCCTCGCCCCGGATCCAATTCGGCAGGACCAGGTGGTTGAGGTAGTAGCGGTTCTCTTCATTGTTGCCGATCAGGGCGGCGCGGTCGTAGCGCGCCTTCATCTGCGCCGGATCGGTGGCGGCCAGTGCCGCCCCGCTCGCCAGGACAAACGACAGGGACAGCGGCAGGGCCTGCTTGAGAATCGCGTGCATGATGGAGCTTCCGGTGATTTTTTGTCGGGCCTGGCTGTGGTTCTGGACCGAACGCATGTGCATACGCGGCTCGACGCGAGCCGCAGGCGGCGCGCTCAACTGGCAGGAGCACCGACGATGATGGGCACGGAGAAGGTCTGCACCTGCGGATCGCCCTGTCCCTGCATCTGAACGATCGCGTTGAAGTACTGCACGCCCTTCTCGCTGGGGACGACCGTAAGCTCATAGGGGTAGGCCGCCCCTGTCTGGATGGCGTCGAATTGGGCGGTGGGCTGGTTCGGGGGAATCGTCAGACCACGGTCGGCGACGAAGGTCGCGCCGAGCCCGGTGCCATGGGCGAGCGGTATGAACACCAGCTTCACTTTCAGGGGTTGATTCAGCTCGGGGCGGGCCTGCAGCTCGAACTTCACGCTGGTCAGCGCAGGGCTGTTGTCGGCTTTGACGGCCGAAACCATCTGCGCCGTAAGCTTGATCGCGGCTTGCTGAGCCTCCGTAAGCTGCGGCGCCTTGCGCTGCGCAGCCGGCGTGGTCGTAGCGGACGGCGGTTCCTCCTTGCTGCCGCAGGCCGCCAGCAGCATCGTGGCCATGGCTCCAACCAGCCTGAATGAGGTGTTCACTCCGGTAAGACTCCCCGCGGGGCCCGCGTCAGACGCCTGCCCCATCATTACCCGCCGCGGCGCGCATCTTCCCGGACTGCACTGCACGGCGTCAATGCAGGTATGCTACCGGGTAAAATCCTCACTCCCCACCGATAAAGGCCGGAGCAGCGACGATCGCGGCTCCGGTGGAGATTTCGATGCAAAAAACGCTGCTCCAGGCAAAGCTGCACCGTGCCCGCGTGACGTGCGCGGACCTCCACTACGAGGGGTCCTGCGCCATCGACGAAGCACTGCTGGAGTACTCGGGCATCCGCGAGTTCCAGTACATCGAGATCTACAACATCGACAATGGCGAGCGTTTTACGACCTACGCGCTGACTGCACCCCGGGGCAGCGGTGATATTTCGGTCAACGGCGCTGCGGCACGCAAGGTCATGGTGGGCGACCGCCTCATCATCGCCGCGTACGCCGCCTACGATGAGGCGGAGTTGAAGGCCTATCGGCCGACGATCGTCCTGCTCGACGATCGCAACCGGATCAAGCCGGCGGAGCCGGCTACCGGTACCCGAGGCTAACCGCCTCCCCGCCCCGCAAGAGGAAAGCCGATGAAACATCCTGCCATTCTCGTGACCGGGGGCGCCGGTTACATCGGCAGCCACACCGTGCGCCAGCTCACCGAGGCCGGCGAGCGGGTCGTCGTCCTGGACAACCTGTCGACCGGCTTTCACCAGGCTGTCCTGGGTGCCGAGCTGATCGTGGGCAATACCGGTGATGCAGCGCTGGTCGGGAGGCTTCTCAAGGATCACGCCGTGGATACGGTGATGCACTTCGCGGCTCATACGATCGTGCCGGAATCGGTCGAGCAGCCGCTGAAATACTACGGTAACAACACCTGCTCCACCCGCGTGCTCCTGGAATGCTGTGCGGCGCAAGGGGTCAAGCATTTCGTCTTCTCCTCGACGGCCGCGGTGTACGGTATCCCGGCGAGCACTCACGCCGCCGAGGATGCTCCGCTGGCGCCCATCAATCCATACGGCACCTCCAAACTCATGAGCGAATGGATGCTGCGCGACCTCGCTCTCGCCAGCTCGCTGCGGTACGTGGTGCTGCGATATTTCAACGTCGCCGGGTCCGATCCGCAGGGCCGCATCGGCCAATCCACGCCGAAAGCCACGCTGCTCACCAAGGTTGCGTGCGAGGCCGCGGTCGGCAAGCGCAAGGGGGTGTCGATCTTCGGCACCGACTACCCGACGCCGGACGGTACCGGCGTGCGTGACTACATCCATGTCGAAGATCTGGCGGACGCCCATGTCAAAGCTTTGACGTACCTGCGCGCGGGCAAAGAGTCCGTCACGCTGAATTGCGGCTATGGCCACGGTTACAGCGTGCGGGAGGTGCTGAACATGGTGGAACGCGTGGCGGGCAAGCCGCTCGCCATCCGCGAAGAGCCGCGCCGGGCGGGCGATCCGCCGGCGCTGATCGCACGCGCGGACCGTGTTCGCTCACTGCTGAAGTGGCAGCCCAAGTACGACGACCTGCAGGCCATCGTCACGAGCTCCCTGAACTGGGAGCGCAAGCTCCTCGCTTCCCCTTGGAGCTGAGTCGTAGAATCGCGCGCTATGCGCTTGAATAAGCCCCGATCGCTGAGCGGCCTCATGCTGCTGGGCTTCTTCCTGGTGGCCGTGCCGCTTCTGTTCGCGATCGTAAACGCCGCCTTCCAGCTGCGTCGGCTCGCGTCCCAGAGCGAGGCTCTCGTCGTGCAGGGCGTGCAGGTCACCCGCTACAACCAGCTCCTGCTCGAGCAGATCGCTTCGCTCGAGCGGGCCGCCCGGCTCTACCAGGTCATCGGCAATCGCGAGCTGCTGGAGGTCTACCGGCAGAATCATGCCCGCTTCAACGACACGCTGGATGCGCTGGGCCAGCTTGCCAACCGGCTCGAGAACCGCCAGGACAGCACGGTACAGCTGACCCTGCTGCGTAACGAGAGCCTGCATCTCCTGCAGATGCAGCAGGTTCGTGAGCGGGGGGAGACCGCGGGCAGCCCCGCCTCCATCCGCTCCGCCACCCCGGCTACCGACTTCTCGATCCTCTGGGACGGCGCCACGACGCTGGCCGAGCGCAATCGCCGGCAGATCGACAGTCAGCTCGATACGCTGCGCCAGGCCATGCATAACGCCCAGCGAAGCCTCTTCTGGCAATCCGCCGCGCTCCTGCCCTGGACCGTCGTCCTGGCCCTGGGATTTACGTGGCTCCTGGTGCGGCCGCTGCGCGTCCTCGACCGCGTTATCGGGGAGCTGGGGCGCGGGACCTTCTCCCGTGCCATCAAGGTGGAAGGTCCCGCCGACCTGGAGCGGCTGGGCGGTCAACTGGAGTGGCTGCGGGTGCGTTTATTGGAGCTCGCGCAGGAAAAAAACCGATTCCTGCGGCACATGTCACACGAATTGAAGACACCGTTGGCGAATATCCGCGAAGGAACGGAACTGCTGATGGACGGCTCGGTGGGCCCGCTCGGCAGCGATCAGCGCGAGGTGGCCGCCATCCTGCGCGAGAACGGCATCAAGCTGCAGCGCCTGATCGAGAACCTCCTGTCCTTCAGCGCCTGGCAGGCCCAGAGCGTCGGCCTGGAAGTGAGCGAATTCAAATTGCAGCCGCTCGTCAAAGGCGTACTGGAGAGCCAGCAGCTCACCCTGGTGAGCCAGCGGGTGAAGCTCGACATCCAGATCGAGGACGTCGTGGTCACCGCCGACCGCGCCAAGCTGCGCCTGATCGTCGACAACCTGCTCTCCAATGCAATCAAGTTCACCCCGCGCAACGGCGATATCGCCATCCATGCGGCCGTGGTCGGCCGGCAGCTGGTCCTCGACGTGGCCGACTCCGGACCGGGAATCGCGCTCGAGGAGCGCACCCGCATCTTCGAGGCTTTTTACCAGGGCAAGGCGCAACAGGGCGGGCACGTCAAGGGCACCGGCATAGGCCTGTCAGTGGTGATCGAGTTCGTGCACGCCCACGGCGGCACGATCGACATCATCGACGGCCAGTTTCCCGGCGCTCACTTCCGCGTGCGCCTGCCCATGAAACACTCGAATCGAGGGACCGGAGAGCCAGCGCATGCGGCATAGCTGGCGTCTCGGTGTGCTGTGCGCGGCCGCATTCGCAAGCGCATGCAGCCTGGTTTCCCCATCGGCGCAGCAGGCGCCCGAGCGGCCTGCCGAGCGCGTGGATACCTCGCTCACGGCGATCGGTCATCATCTGCAGATGATGGCGCGGCTCGCGCAAGGCAGCCCCACGGAACAGGCCGAGATCTTCAGCTCCCTCAAAGACGCGGCTCAGCTGACGCCTACCACGCAAAACCGTCTCGCCTATGCGCTGGCGCTCGCCACGCCGGGCCACGGCGCGAGCGACCCGGAGTCGGGCCGCCAGCAGCTCGCGGCGCTGCTCGCCAGCCCGGAAACCATGCTCCCGGCCGAGCGGACGCTGGCGCTGGTCATACTGCGCACCGTCGAACAAAGGCTGGTCCTGCAGACCGAAAACAAACGACTGCAGACGGACGCCGAGCGCCTGGAGCAGGAGCGCCGCGCCGCGGGCGGTTCCAAGCGCCTGCAGGCGCAGATCGAGGCGCAAATGGAAGAGAACACGCGGCTGCGCAAGCAGCTGGCCGACGCGCAGGCGAAGCTCGATGAGATCGCTCGAATTGAGCGGTCCATCACAGAACGCAATCCGCCCAAGAAGAAGTAGCGGCCGGCGGCCGGCCGCATCGGCCTGCGATGTCGCCAATCGGCTGCGCCGGGATTTCTTCCGCTGGGCGCCCGGGTCCGTATAATCGCCCGGCTCATGAATGCCAAGCGCAAAGCCCGGATCCTGATCGTCGATGACGACCCCGGATTGCTGCGCCTGCTGACCCTGCGGCTGCGCGCCGAGAACTACGAGGTCGAGCCCAAGGAAAGCGCTGCAGCAGCCCTGACTGCCGCGAGCCGGTTCCGCCCGGACCTGGTCATTACGGACCTGCGGATGGACCAGATGGACGGCCTGGAGCTGCTCAAGGAATTGCAGAGCCGCTGGCCAGGCCTGCGGGTGATCATCCTGACGGCACACGGCACGATTCCCGACGCCGTGCATGCGACGCAGAGCGGCGCTTTCGGCTTCCTCACCAAGCCGGTGGACAAGGAACAGCTGCTCGAGCAGGTGCAGAAAGCCCTCAAGATTTCCGGTTTCACGCAGAGCGACGAGGAATGGCGCTCGGACATCATCACCTGCAGCACCTTGATGGAGGAGAAGCTGGCGCAGGCCTATGCAATCGCCTCCTCCGAGGCGAATGTGCTGATTTACGGCGAGACCGGCACCGGGCGGAAACTGTTCGCTCATGCGATCCATAAGGCCAGCTCGCGCCGCAGCCATCCGTTCATCGAGATCGATTGCAGCGCGCTCGAAGAGACGCAGCTCGAGACCGAGCTGTTCGGCGGCCAGGCGGACGACAGATCGGCGCGCAAACCCGGCGCGCTCCAGGCCGCGGCCGGCGGCACTCTGCTGCTCGGTGAAGTCGGCTCGCTTTCCCCGCGCCTGCAGCTGAAGCTTTTCAGCGCACTGCAGAACGGCTCCGGGCACGGCCCGGGGGCGGCGCGGATCGTCGCTACGGCTCCGCGCGATCTCAAGCAGTCGATCGAGCGCGGTGCGTTCCGCGAGGATCTCTTCTACCGCCTCAACGGAGTGCACATCGAGATCCCGCCGCTCGCGAAGCGCCGGGAGGATATTCCGCTGCTGGTAGCCCATTTCCTGGCCGAACTGGCCAAGGAAACCGGCCACCGCCGCATCTACGCGCCCGAGGCGGTGGAGCTGCTGGCCACGGCTGAATGGCCGGGCAATATCCGCCAGCTCCACAGCGTGGTCCGGCAGAACGTCGCGCTGGCGCAAACGCCGATCATCAACGCCGAGCTCGCCCAGCAATCCCTGGGCGGCAATCCCTCGCGCCTTCCCTCCTTCGACGAGGCGCGGGACGAGTTCATGCGCAGCTATCTCGCGCAGATCCTGCAAATCACCGCCGGCAACGTCAGCCAGGCCGCGCGGCTGGCCAAACGCAATCGCACGGACTTCTACAAGCTGCTGGCCCGCCATCAGCTGACGCCGGACGAGTTCAAGAACCGTTGAGCCGCGCCGGGCGCATGGCTCGCATCCACCGCACGCCGGCTGTACTACCCCCCTTCGCATGACCGCCCTGCTGGATAAGATGGTCGCCGCCGCCATCGAAGCCGGTGCCGCAACACTGCGTTTCTATGCCGGCGATGTCGCCATCGGCTTCAAGGCCGACCGATCCCCCGTGACGGCCGCCGATCATGCCGCCGAAGCCATCATCCTCGAGCATCTCGCGCGGGCGGAGCCCACCACTCCCGTCATCGCCGAGGAGGAAGTCGCCGCGGGACGCATCCCGCGCATCGGCCATCGATTCTTCCTCGTCGACCCTCTGGATGGCACCAAAGAATTCATCCATGGGCGCGGGGACTTCACGGTCAACATCGCCTTGATTGAAGCCGCCGAGCCGGTGCTGGGCGTGGTTTATGCGCCGGCCAAGGGCTGGCTGTTCGGCGGTGAAGTGCGCACCGGCCATGCCTGGCGATGCGCTGTCGACGGCAAGAGCGGCGCTCTTTCGGCGCGCGCTCCAATCCATGTCCGCGCGCCGCCCGCCGAAGGCCTCACCGCCGTGGCATCCCTCTCTCATCGCACTCCGGAAACGGACGCGTTCCTTGCGCGCTATCCGATCGCCCGCTCAGTCTCCATCGGCTCCTCTCTCAAGTTTTGTCTCGTCGCCGCCGGCGAAGCGGACCTTTATCCAAGGCTGGGTCCAACGATGGAATGGGACACGGCGGCTGGACACGCGGTACTTCTCGCTGCAGGCGGGAACGTGAGAACCCTCGATGGCCGGCCTCTGCAATATGCGAAACCTCAGTTCCGCAATGACGAATTCATCGCCACGGGCGGGACGGGCTAGCGCGCGCCCGGCCGCCGCCTCACGTCCAAACGCGGCGCAGCGCGGGCAATCCGATGATCAGCACCGGCACGACGACCATCGCGTTGTAAATCACCGAACCCGAGAAGGCACTGTCCGCTGAAACGCCAAAGGCCGCCAGTCCGGCCGTGAAAGCCAGCTGAGTCGTGCCCAGGTAGGCCGGCGCGCTGGGCAATGTAAGACCAGCGACGCACAACACGAGCACCGACACTGCGGCCAGGTAGGTAACCGGTGCATCGACCGCAGCCATGCTGAATACCACGCACAGGGCGAGCATCAGCCATTGCAGCACCGAGAGCGCCAATACGGGTAGCAGCAGGCCGGGGCGTCGTATCGAGGCAAAACCTCCGGCCATTTCCCGCAATCGATCGAGCGCAACGGCGCGCCAACTCTCCGGCAGCGGCCCTAAGAACACGCCCACTATCTGCAGGCAGCGCTCTGTCCACATCACGAATACCAGCGCGGCCATTATTAGAACCGCACAGAAGGCGCCGAGGGCGTATCCCGCCGCGACCAGCTGAGCAGCCTCCGTCCGCACTCCCGGCAGCACGAGAACCGCCAGCGCCAGGACGGCGAGAAAATCGAACACGCGCTCGATGACGATCGAGCCGAGCAGCGAACTGGCCGCGATGCGATGCTCACGGCCCACCCCGATGGCCCGCACGAGCTCCCCGGCATGCGGGAACAGGACGTTCCCGGCGCCACCGGCGAAAACGGGCACGAGCAACCGCCTCACCGGAATGTAGGCGAGCGGACGCACCAGGTAATGCCAGCGCAGCGCCTTCAGCCCCATGTACGCCAGCGAACAAACAAGAGCGGCGGAGACGAAGCCTGCCCGGGCGTGCGCGAGCTTCGTCAACATCGCGCCCAAGTCGAGCGGACGGGCGGCCAGCAGCAGGAACGTTGCGCCGAGGATCAGCCCCAGGATGACGATGGAGCGGCGGGCTTGCATGGATCGTGAGCTGGGCAGCAGCGACGCGTCACGCCGGCGGCAGCGGAGTGAGCACATCTGCGGAGCGCAGCTCGGCCACCGCGCGGCTGGCATGCTCGCTCATGGTCACGATCTCGAAGCGCGCGCTCAGCATGTCGAGGAAGTGACCCAGCAGATCGAGCTTGCGGGCACGCGGCAAATCCATTCCGGGAAAGAAGGCGAGCTCGCGGCAATCCTCCTTGCCGAGAAAATCCAGCGGATGCAGCAGAATGGAGGGCCGCGTGCCAGTGAGGCGGCACAACCCGAGCGCGGCGCGGAAGTAGACCCTGGCCGCCAGCGGCGAGAACTTGGCCAGATACAGCAGGTAACTGAGGTGCAACGGCACCTTGAACCACGGCATCGTGGTGACGGGAATCTCCAGTAGCTGGCCGGCGGCGAGCCGCCAGCGGAACGGCCGTACCGGACGCAGCGCATCCTTCCACGTGCCGAACAGCGCCTTGCGGCGTGCCTTTTCCTCGGCGCTCAGGTTGCTGGTGGCGAAAAAGTAGGCGCGCGCCAGCGGATTGAGCAGGTTGGGAAAGACGGTTGCATCGTACTGATACCCTTTGCGCAGCAGCAGCTCGAGGGTGGCGGGCGAGAGACTGAACCCGGGCCCGCGAAATCCCCGTGGACGCACGCCGGTGGCGTGCGTGATCGCTTCTTCGGCGCGACTCAGGTCGCGTTCCAGCTCCGCCTCGCTATAAAGATGCAGCCAGGGGTCGTGATGAAAGCTGTGGTTGCCGATCTCGTGCCCTTCGGCGGCAATCGAGCGCAGCGCTGCATGATTCTTCGCCAGCTCCGCGTCCTGTCCGACGATGAAGAACGAGATTTTCAGTGTCCGCCGGCGGAGAAACTCCAGGATGCGGGGCACAGCCACCCCGAAGTAGGATGGATACGCCTGCCAGCCGTCATCCCCGTGCGTTTTCATGTACGACCACTGGTTGTCCAGGTCGAGCGACAGGCTCGCGTAACTCATATCGTGTCCGGCGTGTTCAATCGGTCAACAAACAAAGGAAGGCGGCATAGGGCGCTTACAGGCGTACGGGCTCGCCGTTGAGCTTGAGCGAGCGCTGGGCGGCGTCGAGCACCTGCACCACGCGCAGACCGTCTTCGCCGTCGCTCATGGGTCGCCTGCGCTTGCGCACGCACTCGAGGAAATGCCGGCATTCGATCCGCAGCGGCTCACCCACTTTGATATAAGGCATCGTGATATCGCCGAACCGCAGGCCGACATATTCGGCGAACGTGTTGTAGGTGTCGTTGACCTGCGCACCCTTGTCGTAGATGCGCAGCTTCTCGTTGGCCTCCAGATCGTCGAATACGGCCATCTTGCGGCTGCCGACCAGGGTGAGCTTGCGGATCTTGTGGGGATCGAGCCAGCTGACATGCACGTGGGCCAGCGCGCTGCCGCCGAAATTCATGCTCATGAAGACCACGTCTTCCACGTCCCGCTGCAGGTAACACTGGCCGCGCGCGGAAACGTCCGTCGGCATCGCGCCCAGCAGGAACATGATGACCGAGATGTCATGCGGCGCGAAGTTCCACAGCGCGTTCTCGTCCTCGCGCACGGTGCCCAGATTCACCCGCTGGGTATAGATGTAGTGCAGCTTGCCCAGCTGATCACCGGCGATCATCTCCTTCAGCCGCGTCACGACTGGATGGTATTCGAGCAGATGCCCCACCATGAGGACACGTTTACGCCCTTCCGCCAGCCGGATGAGCTCCTGTGCGTGCGCGACGTCCAATGTAAACGGCTTCTCGACGAACACGTCCTTGCCGGCCTCGAGCGCCATTTTGCAGAGGGCGTAGTGACGAGGCGCCGGCGTGGCGATGACGATGGCCTCGACCTGCGCGTCGCGCAGCAGCACGTCGAAGTCGCGCGTGAGCTCGGTTCCCGGCAGCAGCCGCGCCATATGGTTCAGCCGTCCGTCGTCCAGATCGCAGATATAACGCAGGCGCGCCTCGGGAATTTCATGGTAGTTGCGCGCCAGGTTCTTGCCCCAGCCGCCAATGCCAACCACGCCCACGCCCACGGGATCCATAGCGTCTCCTAACGATTCCGGTAACCGAGAAGGTCGGCCACGATACGCTCGGCGGCCGCGCCATCGCCGAAATTCCGCTCGATGCCAGCGGACCAGTCCGGCGGGCGGGCCCGGAGTTTACGCTCCCACGCGGCCACGGCATCGGCAATGGCGCGTGGGTCGGTGCCCACGACGAAATTGCCGCCTTCCTCGACGGTCTCGACCCATTCGGTCTCGGCACGCAAGGTGACACAGGGTCGTCCCAGAAAAAAGGCCTCCTTCTGCAAACCACCCGAATCGGTGAGCACCACCTCGCAGGCATCGACCAGGCGGATCATGTCGAGATAGCCCAGGGGCTCGATGACCTTCAGCCCTTCGGTTGCGCGCCATCCAGCGCCGGAGCTATTGATGCGGCTCGCCGTACGCGGATGTAGCGGGAAAACCAGGGGGCGATCCGGGCGCGCCACGGTATTGAATGCCTCCAGCAGTGAGCGCAACTCCGGCCCATCGGTATTGGCGGCGCGATGGACGGTTGCGACGAGATAGGCTCCAGGAGACAAGGCAAGCCGCTCGAGCACTCGCGATCGCTCACGCGCACGTGCCACGCTGAAGCGGACCGCATCTAACATAACGTCGCCCGCCTGCCGGGCCCGCGCGGCGAGATTCTCCTGCGCCAGATTGCGCATCGCTGCGGGCGTGGGCGCAAACAGCAGGTCCGACAGGTGATCGGCGGTAATGCGATTGACTTCCTCGGGCATCCGGCGATCGAAGCTGCGCAATCCCGCCTCGACATGCGCGAGCGGCACGTGCAGCTTGGCAGCCGCGAGGGTTGCGGCCAGAGTCGAGTTGGTATCCCCGTAAGTCACCACCACGTCGGGCCGGCGCTCGGCGAATACACGCTCGAGATGCTCGAGCATGCGTCCGGTCTGCCGGCCCTGCGGACCGGACCCGATGCCCAGATGGATGTCCGCCTGGGGCAGCTGCAGCTCTTCGAAGAAAATGTCGGACATCGACGGATCGTAGTGCTGCCCGGTGTGCACGACCAAGTTCTCGATCGCGGCGGGCGCGCGCCGGTTGAACGAGTCGACCGCGCGACAAACCGGCGCGAGTTTGACGAACTGCGGTCGGGCACCCACCACGTTCACGACGCGCAAGCTCACTTGCGGCGCTCGCTACAGGGGCTGCACATGACCGTTCTCGCAGCTGTAGGCGCGGCCGCACGCAACACAGGTCGTTTGTTCAGCCGGCTGATCACCGCCGGACACGCGCAGCCCTTCGCCGCAATAACATACCCAGCCGCGCAGGCGCGCCGGATTGCCATATACCAGCGCGTAGTCCGGTACGTCCCGGGTCACCACCGAGCCGGCGCCCACGAGGCAATAACGGCCGAGCGTCACGCCACAAACGATGGTGGCATTGGCGCCGATCGTAGCGCCCGTGCGCACCCGCGTGACCTTGAACTCAGCCTTGCGCTCGATGAACGCGCGCGGATTGATCACGTTGGTGAATACCATGGAGGGGCCGCAAAAGACGCCGTCTTCCAGGATCACGCCCTGGTAGATCGAGACGTTGTTCTGGATCTTGCATCGATCGCCTATGGTCACTTGCGGACCAATGACCACGTTCTGGCCGATATTGCAGCGCTCGCCGATGCGGGAATCGCGCAGCACGTGGCTGAAATGCCAGATGCGCGTGCCCGCGCCGATGTGGCACGGCTCATCGATTACGGCCGTCTCATGCGCGAAGTAGGACCGCGCTTCGCCCATATCCTTCTCCTGGCTCGAACTGTCCGCCAAAGCGCTCGAAGAACTCCTGGACGGTGCGGATCACTTCATTGTTGTTCAGCGTATTGTTCACGAACTGGGACGTATTGATGACGCAGAAATCCGGGTGACGCGTCTGCGCCCGCGGCACGAGCGATGAGTAGCCGAGCACCTGCAAAGGCTGTACCTTGGATGCGCGATTGATGTGCACGCCAAGGATATCGGCCGCGGCGAAATCGGGAAACATGCGCTGGAATCCAGCCATGAACAGGGTGCGCAGCTCCTCATCCGGCCGGCGCAGCAGCTCATCGTCGGACAGCACGTACTTGGGCAAGTAGGTGAGATGCAACCCCCCCGTCTCGGCCAGGTCCACGACGTTGCTCATGCCGATGACGCCGGTAAAAGGTATGCGCTCATCGCCGATGTTCAGCACATAGTAGGGTACGATGGGTCTGCGCGTCACCAGCACCATGCAGACCACGCCCAGATATTCGACGTCGGCGCCGGATCGCGGCACGTTGACCAGCCGCGGATCGACGACCTCACGCATAACGCTGACCGGTCCGGTAAAAATCACTTTGTCAAACCGCTCCTCGCGGCCATCTACCTCGACCGTAATGCCGCGCTCCCCTGCCGGCGCGATCTTCTCGACGGAGCTGTTCAATGCCACCTGGCCGCCGTCGGAGCGGACCAGAGCCGTAAGGCGATCGAACACCTGCTTGTATCCGCCGCACACGTAGCCGAGGTGCTCCCGCTGTGCAGCGGCATCCCGGGCGGAGAACAATCGTTTGATATACGACCAGATGAAGACGGCTGAGACGCGCCGATAGTTCGGTCCCAGCTTGGCGAGCAGCAAAGGTTTCCAGAATTTCTCGAACGTCGCCCGCCCGCAGATCCGCACCAGGAACTGCTCGACTGATATCTTCTCCAGCCGCCGCCAGTCTCCGATCCGGGAACAGTACAGGATCGCTCCTGCGAGCCGCGCCTTTTGCCAAAGCCGCAGAGGCGGAAACTTGAGGAAGTCCCAGTTCGTGCTGAGGGAATAGAACCGCTCGGCGACGTAGTAGCCGGTCTGCGTGGCCCGCCAGCGCAGCTGCGCTTCGAGCCCGAGGCCCTTGATGAAGGCAATCAGATGGGCATCGGTCGGCAGAATCACGTGATAGAAGCGGTCCCAGACGAACGGACCATAGTCGTGCCAGGTAGCCAGCCCGCCCGGCTGGGAGGCGCGTTCGAAGATCGTGACGGCGTGGCCGCCAGAAGCGAGCTTACGGCCGGCCGCGAGCCCCATCAGACCGCCGCCTATGATGCCGACCTTCACGTGTATCGTCCGTCCGTATCAACCGCCGCTCGCGTCGTTGCGGGGAGCGCTGTCCCTCTGCCAGGCGATGGTGCGAGCGAGACCTTCATCCAGGCTGACCTTGGCACGCACCCCGAGCAGCCGTTCGCACAGCGATATATCCGGAATCCGACGCATGACGTCTTCGTACTTCTTGCCGGTAAAGGATTGATAGGGGATGAACTCGATCGGGACTTCGCGCCCGCCTCCGGCCAGCCCGACGATGCGCCGCGCCAGCTCGAGAATGGTCACTTCCTCGGTGCTCCCGATATTGATGATTTCGCCGTTCGCCTGCGGCCGGATCGCGGCCTGATAGATTCCCTCGACCGTGTCGGATACGAAGGTGAAACTGCGTGTTTGCCTTCCGTCACCATGGATCGGAATCGGTTTGCCGTTCAGTACACAATCGATGAAGACCGATTGGGGGCCGCCCCACCACGTAGTGTTCTGATTCGGACCATAGGAGCCAAAAAAGCGCAGGAGCGTGACCGGGAAGCCATACGCATCCGCATAGGCGAGCGCCAGATGCTCGTCGAACAGCTTGGAAACCGCATATGCCCACCGCGGGCTCTTGGAGGAGCCGATGACGTGCACGCTGTTCTCTTCGCTGAATGGCAGCTGCGGATTGCATCCGTAGACATCGGACGTCGACGCCAGGACGCATTTGATGTTCCAGCGCCGCGCTGCTTCCAATGCGGATTCGGTTCCTGCGTGGTTGATCTTCAGAGTATCGATTGCCTTGCCATAGCGCGGAATCTTGAAGGCCGCCAGGTGGATGATGCAGTCGAATGGCTCGTCGAGGTCTGCGAACACGTCAGGGTGCGTCACGTCCCGCCGCAGGAAACGAAATCCCGGATGGTCGAGAAAAGGCGCCAGGTGCTCGATGCGGCCCATCGACAGGTTGTCGACGCCTACGACGCGGTGGCCACCGGCCAGAAGCCGCGCGACCAGATTGGACCCCAGAAAGCCGGCACAGCCGGTGACCAGACAAGCTTGCATGATGAACCTGAGAAGCGGTGAGACTTTAACGTTCGCGCTTGCGCCGTTCCCCGCGCGCAGCGCCGTCCGCCGGTTTGGACTCCTGCTGCGAGGGCTGGGCCAACTCCCGCTGCCCGCGCAGCAGCGCCGAGCCCAGATGGAACAGCTCATCGAAATATTTCTTGTTCTGCAGCGACAGCATCGCCATGCCGGTCAGTTGTATGCCCAGCATGAGCGATAACAACCCGACGATGAAGGTGTGCGGAAAACGCGCGTAGGCGATTGCGACGGCGTCGGACACATCGCCTTTCCCCAGCCCCACCAGCTCGGCGTGCGCTTCCATGACATGGATGATGACCCACGAATCCACGTAGCACGCCAGCGCCAGCAACAACAACCCCGGCGCCAGCAGAAACGTAAACGGGCGCAACATGAAGCCCGAGGTCATCGTCCCGAAGATATGCCGCACGATGCGCATGCTCGAGCGGCGGCCCGGCGCGCGATTCTGCAGCTGCCAGTTCAGCTCGGCGGGAATCTCTGCGAAGCTCGCGCCAAGAATTTTTGCCTTGTGGATGATCTCGGGCATGACATCCATGCCCATGCCACGCAGATGGAGGGAGCGCAGGAAGCGCCCGTCGAAACCGCGCACCATGCACGTCAGGGTGCTGAAAGGGTGACCGGAAACGCGCGCCAGGAAACGGTTGGCGAGCCGACTGAGCGCGAGCCGCAGCCACGGAACCGCGATGACTTTCCCGCCACGCATGTAAGGGGAAGCGAGGACCACGCGCGTACCTTTGGAGCACATCGGATCGAGCATCAGCTCGATGTGCTCCGGTCCGTAGCTCAGGTCGATGTCCAGCACGATGACGTAGTCGCCACGACACTGCGCGAAGCCGGTGCGCAGCGCCTGGCCGAGGCCGAAATTGCGCGGATGGCGCAGGACGCGAATGAAATCGTACTCCACGGCCAGGCGTTCGGCGATCTGCCCCGAATCATCGGCGCTGCCGTCATTGACCATGATGAACTCGAAACGGAACTGGCGCTCGAGTGTGCGCACGTGCCGGATCAGCAGCAGCGTGTGCTCACGAAGAATCGCCGCTTCGTTGTAGATCGGCAGGACGATCGAAACCAACGGCAGCTCAGCGGAGGGACGCAAAGACATGGGGCATCCTACACACGTCCGGAGCGCACAGAATATGAGATAAGTCGCAGTAGGGAAACCCTTGCTTGCCGCGCAGCATGAGCTCGCGAACAATACCGCGCATGATTGATCCGCGCACCCGAACCGCTGCTGCACGCGCGGGAGAGCCGTCAGGCGGCCTTTGGCTTCCGGGGCTGGTTTCGCTGCTGCTTGCGCTGGGTATCGGGTGGATCTGCGGGCAGAGAACCTACATCGGCACGGGAGCCGAAGCCGATTTCATCGGAACGTTCGTTCCGGAGGCCTTGCGAGTCATGTCCGGCTCGCAACTGGAGATCAGCTTCCACCCCCCAGGATATGCGTTTGCGCTGGCGGTAACAAAGCTGGTGACGCACGACTGGATGTCGGCCGGGCTGTGGATTTCCGCCGTGGCCGCGCTGGCCGTGATCTTCGCCGGCTATCTCACTTTCCGCAGGCTGGCCGGCGCCGCGGCAGGATGGGGCGCCATCGCCGCCTGCGCAACTTCTTTGACGTTTTTGGGGCTGGCAGGCTTGGCCACCAGCGATATGTTCTTTACCGCTTTGGTGACCATCACGCTTGCACTGGCGGTTTACGGGCTAACCGGCAGTGGCGCGCGGCAAATCTGGTTCTGGATGGGTGTTAGCGCAGCTGCGGCCGGGCTGAGCCGCACAAACGGCATTGCCTGTGCTTTGGTTCTCCTGGCGCCAATACTGCTGCAACGTCCGCTGCGCTTGCGCGCTTTTGCAGCCGTATGGATGGGCTTCGCAGTTCCGACCGCCGCCTGGGTCGTCTATGCGATCGCCACTGGCTCCCCGATACAGCCCACCGAGAATCACCTGAACCTTGCGGTAGCCGCCTATAGCACAGGACCAGGATCGACGAGCGAAGAGATCGACGACATGGAAAGCAGGTTCCAGAGTATTGGCGACGTGCTGATGTACGACCCCGCACGGATGGTCAAGCAGATCGCAATTCGCTACTTGGAGCTGCCGCTGCAGCTCGCGCGCTCGATGGCGTGGAAACCTATTACGCTATTGGCGATGCCGGGTGCTTTGCTGTTGCTGATACGCCTGTATGCGGATCGTAATCGAGCCTGGCTCGCTTATCTGGCGATTGTCGCCTGCCTCGGCGCGATCAGTGCGGTGCACGCGTATGACGGGCGGTTCTTCCTCTTTGCAATACCTGCAATCGGTGCGCTCGCGATGCTGACCGTGACAAGCGCATTCCGTTTGTTGCCGCAATCCGTCGGATTGCGCAGAATCGCCCTCGCGGCAATCGTGCTTCCGATCCTGTTGCGAGTCTGGTCGGCGTATGCAGCGATACCCCAGCGCATCGAGGGCGACGTTCAGCGCGAGCTCGCCGAGGCAGTGCCTGCTCTGCTCCACGCAAACCTGCAACGAGATGGAGTGATCTACGAGCGCAAGGGCTTCGTGGGGTTCGCTACGGGACATCGGGCGATGACGCTGCCCGACGTCGAAACGGCCGCCGAGCTCAGGGAAGAGCTGTGCTCCGAGGCGCCGGAACAAGTGCCACTGTATTTGTTCGTTGGACTGGGAGAACGCAGATTCCGTCCAGCGCTCAGTCATGAACTGCAAACGTCTTCAGTTCCGTGGCTACACGTCTTGGCCCGCGGCCGCCCCGGCAGCTGGACTTTCTACCGGATCGGCCTGTTCGACGAAAACACGCCGTCCGGCTGCGCAAGCTCCAGGGACGAGCGCTCAGGAGAATGACGCCGCGCGCGCCTGTACGGCGCCGTCATCGAAGTGTTGACGCAGCCAGTGCTCCAGCACGAATAGCGCCCACAAACGATGCGAATGATTGTGTCTGCGCTGCGCATGCTCGCGGACCATCGTGCGCACCGCTTCCGCTCTGAATAGACCACGATCGAGAAACGAAGCGCTTTCCAGCGTCGAGGCAACGAGCCGGTTGAGACTGCCATCCTCCCGCAGCCAGTTCTTGAGCGGCACCGAGTGACCGAGCTTGTCCTTGCGATGGTTGATGATGTCCGGCAGCACCCCTTCCATGGCCACGCGAAACAGCCGCTTCGTGCGTTCAATGCCCTCGAGCTTCAGGTGCGCCGGTATCCGGGCGCCGTATTCGACCAACGCGCGGTCGTAAAACGGTAAACGCACTTCGAGACCGGACTCGCGCGCCAGCAGCAGTCGCGAGAAGTAGAAGCTGGAGGCGGTTCGATAGTCGCTGTAGAGCCAGAGGGACATGCCGTCATCTGGACCGTCGTAGCCTTCGAACGACTCCATGACGGAGCGGAACGGGTCGACTTCGCGCGCATGCGCCGCAGCGTTCGTGGTGAGCAGACGATCCAGCGTGGCTGCCGTATGGTACAGCCGCCAACGGAAATGTCCCAGCTCACGAGGCGCCGCTGGCGGGGGAACGATGCGTTTCAGCACCACTGCGAGATTGCGCTTCTGATCGGAATCCCTGACGAGATCGAGCGCGCGAACGAGCCCCGATCGCAGCGCCCGCGGAATGGGCACGCGGTCGTACCACTTCATGATCCTTTGTGCGGCGTAGACAGGATGGCTGGCCCAGATTTCGTCGCCGCCATCTCCCGTCAAAAGGTAATCCGCCTGGCTGCCCGCAGCTTTGGTCAACAGCCAGGTTCCGATTTCGATGCCAATGTCGCAAAACGGCGTGTCCATGCACCGTACCGCATCGACGATCTCCAGCGACTCCTGTTCGCCGTATTCGACCTCGGTGTGCGTCGTGCCGAGCTCAGCCGCAAGCTGGCGCGCATACGTCGACTCGTCGAAAGACGCTCCGCCGCAGCGAAAGCTGAAACTGTGGATCGGACCGCTCAGGTGTTTGCGGGCAAAAGTCGCCACCGAGCTGGAATCCATGCCACCGGACAGCAGAATGCCCGTGCGGGTATCGTCGAGCCGGGAAACCACGCTGGCCTCGAGCAGCTCGCGATATCGATTGGCGATCGCTGTTTCGTCAGCCGGCCACGGATCGGCGAAGGAAAGCCGATACCAGGTGTCGATGCGCGGCGCCCTGACACCCGGCTTTACCTCAAGGAATGCTCCGGGAGGCACGCGATAGATGCCCTCGAACAGCGTTGCATTCCCGGGCAGGTAGCAATAAGTGAGGAACTCCACGATGCCCTGCCAGGAAATCTCGGGCGCCGAACCGAGCGCCCGAGCGACATCCTGAGCCCTGGAACCGAATACCAGCCCGCGCTCGCCGGCCGAGTAATGGAGGGGCTCCACGCCGAAACGATCGCGAATGAGCGTGAACGTTGCCGCAGGCGCATTCCACCAGGCAACGGCAAAACCGCCGTCGACTCCGGCGAGCGCCTTCAATCCGTCGCGAGACAGCCCTTCGAGCAACGCTTCGGCGCGATTGCGCTTGCGCCGCTGATTCTCCGTTCCACCAAATATGAGATTTCCGCAAAACGCAAGCCACGATCCGGTGGCCGGATCCCGTGCGAGAGTATCGGGCGCGCTGAGCGACGGAGCTCCCCACTGCGCCGTATGTACCTGTGCAAGCGGCCCCGCGGCGGGGGTCCCCGCACCTTGCGATATCCCGTGGGCGAAGCTGCCCCCGGGAGTTTCGATGCGCTGTCCGAAAGCACCGACGATCAAGCCGCTGCCCCCGCCGTCCCGACGGCTTCCGACTTCTTGGCCTCCAACGACTCATATAGACGTGCCAGCCGGTTGGCCGCCGCATCGACGGTCAGATCGGCGGCACCTTCGCGAGCCTTGCGGCCAAGCTCGGTCAGCAACGCTGGATCGCCAGCGACTTTCAGCATGGCCGCCGCCATTGCATCGGCATTTCCTGGAGCGACGGCAACACCGCCGCCATAGCGCTCCACCAATTCGAGCGGCTCGCCAATACTGGTTACCACGTGCGGCCGACCGTAAGCCATGCCCTCGACCAAGTTCACCGAGCTGAACCTGATGTTCTCGAACGGCGCCAGCAGCACATCGCTGGCCGCATAATACGGCTCGGGATGCTCGAGCGATTCGACCATCGTAACGGCAGCTCCGATTCCGAGGTCGGCGATCGCGCGATCGATGCGGGCCCGCATTTCCTTGGGATCGCGGGCCCAACCGATCGATTCATATTCTTTGGGCAGCCGGTGGTACAAGGTCGGCTTGTAGACGATGAACAAGTGCGCGTGCGGAAGCTGTCTGCGGACTTTGGCAAACGCCGCCAACATCGTCTCATTACCCCGCTCCGGTCCCAACTTGGTCACCGCCGTGAAGACGAACTTGCCGTCGGCGCCCAGCTTCGCGCGCATCTGTCCACGATCCAACTGCGCCTGAGCCTGCAGCTGCTCTGTGGGAATCGCATGGTAAAGCACCTCGAGGCGATCGCCCGGAATTCGCCGCACCTCGCGCATGTATTCCTTGCACATCGCCGAAGCCGCAAGCGCCCTGCCGGTTCCGCCGGCCAAGTAGCGGTCGAGAATTCTCAGGTACAGCGGATAGGGGAAATAGATCTGCGTATCGAAGTCGTGGACGACGGTCGGGATGCCTTTCGCCGCGCCCACGAGACGACCAAAAGTCGAAGCGGCATAGCAAAACAGATGCATGACATCGATGTCATGTTTGCGGCACAGCTCGGCGATACGGAACGGAGTGCGCACATCGTATTTGCCCAGATCGAGATTGACGACCGGGTGGCGCGCTTCGCGGAATAGTTTCTGCACCTCATCCGAAGCCCGGAGGAAATAAGGAAGAACCCGGACCCGCGAAGTATCGAAACGTGGCATCAAGTTCATGAACAGACGTCCGCCGCCGTGCAGGCTGCCGTCGTAGCAGACGTGATCGATCAACCAAAGGACGTTCAGCGGCCGAGCAACCATTTTGACCTCATTAAAATTGGGCGTTTCGTGACCCGATACCGATCGGTATCTTGCGCCCCGGGACACGAGGGGCGGATCATAGCCGGTAGTGGGGCGGCATGAAGAGGCATTAGACCTCCGTAGACGATCTGGACGCCACCGGATCGAGGTTTTGCAACACCGTGCACATTTTGTTTCTGACCGATCACCTGGGGTACGCCAATGGTGCCTGGCACGGCTGTACGACGTACTTCGCCAACGTGCTGCCCCAACTCCTCAAGGCAGGACACTCCGTAAGAGCATGCGTGCTGCGCACGGAGCATCCGGCGGCTGACCATCTGCGCGCCAACGGCGTAGAGGTCGAATTCCTCGACCGCGCACGCGCGCGTCCTCGCACCTTGTGGAAGATCGCTCGCCGGACGCGGCGCGAGCGGATCGATGTCCTACACGCCACACAGCGCGAAAGCTCCACGCTCGTCCGCATCTTGAAGCCTTTCCTGCTCTCCACGGCGATGGTAACGCATGTGGTGGATTCCGAGCCGCTCCCGCCGATGGAGCGGCGCCTCAACCAGTACCTGCCCCAGCCCGATGCGGCATTGTGCGTCTCGCAATACGTCTGTCAGACCGCGATGCATGAGTACGGGGTGCAGGAATCGCGTCTCAAAGTCCTGCACAACGCCATCGACCTCAATGCCCTCAAACCCAGTGCCCCCGACGTTCGCGAACGCCTGCGCCGCGAATGGAACGTACCCGCCGAGGCGCTGGTGGTCACTTCCGCCTCCCGTCTGAGCGTGGAAAAGCGCCTGGACGTGCTCATCAGAATGATCCCCGAGGTGCTCGCTTCGGCGCCCAACACCGTGTTCGTCCTGGCGGGCGATGGCCCCGAGTCTGCCGCCCTGCAGGCGCTGGCGCACCAGCTCGGCGTCGCTCATGCCGTTCGTTTCCTCGGCCATCGCTCCGACGTCAAGGACGTCCTGGCCGCGAGCGATGTCTCGGTCATGTTGTGCCTGATCGAGGCATTTGGATTCTCCGCGGTCGAGGCCCTCGCGCTCGGCGTGCCGGTGGTGACGTATCGGGCGGCCGGCCTGGCGGAGGTCATCGCACACGACCGTACCGGGCTGCTGGCGCCGGCCGGCGATGACGTACAATTCCGCCAGAACCTGCTGCAGACCCTTTTGGATGCCGACCTGCGCCGTCGCCTGGGAGCGAGCGCACTGGAGGATGTAAAGCGGTTCAGCGTGCAAAACCATATCGCCGCGCTGGAACGCATTTACGCGCGGCTTCTCTCCGGCCGCACAGGGAAAGATGTACAATTGTGGCAGCCGGTTGAACAAAAATCGCGCAGAGACCTCCTCCACAGTCATGACCGACCTGCTTAAGAGAGTCCGGTCCAGAATCTGCTCCACGTTGGAATTCAAGTTTCGGTACTGGAACCGCAGGTTCGCGGGCACTCCACGCGCTACGATTTTCTTCTATCCGCACGTGCCCGCCGTACGTTCGTTGATGTACAAGATGTGTCACGCGCTCGGATACGCGATGACGGCCCGGGCCGACGCACCGGCGGACATTTTCTTCAACTGGGAAGACACCACGCGCCGGCAGTCTTACGATGTCCTGAAGCGTTTGAGCGGCAGCCACGCCGTGCTCAATTTGCGCTGTGCAGACATTTCCAAAAGCCAGGTTGAACGGGTTCATGCCAAAACCTTCGGCTACCATCCCGGCATCGATCCCCTCACCCATCGGGGACCGTGCCTGAAGAAGTCCGACATCAACGCCCTCCACGACTGCGTCATCGTCCAGTGCCCCATCGCACAGCGCGAGCCGGGCTACGTCTATGAGAAGTTGATCGACAATACCAACGCCGAAGGCACTGCGCTGGACATGCGTGTGCCGATCTTTGGTTCCATCGTTCCGTTCTGCTACGTGAAGGCATGGCCGGCGGAAAAGCGCTTCGTCAACTATTCCTCGACGACACTGCACGAAACGCGGGAGCTGCTCAGCGATGACGAAGTGACCCGGCTGCTGGGGTTCGCACGGGAAATGGGCATGGATTATGGCGAGCTCGATGTATTGCGCGACCGCCATGACGGCCGAATCTACGTGGTGGACGCCAACAACACACCGGATGGCCCGCCGCGGCATTTGAGCGCTGCGGACTATGAGCTGGCGCTCGCCCGCGCAGCTCGTGCGTTCAGTGAGGCGTTCTTGCCGCGGCCGCCGTGAGCGACTCGCCCTTCAGCGAAGGCAACGGGCCGGCGATCAGCGCAAGGGAACCGCCAGTGATGTTGAACAGCAGATTCAACACCGAATATAGCGCCGACAATGCGAACGCCTGAGGTACCGGCACGCCGAAGGGCTGCAACAGGAACACATGCGCTACTTGAGCGCCGCCGAAGCCGAAAATGGAAATCGGCAGCAACCCCAGAAGGGATACCAGCGGCAATATCATGCCCCAGACGATCACGGGCAGCTTGATCCCGAGGGCGGCCGCGACGAACGCGAATACCAACGATGAAAACACCGCGGCCAGCATCGCCATGCCTGCGAGCGGCGCGAACCGGACGTGGGCACGCTCGAATACGAGGAGCGCGTCGGCGAAACGCCGGATTGCGCGACGCAAGCCCCAGCCGCGACGGCGCAAGACACGCTTGAGGATCCACAACAGCAGACCCCGGTAATACTTGAGAACCAGGTAGAAGCCGATCCCGCCCCCTACGACTCCAGCGAACAACACCGCTGCCAGCCAGACATATGTCGGCGCGCGATTCGTGGCGAGAAGGACGGCTACGCTGATCAAACCGACCATGCAGCTGGCGATCCATGCCAACCCGTTTTGCGTCACGATCGAGGCCGCATACGCGCTCAACCGACCGCCAAAGGTTCGCTGAGCCATCACCGTACGCAGCGCATCCGTGCTCGCCGTGGAGGGCAGGATGCTGCCCATGAATCCGGCAACGAAATACAGCCTGAGCAGTCGCAGCTGCTGGCGCCCGCGGATTCCGTAGCCCAGCGAATCCAGGATCCGCCCCCAGTTCCAGCCTTTCGAGACGGTCTCGAGCATCAACGCCGCGAAAGCGCAGAACAATAGCGGAATGCTGGCGCCCCTGAAGGTTTCGGCAAGGGCATGCAAACCTGCCTGATGCACCACCCAGCCGACCACGGCGATCGCGATAGCGAGGCGCGCGACGAATCCGAGCCTAGCGCGCCAGGGCGATTTAGCGGACATAGCCTTGAGCCTCGTGATTCAACCAGCGCGTGGTTTGACTGCGAATACCCACGCTTCGGTGGCAAAGACTCGCAGAGCGTCGGAACGTGCAATGGCGTTGCGCAACGCCAATGGCCAGCGCCAGCCGAACTTGGCATGCCAGGCGGCGAGGAAGGGGAACTCGCGTGAGACGAAACGGATATTCGTGAGTCCAGCCCGCTTCAGCATGCCCTCCATATTGGCGGGCGAGCAGAGATAAGACACGCCTCCCGTGGGCTTCTTGATAAGCCACTTGATCCGTCTGATGAGGCCGTACACCCACGACTTATTGCGGAAGTCGACGAAAAACACGCCATCCGGCTTCAGTTGTCCGGCCATCTTGCGCAAGGCCGGCTCCGGATCCTCGAAGTAGGTGATCATGCCGAGAGAACAAACGACATCGAATGCGTTCGGCTGATCCCTGAAGGACAGGACATCGCTGTGGAACAGCCGCGCGCGATCCGCAAGGCCCGCGCGGGCGAGACGCCGGTTCCCCAGCGTGACCAGGTTCACAGAGTAGTCGACTCCGGTATACGAGGCCATGTCCGGGTTCGCCAGACCGAGTCGGCCATGGCCGGCTCCGAATTCCAGCACGTTCTTGCCCGCCAGCGACACGTAGCCGCCATGGTCGATTGCCCACAGCTTGAACCTGTTGAGGCGCTCCTGAGCCTCCGGCGCCATCCCGACGAACGCCATCTCGATCGCGGCGGCATCGGAGAACTGCTCCGCGGTGTCGTCATACCAGTTGCGGACGGCGTTGGGCGCCTCCCCCTGATCGCCGGTCGAATTCGAAGTGCTCATAGAGTTCCCCAACGGGAAGAAGGCCGCGGATCATAGCAGCCCATTGGACTGGTACCATCGAGCAGTCCGCACAAGTCCTTCCGAAAGGTCGAAACGAGGCCGATATCCCAGCTCGCGCATGGCTTTTCCCGAGGTGAAGCCGCGATCTTTGATGAAGAAATCGAGCCGGCGCATATGCAAAATCGGCTCTATGCCCAGCGGCCGGCATACCGCCTCGCACAGGCGCGCTGCTACCTTCACAGGCGCCAGCGGCACATGGCCGGTAGGAGGCTTGCGTCCCACGGCATGCGCTATCTCCGTTACGAGCTCCGTCAGCGTCGTATATCGTGGCCCGGACAGAATGTATGTCTGCCCTTGCGCAGCAGGATGCTCGCCGCACAGGATGATCCCGTCGACCAAATCGTCGATGTAGGTCATGTGATAGAGCACCTGACCGCTGCCGATCATCCGGAATCGGCCGCGGGCGATCCCCTTGAACAGTTTCAAAAAGCGCGTATCCCCTGGGCCATAGATACCCACCGGCCGGAATATCGCACCCGGCAGACCCGCGTCGAAGCGCTTCTTCGCCAGCAGTTCACCCTCCAGCTTAGTGTCCTGATAGACATCGCCAGGTGCGAACGGAGCGTTTTCATCCGCCGGCACCTTCACGTCCCCGTGGACCCCCACGGTACTGCAATGGACCACGCGCCCTGCACCGGCTTTTTCCGCGGCATCGAGGATGTTCTCGGTACCGCCAACGTTCACCTGTCTGTAAACCTCATCGGCGTGTTTGGCTTCCCGATAAAGCGCCGCGATGTGATACACCACATCGCAGCCGGCGACGGCGCGCTCTACGGCGGCGCGATCCGTCAGATCCCCCGCAGCGAGCTCCATGCCCGCGTCGGCGAGCGGCTTGGCTTTCGAGACGTCCCGAACCAGGACGCGCACCCGCCGTCCCCGAGCGACCAGCGCGCGGGCCAGGTGCCCTCCGGTAAACCCCGTCGCACCCGTGACCAGAACCTGCATAAGAGCTTTCCCTTCGTCAGATCAGGAGTTTTTGTGCCGAGCTGCTGCGAACGAAAACACATCCGCCCAACCCGACATTGATCGTCAGGTTCCACAGCGCCATCAGCATGGAGACAACCAGCGCCTGGGCCTCCGGGACCCCAAACGCGACGAGGATCATCACCTGGCCAGCCTGGGTGGCGCCGAAGCCCATGATCGACAGCGGAAGTATGCCAATGAGCGAGCTAAGTGGCACCAATATCATCCATACGCTCCAGGGCAGGTGCACGTCGATGGATGCCGCCGTCAGCACGAACGACAGCGCCTGATACATGATTGCTCCGCCTGCCACGGCGAGAATAGGCACCAAGTTGACGTGCGCGTTCTCGAATACCAGTACCGCGTCGATGAACCGGCGCAGCGCATGGCGGAACCGGAACGCGCGCGCCGGCATGCGGCGGAGGAGGCAGGTGATGAACCCCCGGCTGTATTTCAATAAGAGATAACCCACCGGCACCGCGGCGGCCACAGCGACCAGCAGCCAGGCGAAAATTTCTATCGACAAGGGCAACCCGCCGGCGAGGTAGAGAGCCGCGGCGCTGACTGTTCCCAAAGCGCAGGCGACAAACCAATTGATGCCATTGAGCATCACCGTGGAAGCGGCATGCGTCGCGAGATGTCCGCCCATCAAACGATAGCTGTACGCCACACGCAAAGCGTCGGTGCCGGCAGACGAAGGAACTGCCGTGCCTAGAAAGCAGCTGGCGAAGTAGGCGCTCATCAGCGCTCTCAAGGGGGGCCGCCGATTCAATGCTCCGTACAGCAGCTGCCCCCAATTGATTGCTTTCAGCACTGAAAGAACCCCGACGACGACGACAGCCGCGATCATCAACTCGAGCTGAGCTTCGTCGAGCTGTTGAAGCACTTCGCTGGGTCCGGCGTGATAGAACACGTACGCGGCAATGGATAGGGCCAGGAGAACTCGAATTCCTTGAGAGCATCGTTGCATAGGAGGGCACATCCTTTCGTCGTGCAATTGCGACACGCTGTCGATCTGCGTGGTCGTCGCGCACAATCGCGTGAGTCTGAGCGGTGCACTCGCGGCGTGTCGCGTCGGAATATGTCCCGATAGGATGTAGGATGCTTCTGTCATCGGATTGTTTGTGAATCGGCGCGTCTCTCGATCCAGGGGCTGATCCGCGCGGCTATCGGCTCGAGGTCCGGCTCGGTGACACACCAGTTCGTCCGGCGCAGAATCAAGTCATCGCTCGAGAATACGGCCTCGTCGTCGACGAGCCGCCTGATGCAATCGCAAGCCTGAGCGTCACTGAGTCGCATGAATGCGTCGGCATCGGCCAACGCGCGTTTGTGGGCGGTTTGCATCGATGAAGTGGTGCGATCCTCAGTGACCTTAGGCACCTGTCCGGGAAAGATGCGGCTCAAAGCAGCTTCTGCGACTTCATGCGACGTCGTGAATTTGATGCCCGCAATGCTCCAGAATCCGTGCGGCCCTGCGAACCGGCCGTGGTTCACGATCGCTTCACGTTTGCTCAACAGAGTCGAGCGCGGCGCCTTCGCCGGGAGCAGTCCAGCGAAAACCCGCCGTACATGACGTTTGTCAACATCTAGTGAAGGCAAGGCCCGGCGCAAATCGGTCAAAAAACTCTCGATCTCGTTTGCAGCGGGTATCGCATCGGTCGTCCCCGGCTCGCGCGCGGCATGTACCGTGCCTGCCAATGTCGCCCGTGCTCCGGGCACGAGAAAATATACCGGCGACTGCCCATTGGGGGCAGCCACCGCCAGCGCGTTGGCGCCTTTCAGGCGGACATCGAGCAGGACGTTGAACGCGACGGACGGAACGAACAGGCCGGGAGCTGGCGCGCCCAAGTCCTTCGCGAGCACTTCGCCTTCGCCGCCCGTGCAATTGACGACGACCGGCGCGCGTACTTCGAACGAGCTTCCGGTCCACTCATCACGCACGACTACACCGCGAACCGCATTCCGTTCGGTCACCAGTTCGCTTACCGAGGCGTAGTTGGCAATCTGCGCGCGCAGGGCCGTCGCCCGATTGAGTGTCTCGATCAGAATCCGTTCTGAGCTCAGCATGGCATAGTCGTGCCACTGGGCGGCACCCTGGAGGCGCTCGGGGCGTATCGCGCCGTCCATTGCCAGCGCTTCCTCGGGAGACAAGATCTTCGATGGCGGTAGTGCCAGCGAAGATTCGATGCCGCTGTTGCGCCGACTCGAAAGCAGATCGTTCGCGGCCAGCGCGGCGCGCATCGGCCCGATACTTTTCAGCCCTTCGCCGTACAGCGGCATCAAGCACGACAGCGGTCGCACCAGGTCGGGGAAATCGCGGACAAATCGGGCTCGGGCGCGAACCGATTGCCTGAAGCGGGACAGATCGAGCGTCTGCAAATACCGCAGGCCGCCGTGCAGGATGCGTAGTGAATTGCCGCTTGCGCCGCTGCCGAAATCGCGCGCTTCCAGCAATGCCACGCCGAGCCCGCGCCGCGCGCCACCCAGAGCCACCATCGCGCCGTGAATCCCTCCGCCGATGACCACCAAGTCATGCGCTCGCGCCGCCATGCGCGGCAGATCGCGCCTGATCATGCGGCGACGCCCCAACGCTCGCGCCAGTGCTCGAACACCAGGAGCGACCACAAGACGTGACTATGGTTGGCTATGTTGCGCAGATGCTCGTCTCGCAGTCGCCTCACCGTGCCGCTATTGAAGATTCCCGCAGCATCGAGCCGCGCAGGATCGAGATAATGACCCATCAACCCTGCAAACTCGTTCTTCAGCCAATTCTTCATCGGAATGCTGAAACCCTGCTTCGCCCGGTAGATGCATTCGGCCGGTACGTGTTTGGCCGCCACCTTCTTGAGCAGCGGCTTGGTTGCACCGCCGGCGAATTTCAGGTGCGATGGAATACGGAACGCGAGTTCGGCAACTTCAAGGTCGAGCAGTGGCACACGCACTTCGAGCGAGCAGGCCATCGACATGCGGTCGGTTTTGACCAGGCAGTTATCGACGAGATAGCTGCGCACGTCCACGTAAAGCGCTCGATCGCGCGCGTCGAAAGCGCTGCCGCGGCGGGCGAGCTCGATGATGTGAGCGGCGGCTGGTGTCGGCATCGCCGCCCGTGCGGAAGGTGAGAACAATTGCTCGCGCAACAGATCGGTCGCGAATATCCGCCAGCGTGCATGGCCCATCGAGTCCGGCAGTAACGCGCCTTCGACGAAGCGCTTGACCTTGTTGACCAATCCCTTCTTCGCAGCGGTTGGCGGCAACAGCCGCGCTGCCGGACCGATGAGGCCTGCGCGTATGAAATGCGGCAGCCGGTTGAAGTAGCGGGAGCGTTCCTGCGCCACATAGGTTTCATATCCGCCGAACAGCTCATCCCCACCATCACCCGACAAGGCGACCGTCACATGCTCGCGCGCCAGCTTGGAAACGAGATACGTGGGGAAGATGGAGAAGTCGCCGATGGGATCGTCCATGAAATGCATCAGCCGCTCGAACAGCGTCAATACCTCCGGCCGTATTATCTCCACCGTGTGGTGCACCCCCAGATGTTCCGCAACACGCTTGGACCATCGTACTTCGTCATACGATGGATCATCGAAACCGATGCTGAAGGTCCGCGCGTCGCCCATATGCGCGACGACCAGGGAACTGTCTACGCCACCGGAAAGGAAGGCCCCGAGCGGCACGTCACTCACCATCTGAGCGCGCACCGCGCGTCCTACGGTGGCGTCAAGCCGTTCAGCCCACTCGTTCTCCGTGAGCTTCGCTTCGACGTCCGAAGTACGCGAAACACGCGTGGGATCCCAGAACTCTACCGTCCGTTTCGCTCCAGTATCGCAGTCGATTTCGAGCAGAGTACCCGGCGCCAGCCGTCGTATGCCTTTAATAAGCGTGGCAGTGCCGGGGACGTACTCCCATGCCAAGAATTGACCGAGGGCGTCGATATCGAGCTCGCGGCGCGTCCGGCCAGCCGTCAGGACCACCTTGATCTCTGAACCGAAGACCAGCGAGCCTGCGTCTTCGCCAAGATATAGCGGCTTGATCCCAAGATGATCGCGCGCCAGAACGACCTTGCGGCGCCGTGAATCGTGAATGGCAAGCGCAAACATGCCATTGAGCCGTACGGCGAAGTCCAGGCCCACCTGCTCGTACAGATGAACGATGACCTCAGTATCCGAAGACGTACTGAAACGGTGCCCCAAGGCCTCCAGCTCGGCGCGCAGCTCCCGGTAATTATAGATTTCGCCGTTGAAGACGATGCCGATGGTGCGGTCCTGGTTGAAGATCGGTTGGTGGCCCGTGGACAGATCGATGATCGCGAGGCGGCGCATCCCGAGCGCCACCCCTTCCGAGAGCAGATACCCCGAGTCATCGGGTCCACGGTGGGTCATGGCGTCGCACATGGCGACGAGGCCTTCGCGCGTGGGCAGCGGCGAGCGCCACGCGACGATGCCGGCGATCCCGCACATTACGCGATGCGCTCCAGGAGCTGCTTGATTTTGCGTTCGTAGACCGGGCGCGCGTACTCGCGATCGTATAGCGCCCGCGCCCGTGCCGCGAGTGCAGCCGCTTCTTCCGGCGATTCGAGCGCGCGGATGATGCCGGCGGCAATCGAGGCCGGCTCGGGCTCCACCAGAATGCAGACCTGGTCGGTCAGCACCTGCGTATGGGACCAAATGCGCGTGGCCACCAGAGGTTTGCCGCTAGCCAGCTGCTCGTAAATTTTCAACGGGGTGTTCGTGCCATCGCGGCGCGGGGAGAGCAGCACCGTCGCTGCTGCATTGAGCTCCATTGCCGTCGTCTTGCTCACACGCCCGGTGAACAGACAGTCCGCGCCGATCTGCTGGGCGAGCTGCTTCATCTCGGCCACTTGCTCGGGCGTTCCACCCACCAGCAGGAGCTGCGCCGCCGGCACCCGGCGGCGCACCTCGATGAACGCGCGGATCACGATATCGACGCCCTGATACGACTCGAAGGTGCCCGCGTACAGCACGAGTGGCCTGGAGCGATCGATTGCGGCAATCGTCTTTTCCGCTTCGGGATTACCTGCGGCAGCCTGAGCATTGACCCCTTGCTTGAGTCGCACATCGTCGAAGATGGAATTCTCGATGAGGAAATGACGTTCCGGCGGCACACCGACCGACAAAGCGTAATCGCGCAGATCCGGGCAAATGGTGATCACCGCATCGGCCTTGCGCAAACACGTGTCCTCCAGTGCGCGGAACGTGCCGATGAGCCAGCGCGATTTCGTGAAGCGGAAATTGCTCAGTTGCTGCGGGAGGCTGGAATGCATGTCATATACCAGCCGGAAGCGGAAGACGGGCTGCAGAAAGCGGCACCAAAACACCGATTCCTCATGCGCGTGCACTACCGCGTAGCGATGCCTCACCAGCAACCCGATCGTCCAGAGGATCATCAGGATATCGAGAAAGAGCTTCTTCTTCGAAGGGCCGACCGGGATATGTCCGATGCCCGGAATGCGCGGGATGCGCACGATGCGCGTGGCCGGAATATCGGCGTCTGCGCCCTGTCCATAGGTCAGCAGGTCGATCTGCGCGCCCTGCTCCGCCAATACGAGTGTGCGATAGTAGACGCTGAAGGGCGTGCCACGCGGCGTGAAGAATGGCTGCGGTGAGATAGCCAGAATTCTCATGCCGCCGACCGTCGCCCGAACTTGCGGGTTTGCATTCTTACTTGCAACGTGGCGAAGCGCAGCAGGGATTCACCGCGGCCCAGAATGCGCGGGGAGATCTCCATCGACAGCAAGCGCGCTTTGAGCGCGGCCACGGGACGCTCGGTGTCACGCCAGTCAGGCAGTGCAAAACAATAGACGCCCGCGCGAGTCGTCTCGCTCGCGAACGGCAGCGGGTCCGTACCGGGGATCACGCGGATGCCGCGTTGTTCGGCGATCCGGAACGCGCCAGGACGCGGGCTCAGCGCCGGCCGGCCGCCGTTGTCGCCCAGGAGAATCCGGCCCACGTCACCGGAGCAGATCAGCCGGCGCAATATCCGTCCACGCCCAAACCACCATTTTCCAAAGCCCCACGGCACGACGGCCACGGCACCCAGCTCATGGCAGCGTCGGATAACGGCCTCGATAGGCTGGCCATCTGCAATACGCGTCGCGGTCCCCAACGCGAGGACTTCCAGGTTTTCCCGTGTGACGACCTGCCAGCCGGACACTACGAGCAATTCGACGCCGTCGTCCCGCTGGAAATGCAGACACTCCGCTTCCACTCCTGCCCGGCAAATCCAGCGCTGTGCTATCCGACCTCCAACGCGCTGCGCAAGGCTCTTAAAGGCACTATCCCTGGCCGTCTCGGTGAGTAACAGGCAGCCGGTCCAGGCCACCACGCCGCTTGTGTCCGCGGCCCTGGCAAAAGCCTCGGCAGCGCCATCGAGGAAGGCCCGTGTCTCAAAACAGGGATACAGGTGGACATGGCTATCCACCAGCAAAGTGCGTGGTTGCTCGTGTAGCCGGCTCGTCCCCGGGCGGTGCTCGCGTTGAGTGCTCATTTTCTCGAAGATTGTAGCCGCGATCGGCCGCGAGTGTGTGCGCAAAGGCCGCTAATAGTAGCCTATCGGCTCCCGGCGCGCGGCAGGCGCGCACCGCATATGTGATACATTTCCCTGCCAGTAGCCCCCATCTCACTCATGATTCGAACCCCGTGAGCGCCTCCCCAAAGCTTTCCGTCGTCGTGCCGTTCTACAATGAGGAAGAAAGCATACGCCCCCTGCACGCGGCTATTGTCAAAGCCGTGGAGCCGCTCGCCGTCCCCTTCGAAATGGTGTTCGTCAACGATGGCAGCAAAGACCGTACGCTGGCCGTTGCGACGGAAATCGCGCGTCAAGACCCGCGCGTTCGCGTAGTCAACTTTCGCCGCAACTACGGGCAAACGCCCGCCATGGCAGCCGGAATCGACCAGGCGCACGGCGGGATCATCATTACCATGGACGGGGACTTGCAGAACGACCCGGCTGACATCCGACTGTTCCTGGAGCAGATCGATGCGGGCAACGACATCGTCGTCGGCTGGCGGTTCAACCGTCAGGACAAGCTGATTTCGCGCAAGATCCCCTCGAAGATCGCGAATTGGCTGATCGGCAAGGTGACGGGGGTGCCCATCAAAGACAACGGCTGCTCGCTGAAGGCCTATCGAGCCGCCCTCATCAAGGAAATTCCGCTGTACTCCGAAATGCACCGTTTCATTCCGGCCATGGCCTCCATCGCCGGTCCGCGCATTGCGGAGATCAAGGTGCGCCATCACGCGCGCCAATTCGGCGCGTCGAAATATGGATTGTCGCGCGTGTACAAAGTGCTGCTCGACCTGCTGGTGATCAAGACGGTCGCCTCCTTCACGTCTCGGCCGCTCTTGTGGTTCAGCCTGCTGTCGATCCCGCTTTGGATCATCGGCCTCGGCGCTATCCTGTACGCGATATGGGCCGGGCACGCGACGTTGGGCTCCATTTCACTGCCCATTGCCGGCTCCGGTGTTATCTTCTTGGCTTCCGCTATTATCCTGTTTTGCAGCGGCGCCATCGGCGAGCTCATCTATAAGCTGGGTGACGTCCGGGAACAGCAGTTCACGCGGCTGACGCAGAAATGACCATGAGCGACACCCCCACCACATCCCACATTTCCGTGATCGTGCCCGTTGGGGAGCGCCACTCTGACCTCACACAGCTCTACGCGGACTACCGCGCAGGCGTAGCCGTCTTGGGGGGCGAGTACGAATTCATCTTCGTCCTCGACGGCCCGCAACCCGATTTCTCGGCCGGTCTCAAGCGCCTGCAGCAGGCCGGAGAGCCGGTGATCATCATTCAGCTCACCCGGCCGTTTGGCGAGGCTACGGCCCTCATGGCGGGCTTCGAGCGCGCGCGTGGGGAGACTGTCATCACCCTGCCCGCGTACTTCCAGATCGAAGGCCGGGATATCGGCAAGCTGGTCGGGGCTCTTGCCGAAGCCGATATGGTGATAGGCCATCGGTGGCCTCGCAGCGGCAGCTGGTTCGAGCGGCTGCGCCGGTCCGCTTTCCATGGCCTGTTGGCGCGTGTCACGCGCCTTCGCTTCAATGACCTGGGCTGCGGGGCACGGGCCCTGAAACGGCACGTCCTGGAAGAAATCAGCCTATATGGCGACCAGCACCGCTTCCTGGCGGTACTTGCCGATCGGCAAGGCTTCCGGGTCCGTGAGGTCACTGTCACGCAAGCTACGCAGGACAAATACAGCGGTGTCTACGGACCGCGACACTACGCTCGAGGTTTCCTCGACATCTTTACCGTGTTCTTCCTGGTACGCTTCACCAAGAAGCCGTTGCGGTTTTTCGGCATGGTGGGGATCAGCACCTTCGCGATCGGCGTAATCTTCCTGATCTGGCTGATTATCGATCGGTTCTACTTCGGCCAGGCGTTGGCCGATCGTCCGGCGCTGCTGCTGTCATCCCTGCTCGTCGTGCTCGGCTTGCAGGTGTTCGCGCTCGGCTTGCTGGGCGAATTGATCATCTTCACCCATGCGCGCGCGCTGAAGGATTACCAGATCGCCGAGGTAATCCAGTTTCCCTCCGCGAATCGACGATCCTCCGCACAGGATTCCCTCCCGCCGCAGGGCGATCTCCTGGCGCAACACACTCAGCCCTAGCTCAGGACTTCGCGCACCACCAGACGACCATTTCCGCCTCGGCAGGCGTTTGCACCCTACTGCAAGACGCATCTGCCTGGGCTATTGCTTCTTTGGGTGCTCCATGAGGAATTCCGAGCTTCTTGTTCTCGACGATGATCAACGTTCGGGCATGTGAACCGATGACCTTCGCCAGGGCCTCGGCGCTGCCAATGGCGCGCCCGCCCGTGCGTTCGTCGATACCGAAATCGCGCCGCGTGTCCGTCTCATCGACTATGGTGACGTTCAACTCGTAGTCATAGCGGCCCAGGTAGTAGATCGACTTCATCGCATTCGACGCCACTATGGCGTCCGCCTGCGCGGCAAGCGGTGCCAGCACCGCCTTCACGATCGACCAGTCGGGCTCATCGAGGTTGGCGTTGATCTCCGGATGAGGATTCTTCCCCACCGCCAGCCGTAGAGTCCAATAGAATTCCTGCGATGCGGCGGCAGACAAGCCGAAGACCGCCAGCCCCACGGCAACCGCCGCCCGCCGGCAGCCGACCCAAAGATTGGCCAGGCCGTTCACGACAAACGAGATGGCCATCGCCAGACCGCACCCCAGTAGAATCGAGATGAACGGCAGGGCGTAATACAGATAACGCGGCGCTTTCGAAGCGGCCAGCGAATGCAGAAGGAAGGCGACGGCCGCGGCCGTGAGCAGCGTCAAGCCTAATCGTGGTCGCACGATACACACGCCCAGTGCAGCGAACGGGACGAGCGGCCAGAAGAGCGGCGTATCCCGTGAGAGCGCGAGATTGTAGTAGTTCAAGCGATCCGATACGCCTGCGGACCATAAGGGGGTGGATTGAAAGGTATCCACCATATGGAAATGCGCGATGACAAAGACAGTTCCGCCGAGCGCTGCAAGAAGCGTCGTTGCAATCAACCAGGGATGGGCCTGGAGCATGCGCCAAGTGAGCTCGCGGCGCTCGATGGCGAGCCCGACCAAAATACCCAAGCCCACCCCGCCCGCGGCGATGGCGGTAGTGACCTGCAGATGCCACGCGAGCGGCAGGCTTATGATTGCAATCGCCAGGTAAAGCATGCGAGAGCGCATGCTCATACCGGTCGCAGCCGCCTCGTACAGCCCAATGAACATGACGAAAACTGCGACCGCGTGCAGGGTGTAGAAGCGCGCAAAAACGGCTACATCCAGGGTCCATTGATGGATCGCCAATATCAAGCCCGCCGCGAGGCCCGCCAGTAACCCCGCCTTTCGCGTCGTCCACCCACTCACCAGCGCCACGAGCAGCAACGCCCCCAACCACGCTGGAACACGGCCCGCGATCAAATCGTCACTGATAAAATTCTTCGCCCACGCCACCGCGTGCGTGTACAGTGCAGCGCGAGTGTAGATGCCTGCGGCGATGGAAGGCTGACCGGTCTCCGCCACCCCCCGCGCGGCTAAAATGTGAAGCAGTTCGTCATAGCCCGGAGAATGGTGCAGCAGATTCCGTGTCAAAATTGCCAGCACCGCTGCAGCCGCCACAGCTGCAAACAGAACGGCCGCCCAGCGGCGGCTTGCGAACCATGCGTCGGCATGCTTGGAATCGAGCATTGCTGTCTACCTTCGTGAAAACTTTACTATGGATCGTCGATGCCTCTGGTGCGCTCTGAAAAAACGCTGACCCAGTTCTTCATGTTCGCCTGCGTCGGGGTCGCGGGATTCGTCGTTGATTCAACGGTTCTGGTGGTCTTGCTCAACACGCACATCGCCGGGCCCTACCTGTCGCGCCTGGCTTCTTTCCTTTGTGCCGTCACCTTCACGTGGGCCGCCAATCGCTGGCTCACGTTTCCCGCCACCGGCGCTTCTCGCTCCGTCGCCGGGCAGTGGGCCCATTTCGTGAGCATCAATGCCGTCGGCGGCGCTCTGAACCTGCTCGTCTATGCGCTGCTGGTCGCAACGCTCGAACTCGTCGGCCGACATCCGGTCCTGGGCGTCGCGGCCGGTTCGATAGCCGGCCTGCTGGCCAATTTCACGCTCTCGCGGCTACTGGTTTTCCGCGCTCATTCGGTTCGGTCCGATCCGACGCGTACAACGTAGACCTCGCCGCTTCGGAACAGCACCCGCTTGGGATCCGGTGCCTGCAAGACAAATTTCCGCCCCGATCCTCCCGTGCGCAAACCAGCGACCATCCTATCGAAAGGCTCGTAGTAATTGTCCTTCTCCCATACCACAGGCGCCGTCACCATGACGTCCACGCCATAGGGGACGAGCGCGGCGTCCAGTTCGCGCCAATCTTTTGCGTACGCAGCTCGCAGAGAAGCTTGCAGACGCGGCTCGAGCTGGCGATAGTAGCCCTGCATGAAGGGCAGCGAGGTTTCGGTCGAGGCGAGCACGGAGCGGCGCGATCTCAGCGGAATAAAATCGGCGAGATCCGGATGCGCAGCCACGAGCGTGTCGCGCGGAAGCGTGCGCAGATATTCATACGCCCGCTCCATGTCAGTATCGACCGGGCTCTCCCACAATTCGTGCGTTTTAGGGAAATAAAGCGCCAGAATGACGAGTATGCTCCCTGCGCCGATGGCGCTTGAAACGCCTATGCGACGCCACCTTTCCTTGTCCTTGTCGCCTGGCGGAGGCAGGAGCCCACCGAGCACTTTCACGCCGGCAGCGGCGATAGCCGCGATCGCGAAAGCCGCTAGGGTCCATCGTGCGTGGCGATTGGGCAAATACAGCGTAAACAAGTGGCCGCGCGCGAACCACCAGACCAGCAATCCGCAGGCCAGAAAGATCCAGGCGATCTTCGGTAGTTGCGCACGCCTAAAGCGCAACGATCCCAGGATCGCCGCCAAGACGATGATGAGTACATTTTTCAACGACCACCCCAGCCCGATGAGGTGATTCTGAAACCAATTGGCTCTGGCGCTATCGAAAAAGAGCTGCAAACGTCCATGCGCGCCGAACTCCGGCATGGCCAGCGCCTGCGCTCCGTCGACTGTGGGGCCAATGTCGGGGGGGACGCTCGAACTCAGCAGCACGATGCCGATGGCCACAAGGCCGGCCAAAAGGTTCCAGCCCCATAGCGGGGGCAGGTGACGATCCCGAATTGTGTCGCCGATAAAGGCCAGGACGCCGGCAATACCGATGACCACGATGACGATCGGGTATATCAATGCTGCCAGAACCCAGGACACGCCGATCCAGAAGTACCGGGTCGGAGCCAGCACCGCCCATAAGAACAACAACACGATAGGCAGCGCGAAGCTGCGCTGGAGCGCCAAAGGCGTCATGATGTCGCCGCCTTTCGCGAGGACCCAAAGGGCCCCGACCACCCCCAAGAGCCCGCCCAGGTCGCCGTACTCTTCCAGGGACAGCGTGCGCCCTATGGACCAGGCCAGCCACAAGCTCGCCAGGAACAGCAAACCCGCCACTATTTCCCCAGCCGTCAGTACATCGAATAGAGGCGCTATCGCCGCGTATAGCGCGCTGTAGCCCCAGGGGGCGGAATACGGCAAGCTGAAGAAGCGGACAGTGAGATCGTCGGGGAATAAGGCAGGATCGGCAAAGCGGTAGAGCCAGAAAGTGTGCTGAGCGGCATCGTCGGCGAACAGATCGGCGCGCAGGACATACGGCCCGACCCAAAGTGCTACGCCCAGCAGAGCGCAAACAATGGCGGCGAATCTCAGGATGTAATGCGGACCTGCGTCACTGTGCCCCATGCGGGTGCGAATGATAGCATGCACAATTAGCCCGCGGCCCGATGAACTGTGAAATAGACCTCACCCTATGAATCTACCGAGCTCGCCCGAGATCGCCGTTCTCGTTCCCTGCCTCAACGAGGAAGCAGCCATCGGTCGGGTGGTCGCGGACTTCCGGCGCGCGCTTCCCGAAGCGGTCATATTCGTCTATGACAACGGCTCCACCGATGGAACTACCCGCGTGGCCACCGAAGCAGGTGCGGTCGTGCGCAGCGAGCCGCTCAAGGGCAAAGGAAACGCGGTTCGTCGAATGTTCGCGGATATCGAAGCCGACATCTACATTCTGGTGGACGGCGATGATACGTACGATGCAGCCAGCGCGCCGACGCTCGTCCGTGCACTCATCGAAAACTCGCTCGACATGGTCAATGCGTCACGCATTGAAACTTCGCAAGAGGCTTATCGATTAGGCCATCGCTTCGGCAACGTAATGCTCAGTGGTCTGGTAGCGCGGTTCTTCGGCGAGCGCATGAAGGACATGCTGTCGGGCTATCGCGTCATGTCGCGTCGCTTCGTAAAGTCATTCCCGGCGTTGGCCTCCGGCTTCGAGATCGAGACCGAGCTCACCGTTCACGCGTTGCAGTTGCGAGCGCCGCTCGTCGAGATTCCCACGCCCTACCGCGAACGCCCACCCGCGTCCACTAGCAAGCTGCGCACCATTCCCGATGGCATTCGCATCATGCGTCTCATCGGCCGGCTGATCCGTGAAGAACGGCCCCTCGAGTTCTTTTCGACGATCGCGTTGGTGCTTGCGATCGCCGCCGTGGCGCTGGCAGTGCCGGTGTTACGGGAATATTTCGCCACCGGTCTCGTGCCGCGCTTCCCGACCGCCATCCTATCGATGGGGCTGATGCTATTAAGCTTCCTCAGCGTCACGTGCGGGCTGATCCTCACGACGGTTACCCGTGGCCGCAACGAGGTGAAGCGACTGCAGTATCTGAACGTGCCGATCCGGTTCCGACGCTGAATGGCGTCACGGAGCGCTGGACGCTGGACGCAGGTCAACGGATGAAAAACAAGGCCCTTTGGTCGCCCTCCAAGTTCGTTTACCGCAGAGGCAGACTGGCCGCCTCACGCGATCCGCGCGAGGTAAATCCCAGCTCCAGACTGATGTCGGATTCGATTGCGGCGCTATATCAACGCTACATCCCGGAATACGCCCGAGGACGACTGATCGATCTGGGATGCGGCAGCGTTCCGTTGTTTGCGACCTATCGCGATCACGTATCCGAGAACGTCTGCGTAGACTGGGCGAACACCAGCCACAAGAACGATTACCTGGACCATGAATGCGACTTGTCCCAGCCGCTGCCGTTTCCCGAGAACGAGTTCGACACCTTGATTCTGTCCGATGTTCTGGAGCATATCGCCACGCCCGAGCTGCTGTGGCGGGAGATGCATCGGATTCTCAAACCGGGCGCGGTCGCGTTCGTCAACACGCCGTTTTTTTATTGGCTTCACGAGGAGCCACACGATTACTACCGGTACACCGGCTTCGCGCTGCGGCGCTTTGCGGAGCAGTCCGGATTTGAAGTCCTGCTGCTGACGACCATTGGCGGAACACCGGAGATTCTTGCCGACATCGTTGCCAAACACGTGAAACGCATTCCATTGATCGGCCGGATCTGCTCGGTGGCGATACAGGAGATCACCCGGGTTGTCGTCAATACCGGGCCTGGCAGAAGATTTTCGGAAAGCACCGGCAAGAAGTTCCCGTTCGGCTATTTCATGTTGGCCCGCAAGCTTGCCACTGCGCCTGTCAGCCCTACCGGCACTGTTTCTTCATCGCCCCGCCGGCACGAAGCATAAGATCGGCCAGCAATGCGGCGTTACCGAGCGAATGCCGCCGGTGCACGTGCTCGAAAGCACGCTGCGCGACGGTCTGGCGTTCAGTGCGGGACTTCGCCAATCGGTCGATGACGGTGCAGAGGTTCTCGAATCCGTGCGTGCAGTAACCTACGCCCAGAGTATCCATACCTCCATCGATATCCACCTCCACACTGGCCACGACGGCGCCGCGCGCCCACGCCTGAATGAAAGTGTTCGGAAATCCTTCGAAGCTGCTGGTGTTGACGAAAATATCGGCGCTTTCCAGGTGCCGATTGACCTCGGCGATGGGCAAACCTCCCAAATAACTCACGTTCGTATGCTCGTGAATTGCCTGCATGAGCGGCCGGGAAGACCGGCGTTTGCTCGGATGCCCAATCATCATGAATTGCAGGTCCGGGCGGCCGGTAAACGCGCTCGCCAGCTTCAGGAACATCTCGGGCCGCTTTACCGCCTGGATGTTGGAGATCCAGAGCACCGTTACCCGGCCCTCCGGCTTTGCAGGCAGAGATTGCGGAAGGGGCTGGAAGTTAGGAACGACTGCGCAGGCCTCCTTACCGAATCGGACACGCAGTAATTCCTGCTGCCTCGCGGTCTGGACGATGACATGCGAGGCCCGACGTATGCCCCAGTTTCCGCTGGCGATCTCCGCGGCATCGAATGGCAGACTGGCCCAGCTGCGGCCCGGGAATCGCCGATACGACAGATCGTTGTCGCTTGCGACGTGGAAAAAAATCGGGATTTTCGCCCTGCGGCCGTAATGGCTGCAAACGGCCGTATAGCTCTGTCTCATGCGCTGGTAGATGACATCAGGACGCAGTTCCCAAAGGGTGCGCCACAGATGGGGCGCGTCATAAAAAACCGCCATGCGCCGCACGCCATCGGTACTGCCCACCGCCCGGATCGGGTAAGGAAATTTCCGCGCTGACTCGGAATCGGGTGGACGACGTGTCAAATAAGTCACGGACACATCGGGTCTGCGACTCAATTCCTCGGCGAGAAGGTGCGCTTGGTACTCCGCCCCGCCCACGGCTGCGCCGAAATGATTCTCCAGAACGATACAGACTTTGACCATGCTTCACTTTCGCATTGAGCGAGACTCCTCGATCGGACGAAGTTTAGCGCATCGTCCCGCCCTTACGGTCCGACGACAAGGATTCCACAGCACCTTTGCCGGCTCGCGCACGCGCGGAGCGAGAAATGGGGCACAAATTCGGGTCGCGCGTCCGCTATGCGAGCCTGTACCATTCGCCCAGTTCCACTACTGGCATGAACCGGGCTCGATCAATGACACTCAGCTCTCTCTATCGCAACTGGTTCGTCGCCACCACGTGGAATATCGGCATAGTCCGCTCGCCGGATATTGCACGATTGATCAACGAAGGCCACGTGGGACGAGTGGACTGGTGCCGACAACCTGCGACGCTTGGAGGTCGCGCCGACCCGATTCTATGGCCTTTGAAACATGGGGCTCGCGTCATTTATGAAGAGCTCAACGATGTGACCCAACAGGCCGACATCCGCAGCATTCCGCTCGAGGAATTCTCGGGCTCCGGCCGCTCCGCACGCGTGGAGATCAAGCGACCCTTCCACCTCTCATACCCTTTTATCCTTGAACTGGATCGGCGTTGGTATTGCCTGCCGGAAAGCGCCCGTTCCAATGGGTTGGACCTCTATGCCTGGGACGAGCAGACACAGCGGTGGAGCCCCGAGCGTCGGCTGATCGATGGCGTGCCGGTGCTCGATGGCACGTTGTTCAACTATGACGGTCTTTGGTACCTCTTCGGCATGATTCGAGGCCAAGGTTCGTGCGACATGCTGCGCATCTGGTGGTCTGAAACGCTCGCAGGACCCTGGCACATGCATGCGATGAATCCCGCCAAGCATGACGAGGGCAACGCTCGGCCCGCGGGGCCCTTGTTCGAGCATCGTGGTCGTTGGTACCGGCCGGCGCAGGACTGCACCGGAGGCTACGGTAAGGCCGTGGTCATCAACCGAATCGAGATGCTGACGCCCCATGCATTTTCCGAGACCCCGATGAGCCGCCTGCAGCCCGATCCGCGCGGCCCATACCCGGACGGGTTGCATCAGCTCGTCGTGTCTGAGGACATCGTCCTGATCGATGGCCAGCGCACCGGCTTCGTCGCCTCTCGACCGCTGGTGAAGATCGCGCGCCGCTGGACGCGAGCCGGGCAAAAAATGCCCCAGGCTGCCGGTGAGGCAACCGATTCGTGATCCGCAGAAGAAGAAAGCCCGCTTGATCGCGGGCTTTCACTTCTCAATCGGACAATCCAATATCAGTGGATGGTCAGTGTCGTCGGAGGATTAGGCCGTTTTTCACCGCCGCCCGGCGCCACCGCCTCGTACGATCCAGTGGGTCCCGCCATCCGGAACTCATCGTGATAGATGGTCCGCACCGTCACTTGATCCGACGCCATGGAGCCCCAGCCTTTGTAGATGCCCATCTTGAAATAGGGACCCTTGTTGTCGTTATAGCAGTTCGGTCCTGTGGCATTCACAACCAATTTGCCGTCCTTCCAGACCTGCAGCACACCATCGCTCAAGTAGGACCACTTGATGTGGAAAACCCAGTCGGTCCACTTGTTGGTCTCGTAGGCTCCGAGCTGGAACGATCTGTTGGTGACGCCATCGCGGCCGGGGGTCTGCGCGCGCGGATCGGAAGCGTTCGAAATCCTCCAAACGCCATTGGCCGACTCCAGCGCCAACGCAGGATTCCTCAGCGCGGCCTGCTCCACCGCATCGTCCGGATCCACGTGCCACTGCGCGACCAACTCCCACACCTTGTCGGCAACGTAGTCGGACGGCAGAAACACGCTGAAGCCATACCAATGATCTTTGCCTATGGTGGCGTAGGATCCGAGGGCCATGCTCTCGGTCCGCTCCCGCTCGTAAACGGTCGGAGCGTCCGCCCTCAGAACCGACTTCAGCGAGTATCGCCCGGCACGGGCACGCTCCGTCGTGACCGTAGGCAGATTCACCCGCACTTTGTACCAACCGGTCAACGAGCCGCTTTCGAAATCACCCAGCACCATCAAGGTTGAATCCAGAAGCGACTGTGCCTGCGCCACCATGAAGGGCGACGCCAGACCCAACCCCAGCGACAGCCCCAACCCGCAAGCGATCAACTTTATTCGACGCACCATGAAACCTCTCCTCGTACGCCCTGAACAACTAGCCTCTAATACCGCATGACACCCAACGGCGGTGACGCTTCATCCATAAAACCGGTCGGTAGCGAACGGAGGGCGGGGTGAATTGTCGAGTGGTCGATGCGTCTCTTCGCGAGACCCGACCGGACCCGGCAACCCCGCTATCCTGGACCACAACGTCCCGGACCGGAGGCTTTGCGTCCCCGTCTTACGACGGGTTTGCCGATAACTTTGCAAAAGTTATCTCGTCTAGACCGATGCCACAACTGTGGATGATCGGCGACAGACGATCTGGTTCATGTGAAGTGCATCACAACGGTGATTACACGACGGTCAAACTGTAGACCCTTGGCTGGGCTGCGTGAATGCTCAATTCCCTGAATTAACCCTGCTGAGGTCTCTGCCCGCAGTGGTTCAGGCGTCCGGGGCCCCAGCCACTTTAGCAATGGGATATGACACTCTTTGCATTGCACCCGAGAAGCGCTGCGCCCCGGCTAACCGCCCGCTTTGCGCGTCATTCCCGCCGGACAAAGCGAAGACAATTGTTCTGCGAACCGATCGCGCTTTGCGCTCGACGGCTCATCGCGTGCCTCGTGCAGCGATTTGGCCCGATGCGCTGCGGCAACGACAGGCGCCTTGATCCTCTCGAGATCGCACGCGAATCTCACGGCTCCGGCTTCATTGAGATGCAGCCAGTCCCGAAACAGAGAATCCGGGTACACCGTGAACGGTCCTTGCAGTATGTGCAGCTGACCGCTGGCCTCGAATTGTCGCAGATAGGCCAGCATGTCCTGCTCATAGTGGACGTTCGACCGCACGTTCAGGGCGTTTTGCGGCGTTGGCATGGTGACCCAGAACACCTCCACGCCGCGCTGCTTGGCCATGGCGAGGATGCGCTTGAAATAGCGGTCGTTCATTTCCTTTACGCCGAACGGGTCGCCGGCGGCCGGCGGTATTTCGGCGCTGCGCCCGCTCAACTTGAGTGTGCCTGCGACGATGCTTCGTCGAAACTCTTCCAAACGCGCCATGTCGGGTTCGATCGGGTCCGGAGGAGCGCGATTCAGGAAGAAACTCGCATTTCCGTCGGTCACGAGGTCACGGAAGCTGTCCCTGTGCATCAGGATATAGGAAATCCTCGTCAGAACACCGTACAGAACATCGGTCCATTTCTCCGCATCCAACGCCAGAGCAGGAATTTCCCTCCAGCGCGCGAATCCGCCGACCAGCACTTCATAACGCACCTGTCCGAACGTGTGCGGCGAATGAGCGATGACGAGCACTTTGGGAATTCGTCCCGTGGCGAATTGCTGCGCGAGCAGCAGATAGGATTTCGGGGCACCACTGGCCGGGGTCGACACGTTGGCGGCCGTGAGCGCATCGTCGGCAAGTGCGCCGGAGATGAATCCGGACCTGGCCACCGAATCGCCGATGACCTCGACGTCGGGTGCGGGCATCGCATCCACCCGGGCGCGCATCTCGTCTTCGAGCTCGATGAGCTCCCCGCCAGGCAGCACCGCCCGGCAGGCAAGATCGACGACGGCCACGATGACCAGGGCCCAGACGCAGCCCAGCAATGCGCGGCGACCGCGCTGCTCAGAACTGGAAGTAGATGAATGAAGCGCCTTCATACCGACCCAGCACGACAAACATCAAGAAAAGGCCGCTGTACGTAACGGCCTGCCACACGATGGGCGCGCGTGTAATGACCGGCTCCGCATCGTTCCATCGGAACTTGAAATAATCGAGCAGCAGGATGGGCCAGGCGAAGAATAACAGCCTGGCCAGCTCGCGCGCCGGCATCGTCCATGAATGGAAACCGCCAAGCGCAGCCGTCATCTCGACGACCTGAGTGCCGCTGTGCGCGCGAAACAGCAGCCAGCCATAAAGCGTGAAAACGAACATGATCGCCGTTTCCACCCCGATGCGGCCCGGCATACCGTGCCCTGAAGCGTCAGGTTTTTCCCGGGCCCCTCGACGTTCTTCGTAGAGCCGGTAACCTACGAGCAAGGAGCCGTGATAGATGCCCCAGAAGATGTAGTTCCAGGCGGCCCCATGCCACAGTCCGCCCAGCACCATGGTGAGCATCAGATTACGGTAGGTCTTCAGCCGGCCTTCCTTGTTACCACCCAGGGACACGTAGAGATAGTCCCTCAACCATGTAGACAGGCTGATGTGCCAACGACGCCAGAAGTCACTGGGATTGCGTGCGAAATAGGGCTCGCGAAAATTGACCATCAGCTCAAAACCCATCAAGCGCGCCGTGCCGCGCGCGATATCGCTATAGCCGGAGAAGTCGCCGTAAATCTGAAACGCAAACAGCAACGCTCCAATCAACACCTCCTCGCCGGTATATCCTCCCGGCTTGTTGAATATCGCGTCGACCGTGGGTGCAAGGTTGTCGGCCATGACGACTTTCTTGTAGAAGCCAAGAACCATCAGGGCCAACCCCGACCCGACTTTCTCCATGGTCACGGTTCGGGGCGAGGTGATCTGCGGCAGCATCAACGTGGCCCGCTTGATCGGGCCTGCCACCAGCTGCGGGAAAAAGGCGACATATAAGGCAAAATCGCGCAAGCGCCGGCTGGGCTCCAGATCCCCGCGGTACACGTCGATGGTGTAGCTCATGGACTGGAAGGTGTAGAAGGAAATCCCGACCGGCAGTACGACGTCCAGGAAGAACGGCGAGACGCCAAAACCGAACATCGAAGCGAGCGCCGTAAAACTCTCGCCGAAGAAATTGAAGTACTTGAAGAATCCCAGCACGCCGAGGTTGACCGCGATGCTGATGGTGAGGATACGTTTCTTTGCCGATACGGTGCGTTGCCGATAGATCGCCAGGGCGACGTAATAGTCCACTAGCGTCGTGGCGATCAGAAGCAGGAGGAAACGATAGTCCCAAGCGCCGTAGAACAGATAGCTCGCAAACAGCAGCATGATATTCTGCCCGCGATGCTTGAGCACGGCATAAAGGCCGAGCACGACCAGGAAGAACACCAGAAACTGAAGGCTATTGAACAGCATGCGGGAGTGATCGACGAACCCTTGGGATACCCCGTAGCGTCCCGTGCATCTTTCGCGCGAACGCGCTTCGCCCCCTGGGCGCTACCGGGCGCGAAGGATGAAGGATAAACGTTACCGCCGGCTGTGACTCAAATCGCGATCCCGATCTTTGCGGACCGGGGATACCGATCGGCGGATGCTTCAACCCGCGGCCCGGGCTAGGTCTCCGCATCGGAGACCGCCGGAAGCGCCGCAGGGAATAACAAACGTAGATATGCATCCTCCACGCAATCGGCGATGCGCGTATAGGTGCGATTTTCCAGCACCCACCGCCTGCCACGCCGCGCCATTTCCTCTCTTTGTTCCGGGCTGCGAGAGGACAGCCAGAGGATGGCGCGAGCGAAATGCCGCGCGCCCCATGGAACGCGCACCCCTGCCCGGCTCTCACGCAAGACCTGACGTTGCTCAGGGTGATCGTTGGCAACTACCGGCAGACCGAGCGCCAGGTATTCCACGAGCTTGGTCGGCGAGGCGACCAGGAAAACCGGGGTGAGAAAAATAGGCGATACGCACACATCGACGGCTTTGATCCGCGCAAATGCCTCGGAACGCGGCAGCATCCCGGTGATCTCCATATAGGGCAGTACACCAAGCTGGCGAGCGTAATTTTCCAGGTCGATACGATCCTGCGGCACCTCGCCGTCCCCCACCAGGATCAACCGTGCCTCAACTCCGCGCCGGCGCAGCTCCGCCAGAGTATCGATGAGGACGCTCATCCTGCGCTGCATGCCGAGCGCCCCGAGGCAGCCGAAAGTGAGAGAGCGGCGGTCAAAAGGCGCGGGCGTATGCACTGCGTCAGGGATATCGCGCGCCGCGATTCCCATCGGCACTGGCGTCTGCTTCGAAGCTTCAATACCCCGCTCGACGAAGTTCTGCCTCATTCTCTCGCTCTGCACGAACACGTGATCGCAATGAGGCAATATCACCCGATGCAGCAGCCAGTCGAGCACGCGTCCACGTATCGCATCGAGGCGGGGATTGCGGGAAGTGCCTTCGCGCGCCTGCAGAATCTGGGATTCGGCCAGAGGATAGGAGAGCCAAAAGAAAAACTTCAGGCCCCGCAGTCGGGCGCACAGCAACGCCATGACGCCGGTCACGAACTTGTCCCTGACCTGGATGGCGTCGTATCGCTGCGACTTCGCTGCCACCATCAGCATGCGGCAGTCATGCCAGAATCCCAGCAGCTTCCTGTGAAGACGCTGATGCGCTCGCTTGCCCGAATTGGTTGCTCCAACCCATACGGTGCTTTTGCCCCAGGATCGCGCCCCCGGCGCGGTGCCGGCATCAGCCGCCTGCATCACCAGATCGATGTCGTGGCCGCGGCCGGGCAACTCCTCGGCGAACAAAACGCTGACATCCACGCGATGCGTGGGAAACGATTCCCGCACAAAGTACAGCAGGCGGATGGCGCGCCTATCCATGCGCATCAACTCGCCACGCTGGACAGACGGGAGTTTCCCGCGCTCACCTCGCGCGCAGTCGCGCGCGCCAGAGCAGCATTCTCTGCCGACATGATGCGCATGCGCTCGGCAGCGATAACGCCCGAGTAAAACCAGAACAGTCCCGAGATGGATTGGACGGTGACGATGTCCGAGTAAAATGTCGCGATCACGATGATGACCATGACCACCAACCACGCCGACCCAAGCACGCCCTTCAGCCCCGTTCCTTTGCGCGCCACGATGCGGCTGTCGCTGAATATCATCCAGTACAGCATGAATACGAGCGCCACACCGAGCATCCCCAGCTCCATGACTATTCTGGAGAAGGCATTTTGCAGGAAGGGCTTGAACAGCCGGTAGTACTTGCCGGTGAATTGCTCCCCAAGCGCCGAGTGCGAAGCATTGCCCATGCCACGCCCGAAAATCAGGAACACGGGCTCCTTGGCAAGCTCCACCACGGGAACCTTGATCTGATCTATGCGGCCCGGATCTTTGTTGACTACGCCGACCTGCAGGTCCTTCGACATATAGCCTTCGAAGCGGTCCTTCTCGAAATACCCCGCGATCGGAGTGGGATACTCGCGGAACGACATGAAATGGTTGTAGATCGGAACAAATATCGCTCCGAATCCGATCACCAGCACGACCACGAGGACCGTATTCTTCAGCCGCGTGCCGCGTTTGGACAGCGTCAGGAACGTCAGCAGCAGCGCCAGGGGCACGAGTACGATCGAGACCTTCGTTTCGTTGACGGTCGTAGGAATCACCATGATGAGGAACAGCAGTAGGAACGGAAACAGACCAAGGCGCTTTTTGAGCAGCGCGGTCGTTATGACCGGCACCATCGCGATCAAGAACAGCGAAAGAATGCCGGAAGATCCCAGCGTCCCCGAGGTCAGATCGCCGGTCAGCTCTCCCTTGCCGAGAGTGGTGAAGCGCTGGTAGAGCGCGACCGGAACCTGTACGGCGCAGACCAGCAGAACCAGTTTGAATTGCGTGCGGAGCTGGTCGTCGGTGAACGAATACATGGCCGCCAGAAAAAACAGCGGAATGGCGCTGAAGTAGTTGCGGATGCCCGCAAACAACGGACCTGCATCGAGGGAATTCAGAACGGCACCGCACGCCATCGTGACGATCACCATCCCGAAAACGAACCAGTAGGCAGGCCGCACGTACTGAAATCGGGTCCTGATGCCCACGGCCAATACGTAGACCATTGCGACCATGGACAGCATCTCGTACATGAACGGCGCAAAGCGCGGCAGCACGCCGATGGCCTTGAGGAATTCGAAAGTCGTCGCAACGACGATGAAGATGAGGATCAACAGCTGCATGCAACCACCACCGTTGCCGCCGTGAGCCGTTTGCCGGGAATCACCGCAGTTTCCCGCAACCGGATTTTGTGTGCAACCTTGCTCATTGCACTACCCCCGCCATCTTCAACCACCGATTCTCCTTTCCATGCAGCACGGCGGCGAGGATCTCACGGTCCGAACGCGACAGGAGCGGTGTGCGTAGCGCCAGAAAAGCGGTCGCCGCGGCGATGATCACTCCGATCGCCAGCTGCACGACGTCAGCAACCGGCAGATAGTGTCTGGCGAGGTAAGCGAAACCTATGAACAGCCCCCAGATCGCCGCACCCGTCGCGATGACGCTCACGCAATGCAGCCAGCGTGCCACGCGGCGCACGTGCCACCAGATGAACAGATTCTTCAGCAACTGCATACTGCCGGTCGATATGACCGCACCGGGCAGGCCGAGCATGGGCAGCAGCGTGAGCATGGTCAGGATATTCAGCAGCGCAAATATCTTGCTGCCCAGAATGATCGCCGCGCGCTCTTGCAGTTGCGCAACGAGCGCGACCGGAGTTTCGATCACGTTGGCGGTAGCAAACGCAACCACCGCCGGCAGCAGCATCGAGTACTCGATGAATTTACCCCCGAATACCACCGCCACGATCTCGCGGTGATAGGCGATCGAAAACGCCAGGACCGGCAACTGCACGAACAGGTTGATGTTGACGAGGAAGCTGAAGTAACCGGGAACGCGCTGCTCGGCGTGCTCGGCGCGGATGGCGAAAAAAACCGGTGTAATGACGTTCTCGAACAGGCGGATGGGCATCAGGCGCACGAGCATCTCGTTCAACCGCGTATAGAACGAGTAGGCACCGACCGCCAAGGCGTTGACGAAGGCGGCGATGTAGAAATTGTCGATGCGGGAGTTGAGCGCCAGGCTGCCAACGTCGTTGAAGTTGTTGAACAAGCCATAACGGATCATGCGTCGGCGTTCCGCCGGCCTGAACTTGTATTGCCCTGCACCCGACGTGCGGCAGTGGCGCTGATAAACGAATCTCATGCCCGCGTAAGTGCAGGCATAGGCCAATATGTCCGCGCAGATAGCGCGCTCGAGGGTCAGGCCTCCGGTCCAAATCAACACTGCATACGCGAGCAGCTTGATGATGGAGAGCCCCGCCCACATTCCCAACGCATAGCGCTGAAGCATGTGCGAAGCGAGGGCGAGCTCGAGCACGACCGTTTGAAAGTGGAGCAGCAGGATCAGGGTAAACAGCAGGAACTGAGCTCGATACGGGCCCAGTTGGAATGTGGGTGCCACCCAGTTCCAGCACACCATAATCACGGCAACCAATACCAGGTTGGCGCCAAATCGTGCGCTGGCGATGAAACGCAGCAGCGCGCCCGCCGCTGCGTAGTTGCCCAAGCTCAAATATTCGGGCTGATAGCGGCGCAGGACTTGCTCGAGGCCCAGAGATAGAACCGTGCTCACCACGGGCACGAACGCATAGAGCAGGTTGTAGATACCGAAGTTTTCTTCGGCCATTCCTCGCACCAGGACGACATATCCCAACATCGTCGCGGCTTGAGAGAGGGCGCGGAAGACAACCGTATCGAAGAGCGAGCGGCGGGCCTGCTCCTTGCCGTAGAGATTCACCGCCGGGCGCTCCCGGCGCGCAAACGGCAAGTAAGCGCCGGTAGCAAGATCGAATCCGCGGGACAAGCGCCAGCCGGATGATGAATAATGGACGTCAGCATCGTCCTACCGACGTCGGCAAGGCCAGCGGTTCATTTATCATGCGTATCCCGGTATATCAGCGGCGCGGGACGAAAGTATATGCCAGAAGTGAACTCCATCATCGCCGACCATCGGAGCAGGTTCTAAGCTGCATACCCCGCTTTCGCGGGCATTTTCTGCTCCGGATCGGCACCGGCCGAACCGACAAAACCATTTTACGGACCGCATGAAAGCCTCAAGACCCATCAAAGTGCTGGCCATCGCCTCGGGAGGAGGACATTGGGTCCAACTTCTGCGGTTGCGCCCGGCCCTCGAGGGTTGCGACGTAGCGTTTGCGAGTGTCCATCCTTCTTCCCGGGAAGAGGTTCTAGGCCATCGCTACTATTCGTTCAAGGACGCTTCGCGCAAGAATAAGCTGGTTTTTCTGGTAGTGGTGTTACGAATGTTCTGGATCGTGCTGCGCGAGCGTCCCCGTGTCATCGTAACTACCGGTTCGGCGCCCGCACTGATCTGCCTGGGTATTGGGCGCGCATTCGGCGCTAAAACGCTCTGGATCGACAGTATCGCCAATTGCCGGGAACTCTCCACCTCCGGAAGAAAGGCGGCGAGAATCGCCCATAAGTGCGTCAGCCAGTGGCCCGAGGTCGCTGCTGCGCAGGGCGTGGAATTCTGGGGGCGGGCGCTGTGATCTTCGTCACAGTCGGTTCGATGTTCCCCTTCGATCGACTCATCAAGACCGTGGACGTTTGGATCGAGACGAGCGGCTACCGCGAGGTGTTGTTTCAGATCGGAAATGGCGCATATCGGCCGGCGCATGCACGGTGGGTGCGCTCCCTGACCCCCGTGGAGTTCACGCAGTCAATTCGCAATTGCGATGTGCTGGTGGCTCATCTGGGAATGGGCTCGATCATCTCGGCAATGCAAGCCCGCAAGCCGGTCATCCTGCTGCCGCGCCGCGTGGCGCTCGGTGAAGTGACCTCCGACCACCAGGTCCATGGTACGGCATGGCTGCGGGGACGACAGGGCATTTGGATTGCCGATGATGAAACAACTCTCGCGCGTCTGCTCGATGAATTTGTTCAAGGTGCGATCCTCGCACCTACCGAGAGTGCTTCCCAATATGCCTCTCCTGAGCTGATCGAAAAGGTTCGTGCGTTCATCTCTCAGGCGGCGGCGTAGGAGGAGAGTTGAACCCTAGCAGGTCGCAGCAGTGATCGTCATGATATGCACCAAAGGCCGGGGCGGCATGCGATCGGTCGTGGAGGGATATCGGGAGAATGGTCTGTTCGATGAGTGGGACATCAGGACACTCGATACGCACGACGAAGGCGGGTTCATCCGATGGATACCGATATTCGCCGCCGCCCTATCCCGCCTTGCCTCAAACCTGCTACTGGGGAGGGTACAGGCCGTGCATTGTCATGTTGCAGCCAAGGGCAGCTTCTGGCGCAAATCGATCTGCGCCTCGATGGCGCGAGCGGCCGGCGTGCCGACGATACTCCATATCCATGGCTCGGAGATGAAAGACTTCATCGGCGCGCAACCGCGGTGGCGTCTGAGACTGATTCGTGCGCAGTTGCGCAAGGCTTCCGCCGTCGTAGTGCTTTCGCCCAGCTGGCAGCAATACTTCAAGGGGATCGAGCCCGCGGCGAAGATTCACGTTATTCCCAACGGCGTCGCCCTGCCCCCCAGACGTATCTTCGCGGCCAGCAGCGATTCGGCGATTAATGTACTCTTCCTCGGTGAAATCGGTGAGCGCAAGGGCATCTTCGACCTCTTGCGGGCCTTCAAGCAGGCTCGCAGGCTCTGCCCGGCGTTGCGCCTGTTCGTCGGCGGCAAAGGAGAGCTACAGAAGGCCCGCGACTTGGTGCGCGAACTGGACCTCGTCGATACCGTCGAGTTCTGCGGCTGGGTAGTCGGCGAGACCAAGCAGGAGCTGTTGCGCAGGGCGGACATCTACGTGCTTCCCTCTTATAACGAGGGCTTACCGATGAGTCTTCTTGAAGCCATGTCCTGGAGCGTACCGGTGATATCCACGACCGTGGGAGGGATTCCGGAACTGGTCAGCAATGGACGGCATGGTTTCCTGATCAACGCGGGAGACATCGCCGGCATGGCTACAATGCTCGCGAAGCTCGGCAATGATCCGCAGCTGCGCAGAAGCATGGGTGAGCAGGCGCGTGCCCGCGTCGAGCAGGATTTTTCCTCTGCCGCCGTTCGCCGGAAGCTCGCCGCGCTCTATGGCGGCATTAGTCTATCCAGACCGAAGGAGATTGCGTGATTAGGACTGCAATGGTCGGGCTCGGCAAAATGGGCCTGTCGCATCTGGCGATCATGCGGGCTCACCCGCTGATACAGCTCGCCGCCGTCTGCGATCCGACGACGTACCTCACCGACGTCCTGACGAAGTACGCCAACATAAAGTGCTACGGCGACTTCGATCGGATGCTGGCCGAAGAACAGCTCGACGCCGTATTCATCGCAACACCGACGAAGCTGCACGCCGCCATGGTGCGCAGCGTGCTGGAGCGGGGCCTGCACGTATTTTGCGAAAAGCCTTTCGTACTTCATGTGAGCGAGGGCGAACGGCTCATCGATCTCGCCGAGTCGCGCGGCCTCGTCAATCAGGTCGGATACCACTATCGTTTCGTGGGAGCTTTCCGGGAGGCAGCCCGCATCGTGAAATCCGGTGCGCTGGGCAAGATCCACCATGTCAGGTCCGAAGCTTATGGCCCGGTGGTATTGCGCCCCAAAGGCAGCACCTGGCGTTCTGCCAAGTCCGAAGGCGGCGGAGCGCTATACGACTATGCGTGTCACGCGATCGACCTGGCGAACTTCGTCGTAGGTGCTCCTCAATCTGTCAGCGGCGTGATCCGCCAGGGCATATTTTCCCGCGATGTGGACGACGAGGTGTATTGCTCGCTGCACTATGCGGATGGCGCGCATGGCCAGCTGTGTGTCAATTGGAGCGACGAAAGCTATCGCAAGATGTCCACCAAAATTTCCGTATGGGGAACCAACGGGCGGGTCAGCGCGGATCGGCAGGAGTGTCAGATCTACCTGCGCACCCCCTCCCCAGAGCTACCCGGCATCGACAAAGGGTGGACCGTGCGCTACACGACCGATCTCAGCGAGGAAGTATGGTTCTATTTGCGCGGTGAGGAGTACTCCGCGCAAGTGGACTACTTCGCCAACAGCATTCGACTGAAGCGTCTGGACGGCGAGAACACCTTCCGCTCGGCGCTGGCGGCCGATCGCATCGTGGAGCTGATCCTGGCCGACGGCCTCGATCAGGAACGCAAAGCGCTCGCCCCCGTCCGCTCCCAACCTCAGGGCAAAGGTTTTTTGGCGCGGCTTTTCGGCTGACCGCAGTTCCAATAAGGAAGCATCGATCCGTGGACAGAATCCTGTTCGGCGACAATCAGTTCTTCGGCGTCAACCACATGTCGGAGGAAAAAGCGCGCGCACAGGCGATGCGCTTCCAGGATCTGCAGGCGATCATCGATACGCTCGATGCAGCCTACCAGGAAGGCATCCGCACGTTCATGTGCACTACCCACGACCGTGTGGCCCGGATTTGCGACCACTTCCGCGCCAATCGCGACAAGTATCCAAACTACCAGTTCTATCCGTGCATGCCGTATGCGCACAAGTACGCCAATGCGGCGACCGAGCACGGCATGTTGGACGCCTTGCGCCTGTTCCTACCGCAGGAAGGTGCGATCGCAGCCATGTTCAAGGGTGGAATGGCGCTCGCCAACAAGGACGTGGAAGCGATCATGCAGCTGCTTATCGATGCGGAGATGAAGATGTTCCATGGCCTGAGCACCCCGGTCATCTTCGTGCAGAACGTGGTGACGGACCTGCTGCTGGGCCTCGGCATGAACCAGGCCTTTCGAATCTTTCACGACTATGTGCGCGAGAAATACGCAGCGGAGCCGGGGTTCATCACGATGAATACTCCGCGCCTGCTCGACGCGCTCGACGGGTTGGGTATCGACAACCCCATCGTGTGCTCGAACATCAATAAGATCGGTTTTCGAATGTGCGGCGGGCGCGAGCTCTACGAGAAAATCATCGCTACGCGCCGCTTTCGCCCGATCGCCATGTCGGTATTCGCTTCAGGCGCAATCTCCCCCAGGGACGCGATCGAATATGTGTGCCGCCAGCCGCAAATCGAGTCCATCGTGTTCGGCGCCTCGAGCCGCGGCAACATCCGACAGACCAAGACATTGATCGATGAGTTGAGCCGGCCGGCGCTGGTGGCGGCACGGTAGGCGAACGGAAAGCCGGGGTGACAGCGAAAAACTAGGCCCCGTAATATTCGGTGCCTATCGATTCCAGCGAGCGATTCAAGATTATCCCGCCCACGCTGTAATCCGCGAGCAGCTCCATGGCGCGCTGCAAACTGTCGCGGCGCGTCTTACCTTCGGTCGCGACCACGACGGTCGCATCCACATTTGGCGCCACCACGAGTGCGTCATCGGTATTCACGACCGGCGGCAGGTCGATCAGAACCAGGGGATTCGGCGCGGATCTGCGAATGAACCCCAGCAACTCCACCAGTCGCCCGGTCGCGAGCAACTCCGAGGCGTTGGATGTGACTGCAGCTCCCCCGCCCAATACGAGTCGATCGATCCCGACCGAAAACAAAACATCCTTGGCCGGTATCTTGCCATTGAAAAAGTCGATGATGTCGGTGGGTGGAAGGATGCCAAGGTAGCGGCCAATGCTGGGGTTACGCATGTCCAGATCGAGAAGAAACACGTCGTAGTTGCCTTCCCGGGCGATGCTGATGGCCAAATTGAGGGCGGTGACCGACTTACCCTCGCCCGGCCCCGGACTGGTGATCGCAAGCGTCGACCAATTGTTCGTCCGGCACAGTTGCAGCACGCGAGCGCGTAGCATCCTGTAGGGGGGCAAGGCGACCTGCATCAGCTGCTGCTCGGCGCCGGGCACCGCAATCCGATTGGCGACACATTCGGCGAGGTCATAGTCGACGCGCTTGAACTCCACCCGCTCGAACACCGGCAGCGGAGCGGCCGCCGCGGGCTGCTCGCGGGCCACGCTCTTTGCCTGCATCGCCGCGGGGGGTAGTGTCGGCGCGATCCGCCTGGGGGGCTCGGGATCGCGCCCCTTGCGCATGAGCTTCGCTTTCAGGATGGCATCGACTATCGACATAAGGGGAGCTTCCGCGCAAACAGAGCTGAGGTGAGCGATGTCATCTTATACCGCCGTTGCCACCGCAATTGCCACGACAACCGTCGCAACCACATAGGCGACGCCCACTGAGCCCCAAACGAGACGCTGTCGTCGGCGGTCGGACCGGGTGGGCAAGTAGGGAATGGCGCCAATCAGGGGCAACTTCACGACATCGGCCACATCGTACGCGCTGCGCACCGTGGGGTCCGAACTCTCACGGAAAGCGGCCAGACCTACCGCAAGACCACCCCCCAGAACGATGCCGAGCAACATGATCCCCAAGCGATTGGGCGAAGCAGGCTGCGACTCGACATTGGGCGCGCGGATCAAAGTGTACCGCTCGCCCTTGGCTTCACTTTCGAGCGCCTGCGCCATGTCGGCGCCGCGTAATTTGTTCTGAATGTCCTCGAATTGTGCCTGGGCTATTTCCCGGTCCCGCAGAAGCTTGACGTAGTCGCGCTCGACGATGGGGGCCTGCGAGAGGCGCTTCTCGTAGTCCATCATTTGTTGGCGCGTTCGGCCGGCTGAAGAGCGTAATGCCGCCAGATTCCGCCGCACCGAGTCGAGCTCCGATGAGATTCGCAGGTAATCGGGGTTGTCCGGAATCACCGTATTCGTACCACCGACCTTGGATTCAGCCAACAATGCTTCAATGGCCCGTTTGAGGCGCTTCACGTCGGGATGATCAGGAGTGTATTTCTGCTGGGCCGCCGCGAGCTCCGCGCGCAGCGCCGCCAACTGCGTGTAAGGGTCGGTGCCCGCCGATACCAGCGTCGGATTGACTTGCGCGAGTTGCAGCTTGAGCATCGATTCCTGCTGCTCAAGCATGCGAATCTGTGCCTCCAGGCTGTCGAGGTCCCTCTGCGAACGATCGAGCGAGCCTTCATTGCGATCCCGGGTTTCCGGAAGCGCGTCACCGTACTGTTCCTTGAATTTGGAGATTTTCTGCTCCAGCTCACGCACCTGCCGATCGGTCTCCTCCGATTTCAGCAGCAGGAAATTGTAGGTTTCCCGCGCCTTGGCAGCCCGCGTCTCGACGTTGTACTGCAGAAAAAGGTCGGCCAATTTACCGGCGATCTCGGCGGCAAGCTCCGCATCGGGATTGCGGTAGTGAATGGAGAACGCCGAGGACTCCATCAGCGGTTCGAGAGTAACGGGGTCGACTTTCTCGAGCGACGTATCGATGATGATCTGCCGCGCCTTCTCCCGTACTGACAGCTCCGTCATGTTCGGATACGGATCGAGCTTCTCGACGACCGGCACGAGCCGGTCGGCCGTCATTACCGTCCGCTGGACCAGTTGGATCTGCTGATCGGCGTAGCTCACGACGGTCGTCTTAATCAGCTCGGGCGAGATCGAGGAGGGTTCGAGCAGAATCGTCGCCGTCGACTCGTACGAAACAGGCAACGTATACGCCAGGAACACGGCCAGCAGGATGGACGCCGGAATGATCGTCACGAGGTATTGCCAGCGACGACGCAGCACCGCCGCGTAATCGCCCAGCGTTTGAACTTTGTCTTCGCGTGCCGTCATTCTGCGTCACATCCTTTAAGCTAATACGAATTTCAACGCGGCTGCGGCGCCAGACCCTGGAAGCCCACCTGCAAGCCGATAGTGTGGGTTCGATTCCTCTCACCGAAAATCGAATTGTTTTCCTCGTTCCAGGTATAGGAATAGTAGCCGCTGACGTACCAGGTCCGGGTCAGCTCACGACTGATCTCCAGCTCTCCGCGCGCGTAGTCGCGCTTGTCGGTGAGGCCGGCGAAACTCTGCGCCCGGCTGCGATACGCGCGCAGCGCGCACTGCAGATGCCACAGGGGAGTAAGGTCGCGATTGTATTGAGTCCAGAGCTGATCGAGCTGAGTGCGGGCGCCGATGCCCGAAGGACTGTAGGAGCGACCGGCGTTGAGACGGAACTGACTGATTTCGCCCCGACGCACCACGCCCACCATCAAGCCGACATTCGTCGAGTCATCTTCGAGATTCAACCGCGGATTCTGCGCCGTGGTACGCTCGCCGCTCAGTATTGCCTCCATCGAGAAGAGCGGCGTCCACTGGTGATCGATGCCGAGCGTTACGCCCTGCCCCGTGGTTTCGTTGTTCCCATTGTCCGCCTCATAGCGGTCGTTGTATACGCCCGCCCTGAAGCCCGTGCGCGGCCTGAGCTTCCAACGCAAATAGCCATCCACCCTGAATGTGTCGTAGCCCACTCGTTGGAAGCTCGAGTCCGAGTCGTAGCTGACGGTCTGATAGAGGCCGTCGAACTTGAGACTCGTCTTCTCGGAGAACTCGTAGCCGTAGCTTGGACGCAGCTGAATACGGGTCTTTCGCTCCGACACCAACGTAACTACTCCCGCCTGGTCCACGGTGGGATCATTGGGATCGAACGTGTCGAAACTCGCCTTGGTGAGCTCGGTATCGATGCTTTCTTCGCGGCTGTACCGTCCAACCATCGCGAACGTCGAGCGCTGAGAAGCCGCGTAGTTGCTCTTGAAGTTCAGATACTGATTGCCGTCGCCCAGATCCCGATTGTCCGGATACTTCTGCAGCTCCACGATCGGTTGAATCTCAGTCAAGCCGCGCGGACTGCGTACGCCCAGAACGCCACCCAGACTGGCCCAATATGAAGCCACGGTATCGGTGGTATCGACCCCCTGCGACGTGCTGCGGTCACGGTACTGTTCGGCCGCCACTTCGACGGAAGGCACGAAATAGGTATCGGCAGCGTTCGAGGTCGGTGCGACGGCCAACGCTCCAGCGGCGACCGGCAACAGACGGCGAACCGCCGCTAGCTTACGGAACGATGACGACATCGCCGCTCTCCAGAAGAATATTTTGTTCTAGGCTACGCCCTTTGCTGATATCCGAGTAACGAACCTGCATCGTCTTGCGGTTCGCCCCAGTGCCCCGCACAACGATGATGTCATTCAGGGCAGCGTAGGGCGTCATTCCTCCGGCGATGCTGAGCGCCTGCAGGACGCTGATCTGAGGGTTCATCACAAAGGCGCCGGGTTTGTTGACCTGCCCGATGACGTAAACCTGGTTGCCCTGCATGCCGACGACTGACACCGTGACTACGGGCTCGGGGATGTACTTGAGCAGCCGTTTGGTGACCTCGGTCTGGACGTCGGCGGCGGTTCTGCCGCGCGCCACGACCTCACCGGTAAGCGGAAACGTGAATTTTCCGTCCGGGCGCACCACCACGGTCCGTGTCAGATCAGGTTCTTTCCACACCGAGATCTCCAGCTGATCGCCGGGATTTAAAATGTAGTCAGGCACTTGCTGCGCGCCCGCCGTCATCGCCCAGCCGCCGATAGCGATACATAGCAGCGCCCAGAGCACCCTCGGGCCCCTCATCGTTGTAAATTGTGCCATGCTGTACCCCACCTTGCAGTTATTGCGTTCATTGGCGACGGCGCCTCTCAAAGCCGTCCATCGACCTCGTTCGGCTTGAAGACATATTTGATGTCGTATAGCACGTGATCCCGCCGGCCGAGCGACCGGATCCGTTTCAAGCCCATATCACGGAATTCGCGGTGCGCCACGGCCATTACGATGGCATCGTAAACGCCCTTGTCGAGCTCGCTGATCGGCTCGATTCCGTACTCGTGCGCCGCCTCAGCCCCCTCCACCCAGGGATCATAGACGTCGACCTTGGCGCCATATTTTTGCAATTCCCGTACCACGTCGATGACCTTGGAGTTGCGGACGTCGGGGCAATTCTCTTTGAAGGTCATTCCCATCACCAGAATACGGGACCCTTTGACATGGATGCGCCGGTCGGTCATGCGGCGGATGACCTCGCCGGCGACATACAGTCCCATGTTGTCGTTCAGACGCCGGCCGGCGAGGATCATCTCGGGGTGGTAGCCGATTTCCTGCGCCTTGTGAGTCAGGTAGTAAGGATCCACGCCAATGCAGTGTCCGCCCACCAGCCCGGGACGAAACGGCAGGAAGTTCCACTTGGTGCCGGCCGCCACCAATACCTCCTCGGTATCGATGCCGAGCCGGTTGAAGATGAGCGCGAGCTCGTTGATCAGCGCGATGTTCACATCGCGCTGAGTATTCTCGATCACTTTGGCGGCCTCGGCCACGCGGATGCTCGAAGCCTTATGCGTACCCGCCTCAATGATCGCGGAATACAACGAATTGACGAAAGAGGCTGCACGCGGAGTGGAGCCCGAAGTGATCTTGCGTATCGTCGTCAGGCGATGTTCCCTGTCGCCTGGGTTGATCCGCTCGGGACTGTAGCCGGCAAAGAAATCCCGGTTGAATTTCAGACCGGAGTGTTTCTCCAGCACCGGCACGCATACCTCTTCGGTGCATCCTGGATAGACGGTGGATTCGTAGACCACCACGTCGCCCTTCTTCAGGACCTTGCCCACTGTTTCGCTCGCCTTAAGGAGGGGGGTGAGGTCGGGGCGTTTATAGCTGTCGATCGGCGTAGGCACCGTGACGATGAACACCTTGCAGCGCGCCAGCTCCTTCGGGCTCGCGGTAAAGCTCAGCTTCTTGGCGCTTTTCAACTCTTCCGAAGATGTCTCGAGAGTGATGTCCTTGCCCGCCTTCAGATCGGCGATGCGCCGCGCCCTGATGTCGAAACCGACGGTGGGGAAGCGCCTGCCGAACTCCACCGCAAGCGGTAGCCCGACATAGCCGAGACCGATGACGCCGATTTTGCAGTTCTTTTTCAGTGACAACATTGAGTGTCCTTTAATAAGCCTTATCGTCGCGAAACATCTTGAGGGCCGTCTTGCCGATGATCTGCAGATCGAGCATGAGCGACCAGTTGCGTAAATAGTCCAGATCGTAGTTCAAACGTGCCTGCATGTCCTCGATGCGCGCAGTCTCGCCGCGGCAGCCGTTGATCTGCGCAAGTCCGGTGATTCCGGGCAGCACCTTGTGCCGGACCATGTAGCCCTTGATGAGCTTGCGGTACTCCTCGTTGTGCGCGATCGCGTGCGGGCGCGGCCCGACCAGGCTCATGCGCCCCTGCAGCACGTTGATCAGTTGCGGCAGCTCATCGAGCGAAAACCGCCGCAGAATGCGGCCCAGGGGCGTAACGCGCCGGTCTTCGCGGGTAGCTTGCGTGATCTTATTGCCATCCTCGGCCACCGTCATCGTCCGGAACTTGTAAATGTTGATCTCCTCACCGTCCAGGCCATAGCGGCGCTGCTTGAAAATCGCCGGGCCCGGCGAGCTCAACTTCACGGCAATACAGATCAGAATCAACAACGGCAATAACACCAGGAACGCCGCGAACGCCACCACCAGGTCGGTTACGCGCTTGATCACTCCGCGATATCCATAGAAAGGCGTCTCGCACATGGCAATCACCGGCATGCCGAGTATTTCGCCGGTGCGCGCCTGGATCAGGTCGAAAACGAAGACATCCGGTACGTAGTAGATCGAAGCGGTGGTGTCGCGCAAATCGTCGAGCAGGTCGAGCACGCGCTGTACGTGGCGCATGGGCAGCGCGATGAAAATCACGTTGATCGATTCGCGCTTGACGAAGGCGGCGAGCTCGGGAAGCCTGCCGATCAGCTCGACGTTGCCGTTGATGCCGAGGCGCTTCTTGTCACGGTCGTCGAAGAACCCGGTCACCGACATCGCGAGATTCGGATTGTCCTGGATTCGCGCGGCCAGCGATACGCTCGCCTCATTACAGCCGGCGAAAACCACCTTGCGGGTATTCTCAGGGTCGGCGCGCAGGTGGCGCATCAGCTCATGGAACGTCAGCATTCCGGCGACCAGGAACAGCGGCGTCGTCACCGCCCAACTCAATATCACCCGACGCGAAAAATCCTCGGAAGCCTTCAGCGCGTAGCCGACGATCATCAATAGACAAAACACGATCGACCAGCGCACCAGCACGTTCCACACGATCATCGCGCGGCCGGGCAGGAGGGAGACATTGGCATCGCGCGGCGGACGGACCAGGACGGTGGTCAATGCTGCCGCGAGCACCGCGAGAACGACGAATCCCCGCGAGAACTCGATCTCCAGAAGCCGGCAGATGACGTAAAGGCACACGACCGCCGTGGCCGGCGGAAACACTGCCTGCAGCAACGTCACGCTCGCGATCGACAAGCTCTTTTTGAATACGATCGTTTCGGTCATTCGTTATCGTCGGCCGGTTGTCGGCGTGTAGAGACCCCCGCGGGCAGCGTACACTGTCGCAAGGGCGATACCCGCAATGCCAACTGGTTCACAGTTTATAGGATGAAGAACGTTCTGGTCCTCGGGGGTGATGCCGACGCCAACCTTGGTGACGCAGCGATTCTGACAGCCATCTGTCATCGCTTCGCGGCAACCGATCCCAATGTCCGCATTACCGTCGTCTCCGGGCGGCGACGGCCAGCGGACCTGCCCGGCCTGGTGCGCGCAATCGTGCCAGGGCCGGCCGGTTTCGGCGAGTTGATCGCCATCGCCCCACGGCAACACCTGATCGTCTTCGGCGGAGGCGGCGTGTTACAGGATGACGACAGCCGCATCAAGGTGCCGTACTGGGCTGCGCGGTTGTCGGCCTTGAAACTGTTACAGCAGAACATCGCGGGGCTGAGCATCGGGGCGGGGCCATTGCACCACGCGGAAAGCCGGTTTTTTGCCGCCGCGGTCTGCCGCGTCCTGAGGAGCATTTCCGTCCGGGACGAGTTCGCACACAGCTGGCTGCAACCCTGTACGCCCAAACCGGTGACGGTGGTACCGGATCCGGCTTTCATGCTGCATCCGGCTGAGCCGCAGGCGGCCGCGACGTTCATACGATCTCTCGGCCTGTCCCCCGATCGTCCGCTGCTCGGTGTGGTCATGCGGGGATGGTTCCATCGGCGTGGCGGCTTCATCCCGCGCAAAGTTCGTGCGCGATTCGGAGGAGCGCAGACGCATGGGTCAGAGGAGCGTGCGCAACTCACCGCAACGTTTGTCGCGGAGTTGCGGCTCCTCGCCTCCCGTCTCGACGCTTCGATCATCCTGATGCCAAGCTATCCGCTACGCCACGAAGGCGACCTGCAGGCTTGCCATGCCCTGGCCACCGGCCTCGACGGAGTGCCCACCGCAATAGCATCGATCGATGACCCTGCTTTGTACAAAGCAGTTGCGGGCCGGCTGGTGATGATGGTATCCGCCCGGATGCACCCGCTGATTCTGGCTGCAGCAATGGGTGTACCCATCGTGGGTCTGGGATACAACGGCAAGTTCGACGGCCTGTTCCGCCTGCTGGAGTTACCTCATCAGCTGCTGGATCTGAATCAGCTCCCGCAGGCTCCGGCGGGATGGCTGGAACGACCCGCCCGCACCGCACTCGAGGAATGCGGCGATTTGCGACACCGATGCGCGTTATTGGCCCACCGGGTGGCCGATCATACCAGCCGCCTTTTGTACGCCTGAAGCCCTCTCTGCATGCGACCGAGCCGAACGCAATTCGCCCGCCTGATCCGCGAGACCGAGCGCCATGTGCCGTTCTATCGCTCGCATTGGCGCGCGACCGGCTTCGATCCGGCGCAGGTACGCTCCCAAGATGACATCGTGCATCTGCCACTCGTGCGCAAAGCCGACTTGTTGGCCGCCGGTCTGGAAGCGCGGCTCGACAATCGTTATCGGCGGGAGACTCTGACACGCGAGAAGACGAGCGGTTCTTCCGGCCAGCCTTTCGAAATGCTGATGGATCGCAGAACCGTACGGCGCCGGCGATTGCGCTTCTGGCGCGCCCTGCGAGCGGCGGGCTGCAAGATCGGCCATCCCCTGCTGCTGGTGGCCGATCGCAGCAGCACTCCGCTGATCGTCCGCGCGATGCGCTGGCGCTATGCCGGGCTGGATCATGGGGAATCCGCTCTTGCCGCGGAATATCTGCGCATTCGGCCAGCCGCGCTCTACGGACCTTTGAGCGCGCTCTTGATGCTCGGCGAATATTTGCGCAAGCATCACGGCGACTATCCCCGTCCGCGGCAGGTAATCACCACTGCCGAAGAGTTGAGTCCACCACAACACGAAGCCCTTGCCCGGTTTTTTTGCCCGCGCATCGCGGACTTCTATGGCATGACCGAGTTCGGTTTGATGGCCTGGCGGCCCGATGCGTCGACCGGATACCGCCTGCCCGCCCGGGAGCTGGTGCTGGAGTTTCTGCCGTGCCCCGACGATGCACAGCTGGAACGCCTGGTGGTTACGGATCTGCACGGCGGCGCCATGCCCCTGATTCGATATGAGACCGGAGATTTGGTCCACCGGGACCGGTCCGTACCGGACACGCCGATCGTGCGCTTCGCCGGTCGTGAGATAGATTGTCTGCTGCTGCCGGGAGGAGAACGCATCTCACCATACCGCGTAACCCTGCACCTCGAAACGATAGCGGGAAACGAGGAATATCGCGTCATCCAGCACCCGGACTTCAGCGTCGAAGTGTTCGTGCGCGCCGCGCCCGCCATGGAAATCCAGGTGCTCTCAGCGGCACGCTCGGTCATGCAAACAATCTGCGGCCACTCCCTGCCGCTGACGATTCGCCCGATGTCCGCCCTAACCGCCTCACCGACTGGTAAATTACGGCCGGTGCGCTCGTTGGCCAGGGAGAACGCGTGAGAATTCTGTCACTGACCTACGAATATCCGCCGGTCGGCGGCGGCGGCGGCGTCGTGGCGGCGGCGCTCAATGAGCAGCTGGTCTTGCAAGGCAATTCGGTTACCGCGCTGACTTCGCGCATGAAAGGGCTGCCCGCAACCGAGACGATGCGAGGTGTGACCGTGCACCGCACGGCGTGCTGGCGGCGCTATCGCCACTACACTACCGCGCTGGAACTGCTGACCACGCTGCTGCCCGCCTACAACAAAGCTTGCGAGCTGATCGAGACCAATCGCCCGGACATCCTTCATACTCATTTCGTGCTGCCTTCGGGAATCGTCGCCTGGCGCATCGCGCGCCGATTCAAGCTTCCCTATGTCATCACCGCGCACGGATCGGATATCCCCGGGTACAATCCGGATCGTTTCGCGGGATTGCACAAGCTGCTCAAGCCGCTCTGGCTGCGCATCGTCGCCAATGCCTCGACGCTGATCTCCCCTTCGGAATTTCTCGCCAAGCTGATCCGCCGTCGCGTCAACATGCCGATTCGCATCGTGCCGAACGGCTATACCCCGAGCGCCACCCTGGGCCGGAAGAAGCGCAAACTCGTGCTGGTCGTGGCGCGTTTGTTTCCCCGCAAGGGCGTGCAGCGCTTCATCGAGTCGGTCGCCGGAATGAGCAGCGACTGGGAATATGTGATCGCCGGCGATGGACCGTATCTGCCTCACCTCAAGGCCCTGGCGGCGCGCTTGCAGGTGCCGGTGCGCTTCGTCGGATTCATAGACGCGCGCACTTTGCGCGGCTACTACGAAGAAGCGCGCATCCTCGTCTTCCCGTCCATTCGAGAGAACTTTCCCATGGTGCTGCTGGAAGCGATGGACGCCGGCTGCGCGGTGATCACGACCGACGCGGAGGGCTGCGGCGAAGTCGTGGGCGATACCGGCGTCGTCGTTGAAAAGGATAACGCGCAACAGATCCGTACGGCTCTGACAGCACTGATGAGCGATGCCGCCCGCTGCGAGCAGCTCGGAATGCTCGCGCAGCGGCGCGCCGAGCTCTTTCGATGGTTCCGGGTGGCCGGGTTGTATCAAAACGTATTCGAAGAAGTGTTGCAGATCGCACCTTTGACCGATACCGCTATCCATCGGCGGATCGTCGTCTAGCCTCGTCGATATGGCGGTCGCGGCCGTTGTCCGGCACTTTCATTTGCTCGCGGGCGCGACTCGGCCCCGGCGGATCGAGCTGACCGGAGCACTCGCGAACCCGGCTGAGACGATATCTGCGCTATACATAGGCAGCGGCGCCAATCAGGATTTCCTGGCGCGGTTGCTCATGGATGAGCCGCGCGAAAAACGGGCCGATGAGCTGGCCGGCTACGGACAGGTCGCCGCGGCATTGGCTTCGGCACCGGCTGGAATCGACGCGATCGTCACGGATCTCCCGCCTCTGCGCGCGACCCTGACCCCAGGGAATGCTCAATTCCGTTTCCCCGCCTGGGTGCGCCAGGAATTGTCGCTGCCTGCAAAAGCCGGCGCAGCGGGCTGGTTGCTTTCACGCGCCGTGGAACGGGAGGCCGCGCGACAAGCCCGCCGCCACGGCTACACGGTGGACTTCGTTCACGATGAGTCTTCTCTGCTGCGCTTCTTTCACGAGCTGTATCGACCCTATGTCAGCGCGCGGTTCGGAGCCGGCGCGATCGTTGCATCACAGGATCAGTTCCAGCAGCGGGCGCGCCACGCTGTTCTTGCTCGTTTGATCTGCAACGGACACTGGATTGCCGGGATGCTGCTGGAGAAGTCACGCCGAGCCGTGCGCTTCGGCTGGTTTGGCGCGACCGGCGGTGCACCGCAGCCTGGCGCGAGCGAGGTTCTCGATGTCGCCTGCATCCGCCACGCTCACGAGGCCGGCGTGCGGCGTATCCTGCTCGGCCATTCACGACCCAGCCTCGCCGATGGAGTGCTTCATTACAAAGCGAGGCTTGGAGCGCAACTGCGAGCGGTGCGCTACCCGCAAGCGGTATTGAGTATTGCCGTGCGCCGACGGCATGCGGCATTGTTCAATCGTCTGAACGAGCGGCAATTGATTGACATCCGCGGCCGTTCCATACGCATTCTGACGGCCTCATGAATCCCGACAACTATTCCGTGCACTGGCTGAAGCCCTCCGATGCCGCACAGGCGGCCGAAGTGGAGGCGCGCGTGCATGCGCCCGAGCATCGCGCCGGCCGTGAGCTGATCGAGAAACAGCTCACGGCCAAGGAATGGGAAGGACGCAATCTCAGTCTGGGTCTGTATTACCGGGAACTGGGTGTGGCAGACGCCGCGGAAAACCGGCAGCTGGTAGGGTTCGGACTGGTGTTCGTCATGCACGACCGCCAGGAGATGGCCGAGTTCTTCGATGCCCCGCTGCCGCCGGAGTTGCCAGCCCGGCAACGCACGCTCTATGTATCGGATTGGGGAATAGATGCCAAGCACCGGCGCGCCGCGCGGCTCATGAGCCGGAAATTCACCGATATCGTGTCGGCCCGCGAGGACCTGCGCCAGCTGTCGATGGACGCGTTCAGCACACCGGACTACACCGCCAAATGGAGCGAGCACGAGAAGTTCATGGCCAGTCTCGGGTACCGACTGACCAGTCACCATCCTTTCCACGACGCCAAGCTCAATCGGCCCATGTATTGGTTGTATTTCCAGCGCATCGCGCCGGAAACGCGCGCGTCGCACGCGCGGATGGAGAAACGGATCGCGGCGCTGCGGGCTGCTGGAGACGACGTCTACCACAGCGAAGAATACCTGCGCACCCTGTACGGGCATTTCGATCTCATGGAGGAGCCCTTTACCGAGAGCGCCCCGCGGCCCGTCCGTTCGACCGCTCTGACCTCCATGCGGATCGCGGCGTCCCGCTACAGGATCACGCACGCGTCGGGTATTGCCGCCCTGAAAAGTCGCGGCTCGTTGCGCTTTGAGCTGGACCTTGCCAGCCCGCCCGGGCTCGACCGATATACCGACCTCGAATGCCTCGCGCCGGGCGACGAACGCGGCGTGATCCGTTCGGGAAAACATCTGGGCTTCTATCACGCGCTGGCAGAGCATCACGCGCAGGCGCTCGGGATGCAGATCGGCCTGCTGTATGCCGATGATCAGCCCATCGCGGGACTCATCGGCTTTCTATGGCAACGGTGCTTCTACCTCGTGCACCTCACGCGCGCCAGGCCGTTCGCGCAGTTCTACGCGGATGAGGTCGCCTTGATCAAGCTGGTCGAGCGCTGCGCGCGGGAAAAAAGCTGCGACCGCATCGATCTGTCACAGCTGGACCGCGCGCCGCTCGGCAAGCGGACCAAGCGCACCTGGCCGGCGCGGCTGCGGCGGCTGGCCGGCAAACTCGTCGGGAAACTGCCATGACGAACGCATTGAAATGCCGCGTCATCACCACGCTGGAAGAGTGGTTCTCGCTGGAGCCGGCGTGGGACGGCTTGCTGCGCGCCTCGCCGGACAGCACGCCGTGGCAGAGCTTTGCGTTCCTCACCCGCTGGTGGCGGCATCTCTCGCGCGGCATGCCGCTGCGGATCTTCGTCGTGGAGCGCGCGGGAACGCCTTGCCTGGCGCTGCCGATGCAGATCTCGCGATGGAACGGCCTGCCCGGCGCGGCCGTACGCCTGCTCGAGCCGATCGGGATGGTCATGGACGTCAACCGGCCGCGCCTCGGGCTCGGGCCGTTCGAGCCCGCGGCGTATCGCTGCGCCTTCGAGACGATCTGGCAGCACGATGACTGGCACGCCATTCGCGTGGACGAAAAGCCCTGGGACGATCCCGAGATGGCACTGCTGCGCGACTACGGGCTCGAGCGCAGCTGCGTATTCCGTCAGATCTTCTCGCACCTGGTGCCGTATCTCGACCTGCGCCAATCCTGGCCGCAATTCATGCAGGGCCGATCGGCGAAACTGCGCAAGAATCTCAAGGCAGCGCGCAGTCGGCTGGAGCAAAGAGGAACGGTGTGCCTGCGCGCTTATGCGACGGAAGCGGAAATCGCCGAGGCCTTCGAGATCGTGCTGCGCCTGCATGCCCGCAGCTGGAAGCATAAACAGAAGGTCGAGCATAGCCGCTCCCGGGGCTACCCGGCCTTTTTCGCCGAGTGGGTACGTCACATGGCGAGCCGGGGCCAATGTCGCATCCTCGCGCTGTTCTGCGGCCCGGAGCCCGTGGCGGCTACGATCGCCTTCACCGACGGGGACACATACCACTCCGCTCAGATCGTACATGACGCCAGATTTGCCGCGTGCTCTCCCGGTACTCTGCTCGAGTCCATGGAGCTGGAGCTGCTGATGCAGGAACAGCGCTTCGCCACATATGACATGCTCGGCTCCTTCCTCAGCAACAAGCTGCGCTGGACGGATACGGCGATGAAGAGCGCCCACGTATTGATCCTGCGGCGGCGCCTGCGCACCTTCCTGATGGACGGTTTCTATTTCTTCCTCAAACCCTACCTGCGGCCGGCGCTGCTGGCTCTGTATCGGAAACTGCGACGACCCAAATCATGATCCGTCTCTGGCGCAAGCTCCTGTCGATCTTCACCGCAAAAGAACGGCTGCAGATCTATTTGTTGTTGTTCAATGCCACGGTAATGGCCCTGATCGAGGTGGCGGGCCTCGCCTCGATCATGCCGTTCATTGCCGTGGTCCTCGATCCGAGCCTCATCGACAGCAACCCCCACCTGCATACTGTCTACGCAGCCCTGGAGTTCACCAACCACGCGCACTTCCAGGTCTTCCTGGGCGTGTTCTCGCTGATCATGCTGGTCGCCGGCAACGCTTTTGCCGCGTTCTCAGCCTGGTTCCTGTTCCGCTTCTGTTTCCTGCGCACCCACTCCCTGTGCGTGCGGCTGATGGCCAAATATCTGCACGAGCCTTATCTGCAAGGCCTGCAGCGCAGCCGCGCGGAGCTGCAGAAAATCATCGTGACAAACGTCGATCGCGTGCTGGTCGGCACGTTGATGGCTGCCATCGGGCTGTTCGCCGACCTCGTCAGCGCCGCCTTCATGCTGACGGTGCTGTTTCTGGTCGATCCCATGGTTACCGCATTCACACTCGTGGTACTCGGGCTGAGCTATCTGGCCGTCTTCCTCACCATCCGCAAGCGCGTGACGGAGCTGGGCGAGGAATTCGTGGGCCTGGAGACGGAGATCGTGGGCCGCACACAGGAAGCTCTCGATGGCATGAAGGAGATCAAGGTGTTCCGGCGGGAAAATGCCTTCGTCCGGCGCCTGGCGGATCCGCGTTACCGCTTCGCCATCAACGCCATACGGCACAGCACGCTCGAGCTCATACCCAGCCATCTCATCGAAATCGTGGCCTTCGGCATCATCATCGTCATCACCCTGTATTACCTGCTGAACCAGGGCGCCTCCAGCGGCATCCTGGCGGTGATCGCGCTATACGCTTTTGCAGCCTACCGCCTGGTCCCGACGCTCAAAGAGATCTTCGAGGGCGTGGACTCCATCCGCTACAACGCCCCGGCGCTCGAAGCCATCCACAAGGACTTCGATCTGCTTCGCTATGGCTCGCGCGGCGCCGCGCCGTTCACCTCGCGCCCCCTGCAACTCGGAATCGACGTGCGCGATGTAACCTTCTCCTATCACGGAAGACATCAACCGGCGTTGCACCAACTGACGCTGAGTATCCCTGCGGCGCAACTCACCTGCGTGATGGGCCCCACCGGTGCCGGCAAATCCACGGCGATCGACCTCATCCTGGGTTTGCTCAAGCCCGAATCCGGCAGCATCCGGATCGACGGACGACCCCTGGAGTCCGATACGGACTGGCTCGCCTCGATCGGATATGTCCCGCAGACCATCAACCTCTTCGAAGGCTCGATTGCGAGCAACATCGCTTTCGGCTTGCCGGCGGAACAGATCGATCGCGCCAGAGTGGAGGCGGCGGCGCGGCAAGCGCGCATTCACGAGTTCATCGTCAATGAGCTTCCGGAAGGCTACGACAGCACGGTGGGCGAACGCGGCATGCGCCTGAGCGGTGGCCAGCGCCAGCGTTTGGGACTCGCCAGGGCGTTCTACGGTGATCCTCAGGTGCTCATTCTGGACGAAGCGACCAATGCGCTGGATCCCCAGACCGAGCGTGAGATCATCGAAGGCCTGCTGGCGCTGCGGCCGCCGCACACCATCGTGTTCGTCTCACACAAGACGTCGATCGCCCGGTACGCGACTCAGATCATCATCCTGCAGGAAGGGCGGAAACTGGCGCAGGGAACTTATGATGAGTTGCGGTTCGACCCGCGCTTTCGCGAGCTGGTGACCGACGCCTGAGCTAGCGCCGGTCGATGCCCAGGAGCAGGCGCCACTTGGCGAACGGGTAATCGAGCCCGAGCGGGTCATCGGCCGGAACGGCGTCCGGATCTGTCAGCGTTCCGAACATCCGGTCCCAGATGCTGAAAATGAACCCATAGTTGCTGTTGGAGCGCGCCACGGTGGTGCTGTGGTGGACGAAATGGAAGCGCGGTGTCACCAGCAGCCATTCCAGGTGCTTCTGCCACGGCAGCCGGATATTGGAGTGAATCAGATGCTGGTTGGCCGTATCCAGGACCGTGACAGCCAGGGCCACCAAGCCGATATCCGGCGTCGGAAACAGCAGCGCCGCCAGAACATACGGAGAGAACAACACCAGGATATGGATCGGCGAGCCGCGCAGGCCGGACAACCAGTACAACACCGTCGGAGAATGGTGCCACGCGTGAGCCGGCCATAGGAGCCGGCTATGTAGCAGACGATGCGCCCAATAAGCGCCGAAGTCGGCCGCAATGATGTATGCGATGACCACACACCAGAATGGCAGGCGATCGACGGTATCGACCCATCCTTCGAGCCAGGGAACGGCCTCCACGAAGTCACTGGCCCAGCCCAATACGAAACCGGCCGCCACGGCGAACACGGCAACCGCCAGGGCGCCGATCAGATCCCACTTGTAGTCCGGCCGCCCCGCGAGCCGTCGGAAGGGCCTGAAGTAGCTCCAGGTCCAGAACGCCAGACCCAGTCCGTAGTAAAGGGCTTCCCCGTAGAGGTCCATGGCTAGGTGCTCGATGCGGCGGCCCGGCGGGCCGGCACCGGGGCCGTGTCCGCGTCGGCTACGTCCACATGCTCGGGATATTTCTTCAGCAGATCATACAACGTCGGCCGGGTGACCCCGAGCAATTGCGCGGCACGCGTCATGTTGCCTTTGGCCACCGCGAGCGCTTGGCGCAGGGCCTGCGATTCCGCCCGCTGGCGCGCCATCCGCAGGTTCAAGTGGCCCGGGACGGCCTGCGTCTGCTGCAGGCCGAGGTCGCACGCAGTCACGCGCTCGCCCTCGGCCATGATGACGGCGCCTTTGATGCGGTTTTCCAGCTCGCGTACGTTGCCTGGCCAGCTGTGGTTCTGGATGGCGCTGATGGCGTCGGGCGAAAAGGCGCGCATCGGCTTGCCGAACGACTCGCACTGCTGCCGCAATAACAGCTGAGCGAGCACCAGGCTATCGTTCTCCCGGTCGCGCAGCGGCGGGATGCGGATCATCACTTCATTCAGCCGATAGAACAGATCTTCGCGAAATCCCCCGCTCTGGATCAGACGCTCCAGATCTTTATTGGTCGCGCTCACGATACGCAGGTTGAGGGGTACCGGAGTGTGTCCACCGACGCGTTCTATGACCCGCTCCTGCACCACTCGCAGGAGCTTCGCTTGCAGGGCGGGCGGCATCTCCCCGATCTCATCGAGGAAGACCGTGCCCTCGTTGGCGATCTCCAGCTTGCCCGCGGTGCGACGCATGGCGCCCGTGAATGCGCCCTTCTCGTAGCCGAACAGCTCGCTTTCCAGCAGCGCGTCGGGAATCGCCGCGCAGTTGATGGCAACGAACGGTTTGGACACGCGCCCCGAAAACTTATGGAGCGCACGCGCGATCAGCTCCTTGCCGGTACCGCTCTCGCCGAGCAGCAAGACGGTGGCGTGCGTCGGCGCCACCTTCTCGATCGAGCGGCAGATCTCCCGCATGGGGCTGCTGGCGCCGATCAATCCTTCGAGCGCGGGCGCACCGGTCTGAGCGCGCAGCCTGAGGTTCTCCTGTTCCAGCTCGCGAATGCGCAACGCCCGGCGCACCAGGATGGACAGGATCGCCCGATCGACCGGCTTGTGGTAGAAGTTCCAGGCACCGAGCCCGACCGCTTTCACCGCAAGCTCGCGCGCATTCTGCGCGATCATCGTGATCACCTTGGTCTCGGGAGCCAGCGCCAGAACCTGCGCGAGTGTTTCCAGCCCGGCTGCCGTGTCCGCCTCGCTGCGCGCTCCCATCCCCAGCAGGACGACCTCGGGCTCGAAGCGCCGGACCAGTACCGGTACGTCCTCGAATCCAGCTACGCTGGTGAGATCGAGGTCGGCGAACAGGATTTCGAGCTCGGCCCGCAGTGAAGCCTCGCATTCGACGATCAAAAGCCTGTGACCCTTGCCTGTACGCATGCTGCCGGTCGCCTGGAGCTGCCGTCTGGATCGACGCCGGAGTGTAAAGAAATTCGGCACGCGCGCCGTGAGAACGCGGTCACGGGCCCGGTTGAAACACCGGGCACATTGGGGTGTGCGTCAGGCGGACTTCGTGCGTGATCGCGAGCTGCTCAGATGTCCGTGCTCGCCAAGCCCGAGTCGCTGCTCTCCTTGCCCGAAGTGGTATACGCCTTTACGGCGAAGTACCAGGTGCCGGCGAACAGATTGTCGACGACGAAAGTGTTCACGCTCGGATTGCTGATCTTCACCGACTCAGTGAGCGCCTGAGGATCGGTGCCATAGACGATCCGATAGCCCGCCAGGTTGGTGAGCGCGGTGCCGTCGGTGTTCTGTGTCGGCGCGCTCCAGGAAAGGGTCACGCGGCCGTCGGAGGCTTGGAAAACATCGATGGAGAAATCAGGCAGAGAAGCTGTCGACTGGCCGTCGCTCACGCTGATGCGGATATTGGCGAACCGGCCGACGTTGTTGGCGGTGGGCGTACCGAAAAGACGGCCGGTCGAGCGGTCGAAGCTCGCCCAGTCGGGCAGATTCTGGATGCTGAAGGTCAACGCATCGCCATCGGAATCGAACGCCGAAGGCCGGAAGCTGTAAGTCATGTCCGCATTCGCGGCGCGGCCCGGGTTGCCGGAAAGTGACGGAGGGTCGTTGGCGCTGAGGCTCGATGAAGTGTTGGATGCAGATCCAGGGCTCTGTTGACTCGCCGTTGCAGCGCCACCTCCGCTGTCATCGCCACCGCATCCGGCCACGAGGATCGTCAGCGCCGTAGTCACCGCTCCTTGGACGAGACGCGCAATCCACAGTTCTTTCTGACATTTCATGCCTGACCTCTCAATGAGTTCGCCGCTGCACCGGCAGGCGTTTCACGGGCACAAAGGATCCCGAGCAACCGATTTCCCGGTCGCAAACGCCGCACGAATGGGTTAGGAACAGAAAGCCAGGCAGGAGTGACGATGAATTCATCCCTCTGGGTGGGGAAGGCTTCACCGGCAACCCCGCTATCTGCGGCTCCGAAGAGCCGTAAGACCGGAGGCTTTGCGTCCCCGCCTTTCGACGGGTTTGCCCTTAGCTACCCTGTTTGCAACCTTAGCAATTGGGGTGCACTTTCTACAATGTCTTGGCGGTGCGACAACAAACAAACAGACCGGCAGGACGCCGCCGCGATGTGAATTTTTCGATCGCGCGCCGTATTTGGCCGCGGCATCCGCTGCCGTGCCCGCACCGCGGGCTGCCATGAAATCGCCCGTCAGATCCTGACGCAGTTCAAAAATTTAGGTTGCCGGCAACGCGAATTTGTTTATGATTCGTCAACGCGCGCCGGGAGTACGGGCCGGGGGTACGGGAATCGCAGCGGCGCTATAACAATTCCGAGGGGCATCGCGTTATGTTGAGTGAGCTGTCCGACCGGCTGCGCGCCGCGGCCCATCGCTTTAAGGTGCGGCTGCAGTTTTCCCAGTCGACGAAGCCGGTGAATGTCCATCGGGTGGTCAATCCGTGGTCTGCGGTCTCCATTCAGCCCGGCCTCGAAGGCTGCTGCCGGGCGGTCAAGGCGATGGGCAACCAGCGAATTCTTTCCACCGAGGCTCCGCGCCTGCCTTTGGCGAACTGCCAGATGCCGGGCTCGTGCAAGTGCAGATACCGACACCATGCCGACCGGCGTTCAGGTCCCCGGCGTGCGCGAGACCATGGCTTGCCCTCGCCGACCTTCTCAGCTGTCGAAAGACGCCTCGGCCGCGGCAGGCGTTATACCGACGGCTAACGACAGGACAGCGCTGGTATGGCGCTGTCGCATACCCCACCCGTGACGCCGATTGAGACCTCGGCGATTCCTCGCCAGTCGTGCCCCATGCTGTAATCGCGCAGACATCGCCACACTGGAATCCCCATGAACAAGAACGAGGACCAGGCCGAAATTTCCGCGGACTCAGCTCTTGCCACCCCGAAGCAGCCTGGCCGACAGCTGGCAATGGGCGCGCTCGTATTTGCGATTACGACGGTGATCGCGCTGGGCGCCTGCGAGCTGTTCCTGCGCGCGTTCTATCCAATGCGCACATCGTTCTACGAAGCCGACGAGCAGCGCCTCTACCGCCTCGTGCCCAACGTCGAAGGGGAATACATGCGCGCGCCGGTGAACGGCGGCCAGCACATGATCTGGCACACGAATTCACTCGGATTCCGAGGAGCCGAGCTGCTGCCTCAGGGCGCCCGCACTCGCGTCATGGTGTACGGGGATTCTTCCGTGATGGGCGCATTTTCCGCCGAGGCAGATACTTTTCCCGCCCTGCTCGCGGCCAATCTGCAACAGGCGCTCGGGCGCCCGATCGAGGGCATCAATGCAGGAGTTTCGGGATACGGGCCCGATCAGGTCAGCATCCGTCTGCCGGCCGAATTGCCGCGCTACCGACCCGACCTGGTCGTCCTGGTGATTTTCGCCGACAACGATTTCGGTGATCTGGTGAGGAATCGCATCTACCGCTTGGACGCAGACGGCGCGCTCGAAGCCGCCAACCCCGTCCTGACGCCGCAGTTCCTCCGGACCCTGGAACGGGAAGCCCACCCGAAGGGGCTGCACCGGCTGCATTTCGTGCGTCTGCTCAGGCGGGCCAAGGCGCAGCTGAAGGCGCGCTCATCCGGTGAGCCCAAGGAGCGCGACTACATCGCGGACAGCTTGAAACGCGGCGCGGCCTCTTTCGCCAAGTATCAAGCCGGTGACAAGTACGTCTCCCAGGACGATGCCCTCGGCGACTACTACGATGCCGACCTCTCGACCGCTCCGCAATCGCCCGCGGCGCAGCTCAAGAAGGGCCTGATGACAGGCGTTCTCGCCAAGATCCGCGACGAATGCGCCGCGGCGCGTGTGCCGTTCTTCCTGGTCATACTGCCCTCCCCGACCGATGCGTGTGACAACTACGACGCCAGCGTGGACACGGCAAAGTACCCGCAATACGACCGGGCGCGTCTCTCCGGCACGGTCGAGAACGCCGCCCAGATCAACGGCATCGCCTACCTGAACCTATTCCCCCCCCTGCGCGCGCGCGACGGCAATCAGTACTACTTTCACGGGGGCGATGACCACTGGAACGAACGCGGCCAGGCACTGGCAGCTACGCTCACCAGCGACGCCATCGTCAAGCAAGGCTTGCTGACGCGCTAACCCTCACTCCGCGGGACTAGGCGGTCCCGATGATTTCAGCCCATGAGCGTGGCGCAAGGGAATCCATCGGCGTGCACCGCAGGGCCTCGACGACCGCACGGGCGAGCTGCAGATCGGTAATGAGGGGCACACCGGCGTCGATTGCCGCGCGACGGATCAAATAACCGTCGGGGCGGCCCGCCGAATCGTAGGTTCGCGGCACATTGATGACCAGGTCCACCTGCCCCGAGCCGATCAGGTCGATCGCGGTCGTCTCCTCCCCCGGGCCCTTGCCGACGACGGTGCAGGGAACGCCGATCTCCTCGAGCATGCCGGCAGTGCCGGCAGTCGCGAAGATCGGCAGCTTCAGCTCGTCGCGCAATACCAGCGCCTCGTCGGTGAAGGAAAACTTCTCGCTCGTCGGGCCGAGCGACAGCAGAACCCCCGCCCGCGGCGGCCGGAAACCGGTGGACATCAGCCCGAGCAGCAGCGCTTCGTGCACCGTCTTCGCCAGACAGCCCACCTCCCCGGTGCTCGCCATTTCGACGCCGAGCAGAGGGTCGGCGCCCAGCAGCCGCGAGAAGGAGAACATCGGCACCTTCACGCCCACGTGGTCCAGCTCGAGGCTGTTGATCTTGATGGCTTGGGCACAGCCGAGCATCCGGCGCGTCGCCTCGGCGGCGAAATTGCAGTTCAGCACCTTCGAGACGAAGGGGAAGCTGCGCGAGGCGCGCAGATTGCACTCGATCACCTGCACGACATTGTTCTTGGCGAGAAACTGCACGTTGAACGGGCCCGTGATCGCCAGCTCCGCCGCGAGCTGCGTGGCGATCTGGCGGATCCGCCGGATCGTATTCAGGTAAAGAGTCTGTGGCGGGAGCATCAGCGTGGCATCGCCGCTATGTACCCCGGCATTCTCGATGTGCTCGCTGATGGCCCACAGGACCAGGCGCCCGCCATCGGCGACCGCATCGATCTCCACTTCGCGCGCGTGCATCTCGAATTTCGACACCACGACCGGCTGATCCGCCGACACCCGCTTCGCCCGCTCGAGAATGCGCGCCAACTCCTGCGGCTCGTGGGCCACGCTCATGGCCGCGCCGCTGAGCACGTAGCTGGGGCGGACCAGGACAGGAAAGCCGCCGACGCGGTCGACCATTGCGGCGGCATCGGCGATATCGGTCACGTGCACCCAGCGGGGCTGATCGATCTGCAGCCGGTCGAGGAGCGCGCTGAACTTGGAGCGGTCCTCGGCGCGATCGATGTTCTCGGCGGCGGTGCCCAGGATCGGAATACCCGCCTGCGCAAGGCGCATGGCCAGGTTGTTGGCGATCTGGCCGCCCATGCCGACCACCAGGCCATCCGGCCGTTCACGCTCGCACAGCTCGACAACGGACTCGAAACTGATCTCATCGAACACCAGCCGGTCGCAGACGTCGAAATCCGTGCTGACGGTTTCCGGGTTGTAGTTGAGCATTATGGTCTCGTAACCCAGCGCTGCGGCGGCCTGTGCAGCGCTGACGCAGCACCAATCGAATTCCACGCTGGAGCCGATGCGGTACACGCCGGATCCGAGGATCAGCACCTTGCGGCGCGAAGCAGGCTCCACGTCCGGTGCGGTCGCGTGGTACGTGGAATAGAGGTAGTTGGTTTGCGCCGGGAATTCCGCCGCGGTCGTATCGATCTGCGCGAAGTGGGGAAAGATGCCGTGAGCCTTGCGGGCCGCATGCGCCGCGCCTTTCGGCTGACCGGTCAAATCATCGATGAAGCGATCCGAGAAACCCGACTGCTTGGCCGCGCGCAGCAGAGCGGCGCCGAGGTCATCGCGCGCGCCGTGCAGGCGGCGCTGCAACTCCACCGTCGCCTGCATCTCCCGCAGAAACCACGGATCGATCCGCGTAAGCTCATGCAACCGCGCTACCGTCATGCCGTCAAACAACGCGCGCGCGAGCGCAAATATCCTGCGCGGCGTCGCGTTGCGCAGCTCGCCTTCCAGGTCGGCAAACTCGAATGCCGCCGGATCGAGCCCGTTCACGCCGATATCGAGCATGCGCAGCGCCTTCTGCAGCACTTCGGGGAAACTGCGTCCGATCGCCATCACCTCCCCGACGCTCTTCATCTCGCTGCCGAGCTGCTTGGTCGACCCGCCGAACTTGGTGAGATCCCAGCGCGGAATCTTGCACACGATGTAGTCCATCGACGGCTCGAAGAAAGCGGTCGTGACCTTCGTGATGCCGTTGGGGATGTCCGCCATGCGATATCCCAGCGCGAGCTTCGCAGCGACATAGGCGAGCGGATAGCCCGTGGCCTTGCTGGCCAGCGCGCTCGAACGCGACAGGCGGGCATTGACCTCGATCACGCGGTAAGTATCCGAGCGGGGGTCCAGAGCGAACTGCACGTTGCACTCGCCGACGATGCCGAACTCGCGGGCACAGCGCAGCGAGACGGTGCGCAGCCGCTGGTAATCGGCGTCATCCAGAGTCTGTGAGGGCGCCACCACGATCGACTCGCCGGTGTGGATGCCCATCGGGTCCACGTTTTCCATGTTGCAGACCGTGATTGCATTGTCGGCGTGATCGCGCACGACCTCGTATTCGATCTCCTTCCAGCCGCGCAGGCTCTCCTCGACCAGGACCTGTACTGCGCCACCGGCGAAGGCGCGCTGCAGCGCCGGCCGCAGCTGCGCTTCCTTCTCGACGATGGCGCTGCCCTTGCCGCCCAGCGCAAATCCCGCGCGCAGCATGACTGGCAGGCCGATCTCCCGCACCGCCGAGATCGCCTCTTCCATCGATGCGCACGCGATGCTGCGCGCCGTATCCACCCCGATGGCCCGCAGGCGCTCGGCAAACAGCTGGCGATCTTCCGTCGCGCGGATGCCTGCGACCTGCGTGCCGAGCACGCGCACGCCGTGGCGTTCCAGTATGCCCAGCTCCTCGAGCTTCAACCCGCAGTTGAGCGCCGTCTGTCCGCCGAACGCCAGCATGATGCTGTCGACCTTCTCGCGGACGATGATGCTTTCCACCACCTCCGGAGTGACCGGCTGGAAGTAAACGCGGTCGGCAAGCTCCTGGCTGGTTTGTATGGTCGCGATGTTCGGGTTCACGAGCACGCTGCGGATGCCTTCCTCGCGCAGCGCCTTCAATGCCTGCGAGCCCGAGTAGTCGAACTCACCGGCCTGGCCGATCTGCAAAGGCCCGGAGCCCAGGACAAGCACGTTGTGCGGCTTCATCGCGCACCTCGCAGCCGCGCGGCAAGCTGCACGAAATCACCGAAGAGAAACTCCGTGTCGCGCGGGCCGGGCCGGCCCTCAGGGTGGAACTGCACGCTGAACACGGGCGCCTCGGTCGATCGCAGCCCCTCGTTGGTCCGGTCGTTCAAATTGACGAACCAGGGTTGCCATCCTGCCGGCGGCTGCGAATCGTCCACGGCGTAACCATGATTCTGACTGGTCACGTAGCAGCGGCCGGTGGTGACATCCTGCACGGGTTGATTCACGCCGCGGTGCCCATACCGGAGTTTGTAGGTCTTGAACCCCACGGCGCGCGCGAGCAGCTGATGCCCCATGCAAACACCGAACACCGCCCCGCTGAACTGCGCCAGCAAACGTCTGATCTGCTCCACCAGAGCGTCCAGATCCGCCGGATCGCCGGGGCCGTTGCCGATGATCACGCCGTCGCATTCGCGCGCGAGCGGCAACCAGTCCATATGCCACGGCGCCCGCGTAAGGCGCGCTCCCGCGCCGCGCAAACATTCGACGATGCCGTCTTTGGCGCCGACGTCCACCAACAAGATACGGGTGTGGCCACCTTCGTACCGAACAGGCTCCGTGGGCGCCACCCGGCGGAAAACCTCCTGGTGCATCTCGACGGTCAGTGCAGTGCGGCGCGCCTGCTCTTCCGGCATGGCGGCAGGAAATATCCAGCCGCGCATCGTTCCATGCTCGCGAAGCTTGCGTGTGAGCCCGCGCGTATCGAGGCCCGCCAGCACCGGCACTCCGGACTCATGCAGCCAGCGCCCAAGCGACCGCGCCGCCTGGTAGTGACTGCCCTGCTCCGACCATTGCTGGACCACGATCCCCTGGACCTGGGGCCGCTCGGACTGGAATCCGGCGCGTGAGAACGGCTTCGCCGGCGCCGGCACGCCATAGTTCCCCAGCAGAGGGTAAGTGAACACGAGAATCTGGCCCGCGAAGGAAGCATCACTGAGTGCTTCGACATAACCGGTCATCGCGGTCGAGAACACGACTTCCCCCGCCACCGGTGCAGCCGAGGCAAAACCCCTCCCCTGGTATCGCGATCCGTCCTCCAACAAGAGCGTCGTCGGGGCCTGAGGCTCGAGCAAGCGTGCGTCTGACAAGGTGCGCTCCGTGATGTGTGCACGATGGAACAACCGAGGACGGATGGTAGACTACGGCCTCAAAACAGCGAAGGCACCCCGTACCAGGCGCCGCACTATAAGGCGATGAAGAACTTCCCCCTGCCCTCCGACCGCAGCTTCGGCTCACTGTTCACGGGTGTTTTCGCCCTGTTGAGCGGCCTGAGCTGGTGGCACGGCAAACCGACCGCGCCCTGGCTGCTCACTGTCGCCGCGCTTTTCGGTCTCACCACCCTGATCCGTCCCACACTGCTTCATCCCCTGAACCGAGCGTGGATGTGGCTTGCCTACATACTCAACCGTGTAGTGAGCCCCATAGTGTTGGGAATCCTCTACTACGGCCTGATCACCCCGATCGGCTGGATCATGCGCCTGAACGGCCGCGATCCGATGCGCCGCCGCCTCGAACCCGCCGCGGCAAGTTACTGGCAGCCGCGTCAGCCGCCGGGCCCGCCGCCCGAATCCCTGCGGGATCAGTTCTAAGTCCTTACCTTGGGAGAGCCGCCGTGTCATTCGTGGCAGAACTTTGGAAATTCTTGAGAGTACGCAAAAAGTTCTGGCTCCTGCCGGTCATCCTCGTGATGCTCCTGCTCGGCGGCCTCCTGATCCTGGCGCACGGCTCGGCCATCGCCCCGTTCATCTATACGCTGTTCTAGCCGGATGAAGATCCTGGGCATCTCGGCGTACTACCACGACGCGGCCGCCGCCCTCGTCGTGGACGGCCGCATCGTGGCGGCGGCGCAGGAAGAGCGTTTCACGCGCAAGAAGCACGACCCCGACTTCCCGCGCAACGCCGCGCAATTCTGCCTCGATTTCGCCGGCCTCAAACCCACGGATCTCGATTTCGTCGTGTTCTACGACAAACCGTTCCTGAAATTCGAGCGGCTGCTGGAAACCTACCTGGCCTTCGCCCCCCAGGGCTTCAAATCATTCAGCCAGGCGTTGCCGCTGTGGATCAAAGAAAAGCTCTTCCAGAAGAGCATGATCGCCAAGGAGCTGAAAGCATTGTTTGGCGGTGACGGCTGGGACAGCCGGCTGCTGTTCTCGGAGCATCACCTGAGCCACGCGGCGAGCGCCTATTACCCTTCACCGTTCGATCGCGCCGCGGTGCTCACGATGGACGGCGTCGGGGAATGGACCACCACCTCGCTCGCCGTGGCCGACCGCGAAAACCTTTCGGTCGTGCGCGAGATTCATTTCCCGCATTCCCTGGGCCTGCTCTACTCGGCGTTCACGTACTACACCGGATTCAAAGTGAACTCCGGCGAGTACAAAGTGATGGGGCTGGCGCCCTACGGCATGCCCAAATATGCCGATGTCATCCGCGACAAGCTGATCGACATCAAGGAGGACGGGAGCTTTCGTCTCGCACTGGAGTACTTCAACTACTGCACCGGTCTCACCATGACGAACGGCCGCTTCGACGAGCTGTTCGGCGGGCCGCCGCGCAAACCCGAAGACCGCTTGACGCAGCGGGAGATGGATCTCGCCGCCTCCGTGCAGGTCATCACCGAGGAAGTGGTGCTCAAGCTCGCACGCGGCATCGCGCGCGAAACGGGCGAGCGTAATCTTTGTCTCGCCGGCGGCGTGGCCTTGAACTGCGTGGCCAATGGCAAGCTCCTGCGTGAGAAGTATTTCGACCGTATCTGGCTGCAACCGGCGGCCGGCGATGCCGGCGGCGCCTTGGGCGCGGCGCTCGCCGCCTACTACCTGCATCTGAAGCAGCCGCGCACCGCTGCGACCTCCGGCGACGCGATGCAAGGGTCCTATCTCGGCCCGACGTACTCGCAGGAGAGCATCGAGCGCAGCCTCACCGAGAGCGGCGCGAAGTTCGAAGTGCTGGGGAGCGATGAGATCCTCAGCCGATGCGCGCGCGATCTCGCTGAAGGCAAGGCGCTCGGCTGGCACCAGGGACGCATGGAATTCGGCCCACGCGCGCTCGGCGGGCGCTCGATCCTCGGCGACGCCCGCTCGCCGACGATGCAGAAGCTCCTCAACCTCAAGGTCAAATATCGCGAATCCTTCCGTCCGTTCGCCCCATCCGTGCTGCGCGAGGACGTGAGCGAGTGGTTCGATCTGGACGACGACAGCCCTTACATGCTCCTGGTGGCGGACGTGCAGGACCGCCACCGCATCCGCATGACGGCGGAGCAGGAAAGGTTGTTCGGCATCGACAAGCTGAACGTACCGCGGTCCACGGTTCCGGCGATCACGCACGTGGACTACTCGGCCCGCGTACAGACCGTGCACGAGCAAACCAATCCGCGTTACCACGGGCTCATCTCCCGCTTCAAAGATCTCACCGGCTGCCCGGTGATCGTCAATACGAGCTTCAACGTGCGCGGCGAGCCCATCGTGTGCACGCCGCACGACGCCTTCCGCTGCTTCATGGGCACGGAAATCGAGGTCCTCGCCGTGGGCAACTGCTACCTGCGCAAGGAAGTGCAGTCGCCGGAGTTGAAACAGAACTACGTCGACAAATTCGAGCTCGATTGACGGGCCGCGCCGCCCGCATCAGGCGCAGCACGTGGCGTGAGCGACCGATTGGATCTTCGAGTCGTGAATCTACCGCGTGCCGCTGCCCCGCAGCGCTTCATCGGTTGAATCATCCAGCGCGGTTTCCGCCAGCGTCTGCACCAGCGCGCGGGATTTCAGCAGCATCTCCTCGACCTCCGCCGTGGGATCGGACAGATCGACGATCGCACCGCCACAACCCACGGTGACCGCGCCGCGGGCGGCCACGATCGTGCGGATCGCCACGCTCAGGTCTGCGCTGCCATTCAGGCCGAAGTAGCCGATGGCGCCGGAGTAGACGCCCCGCGCACCGCCTTCCAGCCTGTCGATGATCTCCAGTGTGCGCTTCTTCGGCGCCCCGGTCATCGAGCCCGCAGGGAACGCTGCACGCACGGCCTGAATCGCCGAGATCCCCGGACGCAGCTGGCCACAAATGCGGCTGACGAGCTGATGGACCGTGGCGTAGCTCTCTACGGCGAAAAGATCCGGCACGTGCACGCTGCCGAAGCTGCAGACCCGCCCCAGATCGTTGCGGACGAGATCTACGATCATCAGATTCTCGGAGCGGTCCTTTTCACTGGTGCGCAAGCTCTCATAGAGCGCCACATCTTCCCGGGTGACGTCACTGCGGCCCCGGGTGCCTTTGATGGGCTTCGAATCGATGGCGCCATGACGATCGATGCGCAGGAACCGCTCGGGCGAGGAGCTCAGGACCGCCACTTCGGGAAAGTTCAGGTATGCGGCATAAGGGACGGCATTGCGGGCCCTAAGCTCGCGATAGGTACCAAGGGGATCGATGCGCACCGGACTCCCGATCATGTTGGTCAAACAGACCTCGTAGGTCTCGCCGCGCTTGATCTGCCGCTTGCACTCGGCGATCAGCTCGAGATAGCGCTGCGGCGGATGACGGAATGTTTGTTCCACCGGCGCCGGGCGCAAGGCGCGAATTGGCCGAGGCGGCGCTGCCACTTCCCGCAGCCGTGCGGCGGTGGCCTCGAGCCACTGGTCGGCACGCCTCTGATGATCGGCATCGTCGATACAGATCAAGTGCAGTGTCCGCGCCTGGTGATCGAACGCGATCAACCGGTCGGCAAACACGAAAGCCGCATCCGCCGTCGGGGCAGCGTGGACGGGGACACCGCCGGATTCGCAGTCGGCTTTCAGCTCATAGCCCAGATACCCTGCGTACCCGCCATTGAAGTCACAGGGAAGATCCGGTGTCGCGATCCGGCGCTCGCGCAACATGCGCTGCAGATAATCGAAGATCGATTCATTGAATGACGTACGCGCCTCGCCGCGCGTAACGGTCACCGTCCTCGCGCGCACGTCGTAACCGACGAATTCAGCGTGCGGGCCCGATGCGTCGCCCATGTACGAGAAGCGCGATGAATTCGGCGTCAGCGCGCCGTCGAGCCAGAAAGCCGGCTTCGACTCCGAATACAGCGCGGCGAAGACGTGCTCGGCAGGCGGCGCCGGATGCACGCTGCGGTGATAGACCACCATCCTCTTGCCATGGATTTGCGCTGCCTGCGGCGACCCGGTTCGCGCGGTAGTCTCATCGACAGGCGGCGCGCCAACCTGCCCGGCCTGCTGACTCGCCAACGATGGCGCCGGAACGCCCGCCACATGTCGACGCCGTTCGAGATGAGCTTGCGTCAACGCCCGGAAATTCTGCAGCAGCCGGTGTCCGAACTCCGTGCAGATCGATTCGGGGTGAAACTGCACCCCCCACATCGGCCGCACACGATGGCGCACGCCCATCAACATCCCACCCGCCGCCCAGGCGATCCCCTCCAGCTCCGGAGGAATCTCGGATACGTAAAGGGAGTGATAGCGGATCGCCGTAAACGGCGACGGGATGCCCGCGAAAATATCCACGCCCGTGTGGCGGATCTCGCTGGGCCTGCCGTGCATCACCACATCGGCGTAGTCCACTTTCCCGCCGAACAGGTGGCACAGTCCCTGATGCCCCAGGCAGACCCCCAGCACCGGTACCTGCGCTTCCAGGATGGCCCTAGCGCAGATGCCGAAGTCGGCGGCCACTTCCGGCCGGCCGGGCCCTGGAGAGATGACGATGTTGTCGAAGTCCAGCGCGCGAACCTGCTCCCACGCCGCATCGTTGCGCACGACGATGGGCGCGGCCCGATTCACCTCGGCCAGATACTGATACAGGTTGAAGGTGAACGAATCGTAGTTATCGATGAGCAGGGTACGCATCGAAGTGGATTGTCCCACTATTGTCCGTCATCGGCCCGCTATCGGCTCCGCGAGTGTTTGCCGCCCCGCGGAGAAAGGCGGATCAGCCCGACTTGCGGCCGAGCCGACCCCGCGCCTCGAGGTACTGGACCACCTGCTCGGCGCATTGCGCCGCAGACCGGCGCGAAGTCTCGAGGATCAGTTCCGGATTCTCCGGCCGCTCGTACGGGGAATCGATGCCGGTGAAATGCTTGATCTCCCCCCGCCGCGCCTTCTTGTAGAGCCCTTTCGGGTCGCGCTGCTCGACGATCTCGAGCGGCGCATCCACGAAGATCTCGTGGAACTCCCCGGCGCCGAACAGCTCCCGCGCCATGCGCCGCTCGGAGCGGAATGGCGAGATGAACGACACCAGCACGATCAACCCCGCATCGACCATCAGCCGCGCGACCTCGGCCACGCGCCGGATATTCTCCACCCGATCCGCATCGGTGAAGCCGAGGTCCTTGTTGAGGCCGTGACGCACGTTGTCCCCGTCGAGCAGGTAAGTGTGGCAGCCGCGCACATGCAGGCGCTTCTCGACAAAATTCGCGATCGTGGATTTTCCCGCGCCCGAGAGTCCCGTGAACCACAGGACGGCAGGCTGCTGGCTCTTGAGATCCGAGCGCGCTTCTTGGTTCACGTCCAGCGCCTGCCAATGGATATTCTCCGAGCGACGCAGGGCGAAATTGAGCATTCCGGCGCACACCGTATCGTTGCTCATCCGATCGATGAGCACGAACCCGCCCGTGTCGCGGTTGTCGGCGTACGGATCGAACGCAACAGGTTGATCGACGCTCAGGTTGCACACGCCGATCTCATTCAGCTCCAGCTGCTTGGCGGCCAGATGTTCCAGCGTGTTGACGTTGATCTTGTAGCGATGCGCCGTGACCGTGGCGGTCGCGGTCCGCGTGCCGATCTTCATCAGATAGGGCCGGCCCGGCAGCATGGGCTCCTCATGCATCCACACGAGCGTCGCCTGGAACTGATCGGCCACCGCCGGCGGCGCCTGCGCGGCTGCAAGCATGTCGCCGCGACTGACGTCGATCTCGTCCGCGAGCGTCACCGTAACGGACTCGCCCGCGACGGCGCGAACGCGCTCTTCGTCGCCGACGAGAATACCCGTCACCGTGCTCTCCTTGCCGGACGGCAGCGCCCGCACGCGCTCGCCCTTGCCGATCTCCCCGCCCACGATCATCCCGGCGAAGCCGCGGAAATTCTGATTCGGACGGTTGACCCATTGCACGGGCAGGCGGAACGGCCCGCTGCGCGCCGCCTCACCGATCTCGACCGCCTCCAGGTACTGCATCAACGTCGGGCCGCGATACCACGGCATCAGCGTGCCTGGAGCGGTAACGTTGTCGCCCTTGAGGGCCGACATCGGGATCGCCGTGATATCCGTGAGCCCGATTTTGCCGGCGAAATCGGTATAGGCCGCGACGATCTCATCGAACGTCGAGGACGAGTAATCCATCAAGTCCATCTTGTTGACGGCCAGCACGATGTGGCGGATGCCGAGCAGCGCGACCAGATAGCTGTGGCGACGGGTCTGCGTCAGCACCCCCTTGCGCGCATCGATCAGGATGATTGCGAGGTCCGCCGTGGACGCACCGGTGACCATGTTACGCGTGTACTGCTCGTGTCCGGGAGTATCGGCCACGATGAACTTGCGCCGGTCGGTGGAAAAAAAGCGATAGGCGACGTCGATCGTGATGCCCTGCTCGCGCTCCGCGGCCAGACCATCGACGAGGAGGGCGAAATCCAGCGCGCCGTCCTGCGTGCCGGCCTTCCTGGAATCGGCCTCCAGCGCGGCCAGCTGATCCTCGAAGACGAGCTTCGACTCGTACAGAAGACGCCCGATCAGCGTGCTCTTGCCGTCATCGACGCTGCCGCACGTGAGGAAGCGCAGCAGGCTCTTGTGCTCGTGCGATTCCAGATAAGCGCCGATGTCCGCGGCGATCAAGTCGGATTTGTGCGCCATCAGAAGTATCCCTCCTGCTTCTTTTTCTCCATCGAGGCGGCCGAATCGTGGTCGATCGCGCGCCCCTGACGCTCGGAGGTGGTTGCCAGGAGCATCTCCTGGATGATGGCCGGAAGCGTTTCCGCCTCGCTCTCGATGGCGCCCGTCAGCGGATAGCAGCCGAGCGTACGAAAGCGGACCTTCTTCATGTGCGGCTGCTCGCCCGCGCGCAGCGGCATGCGCTCATCGTCGGCCATGATGAGCATGCCGTCGCGCTCGACCACGGGACGCTCCTTGGCGAAATACAGCGGCACGATGGGCACGCCGTGCAGATAGATGTATTGCCAGATATCCAGCTCGGTCCAGTTGGACAGCGGGAACACCCGCAGGCTCTCGCCCTTGTGCGTACGCGCGTTGTAGAGGCGCCAAAGCTCAGGACGCTGCCGCTTCGGATCCCAGCGGTGCTGCGCGGTCCGGAAGGAGAACACCCGTTCCTTGGCGCGCGATTTTTCCTCGTCGCGACGCGCACCGCCGAAGGCGGCGTCGAAGCCGTACGCATCCAGCGCCTGCTTCAAGGCCTGGGTCTTCATGACGTCGGTGTGGATGGCCGAGCCATGGGTGAACGGCCCGATACCTTTGGCAAGGCCCTCCGGATTGACGTGCACCAGCAGCTTCAATCCCTGCGTCTTGGCCATCGCGTCGCGAAACTGGATCATCTCGCGAAATTTCCACGTGGTGTCCACGTGCAGCAGCGGGAATGGCGGCTTGGCGGGATGGAACGCCTTCATCGCCAGATGCAGCATCACCGAGCTGTCCTTGCCGATGGAATACAGCATCACGGGATTGGCGCATTCGGCCACGACCTCGCGCAGGATGTGGATGCTCTCGGCCTCGAGGCGCTGCAAATGCGTAAGGCGCTGCCGCGTTGAATCGGTCGTCATTCGTCGAAGCTTGCTTATGCGGCGGCGGAATTCGCTGCGGCCCGGGCCCGGCCCGATGGACCGCCAGCGGAGGCCTGGAACGGAACGCGGCCCGGCCGGGCCAGTGTCAGCCGGCCAGCGTCCGGCCCCTGCCGATGCCGTAATAGGTAATGCCCAGTCGCGCGAGGAAACCCGGATCGTACAGATTGCGTCCGTCGAAAATGACCGGCTGCTTCAGCTGCGCCTTGAGCCGGTCGTAGTCCGGGCTGCGGAATTCCGACCACTCGGTCACGACCGCCAGCGCATCGGCGTCCTGAATGGCCGCATCGGCGCTCTTGGCCAGCACCAGGTCCGCACGATCTTTGTACAGACGGCGGGCCTCGGTCATCGCCACCGGATCGTAGGCCTGCACCCGCGCCCCGGCTTTCCACAAGGCTTCCATGAGCACCCGGCTCGGCGCCTCGCGCATGTCGTCGGTGTTCGGTTTGAACGCTAACCCCCATAATGCGATCGTACGCCCGTCCAGCCGGTTGTCGAAGTGCGCCTGAATCTTGCGAAATAACAATTCCTTCTGGCGCCGGTTGACCTCTTCGACCGCATTCAGCAGCTGGGCGTCATAGGCCATGGAGCGCGCGGAGTGCTCCAGAGCCTGCACGTCCTTCGGGAAACAGGAGCCGCCGTAGCCGCAGCCGGGGTAAATGAAGCTGTAGCCGATGCGCGGGTCCGAGCCGATGCCCACGCGTACCTTCTCGATGTCCGCGCCGAAACGCTCGGCCAGGTTGGCCAGCTCGTTCATGAAGCTGATCTTGGTCGCCAGCATGGCGTTGGCGGCGTACTTGGTCAGCTCCGAGGAGCGGATGTCCATGACGATCAACCGGTCGTGATTGCGCGTAAAGGGCTCGTAGAGCAGGCGCATCAGCTCGGTCACGCGCGGATTGTCCGTGCCGACGACGATGCGGTCGGGCTTCATGAAGTCGGCTATCGCCGCGCCCTCCTTCAGGAATTCAGGGTTGGAGACCACGTCGAATTCCATGGCGACCGCGCGCTTCTGCAGGGTTTCGGACAGCGCAGCGCGGACCTTGTCGGCGGTGCCGACGGGCACGGTGGACTTGGTGATGACCACGCGATATTCGTTGATGTGCTGGCCGATGGTCCGGGCCACCGCCAGTACGTGGCGCAGGTCAGCCGAGCCGTCCTCGTCCGGCGGCGTGCCGACGGCAATCAGCTGGAAGAGCCCATGGCCGACCCCCTTGGCGGAGTCGGTCGTGAATTCCAGACGGCCCGCTTCCATGTTGCGCTTGATCAAGGCGTCCAGGCCGGGCTCGTGGATCGGCACTTCGCCCCGGTTGAGGTGCTCGATCTTGCCCGCATCGACGTCGACACACATGACGTGGTTGCCGGCATCGGCCAGACACGCCCCCGTAACCAGGCCGACGTAACCGGAGCCGAAGATGGTGACTCGCATAGTGCTCTAAAGTAATGATTGGAAAGGGAAAAAGAGTCGTGGACTGTAGCGGAGGGGGGCTTCCAAGTAAAGGTTTTTGGGCGTGAGAGCGGTCACGCCTTCCGGAATGCGGCCTGGGCGCCGGTCCGGCCTGAAGCACCACCACTGACGGCCGCGAAGCGTACAACGGACAGGTGGCGCTGTCTTGACAGAACCCGGCTCAGGACGACCTGCTCGATCTCACCGCCAGCTAGCGACACTTCGCTGCTTCACGGCCGCAAGCCTTTCCACGCCGTGCGCATCGATTATCGCGCCGTGGTCGGCCTTCTCAATGAGCGCGATGTTTATGGCGCCGGTACACGTCCCCGATCGCGGCCTTGGCTATTCGAACTCGTGGCCGAAGCACGGCGGGGAGCTGAACTCCCGCGGCGCCGTTTGTTCGCCGGCAACGTGAGCCAGCACCTTCGCGACGATGCCATCACATTGTGCGCCGCCAAATTCGAACAGGTCGCGCTCGGCCATATCCGCATCACGCGCCAGCGATTCGCGCAGGAGGCTGCGCGCGCGGAAGTGACGGCTGCGCACCGTCTCCTCCGGGATGTTCAACGTGCGCGCCACTTCCTCGACCCCCATCTCCTCCACCGAACGCAGCACGAACACGAGCCGGAAGGCCTCGGGCAGCTCGCCGACCTTGCGCTCCAGAATGGCGCGCAGCTGCAGCTGTCCCAGCGCCTTCTCCGGCATGGCCGATTCGTCCGCCACCGCGGATACCGTCGTCATGTTGTTCTCCGTGCTGACCAAAGGAACCACAGTCTCCCGACGCCGGTCGCGGCGCCGGCGCGCCAGGCATTCATTGAGCACCAGCCGCGAAAGCCAGGTGGACAGGGCTGCTTCGCCGCGGAATCCTTCGATGGACCGGTAGACGTGCATGTAAGCATCCTGCAGCGCATCCTCGGCTTCCGCAGCATTGCCCAGCGAGGCACGCGCCAGGCGGTACAAACGGCGGTTATAGCGGCGCATGAGCAGCTCGAACGCAGCGCGATCGCCGCGCGCGATGCGCCGGACGAGAGTCAGCTCGTCGTCCGCGCCAGGCAAAGAATTGGCAGCATCGCCGTGCATCATTCGATACCTCAACGGACGGTAATCTTACCTTTCATCGTCGGATGGTACGCGCAGGAGTAAGGATACTCGCCTGCTTTGTCCGCCACATACGTCCAGGACGCCTGCGGGGCAATTTCCCGCGAATCGAACACTTTCGAGTCGGCGGTCGCCGTGTGGGGGAACAGGTCCTTGTTCACCCACACGATGCGATCTGCGCGCCCGACCGTCAGCGACTGCGGACTGAACTGCATATTCTCCACGGTGACGACGTGCATCTTCGGCGCCGCGCCCTTCCCCGCGTCCGCCGACGAAGCTGTTGCCACCGCCAGCGGAATCAGCGCAACAAGCGTCCGGGCCCACGCAACGGCCTGCACCTCAACCTCCGCTTTTGGCGAGCGAACTTTGCAGATGCTGCGCATGCTCCAGATGGGCGACGAAGGCCGGCCGCACCTTGATCAGCAACGCCTTGAGCTCGGCATTCTGCGCGCTGGGAATCAGCGTCTTGTCGACCGCATCGAGCACGGCCTGGTGATAGGCCACTTCGTGGTCCACATAAGCCTGGTCGAAAGCGGTACCGCTGAGCTTCCTGAGGGCGGCAAGGTTGTCGTCGCCGCCTTTCTGCAGGCTCTTGCTGGTATCGTTCGGCTCCGGCGTCACGTGCAACCGGGTCACCAGCTCGGTGGCCGATTTGTTCACGCCGCTGTGATCGGTGATCATGCGCTGCGCGAAATCCTTGACTTCCTTCGAACTGGCCCTGGACCTGGCGAGCTTGCCGGCATCGATGTCCACCTGATTCGCAGTGACTACGATCGCCGCGATCTGCGGATCGGTCGGGCCCGCGGCCAAGGCCCCGCCGGCCGCAGCCAGAATCCCTAGCGATAACGCGTGAATCATTTTCATCCGGGGGTTCTCCTTTATCGATAGAAGGTGATAATTAGATGTCACGTGCGCGCGGGGCGTTCCGGCGGTCCTCGTGGGCGCGGTGGCGAAGCGGATTCTTATAGGATTTTCAAATCGGAGCGACTGCAGTGGCATTCCAACTCAAGCGCGTCTACGAGCCTGCGAGCACCACGGACGGCACTCGCGTCCTGGTCGATCGGTTGTGGCCGAGAGGCCTCACGAAAAGCCGGGCGCATGTGGCCCTCTGGATGAAGGACGTCGCGCCGAGCCCGCGGCTGCGACTCTGGTTCGGCCACAAACCGGAACGGTTTGTCGAGTTCCGCCGGCGCTACAAAAAAGAGCTGGCCGGCAATCCGGCCGTCCGCGAGCTTCGCAAGCTCGGCAAGCGCAAACGCGTGACGCTCGTATACGCGGCGCGCGATCCCGAAGTGAATCACGCTCGCGTGCTGCTATCGGTCCTGCGTCGATGAGTCGGCTGTCGTAGCTCGCCGGCGCCGGCGGCCGGCGGCGAGCCGCGCCCGCCGCGGCGCCGGCATGATCGCCCTCCCCCCCCCGTAGAACTAAATGCGGCCTGAATGGCCATACCTGCCATGCTGATCCAGCTGCGCGGCATCCAGAAAAAGTACCAGGTGGGCTCCAATCCGCTGCATGTCCTCAAGGGCATCGACCTCGACATGGGCGCCGGGGAGTTGCTGTCGATCATGGGGGCGTCGGGGTCGGGCAAGTCGACGCTGATGAACATCCTCGGCCTGCTCGACACGTATGACACGGGCAGCTACCTGCTGGACGGGGAGGAAATGCGCGACCTGTCGGAGCGCCGCGCGGCGCACCTGCGCAGCAAGTTCGTCGGCTTCGTGTTCCAGGCCTTCCACCTGATTCCTTTCAAGACGGCTGTCGAGAACGTCGCGCTGCCCCTTTATTATCAAGGCGTACCGCGCCGCAAGCGCAACGCCGTGGCGGCCGAGTACCTGGAGCGCGTCGGCTTGACCGAGCGGGCCAATCACCTCCCTCGCGAATTGTCGGGAGGGCAGCAGCAACGCGTCGCCATCGCGCGGGCGCTCGTCACCCGTCCAAAGCTGCTGCTCGCCGACGAGCCGACCGGCGCGCTCGACTCGAAGACCTCGTTCGAAATCCTCAAGGTCCTGCAGGATGTCCAGGCCGAGGGCGTCTCGGTGATCATCATCACCCACGAACGCGATATCGCCGGGATGACCGACCGGATCATCCACCTGGTGGACGGCAAGGTCGATTGGGACCGTCCGATTCACCGCCACGACCCGTCGGCGGGAATCGGCGCCGCGACGCCGAGCGAGCTGGAGATGGTCGCGGCCTCCGCGGCGGCCGCGGTCCAGGCGAGCCTCGCCCGCGCAGAGCCGCCGAAGTGATCGACTTCGATACCTGGCAGGAGATCCTCGACACTCTCCACCGCAACAAGCTGCGCACCGTGCTGACGGGCTTCGCGGTCGCCTGGGGCATCTTCATGCTGATCGTGCTGCTCGGCGTCGGCCAGGGGCTGCGGCACGGCGTCGAATATCAGTTCCGCGACGATGCGATCAACAGCATCCGCGTGTCGGGCGGGCAGACCACCAAGGCGTACAGGGGATTCCAGCCCGGACGCGAGATCCGGCTCGACAATGACGACTACCGCGAAGTGACCACGCGCATCCGCGGCATCGAGTACACCTCCGCCCGGTTCATGATCGGCGGCAGCCAGCAGGTGAACTATAAGAATGAGTGGGGCAGCTTCACCATCCGCGCAGTGCATCCGGGACACCTGGTGATCGAGCGCACGCAGATCCTGGAGGGCCGCTACATCAATGCGCTGGACCTCGCCGGGCACCGCAAGGTCGCCGTGATCGGGAAGGTCATCAGGGATCAGCTGTTCCGCGCGGAGCCGGCGCTCGGCAAGGACATCCGCATCAACGGCATCGCCTTCAAAGTCGTGGGCATCTTCGACGATGACGGCATGGAGTTCGAGCGGGAAATGATCTACCTGCCGATCACCACCGCGCAGCGCACCTTCAACGGGCGCAACAAGATCAACCAGATCCTCTACACGACGCGCGATGCCTCGCTCGCGGACAGCGTGAAGATGGTGAACGACACGCGCTCCATCCTCGCGGCCAACCATGCCTTCGACCCGGCCGACCCGCGGGCGGTGTTCTTCATCAACGGCGTCGAGAATTTCGAGCGCTTCGCGAAGCTGATGTCGGCGATCCGCCTGTTCATCTGGGTCGTCGGCATCGGAACCCTCGTCGCCGGCGTCGTGGGCGTCTCCAACATCATGCTGGTCACGGTCCAGGAGCGCACGCGCGAGATCGGCATTCGCAAGGCCATCGGCGCCACGCCGGGATCGATCGTCGGCCTGGTGCTCAAGGAATCCATCCTGATCACCGCGGTGGCCGGGTATCTGGGGCTCGTGCTCGGCGTGGCCGTGCTCGAGATCGCGTCCGACTTCCTGCCGCCGAGCGCGGCGTTCTTCCGCAACCCCGAAGTGGATCTGCGCACCGCGATCGCCGCCACCGGGCTCCTCGTCGTTGCCGGCACGCTCGCGGGCTACTTTCCCGCGCGGCGTGCCGCGTCGATCCAGCCGATCGTCGCGCTGCGCGAGGAATAGGCATGTTCGACCTGGACCATTGGCAGGAGATTGGCGCCGCGCTGACGAGGAACCGGCTGCGCACCGCGCTCACCGCGTTCGGCGTCTTCTGGGGAATATTCCTGCTGGTGGTGATGCTGGGCGCGGGCAACGGCCTGGCCAACGGCGTCCTGGCCGGTTTTTCCAATGTCGCCACCAACAGCATGTTCGTCTGGAGCATGCGCACCTCCAAACCGTACAAAGGATTGGAGGCCGGACGCACGGTCCAGTTCACCAATGAAGACACCTTCGCGATCGTCAGGCACGTCCCCGAAGCGGAGGTCGTGACGCCGCGCCTGCAGCTGGGCTCCTCCTGGAATTTCCAGGGTGCCGCCACCGTGCGCCGCGGCCTCGAAACCGGCTCGTTCTCCGTGACCGGCGACTCGCCCGAAATATTCCGCATCCGGCCGATGGAGCTGGACCGCGGCCGCCTGCTCAATCGCCTGGACATGAAGGAGAAACGCAAGATCGCCATCATCGGCACGCGGGTGGTCGAGACTCTGTTCAAGCGGGGCGAGGATCCGCTCGATCAGTCGATCGAGATCAATGGAGTGCAGTTCAAAGTGGTCGGCCTGTCCAAATCGCGGCAGACCGGCGACCAGGCCGAACGGGAGGCTCAGGCCATCTTCATCCCGTTCACGACGTTCCAGCAGGCGTTCAATGCCGGAGACAAGGTGCACTCCTTCGCGGTGATTGCGCGGTCCGATGTGCGCGCCTCGGTGGTGGAGAAGAAAGTCGTCGACCTGCTGCGCGAGCGCCATCGAGTGGCCCCGGACGACCGCCGCGGCGTCGGCTCCTTCAATCTGGAGGATGAGTTCGGCAAGATCCAGGGGCTGTTCATCGGCATCCAGATCCTGATGTGGGTGGTCGGTCTGGGGACGCTCGCTGCCGGCGCCATCGGCGTATCCAACATCATGCTCGTCGTCGTGCGCGAACGGACGCACGAGCTCGGGCTGCGGCGCGCGATCGGCGCCACGCCTGCCAAGGTGATGATGCAGATCGTGTCGGAAGCGGTCGTTCTGACGGCCGGCGCCGGCTTGCTGGGGCTGTGCGCGGGCGTCGGCGTGCTCGAGCTGGTTGCCGGCGGGCTTGCGCACGCCAGCGCCGCGGGCCCGAGCATGTTCCGCAATCCGGGCGTCTCGTTTGCCGACGCGCTCGGCGCGGTCGCGATTCTCGTCGTCGCGGGCACGATTGCCGGTTTGATTCCGGCGCGGCGCGCGGTAGTGGTTTCTCCTGTCGTGGCGTTGCGTTCGGAGTGAAGGTGACGCGGCATGCTTTGTTTCCCGGAGGATGAATGAAAAAGGTTTTCGGCATCGTTCTGACCGTCCTGCTGGGAGCGCTCGTGTTCGGGACCCTGGTGTTCCTGTACAGGAAATCCCAGGAAAAGCCCGTCGTCTATGCCACCGCCTCCCCCGCGCGCATGGACGTGGTGGAGAAGACGGTGGCGACCGGCTCGGTGGTGCCGCGCGAGGAAGTCGCGATCAAGCCGCTGGTCTCGGGGATCATCGAAGAGCTGTACGTCGTGGAGGGGCAGGCCATCCAGAAGAATTCTCCGGTGGCCAAAGTGCGCGTCATCCCCGACATGACGCGCCTCTCCGACGCCGGCTCCCGCGTCAAGAAAAGCGAGCTCGTGCTGGCGGACGCCGAACGGAACCTGCGCCGGCAGCAGGAGCTTTTCGAGCAGCACACGCTCTCGCGCGCCGATCTGGATCGCGCCCAGCTCGCCGTCGACGATGCGCGCGAGGAGCTGGCCGCGGCCAGGAGCGCGCTCGATATCGTCTCGACCGGCACCAGCTCGCGGGTCGCTGAAGCGGCCACGACGCTGGTGCGCGCCACGATCTCGGGCATGGTCCTCGAGGTGCCCGTGAAAGTCGGCAGCTCCGTCATCCAGGCCAACAACTTCAACGAAGGCACGACCATCGCCTCGATCGCCGACATGAGCGACATGATCTTCGAGGGCAAAGTGGATGAGAGCGAGGTGGGCAAGATCCGGACCGGCATGGAGCTCGTCCTCACGGTCGGCGCGCTGCCGGACCACAGGATCGGCGCGACGCTCGAGCACATCGCCCCGAAGGGCAAGGAGGAAAATGGCGCCATCCAGTTCGAGATCCGCGCCGCCGTCAAGTCGCAGCAGGACCTGTTCCTGCGCGCCAACTACAGCGCCAACGCGGACATTGTGCTGGAAAAGGCGCCCAATGCCCTCGCCATCGACGAGGCGCTATTGCAGTTCGACAAAGAAAAGCCCTACGTGGAAGTCGAAGTCGGCCCGCAGCGATTCGAGCGCCGGGACATCGTGACCGGCGTGTCCAACGGCATGCAGATCGAGATCAAGTCCGGACTGTCCGAGCGGGACAAGATCAAGAATCCCAACCCGGCTCAGGCAGCCACCCCCGCGGTAAGCGTTGCGCACTGACCCCAGGCCCCACTCGACTCCCGGCACTTACAGCGGACCTTTGCCGATCGACAACCCCAACCCGAAGTCGACCTGCAGCAGGATCAGGACCCCGAACAGTGCAAACAGCGCCGCCGCGATGAATCGCATCCTGCTCAGGGGGAATCGCTCCGCGAGCTTGCCGCCAATGAGCACCGCGGGGATGTTTGCGGCCATCATCCCGAGCGTCGTGCCGGCGGCAACGGCGGCGAGACTGGCGTACTTGGCGCCGAGCGCAATCGTGGCGAGCTGCGTTTTGTCGCCCATTTCGGCGAGAAAGAACATCACCAGCGTCGTCGCGAACGCGCCGTAACGGGATGCCTCCTTCCGATCCCCCGGGTGACGGTCCGGAATGAGCGCCCAGGCGGCGAAGCCAAGAAACGCCAGCCCCAATACCCATCGCAGCACTTCCGGCCTCACCTCGGCGGCGAACCAGTCACCGACGAACGCGGCGCACAGGTGATTGAACAATGTGGCGCAAAGAATGCCGGCGATGATGGCCCAATGCCGTCCGCGAAATCGGGCAGCCAGAAGGAACGACAGCAGCAGAGTCTTGTCGCCCAGCTCCGCGAGCGCGACCAGGCCGAAAGAGGTGATCAGAGGTTCCACGAAATGTCCCGGGGCCGGCGAATTGAGCCAATGACTTCCACGCCCATCGCCAGCCCGGCCACGAGCGTTGAAGTCAAAGGTCTCGCCAAGCACGCGCCGCGGACGCCATGGTCACTCGACCAAGTATGTTGACGTCAGCTCCTTCCGTTGCGGAAGGCGGCTACTCCCCAGTGACGGCGGCACTATAGCGCAGCGTTCGCCGCCGCGGCAATGCGTTATCGCAGTCGCCCGACGGATCGATATTGCGCGCCCGCCGTCAGCCGATCCAGTGGACGGCAGACGCGCCCATTCGGTAAACAGCCTCACGCATCGATCCAAACTTCGCTCTGCGCGGATCGGAGATCGGCAGCGGCAGCTGATTCTCCGGCAACTCGCCGGTGATGTAACGCGCCAGCTCGCGCCCGAAGACGGTGCCCGGAGCGATCCCGCGACCGTTGTAGCCGGTGATGCAGATCACCTGCGGCTCGATCCTGTGCAGGCGCGGCAGGTTGTCATCGGTCATATCGATCGTGCCGTCCCAGCCGAACTCCATCCGCACCGCTTTCAGCTGCGGGAATGCCTTGCGCGCCGATCGCAGCGCCCATTCACGGTGGACGCGCTCGTGCCATCCGCTCAACGCACCGACACTGCCTACGACCAATCGGCCATCACGATCGAGCCGAAATGAGCGCAGCACGCTGCGCGTGTCCCAGATGCCGTGATTGCCAGGGAGAATCGACTGGCGCAACTCGGCGGGCAAGGGCTGCGTCGCGAAATTGAAATAGGGAAGATGGATCTGCTGCGTGCGGATGTCCTCGCGCAACCCGTCGGTGTACGCGCCCGTGGCCACGACGATCCAATCCGCGCGCACCTTGCCATCGCGCGTCGCGACGCTCCACGCTGTCCCGTCTCGTTCCCAGCGCAAGGCGCCGCTGTTCGTGAAAATGCGCGCGCCCGCCGCGATGGCCGCTCCCGCCAAACCCCTCGCATAGGAGAGCGGTTGAATGGTTCCGGCACGCGCGTCCAACAAAGCGCTGCGATACAGGCCAGTGCCCGTGCGGCGGACGGTTTCCGCTTCGCTCAGAAGCGAGACCGGCGCGCCCAGCTCACGCCACTCCGTATACCGCTGCAATAGCTCGGCCTCCCCTCGCCGATCTGGCGAGCAATGCAAGGTGCCGTTATGCACCGGATCGCAGCGAATGTCGTGCTGGCCGATGAGATCGAATACGAGTCGCGGTCCCTCGCCCAACAGCGTGAGCAGCCGATGGCCATGCTCCGCGCCGAGCGCCTCCACCACCACACTCGGTCTGACCCACATTCCCGCGTTGACCAGACCGACGTTACGTCCTGAGCCGCCGTAGCCGATCTCCCGGGCTTCCAGAACTACGGCGCGCGCGCCTTGCTTTGCGAGATGCAACGCGGTCGACAGTCCGGTAAAACCCCCGCCTATGACGACGACATCAGCGGACAACGAGCCCTGCACTGGGGCGGTCGGCGGTGCGTCCGGTGCGGTGCTCTGCCAGAGACATCGCAGGCCTGTGTGGCGGCTATCGCTGTCGTGCATCGATCTCGGTGCCCGAAGTGCCAATGATTACGACGACTCAACGGCCACAGCAGCTTCGAGCCTGCCTCGAGGAGCAAAAACGCGATAAATTCTCATTGGAGCGGCGATTTTTGCGCAGAATAGGCTGACCGTGCGAAATACTATTGCGCGTGAAGGCTGCATGGCAAGCCGACCGCGGTGGGAGCGATCCGATGATGCGCAACGCAACCCGCGCCGTGTTTTCCCAGTTGGAAGCCCAGACGCTGCTGAGGCAGATCGCTGAGCTGGGCCAGCTGGGTGCAGAGGACGGCGCCGGCGGGCGCACGCGTTTGGCGCTCACCGATGCGGACCAAGCGGCGCGCGACCGCCTGGCCGGCTGGATGCGCGAGCTCGACCTCGAAGTGCGCATCGACCGCATCGGCAACATGTTCGCAATCCTGCGATCCGACCCCGACGATGCCCTGCGCGAGCCGCTGATGATCGGATCGCACATCGACACCGTGAGAAATGCCGGAGCGCTCGACGGATGTTATGGCGTGCTCGCCGGACTCGCCGTTGCGCGGGCATTCCGCAAGGCCGGCGCGCAGCCGGACCGCTCCGTCGTGATCGCGGCATTCACTAACGAGGAAGGCGTCCGTTATCAGCCTGACATGATGGGCTCGCTCGTTCATGCAGGCGGCCTGTCCGTGGAGAGCGCACTCGACACCGTGGGTCAGGACGGTACTCGTTTGGGCGACGAGCTGGCGCGCATCGGCTACGCCGGCGACTTGCAGCCTGGCACGATCCGGCCGCGCGAATATCTGGAGCTGCACATCGAGCAGGGACCCGTTCTGGAAGCGGAACGGACACTGATCGGCGCCGTGGAGAACCTGCAAGGCATTTCCTGGCAGCAAATCACCGTGGAGGGTCAAGCCAATCACGCAGGCACTACGCCGATGAGACTGCGCCATGACGCGGGTTGGGTCGCTGCGGCGGTTACGACATTCGTACGCGAGCTTGCCACCTCCACCGCCACGACTTTGGCCACAGTGGGGATGATGCGCATCGAACCCGACGTCATCAATGTCATTCCCCGCAAAGCGGTGTTCACCGTCGACTTGCGTGATCCCGACGAACAGCGCCTGCAGCAGGCGGAACAGCGCCTCGCGGATTTTGTCGCCACGCTGGCCGGGAAAGAAGGAGTCAAGATCGCCAGTCAGCGGCTCGCACGTTTCGAGCCGGTGACGTTCGATGCGCAGCTCGTGGACGAGATCGCAGCGTCGGCCAAACGTCTTGGACTTACGCACCGGCGCATGACCTCCGGCGCCGGACACGACGCGCAGATGATCGCGCGCATCGCGCCGGCAGCGATGATCTTCGTGCCGAGCCGTGGCGGCGTCAGCCACAACCCGCGCGAGCATACGGACGATGAGCAGCTCATCGCCGGCGTTCAGGTGCTGCTCGACGTGGCGCTCGGCCGTGTCGGCGTGAAGGGCTGAGCGCACAAAGCCACCATGTGGGTCGCCAATTCGAATGAGCAGCGCTCTTCATATCCGCCTGAGCTGCGGGCGATCCTGAGTATCGAAGCGACCCAGGAAAGCCGCCAGTGGCTGGCGCACTGGCGTGGAATCCGCGCCGGGGCTACGCCGCTGTGGGAGTTGCCCACTCTGGCGGCCCGGCTGGGAATGCGGAAGGTCTACGTTAAAGATGAGTCGGTGCGTTCGACGCTGGGCAGTTTCAAGGCGCTCGGCGCGCCGATCGCACTGATCCGGTTGATTCAGCGTCTGCGCAAGGATGCGGGCCTGAGCGCGGAAGCTTTGTTCTACGGACAGCATCGGAATGTGCTGCAGGATCTCACGGCGATCACGGCAACCGACGGCAACCACGGCAGGGCTCTCGCCGCCGCGGCGCGCGACATCGGTTGTGGCTGCGTAATCGTTCTTCACGCGCACGTCAGCTCCGAACGCGAGCGCGCGATCGCCGAGCATGGAGCGCGCATCGTGCGCATCGACGGCGACTACGACGACTCCGTGAGGCACGCTGCGGAGCTCGCCGCGACAAACGGCTGGCACGTGGTCTCGGACACTTCGTACGAGGGCTACGAAGACATCCCACGGGACGTCATGCAGGGCTACGGCACGATCGCCGCCGAGGTCATCGAACAAACGAACAGCGAACCGCGGCAGCCCGCCTTCACGCACGTCTTTCTGCAGGGCGGCGTCGGAGGCCTGGCGGCTGTAATCGCGAGCTACTTGTGGGAATTCCACGGACCGCATCGCCCGCGCTGCATCGTCGTGGAGCCCCGGCAGGCGGATTGTCTATACCAAAGCGCGCTCGCAGGGAAGCCCGCTCGAGCGACAGGATCGATCGACTCCGTCATGGCCGGCCTCGCCTGCGGTGAAGTATCTCCTCTGGCCTGGAAAATCCTGCGCGCGGTGATCGACGGCTTCATCCTGGTCGAGGACGATGCGGCGGTCGAGGCGATGCGCATGCTGGCCGCAGGGGCGGAGTGCGACATTCCGATCGTCGCCGGCGAATCCGGCGCGGCGGGCCTGGCCGGGCTGATCGCTCTCAGTAAAGATTCCCAGCTGGCGAATGCGGCAGGCTTGAACGAGGATTCACGAGTACTGCTGATCAACACCGAAGGCGCGACCGCGCCCTCCGTGTACCGCGAGCTGGTTGGTGAGACCTGGCAGACGGTCCTCGAACGACAAACAATAGCGACAGCAGCAGCGCACCGGACGCCGCCGAATAACTAGAGATCGAGCACGGCGTCGAGGCCGCGACGCAGCCCCGTCAAAGTGGATACCTTGCGAATGGCGAGAATCGCGCCATCGACATAAGGCGCGGCGCTGTTGCCTGCATCGTGGCGCAGCGTCAGGCGTTGATCCGGCATGCCGAAGATCGCCTCGAAGCTGAGCACGAACCCTGGCAGCCGGACCGCGTGGACTTGTGAGCCCGCCATCGACGCGCCTCGGGCCTCCCGCACGCCCTGGGTCTGCTCGATGGGCACCGTGAGGTCAGAGGCACGCACTTTAGCCAGGCGGTTGACCAGTTCCCGCACCGTGCCGCTCGGCGCATCGACCTTGCGATCGCTCGCATAGTCGATGATTTCCCACTGCGGAATCAGCCGCGCGGCAACCTCGGCAAAGCGTTGCAGCAGGACGGCGGTCAAGGCGAAGTTTCCGCACGCTAGCACGCCCCGTCGCCGCTTCTTCGCTTCCACATCGATGTCGGCCAGGTCCTGATCGGTGAGTCCGGATGTCCCGATGACGACGTGCGCGCCGGCCCCGAGTGCCGCGAGAACGTTGGCTTTTGCGACATCTGGAAGCGTGAACTCTACGAAGACGTCTGGTGCGTCGCGCAGCGCTTCGCCGACGGAACCGTGGACCGGAGCTTTGAGGCGCGGCTCGCCGAGGACCTCACCCAGGTTGCGGCCTGCATGGCTGCGCGAAACGCCGGACACGATCTCGAGATCGGATGCACCGCGCGCAATGCCCTTCGCGAGCTCGGACCCCGCCCAACCGGTAGCACCTGCAAGGCAAACGCGTGTCGGCATTCAATGCACGTATACCGCGCGGGAAAGCGCAATTGCAAGCGCGTTGCGTCGCGGGCGGGCGCGGCCGCTGAAGCCAAGCAGCGCATCCTCACGCGACTTGCAGCACGATCGGGCCCGAAGTCGCGCGCGACTCCAGGGCGACATGCGCATCCCCCGCGCGGGATAAAGGCAAACGCAGGGCAATCTGCGCCCGGATGATGCCCTGCTTCACGGCCTCGAAGCTTTCCCGCGCCATCGTTTCGAGCGCCGCTCGATCGCGGATGTAATGGAACAACATCGGCCGGATGATCGTATTCGATTTCGCCGCGAGCCTGGACACGCTGAACGGCGGCACCGGGCCGGAGGATTGACCGAAGTTGACCAGTGTTCCCAGGTAGCCGAGACAGTCGATCGATCCATCAAACGTATCGGCACCGACCGAGTCGTATGCGACATCGACGCCGTTGCGCCCGGTAATCTGCGCCACCCGCTCCACGAAGCTCTCCTGGCGATACAGGATCACGTGGTCGGCTCCGCAGTCGCGCGCGATGGCTGCCTTCTCTTCCGATCCAACAGTCGCAATGACCGTGGCGCCCAGGTGCTTCGCCCATCTGACGAGCGGCTGACCTACGCCACCTGCAGCCGCGTGAACCAACACCGTTTCCCCCGAGCGCACTTGATGTACGCGCCGCACCAGCATGCACGCGGTGAATCCCTTGATGGTCAGACTGGCTGCGACGTCATCCGAGATCCCTTCAGGGATGTGTAGAGCCAGGCGCGCGGGAAGAACTCTTCTCTGTGAGTACGCGCCATAACTACTGTCGATGTACGAGATCCGATCTCCAGCGGCAAAGCCGGTGACGTTTGATCCAACCTTCTCCACGACGGCGGCCGCTTCGAGCCCCGGGATGCCCGGCAGCTGCAACGTTTTGTAGAGACCCGTACGCACGTAAGTGTCATGGAAGTTCACGCCGATGGCGGTGTGGCGGATAAGAAGGTCATCGGGACCCGGTTCACCGACCTGCACGGATTCGTAGCGGAGCTTCTCCGGTCCGCCCGTTTCTCTCAGCACGATCGCGTGATTCATGGGCCCACGCCTGAGGACAGCACAGCTTCCAACGTCCCGGAGTGGCCCATTTCAGCCTCGCAAGTAGGCGTCGGTGCCTGACAGCCAATCCTGCCGCGGCGGACAGAACACATCGACGTCGAGGGTGTCTTCCAGCGCCAGGGCGCGATGCGGCACATTGGAAGGAATCACCACGACCTCCCCGGCCCGCACCGTGACTTCCTGCTCTCCGTTTGCTCCGAACCAGAATCGCAGCGCACCGCTCAAGATATAGGTCAACTGCTCGTTCTCGTGCGAATGCTGGGGCACAACCACGTCCTTCTTCAGGTACACGTGCGCAATCATCATGCGATCGCCGGTGACCAGCTTGCGCGTAAGCCCGTCTTTCAGCTCCTCGCCGGGCATGTCGTCCCAGCGATAGTGCGGAACGGACACTGCGGTGCTCGAACTCATTTGGCTACCCCCTCGTTGTCGGCTGCTCACGAATATACCGCAGCCACCTTCTGCTGGCAGCCGGGAAATGGTGGGCGGGCAGCGTGCGACAGTCCACCGAAACCACTTTGAGCCGTCGGGACCGGGAATGGGATCGGCTCCGCCCGACCGGGGCTCAACGCTGACGCTGTGCGATGAACCAGTCGATGTGCTCTTCCAGCACATCCAGGGGCATGGCGCCCTCGCCCACCGTGGCGGCATGGAACTCACGGATGTCGAAGCGTTTACCGAGGGCCTTCTGCGCCCGATGACGCAGCTCCCACATCTTCTCGAAGCCCAGCCGGTAAATTAGCGCCTGCGCAGGGATGTCCGTCGAATAGCGCAAGGTCTCCGAATCGATCTGCAACTCGGATTCGAAGGTGTTGGCCTTCATGTACGCGCGCGCTTCCTCGAGCGGCATGTCGAAATAGTTCATGCCCGTATCGACCACCAGCCGCGCGGTCAGGAAGGTCTGCAGCACCAGATGGCCGTACATGTCGTAAGGATCGGAGTAGAGATTCATCTCCTCGCCCAGGCTCGCCGCGTATTCCGCCCAGCCGTCGGCGAACGCTGCGTAGTCGGCAAACTTGCGCATGGGATGCGCGCTGGTGTTCTCAAGCTGCAGGGCGACTTGCAGATGATGGCCGGGAATGAGCTCGTGAAAGATTATGTGCTCGGCTGTAATGAGCGAACGTTTGTCGAGATCGGACCCGTTGTAATAGTAGTATCCTTTGGGCTCCGCCGGCGATGGGCCATCGTAGTACCCGTATGTCATCCCTTTCTCAGAGGCCAGCGCCAATCGCTTCACGCCGTACTGCGCCCTCGGAAGCGTGGAGAAATACTTCGGAAGCAACGGCGCCATGCGTTCGACGTAGCTCATGTAGCGTCTTTCCACGTCGGCGGGAGTCTTGGCGAGGAACCGCGGATCCTTGCGCAAGCGGTCATGGAACGCCTCACGCGTGCCCTTGAATCCCACCTGCTCGCGGATGCCCTGCATGCGCTGCTGCAGCTCGCCCATGCGTTTCTTGCCGATCTCGTTGATCTGCTGCGGCGTGAGCTTCAGCCCGGTGTAGTCGGTGATCAAACGAAGATAGCGTTCCTTGCCGCCCGGCAGGAGGCTGATGCCCACGCCGTCCGGTGTGGCACGCACGTATGCCTCATCGAAAATTTTCACGATGGCTTGGTACCCGGGCACGATGCGCCTGGTCACCCGCTCCTGCGCGGCCGCGCGGAAGGCATCCGCTTGATCTTTGGTCACGCCGGATAGCCGCTCAGCCGCAGGCACCAGCACAGCCGGCGCAGTGGCGGTCAATCCCTGGAAGCTGGCGATCACGCCGGGGATTGCAGGCCGGGCAACGCGAATCCCGCGCGCCGCCTGGGCACGCGTCTTGGCGGCGACCTGTTCCACCACCGTCGCATACGAATCGAGGAGCTTTAAGTAACTGTCACGCTCAGCCGCGCTCTTGAGCGGCTGGGCAGCCAGAATGATGTGGTCGCCGTTGAAGATGCCGGAAACGCCCGCGTACGGCGTAACGGCAAAATCGAGCCAGTAATTCTCTTCCGCGTACGACTCGGTCTCCAGCGTGCGCCGGAGCATCTCAGCAAGCAAAAGCTGATCGTGCGGGACTTTGTCGAGCGATAGCGCCCGGAGCCGCGGCAGCATCTTTTTAGCAAACGCTGCCCGCTGCTGGGCCCGTTCCAGCGTCACTGGATCGAGCTGGACAATCGGGAGTTTTGTTTGCAGCCGTACGTAGGCGCTGGTGGCCTGCAGCTCAGCCAGCCACTCATCGGCCAGGCCCTTGATGGTGGCATCGTTGGCGCCGAACGCCGCTGCGGACGCGGCCATCAGCACCAAGGCCAAACCGAAACCGGTCCTCGACCGGAGCACTCTGCGTCGATCGGTGGTCACGATGTCGTCTCCTGTGGGTTCCTGCTGCGCTCAATAGCCGACGGCGCGCCCGCCGCTTGCCAGCTCGCGAATCGAGCCGCCGTGCAGCTCGCCGGTTTTCGGGTCGATCTGGATGCCGATCCAGTAGCCGCGCATCGAGTTGTTCTCGATCATCGGCTGGCCGAGCTTGGCGACCTGCTCCATGAACTGCGGCTGGAATTCCTTCACGCCCACGGCCAGCGGCGCCACTCCGGCTTCATCCGGCGGGAACAGCCAGTGGCCGAGGCTCGGCTCGCCGATCGCGTCCTGTGGCGTCATGCCGAAATCCATGACGTCGATGAGGGCCCCGACGGTGCGCTCGTGCAGGCCGGCACCGATGGAGCTGTAACCCATGAACGGCTTGCCGTTGAGCATGATGAGACCGGGATTGCTGCCATCGGGAAGACGCGACCCCGGCGCCAGCTCCGCGATCGCTTCTCGCTGAAAAGCGGCCGAATCGGGAATCGATATGCCGTCCACGTTGATACCGGTGGCACCCCAGCTCACCGCGTTGATGGAGTGGCAGACGGCCGCGATGTTCCCCCAATGATCGACGACGACGATCGCGTCCGAGTGGGCGGGAAGGATCTTCGACGACACCGTCGCCGGCGTACGCCCCGCCTGTATGGCGGCCCATAGCTTCACCGCCGTTTCCTTCTTCAGCCGCACCTTTGGCGAAGCATCGAAACCGAGTTTTTGCAATTCATCCGGGACGTCCACGAACCATGACGCCGGCTTGAGGATCTGTGCCAGCGTGAACATGGCCTCGGGCGACTGGGAGTAACGCCCCAGCTTCGAAAGCTCCGCGACTTCCGCGAGATTGAGCGCCTCGACGAGGTTTACGCCGCCCCGGGCAGGTTGCGGGTGTACGTAGAGATCGTAACCATGGTAAGTCGCGTGCAGCGGTTCGGCCCAGATCACCTTGTAAGACGCGAGATCCTCGAGCGTCATGCGGCCGCCGTCGCGCTGGAGTGCCGCGATAAACTTCCTCGCCCAAGGACCACGATACATGTAGCCCGCGCCGTTCTTTGCCACTTGCCGCAGCGTCTTGGCGAGAACAGGCTGCTTGAAGATCTCTCCGGGCTGGTAGTCGCTGCCGTCGGCTTTCCAAAACACGGCTTTCGTCTCGGGCAGGCGAGTCAGAACTTCCTTGCGGAATGCGTACTGGCGCGAGAGGCCGGCGCTCCAGGGAAAGCCCTCTTCGGCGCATCGGATTGCAGGCTCGAATAGTCTGGCGAAAGGCAGCTTGCCAAACCTGTCGTGAGCCGCCTGAACCCCTGCCATGAAGCCGGGCACGAGCGCGGTGCGGCCGCTCGGTACATAGGTCCCCTTATGGAAGCTCCTCGCCCGAATGTTAGTGTTTGTCTCGAATCCCGGCAGGCTCGCGGCGTCGGGCTCCGCTTTGACCGTGTTGTACGCGGCGTTCATGCTGTACGTCTTGCCGCTCGCCGCGTCGAAATAGATCATCGTCATGATGCCGGCGTAACTCACCCAGGAGCCGGCCGCCATGCACACCTGCATCAGAGCAGTCGCCATCGCGGCATCCGCTGCGCTGCCTCCGGCCTTGAGAATGTCGACACCCCCTTCGATCGCCGTCGAACCCGTGGTACCTGAGACCATCCCCTGACGAGCAGGCGTGCTTGCGGAATTTCCATCGGCGGGCATCGCTGCCGGCATCACCAGGCTCGAAATGACGGCAACCAGCACGATGTGCAGGACGGGTATACGACGCCGCGCGGCACTGCTGCATGAGACCTCACGACAATCAATCATGGCGAACGTCTCCTGCGCCCGGCTGGTTCATCAGATGCTCGACAAAGAACTGCTTCTTCAATTCCATGTCGTACTCGGCCGTCTTGCCCGCGGGACCGTGGCTGGTGTTGGGATAGCTCATGGTCTGATGCTGCTTGCCCAGCCGGATCAGCGTCTCGCTCATCTTGAACAGATCGCTCTCCGTGGACGTGTCGTTCGTGCCTCCCAGCAGGAGCAGATCGCCCTGCAGCTTCGACGCCAATGGGAAAGCATCGGCCGCGTCGTATGCTGCTTTGTTTTCCTGCGGCATGCCGAGGTACGTCTCGTACAGAGTGACGCGGCGCATATTGAAGCCGGGCACCTGGCTGATGCCGGCTTTGTAAAGATCCGGCGCCTGCGTCAGGGCGCGAAAGGCGAAGTGCCCGCCCCAGGACCCGCCAAAGATACCCACCCGTTCCAGGTCCATGAACTTCAGTTGCCTGCCCAGCTGCCGGATGGCGCCCGCGTGATCGGCGATCTCGAACTGGCCCCAGTTCATGTACACCGTGTCCTGAAATGCCTTGGAACGCTCCGGTGTGCCGCGCGCATCGAGTATCAATACCACGAAGCCCAGATTGGCCAGTGCGCGGTTGAAATTCGCGCTCCTTCCGCGAACCGCGCCATCTCCGAAAGTCATCGGCCGCATCGTCATCTGCGGACCGGCATAGATGTACTCGACCACCGGATATTTTTTGTTAGGATCGAAGTTGTACGGGAAGTACATCGTCACCCAAAGGTCCGTAGTCCCGTCCGCCGCTTTCACGATGTACTCTTTCGGCGCGACCCAGCCCACAGCCTTCAGCCGGCTGATGTCGGCCTCGCCCAGAGTGCGGATGAATGTGCCATCGGTCTTGCGCAGCACCGTCTTCGAGGGCACATCCACCGTGGAGTAGGTATCGGTGAAAAACTTCGCGGAGGGCGAGATGTTAGCCGCGTGCTGACCTTTGCCCTCCGTAAGCTGCGCAAACCCCTTGCCGTTGAGGTTGACGCGGTACAGATGGGTATCATAGGGCCGCGACTTGTCGCCGTGGCCGGTAAAATAAACCCACCCGCCGGCCTGGTCGATCCGCACCACATCTTTGACTCGCCACCCGCCGCTGGTCAGCTGACGCACCAGCTTGCCGCTCATGTCGTAGTAATAGAGATGATCCCAGCCGCTGCGCTCGGAGTTCCAGACGAAACCGGAACCATCGGGCAGCAGCGTGAAACCCGGTCCCGCGTTCGTCGTCCCTATCCAGATGGCTTCGTGGTGGTTGGTAAGAAACGTCTTCGACTGCTCCGTCATCAGGGTGCGTACCGTTCTCCGGGCTGCGTTTACCGCCTGGATGTCCACGCGGCTGAAAATACGGTTGTAGCGCGCGAGAATCAGCTCGGAGCTGTCCGGAAGCCAGCTCAACGGCCGTATGTATTGATCGGTGAGATCGCCCAGGTCGATCGCGACCGGCTGCCGCGAATACATGTTCACCAGGTGCAACTCGGTGCGATACAGCTTGCTGCCGGCCGGGTTGGTGAAAACTTCCTGAGCCTGCTCCAGGGGTTGCAGCCAGTGAATGGTCGGAACGCGCGGCACGCCGTCCGCGAGAACTTTGAATACGATGAGGTTCTGGCCGTCCGGCGACCACGGATTCCACAGCATGCCCTCGACATCCCAGAACGCCAGTGGCGTGCCGTCGCGGGTGACCCGGACCTTCTGGCCGTCCACCGTGGCGCGGAGCGTGAGGTTGTTGTCTTCGATGCCCGCGATCCAACGCGCATCGGGCGACATCGCCTCAGGCGATACTAGCGGGCCCAGCCCCATGAACCTTTCCTTCATGAACGTGCCCGGAACCGCCCGGTCCGCCTCGCCACGCAGCACGGCCTGGACAGTCGCCGATGGCGGCAACTGGCGCGATGCGGAATAGCTATCGAGATCGAGCTCGTACGTCGTCCCATCGAGCATGAAACTCACCCGGCCCGGCCCCACGAACTGAAATCGATCAAACGGAACACCCACGCCGGCCGGCTCGATGCCTCCCAGCTCGCGCAGCGCCGAGCGCAGCCGTCCCGCGTCGAACAGCGGCGTCTCGGCATTGGTGGCCGGGTCGACCTTGACGATCTGCCGATCGTTGGGATTGCCCTGGAGGTACCAGAACGCCGAGCCATCCGGCAGCCAGTTAGGCGTAACACGCCCGCCTCCCACCAACAGGTCGAAATCCAGGTAGCGTTTGTAGACCGCCTCATCCTGGGCCGACGGTGCGGCCTGTGACTGTGCCATCGTGAGGCAACTGAGAACGGCCAGCGCGGGCAACGCCCGGCTGTGGTGGACGGGCGATCTTCTTGACATCAGTCGGCATCCTCTCCGTAGAAAAAAAGTGAATCGACGCAAGATGGCGGTGCGGCAGCGCGGGCCCGAAGCAGGCCCGCGTCACCATTGCGGAAGCGTCAGCGACAAAAACTCATCGGAAGCGGTAATTCATGTTGACGCCGTAGGTGCGCGGCCGCAGCCGGGGCGCGGCATAGGCCAGCACGGGGAATCTGACGTCGACCGCGCCATCCTCATCCGTGAGATTGTCGCCAAAGAGATAGAGGCCCCATGAACGGCCCTCCACGCCCAGCCGCGTGTCGAGGACGGTGACGTTGTCCGACGGTAGAGTAACGTTGACGACGTCGACCCGCTCGGAAGTGTATTGAGCGCTTCCGTACACGACGCCCTTGAGCGCACTCGTCAGCGGCCAGCGATAACTTGCCGATGCAGACACCATGTTCTCAGGCACCCCGCTCACACGATCGCCCTTGTGGGGGTTGACGCCCGTAATGGATTCGGCGTACTCGGCATCGATGTGGCTGGCGGAAAGACGCAGATCCAGATCCTCGACGGGCTGCACTGACAAGCTGACCTCGCCCCCGAGCGTCCGCGCCCGTCCGGCGTTGGCGAATCCGGAAAGCCCGGACGCGAGGGCGACCGTGAGTTGCAGGTCCCGCCAGTCGTTGTAGTAGATCGCAGCCTCCAGTGCCGCGCGACCGCCGGCAAACGTGCTCTTGGAGCCGATCTCATAGCTCCACAGGGTCTCCTCGTCGATGCCCACCGCTATGGTCCGGCCGGCCAGCGCGGCGGCGATGAGCGAGGCGACCGGTTGAACCTGGCCGCTGCGAAAGCCCTTGGCCACGTTGGTATACAGCATCCAGTCATCGTTCACATGCCACGCCAGGTTGAAACGGGGATTGAACGTATCGACGCTCGTATCGACGTTCCCGCTGAAATCCGGATTGGTCTGGCGGATCAGCGCGAGCGTGGCAGGAGCGACCGGATCGTTGCGGCTGCGGTCGTCCTTGAAGTAGCGCAGGCCCACGGTCAGGTCCAGTCGTTTGTTGAGCGACCACGTGCCTTCGCCGAATATCGCGTAGGACTTGCTGTCGGAGTATTGCTGGATGAGCATGTTCAATATCTGGGAGGTGAGCGGGCGCTCCATCGTTCGATAGAACAATCCCGCCGTCCAGTGAAACCGCCCTTCGTCGGCGGACGTCAGGCGCAACTCTTCCGAGCGCACTTCCTGCTTCTGAGCGCCGATCTGCGGGAAACCCGCGAACATGCCGCGATTGACCAGGCTCAGGTCCATCCACGACGTTGCGCTCACGAGATCGGCGAAACCCAGGTGATAGCGCAGCACGAGACTGTAGAGATCGTACTTGAACTCGGCGTCCGTGCGCCCGGCCGGTGTCGTACGGTTATCCAGCGAGACGGTGGAGTCGACGAAGTCGGTTTCGGTGTGCCACGCGGACAGGACCAGATCCAGCTTCTCGTTCGGCGCCAGGCGCAACTTGGCGCGATAGTTATCGATGACGCGGCCGTTCTCGTCTTTGGTGCCGGTCAACGTATCGTCGATCCAGCCGCCGAAATCCTCGTGCGAGGCCACCAGCCGCAAGCCCAGCATGTCTTCCTTGAGCGGCAGGTTGAGCATGCCTTTGGCGGCGTAGCTGTCTTCGCCGTCGGCGGTGGACATCGCCGAAACATCGACGTCGCCCTGGAGCTGGCGCAGATTTGGATCTGCGGTGAGCACGCGGATCGTGCCGCCGAGAGAGCCGTCGCCATACAGAGTGCCCTGCGGTCCGCGCAGAACCTCGACCCGCTCCAGATCGAACGTGCGCACGTCCGGCAGCGACACGCTGCCGATGAACGAGAACGGCAGCTCATCGAGATAGTAGCCGACGGTCGAATCGCCCGCGCTCGCGCTGATGCCGCGGATGTTGACGCGGTTGGTGCCGGACTCGCTGTCGACGATACCCACGCTCGGCGCGCTCTGCAGGAAATCGGAGAGCTGCACGGCACCTCGCTCGCGCAGCGCGTCGTTGGTGAAGGCGGAAATCGCCAGCGGTACGTCGAGGATGCGTTGCGCGCGTTTCTGCGCAGTGACGACGATTTCCTCCACACCGCCACCTTTGTCGCTCGCCGGGCGGGAAGCTGCACCCGCCTGATTGTCGTCACCACCTGCTGAGTCGCGCCCATTGTTGCCTTGGGCAAGGCGGAGCAGCGCAGTGTCATTCCGCGCACCGGTTGTCTCTGCGTTGCCGTCGGCCGCCCTTGCCACTGTGATCGAGTCATCGCTCGCCACCCGGTAGAGAAGGCCCGCAGGTCCCAGGATCTCGCTCAAGGCCTGCTTGATCGCGCGTTGCCCGGTGACGCCCTTGGTTTCCTCGCCGCGGATGTCGCCGCTGACGATGATCTGGATGCGCGCCTGTTGCGAGAACTGCAGGAGCGCGGCGCTCAAGTCCTGGGCCGGAATATTGAAATTGATCTTGCGCTCGAGGTCCATGCCGAGCGCCGCCAGCGGCAGCGCAAGCGCGACCGCGAGAGAGACCAGCACCTGAGCCATCCGCCCCGCCTTTACCCCGCGAACTCTTTTGTTTGTCATGGAATTTTCCCCATAGCTGCTGCGGTCGCGCCACCGGGCTTTGGAGCACTGCCGATTCATCAACAATGGTCCGTGTCCGGTAGCATTGTTCGTCGTGCAGCTATGACGAGTGAGCTCTGGAACGATGTACTGCGTCAGCGCCTCGCGCTGAGGACGATGTCGCCGTTGGCCGCGCGGCTGACACTGACGGGATGGGCCTGCTCGATGCCGGCGAGCCAGCCGTCGAGCGAGGTGACGAATGCCGTGCCCGTGAAGGGAATCTGCGCGACCTGAGGATCGGCGATGACGATCCTGCGCGCCGAGTAGCGGTTGAGATCCTCGACCACGGTGCCGAGCGGCTCGTAGATATACGCCAGCTCGCCGTTGCGCCAGGCGAGCTCGGCGGTCGGATTGACGCCGGCGATCGAGGCCGTGCGCTGACGGAGCGAGTAAGTGACCTGGTAGCCCGCTTCGGCGCGCCAGACGGTGGGCTCGCCGCCCGGCCCGCGGCTGCCGACATCGACGACGCCTTCTTCCACCGTGATGGTCACTTTGTCCTTCCCGCGGCGCACGTCGAATGCGGTGCCCACGGCGGTGACGCTCACCTCGCCCGCCTTGACCACGAACGGGCGCGCCCTGTCGTGCTTCACCTTGAAATAGGCCTCGCCGGAGGACAGATCCAGCTGACGCTGCGGACCGTTGAAATCCACATCGACGCGGCTTTGCGCGCCCAGAATCATCCGCGAGCCGTCCGGCAGCGTCGTTGCGCGGTTGGTCAAGTCGGTGACCACCTTTTGAGCGGGCTCTGCAGTCGCCCCCCCGATGAAGCGAACGACCGCAAGCGCAACCGCCAGTGTGCCGACACTCGCCGCGATCGCCCAGACGGCTTTGGCAGGAAGGCGCAGGCGCCGCCCGCTCGATCTCCTCCGTTTGTCCGCTTCCGATAAAACGCCGGACGGGCTTCCCGCTTCCTGCTCGAGAAGGACGCGCCTTTGTTCTGCCGTGAGCTTGAACGCATGCTGCGGCTCAGCTCCGTGAATGTTTGCCGCTGAAACGCCAACGCCGCCTTTCAGCGCATCGAGATCCTGCCATCTGGCCTGCACGGTCTCGAAGGCGCCGAGGTTTTCCGGATCGGCGTCGCACCAGCGCAGCCACTCGGTGTATTCCTCCTCGGTGCGCTCCGGCTGCTGCAAGCGCAGCAGCCACTCGGCCGCCTCGCTGAGACGGTCGACCCTTTGCCGATCGATCATCCGGCCATCCGGGCTCATGGCAGCACCTTCCACGACGCCTCGGCCGAGTGTCCTTCGCAGCGCAGGCAGATGTACACAATTGCCCGCCGCACGTGCCGTCGCACCATCCGCTCCTTCAGTCCCATCACTTCGGCAACCTCTTCAATGGGTCGATCCTCGATCTTGTGCAGGCAGAACGCATCGCGGCAGGTCCTGGGCAGCTCCGCCACCGCGCGTTTGAGCAGGGTGAGCTCCTGAGCGGCGATTGCCGCGCGCTCGGCATGCCCATCATCGAAGAACGCGTCGATGGACTCGAGCTGATCGATCTGCGCGCGGATGTGTCGTTGACGGATACGATCGATCGCCAGGTTCTCGGCGATGCGGAACAGATAGGAGCGCAGGTAGCTCACCGTGGCCGGATCGGATTCCAGCTGCAGAAGCTTGACGTACGCTTCCTGGGCGACCTCCTTGGCTTCCTGCTCGTTCTTGAGCCGGGTCACGAGCAGCCCGACGAGCTTGCGATTGTGCTCGCGGAAGAGCCGGCCGATCGCTGCGGTTCTGTCGTCGGCTCGAGGCGGCACCTGCGTTTTTCCCTCGTTGACTGACGAAGGGAACGCAGCTTTCCTCGTTGGCTCGATCGGCTTCACGGGTCGACTATAAGCACTGGGCACCCCGGTACAGCTATGACGTATGAGACGGATAAGAAGGTACTGGCAGGCGGCGGCGATACGTCAGCCGACCATCGTGTGACAGCCGATATCAATCAATAGGTTACAAGCCTGGGTACGGTCGCTGGAGCCAACCGCACGAATTGCTGCGATGGGTCAATGATCAGCTCAAGGCGCGGCGAACGAGAAGCCTTCCGGCGGCTCGCTGCCCATGAGGTAGCGCACGAAGTAGTCGATCTGGCGGCGCAGGTAGTAGGGATCGCTGAGGAAGGTGTGCGGATAGTTCGCCAGGGCGAGCAGGTCGAAATCCTTGTTCGCCTTTACCAGCGCATCGGCGTACTGCAGGATCACCGCGGAGTTGACGTTTTCGTCCATGTCGCCGTAGACCAGCAGCAGCTTGCCACGGAGCCGCGGCGCGAGCTGCTTGATGGCCACCGGCGCATGCAGCTCCCCGTTGGCGCCCGGCTCTCCTTGATATTTATCGAGGACCTGCGCGCCGAGGCCGCGCAGATCCATCGAGCCCGCACCGGACACTCCGACCTTGTAGAAATCGGGATAGAGCATCATCGCCAATGCGGTGTTGTAGCCGCCGAACGAAAATCCGGTGACGCCCACGCGGTCGAGATCGATCTGAGGAATCTCCCTCGCGAGGTTGCGGATCGCGGCCACGTGATCGGCGATTCCGGGGCCGTCCTGAAGCCTGCCATAGGAGAAGTCGCGGAAAGCCCGGCTGCGGCCGGAGCTGCCGCGGCCATTCACGTTGACGCCAATGAATCCGAGCTGCGCGTACGCCAGCCGCGGAGCAAACGAATCGCTGTTGAACGAAGCCACGTCGGGCGATGTGTAGAGCGGCGCCGCGTAGATGAAGTCGATTACCGGATACTTGCGGCGCGGATCAAAATTGGCCGGCAGAAAGAGGGTGCCGTAAAGGTCGGTGGCGCCGTCGTCGGCCTTGGCCTTGAACAATCGCGGCCAGCGAAAGTCCGGAGATAGAAGCGTACCGGCAGCGGCGCGCTCGAGCGTCATCAGCCACGAACCGTTTTCCGTAGAACGCAGCACCGACACGGGCAGCGTGTCGACGCGAGAGAAAGTGTCGACGAAGAATCCTCCATCGGGCGAGACCTTCGACGCGTGCTCGGGATCGAGCAGCGCCGGCCCCTGGTTGAATCGGCGGCCGAACAGCTCATGATCGGCGTCCTCCGGCGTCAACAGTCGCACGGCGGGTCGATCGAGGCTCACACGGTACAGATAGCGCGAGTACGGGTCGCGCCCGGGCTCGCGTCCGCTGCCGATCACGAATGCGGCGCGCCGCTCTCGATCGACATGGATGGCTCCGTGCACCACCCACTCGCCGGACGTGAGCCTGCGCTTCAATTTCCCGGTGCGCAGGTCATAGAGATACAGGTGCATCCATCCGTCGCGCTCCGACGGCCAGATCACTTCATTGCTCTCTTCGAGCACGACCGCGCTCTGCCCATGATTGGACATCGGACTGCCGGTGAGCGCGAGCGCGGTTGCGGAACTTTCCTGCAAAATGCGACGAATATGTCCCGTGCGCGCGTCGACCTCACACAGCTGCACGTTGTGGAAGTACTGGTCGTGTGAGATCAGGTACAGCTTGCGGGAGCTAGGCGCCCACCACACCCAACCCATATCGATCGCCGCGTCACGGGCTTGCGGATTGGGCAGCTCATCGACATCGATCCGCCCTCCCCGCTCGACATCGAAGATCACGTAGCTGATCCCGGGATACGGCTCGCCCGGGATGGACTGCCGATACGCATGCACGCGCGCCCGCACCGATCCCGGCGGAGCAGCCTGGAACAGGAAGGTCTGCGGAAGCACCCGCTCATCGATGCGATGGGTGAGAAGATGCTTCGAGTCGGGCGACCAGGATACCAGCGGCGGCGTACGATCGGCTGTTAAATCCAATCTCACATAGTTCTGCCCATTGCCGTGCACCCAGCCATACTCGTTGTATTGCTCCCCATCGGTCGTCAGCGGGCGCTCCGCGCCGGTGTCCAGGACTTTCAGCCAAAGGTTCCGGTTGCGCCTGAAGACCGCGTACCGGCCGTCTGGCGAGACCAACATGTTGGCAGCCAGCACGTTCTCGGCGCTGCAACGATAGTCTGGAATCCGGCACACCCAGGCGCGCCCCTCGGCAACGAACCTCAGTTCTTTCGCTGCGTCAGCGACCACGAGCTGCTGCAGCGGCAATCCGACTGGAGAAAAATCCTTACCGGACAGCCGGCTCATCTCGCGCGCGAGGCGCGCGTGGTCAAACAGTGCCGTGCGACGGCGCTGCCGTACCTCGACGCGCTGGAAGTCATGACCATTGGAGACGTCGCGCTGGTACCAGAAGCGCTTACCGCCGTCGAACCAGTGCGGCTGCACGCGGCTGTTCTTCACGTCAGCGTGGAAAAACGCCGCCGCGCGACGATAGTCGTCCGCAGTGAGCCGATCGGGGCGGAAAGGTGGTAGCGTCGCGTCGGCATGCTGCGCCTGGCCGTCCCGTGCGACGGCTATCATCATCAGTAGCAGCAGCAGCAGGAGACCGCGGAAACACCGCCCGCGCCGCATGTCGAACATGTCAGAAGCTGGTGGTCGCAGACAGACCTACGGTACGCGGCTGCTGGATGGCGATCCTCGACAAACCGGCGAAATTGCCGCCACCGGAGATCTGTCCCCGCTCGTCGAACGCGTTGTGCAGATAGAGCTGCAGGTTGACCGAACGCAGCGCGAAGCCGGCGCGCAGATCGACCGTCGTATAGGAAGGCAAATAGTACTGGGGAGGCACGGCGCGACCGAAGGTCGTCGTCCTGTCGCCCACGTACTGCACCATCGCGCCGATCGTCGGCCGGAAACTGCCGAGCGCAAGCTCGTAATCGGCGCTCGCGTTGGCCGTGAAATCCGGCGCAAACGGCAGGCGCTCGCCTTTGACGCCGCCGAGGTCCGGGGCCGGTCCCGACAGCTCGGCCTTCGTGTAGGCAAGAGCGCCGGCGAGCGTGAGGCTGTCGACGGGACGGGCGGTCAGCGCCGCCTCGACACCGCGCACCGTCGCGCCCGACGGCGCGTTGGTCCGTATTCCAATGCCGTTGCGGATGGCGATGATCTGGATATCGCTCCAGTCGATGTAGTAGCCGGTGATGTCCAGCCCGAGCCGGCGTCCGGCGGTCTCGGCTTTGATGCCGGCCTCGTAGCTGCGCAAGCTGTCGGCATCGAATGTCGGATCAGCGAGCGGCTGGCCGGTTGCGGGATTATTGAGCACGATGTTCGGCCCGCCGGGCCGGTAGCCGGTGGCATAGCGCAGGTAGCCCGTCGCACGGTCGCTGAAGTGATATCGCGCATTGGCAAGATACGTTGCCACGGTGTTCTCGTCGCTGCGCTCCGGACGCGATCCGGTGAAGGATCCGGAGCCGATCTGCGTCACCGTCTGGTCGTTGCGCGCATAGCGGATGCCGCCGGTGATGTCGAACTTCTCCGTGAAGCGGTAAGTGAGATCCGCAAACGCCGCATAGTCCTCGTAGAGCGAGGGAAGGTCGAGCGTGTAGAAGGTGTTCGGATAAGGATTGCCGGCGAGGTCGCGTGGATCGAAGGCCTGCTTCTTATCGGCGGTCTGGCGATCGTAAGCGGCCCCGAGCAGCCATTCGACCTTCTGATGCCCGTTCGAAGCCAGGCGGACTTCCTGCATGAACCGATACACGTTGGTGCGCTGCACGGAACCGTTCGCGCTGAGGGCGACGTTGAACGGCGGCCTGCCCAACGTCGGCACGTCGAGCGCGGAGCGATCGAAGAGCGACACCGTGGGCGCGGTCTGGTAGCTCGAGATCGATGTCAGGGTCATTGGACCGAAATCGTAGGACACCGTGCCGCTCGCCAGCCGGTAGTGCTGCTCGAAGCTGCCGGGATAAAAACGGCGTTGCGTCAGGCTGCCCGCGGTCGCCACACCGGCGTTCGTATAGTCGGCGGTGGCTTCACCGTCGCGGGAAATATTCTGGAAAAATCCGTTGAGGCGGACGGAGAACGCGTCGTTTGGCGTATACAGCAGATCGAGCCGTCCGCCATACACATCGGAACGATCGACGTCTTTCTGATCCAGCGGGATGTTGTCGATGAAGCCGCCGTCGCGCGCTTCGAACCCGCTGACGCGCAATGCGAGCCGGTCGCTGACGATCGGCAGGTTCACCGCCCCGGCAACGTTGAAACCGATGCCTCCATCCTGCGTGCTCGATACCCCGGTTTGCAGATCGCCGCCGAACCTGTGCGAATCCGGCCGTTTGGTGACGTACTTGATGAGTCCGCCTACGGCAGCCGCACCGTAGATGGTGCCCTGCGGCCCTTTCAGTACTTCGACGCGATCGAGGTCGAAAAGCGCCAGATCGAGATTGGCGGACGCTCCGCTGTTGTACGCATTCGTCGAGCCGAAGGGCACGTCATCGATGTAGCTGACGACCGTCGCGCTGACGTCGGTACCCGTGCTGACCCCGCGCAGGTTGATCTGCGAAGCTCCGGCGCCCAAGGTGGTGAATGTCAGCCCCGGTATGGCCTTGGCCAGATCGCGAAATTGCAGCGCGCCCATCCTGGCGATATCGGCGGCCGATACCACGGACACCGACTGCGGCGTGTCGATGAGCCGCTCTTCGCGCTTCTGAGCCGTAACGATAATTTCCTCCACTTTGCCCGGCGCGTCCTGCGCAGACGAGGTCGCGGAGGATGAGGAATCGCCGGCGGCAGCGGCCGCATATTGCGTCGACTCGTTGGCTCCGGCTTTGCTGGCACGCTCGTTTCTCGCGACGTGTACCGCACGCATTCCAGCCGAGTTGTTCGTGCTTGCCCGCTCCGGCGCCGCCGCCAGGACGATCGTATTCTCGTTCAGGAAGCGGTATTCGATGCCCGTTCCGGCAAGAAGGCGCGTGAGCGCTTCGACGACAGTGAGCTGCGCATTGAGCGCCGGCGCTTGCCGCCCATCCACCAGCTCCGGCTCGACCAATACGTTGACGCTCGTCAGCGACCCGAGCGCTTTCAAAGATTCGGCCAACGGCTGTGAAGGCAGATTGAACTCGGACTTCGCCTGCGCGAAGACGGCCATCGGCGTCCCGCAGAGCAGGAGAAGCGGAAGAACCCAGTGAGGGAGACGGACTTTGCCAGGCATGTGCATTCCCCGATTAGGCACTCCGTTGCGTGGATCGTGATTTCGTCGCCCCTAGACACGCGAGACGCTCGAAACCTCCACTTAATGCGCTGCGGCCCCCGCGCGTTTCCTGGGCAAGCCCGTCAACACGATCTTTCCGCCCTCTTTGCGAGTCCCAAGCCGATAGGTCTCGGCCACCGCCAGGGCAAAGCTCTCCGAATCGCCCGCGCGGAAAATTCCGGTCACCGACACCTGCCGCGCCTGCGGATCTTCGACGGCGAGCTGAACCTGGCTGTATCGATTCAACTCCGCGACGGCGTCCGCGAGCGGCGTGTGATCCAGGATGACCTCACCGCGCTGCCAGGCAGTCAGCTTGTCCAGCACCGGCCGATCCAGCTCGGGGGGACGGCTGGTGACGAAGCTCAGGCGTTGTCCTGGAGACAATGTATACAGCGCGCCGGCCACGGGGATCGTGGCGCTTTCGGGATGTTGCGCGGCTTTGCCACCGTCCAAAGCCTGCGTCTCGCCAGAGGCGCTCCCTTGATCCGCGGGGGCGACTGGCGCCGACGCCCGAGACTCTGCCGCCGCCGATACTGTGACCTTGCCCTGAAGGAGTGTGACGGCAACGCGCTCGTCCTCACGTCTGACCAGGAAGGCGGTACCCAAAGCTGTGACTTGCCTGCCGCCGACTACCACCACGAACGGGCGGCCGGTCGCTTTCGCAACCTCGAACAGCGCCTCGCCCTGCTCGAGCTCGATACGGCGGATGTCCTGCCGATACCGCACGCGAATGTTCGTGGACGTATTGAGCGCGACGCGCGTACCGTCTTCCAATATGAGCGTGCGCTGCTCGCCGACATTCGTGGAGATTCCGCGGCTGGTCCAATAAAAGACGCCTCCCGCAACCAAAAGTCCGACAAACGATGCGGCCAACGCGCGCACGGTCCAGGATGCCGCGCTCGATCGGCGCCATCCGACGAACTCGGGCACGGTCCGCTTCGGCCAGCGCTCCGCCTCGGTCCACAAGTCGCTCGCCATCTCGAAGGCTCGCCGGTGCGCGGGACTGACGGCGAGCCAGCGTCTGAGCCCTGCCTCCACCTGGGGTGTGCGATTCTCGCCATGCAGGCGTGCGATCCAGGCCGCAGCGGCCGCTCGGTCCGCGGCCGTGGTAATACCGTGCCGCTCTTCCGCGCGCGGGCTCATGCGCCCTCCTTCTCGCGATGTCGCTCTTCGAGCAGCACCGTCATCGCCCGAGCGATATGCTTCTCGATGGTGCTCACGGGCATTCCGGTCTGTTGCGCGATCTGCGCGTAGCTGTAGCCGTGAATGCGCTGCAGGAAGAATACGTCGCGCGTACGCGGATCGAGCGCATTGAGAACGCTGCTCGCCTGCTCCAGGCATTGGTCGAGATAAAGGGCTTCTTCCGGGAACGGCTTCGGATCGGAGAGCATGAAGTTCTCGACGGGCTGACGGGCGTAGAGATCGCGGTGGGCGTCGCGGTCCCGGTTCATCGCCAGGCGCTGGACCGCCCGCACCAGCAGCGCCTCGGGCTCGCGGACCTCCGCGCCCGACTTGCAGTATTCGAGCAGACAAACGAACGCATCCTGCATCAGGTCCTCGATCTCCTCGCGCTTGCGACCGCGCCGATAGAGCATGCGGCGCATCTTCGCGAGGTATTGGGTAACGCGCTCCATCGCCATAAGATCGCACGGGGTGCGCGGCTTGCCTAGCGCGGAGCACCGCAGCAACGAAGTTATCGGAAGGCGTGGAGGTTTTTGGCGGCTCGCGTGTCTATAGCTGCGCAGTTTCGCAATAGCGGCCCTGGTTGGCAGCTTCCGGCATTAAGCGGATACTTCCACGGATGGAGGAGATCCATTGAACAAGCCCCACTCCCCCGCCTGCGACCGGAACCGCGATCCCATCGTGGCCGTGCTTCGCGAACACTTTGCCGATCGTCGGGCAGTGCTGGAGGTCGGAAGCGGTACCGGCCAGCATGCGGTTTACTTCGCGGCGGCGCTGCCCCATCTGCGCTGGCAGACCTCCGATGTGGCCGAGAATATCGCTGGCATTCGCATGTGGTTGGATGAGGCGCGACTGCCCAACACGCCGCCACCTCTCACATTCGATGTAACCGGCGACTGGCCAAAGGAACCCTACGACGCGATTTTCTCAGCGAACACGCTGCACATCATGAGCTGGCAGGAAGTTCAGACGCTGTTCGACCGCCTGCGCACCGTGACGACGCCCGATGCGGTCGTCGCGATTTACGGCCCGTTCAACTATGACGGGCGCTTCACCAGCCCGAGCAATGCAGCATTCGATGCGTCACTGAAGACGCGCGCGCAGCACATGGGAATCCGCGATTTCGAAGCGGTGAACACCCTCGCGCTGACCGCGGGATTGATGCTCGTCGCGGATGTCGCGATGCCGGCAAACAATCGCACGCTGGTCTGGCGGCGGGATCGCCAAAAATCACCCTGAGCGCCGATGCCAACGGTACCCGGCAGAGCGACGGCAACCTGCGCTATCTCCACACCGCCTGCGCCACCCTCAGGTGGTTGCCGCCGATGATCTTCTTGATCGCCTCTTCGGGATAGTCGTGGTCCAGCATGGCCTGGACGATGTGCGGCAAGCGTTCGGGCTCCACGTTTGGCGAGGGCTTCGGTTCGCCCTTGATGTGCGGGAAGAGATCCGGGCGATTCCGGTAGAAAGCCACCAGCTCCTCCGTGTCCCATACGTAGTCGAGGCCGAGCCCCACGTGGTCGGGCCCCACCAGCTGCACCATGTGATCCAGATGGCGGAACAGCGTTTCGGTGCTGTTGTCATTGTCGCCGAGGAAGCGCCCGATTCCGTTTACGCCGACCACGCCTCCCGTGGCCGCGCAGGCTTTGATCAGCTCATCCGGAATGTTGCGTGGATGCTCGTACACCGCATAGGCATTGGAGTGTGAAAAGATGACGGGTCCCTTCACGTAACTCAATACTTCGCGCGCGCTCCGCCATCCAGTGTGAGAGCAGCAAGGCACCATCCCGACACGCTGCATCTCATCGAGCACCTGACGACCGAAAGCGCTGAGCCCGGTGTCCTGGTCCTGACATCCGCCCGCCACGGAGTTATTGCGGTTATAGGCCATCAGCATCCAGCGCACACCCAGGTCGTAGAAGAGCTCGACCATGCTGAGCTGATCGCCGATGGCCCGCGTGCCCTCGATGTCGAAACTGATTCCGAGACGGCCGCTGCTCCTGGCCTTCAGCACGTCATCCGCGGTATCGATCAAAAGGAAGTGCTCCGGATGGCGGCGCACCCAGTGCCGGAAGTGCGCCAGCACGCGGATGTTGTCTTCGAAGGCCGTGGCATCGAACGCGACGTTCAGCGCGACCACGTCGATGCCTGACTGGCGGCATCGTTCGAGCTGCGGCAGGAACTCGTCGTCCGGCCGCAAAGGCATGCAGGAGTGATTGTCCCACACCAGCGCGTCGCGCATGATGCGCGCGACGCGATCGTTCAATTGGTCGATCCGCATCGATCCACCGCCGAAGGGATGTTCAGGCGGCTATTGTCGCAGACCGATCTCGTTCGAGATTAACCATTTGCGACTCGATATGTGCATTCAGCGAGCATGCCCCTTCCGCGGGCTGCGGCCGCGCTCATTGGCAGCCGCGGTCAAGCAACGCTGAGTACGCTATGCACCCCATACTTTCTCATAGACCCGCAGCCAGTTTTCCCCAAGTACCTTGCGGATCTCCTGCGGTGTCCAGCCCCGCCTCAAGAGGCCCATCGCGACGTTCGGAAGCTCTGAAATGTTTTCGAATCCTTTGACATAGAGCCACGGCGTATCGCTGTAAATCTCCACGGGCATTCTGGCCCGGTCGAGTGTGCCTGGTTGATGATCGTACTCTCGGCCGGTGACGAAATCCGGCCCCAGACCAATGTGATCGACACCCACGAGCCTCTTCAGGTAATCGTAGTTGTCGAGATGCTTTTCCAGACTAACCTGCAGCACATGCTGCACCGCTGCGTCACCGCGCGTTCGGGAATGAAAATCATTGAACGCCGTGATGCCGATGACGCCGCCCGTCTTGGCGATGGCCTGGAAAACGCGATCGGTGGTATTGCGCGGATTGTCGACCAGCGCGCGTACATTGGTATGCGTGCATACCACCGGAAGGCCAGCCGACATTTCCAGGGCATCAAGTGAAGTCTGCTCCCCAGCGTGCCCTCCAACGTCGAGTATGATGCGATTGCGGTGAATCTCCTCCACCAGGCGGCGCCCCGCACGTGTGATACCCAGATGCGGCTCGGCACAGCCGGAGCCGAAGACGTTCGCAATGTTGTAGGCGATACCGCACACTCTCAGGCCAAGCTGCTGATATGCGCGCAGGCTTTCGATCTGCGGCTTGCCCGCGCCCTCCACGATGAGCACCTCGGCCGACTGCCAGCCGGAGATATGCGCGATCTTCCCGCTTCGATGCGCCTCCAGAATCTCGCGTACGCTCGTGGCCGGAACGATCTTGTCGCGATGCTGATCGCAGAATGACAGGAGCGTCGCGAAGGCCGCTACGTCCCCGCCCCCGCGATGCCAGCAGGTCACGCTTCCCGCCTTCAACAGCTCGAGGGACCCTTCAGTCAGTGCCATCGGATCGAGACCGTCCACGACTACCGTCGAGCGCAACAGCGCCTGAAGGTCGCGGCCGTCATCACGGGCAACTGCCTGTTTTCCGGAACCAGAATCGGGCCCATGCGAAACCGCGGCCGCCGCTCGCAGGGCCGCTCCGGAAGCAATCACGCCGCTCATGAACTGCCGCCGATTCATTTTATCGTCACGCACTGTCAAACCTCCGGATGCCGCTCATCGCAGCGGTGACGTGTCGCCCGGTTCCCGAATCCGCTTGAATGTGACATCGAATGCACGCAGCGAAGTTACTTGACCGGTGGTGTCGATAGTGAAGAACACGAATTCATGACCGAAGTGGGACACCGAATCTGTCACCCCAGGATTGGCCTGCAGCCGGAACAGGTCGCGGTGCCAATGCTGCAACGGTGCTGAGAATGCGCCCGCGCCCTCGAAGCTCAATGTCAACTGTTCGTTCGCCACATGGATTTTCAGGCGCCCCGTCTGCTCATCGCGGTTCTCGTAAACACCGACGTACCGCTCAACGGGAAGCGGTGGTGCATCCGACAGGCGTCCTTTGCGCAGTTCCTCTTCCGCCCGCTGCGCCACCTGCTTTGCCGCTTGCGCCCGGACAAGGAATTCTTCGTTCCAATCGCGCCGCGAAGCGCCGAGGAGGCGGTCGAATATTTCCAGCTCTATGGCCTGATGAAACATCGCGCCCTGCGGACCATTGGAGAGCACCGCCACGCCGATCTTCCGCTCGGGCAGCATGGCGACGTGCGCGGGAAAACCGATGATTCCGCCCCCATGGGACAGATGGACGTTGCCTCGATACTCTGCCACGAGCCATCCCATGGCGTACCCCCTTCCTTTTCCCTCAAAAGGGAAATCGCTGGGAGCGTAGTGATTCTGGGGAGTATGCAGCTCCCGCAGGGTACCGGGTGTCAGCAGCTGACGGCCCTCGAAACGTCCCTCGTTGAGGTTGAAGATCAGCCAGCGCGCCATGTCCTCACCGCTGGAAACGATCGAGCCCGCCGCAGCCTTATTGTCATAGCTGATCCACGGCAGCACGCGCATCGATCCCTTATCGTCCCAGGCGTGAGGCATGGCGACGTTCGCGTCGCGTGCCGCTTTCGCCGTCGGCGTACCCGCCGGCGCTTCTCCCATGAACGTCGGGGCAACGTACTTGGCATCCCAGAATTCGTAGGCGCTGGTGCCGCTGCGATTCATTCCGAGCGGCCGAAGAAGCCGTGTCTTGACGAACTCGTGCCATGTCGCGCCTGACGCCTCTTCGATGATCTTGCCCGCTACGGCATACATCAGGTTGCTATAACGGAATGAGGCGCGAAATGAAGCCGCGGGAGTAATCGAACGCAACTGCCGGATAGCGGCATCCAAGTCCATGTTGCCCAGGCTTGAAAACCTGCTGTCGGTGATGCCGCTGCTGTGGATGACGGTGTCGCGGATGGTCAGATTCCGAGTGAGCCACGGATCGGGCAATCCAAACCCAGGCAAGTAGTGGATGACCGGATCATCCCACCGAATCTTGCCCTCATCCGCCAGGATTCCGAGCGCTGCAGTAGTAAATGCCTTGCTGGTCGAACCCACTTCAAACAGCGTCCGGGCGTCGATCCGCGCGCCCTTGCCGAACTCTTTGACGCCGAAGCCCCGAAGATAGATGACATCATGGCCTTCAACGACGGCGACCGCCAAACCTACGTTCTGCCAATCTTCACGGACGTGCTCGATGTAGCGGTCCAATCCTGCAAGAGCCTGCGCCGACCCAACACTCGGGAGCGGAAAGGCGACCAGCGCCGTACTCAACAGAGCAGGACAAATCAGCACGCTCATCGAGCGGCGGAGTGACCTGTCCATCAGAAGTCGAGGCTGAACTGCATGCCAACCGTTCGCGGCCTCATCCGATAGCCATAGAGCGCGCCCCGGTTGACCGCGTCACGGAAGGTGAACGCGCTCTCGTTCGTCAGATTGTGGACGAACAAATCGATATTGAAGCTTTTCAGCATGACACGGGCCGAAGCGTCCACCTTTATATAGTCTCCGGCGCGCGTGTTCGGCGGCAAGGTGATGTTGGCGTCGAAAGGACCCACATAGATCGAATCGATGCGCACCGAGGCATCCCGGCCGGCCAGCTTCATGTCGTGCTGCAGGCCGAAGTTGAGATTGACCTCCGGAGTGCCCGAGAGCGGACGACCGGCGGGAACATTGAGCGCGGGCACGGGGGTGGTCAGACGCGCATCGACGTAGGAGCCGCCGAGATCGATTCGCACCGAGTCCAGCGCCTGGAAGCTTGCCTGCAATTCCACTCCCTCGGATCGCGCGCCCGCGGCGTTGCCGACGTACGAAAAAGAGCACGGCAGGCGTACGTTGACCGGAATATCGGACCACTCCATGCGGAACACGGCGGCGTCGAGGATCAACCGTCGGTTCAACAGCGCGAGCTTGCCGCCGAGCTCATAGTTGTCGACCGTATCGGAAAAGATATCGCCAACGGATTCGAGGCGTGCGGTGGTTCCATCCAGAATACCATCGCCATCGACGTCGCATGTGTTCGACGGCGGCGGCACTCCCGCCGAGCCCAGGCGAAAGCCCTGCGACCATCCGGCATACAACAGTGCTTCGTTGCCGGGCTTGTAGCTCAGATTGACGCGATAGATCTGGCCTGACTCGTCCATGCCCAGACGCTGCCCCGAGATCGTGCCGAAGACGCCGGTCTGGTCGACGAGCGAATGCGTTTCATAGTCGAACGCGCGCACGCCGCCTGTGAGTGTCAGAGTGGAGGCGAGTTTCCAGGACACTTCGCCGAAAGCTGCATTCTGCCTGGCGTCCCCCCGGGTGAAATTGTTCAGTATCAGGCGCTGCCCGGGGGCCAGGAAGTTCGTCGCCGGATCTGCCGCCCAGAGGATCTCGACGATGCTCCGGGTGTCGTTCCTCTCCGTGTACAACCCCGCGAGAAAATTCCATCGACCGGAGAATCGGGTTGCGATTCGTATCTCTCCTACGTTCCTGCGCAGCGATGACGGCACGCCGTAAGAAGCCGCCCACGGAAGCGCGATGAACTCCGTGGACGCCGCGAACGCGTTGTCACCCTCGAGGTGGGAATAGGATCCGATCAGGTCCGCCCAGCCGAGATCGTATTCCAGCAGCGCGTTGGCGATCGAGATTCGATTGTCGTGATAACCTCCGTTCTGCCCGCGCCGTACGTGCTGCGGCGCTACACGCAACATCTGCTGCTCATAGCTCGCGCTGTTCTGAACGGCAAAACCGTCCATCTCGTTGTCATGCACCATGTAGCCCAACGTCAAGCGTAAATCCTCGCTCGCCTGCCACAACGCGGAAATTCGCCCGCCCGAGGCGCGATAAGCACCAACCCCTTCCTCATCCGTCGCCAGCGCTTGCGCGCCCAGAGGAATCGCGAATCCATTGAGGTAAGCGGCATTGGAGCCCGCACGGTTGCGGTAGTAACCGCTGTCGGAAAAGGTATAGCCGACGGCGCGGATCGCGAGCTTGTCTACGATCAATGGAAGATTGCCCACGCCTTGATACATGGAGTTGTCGCCACCCGGCCCCTCGGTGACCGAGTATCCCGCGCTCAGCCTGCCTTCATATCGATCGAGTTTGGGCGCGACTGGAATGACGCGCACCGTACCTCCGAGCGATGAGCTGCCGAATGCGGTGCCCTGCGGACCGCGCAGCACTTCAACCCGCTCGATATCCACCAACCTGATGTCGACGTTGGAGCCATAGCTGCCCGCGCTCCCTGCCGTTGGGGTCTCGCCGAAGTACGTTCCCGTCGTGCCGTTTCCGCCCTCCGGCCGAAGCGAGGTCTGCATGCCGCGCACGACGATGAGATTGCCGCCATACGATCCGCCGCCGCCGGCTTGATTGACGCCAGGCAATCCGCGCAGGTAATCCTCCCCGCTCACGAGGCCCTTGCGATCGATGTCATCGGCCGTGATGGCCGTTATGCTCAACGGCACATCCTGGATACGCTCAGCCCGCTTGGTCGCCGTGACCACCACCTCGGTAATCCCTTTGTTACTCTCATCCGTGGACTCCGCGGCGACTGAGGATCCCGGGGATCCGCCCGCTACCTTCTGCACGCCACCGCTTCCTGCAGTCTGGGCCAACCGTGCCGGCGACCCGACCCGGGAGATGCGCGTACCCGTCTGCCGCGACCTGCCTATCATCATCGCGCCAGTGGTCTCATCCGTGCTCAATTCGAGGCTCGTTCCTTCCAGAAGCTTGCGTATCGCCTCTTCCGGCGTGAGTGTTCCACTCACGCCGTTGGAGCGCAGTCCCTTCAGCTGATTCTCGTCGAACAGCAACTCCACGCCCGCCTGCTTGGAAATCGCCTCCAGTGCGGCGGTCAGGTCGCCCGGAGGAACACTGATGGGCTTGGGTGTCCCGGCAAGAGCGGTGACCGAAAAAACAGAGGCCAGGACGACGAGCGCGATTGCGGCCGTGAGATTTTTGAGCATAGGTTGTTCCCAGCGTCAGCCCCGATAGCGGGCCATTGCCAAGTACAACGCGAGAAACATGCTTTCTACTCAGTCGAGGGTGTCGCGCCGTTCCGCTGCGCCAGAACGATGCGATCGGCAGCCTGGCGCGCGCTCACCTCGAAGCTTTTCTCGAGCAGCCGGATCAGCGCTTCGGTGTTCGTCGCCCGGAATTTACCCGTCAACCGAATGACCGCGACCGCAGGATCCGCAATCTCCATCTTGCGATCGTTGTAGCGATTGAACTCCGCGACCACGTCGGGGAGTGGAGTGTTCCGGAAAACCACATAGCCCTCGCGCCAACTGAGCAACTCCTCGGCCTGCGGCGGCGCCTTCTGCTCGAGGCTCACAGTCTGCTTCTCGGTGCGAACGATGCCGCCGGGGGTCACGAACGTGGCAGCACGCGATGGCATAGACTTGAATTCCACCTTTACCTTCCCCTCGGTAACGACGACCCGCACGTCGCCGCCTTCCCTGCGCACCGAGAAAGCCGTGCCGACCGCCGTTATGACCTTGTCTGCGGCCGTTACGGTAAACGGCCGCCGAGGATCTTTCGCAACTTCGAAATACACTTCACCTTGAGTGAGCTCGACGCGACGCTCGGTATCGGTCAGGCGAACGCGGACTTCGGTAGCTGTGTTGAGCGCAATGGAGGATCCATCCTTTAATGGAACGGATGTCAACCCTCCGACCGGTGTCCCATACACGTCCCCCGTGGACGGCAGATATAGCACTACAAGGCCGATAGCAGCCGTCGCGATGGAGGCCGCAATGACCGCTCGCGGGCGGAAGAACGGCGAAGAGGCGGTGCTTTGTTTCTGGATCTGGATCCCGGTGACTTCGGGTGTATCGCTAGGCAATGCAGCGGCCCCTTGCTTGGGTGTCAATTCAAGCGTCAGCTGCTCGCGGCCGGGCACGATGAGACGGCGGTATCCGGGCGCGAGCGCATGGAGCCGACCGGTCTCTTCCCACGCGGCTTCCAGGCGCAGGAATGCCACACGGTGTGCCGTACATTCATCGAGCCACGTCTCTAGCTCGTTCTCGCGCGCCGAAGTCCATCCATCGCTTTCGCGCTGCCGGAGCCAGGTGGCGGCCGTATCATCGATTTTGGCGCTATTGCGATCCATGCTCGGTCTCTTGGTCGGATTGCAGGACGGGGTCGATCTCGGGCGAGTGGATCTCATTGCTGAAGACGGCGTCGCCCAGAGCGCGCATGCCGCGAAAAAGATGATTCTCCACGGTGCGCACGCTGATTCCCAAATGCTCCGCGACCTGTTTGTTGGACATCTTGTCCACCCTCCGCAGCCATATGATCTCGCGGGCCCGGTCCGGCAGCCGATTCAGCGCACCGATGACCCGCTTGAGGTCCTGCCAGGCTCCGAGCCGCCGTTCCGGGGTGGTCTCATCGATCAAAACGTTCAAGGCGTCCGGATCGCTCACGGCCTCGATGGAAATGACGCGCGCATGACGCTGGCGATCAGCCATGAGGTTACGCGCAGTTGTGAAGAGAAAAGGACGTGTCACGCTGTACCGGGAGCGTTTGCCGGCTTCGTAAGCGCGCACGTAGGTTTCCTGCAAGAGGTCGTAGACTTCCTCGCGGTACGGCCATACCCGATGGATGTAACGCCGCAGTGCAGCCTCATGGCGTAGAACTTCGCGTTTGAACCAGCTGTCGAGCGTTTCGTCCACGAGCCACGATAGCGCCGATCCGGGTCGGAAAAACAGGGGTTGAGTAGTTTTCGCGGGTCGTACGTTGTAGTGAGGTTCTCCTGATCATCACGCAGCGGGCCGCACTGCAAAAAAACAAGCCGACTTCAACGGCTCTTCTGCTTCATCCGCTCGTCCATGGCCTGCATCTCGGCGAGCGAGACGGACTCATCGCGATCCGTATCCATCCTCTCGAACATGGCGCGCGAGGCCGCTGCATGCTCCTGCGCATCGAGCATTCCATCGCCATCGGCATCGAGCGTCTTTAGCTGGACCGACCACATCCCGCCGGCAATCGATCCGGGATCCGCTTCTTTCTGGTAAGTATCCATTTCGGCCGTACTCACTTTATCGTCGCGGTCGGTGTCCATGGTCCTGAAGAGCGCACGAGCGCCCGTCGCATGCTCGGCCGCGGAAAGTTTGCCATCTTTGTCGGTGTCCATCGGGAGCAGTTGCTCCTGCACGGACCGAGGGGCCTTCGACTGGGTAAAAGCGGCAGCCGGGAAAGCCGCCGGCACGAAGCACGAGCCGCACAACACGAGGTAGAGCCGGTATTTCATCTGACACCTCCGCGCCCGGTCCCGGACGTTGCTGAACCGAATCTCAATGTAGCACTTGGCGACGGCCTGTCGAAAAATTCGAGCGTGTGGCAATAGCGCGGCGACGAGGCTATCTTCTTGAATCCCGATCCTCGCGCAGCCCAGCGCGTCTGCCGCGTCATGCTTTCCATCCGGAGGACGTCATGTTCGATCAACTATTGGGCCTACATGTCCCCGCTCATGAGCTGACCTTTCAACACATGGCGCTGCGCAGCCTCGTGGTATTCGCATTCGGTGTCGCGCTGGTGCGATGCGCCGACCGGCGATTTCTCGGGCGTAACGCCGGGTTCGACGTGCTCCTGGGCATCATTCTCGGCTCGGTGTTGAGCCGCGCAATCAATGGACAGGCTTCGTTCCTGCCAACTCTCGGCGCCAGCGCGGTGCTGGTGCTGCTGCATCGCATTCTGGGAACGATCGCGTGCCGCTCGCACGTGTTTTCCCGCCTGATGAAAGGCAACGCCGAAATCCTGGTCAGCAACGGGCAGATCGACGACGACGCGCTCAAGCGCAACAAAATCAGCCGCGACGATCTGGACGAGAATCTGCGGCTCAATGGCAACGCGGGTCAGGCCAGGTCCGTATTTGAGGCGCGCCTGGAGCGCAACGGCATGATCAGCGTTGTCAAACGACCGGAGAGCGGCGCGCGCGACAGTCCGCAAGCATGATGCCGGCACCGCGCTCTATTTCGGCGACTTTTGCGGTGACGATGGTGGTGCCGGTGTTGATGACCAGCTGCCAGGTGTCACTGAACCCGAACAGAGGTCCGCTGGCGCCCCGAAGCACAATCAGGCTGTAAAGGCGCGTGAGATCGCGGTTTGCCCGGTGTGCTTCAGGCGTGAGCATGCAGCTCGCGGGTGTGCGCGGCCTTTCGCGCCGCCGCGGATCTTTCGGCGGGTCCTTTGGTTTGCGCCCCTTTTCGTGCTGCCCGGGAGCGTTCGCTCCTGGACCGCCGCCTGGCTGCCGAGTGAGCCTGCCGGGCGAGCGCGCGGTGCGAGGCCGAGCGCCGGCCTTCGCGCTTCAATGCCCCGCGGGTGGCACTCGAGCGCTTCGCCGACGCCTTTCGACGCGCCGGCGCACCCTGCCCCCGCTCGTAATCGTGCTCCGCCTTCTTGCGCGTGCTCTCGGAGCTTTTCCCCTTTTTCGGAGGCGCGAGCCGCACGCCCGCGCGCCGTGCCTTCGACAGCCCTATGGCAATGGCCTGCTTGGTCGATCTCGCTCCGTGCTTGCCTTCGCGGATATGCTCCATCTCCTCGCGGACGAACTCTCCGGCCTGCGTGCTCGGCGCCTTGCCCTCGCGCCGGTCGCGTTTGGCTCTCTGCATGGTTTTCCTCTCGGGCATGACGCTCTCCTCGTTGGAAGGCCGCTAGCTCGCGCGGCCAAATGCCTTGCGCAGCTCGACCTTGGCTCGCTCCAGGGTGTGCTTGCGGCGCGCCGGAAGGTTTCTTCCGCCGCGGTTGATGTAAAAATTCAGCATTGACATTGCAGATTGGTAAGGTGTGCCCTTGCGGCGTTTGCTGGCCTCGGCCGACCGCTTGAGCGATCGGGCGATGTGCCGGGCGCTGCCGGATTTGAAGACCGACCGCTCCAGATCCAGCGCATCGCTGCGCTCATTGACGCCGGCGGACCACTTGCGAGTGGACTTGCGCCCGCGATGCCGCCGCCGCGTAGAGGATCTCGAAGCGTGTTTCTTGCCGGACTTTGCGCGCGTGCGAGTCGCCATGATGCTCTCTCTGCTCTGGAGAAAGGCAACTTGCATGCCACCGATCGGAACGTCAGCGCGGAATCACCGGCAGCAGGATATGCGAGGGGCGCGCGGCGTCGTGATAGATCTTTTGATGAGCTGCGGTGCCGGTCGTGCCGGTCCCTTCCTTCTCAGGCGCCTCGTTCAACCCTCTGAACGTGGGCGCGGCGGCGCTGGAGATCTCGACGCGGATGCGGTGACCGGATTGGAACAGAACGCTCGTGGCAGGCAGGGTCACTTCGGCTTTGACGATGCGCGTGCCATCGGCGGCCGTCTCGACTTCTTTGGACCAGTGGGTCTGATAAGGATCTACCCAGGGAACAAACGTCGGATACGCCTTGCCGTTCGGCTGAACGTCGATCAGCCGCACGAAGAGGTCGGTGGAGGGCGCCGAGGTGCCGACATAAATCACCGCGCTCAGAGGCCCGGTGACTTCAACCGGCTTGCGCAGCGCTTCGGTGGTGTAGACGAGGATGTCATCACGCCGCTCGAGAGCGGCGCGGTCCACGGGACCGGACTCCCAGCTGCCATTGGCACTGAGGATTTCAGGCGTGGGCTTTTCGGGATCATAAGTGTAAGCATCCGCCCGCTCCTCGGCAGGCGCTTCGGTCGCGAGCCGTCCGCCGCCCTTCGCCAAGCGCGCCTCGCCCGTTGAGCGCAGATAGAACTTGGTGAACTGAGTCCCGGGAATCGGCCAGTCGTCGGCTTCGCGCCACCGCCCTTCTCCCTGCACGAACACGCGCACCGGCTTCTGTTTGTCGACGCCGTTGTCCTCGCCTTTCAGCCAGTGGTCGAACCACTGCATCGAGACGTCGTCCGGATCCATGACGGCCTTGGGGCCGAAATCGAGGTCGCCGGCTTTCGACTGCCCCCAATGGTGCTCCCACGGCCCAAACATGAGCTGCTGATTGTTGCGGGCGAGCGGATCGGTGGCGAACTTGCGTATGAACTGGAACATCTCGATCTGCGGGCCGCCGCAGCAGTCGTACCAGCCCGAGACGTGCAGCATGGGAACGGTGATCTTGCGGTACCGCTCCTCGTAGTTCTTCCAGTAGGCGTCGGTGTCGATCGGCCCGCTCCAATTGCCGGCCGCGGCGCGCAGGAAATACTCTTCCCAGAAGCCGTCGCGCTGGTTCTGCAGGAAGTACAGCCACTTCATCGGGCGGCCAAAGGCGCGTGGATAGTCGGCACGCGCGACCTGCTTCAAGGCCGATTGAAAGACCACGCCCGGAACGTCGCCCTGGCCATCGGCCTGGTTGACGCGGCCATCGGTGAGCAGCATCCAGCCGATGTTCGATCCGAACGACTCGCGTCCGGAATAGCTCGCGATGTGATCGAAATCGCTGCGCTCGCGGCCGAGCGTGACGGGCGCTACGCCCGGGACGAGCGCTTTCAGATAGGGATTCTCCTGGTCGGCCACCCAATACTGGACCATGCCGAGATAAGAGCCGCCCGTCATGCCGACCTTGCCGCTCGACCAGGACCGCGTTCCCAGCCAGGTGATGGCGTCGCTCCCGTCCTGCGCTTCATTGCGTTTGCCGTACCAGTCGCCCTCGGAATCGTACTTGCCGCGACAATCCTGGATGGCGAAGACATAGCCTCGCTTCACGTAGCGTTGGGCTCGCGCGGTGGTTTGTGCCGTTTCGCTGCCGTAGGGGGTCCTGACCAGGACCACCGGATATTTACCGGGGGCCGCGGGCCGGAAAATGTCGGTGGCCAGCCGGATGCCGTCGCGCATCGGCACCATCACGTTCTTCTGGACGATCATGCCGCCGCCGGGAGCGCCTTCGAGAGTTGCGGCCAGTGGTTCTACGTTGGGTTCCGCGGCGTCGGCGCGGGTCTCAGGGTGAGAGTCCTGCTTCTGTGCCGGCGCCGTTGAATCGGGCGCCTTACCGCAGGAACCCAGCGAGACCGTGGCAACCAACAGAAATCCACCCCATCCCAGCCGGTTTCTCATGATGTCTGCGCCCCCAATTGAAGGTAATCTGGCTAGTGCAACCCAGGAGATACCTGAGTCCCGGGCCGCCCGATAGTTCCCCGGGGAGCCCTCAGACTGCGTCGATTGTTGGAGAGGGCGCGCTGAAACAAAAGCCAGGCGCCGCGTGCGAGGACATTACGGCCCCCGGCAGCGAGCGAGGTAACGCGCCGACGCGTGGATCAGCGAGATGCTGAGCCAGACCGCGACACTGAAGTACAGCGACATCCAGATCATTTCGCTCCGGCCTACGACGCCATTCGAATGTGCTTTCTGGAAATATCGGAAGCCGCTATCAAGTTTGGAGCATTAGCTGAATTACACGAACCCGGCATGCCGTGGAGCGCAATTCGTGGCTTCGGAAATCACCTGCGCCATACTTACGATGAAATGGATCTGAACGCGATCGAACGCGCTGTTGACGACCTCGGCCGTCCCGACGCGGCATGCATGAGAGCAGTTGAGAGAATAAAAACAAAATAGGATCAAACGATCGTCAGCTAAGCCTAATTTGCGGGGATTAAAGCATCCAAATCACTTGATTCCAGCAGCAGCTTCATAGGACGAGCTAGGGTAGGCGCGAGTCTTGCGACCTCCCGGATTATAGATGCGCCGCACCCGCTTCTGTCACCGGTGTTTTCGAAGTCCGCCGCTCGTACCTTCGATCCCGCAGGACGAATCCATCGACGACGCCGTTGGCATCGCGAGTGAACTGCGCCGGTCCGCTGGCTCGCCCCCATCGATCGATCGTGATCGGCGCACTCACCGATGCGTAGAAGGTATCCGGGCGCAGCGGGGTCAGGGAACCCGTCAAGGTCTCGCCGCTCGTATACACCAGCTTTCCCGCCTGCATGACGACGGCGAAACTGCCCATGAAGTCGTTGTCATAGAGGCCGACATACTCACTGAGGCGCATCGTCTTCGCAGATGCTCCATCCGCTTCCTGCAGCAGCTCGCTCTTCTTCCGATCGGCGGCCGCCTGGATTCTCTCTTGCTCGCCGAGGAATTCATCGATCCAGTCCCTCTCCTGCGCCTTGGAGTAGCGGTCCAGTATCCAGGCCGTCAAAGGCATCGCGAACTGGCTGCCGCGGTTGACCAGCACCGTCACGCCCAAACCCATTTCCGGAATGAACGCGCTGAAGGAATTCATGCCGTCGATGCCGCCCCCGTGGCTGTAGGCGCGACGCCCCGAGACGTCGCTGACTTGGATGCCGAGGCCGTAGCCGGCGAAGTTGCGGCTCATCCCGGCGGCCCGCAGCGACTCACCGGACGCGCCATCCATCGGATTGCGGATGAGCCGCGTCTCGCGGAGCGCGCTTTCCGGAACGACGACCCTGTCACCCGCTTTGCCGTCGTTGAGCTGCAAGCGCAGCCACTGCGCCATCTCCAGCGCGGAGGAATTGATCGACCCTGCCGGCGCGACATTGTCGATGTCGTGATACGGAACGGGGACCACACCAGCGCTCGACCGCTCGTGAGGCGTGGCAACGTTATCGTTGCCGGCGAGTTCCCGGATGCTCGTGTTGCTGCGCTTCATTCCCGAGGGCTGGAGCAACCGGCTCTTCACGAAATCATCCCAGCTCGTGCCCGTCACGGCGGGGATCACCTCCCCCGCGGCAGCGAACATGAGGTTATTGTAGATATAGCTCGAGCGGAACGGTTTCTCGGGTCTCAGATACCTCATCAACTCGAGAACGCCCGCACGCGACAGGCTCGGCCGCGACCACCAGGCGCCATCGCCCCTTTCGCTTCCCGTGCGATGGGCAAGCGCATCGACGAGGGTCGTTTGTTTCGTAACGAGGTCATCCATCACCCGAAAGCCGGGCAACCGATCCGTCATCAGGTCGTCCCAGCCGATCTTCCCTTCAGCCACCAGAATGGCAAGCGCATTCGCGGTGAAGTACTTCGTTTGCGAGCCGATGGCGAACAGCGTGTTCTCGTCGACCGGCTGGCGCTTGCCGAGCGTGCGTGTTCCGTAGCCTCTGGCCAGGACGATCTGGCCGTCCTTGACCACGGCCAGCGCCAGACCCGGAACTCCCCATTGCCGCATGTGCTGCGTGACATAGGCATCGAGACCTGCAAGGGAATCGTTTCGGGCTGCAACCGGCAATGCATTGGCGAGCATCACCGCGGCCGCCGTGACCATCGCGGCCATACGAGGCAAACCTCCGTGCCGCTCCGGGAAACGAGCAGGCTCCATAAGCTGCATCGTGTTACGCCTCATACGCCGTCTTTCCTCCCACCACCGTCTTGATCACCTTGATGTGTTTGATGGCGTCCGGATCGACGGTGTGCGGATCGTCCGCGAGCACCACGAAATCGGCGAATTTTCCCGCCTTGATGGAACCCTTGACGCCTTCCTGATAGGACGCCCGCGCGCCGTTGTACGTCGAGCAGCGAATCGCTTCATCGACCGAAATCCGCTGGTTCGCGCCCCAGACCCTGCCTTGCAGGTCCTTGCGGGTCACCATCGACTGGATCCCCATCAGCGGCTCGAAAGGGCCGGGCACATAGTCGGAGCCGATTGCCGTCGCAATCCCCGAGTCCAGGAAGGAACGCATCGCAAACATCCAGCGCAGTTTCTCCTCGCCGTACTCGGCCCACTTCTCTCCGTGATAATGGACGTAAGTTGAGAAGGGCTCGGGAATGACGCCAAGCTCGCGGATCCTGCGCAGGAGGATGGGATTCACCAGCGTGCAATGCTCGATCCGAAAACGGGCATCGCGCCTCGGCCATCGTGTTGCCGCCCGTTCGTAGGCATTCAGAATCATTTCAATGGCCACGTCGCCATTGGCATGGGCGGTGATTTGAAACCCATGACGGTGCGCATCCTCCACGGCTTCGTTCGCCTCTTCCTGTGTCAGCGTCAGAATGCCGCGGTCGTCGGGGCGGCCTACGTAAGGCGTGCTCATCGCCATGGTCCGTCCCGACACCGAGCCATCGACCCCCAGGCGCAAACCGCGAATCTCCAGCCACTCGTTACCGAACCCCGACGACAACCCGGCCGCCTTGAGGCCTTCGTATCCCGCGCCCGGCATTATCATCATGTGAACCCGGAAGCGCAGCTCGCCGGCATCGTAGGCATCATGAAAGGCCGTCAGGGCATCCGGCGTCGTGCCTCCTTCATGAACAGTCGTGATGCCGGCGGCGGTCATCTGCCTGGCGATCTCCGCAACCCCCGCCCGGCGCTGCTCCCTCGTGCTGCCGGACGGAACGATTGCGTCGAACAGACGATTGGCGGTTTCCGCCACCTTGCCGTCCAGCTTCCCCTCCCGTTTGTAGATCCGCCCGCCCGGAGGATCCGGTGTTCTGGGTGTCACTCCGGCCAATTCGAAGGCTTTCGAGTTGTACCAGCGGACATGTCCTCCGCGGTGGTCGATCCGTACGGGGTGGCGCGGGACTGCTTCATCCAGGTCTTCCCGGGTGAGCTGCCGACCATCCGTGTACTTGGTATCGTCGTATTTGAAACCCAGCACCCAATCCTGCGGCCGCGTCCTTGCCGCCCGCGCAGCCAGCGCAGCCTTTGCATCGGCGATGCTTCGAAGGTCCAGATCCACTTCCGTAACGGCCCGGACGCCGCCGGAGAACGGATGCACGTGACAATCGATGTAGCCTGGCGTCACCGTCATGCCGGAGGCGTCGAAGATTTTGGTGTTTGCGCGCGCCAGGTCGCGAATGTCTCGCGATGATCCAACCGCTATGAAGGAGCCATTCTTCACCGCGAACGCTTCAGCCACCGGCCGATCGGGCTCTACGGTATAGACCGTCCCGTTGACGAGGATGAAATCCGGCGCACCGATCGACTCCGCAGCACGACTGCGCCGCTCGATCCTTCTCTGCCGCCAGAAGCCGGCTCCGGTGCCGAGACCGACGCCCGCCGCGCCCGCCAGAAGAAGATCCCTCCGACGCAAGCGGTTCATCACATCAGAAACCGTAACTGAACCTCACCCCGACCGTGCGCGGGCGCAAGCGGAATCCGTAGAACTCTCCGTAATTGGTGCTTCCCCGATAGCTGAAAGCATCGTCGTTCGTCACGTTCTGGACGAACAGATCGACGTTCATGCTCTGCAGCGCGAGCCGCGCCGAGAAGTCGAGCTTCACATAGCCGCCCGATTCCGTATTCGGGGACCGCCGCACATCGCCATAGAAGCTGTCGACATAGACGGAGTCGGTACGCACGAAAGCTTCGTGGCCCGCGATCGAGAATTCATATTGCAGGCCGAGATTGCCGGTCAGCTCGGGCGAGGGCAACGGGTCGCCCGCAGCGAAGCCCTCGGCTGGCACATCTCTCATGACCCGTGCGTCGGTCCAGGAACCCCCGAAATCGACGCTGAACCCGTTGCTGAGGCGCCACCTCGCCTGCAGCTCGATACCCTCCGAGCGTGCGCGGCCGGCGTTGGCGAGGTAGCTCCAGCCGCAGGGCAGGAAGCTGTTGACCGGAACGTTCGACCAATCCATGCGAAAGACGGCGGCGTCGAGAGTCAAGCGGCGGTCCAGGACGGCCATCTTGCCGCCGATTTCGTAGCTGTCCACGGAATCGGAGTCGACGTGCCCCGAGGACTCGAGCGACAGACCGGTGCCGTCGAGAATGCCGTCGTTGTTCGTATCGCACAGGCCCGCCGGCGCCGCCGGCTGCGGCTTGCCGAGGCGAAAGCCCTGTGCCCAGCCGACATAGAGAAGCGAGTTCTCTCCCGGCTTGTAGCTCAAATTGGTCCGGAAGTTCGTCCCGGAAGCATCGGTGTCATCCCGTCCGGAGACGCTGCCGAAGAGGCCCGTCGGATCGACCCGGATCGTGCGCTCGTACTCGTAGGCACGGATGCCGCCTGTTAACGTGAAGCGCGGGAGGAATTGCCAGGATGCCTCGCCGAAAGCGGCCTGCTGCTTCAGGTTGCGCCGGTCGAGAAAGTCGCCCCAGTATCTGCGGTGCAGGAGGTTGACGGTCGGATCTCCATGCGCGTAGATGTCCGCGTATTGCTCGTCGTACTGCTGCTCCGCATAGGCGCCGACGATGAAATTCCACGCCCCTTCGAGCTTGGTGGCGACCCGAAGCTCACCGGTGTTTTCGCGATGGACATAGGATCTGCCCGACGAGGCGGGAAACGGGAGCGTGTTTCCGAACAGACCTCCAGGCCCATAGGGACGCATCGACTTCGATTCGCCGTCGATATGGGAATAGGTGGCGAGCAGATCGGCCCAGCCGAAATCGTACTCGATCACCGCGTGCGGAATATGAATGCTGTAGTCGTCGAGGCCGGCATACTGCCCGCGAACGACGTGCTCCGGGGCTACCCGGATCAGCGTCTGTTCGAAAGTTCCGCTGGTCGAGAGCGGAAAGCCGTCGGACTCGTTTTTCTGGCTGAGATAGCTGAAGGTGAACCGCAGCTTGTCGGTCGGCTGGAACAAAGCGGCGATGCGCCCGCCGGCGACGTAGTAGTCGCCGACCTGCTCCTCATCGGTAGCGAAGGCCTGCAAGCTGTTCGGAATCACGAATGCCGTCTGGAAGGCGGCGTCGGAGCCCGCGACATTCCGATAGTACCCGCTGTCCGAGAACGCATACGCCACGGCACGGATCGCGAGCCTGTCCGCGACGACCGGGATATTGATGACGCCCTGGAACAGGTGATTCTCCCCGCCCGTCCCCGAGGTCGTCGAATAGCCGGCGCCGATCCGGCCCTCCAGGGTATTGAACTTGGGTGCGACCGGGATGGTGCGCACGACTCCGCCGAGCGAGGAGCTGCCGAAGGCAGTCCCCTGCGGTCCGCGCAGTACTTCGACCCGCTCGATATCGACCAGCTTGACATCGACATTCGAGCCGCCGCCCGGGCCCGCCGAGTTGGTCATCGGGATCTCGCCGAAATACGTGGCGGTCGTCGGCCCCGAAAAGTAGTTCTGCTGCCGAAGCGTGGTCTCCATGCCGCGGATCACGATGAGCTGGCCGCTGTATGCACCCCCGCTGCCTACCTGGTTCACGCCGGGAACGCCGCGCAGATATTCCTCGGAACTGGTGACGCCGCGCCGGTCGATGTCGTCCGCGGTCAGGACATGCAGGCTGGACGGAACGTCAATCAGCCGCTGGTCGCGCTTCTGCGCGGTCACGATGATTTCATCCAGGCCCGCTCCTTTCTGAGCGCCGCCGGGAGACTCTTCGGCGGAGGAACTCTGCGCCTCGGGAGAGGCCGGCGTTGCGGCCTCGGCGAGCCTGGATCTCTGCCAGAACGATTTCCCCTCGCCTGCATATCTTTTCAGGGAAAGGGAGAGCTGCTCCGCCGCTGCGGCATCGTTATAGCCGGTCGCACCGGTAGTTTTGGCCGATCCCGCGCCCAGGTTGGAAATGAGCATCGCGCCAGTCGCCGCATCCACCTCCATGTGCACCTGCGTCCCCTCAATCAGCTTCCGCACCGCCTCCTGCACGGTGAACGTCCCGCTCACTCCTTTCGTGCGGACGCCTTTGAGCTGGGCCGCGCGATACACGAACTCCACATCGGATTGCTTTTCGAGAACCTGCAGCGCCGATATCAACTCGCCTGCAGGCACGTCGATGCGCTTGGGCGGCTCCGCGCCGGCCGCCGTGCAAACGGCAGCCGCACACGCTAGTAGCACGAGGATCGTCTGCTTCGCACGGAACGTCAGCATCATCGTCCCCCCATCTTCGGCTGCGGTAGTGGCCGATCCACAAACCATGACGAAGCGACGAAGAAAATCACCCGGTGGGCGCGGAAGATCCTCGATGCATCAGGATGATGCCTTCCGATGATGCCCGCGCCTGTACCGGGAAGCCGCTTTGCACCAGCCGGACGAAGGCTTCGAAGTTGCTGGTGCGAAATCTTCCGCTGACGGGGATCGCTGCGATCGTCGCATCCTGAACCAGGAGCTTGCGCTCGTTGTAGCGGTTGAATTCGGCGGCCGCTTCGGCCAGCGGCACCTCCCTGAACACCAGAAAACCGGTTCGCCAGCTCAAACGTTCCTCGATCTTCGAGTGCTCCTGCGGCTCCACCGACAAACCGCCCGAGCCGGAGCGGGCGACACCGCCGGCGCTCAACAGCACCGGCTCCGGCGAGGAATCGTCCTCGACGCGAACCCTGCCTTCCGTCACGACGACTTGAATTGCGTCGCCGCCGGTACGGCGTACGGAGAACTGCGTCCCTACGGCCGTGATGCGCCTCTGGCCCACTTTCACCACGAACGGACGATGCGGATCGGGCGCGACCTCGAAGAACGCCTCACCGCGGTCCAGCCGCACGGCACGCTCCCTCTCGCTGATGACCAGCTTGATTGCGCTGTCCGTGTTCAGAGTGACTCTCGACCCATCCTTCATCGGCACGGACGAAAGACCGCCGACGGCAGTCCGGTACGTCGTCCCCGTCTGAAGATACCAGGCACTCAGACCTACAAGCGCGATCGCAACGCCCGCCGCGATCGACAAAGATCGCCATCCGGCGCGCGCGGGAGATTGCGCCGGTGCGTGCGGCACGGGAGGCAGATGCCAGGTATTCGGCGACGGCACGCCGGCGGGCGCCACTCCCGGGCCAAATGCCTGCAATCTATCCGCCGTATTCCACACGGCCTCGAGGCGGATGAACGCCACCTCATGTGCTGTCGAGGCGTCGAGCCACGACTGGAGCGCGCGCTGGTCGGCCTCGGTCCATTCCCCGCTGTCGCGTTGAGTCAGCCAGGCGGCAGCCCGCTCCTCAATCTGAATGCTGCTTTCCATGCTCATGAGCGCCTGTCTCAGTTGAATCTGTCTGCCGGGAGGCCTTCTTACCCAGGAAGGCATCCGCCAGTTGTCGCATGCCGACGAAGATGTGCCCCTCCACGGTGCGCACGCTGATTCCCAGCCGCTGGGCCACTTCTTTTTGCGAGAGCTGGTCCACTTTGCGCAGCCAAACCACCTCCCTGCATTTCGGATGCAGAAGGTCCAGGGCTTGCGTCAGGCGCTTCAGCTCCTGCCTGGCCGTCATCCAGCGTTCGGGCGAAACCTCGTCTACCATGACGTGCAACTCGTCCAAATCTCCTAGCGCCTCGATCGACACCACGCGGCCGCGCCGCATCCGGTCCGAGACCAGGTGCCGGGCGGTCGCAAACAGAAAATTCTTGGGCGAGTTCGGGCGCGAGTGTTTCGCGGCTTCGTAGATCCGGACGTAGATTTCCTGACGAAGATCGTGCAAGTCATCGCCGCGCGGCCAGGCGCGGCGCAAGTACCGGGTCAGCGCCGCCTCATGCGGCAGAATCTCGCGGACGAACCAGCTTTTCAGGGGTTCCTGCACCGGATCACCGTACACCGACTCCGGGCCGAAATATACCGGCCGCGCGCGGATCTATGAGCCGAACCGGCTTTTGTTCCCTGCACCAGGTGATTTTTGGACGCCGTTCGTCATAGTAATGATGGCCGTTCGGAAGGCCGCCGCGAGGCTGGGCCTGCAACAAATCTGTAACGCTTACGGCGGACGATCGGCCTTCCAACTCAATAAGCAAGGCCGGGCATCCACCATGAACACCGCCACCGCCGCGACCCCTTCGGCATCCATCCTCGGCAACCGCCCCCAACTGGACGACAAGCCGGGTTTCGCGACCGTGGCGCTCTTCAACGCGCTGCTGGTCGGCGGCGCGATCTACACCGCGATGAGCCTCTCCGGCGATGTCGCCGCGTCCGCATCACCGCATACCTGCCATGAGTGACCTGCCTTCTCTGGACCACGAGGAGCTGATCCGCCGCATCGGCCAGGATCTCGCTGACAGCTACGATGAAGAGCTCGAGATGGAGATCGAGGATCGCCATCCGCTGCCGGAGGGCGTGTCGGACCCGGGTGCCGCGGCCGACAAGGACTACCGCCGCAGCTACTTCAAGCAGCTGTTCCGCCTGCAGGCCGAGCTGGTGAAGCTGCAGGATTGGGTGGCTACGACAAAGCAGAAGGTCGTGATTCTGTTCGAAGGGCGTGACGCCGCGGGCAAGGGAGGAGCGATCAAGCGGATCACGCAGCGGCTCAACCCGCGCGTCTGCCGCGTCGTGGCGCTGCCCGCGCCCAACGATCGGGAGCGAACCCAGTGGTACTTCCAGCGTTACACTGCCCATCTGCCCGCCGCGGGGGAGATCGTCCTGTTCGACCGCAGCTGGTACAACCGCGCCGGGGTCGAGCGCGTCATGGGCTTCTGCACCGGGGAAGAATACGAGGAGTTCTTCCGCTCCGTGCCCGAGTTCGAGCGCATGCTGGTGCGCTCCGGCATCCGGCTGCTCAAATACTGGTTCTCGATCACGGATGAAGAGCAGCACCTGCGCTTCCTCGGGCGCATCCACGATCCGCTCAAGCAGTGGAAGCTCAGTCCCATGGACCTCGAGTCCCGGCGGCGCTGGGAGGACTACACCAAGGCCAAGGAGATCATGCTCGAGCGCTCGCATATTCCCGAGGCGCGCTGGTGGGTCGTGCAGGCGGTGGACAAGAAGCGCGCGCGGCTCAACTGCATCGACCACCTCCTCAAGCAGTTCCCCTACACCGAGGTGCGCAAGCCTGCGGTGGTGCTGCCGAAACGCGAGCGCCACGAGCACTACTCGCGGCAGGCCGTGCCGGCGCAAATGCTGGTGCCGGAGATCTACTGATCCGCCGATCGACGTCGAGGCAGCTCGACCAGCTGGCTCGGATTTACGAGCCCAGCTCCTTCAGCTTTTCCTTATCCGCCTCCGAGGGCGTGTCGTTGAGGTTCAGGATGATGGTGGCCAAAGTCTTCACGGACTGCAAAGCCTTGCCGTCTTTCACGATGGCCTCGAGCTTGGACTTATCACCGTCGGCTACTTTGTGCTGGACGTTCAGCAGAGCTTTGGCAAGGGTCTTCTCGTCCGCGGTCGACGTTTTCTCCCCCGCGATCTCCCGCAGGGCTCCTTTGTCCGCATCGCTCGGCGAACCATTGAAGGTCTCCAGAATTGCCGCGATGGTCTGCACGGCCTCGCTCTCCCCTGCGTGGACCGTGCACGTCATGAGGCCAAGGCATGCCACAGCCGACAGAATGCTTACCCGATACCGCATGGTCGTTCTCCTGTTATGAAGAGCCGATGGATCAGAGGACTCAACCCGGGACAGGATAACCGATACATTCGCGCCGTTCTCGAAGAGCGTGGATTTCGAAAGTCCGGTAGCCTTTGCGCATGTCCCCAAATGCACGGATGGCCGTGTCCAGGCGGTCGCTGGTCATCGCCGCGCTGTCGACGGTCGTGGAATGGTACGACTTCACGCTCTATCTCTACCTCTCGACGGTGCTCGCCCGTGTTTTCTTCGGCGCGTACGAAACGTCGCTTCTGGCGACCTTGGGCGGTTTTGCGGTCGCCTACCTGATGCGTCCGCTCGGGGCCATCGCGTTCGGGCACATCGGCGATCGGATAGGACGGCGCTCCGCCATGCTCTGGTCCATGATGACCATGAGCCTCGCGATGCTGGCGACGGCGCTCCTGCCGAGCCATGCGCAGATCGGCCCCCTCGCTGCGTGGCTGCTTCTGGCCCTGCGCTGCATCATGGGATTCTCAGTCGGCGGCGAATACACGGGCGTTGTCGCCTATCTTCTGGAGAGCGCCTCGGCGCGCCACCGTGGACTCATCGCCTCCTGCGCGTCGGCCGCCAGCGAGATCGGCGCGCTCTGTGCGGTCACGGTATCCGCCCTGACCGTTCACCTCGCGACGCCCGCGGCCTTGGATGCATGGGCGTGGCGTGTCCCGTTCTTCGTTGGCGCGGGGCTGGCCGGTGCGGTATGGGCGGCGCGGGCCAGCATGCAGGAGTCTCCTGAGTTCGAACGGCAGCGTGAGGCGCACTCCATCCCCGCTTTCCCGCTGGGTCACGCTCTACGTCACCACCGAGCCGGCATCCTGCGCGGGTTCGCAATCTCCGCCCTGGGATCCATCACCTACTATGTGGGCATTACCTATGTGCCCGCGTTTCTCTCCTCCAGTGGCGGCAGGACCGAAGCTTTCTCACTGTGGCTGGCGACGCTTGCCGCCCTCTGCGTAATCCTCGTCACGCCTTTGGTCGGAATCTGGTCGGACCGGATCGGCCGCAAGCGCGTCCTTCTCGTCTTTTGTCTCGCCGCCGGCGTATTGCCGATGATGCTGTTTTCCATGATGGCGGGCTCGCAGCCTCTGCAGACTTTGCTGGGCGCGCTGGTGCTGGCCGCGATTGCCGGGGGCGTGAGCGCCGTGGGAGCGGTGGCCACCGCAGAGCAGTTTCCAGGCGAGGCGCGGCTGACGGGATTGGCGCTCGGCGCGACGACGGCCACCGCCGTCTTTGGCGGTTTCACGCCTTATCTTGCGCAGTTGTGGATCGCCCGCACGGGCTGGAACCTCGCGCCCGGCGCGCTCATCGCCATCGTGGCCGTGGCTGTGTTACCGATCCTCATCCGCGCTCCGGAGACGGCGCCGTGCGCGCGAAGAGCGCCACTACCTTCGAGCTCAATCAATGCTTGAGCACGAGCCGGTCGCGCAGACGTTGCGCCGTCTCAGTCCCAGAACGCGCAGCGATGACGCGAGCTGAAAACCTCCGGCGATTGCACTTTGGGAGCGCCGGGCGCGAGGACTTGAATGCCATCCTTCGCGGCGGGCCACTGAGGAATCCGGGATGACCTGGGACTGCCCGAGCGGGCGAAATCGATCCACGACGTTCGCATGCTCAAGCTCAGTTCTCTGCTGCCGGCCGGCAAGTCATCGGGGCGCCCTGACACCGCAACCCATGCGTGCCGCCACGCCCCATCCATCAGATCTTTGCTGAAGCTGACGTTGAACAGATACTTCAGCTCGGTGCCATGGGTCGCGCGGAACGAGCTTGCGCCCTCATCGGCGAACTCATAAGTGTAGACCGGTACCCACTTCGAGAGCAGGCGGGCGGATTGCCGTGCGCTGCACGCGTAGAGCTGATCGCCGTGAGCAGCACTGGCCGCTTCGTATGCGCTCGGATAGTTTTCGAGCGAATAGATCGACAGCGCGCGTGCCGGGTCTTTGCCCGCCGGAGGCAGGAGCATCTCGAGCATCTTTCTGTGTCCGTCCATGGAAAGTTTGGGATCCATGAACAGCAGTCCTTCATCTTTGTTGTTGCCCATGAGCACGGGCACGCGATTGAAGCGGCCCGCCGTCAGCCCGGCGCGCTGCGTCTCCTTCAACACCCGTCCTTCCACGGTCGCAAACTCGAAGGCTCTCCCCGGTCCCGCGGGGTCGGCATTTTCCAGAATCTTCGCCGCACTGAGATGGCGCAGACAACTCGCCGCCCGCTCCGCGCAGCCCACGCGTTTGGCAAAGGCGATGCCTCGTTCCTGTGAGGCCGCCAACGAAGGCGTATCGAGGAGGTACGCGCCGCTCTGGACAATGGCTCTGTGGAAGAGTCCGGCGGACAGAGGTGAGACCAAGTGGGACATGACATTCATGCCCCCGGCCGACTCGCCAAAGAGGGTGACATTGCGTGGATCGCCGCCGAATCGCCCGATGTTCTGCTGCACCCAGCGCAGCGCCAGCTGCTGATCCATCAAGCCTTGATTCGCTGCAGGCGATCCTGGTTCGTCGAGAGCGGGATGCGCGAGAAAACCGAAAGGTCCCAACCGGTAGTTGAGCGTAACCGCGACCACGCCCGCGCCGGTGGTCACCAGGGGCGTGGGATCGTAGGACTCGCTTGCGCCGCTCACGTTCGAGCCGCCGTAGATCCAGACCATCACCGGAAGCGGCCGGGCGGCGGCGCCTGCGGCGCGCGCGGGATTGCGCGGCACATACACATTCAAGAAAAGACAGTCCTCGCTGGCGTCGCTCTGCGTCGCGGGCAAGAGCGTGTCCAGGCAGTGACGGCGAAACTGCGTAGCGTCGAGAACCTCGGACCATCGCTCCATCGGTTGTGGCGGTTGCCAGCGCAGCTCGCCGACAGGGGGTTTGGCGTAAGGGATGCCGAGGAAGGTGATGGTCGCGGAACCGACCTCGCCCTGAATGGGACCGGTGGCGGTCTCCACTCGTGTGCGCTCGCCACCGGGCTTGGGTGTTTGCTGTGAGAACACCGCGAACGAAGCGGCCAGCGCCGGAAGGAGGAGGAGCGATGCCCGACGCCCGCAAATCCGCAATCTCACTCGCCTCCCCGCCGCGACCACCCGCCTGCTCCTCGGAAGCTGAAGGCCCTCGTCATCCCGGTCCGCGTCGCGCTGCTTCGATCGCGGCGATGTCGATCTTTCTCATCTTCATCATCGCCTCGAACGCGCGCTTCGCGGCGGCACGGTCAGGATCGGTCGTCGCTTCCAGCAGTACGCGTGGAGTGATCTGCCAGGACAAGCCCCATTTGTCCTTGCACCACCCGCATGCGCTCTCGGCGCCGCCATTGCCGACGATGGCGTTCCAGTAGCGGTCGGTCTCGGCCTGGTCCTCGGTGACGATCAGAAACGAAAAGGCTTCACTGTGCTTGAAAGCCGGGCCGCCATTCAGGCCGAGGCAAGGCACGCCCACCACCGTGAACTCGACCGTGAGCACCTGCCCCTCTTTGCCATCCGGATAGTCACCGGGGGCACGGTGGACCCCCGTCACGGCGCTGTCGGGAAAAGTCCGGGCATAAAACCGGGCGGCTTCTTCTGCGGTGCCGTCATACCAAAGACAAATCACGTTCTTGGCCATTGTCCGCCTCCATTTGTTCGCCAGTTGAACGCGCTACTTGATCGCCTCGATGCGCGTGATCTTGCCGCCTTCGACCTTGTAGATCGTGATCTGCTCCACCGTGCCCTGCGCGGTGCCGGTGATCCGCTCCTGGTCGATGATGGTATTCCCCAAGGCGATGCGCTTGATGATCTCACAATGGACCTTCGGCGACTTGGGGAACACTTCCCCGAAGCGCTGGCGCATGTAGTCTTTACCTTCATAGGCCAGTTGGCCGGGATAGTTGTAGACCTGCACTTTGTCGGCGAGCGGCTCGACGAAGCGCTCCACGTTCCGAGCGTTGTAGGCATCCACGAATCTCTGAACGACGGCGGCCGGGGACTCGTCGGTCTGCGCCGCTTGCGCGTGCGCACAGAAGATCGTCATGAACGCCAGGAGCGGGCCTGAGATGAGACGAAGAGGTCCGGTCGACGCGCGGCTATGAGTCACGATTCATCTCCAGTTTTTGACCCCGGTTTTTCCGGCCGCAAGAGCTTGAACGAGAAGGTCTACAGGGTCAACCGCCGTCCGCTGGGCTGTACGCGCAGGGCGCGATCCAGCGCCGCAAGCTGTGCACGGGGACTCACACGGGCATTTCCAGAAGCTTATTCAGCCTATGTCGAAAAAATTTCAAGGGGGCACACACCCGCTCAAACACCCTCAGGATAAATGGCGACATGATTTGCACGAACGCGGCCTATGCCCAGCCGTCGAGTGTTGCTTCCGCGCTCAAGCAAACCCTGCCACTGGCGTCCACCGTTCTCAGTTGCGCTCGACTCTCTTGAACCCACCCCTCCAGACGCAGCGGTCTATCGGCGATGGCAGCTCGATGTCCGCGATACTCGAACTCAGTAATTACAGCCTTGGGCGCGTGACGCGATAAGAGGTCCAAGAGCCAAAGGGCCTGCAACGGTCCATGGACCACGAGACCCGGATATCCTTCCTCGCCCCGCGCATAGTCCTGATCGTAGTGAATTCGATGACCATTCCCGGTCAGCGCCGAGAAGCGAAACAGCGTCACCGGATCCGGAGTGACTTTGTCGACAAACGCGCCCGCCGGCGCAGGCGGATGCTCGCGGACGACGGGTTCCGACCTCTGCGCGCTGAGATAGACGAGATTCTGCTCTTCGGAAATCCACGCACCCGAAGCTCCATTGATCTCATGGCCGACCGTGACAACGACGAAACGACCCGACGAGCCGGTTTTTTCCTCGATGCGGCGAATCGTACTGAGACGCGTGACCTGCTCTCCGATGCGAAGGGGCGGACCCAACTTGCAACGACCGCCTGCCCACATTCGCCTCGGCGTCTCCGGTAAAGGAGGCAGGAATTTGCCGCGCGCGGGATGACCGTCACGACCCAATTCATGCCGCAGCAGCCATTGCTGAAAGAGCAGCCAATGCCACAGCGGCGGCAGGTGACCTTCTGCCGGAACCGGCACGCCCAGGGTTATCGCAAGCCGCTCCACGGTCGCCGACGAGATCACGTCCCTGCTTCGTTCGGTTCGACCGAGGTAACCTGCCGCGCTCTGAGGCACTCTTTCCGTCATCGGGAGAACTCCGCACGGATCGCCTCCGAATGCGCGCCCAATGCCGGTACGGCGCCCAACTGCGTCGCGCCGTCGGAACTGAAAATGCCGGGAGCCGCCAACGAGACCGGTCCCGACGGCGTATCGATCTGCACCCGTCTCAAGGCGGGATGCCGGGCGAATTCGCCAATGCCATTCAGGAATCCGTACGCCGTTGCACCCTCGCGAAGCCTGGCCACCGCATCCAGGGCGGAGAGGCCGGAGAATCGCGCCTGGATGAGTGAGTTCACTTCCTCCCGATGGGCTACCCGCTCGACGTTGGAGCGATAGCCCGCGCGCGCCGGCAAGCCCGGGTCTTCCAGAAAACGGGCGCAGAAGTCGGCCCATTCGCGCTCGTTCTGGATCGCGATGAGGATTTGCCTGCCGTCCTGCGTGGAGAATACGCCGTAAGGACAGATCGTCGGATGGGCCAGACCGACCCGGGCGGGAGGCTTGCCGGTAGCCGCGTGCTGCAGCAAAGGCACATTCATCCAGTCCGCGATGCTGTCGAACAAACTCACCTTGACGCGGCGGCCCTTGTTTGTTCTCCGCCGTTCGATGAGCGCCTCGAGCACTCCTGCGTACGCCGACATGCCGCAAGCAATATCGCATACCGATATACCCACACGGCCGGGCTCGGTGGCGTGACCCGTGACGCTGGCCAGCCCGCACTCCGCCTGAACCAGCAGATCGTAGCCCTTCATCTCGGCATACGCGCCGCCTGCGCCATATCCGGAAATATCGACGGTAATCAGCGACGGGTACCGGCTCGCCAGCATTTCAGAGCCGAAACCGGCGCGCGCCGCGGCGCCGGGCGCGAGATTCTGGATGAAGACATCCGCGCGCGAAAGGATGGCATGCAGCAACGCCGCGTCACCTGGATCTTTGATGTCGGCGACCAGACTTTCCTTGCCGCGATTCAGCCAGACGAAATAGCTCGACAGATCGCCGGCGGCCCGGTCGTAGTAACGCGCAAAGTCCCCCTCTGTCCGCTCCACCTTGATGACGCGTGCGCCGGCGTCCGCCAATCGAACGGAGCAAAAGGGCGCAGCGACGGCCTGCTCGAGAGAAAGCACCAGCAGACCTTCGAGCGAGCGGCTCATCAGAAGGACTTCGGCAGGCCGATAACGTGCTCGGCCACGTACGACAGGATAAGGTTGGTGGAAATAGGCGCCACCTGATACAAGCGCGTCTCGCGAAATTTGCGCTCGATATCGTATTCGCACGCGAAGCCGAAACCGCCGTGGACCTGCAGGCACACGTTCGCAGCCTCCCACGATGCATCGGCTGCCAGGAGCTTCGCCATGTTTGCCTCGGCACCGCAGGGGCGGCCTGCGTCGAACAACCTGCACGCCTCGAACCGCATGAGACTCGCGGCTCTGACGTTGACGTACGCACGGGCGATCGGAAACTGCACGCCTTGATTGCGTCCGATGGGACGGTCGAAGACAACTCGCTCATTGGCGTACTTCGCCATCCTGTCGATGAACCAATGACCGTCGCCGATGCATTCGGCTGCGATCAGCGCGCGCTCGGCGTTGAGGCCATCCAATAAGTATTTGAATCCCTTTCCTTCCTCGCCGATCAGGTTCTCGACGGGAACCTCCAGATCATGAATGAACAGCTCGTTGGTTTCGTGATTCACCATGTTGTCGATCGGGCGCACTTCCAGGCCCTTGCCGACCGAGTCGCGCAGATCGACGATGAAAATGGACATCCCCTCCGAGGCTTTGCGCACCTGCGCGAGCGGCGTGGTGCGTGCCAGCAGGATCATCAGATCGGAATGCAGAACCCTGGAGATCCAGACTTTCTGACCATTGACGACGTAGCGGTCGCCGCGACGCACGGCGAACGTCTTCAGCCGCGTCGTATCGCTGCCCGTGGTCGGTTCAGTCACCGCCATGGACTGCAGACGCAACGCTCCGCTCGCAATCTGCGGCAAATAGCGTTTTTTCTGCTCGGCCGACCCGTGCCGCAGCACCGTGCCCATGTTGTACATCTGTCCGTGACAGGCTCCGGAGTTCCCGCCGCAGCGGTTGATCTCTTCCATGATCACGGACGCTTCCGCGAGACCGAGCCCCGCCCCGCCGAATTCCTCCGGGATCATCGCTGCAAGCCAGCCGGACGAGGTGAGCGCCTGGACGAATTTTTCCGGATAGTCACGTGCAGCGTCGACCGCGCGGAAATACTCGTCCGGGAACTGTCGGCACAATGCGCGGACGGCATCGCGGATCTCCTGGTAGGACTGCGGCTCGACGGCCACTGCGTTACTCACGCGGGCTCCGGCGCGGCGGCTTGCAGGATGCGGCGAATGTCGGATCGGGCATCCAACCGCAGAACTTCGGCGGCCAGCGCTTCGGAACGATCCTTCCCCAGCACATTCCCGGTTAGGCTCAGATACTTGGCGCGCAGCTCCTCCTCGCTCATGAAGTTTGTCGGCTCCCCGCGGGGAGCGACTATTTTCCGGGTGAAGCGCTCGCCTCGAGCTCGGATGGTCAGCAGCCCCGACATATTTGCGGGAAACTCGGCCTCGATCTCCGGAGAATGTTCGCAGCGCACCTTCGACATCAGGTTGCGGATGCCGGCATCGCCCAGCAGCTCGTAGCTGTCCCACTGCATGCGGCCAGTCGCAAGCGCCGCCGCCAGAACGAACGGCGCGCTGAACTGCGCATCGACCACATTGCGCGGGTCCGCCTTCTTTTCTGCCGGAGTACCCACTAACGTCATACCTGCGTTCGACAGGCCATACGTCACGCTCTCGATCTCGCTTGCCTCCAATCGATGCAGCGCGCGCAATGCCAACGCTGCGTCGATGCCGGCGTGCCCGAACCGACACGAAGGATAAGGCTTCACGGCGGTCGCCATCAGCTCGAACGCCTCGCCAAGATTCTCGGTCGCGCGCGCCGGCGTCGGCGAAGGCGCATGCGCCCTGAGGAATCCGTGTTTCCCCTCGAGCGCCTCGGCAGGTCCCCGGTAGCCGTGTAACGCAAGCGTCGCGGCGGTCAGCCCTGACAGCGATGCCCAGCCCACCTGAAAGCGCTTCGTCCAAGCTCCGTCAACCAGGAATTGCAGGCTTCCGGCGCTCTGACTGAGCGCCAGTCCAAATGCCGATTCCATCCGTGCTGCATCGAGCCCGAGCACCCGACCGGCCGCAGCTGCGGCACCGAACGCGCCACACGTGGCCGTCGGGTGAAAGCCGCGCTGGTAGTGTTCGCCTGCCGGCAATGCCAACGAAAGACGAATTGCGACCTCGTATCCCGCCACGATGCCCGCCAGAACGGTCGCTCCCGTGGCTCCAACCATCTCACCCGCCACGAACGCGGCAGGGATGACCGGCGCCCCCGGATGCATCGCGGACGCCGCATGCGTGTCGTCAAAGTCCAGCGAGTGGGCGCGCGTGGCACTGATAAGCGCCGCGCCGGCAGCCGAGTAGCAACGAGAATCGCCCAGGACCCGATACTGTCCACCGGATAATCCGAGCGCATCTACCGCGGAAAGGAGCGGCGCGGTGCTCTCCACTGCTCCGCCGCGAATGATGTTCCCCACGAGATCGAGGGTCAGGAGACGCGCACGATCGATCACTCGCGCAGGCAGCGCCTCGAAGAAGAGGCTGGAGCAAAAAGCAGCAAGCTCGGAAGTCGCGCTCATCGCATCGTCCGTTTGTGGTTCACGCTGAGCTTCATCGTATGACGAACGGGTTGGCGACCTTGCCGCCCGTATCGATCCAGACGGTCTTGGTGTTCATATAGGCTTCCATCGCGTCCTGACCATTCTCCCGGCCGATGCCGCTGCGCTTATATCCGCCAAACGGCGCCATGAAGCTCACTGCGCGATAGGTATTCACCCAAACGGTGCCGGCTTCAAGCTGATCCGACATTCGGAATGCCCGGCCAATGTCGGCTGTCCATACGCCGGCCGCCAGACCGAAGCGGCTGTCGTTCGCGATGCTGACGGCAGCGGATTCGTCGTCGAATGGAATGATCGACAGCACCGGACCGAAGACTTCCTCCTGCGCGATACGCATTCCATTCTCGACGTTCGTGAAAATCGTCGGCTCGACGAACCAGCCGCGACTGAGGCCCTCATCGCGCGGAATACCGCCTCCCAACACGCACTTCGCGCGTTCCTGGCGCGCGATCTCGATGTAATCGAGCACCCGCTGCCGCTGAGATCGCGTAGTAATCGGCCCGACCTGCGTGTCCACCGAACTGGGATCGCCAATGCGCGCGGTACGCGCGAGCGCAATCAATCGGTCTACGAACTCATCGTGAATGGAACGTTGGACAAGCAGCCGCGAGCCTGCGATGCATGTCTGACCGGAGGCTGCAAAGATGCCGGAGATGGCGCCGTGAACCGCGTTCTCGAGCTGAGCATCGGCAAAGACAATGTTCGCCGATTTTCCGCCCAGCTCGAGGGTGACCTGTTTCAGGTTTGCGGCGGCGCTCTGATAGACGGCGATGCCGCCAGGCTCTCCGCCCGTAAAAGCAATCTTCGCGACCAGCGGATGACGGATTAGTGCGACTCCCACCTCTTCGGGCATGCCGGTAACGGTATTGACCACACCCGGGGGAAATCCCGCGCGCTCGAAGAGCTGGACGAATTCCAGGGTGGATGCCGAGGCGTGTTCCGAAGGCTTGATCACGACGGTATTCCCGGCCGCCAGCGCCGGCGCCAGTTTCCAGGCCAGGAGCAGCAAAGGCGAGTTCCATGGGGTGATACAGGCTATGACACCCAACGGCTCGCGCTTGATGAACGCCTGCATGCCGGGCTTGTCGATCGGCAGGACTCTGCCTTCGATCTTGTCCGCAAGGCCGCCGAAATAGCGGAACCACTCCGGGATGTAACGCAGCTGAGCGCTCATCTCGGCGATCAGCTTGCCATTGTCCTTGACTTCCAGAGCTGCAAGCCTTGAAGCTTCGAGAGTAACGAGATCCGCAACTTTGGCGAGCAATTTTCCTCGAGCCGTCGCGGTCATTGCGCGCCAGCCCGGATCGTGGAACGCGCGATGCGCCGCCGTCACGGCAGCATCGACGTCATCGGCCGTACATCGAGGGATGGCTGCCCAGGGCTCTCCCAAAAAAGGATCGAACGACTCGAACGTCGCGCCGTTCTGCGCGTCCAGCCGTTTTCCGCCAACCGTATTCTGGAATTTCCGCAACCCCCCGGGCGTTTGATCGTCATCACTCATGGGTCACTTTTCACTCATAGACCCTTTTTCACTCATAGACCTTGGCGCCTCGCGCGCGATCCTATTTCACCGGGAAGCCAAGATGCTGGCGGAATCGATTCTTGAGGAAGACGCCGTCGCGAGGCGGCAACATGCGGACTACCTCCTCGGCGGTGATACGCACGGTCACGTAGCGCGGTCCGCCTTCGATCTTCGAAAGCTGCGAACGGCAGGCCCTGATCCCCTCGACGTCCCGCAACTCCACCGCTGCAGCGAAGCCGGTAGCGGCAGCGACCTTGTGCAGGTCGACACCCCTGTCGGTGTGCGTTTGCTGCATGCCCGTTTCACCGTAACGGCCATTGTCCAGCACGACCAGCGTGTAGTTGGGCGGCTTCTGCACCGCGATCGTCGCGAGTCCGCCCAGGCCCATCAGTTGTTCGCCGTCACCCGTTACGACCACCACCGGTCGCCGCGGTTGCGCCAGTGCAAGACCGAGCCCCGTCAACGCGGCGCCGCCCATGGCACCCCACAAATACATGTTGCCGTCATGATCGCCGGCCGCGAAGACATCGAACGTGGAAGAACCGAGCCCGCTCACCACCAAAAGATCACCGCGTTCCCGCAGTAGCTCTCGTACCGCTTCCCTTCGGTCCAGACGGGGCGCGTCGGCAGTCACTTCGGTAACCATGCCTTGGGACCCAGCACGCGTTGCGAGATCAGCACGGCGACGGCTTGATCGCTGTTGTGCGCAATGTCCGCCGCTCCCAGCGCTACGTCGTAGACGTCCGCCGGGTCCTCGACCCGCATGGTTTGCACTCCCATGAGCTCGAGAGCGCCGCGCGTCGCGCGCGACATGGGGATTTGCCAGGGGTTGAACTCCGCCCACTCGCCGCGCATCGTCACGATGGTCAGGAACGGAAAGCGGCAGCTGGCAATGAGTGAGAGCATGTTGATGCAATTGCCGACCCCGCTCGACTGCATGAGCAGGACGGACCGTGCACCGCCGAGCCATGCGCCAGCCGCGATGGCAACGCCCTCCTCCTCCGTCGTCAGCATCGCAGTGCGCACCTCGGGATCGGCTTGAAGCAAAGTGATGAGTCGCGCCTGGCCGGCGTCCGGCACGTAGGTGGCGTAACGAATCTGCGATTGCTTGAGGGCTCGATAAAGCTCTTCAGGCCAGGGGCGGTGCGGCGCAACGTCGGAGGGTGAGACAGCCATGCCCGGATTCTAGTAATAACTATATTAGAAAACTTGTCTATTGATTATACCGGTAATCGATATCGAAACTTACGGCCATCCAATCCCGGCAATTGCATCGCGCATGGGGCGAATGTAGTCTCGATCGCAGTGACTCACATCGACACACCTCCCCTGCGTTCTTTGCTGTTCGTGCCAGGTGACAGCGAGCGCAAGCTGGCCAGGGCCGTCACCACTGCCGCCGATGCGTTGATTCTCGATCTCGAAGATTCCGTCGCAGCGGCTCACTTGCCGGCGGCCAGAGTCCGGGTACGGGAGTTTCTCCGGGCGCCGCGCCATCGATCCCGACAACAGCTGTGGGTGCGCGTGAATGGATCCTCGAGCGGGCTGCTCCTCGACGATCTTGCTGCGGTTCTACCCGGATCGCCCCACGGCATCGTGCTTCCGAAGGTGTCGAAGCCGCAGGAAATCACCGACGTCATACGGCGTATCGCGACTCTCGAGCGGCCCGACATCGAGCCCCCCGCGACTCAGCTGATCGTCATCGCGACCGAAACTCCGCAGGCGCTTTTGAGCCTGGGTTCGTACGGCGGGCTGGCATCATCCGATCTCGGGTCCAGTAAACGCCTGGTCGGGCTGACATGGGGTTCCGAAGACCTTGCCGCGGCCCTGGGTATCAACCAAACGACGGACAGCGCCGGCGCTCTCACGCCTGTGTTCCAACTCGCGCGCTCGATGTGCGTGATCGCCGCGGCAGCAGTGGGCGTCCAGGCCATCGATAGAGTCTTTCCGGAATTTCGCAATGATCAGGGATTGCAGCGCGAGTTGGACAGCGCGAGACGGGACGGCTTCACGGGCAAGCTTGCGATCCATCCGGACCAGATAGAACGGATCAACGCAGCGTTCACCCCCACGGCAGCGGAGATAGAGCGCGCACATCGCATCGTCGCCCTGTTCGATGCCGGGGACGGATCCGGCGTGGCCAGCCTCGACGGACAGATGATCGACCGCCCGCACCTTCTACAGGCGCGCCGCATCCTTGCATTGGCGCGCCGGTAATTTTTCCTTTCTCCCGGCGCCTATTTTTTTGCCGTGCTCGCGCTCACCGGCAGCGTGATGTGAGACGGATACTCAGCGGAACGATAGATGCGCTGGGTGGCTGGCCGAAAGTCGCCCGCCTCGGCCTTGAAGATGTTAGGCACGTAGGTCTGAGGATTGCGGTCGATGACCGGAAACCAGCTGCTCTGGATCTGCACCATGATGCGATGCCCCGGCAGGAATCGATGATTGCGATCGCGCAGGCCGAACGTGTATTCCTGCACGCGGTCGGCGGGCACCGGCTGGGGCTTCTCGAAACTCGTGCGGAACCGCGCACGAAAAACTTCGGCACCGACGATCGGCTGGTAGCCGCTCAATTCCCATTGATCGAAGTCTTCGGGGAAGACGTCGATGAGCTTCACCACCCAATCGGCGTCGGTACCGGAGGTTGCGGCGAACAGATGTACGCGCGGATCGCCGGTGATGGACAGCGCTTCCTGAAGGGGCTCGCTGACCCACGTCAGCACATCCGGCCGGCTGGCTGCGAAGCGCTGATCCTCCAGAAACCAGGTTTCCCAACCGTACGGATAGCGAGACGGCTGGTGTCGATAGGGAACCGGCTTCGCAGGGTCCGAAACGTAGCTGTCGAATGCGTCCGGTGACGACGCCGCTGCCGCAGGGGGCGCATCGAAGGAGAGTTTGCCCGACGGCTGCAGGTACAGCTCGCGTCCTTCGATACCCGACGGCGGCGGCCACTTGTCGAAATATTGCCATTCGTTCGAGCCCATCTGGAAAGCAGCGACTTCCGGAAAATCCAGTTTCCCTTTCCGCTTGAGCCAATAGGTAAACCAGCGAAGATGCACGTTGCGGCGGAACTCGGCCGCAGTGTCGGCGCCGAGGTCCAGGGGACCCAAGGTCCGTCCGGTCTCCTCGAAGGTCCAGCCGCCGTGATGCCACGGTCCGATCACCAGATAGTTGCGTTTGTCCCGATCTTTCCTTTCCAGCTGCTTGTAGACTTCGAGCGGTCCATAGAAATCTTCCATGTCGTACCAACCGAGAACGTGCAAGGCGGGCACGGTCGGCTCCACCATGTGCGGCAGCACGCCGCACACTTCATAACGCCAGGTGTCGTCCAGCACGGGATGCCCGACGAACTGATTCCAAAGCTTTGCTTCACCCTTGAAGTACTGTCTGTCGACATTCGACAGCGGACCCAGGCTGAGGTAAGCCTCATACTCGTCGCGCTTGCCTAACAGGCGCAGAATGGACTTGCCCTCCAGCGAAGCAGCGACGCTGATCGCATAATTCAGGCGGAAGGCGCCGTTGTGGAAAAAGTCATCGCCCATGAACATGTCGGCGCAAGCCGCCTGCGGAGAGACCGCTTTCAGCGCGGGGTGTGGGCCGAGCATCGCGCGCGTGGTGAGAAATCCGCCGTAGGAGATTCCGAGGGTGCCGACGCGCCCATTGTTGTTGCGGACGTTCTTCACCAGCCAATCGATGGTGTCGTAATAGTCCGTCGACTCGTCCGTTCCATTCTTGTCGCCCGGCTTGCGCTGTGCGCGCACGAACATGTGCTTGCCTTCGGACAGGTAGCGCCCGCGCGTGTCCTGGAGCGCGAAGATGAAGCCTTCTTCGAAGAACTCGGAATACAGCGCGAGCCGAGTGCTGAACTCGGCTTCCTTTGGGTTCGCGTAGTAGGCGGTGCGCTCGAGGATAATCGGCAACGCCTCGCGATGTCCCTTGGGGATGTACACCTCGGTGTGCAGCTTGACCCCATCGCGCATCGCTACCATCGCTTCGATCTTCGTTTCAAATACGCGGCTCAGATCCGGGATCGCGCGTCTCTGGTAATTGTTAGGCGGCGGACCGCTGGAGGCCTTGGTTTCGGCGGCTTGCGCCGCAGGCCACATCGCCACCAGCATCGACAAACCGATCAGCGGCGCGCGCATCTGCAGAGCGACACGAGCGAGACGTTCGGTACACATTGCGATCGCGCTCATTCGTTCCTCTTGAAGTAGAACTTCGGCGCCGGCTCGGGGTCGGGGAAGCCATTATGCCGATGCGGGTGATCGCGACGCGATGCCATCTACCGCGAGAGCCTGTTGAAGCGCCAGAAGCAGCCGCTCCGTTGGAGTTGTCGGAAGTTACTCGTGGATCGTACACCTCACAGTTACTCAGCTCTAGCGCTGCCGGCGGAAATCGGCGATGCCTACGCGAATTGCCGAGGGGCCCGCCGGCCAGTCCGGGTCGAGCTTCTTTTCTTTTGCACCGCCCTTGCGCACCGGTTTCAGCGACGCCGGCTGCGGAACGTTCTCCGTCCATGCGCCGTAGACGCGCCCGCCTGATGCCGCGAGTCCGATGTAATCGCCGAGGCAGGCCTGTTTCGGGTCTGCCTGCACATCGCTCCAGGCATAGTTGACGAAGCTGCGCCCGCCGTCGACAGATCGGGCCAGGGTGACCGTCGGCAGCAGATTGTTCGAATCGCCGCGACGGTCGTAGAACAGCACGTAGGCGGCGCCATCGCCGGGATCGACCGCCAGCCACGTCATGATCTGATCGCGGCCGTTGGCGCGCGCATCGTCGTTGACCCGGACGGGCGCCGTCCATGTGGCGCCGCCGTCGTCTGAGGTCACCGCAAGAATGTCCCGATCACCATTGCGGTAATCGCCCCACACCACGAACAGCCTTCCCGGCGAAGTGCGCGAGTCGACGGCCGCGCCGATTGCGCCCACGGTCCGGCCCGCGCGCGGGAAGTCTGCGACGGGAAAGTTCGGCTGTGTACGCGCGACGGGACGGGGCGGTTCGAAGGTCAGTCCGCCATCCCGCGAGACCGCGACGACGATCTCCATGCCCTCTTTGCGCCACGCCGCATACGTGATGTAGACCGCGCCGTCGCTGCCGACCGCCGCCGAATGCGCAAGGCTCGCGGGGACGGAGCTGATCGCCATCGGCGCGGACCATGTTTGTCCGTCGTCGGTCGAGCGCGCGATCATCATCTCGCTCTTGTTACTGCCCAGGATCCGGTCCCAGCTCACATACAGATTTCCGGCGTATGGGCTGTCCGGATGATTGTCCACGACGGTGGTCGGGAAGTGCTCGAGCAGCGGCTTCGTGCCCTCGGGCCGCGCGACTATTGTAGTGGGGCTGGAGTCCCATGACCGGCCGCCGTCGAAGGAGCGGTGGACAAAGATGCCGTGGCGTGTGCTCAGGCTGATTTTGTCGAGAGCCAGGTAGACGAGGAACGCATGTCCATGCAGATCGAACGCCACGGAAGTGTCCAGCGAACGGCGATAGCCTTTGTGGGTAGTGCCCAGGGCGATAGCCCATGTTTGTCCGCCGTCCGCAGACCAGGCGACATGCGCGCTGACGGTGTTGTCGGGATCGTGGTCCGAACCCTCATCGATTGCCCGGTGGTAGGAGACGATCACCTGGCCGGGATCGCGCGGATTGACGGCTACGGACGTTTCCTGCGGCTTGTCGGCCGCCGCCCGCGGCAGGATGACCGTGCGGCCGCCCGGCGGACGGGGCAGGCTGTCCGTTCTCCGCGCCTCCGCCGCCACGGTTTGTCCTTCAAGCTCGCCGTTGACGGCGAATACCGGAGCCGCGCACAGCGCCGGAGAACAACAGATTCCCGCAATCAATACCACCCCGACGGCCGGTGTCGCCCGCATCGGCATTTGATCTGCTCCTTACTCGAACGTGTAGCCGAGCTGGATGCCGAACGTGCGCGGACGCAGCCGATAGCCATAAGAGCTGTTGGCGTTGCTGAGTCCCCGCCAGGTGAAAGCGTCCTCGTTGGTCAGGTTGCGCACGAAGATCTCGACGCTGAGATTCCTGATCGCAACCCCGGCGCGCGTATCCACCTTGATGTAGTCGCCCGCCGCCGTCAGCGGCTGCTCGAGCAGGTCGCCGTAGAATTTCCCGACATAGAACGAATCGGCGCGTACGAAGGCTTTGTATCCCACCACGCTGAAGTCGTATTGCGCGGCCAGGTTCGCGCTGATCTCGGGTGATGCCGGCAGCCGCGCGCCCTTCTTCGGCGAGCCCGGCAGACGCGGAGCGTCCTTGGCCAGCTCGGCCTTGGTGTAGCCTGCGCCGAAGTCGAATCTCAGGCCTTCCGTTGCGAACACGCTCGCTTGGAATTCCGCTCCTTCGGAAGTGGCCGCGCCCACGTTGGCGACATAGGAAACCGGGCAGGTGCCGGCCAGCGTGGTGATCGGCAGCCCGTTCCAGTCTATGTGATAGACGGCCGTATCGATGACCACGCGCCGATCGAGAAGCGAGAACTTTCCGCCCAGCTCGTAGTTGTCGAGGAAGTCCGAATTGATCCGCGTCGTGGACTCGATCGTGGTGGTGGTCCCATCGAGCAGGCCATCTCCGTTGGTGTCGCAGCTGACGCTCGGCACCCCCGCCGTCGGCCGTCCGAGCCGGAAACCCTCGGACCAGGAGGCATAGAGCAGCGCATCCTTCGCCGGTTTGTAGCTCAGGTTGGCTTTGCGGCTGACGCCACTCTCCTGCGTCCGCGCGATCTGCAGGACGCCCGTGCCGTATGGAACGTTGTATGCCCCGCCCTCTCGAAGGAGGCGATCGTCCTTGTCATAGTCGAAATAGCGTGCGCCCACCGTCGCGGTGATCTTGCTGGTCAGGTCGTATGAAAGCTCGCCGAAGACCGCGCGCTGATAGAGCTGGCGCGAATTGAAGAGGGTGTACATCGGATTGGTGCGAAAGGGATTCGGCGCGGGCGCCCCTGGCCCGTCCGCGAGCTGGCTGCCCTCCTCGTCCACATCCTCGTAAAACAGACCGCCGAGGAACTGGAAGCGGCCGTCGAGCTTCGATGCCAGGCGTGTTTCGGAGGTAAAGGACTTGAAGTCGCTCGGGTTGGCGACCGAAATCGGGAAACCGAGGAGGCCCGTATAGTCCACGCTGTACTGCGAGCCGCTGTCGATGCTCGAGGTCGCCGAAGTGAGCGTGGCCCAGCCGAAGTCGTAGTTCACGACCAGGCTGGCCAGATCGATGTCCGTGTCGGCCACTTCTCCGGTTTCACCACGCGCCCGCGTGTCCGGTGCCAAGGGCAGTTGTGTTTGTTCGTACGTGCCCAGGTAGGCAACCGGCCTGCCGTCCTGCTCGATCTTCTGCGTCAAATACGTCAAGGACAGATTCAACCTGTCCGTCGGCTGCCACAGGGCGGAGAGACGGCCGCCGGTGGAGACCATCCGGCCTATGTCGTCCTGGACATACCCGCGTATCGAGTCGGCGATGCCCCAGCCCTGAGCGCGAGCCAGGAAGGCGGGATCGCTGCCGGCGACATTGCGGTAGTAGCCGCTCTCGTCGTACCGATAGCCAACCGCGCGCACTGCCAGTTTGTCGATGACTAACGGGACGTTGAAGACGGCCTGAATCATCGAATTGTCGTCGCCAAAGCGGCCCGTATCGGAATAAGAGGCCGCCACCTTGGCGGCGAATCCGTCGAGCTTCGGCTTGGCGGGAATGATGCGCAGTGCGCCACCGAGCGAGGCGCTGCCATAAGCGGTGCCCTGCGGCCCGCGCAGCACTTCGATGCGGTCGATGTCCACCGGACGCACGTCGATGCCGCCGGCCGATCTGCCTGCCGCGCCGGTGATCGGCGTCTCGTCGAAGTACGTGGCCACCGTCGGGGCGGAGGTAAAATTCTCGAACTCCGGAGACGTCGTGATGCCGCGGATGACGATGGCATTGTCCTGGCCGCCCCGGTCGATCTGGTTCACGCCGGGGATGGAGCGCAGGTAGTCCTCCATGCCGATCAGGCCGCGGCGCTCGATATCCTGATTGCCGACCACGGCGATACTGAGCGGAACATCCCGTACGTTCTGCACGCGCTTGGTCGCCGTGACGATCACTTCATCTATCTGCCGCTCCGACTCCTTCGCTGCCTCCCGGCCTTCATCCTTTGTTTGCTCCGCCTTGCCCGTGGCGGAAGAAGCCGGGCTCGATCGAACGAGCCGCATCGCCGCGCTGGACGATGTCGCCGATGCAGTCGCGCTCCCCTGGCCTTCCGCCAGCGAAGCGCCCTTCATTCCCTTGGCGCGAATGATGACGCTGCGAGCGTCGGCAAACTCGTAGCTCAGGCTGGTGTTGGCCAGCAGTTGATCGAGCGCGGCCTGCGGACTGAATTCACCCGACAGACGCGGCGCCACCAGGCCTTCGCCGATGGCCGAGTAGAACACCACCTGCAGCCCGGACTGCTGCGCGAACGCATTGAGCGCATCGCCCAGTGGCTGCGATTCGATGTTGAAGGACGCTTTCGGCAGGCGGGGCTCCGCCGCGTCGGCTCGCGGACTCACGATCGAAATCACGCACAACGCGAGTGCCAGCAGCTGATGTTGACGCGCCATCTGTTCGCTCTCCCCTTATATAACTTCTTCGCCGGTGCGATGGAACCGCTCATCGGCTCCGTTGCCCATTAGGACCTGCCGGGAGCGGCGAAAGGGGTACTGCGAAAACAAGTTGCCTGTGAAGTACCCCTTTCCGGCGGGTCGACCGGTCTTACTATTAAGAGTCACTTCATGGGCGGGCAATGAGCACCGGTGCCGAACGGCGCAAACGCGCCGCAAAATTCGCGGGCTCGGTCTGGCAGCAGTACGGCACGGGGCTGCAGCAGTTCCTCGTGCGCCGTTTGCGGCATTCGCACAACGCGCAGGACCTGGCGCAGGAAATTTACCTGCGCATCCTGCGGTTCGGGAGCAAGGAGCTGGTGCGCGATCCGCAGGCGTACCTGTACCGGATCGCCTCGCACGTCGTCTACGAATTCAAGATGAAGGCCGGGCGCGAGCGCGTGGTATTCGACTCGCAGCTCCTCGACCGGGAAGCGGCGAACCTCGCCGACCCTTCGACCGTCGATCCGCTCGAGGAGCGCCTGGGCTCGGAGCGCGAGCTGCAGGCCCTGCTGGAGCGCTTGCCGCCGACCTGCAAGATGGTTTTTGTCCTGCGCAAACGCGACGGCCTGTCGTATGGCGACATCGCCGAGAAGCTCTCGATCTCGCCGCACACCGTGAAGAAGTACATGTTCCGTGCCGGCGCAGAGCTGCGCGCGATGCGCTGGCCCGACCGGGAAGCGCAGCAATGAGGACGCGGATATGAGCCGTCAGGACAGCACCATCAAGCTCGCCGAGCAGGCCTGGGAATGGCTCGACAGGCTCGAGGAGGCCGACGACCGCGCGCGCGCGGAGTTCGCCGGATGGCTGGGCGAATCGCCGCGGCACATCGAGGAGTTCCTGCTGGCGAGCGCCCTGCACCGCGAGTTCGAGGGCGTGGATGCGGCGCGGCGCATCGATATCGATGGCCTGCTCGCTTCCTATCGCGCGAACGTCGTTGCGTTGCCGGGGAACGCAGCTGCGCCCGGCGAACGCGCGTCGGGCAACAGACGGCCGCGCTGGATAGGGCCTGCGATTGCTGCCGGTGTAGTCGGGCTCGCCATCGCAGTGTCCATTGCTACGTTTGCTACGTTTCCGCGCTGGCTTGGGTATGCAACCGCCGTAGGAGAGCAGCGCACGCTGGAGCTGGAAGATGGGTCGCTGGTTTTCCTCAATACGCAATCGCGTGTCCGGGTCGCGTACAGCGGCGCTGCGCGCGACGTGCACCTGGTCGCGGGGGAAGCGCTGTTTCAGGTGGCCAAAGAGGCGGATCGGCCGTTTCGGGTGCATGCCGGACGTGCCGTAGTACAGGCCGTCGGCACACAGTTCAACGTCTATCGCCGTGGTCAGGATACGAGCGTGGCGGTGCTCGAAGGGACCGTGCGTGTTTCGACAAAGGATGCTGCTCTCGTTACCGCGGGCCAGAGCGCGCATATCGCGCAGAGCGGCGCGATCACGCGCGGCTCCGCGGCCGATGCGGAAAAGGTGAATGCCTGGCGGCAGCGCAGGCTGGTCTTCCGCGCGGATCTCCTCACCGACGTGGCCGCGGAGTTCAACCGCTACAACCGCTCGCCGCGGATCCGCGTCGAAGGCTCGGTGCCGCGGAACAAACGTATCACGGGAGTATTCGACGCCGACGATCCAGAGCTGCTGCTCACCTTCCTGAGGAGCGATGCAGAGCTGAAGATCAAAAGAGCGGCGGATGAGGTCGTGATCTACTCGCAGCCGCCCGGGAGATAGCGGGCTCGCACCGGCAGACTCCATCGGCATTTGCCCCGGCTCGTGACGCGCGTCCAATGCCATACGTGGTACCGGTAATGACAGCAAGGGCCGCTGCTTTTGACTACTGCCGCGCGCGGCGGCACTCCTACTCCCCGTCGTCCATGTGTTCGGATCCTTTGGCGCGGGCGGGCGCTGCATTCGTACACACGAACACCTGAGCCGGCGGGAAGTTGCGCAGCTCGAACCCTCGCTTTACGTCGTCGAACGTTCGTCGCAGCGCCGGCAGCGTGCGGCTCGTGAACTGATACACGAGGAATTTCCCGCCCGGCGCCAGCGCGTCGCGGCTCTTTTCCGAGATGTCGGCGCGCACCGGCTCCGGCATGCTTCCGAGCGGGATGCCCGAAACGATGTAGTTCGCGCTCGGGAGCCCCAAGCGCTGCAGCACCTGATGCACCTGCGCCGCGGACTCCTGCACGACCCGCAGCCGGGGATCAGGGATCTCATCGCGCAGAAAGCCGACGAAATCGTGGTTGGTCTCGAGCGCCAACAGCTGCGCATCATCCCGCATCCGCCGGAGGATCTCGGCCGTGAGCGTGCCCACACCGGGCCCGTACTCTACGAGCACCCGCGCCAGCTCCCAGTCGATGGACGCGAGAACCTTATCGACCAGGTAGCGTGAGCTTGGGACGATCGACCCGAGCATATGCGGATGACGGAAGAAATTGGCGGAGAACAGCCGCTGCGCGGCCCCCGGATCGGGCACTTTCGAGCTGCGATGCTTCTGCAGCCGACGTGGGGTAATCGCGGCCCCGCTGCGCAGGGGGCTCATGCCATACGTCGCAGGTTTCGGGCCTTCTGACGGTAAGCCCATGTATCCGAAACGGAAACGATCCGCATGCTGCAACGTGACATCGAATTATTAAGGTTGTATGAACTTTATCGAAAATCTCGCGGCGCTCGCCATGTCACCCAAAATGCGCTACATCGCTGCGGCTTGGCAAGCGTATCGTGCACTTCGAGCATCCTCGCACACGCTTCATCAACTTCACCGGTAGCCTCGCGACCGGCCGGCGCATCAACGAAACCGCCGCGAAAGTCCGCGACGGACAGCGCTGGATCAAGCGCGTCTTCCTGGAGCTCGGTGGGAAAGACGCGATCCTGGTCGATGAGACGGCAGACTTGCACGCCGCCGCCGTGGGTGTGGTGCAGAGCGCTTTTGGGGTACCAGGGCCAGAAGTGCTCAGCCTGCTCACGCCTGATCGTGGTCGATAGCGTTTATGAGGACCTGCTCGAACGCATCATCGAGTACACCAAAAAATTCACCGTCGACGCGGCCGATCGCAATCCCGACCTGGGGCCCTTATGCAACCTGGCGCAGGACGCCAAGGTGCGCGAGTACCTCGGTATTGGAGGGTCCGAAGGCAAGCTGCTGGTGGGCGGCAGCCGCCTGGACGGCGAAGGGTTCTTTTTCGAACCGACGATATTCGGTGAGATCGATCCCGCGGCGCGACTCGCGCAAGAGGAAGTATTCGGGCCGGTGCTCGCCGCCATTCGTGCCAAGGATTTCGCGCAAGGGCTCGCGGTCGTCAACGATACCCGGTACGGCCTCACCGGGGCCCTGTACTCGAGAGACAGGAGCCGCATCGAGCACGCCCGCCGGGAATTCCATGTGGGCAACTTCTACATCAACCGCAAGTGCACCGGAGCGCTGGTGGGCATCCAGCCCTTCGGCGGTTTCAATCTGTCCGGCACGGACACCAAAACGGGCGGACCGGACTATTTGCTGCAGTTCATGCAAACGAAAACCGTCGCCGAGCGTCTCTAGCTACCGCTGCTATGTGAGCTGCGCGGCAGTCCGTTTGTCTGGAGCGATTTGCGCCTAAGCCGGTGGTCATCATTGGCGGTGGAGCGTTAGGGGCATCCACCGCGTATTTCCTCTCCCTGCTCGATCCGGATCGGCCCGTCGTGGTTGCCGAGCGTGATACGCCGCCGCCGTCCGATTCAGGGGTGTTGCGCATGTACAGCGCGCCGGACGGTACCCGATATTGGTGCCTGAGCTCGAAATATCCGCTGTATAGCGGTAGTGCCCTCGTGGGGCTGTTCGGCCTATCGCGCGATCTGCCGCTTCCAAACGAGCGCCACCGCAACTACTACCGTCTGTCGAAATTCCTGAAGTTCATCGACCGGCATTTCGATGAGCGTACGCCGATCTCGCACGCCGCCAAGGCTGCATCGCTCTCGATGGATACGCTGGCCAGGCTGACGCAGGAGGTGTACCACTTGACGCCCGGACAGCTCTTGATGAAGCGCAGGATCGACCACGCCTGCTGGCTATTGGAGCACTCCCGCATGCCCGTCGCCGGTATCGCGACCGCGTGCGGCTACTCGGATCAAAGCGCATTCACCCGGAAGTTCAAGACGGTGACCCGCGTTACTCCAATGCAGTATCGGGCCGTGCATGAGAATGGGCAGGCGCGGCCTTCGAGCAAAAGACAGCGGCGGGAAAAAATCGAGCGATAGTGGCCCGACCCTGGTCGGGCCACTGACCGTCAGAAGGACTTCGTCAGCGTCAAGCCCACGGTGCGGGGCTGGATGAAGCTGTAACCATAGGGCGGGAACGAACCCAACCCGCCCGCAAGCAAGCCCCGCTCGTCCGTCGCGTTGGTCACGAACAGGTTCGCCGTCCACGAGTCGTAGCGAACACCGGCGCGCAGATCGACTTTGGTGTACGCGGGCAGCGGCTCGCGCGTGGTTCCCGCCCAGAAAACGCCCAACCGGTTGTCGACATAGCTCACCGAGCCGCCCGCGAAACCGGTCATCTGGGCCGACAGCGGGAACTCCTGGTCGATCGAGAAATTGCCCGAGACGCGGCTGCTGTACGGCAGCCGGTCGCCGTCGAATCCGAACGCCGTGCTGGTCGCAGGGAAATCCGCCGTGAGCTTGGCGTCGTTGTACGCCACCCACGCCGCGATCGTCAGTCCGGTCTTCGGCCGCACTTCGGCCGACAGCTCCACGCCCTGCGCCTTCGCGCTACTGGTGTTCGTGATGTACGAGCCGAGCGGCACTATCAGGTTCAGCTGAATGTCCTTCCAATCGATGTAATAGACAGAAGCGTCGAGCATCAGCCGGCGATCGAAGAAGGAGCCTTTGGCGCCGATCTCGTAGTTCTGAGTTTTATCCGGATCGTAAGTGGGCGGCACACCGACCGAGACGTTGAGGCCGCCGGCCCGGTAGCCCGACGCGAGGCGCGCATAGACCATCATGTCCGGGGAAATCTTGAACTGAGGCGTGACCAGGTAAGTAAACGCATTGAGCTTCGCCTCGGCTTCCGGATCAACCGTGCTAACACCGCCGGCGATACGCGTGGTCTGCGACGTTTGATCGAACTGGCTTTGGCGTCCGCCCACCTGCAGATCGAAGCGGTCGGTGATGTGGAACGTCAGATCGGTGAACGCCGCGTATTCCTCGAACGTGCTCGGAAAACGCGTGTCACGCAGGCTGCCGACCTGCACGCCGCTGGCAGGATCCAGCGCCGCCAGGTCCTGGCGGTACTTCGAGTCTTCATATGTGTAGAAAGCACCCACCAGCCAGTCGAGGCGGCTGCTCACCGGGATCGCAAAACGCAGTTCCTGCGTGAACTTGCGCGTCTCGTTCCAGGCCACGATGGCGGCGCCGCCGACGCCGAACAACGATTGCATCGTCGGCCCCAGCCCGAAGCTGTAGTCGAAGGAATCGTTGAAGGTGTTGATGTTGTAGCCGCTGACCGAAGTCAGGTCGACGCGGCCGAGCTTGGCCGTGATATTGGCGATATAGGACTGAGCCTTGCGATCGTACCAACCCGTGTTTCGCAGCGTGCTCTGATCCCACTTGTCCAGGCCCGGCAGCACGTAGACATCGGACGAGCCGTCACCTTCGATCTTTTGATACAGCGCGCTCAGCTTCAAGGAGAACGCATCCGATGGCCGCCACAACGCCGCCAATCGCCCGCCATTGGCATTCGCCCGGTTCAGATCCTCTGCGTTGCGCGCGGGATCATCGATGTAGCCGGCATCGTACCGATGGAACCCGCTGACGCTCATGGCCAGGGTGTCGGTGATCGGCAAGTTGACCGAGCCCCGCACGCTGTAGCCCGGATCGGAACCATTCTCGACATGATTGACGCCCACCTGGATGCGTCCGGTCACCGCGTCCGTCGAAGGATCGCGCGTCACGAACTTCATCAAGCCGCCCATGCTGCTCGCGCCATAGAGCGTTCCCTGCGGACCGCGCAGAACCTCCACCCGCTGCAGATCGCCCGGATCGATATCCGGAACGCTGCGGCCACCGCCATTCTCGGTGGACGCGCCATAAGGCATGTCATCGACCGTGATGCCCACCGTCGGATTGCCGAGGCCGGTGGAAACACCGCGGATCGACAGTGTTTGTTGCGACTGCAGGCGCGGCGCGAGGCTCAGCCCGGGAACGCTGGTGTAGAAGTCGCGCAGCAGAACCTGGTTCGATTCGATCAGCCGGTCCGTGCTCACCGTCGACACCGGAATCGGCACGTCCTGCAGGCGCTCGGAGCGCTTCTGCGCGGTAACGATGATCTCTTCGAAAGCGGCGCCTTCCGTGTCGGCGCCCGGGCTCGAGCCGCTTTGTTTGTCCGTCGAGCTTTGCGAGGCAACTGCGGCCGACGAAGAACCGGTGCCGGCTTGCGCCACACGCATGACACTCGTCGACAGCGGCTCGGAGGACGGACGATTGTCCGTGCTCTGTCGCGCGCTGTGAATTTCGACCGTGCCGGCGTTCTTGAACGTGTACTCGAGGTCCGACGCTCTCAACAGCTCCCGCAGGGCGGCGTCGGGAGTGTAAGTGCCGACGAGCCGCGGTGCGGTGACACCTTTGGCCACCTCCGTATAGAAGACGATCCGCAGGCCGGCCTGCCGCGCGAACTGATTCAGCGCATCGACCATCGGCTGCGCCTTGACGTCGAGCTGCACCGGCCGTTCCGCCGCTGTCAGCGCCTGGTCCGCGAGCGCCGCGCCGCCGAACAGCAGAATTCCCGTGGCGATCCAGACCGTGCGTCGGTTACACATACTTGGCGACCCCTGTTCAGTTTACGATTGCCGCGCCGGGCGAGTCATGCGGCCCGGATACCGCTAAAGAGCGCCGGCTGTGGAAAACCACAACAGCTCTTGAGCGCCTGTTGCGGGCCGCACGCAGTTGCTGTTGTAGTTTTCGCCTGCAATCCCTCTTATCCGTTGAGGCCCATTCTCGGACGAGGCAGAGGCGTTTGGCATCGCACCATAAAAGCGAAGAAGACGAGCAGGAGCTGCGTGCGGGGGGCGTGGCCAGCGATGAATATCGCGCCGTCCTGCACCGCTTTCTCATGGGCCATCTGCATAACGCCCAGGATGCCCACGATCTGGCGCAGGAAACTTACGTCCGTTACTACCAGCTGCCCAATGCGGAAGTGGTGCAGAAGCCGCGCAGCTACCTGTTCCGCGTCGCCCAGAACGTGGTCTACGAGTTCCGGCTGCGCCGCCGCCGCGAGCAGCAGGTTCTCACGGTCGATTCGGCCGTGTTCGAGACCGAGGCGCGTCATACGGTCGATCCGGCCAACGTCGATCCGAGCGATGAGCTGAGCAACACGCAGCTGGTCAATCGCGTGCTGATGCAGATCCCGCCGGGCTATCGCAAGGTCCTGGTGCTGCACAAGCGCGATGGCCTGTCGTGCGCGCAGATCGCCGGGCAGCTCGGCCTGACGCGCCGGAGCGTGGAAATCTATCTGGCGCGGGCGCTTTCGTACGCGCGGGCAGCGGTGTGGAAATGAAGGAAACCGAGCGTCATGAACAGTAGAGACCGTTTGCGCATCGCCGAGCAGGCTGCCCTGCGCCTGATCCGCTCGCAGGGCGAGGACTCGGCGCAAGCGCGGGCCGAGCTCCTCAGCTGGTCGCGCCTGTCGGCTCATCACGTGCACGAGCTGCTGTTCGCCCAGGCAGTGTCCAGGGAATTGGACGGCCTCGATCCTCAGCATGAGATCGATGTGGATGCACTCCCCACCCTTCCGGAATTGACGTCGTCACTGCAAGAGCATGATTCGCCGGCAGAATCGCTAGCTGCAGCGGTGACACCGACGCCGGCACCAGCGGCTGTTCCAACCGCGGAATCGGCGCACTCTGGGCATACGGCCTTCGGCGCGCGCCGCCGTCCGCGTTCGCATTGGGCCGCGGCGTTGGCTGCCACCTTGGCCATCGTCTTCGCTGGCGCGCTCTGGATGAACCGCGATGCGAGCTCTTATGCCACGACCGTGGGCGAGCAGCGGTCGATCAAGCTCAGCGACGGCTCGGTGATGATCCTCAACACCGGCTCGCGCGCGAAGGTGCGTTTCTCGCCGACTGCCCGGCAGATCCAGCTGATCGAGGGCGAGGCTTTGTTTGTCGTCCGCCACAGCCCCGTACGCCCGTTCGAGGTCTCCACGAGCAGCGGCACGGTCGTCGCGGTCGGCACACAGTTCAATGTATACAAACAAGGAAGCGACACGCGCGTATCCGTCATCGAAGGCGCGGTGCAGATATCGGCAGAAGCGCCGAATGCCGCGCGTACCGCGGGAACTAACCGGCCGCGGGAAGCTGACGGGGGATCTGCACGCCTGAACGCCGGCGATGAAGCGGTGATCGGCCAGGGGCGCGTGGTGAAGACGACCAAGCCCGATATCCAGCGCGTCGTTGCCTGGCGCACCCGTCAGCTCATGTTCCGTGACAGCCCGCTGGCCGAGGTGGCGGAAGAATTCAACCGCTACAACCCGACACGCATCCGCGTGGAAGGCGCCGAGCTGCGTTCACGCAGCATCAGCGGCGTGTTCGACGCCGATGATGCAGAGCCGCTGATCGACTTCCTGGCCAGCGATCCGCGACTGAGCGTGGTCAGGAATGCCGGCGTCACGGTCATCAAACCCCGCAATTGATCCTTTTGCGGCGCTCGCTCCTCAGCGGTGGAATCTGCCGCTTTTCAAAAACGTCCGGCCATGCACGATCAGGCTGCACCTCGCAAGAGCTCTCTGAGACGCACACGATCGTGTCGGTACGACAGCACCCAATCAGCTAAATCATTGGAGGCATTGAATGTCCACTCGTCGGGAATTTCTCGCTCAAGCCGCCGCGGCCGGTGCCATTGCTGTGGCGTCGGCTCAAACCGCCACCTCCGCTGCGTCGAAGGATGGTGGCGCCGCCAAACCGGGGGCAGGACCGTCGCTGCTGATTTCAGGAGCTACGGTGATCGACGGCGTTGCGGACAAGCCGATCGAGGGCGTGTCTCTCTGGATCGAAAGGGGGCGCATCAAAGCCATTGGTCACCCCGATGAGCTACGTGCCCCCGCATCGGTCAAAAAGATCGACGCGCGCGGCAAATACATCATCCCCGGTCTCATGGACGCAAACGTGCACCTGCTGATCGATGCGCGCATGGAAACGCTGGTGCGTTACGAGGATCGCTACGAAGACGTGATCGCCGAGGCGGCGCAGGTCGCGCTGAGAAACGGACTCACCACCGTATTCGACTCGTGGGGACCGCGCCGGCCGCTGATGGCCGTGCGTGACAGGATTGCTTCCGGCGCGCTGCAAGGCAGCCGGTTCTTCTGCGCGGGCAATATCATCGGCCTGGACGGCCCGCTCTCCGCCGACTTTCACGCCAAATCTCTGGAAGTGGCGAGCACGTCCCTCGCCCAGCGCATCAATTCGATGTGGGTGGAGAACACCGGCCCGGATCTGTCGTGGATGACGCCCGATCAGGTTGCACAGGAGGTGCGCTCGTACATCGGCACGGGGATCGACTTCATCAAGTATGCATCGAGCGAGCATCGCGGCTCTGAGCCCAACGCATTCCTGCTATTCTCACCTCTGGTCCAGTCGCGCATCGTGGAAGAAGGCCATCGCGCTGGAATCACCGTGCAGGCCCACACCTCATCTGTCGAGGGATTGCGAGTTGCGGTGGAAGCGGGCTGCGACCTGATTCAGCACGCGAACATCAGCGGGCCGGTGGCCATCCCGCAATCGACAATCGAGCTGATGGCCAGCAAGAACACGGCTGCCGTGATATTCCCGTTCACGCAGCGCCGGCTCGAAATGATCATGCGCAATAGCGAGCCAGGCCTGCGCCGGTACTTCTCGACCGTGAATGAGAACTGCAAGGCCTTCATCCGCTCCAGCGCCACGCTTTTGTCGGGCGGCGATGCCGGCCTCTATGCGCCGGAACCGACGCAGGATTCCTCCCGCAAGCGCAACTGGACGGCAGCGGGAGAGGACAACCTCGCTGAGCTCGGTCAGGGCCACTTCAACTGGCTGAAAGCAATGGAAGAGATGGGGTATCCCGCGATGGCAGCGCTGAAATCGGCGACACGAAACATCGCGGCGGCGTACCGGAAGGACAAAGATCTCGGTACGCTGGAAGCCGGAAAGATCGCCGACCTGCTCATTCTCGACAAAAATCCGCTGCAGGCAGCCGGGAATTACCGCAGCATCAACACGATCGTAAAAGACGGCGCGATCGTGAATCGAGACGCGTTACCGGTGACGCCAATCTTCACCAAGCCTGCAGCACCGCAGCCGGATACGACGACACACTACGGAAAATTCTCGACGAGCAAGTATCCGTAGCGACGCCTTCGATAGTCGTGTCATTCCGGTCCCGGCAGCCCTACGCGAGATCCTGCAGTGGGTTGCTTCGTGTTATTCGCAGATCAGCAATTCGTCGCCGGCCACTGAAGTCCGCCCACGCCGATTTCACGCGGACGTTATCGCTTCAGGGCCGCCGCGACCTTCTCCGCCCTCTCCAAGGCGCTCAGAATGTTCTCACCGGCGACCTTGCGAATGTCCGCATCCGACCAGCCCCGGCGGATCAGCTCGGCCAGCAGGTTTGGGAAGCCGGAGACGTCTTCGAGACCTTCGGGCCAGGGACTGTTGCCGTCGTAGTCGCTGCCCAGGCCGACGTGATCGATGCCGGCGACATCGCGAATGTGCTCGATGTGGTCGGCCACCTTGCCGGTCGATGGGGTTGGCATCTTGAGGCTGTAGAACAGTTCTTTGGTCAGGGCCTTGCGCTGCTCCAGGGTCAGCCCGACCGAGCGCTTGTAAAGCTCATCCAGCGCGGGGCGCGTTATCTTCGCGACCTCCGGATCGATGAATCCCGGGACAAAAGTCACCATGACTATGCCGCCATTCGCCGGGAGCCGCCGCAGAATATCGTCCGGCACGTTGCGCTGATCGTCGCACAGTGCGCGCGCGGAAGAGTGCGAGAAAATCACCGGCGCCTTCGAGACGCGCAGCGCGTCGTCCATCGTTTCCGGCGCGACATGCGAAATATCGACGAGCATGCCGAGCCGGTTCATCTCCTGCACCACCTGCTCGCCGAACGGTGTCAAGCCGCCGTGCGCCGGAGGCTGCCCTGCGGAATCGGCCCAGTCGGTGTGCGTATTGTGAGTCAGCGTCATGTAACGAACGCCAAGGGTGTAATACATGCGCAGCACGCCAAGGGAGTTCTCGATGGGATGTCCACCCTCCATACCGAGGAACGAGGCGATTTTCCCATTCTTCCGCGCCTTGCGCGCATCGGCTGCAGTCAGCACGAACTGAAACACGTCGGGATACCGCGCGATGATGCGCCGTGCGATGTCGATCTGCTCGAGCTGCCAGCGCACATAGTCGCCGCCCAGCTCGGCGGAAACATAGACCGACCAGAACACTCCCCCGACGCCGCCCGCGCGCAACCGGGGAATGTCCGTTTGTCCGGTACCCGGCGCGTGGACCCTCAAGTCGTAACCCTCGACGCCCACCTCGGGGTATCGGTAATTCCTCAGTGCCCAAGGCAGGTCGTTGTGGCCGTCGAAGACGATACCCTCCTTGGCCAGAGCCTTGGCGTGCACCAACGCTGCATCGTCCGCCGCATGAGCAGCCATCGAAAGTGCGGCCATGACTGCGGCCGCACTTGCCGGAAACCAAACCCGCATGCTGACTCCTGCGTCGTTGTTCGTCGAATGAATGGTGCCCGCGACGCGCCCGCTCGCAGCCTATCGGAATGTCCTGGCCAGGCTGAGACCGATCGTCCTGGGCTGGATGTAGAGGAGCGGAAACGGACTGAACGCCGCATCCAGGCCACCGCCGATCGCTCCGCGCTTGTCCGCGACGTTGTTGACGAAGGCATTGACCGTCCACGATTCGTAGTCGACGCCCAGCCGCAGATCGACTTTCGAATATGCGGGGAAAAACTCCCGCTGCGCGGCGAGATTACCCTGGCGATCGCCCATGTAGCTCCAGACCACGCCGGCAAAGCCGCTGACCGCCGTGGTAATCGGGAAGCGCTGGTCGATGGAGAAGTTGCTGGAGAAGCGGCTGCTGTAAGGCAACCGGTCTCCCGTTCTGCCGGGCGAGACGGCCTTCGTCAGCGTCGCGTTGCCCCACGCGATCCAGCCCGCCACGGTGAGGCCGGACAGCGGCCGCGCCTCCACCGAGACTTCCATGCCCTGGCTCCTCGCCTCGCCGCCGTTCACGCGGAAGGTCGCGCCGGTGCTCGGATTGAATGCCACCGTCGGCAGATCGTTCCAGTCGATGCGATATAGCGAGACATCGAAGGACAGCGTCCGCTCGAGGACCGTGCCTTTGAGGCCGATCTCGTAGTTCTGCGTCGTGTTCGGATCGTAGGTCGGTGGAACGCCCACGCCGATGTTGATGCCGCCGGGCTGGAAGCCGGACGCAAAGCGCAGGTAACCCATCATGTCGTCGGAGAACTTGAATTGCGGGGTCAGCAAATAAGTTACGGGACTGGCGTCGGCCGCGGGCACGAAGCGCACGAAAGGATCTGCGCCGAAATTGGCTGCCGCGTACTGACCGGTATACCGCTGCACGGACTTGGGCTGATCGATGTAGCTCTGGCGTCCGCCGACCTGCACCTGAAGCCGGTCGGTGAGATGGAAAGTCACGTCGGCAAACCCGGCATACTCGCGGTACTTCAGCGGGCTATCGAGGCTGCCGAAGTAGAATCTGGCGAGCGAAGCATTATCGACCGCCCAATAATTGGTGAAGTGGCCGAGCGACTCGCGCGTGTAGAAGCCGCCGATGAGCCAGTCGATACGCGAGCCGATCGAGGACGATACGCGAATCTCCTCGGCATACTTGCTCACCGTCAGGGTGTCGTCGAAGTAAGAGCCACCGACTCCGAAGATCCTCTGCACCGTCGGGCCGAAGAACACCGAGAGGTCAGCGTCCGCGACGTGATCGTAGTTGCTGTAGCTGCTGATCGACACCAGGTCGACCGAGCCGAGCTTCGCCCTGATCGTCGCGCCGAAAGTCTCATCGCGTCTATCGTATCCGGTTGCATTCGGCAGGTAGCTTTGCTGCAGATCGGCGTAGCCCGGGTTCACGAACACGTAGGAATTACCATCGGCGTCCGAGCGCTGCAGCAGAGCGCTGAGTTTCAGGGAAAAATCATCGCTTGGCTTCCATAGCGCGGCGAGATGCCCACCCGAAGCGTGACCTTCGTTGACGCCGTCGATACGGCGGTTCGGGTTGTCGATGTAACCCGGGTCCGTGCGCGTGAAGCCACTCGCACGAATCGCAAACGTATCGGAAAGCGGCACGTTCACCGACGCGCGCGCCGTGTAGCCCAGCTCCGAACCGTTGTGCACACTGACAGTGCCGACTTCGACGCGACCGCTCCGGCTTTTCATGGAAGGATCTGCAGTCACATATTTGATCAAGCCACCCAGGCTGCTCGCGCCGTACAACGTTCCCTGAGGACCACGCAGGACCTCGATGCGGTCGAGGTCGCTCGGATCGATGTCTGGTGCCGGGACGCTCCCGATCGAGGCGCCGTACGGAATGTCATCCAGGACGGTGCCGACGGTCGGGTTGGTGTAGGTGCCGGTGGTGAGACCGCGGATCGCCGGAAACGAATCGCCGCGGTTGCCGCTGCCGAAATTCAGATTAGGGAAATTGGAGAAATACTCCTGGAAGCGGATCTGGTGGCGGTCGATCAGAGTCTCGCCGCTGACGACGGTCACCGGCACGGGAACGTCCTGCAGACGCTCTTCGCGCTTCTGTGCGGTCACGACGATTTCCTCCACCGCGCGGTCGTCGTCGCTCTTTTTTTGCGGGTCCGCGGCGGAGCTCTCATCGGATCCGGAGCCATCGGCTCGCGCCAAATGGATCTCGCCGGCGCCACCCACGGGCTCATGCGAGGATGTCTTCACGCGATCTTTCGCCCGCTCCAGGACTACGGTCTTCTCGTCCAGGTAACGCGGCTTCAGCCCGCTGCCCACGAGCAGGGTCGCCAGCGCCTGGTCCACTGTAACGGTGCCCTGGAGAGGAGGCGCCAGCTGTGTGGCGATCTCGTCGGAATCGAACAAAACGTTGAAATTGGTGATCGCCGCGACCGCCTTCAGCGATTCCGACAGCGGCTGCGCCGGCAAGTTGTACCGATTGGTGGGAGTTTGCGCGGCGACGCCCAAAGACACCGCCAGCGCGAGCGACCCTATGATTGTTTTGATGGTGCTGCCCATGTGACTTCTCTCTGAGTTAGACAGGTCCATTGCGGCCCGGCGAATCCGTTCTGAGTAGCAAGGACACGCAACCCGGGCTCATGCACAGCACACCACTGAATATTTTTATCGATAGGCGCGTTCCGGCACGCCGACGAGCGAGATACCGTCCGGGGTCTCCACCACCTCGAGCTGATACGTCACCGCCACGGCTTCGGCAAACCTCAAAGAATCTCCATACTTGAATGCGCCGCTGACGTGGATCTCCGCCGCCCCGGGGTCCTCCACGACCAAAGGTCGGGTGCTGTAACGATTCATCTCCGCGACCGCGTCGGTCAGGCGGGCGTTCTCGAACACGACTTTACCGTGGCGCCATGCCGTCAGCTTGTCGACTGGAGGCTGATCGAGCCTGGGCGCCTTGCCGCTGACGAACGTGAGCCGCTGACCTGGGGTGAGAACCACCGCGGTGCCCTGCCCCATCCGATTGCCCGGCGAACCGCCTCCTGAGCGCGCATCCGCCGAGGATTGCGACACGGAGACCTTGCCATCCATCAGAGTCACGGACACACGGACCGGATCGCGCCGCACGACGAACGCGGTGCCCAGGGCCTTGATCTCACGATCACCGGCCACGACGACGAAGGGTGCGTTCGCGTGCTGCGCTACGTCGAACAAAGCTTCGCCCGCTTCGAGGTCCACGCGCCGCTGCCGCCCGTCCATGTGTACGACGATCCGGGTGGCAGTGTTCAGAGTGACCTGCGTACCGTCTTTGAGCAACAGCGTCCGCTGCTCGCCGATGCCAGTGGTCACGGCGCCGTCCCGCAACCAGTACAGCGAAACGATGCCGATGAGAAAGGTGGCAGCCAGCGCAGTGACGATGCCGACATTGCGCTTGTGAGCGCGGATATTGCCCCGCGTCGCCTCCAGCTCCTGCACTACCGCGGAAGTGGGCAGCAGCCGCAGATCCTCCCAGACTTCGGTGGCCAGCTCCCACGCGCGCTGGCGTGCCGGATCGTCTTTGATCCACAGTTTCAGGCCTCGATCGGAGTCGGCCGTTCTCTCGGCGCAGTGCAGATGTGCAACCCACGCGGCGGCCTCCGCCACCTGGGAAGGCCCCGGCATCGAATCCATCGGGCGCTGCTGCGTCATTCGTGCAATCTCTCCATCATGAGCGCAGCGACGGCGCGGGCGATGTGCTTCTCGACGGCCGAGACCGAGATGCCCAATTGCCTGGCGATGTCCTCGCGGTGAGTCTCTGCCAGCCGGTGCAGCAGCAGGATCTCTTTGGTTCGGGGCGGCAGCGTATCTAGGACCTGCTTGATCCGGCGCAAGCGCTGCTGGGCGTCGACCACATCTTCAGGACGCGGCTGCCCGTCGATCAGCAGCAGGTCTTCGAGCGCCTCCCTTGAATACAGCTCTTTGTGGGCGTCGCGCTCCCGGTTGAGCGACAAACGACCAATCGTCCTCAGCAGCACGGCCTCGGGCTCGCGGACCTCACCGCCTTTGGCGCAGTATTCATAGACACGCAGGATGCCTTCCTGAATGAGGTCCTCGGCGTCTTCGGGCGTGTGGCGGCGACGATTCAGCCGGCTTTTCAGCCAGCGAATATTGATCGACACCCAACTGCCCAGGCGGTCCATGCGCCACGATGACATGAAACACCGGAGGTTTTCCATCCATTCCGGGCGTTCGGCGCCGCGTCAAATTATATTTTTCGCGGGAGGTGAGGATGGGGCCGGCTCGCGTGTCCTTTAGCTTGAATAGGAACTATCGATACCCGAGGTGGGCATCGAAGGCTACGAATAGCGAAGGTAAGGGAAGTACCGCATGACTCCGTTCATGATCCGCGGCGTAGCCTGCTCCCGATGTCGACCGCACCGAACCTCGTTGCCGACCTTTCTCTGGCGCGCGCGGCCTCGACTTCACGGTTACGCGGATCGGCCGTTGTCACCAGTGAGTCGATGAGCGTGCGCGCTGCCGCTGCGACTTCGCCGACCGCGCGGTTGAAGGCGACCTCGTTCGCCTTCGAAGGACTATTGAAGCCACTCGGTTTCCTGACGAACTGCAAGGAGGCATCGCGTATCTCCTGCTCGGTTGCAGGCGGCTCGAAGTTGAAAAGGGTCTTGATGTTTCTGCACATATTCGTTCGTCCCGATGGCGAGCACTGCGGGTGACCGTCTGCCGCGGAGAATATTTTTCGGCGGCAGTTTTACCGCGTTTTTACCGCACAGCCCTTATTGTATGCGGTAAAAACAGGGTGCCTAAGATATTGTTTCTATTGGCGTCCCTAAATCACTAAAGTTCGAGCTAGACGCGATCATGACGGTTTTTCAGGCCGGTTCCCAAGCGCGAAGACCCGGACTCGCATCTAGCTGACCAGCTTCGCCGCGATGACAGGATACCGCTATTGAACGCGCGCTCGCTTGAAACTGACAGCGTCGTTGGGATCTCCTTGGCCCTTATACTTCGCCACATCCGGATATGGATAGATCGGCCTGGTGAACGCTATGTCTTCGGCTCGTAAGGGAAACGTATTGCGCCGCTCCAATTCCCGCCGGCCATCCTCAACCGTCAGATCAAGCTCGTTGGATCTGACGTGAGCCCCGGAGATCACATCGGGCGCCTGTCCGTTCTCGACCCAGCCCTCTATGTAACTCAGCCAGTCAATCGTGGACGCACCATCGCCGCCCCCGCAATGGTTCATTCCGGGTACCACGAATAACCGTAAGAATTCTTGAGTGGCCGTGCGACTGCCGACAATCTTCTCAGCCGTCTCATAATACTCGGTGGTGTTATGAACTCCTTCGATCGCATCGTTCCAGCCTGTATAGACGATGAGCTTGGCCCCAGCAGCGTTGAAGCGACGCAGGTCCGGATGAAACAGGGGCTCCAGGCCTTCCATTGCCCCGAGTCGCTTATAGTCCCGATCAAAGTTGAAGTCAGCGGGCTTCCATGATGGACCGAGATTCAATTCGAAGGTCGAATAAAGCGGCCAGGCTCTGAGATAGGTGTAGAACCCGGTCGGGTGGGTCTCGCTGCCCGCAAAAAACTGCGACCATGTCAGCTCCGAGCCGACGATCGCAATGGGAGCGGCGACCTGTTCTCCTCGGGAGGTCACTGGACCTCCATAGATCTTGGATGCCGCTGCGACCTGATTTTCGGTCAGGCATTGACCGCTCCGCCCTCCAATGCATTGCAGTTCCTTTGGAGTGAATCGGCAAGCCTTCGGATCGCCGATCACTCCGTCCTGCGCACCATCAGTCAGGTCGCATTTCTGAAGTGCGGCTCGATGCAGAAGCTGCAAATCGCGCTCCTCGAGAACGGACTTTCCGTCCGCGCCAACGAGCGCGCGGTTCGCCCACAACCAGTTCAGCCAGATTCTCGAGAGGCTCAGCGCCGGCCCACCGGCGACGATGCCATCGAACTCCCAGGGAAACTTCTGGGCAAGCCACATCGCTTGCACACCCCCTGCGGAACAGCCCATGAAGTACGACTTGCGAGCGTCCTTTCCGTAGTAGCTTCGCACGATGCTCTTTCCTGCCAGCGCAGTTACGTGACTTGCCCTGGCAAAGTACTCAATAGGGGCCTGTGGGTTTCCCTGGGCCCATTTCATGGGTTGCGACGGCTCTACCTTATGACCACCGTCCGAGACGATGCAGGCATAGCCACGACGCAGCGGCGTCTCACACCCCTTCACATGAGCAAGCGTGCCACAGGGCCCGCCACAGCCGAGTTCGACGAACTTCCCATTCCATGCGCCGCCCGGAAGGCGCAACAGGAACTCGATGCGCGGCTCCACGTAGCCCGCAACCTCGCAGTAACCGACGCTGGCCTGGGTTGCCGTGGTGAAGCTCGCCGCAGTTATCCGAGTCACTGCATTTGGGATCGAGGAAAAGTCCACCTGACGCAGTGCTGCGCATCGATCGGCGCTTTTTGGGTCTGCGTAGACCCGTCCTGGCAAGAGCGAGACGGCCGCGATCGTCAAGACACCCAGGAAAATTGCACACCACAATGATCCTGAAAAGATTCGATGGGTTTTACTCACGGACACGCCCCGTCAGTCGAGCCACACTTGGCGCGTGGCGCCGTAGGCGATGTATGGTACCACTCCCGATAAGCACCACCCTGCGCCGATACGGACGATGCTTATCAGAGCCCACCGCAAGGACTCAGACTGAACAGGCGGCCTGACCATCCTATCTGAGCATGTCGCATCAGCCCCACAAGGCTCGAATGCCTTTCGCGTACGCGATAGGCATGACCGAGAGATGATCCTCGCCGGGGAAGATCCGCGCAAACAACTCGAGTGAGGGATATTTGCGTCCGATGAGGCGCGCCGACACGAGCGCTACTGTGGAAACAATTTGACTCCCCCGGCTGTTTACCAATTCCGCCTCGCCAGCAGACAGGAACACCTTCGCCGGAAGGTCCTTGTGCTGGCTGAAATACTTTTCCTCCATATCCAGCCAGGGTTGATATACGACGGGGCTGCTGCTGATGTATTTGCTGAAACTCTGCGGTTGGTTGAAAAGCACGTAGAGGCCGAACTGAGCGCCGCCGGAATGTCCGGCGTAACCGTGATCCTTCGGATTCATTCGATACTCCCTGGCGAGTTGCGGCCGCAGCTGATTGACGAGGAAATCGAGAAACCCAGCAGCACCGCCCACGCTCTCCGGAGGCACGTTTGCAAACAACTCACCCATGAGCGATCGGTCCGGAATGAAGTCATAGGCTCGGCGCCGCCCAAATTCGCCATAGTTTGTCCCGGCAGGCGCACCGACCGCTACGACGATCAGCTCGGGAGGGCCACTCCCAAGCCCAGCGCCCGCACCGGACAGCGCTCCCTGAATCACCTCGAGGGAATTATCGGTGACCCAAAGAGTTGGGTAGGTTTTATCGGATGTTTTGTAGCCCGGCGGCAGATACACCCGCACTTCGTGATCCCACTTCCAGCCTTTCGCGCGCATGATCCTTGGCGGCTCTACGAATCCACCGGCGATATTTTCGGGCTTAAGCTTGTTCTGCGCGCGCGCGATGCCGCTCAACAAAACTGCCGCGCCTCCAAGTTTGATCGCATGACGTCTGTTCATCGTTGCTCCGGCGCCGCCTTTAGAACTGCGCCTTGAAATTCACGCCGACGGTCCGCGGCGTCGACTCGAGATCTTCCCTGAAGATGCCGAGCGGCCCGGGGAAGATCGGGGTCTCGTTGTCGGTCAGGTTGGTGCCGAACAGCGCGACCTGATAGCGGCCGAAGTCCAGGCCGAGTTGCGCGTTCAGCAGGTCGCGCGCGTCGATCGGAGTGTTGACTGCGGCGGCGCGGTTGATGATCGAGGCCTTGCCGGCATGTTGATAGTCGAGGCGGGCGAAGCCCTGAACCTCGACGAACAGCGGCCGGCGATAGTCGATCGAACCGGACCAGCTCTGGCGCACAGCGTAATCGACCGGGTCGCCGGGCAGATGCTCGGCCGAGGTGCTCTTGAACTCCATGTTGTTCCGGCTGTAGGTCGCGCTCATCGTCAGGCCGTCGGCGGGGCGCGCGGTCAGCGACGCATCCGTGCCCCAGCCGTTCACCTTGCCGCTATTGGCGACATAGCCGAGCGTGGTGCCGACCGGCACGACCGATGTCTGGACCCCCTTCCAGTCGTTGTAATAGACCGCCGCGTCGAACGACACCCGGCGATCGAGCCATTCCTGCTTGGTGCCGACCTCATAGGTCCACAATTTCTCGGGCTCATAGCTCGGCGGACCGTTGGTGGCCGCCGAGTTGAAGCCGCCGCTGCGGAAGCCCTTCGCGGCGCTGGCATAGACTATTGCCGCCGGCGAGAATTTGTACGAGACGTTGACCCGCGGGTTGACGCTGGAGAAATCGGCGCCGCTGACTTGCGGGGACCTGTTGCCGAACACGATCGAGGCGCCGTCGAAGTCGCGCCGTTCATGAAAATAGCGCAGGCCGCCGGTGACGAGAAGCTTCTCGGTCAGGTTCCAGTCGGCTTCGCCGAACGCCGCCCACACCTTGGACTTCTGGATGGCCGACACCGTGAACAAGGTGAAGGGCACCGAGCCCGGCGCGGTGGAGCTCGCCGACGTCCCGTCGCGATAGATATCGCGGCCGTAGAGGCCGACCGTCCAGCCGATCGGGCCGTCCGACTTGGAGGCCAGCCGGATCTCGTCGCTATAGACTCGCGCGAACCCCGTGCCGTTCAGGCTGACGCTGGTGACGGAGCCGGCGGGAATGCCGAAGAGCGGCAGGATCGGCACGAAGGTCGCCGAATAATCGGTCGCATTGTCAAGGTCGACGTGCTGATAGCCGAAGCTGTTGACCAGCGAGGCGGCGCCGAGATCCCAGCGCAGGACGAAGTTGGCCAGATCATAAGTCGGGCTGTTGCGCGTCGGGACGAGCGAGGCGGTCTGCCGGTTCTTGCCGAAGTTCTGATAATCCTCGGTCTGCTCCTGGTGCTGGACCATCAGCGTCGCTTCCAGGCGCTCGGTGATCTTGGCCAGCAGCTTGCCGCGCAGGGTGAGGGTCTTGGCGGCGTTGACGTCCGGCTTGCGGGCGATGGTGCTGTCGAGCCAGCCGCCGGTATCCTCATAACCGGCCACCAGGCGCGCGCCGACCCGGTCCTGGACCACCGGCAGGTTGACGACGCCGTTGACCTTCCAGGCGGTGCCGCCGTCATTGACCGATCCGACCTGCGCCTCGACGTTCGCGCCCGTCCGCGCGAGATCCGGGTCCGCGGTCAGGTAGCGGATGGTGCCGCCCATCGAGCCTTCGCCATAGAGCGTGCCCTGCGGCCCGCGCAGCACCTCGATCCGCTTCATGTCGATGAGCCGCGGATTGGCATTCGAGGTGGCGTCTTCGAGGGTGATCGGCATCTCGTCGAGATACAGGCCAACCGTCGGCAGGCCGTTGCTGTTCGAGATGCCGCGGAGCTGGATGCGCTGCATCCCCGGCCCCTGCTCGACCATCGACAGGCCGGGCACCGAATACTGCAGGTCGTGCAGGGTGGAGACGCCGCGGCGCGCGATCTCATCGCCGGTGACGGCGGTGATCGCCAGCGGAACCTCGAGCAGGCGTTCCTCGCGCTTCTGGGCCGTAACCACTATTTCGTCCAGATGCCTGGCAGGTGAGCTCTCCGGCTCATTTTTGTCTTTGTCGATGTTTGGCGATGACTTCGACGGCGCAGCGTGCTCAGGCTCGATCTGCACGACCCTCATTGAGGCGCTTGCACTCACCCCGGCGGTGCTCTTCGCATCTCGGATCGTGACTGTGTTGTCATCGATGATGTCGAAAGTCAATTCGGTCCCTTCCAGCAGTCGGCTCAGGGCGTTATTGGCGGGCAGGCTGCCAACCACTCCCGCCGAAGACTTCCCGGCAATGATCTCCGCCGGACCTGTCACCTGGACGCGAGATTGCGTTGCGTACTGAATCAACGCCTCCTGTAACGCTTGTGGAGCGATGTTGAAATTGACTGTCCGCGAGAGGTCCGCCAGGGCGCAGATTGGCTGGACTGCAACGAGCAGCAGTGCGGTGTACAGGACTTTCATCGTCAGTATTCCCATGGTGCTTCCCCGAATGCCCGAAGCCAGGCGTTTCTTCTGTCTGCCTGGTTGAAATACGAACGCCCCCGGGGAAATTGAAATGATTCTGCGATGTCGCAAAGATAGATTGCAAAAGTAGCTCCCTGCGGCGTATTAGACGTATGGGTGTAGAAGATCACGACTTCGCGGCCCCACCGCAGGACGTGGAAGATGGAGCGTTGGCGCGGACGGCGCTCGTCGAACGCCTGTTCCGCCAGCACAACGAGGCGCTGATCCGGTTTTTGCAGGCCAGGCTGCGTTCGCGCAACGCTGCCCGTGAAGTGGCGCAGGAGGCCTATGTACGCCTCTTGAGGCTCGACCGGCCGTCCGGCGCGAGTAGCTATTTCCAATCCTTGCTGTTCCGCACAGCAGCGAATCTCGCTACGGACCGCTTGCGGCGCGATCAGAAACAACTGGCCGCTGCCGATGCGTCCCTTTTCAACGAATGGGCAGACGTGCGAACGCCTGAGCGGCAGGTCTCGGCCGCCGAAACGATGCAACGGCTTGAGCGTCTTGTCGCAGCGCTCCCCGGAAAATGCCGGGAAGCCTTTGTACTCAACAGGGTTGAGGGTATGGGCTTCGCGGAGATCGCGCAGGTAATGAATCTTTCCGAGCGAATGGTGCGGATATATGTCATGCGCGCAGTGTTGCACTGTCGTGCGCGGGTGGATTTCGAGGAGAGCCAAGGATGATGCGAGTTGAGTCACCCGCCCGGAGGCTAGAAGAGCTCGAGCGCGACCCGCTGCACCAGCAGGCCGTTGACTGGCTCATGCGGCTGCAGAACACCAATCTGTCGTTCGAGGAGTCACTTGAATGGCAGCGCTGGATGGCTTCGGACCCAAAGCACGCGCAGGTGTTCGCGCGCGTCGAGGCAATCTGGCAGGAACCTTGGGACACGCTGCGCAGTTCGAGGGCCACGGCAAAAGTCCTACGAACCGTTGAGCGCCATCGTGTTGCGCGTCGGATCGCTTTTCCCATGGTTGCCGGTATCTTGCTGATGATCGGTGCAGGTGCTGGCCTTATAGTGAGTTCCGAACGCACATCGCGGTGGTCCGAGCCGGGATCATCCACCGTCTTCCAAACAAAGCCGGGTGAAAACCGTGCTGTTGACCTCAGTGACGGATCACGCGCCGTGCTGGGAGGCCGAACGGAGCTTCGCGTCGCATTCGACGACACTGCGCGGCGAATCGAGCTCAGTCACGGGGAGGCGTACTTCACGGTAGCCAAGGATCCGCAACGGCCGTTCAGCGTGCGCGCGGGCGATGCGACGGTCACTGCCATCGGTACGCAGTTCAACGTACGCCGAAGGAGCGATCGGGTGATGATCGCCGTAGTTGAAGGTGGCGTGGTGGTGGAGCCCAGTCCGCCGTCCGGGCTTGCCGCATGGATCAAGAGTACCCAGTCCCAGCAGATCCGCACACGACTCAGTGCGGGTGAGCAGACTCTCATTGACGAAAGTGGCGTGCGGGCGGCGACATCGTTGATCGATGCAGGCACCGCCACGGCGTGGCAGCACGGGCAACTCGAATTTCGCGAAGAACCTTTGCGCTATGTCCTGGAAGACGTGAATCGATACTCGGCCAAACCGATCGTGTTCCAAGATCACCGTATCGGCGAAGTCCGTATCACTGGGACGGTGTTGAACGACAACATCCGCGGCTGGATCAAAGGACTCGAGAGTGCTTTCGCGCTGAGAGCAGAAGAGCAGGAAGAGAAGATCGTCCTCAGGCTGCGGTAGCAGATCAAAATGCCGCCGGCTGCCTGCGCCGGGCTCAGTTCGCACACCCCGAAATCCTGTCGCCTTGAAATTCAACCTGTGCGCCGCATGGCGAACACGCCGTTGAGATAGTGGCTTGGGCGGCCGTTGCCATCGTCACCCCAGAAGGCGACGTCCCAGCCACGATTACCGCTCATAGCGGGGTCGGCAGGGAGGAATCGATTGGCGCCCAACGGGATGAACTCGGACGTCAAGGCCGTGCGCGCTCGCGAGCCGCCAGAGTCTTGCGTGCCTATCAGGCGGCCGTTCTCGACCTTGAAGGTGAAGAGATTGCCCAAGGCCTCGAAGCGCCCCGCGTACGGGGTCAGTTCGACCTTTGCAGGGGTCACCTCCGCGGGTTTCGGGAAAACCGGTTTCTGAACACCAAAGAGCTCCGGGAACACGGTATTGAAGATTCTATCGGCGAACGGATAGCCCTGGTTTGCAACATTGGCGATGGTCGCGATCGCAAAGTTCTGCTCCGGGCACCAAAGCAGCATGGAAGAACCGCCGGTGTTAGTTCCGCTGTGGCCATAGATCGTCTTGCCGCCCCATTGCTTCCAGTAGGGTCCGGTGCACCACTTATGCGCAAGGAGCTGCGTGGGCAAAGTGACCTGTGGAGTATGCATCGTGCGGATGCTGGCTTCAGAAACCACCTGCCGTCCATCCTTGCTTTTGCCGCGCGCGAGAAACATGCGCGCGAAGCGCACCAGGTCGCCTGCGCTACAGCACAACGTCCCTCCGGCTGGAGCCATGCCCCTCGGCAGCCCCCACACAGGTATCCGCTGAGCTGGCGCGCCGGGCTTGCGCGAATAGCCCAGCGCTACGGCGTGCGAGAGCAGGTCTTCAGGGAAGTTGGCGGACTGGGTCAAAGACAGCGGTTTGAGGATTCTATCGGCGAGCAGAGTCTCCCAGTTCTCGCGCGTTGCGCGCTGCGCCGCGAGCCCCGAGATATTGGTGGATGCATTCGAATAGCCGAAGGCAGTGCCTGGAGCAAAGATCACAGGAACGCCGGCCAGTGCGGCGACGTACTGCCCGACGGCATCATCCCCGCGGCCATAGTCGTGGTAAGAGCCGTTATCGATCCCCGCGGACATGGACAATAGTTGCCGCAACGTAACCTTTTCCGTTGCATCGGCGTCGGCGAGCCTGAAGTCGCCGATCCAGGTCTTGACCGGCGCATCCAGGTCCAGCACGCCTTCATCGACCAGTGTCATGATGAGGGCCGCATTGAATAGCTTGGTCGTCGATCCGATCTGGAACACCGTTTCCCCGGTGGTCGCAAGGCCGCGTTCCAGGTCCCGCAACCCGGTGGCGAATTCGTGCACCTCGCTCCCGTCGAACAACGCCATTTGCGCGCCGACGACGCCGAGCTCCTTCGCAGTTTCATCGACGAGCCGCTGCAATGATCGCCGGTCCACCGACGATCGGGAACCCTTCGCCACGACACCCTGAGGAACCAACCCGGCAGCCAAGCCTGCCGCCGTCGTCAGCACGAAATCTCTACGGTTCATAGTGCGCTTGCCCCCAATTTACGACCTGCTTGTGGGCGTTCGATCTCCAGACGCAGTGTCGGTTCAGTCCCGAAGCGGGGGTCTCACAAAAAAAGCTCATTGGGCAACTCTGCGTGCTGTTCCCTCCAAGCATGCACAGCGAGCGGTTGCGGAAGATTGGCTAGACACATGTCTGCCGTCGAAAAAACTTTTTCGGCGGCGGTCTTACAGCGCGCTTACGGCGTTTGATCAAATCGGTTGAGTATCGACGTCTAACTTATTGTTTTTATTGGTGTCACTAAATCTAGAAAGTTCGAACCAGCTTTTCCAAACCCCTGAGGAATGGCAGGGCCAGCTCGAACACAAATCACCTCCGTCACAAGAATAACTACCCCCATGATATCCGACACTCCCGACGAGGCCCGAGGGCAGTTTCGGGGAATTCTTGGGACTTTCGTCGGTCAACCGCTACGCTCTCTGATCGCTTGCCTATGAAAAGCCGGTGGACCTTCAAACCGTCATCTAGACGTCACGGTCGGCGCGTCATCGTTGGATACCGGTTCGCAATCTCGCGACGGGTACCTCAAGGAGCATGCGATGACACGCAATCAGCATCTTTCAGCCGAAACGCACACTAACAACAGCATACGCGCCTGGCGTTATGGGGAACTACCAATGCCGGGCTGGGTTCCAAAGCATATAGCTGGAGGCATTGAATCCAATGGAACTTTCGCGCTCGCAACAGGCGTCGGACCTGTACGCGTTCACCCGGGCAGCATGGTCATAGAGCGCTGCGGGACCGTGTGGGTTCGGCCCATTGAGGAAGCCGCCGCTTTCATGGAACGTCTGGAGCTCACAGGGGATCTGACGATCACGAATATCGGCCCTGGAAAAGTACACCAGTTCGGCACGGGCGGCCGGAAAACTAGTCGAGCGAAAGGCAATGGCGGCGACAAAACCGGTCGGCGGCCACACTATCTTCCACCCGTCGGTTCGCAACCCTCTATTGAGTGGATCCATTTACACCGGCTTTCTATCGATACCACGTATCAGAGGTCAACCGACAACGCAGCCTCCCGTAGGTTGATTGAGAGTATTGCCACCAAATTCGATTGGCGCTTATGTGCGCCGCTGGTCGTGTCACGACGCGCGAATGAAATGCTCACGATCATCGATGGCCAGCATCGCTGGCTAGCTGCCTGCAGGAGGGACGACATCCCTCAGCTCCCGTGCTGCGTGTTCCGATACGAAAGCACCGAAGAAGAGGCTCGCATGTTCATCGTTGCCAATCGAGCTCGTAAGCCGATCAACCGCCTCGACGACTTCTATGCAGCCCTTGCCGCAGCGGATGAGGATGCATTGGAAATCGAAGAGCTCGTCACCGGTGCTGGTCTCAGCGTGGCTCGCAATACGTCATCTACAGCATGGCGCCCGGGTGAAGTCGCCTTCACCTCTTCCATCGCGACAGCGATTCGGCGGTATGGAACCGCGATGACGTCGGCCGCACTCACCAATATGGCTGTGGCATTGCCCAAACAAAAAATGACGCACGGCGGGGCAATTTTTGGAGGACTGGTGCAGGTAATGTCCCAGTTGGGTCCGGAATGCGATCCCGACCGTCTCATGAATGCCTTGCAAACCCGGAGTGCTGATGACTGGGGGTCGTACGCGGTTGGATTGCATGGTGGCAAGGCGCGATTAGTGGCCCTTGGCGGCGCCATCAAGGATGCATACGACAAGGCCTCATTGAGCGGTGCGTAATGGCCCTCAAGCAGCATCTTCATCGCTGGCCGGCGCTTCGACATGGACGTTGGAGCGCCGTAGTAGCGCATACATAACGATCTCGGGTGACGAGAATGCGTTACCGAGTCACTGCAGTTGAATTCAAGTTGTGCAAATCGCTCCACCACCTTCGAAACATGCGCCTCAACTCTGCGTCAACAAGCCGCTTAGCGAACCAATCTTCGAGAGTCTAAAGATATAGCAGGCTGAACTCGATAACGATTCTTCTCCGTCACAGGACCGTCATCCTGAACTGCGCAGCGCCAGCGCCCGCAGCTGCTGGCACGCAAAGTCATACGGGATCTTCTCCTGTTCGAGCAGAAGATTGTCCGCTTGTGCAAGCTCGTAAGCGCGTCGCTCAGCGGACGTTAGTAGCGTGCGATCTTCGTACGTGCCGGTCTTTGCCCGGCCGCACTCACTGCGAAAATACGTCAGAGTACCGTCATCCATCATCACGCTCTCAACCTGAGGAAACGTCCGCCTTAGGCGGGCAAGGATGTGCAGGCCGTGAATGTCAATATCGCCCCAATAGAACAGCCGGCAGTGAGTACACCAGGTCAGCGTGCTCAACAGTTCAGCAGCGGCACCGCGGGCGAATACTCCAATCGTGTTCTCCAGGTGAGGCAACGTCAGGAACGTCTTTGCGTTTTCGATGATGATCACGGTGAGTCCGCTCCAAGGCAGCGCCGCTAACTGCGACACCGGTGCGGAAATATCGTCAACGCATAAGCCGAGTCGCTGCTTGAGTGTAGGATCGAGCAACCGCAACCGTATCAGCGGCTCTTCGCACTTAAGGCCAAAGCGCTTCTCGAATTCGTTGCTCTCCGTACGCGCCGTTTCAGGCAGCAGATGGTCGAGCAGCGACCGCAGTATCGCGTAGTGTCGCTCGATGAACTTAGTGTCCACCGCGATAGGTAGTTCACGCGCGTAGCGGTTGGGCCGCGGATTGGCAATGAAGTACTCGCACACCTTCAGGATTCCGGGCCACGCCTGGGCGTTCTCTATCATCCGCACGGCATTTGCGGCCATCCAATCCGCCAAGCCAGGCAGCGCCTCTCGAGTCCGACTCAGCTGCTGACGAAATACCGCTACCTCGGATTCCCTTCGCAACATCCGAAGGAACGGGGCCTCTTCCTTGAACCACACGCGCTGAGGTAACTGTTGCCGCCCCCACCGCAGAGTATTCACCTCGGCCCAGTCGATCGTATAGCCCAAATCGGCTTGAACGAGAGCGGTAATCTCGGCACTGAGCTTGCTCCACGCTTCGGTAGGCGACGGCCGGCCAAATGGAATCTTCAGCGGAAAGAACTGCCCGCCCACAACGATGCTGCGCAGGAACGCGGGGTATTTGCGCTGACACAGCGAGCGAATGTCATCCGGATTCAGCATGGTTCATGCGGGCGGCCGCTGCTCATACGCTGCGTCGTACTCTACGCGGGATGCAAGGTGAACGTAACTGTTGTTACTCTCGGGGTTCAAGGTGAGATGAAAGGTGTCGACGTAGTCCTCGACGATGCGGCTCTTGGCGTCGAACGGACTCACCACCAGCAGCTGCAGACCCAATGAGCGAAACAGCTGCAACGCCCGCTCCGAGTTCGATTCGTCCGTACGGGCGAAGGCCTCGTCGATCACGACAAACCGGAACGTGGAGGCTTCGTTCTCCGCATCGATCAATCCGTATTGAGCGCTGACTGCGGACGCCAGAATGGTGAATGCGAGGCGCGTCTTCTGCCCGCCGGACTTGCCGGACGAGGCCGCATAGTAGTTCACCTCCCGACCGTCGTCGTCGGCGTGCTCACGCATGCCAAACTCCAGCCAGTTGCGGGCATCCGTAACGCGCTGGGCCCAGGCCACATCGCGCTCGAACTTGCCGATGAGCTCCCTGATGTGGGTGAAGATCCGCAGGCGGTCCTCGGACGAGGGATTCAGCCCGCCGGAGAAACAGGCCTTTAGCTCCGCCCGGAAAACCGCCGTCTCATCGGTCACGCTCTTGGGGCGCACGACGATCTGCACATAGGTACCTTCGGCGAAAGCGATCCTCCTGAGCGCACGGTTGACCTCATCGATACGCTCTTCCAACACGCGGCGATGCTCATCGAGCTTGGTGCTGAACATGGCCATGTCACCGATGAGATTCAGGCTGAGGAACTTCTCGAACTCCTGCTCGTGCCTGGGAAGCTCATCCTGCTCCAGGCGGCCCATCAGGGCGACGAACTCCGCCATATAGGCGACCTCGGCTTTCTTGTCGCTGCTTTCCTCCGGGTAATCGCGCAGGAATTCCGTCATGCGCGGCAAGGCTTCCTCGGTGGCCTTGCCGATCGCCGTGGTTTGCTGGTTGACCCGGCTCTGGATCTTGCGGCCCACGGCGCCGGCGGCCTGCTCGATATTCTCGAGGCTCAAGGTTTTCTCGTCCTGAAGCTCGTGCAGACGTTCGGCAAACTCACCGAGATCGCGGTCTGCGTGCGGCTTCAGCAGAATGTCGAGCTGCTCCATGATCCGCGTGTTCTCGCGCTGCTTTTCTTTGACCTCACCGCTGCGGCCCTGCAGGTCCTTGATCTCCTGCCCGCGCAGGCGCATCCGTTCCTGCAGGGCTTCCAGTTGGCGCTTCAAGGTCTTACGACGGTCGGAACTGGCCTCCAACTCCTCCATCTCGGCGTGCAGACGCTGCAGCGTTGCCTGCTCGATCGACGCATCGACGTCAGCAAACGATTGAACGTTGAGGACGGTTTCGACGGCACGCAACTTAGCTTCGAGTTCCTCCACCTGTCCCGCGGCCGCCGCGGCACGTGTACCCGCCTCAGCTGCAGCACGTTCGGCCGCATGCCAGGCCTTTTCCAAGGCGCGGATTTTCGACTCGATGGACCAGCCGAGCACGTAGTTCGTGATGTCATTGACGGCGCTGCGATCGTCTTTGACGTGCTGGGTGGGGCCGTTGCGAATCAATCCCTCGCGCGTGATGCCGAAGTCTTCGGCATGCAGGCGTTGCTCGTCATCGCAACAGACATGGTTGAACCGGCGGCAAACCTCACCTTTCACCCAACCTGTCAGCGGGTGGTCACCTCGGAAATTGAGCCGTGCAGGCACGCGCTCCTCATCCGTCAACGCGCCCGGACGCAGCACCGTGGACTGCGCAGGCACGCGGTGATACTGCAGCCGCAGCCCCAGGTGCCGCCGATTAATGAAGCGCGTCACGGCCAGGTAGTGCTGCTGAGGCACCAGCAGCGAGATGCCGAACGAGCGCAGCAGGCGCTCGATGGCGCCGGTCCACTCGCGAAACTCAGTCTTCACCTCGATCAGCTCGCCGGCAAACGGCAGATCGTGCGCGGCAATTCCTGTTGCCGTGCAGAGCGCCTGGCGAATCGCGACGTACTCGCGCGGGATGAGCACCTGATGTTTGCGCAGATTCGCAAGCTCGGCCGTGATGTCCGCGCTGGCCTTGAGCCTGTCCCGCTGTTCCATGCTGGCCTCGAGTTGTTTCTGGCGGGCGCTGTCCCGGTTTCCCTCGAAGAGCCCGCGGCTTTTGGCAACCTCCGCCCTCATTGCTTCGAACGCCGCGGCGGAATCGAATAGCAGCGGCTTCTGTATGATTGCTAGCGCCGCGCGCACGGCATCATAGCTCGCGTCTTTGCGCTTCTTGAGCTCCAGCGTCTGCGCCTGCTCCAGCTCGATGGCCTTCAACCGCAACCCGACCTCGTCACTGCTGAGATCCACCTCCAGCGCCACGCGCTGGTCGGTGTCCGCGGCCTGTGCGTCATCCAGCAGCTGCTCCTTGGCCTGCAATACTTCGAGCTCGGCGGCGAGGTTTTGCGCGTGCTCCTCACGCAGGCTGCGATGTTTGGCGGAGTAGAAGAGCGGCGCCGCTTGCTGCAGAGTCTCGAGCTCGGCCTTGCGCATCTGGGCCTCCTCGATGCGCCGGTGACACTCCGCAATGGGGCGCAGTTCCTCGATCTGCGCCCTGGCCTTCTGAATGGCCTGATAACAGGCATCGAGCTCCTTGTAGTGGGGCTTCAGGTGGCTGTCGATGTAGTCGAACGCCTGCGAAGGCTCGAGCATGTGTCTGCGGATGAAACTGTTGACGTCCGCAATCTCCTTGACACCGATGGCTTGGTTGAAGACCTCGAGTGCGCCCTTGCCTGGAATGCCGAGCCGGTTGCGGAAGGTTTCCTCATACGCCGGGAAATGATCGAACGGCTCGAAGCCACGGGCACGCAGGGATTTTCTTAGCTCATGGGACTTGCCGAGATTGCTCAAGTCCGCCTGGATGCTCTTGGCACCGCGCGCCACCGCGTAGACTTCATCGACGCTCTCATTGGCGATCCAGAGCACCTGGGTCAACGTCACTTCCGTGCGTGTAGCTTCGTTCGCGAACACAGCAAGCAGGATGCTTTGCTCGCCGGGCTCGCGCAAATACTCCACGCGTGCGGCGGCGGAATCCTCCTGGCTGCTCGTCGCCCAAGCTCCACGCACGTAACTCTTGCGGGAGCGGTCGCGCTTTTTTTGATCGCCGGAGGCGTCGTTATAGGCAAGCAGGCGCGGCGGCACCAGAAGCGTGCGCAAGGCATCGACTGCCGTCGACTTTCCGCTGCCGTTCTCGCCGACGACCAATGTCCAGCCGCCCTCGGGCGCCAGCACGGCCACCTTGCGATGAAACGTACCCCAGTTCAGCAGCTCCAGCCGCCGCAACCGGAATCCCTGACGAAGCGGCCTACCCTCCTCGCCCGAGATGACCCGCAGCTCAAGTGCCTGATTGTGCATGACGTGAGAGCCGCTCCTTGATCTCATCCAGTTCCACCGGCGTGATCCGCGCCTTGAGGATGCGCATGACTTCGAAGGCCTCGCGCTCGGCAGTGAGCGCACGCAGGAATCCGTACTCCTCGAGCCGGGCGATGGTGGTATCGAGGCCGCGTGCGTCACGCACCTCGTTGTTGGACTCCGCAATGAACGCCGAAACGAGCGCGTGCAGCTCAGCCCGGCTCTTGACCAGCCGCGTCGAATCCTCCGCGGCGCCTTCGAAGCGCAGCAACTCCTCGCGCAGACACACGAGGAGAAGCGTCGCCTGGTAACTCAACATGCGCCGTTGCACCAGGCGCGGAACCGGCTCGTCGCCTTCGGAGTCCATCTGACGGATGAAGGCGAAGCCCTCCCCGTCGTCCATCACCAATTCCTGGCCGATCTGCCGGAAGTAGTGCCGAATGTCATCGCGCTGGGCGCGCAGCGTGTCCCACAGCTCGCCATCTTCCCGATAGATGGGCCCGCGCAGCAGCTTGGCCTTGACAAACGACGCGGCGGCAAACGGGGTGCTCATGGCTACCTATTCTCTGCAGAAAACGACGACGGGCAAGCGCCAGCGCTGCGGGCGGGCACCGGCGATCTCGACAGCGGCAAACGTTTCATTCGAGATGAAATGCCGATGCTCATGCGAGGCGACCAGCAGATAACCGAGCACCTCCATCACGCCATTGCGCGGCGGGAAAAGCTCCAGGATCTGGTCAAGCGTGGCGGTCGGACGCTTCGCAAGGCATTGATCCACGTTGCGTTTCAGCTCGTTCAGGCGGATCTGGGGCAGATTGCGGAACCGCCGCAGCTCCTCGACGCCGATCTCCCCGTCCGCCACCTCGATCAGGCCCTCGAAAACCGCGGTCGCGCCCGGCTGCCACAAGGGCCGGCTCATGCCGGAGTAGACGTCCGGAAATTCCTGCACGGCGAAGAACTCGTCGGGCGGGACGCGGTCCTTGACCGCGAGCGCCAGCGCCTGGATCTCGTGGATCGAGTCCAGCACGCGGCGCCGGTCCTGGAGATTGGCGGTATCCAGCACACGCCGCAGATTCACCGACATGCGCTGGTGCGAACCCACCACCTGCTCGCCCTCGACCAGCAGATGGGAGATGAGTTGACGCAGCAGGCGGTTCGACCGCAGGTTCTCGTCCAGGGCCTCGAGCGACATCACTTTGTTCAGCGTCCGCTCGAACTGGCGCCGGCGCTCCTCGGCGACCAACAGCTCCCAGAAGGCGAAGAAGCTTTGTCCCTGGTCGGACTTTCGCAGCTCCTCGTGCGCCGTCAGCATGCCGCCGACGATCGCGCCTTTCGTCACGCCGGGAGCGGTGTGCTGCTCGGCAATTTCCCGCGCGATGCGTTTGAAGTTTTCCTCGACGAGCCGGAAGTCGCCGAGCAGCTCACGGGCAGTCTTCAGCACCAGCGCGAACCGCTCGTTGATCTCCACCGGGGTGAAAGTCTTGACGAGGCCGGTGGCGCGGATGCGGTCGACCTCGGCGATAAGGGCGCGGGCCTCCTCAGTCAAGCGGGCAATCCGCTCGTCCGCATCGCCCGTGCCGAACTTCAGGATTTCGTCCAGGCCATTGAAGATGCTCTGGAGCCGGGATTCGGTGCCGACGAACCCGGTCTGCCGCAGAGATTCCAGCCAAACGAGCGCCTTCTCAGCACCGGCGGTGAGCTCGTAGAGCGGCTCACGGCGATCCTCACCATAATATTTGCGCAAGAAACCGTGGTCCGCCTCGCACCAGCGGGTGAGATACGCGGCCGCGGAGTCGGGGAACACAGTGGCCGAGGCATCGGCGCCGGCGGCCGCCTGTCCTTGGCGCAGATCGTCAAGATATGCCTCCAGCAGCGCCTGCAGCTCGCTCTCCGGAATCGCTACTCGCAAGTGACGCTTGAAAGCGCGGTGGAGAAAGCCCAAGACCATGGCCGCATTGGAGCCGCGCAGAATGCGCAGCGCCGGAAGCTCCAGTAGGTGCTTGATCTCTTGAAAGTCCATGATATTCGCGGCAATCCAATTGCCAGATCAAATTTAACCTGGAACCAACTGAGCGATGAAATCGGCGAACGGTTTGATGTCACCATTCACACTCGCAACTTCCAGGGCGGCCATATAGTCCTCGCGCTTCTCAAGTGGAATTACAGCCCAAGAATAGCCACCGGAAGCCAGCGCCACGTTCATAAGAAAGCGTCCTATCCGCCCATTTCCGTCGAAGTACGGATGGATGTAAACGAACATGAAATGCCCCAAGACCACTCGAATTGCTGGTTCTTCCTCATTGCGCAGCAATTCGAGGAATGCCGGCATCAGTTCGCGTACGGCTTCATGACTCGGCGGTACATGCATGGACCGTCTGATGTACACCGGCCCATTGCGATATCCCGCCAGATCGGCAGGCTTGAGAATACCTGCAGCAACACTCGGCCCAAAGAGTTCGCGATACCAAACGCCATGACCTTTGTCAGCCACACTTCCCGCATTCTGCCCACCTAAAACCTTCTCAACGCTATGTTTGACGGCCTGAAAGGCTTGCCAATAACCGCGCGCGGCGAGCGCATTGCGCTGCTCGCGATCCGATTTGATGGCATCGGGATTCCAGTTTCCCGAGCGTACACGCTCGATGAGTTCCGCACTGACCCTGTACCCTTCTATCGACAAGGAGTTGTAGGCGTCTGTAACATAAATCGCATCAATCTTCTTGAGATAGGAAGCTATGTTCCTAGGTTTGCCAGGCGGGACAGGAAATGTTTGCAGGATCGGACCTCGCATCCTTTCCCACATCATTCGCAGTCGATTTACATATGGCGAGATTTCTCGCGCTGCAAATGCAAAACCGGGCATGTTCTCGAAAGGATCGCTTTCGCTGACGGTGAAACCTGCTGCGCGCATCGTTCCCAAAATATTGTCGGCGATTTGCCCACGACCTATGTTGCGAAAGCCGCCTGCCAACCGCCCCGCCACTTTGCTATGTCCTCCCGCAAGCAGGCGGCTCAATACATCGGAAGCATCCGTGATCATTGCAAGCGCCGCCCGCGTTTCGATTGGATTGCTGGTAAACTGACCTGGAGCACAAGCAATCAAAGCGGCCGGCAAACGCATTAGACGCAGACCTTCCTTTGTTTCAATATCAGCCGACGCGGGAAGCTCGAGGCGAACATCGAAAATCGATGTATCGTGCAGTAGGGGAGTAGGTTTGTTGCCACCCTTTGGCGATCTAATCAGCAGCTGTCTCGGAACAGTCCAGTCGCCCGTATGAATGCTCACAGATTGCTCTGCGCTCAAGCACCACTGCGCACCAAAGCGGTCATTGAGATAGTTGGCAATGAATGCCCAAAAAGATGTGTACCATGCAGTGTTCTCTCCCGGCGGCTCATCGGGCGCTGAAGAGATATACCATCCCTTCATGACCTCACGAATGAAACCGTTCTTGAGCAGACGTTCTCGATGAGTTCGAGTCAGCTGGTCCGAACGGACCGCTGTAATTCCTTGATCCTGGAGTGTTTTAAGCGCTGCGAGTGACTCGGCCAGTTTTTCCGATGGAGGTACCATTGGCCGGCTCTACCCCTTTATTTAGGGTATCGGGTTATACGATATCTAGGTTATTGTGTCAACCAATATCTAGGTTATTGTGTTGGCGTCCCCACGGGGATTCGAACCCCGGTTACCACCGTGAAAGGGTGATGTCCTAGGCCTCTAGACGATGGGGACTAAACCGTGGGTGGTGGAGCTGATCGGGATCGAACCGACGACCTCTTGAATGCCATTCAAGCGCTCTCCCAGCTGAGCTACAGCCCCACGGGGGCCGCGACTTTAGTAGAAGCGCGCGATGGTGTCCACCACGTACTGGAGCTGCGCTTGCGAGAGCTCCGGATACACCGGCAGCGCCAGCGTCTCGTTCGCCGCGCGTTCGGACTGCGGGCAATCTCCGGGGCGGTATTCGAGGTACGCGAAGCAGCGTTGCAGGTGCAGCGGCACCGGGTAATAGATTTCCGTGCCGACGCCGTGCTCGGCGAGGAATGCTTTGAGCTTGTCGCGCTCCCCGACCCTCACGACATATTGATTGTAAATGTGCCGGGCACCACGCGGCGCCGGCTGCGGCAGGCCCACCTTGTCCGCGAGGCCGGCGCGCTCGAAGGCCGTGGAGTAGAACTGCGCATTGCGCTGGCGCGCCTGCGTCCAGGCATCGAGGTGATCGAGCTTCACGTTCAGCACCGCCGCCTGCAGCTCATCGATGCGGAAATTTCCGCCGATCAGCGCGTGGAAATATTTCGGCTTGCCGCCGTGCACCCGCAGGATCCGCAGCTTTTCCGCAAGCTGAGCGTCGTTCGCAGTGCACAGGCCCGCGTCGCCGAACGCGCCGAGGTTCTTGGAAGGAAAGAACGAGAAGCAGCCCACCTCGCCCGTCGAGCCCGCGCGCCGTCCCTGTGCGTCCTCGGCGCCGATCGCCTGCGCGGCGTCTTCGATGACTTTCAGGCCGTGGCGAGCGGCAATCTGCAGCAGCGCCGCCATGTCCGCCGCCTGCCCGTACAGGTGGACCGGCATGATCGCTTTGATGTGGCCGCCGGTCTTGCGGTGGACGAGCTTGCCGGCGCGGGTGTCGCACGAAGAGGCGATGAAGCGCTCGACGGCGGCAGGATCGAGGTTATACGTCACCGGATCGATGTCACAGTAGATCGGCCGCGCGCCCGTGCGGGCGATGGTTCCGCCCGTCGCGAAGAACGTGTACGGCGAGGTGATCACCTCATCGCCCGCGCCGATGTCGAGTCCCATGAGCGCCAGCAGCAGCGCATCGGTTCCGGAGGACACGCCGATGCCGTGCGCCGCCTGCGAATATCCGGCGACTCTGCGCTCCAGCTCGGTGACGTGGCGTCCTAGGATGAACTGCTGACTTGCACAGACTTCCTCGATGACGGGCAGCAGATCCGCCTTCAGCGTCTCGTACTGGGCTTTGAGGTCGAGCAACGGAACTTGCATGGATTTAACCCGCTTTGACGTCGAAACGATTCAGTGCCGCATCGATGCGGGCCAGGCTTTCCGTCCGGCCCAACAAGGCCAGCGTGGCATCGATCGGCGGTGATACCGCGCCGCCGCTCACGGCAATGCGCACGGGCTGCGCCAGCTTGCCCAGCCCCTGCCCCGCTTGCGTACAAATCTGCTCGATCAGCTCATGGATGGCCGGTGCCTGCCAGGATTGCAGCGTCTGCGCGCGCGCGCGGAACTCCCGCAGCAGCGTCAGCGTATCGGGCTTGATGTTCTTGCCGACGGCTTTTTCATCATACTCACGAGGCGCAACGAAGAAGAAACGGCTCGCCTCGGCCATTTCCACCAGCGTTTTCGAGCGCTCGCGCTGGACCGCCACGACGCCTTCCAGCTGCGCCAGGTCCTGCGCTTCGATTCCGAGCCGCCGCAGCTGCGCCTGCAATTCCACCGCGAGCCGCGGCAGAGACGCGCGCAGCATGTGCTGCTGATTGAGCCAGTTGAGCTTGTCGGGATTGATGGCCGCGGCCGACTTGTTCACCGCCGACAGATCGAACAACTGGATCATCTCATCGAGTGAGAACAGCTCCTGGTCGCCGTGCGACCAGCCGAGCCGCGCCAGGTAGTTCAGCAGCGCCTCGGGTAAGTAGCCCTGCTCGCGATACTCCAGCACGCTGACGGCGCCGTGGCGTTTGGAAAGCTTGGCGCCGTCCGGGCCCAGGATCATCGGCAGATGAGCGTAGGCCGGCGGCACGACTTCCAATGCGCGCAGCATGTTGATCTGCCGCGGCGTGTTGTTGAGATGATCGTCGCCGCGGATGACGTGCGTGATGGCCATGTCCATGTCGTCCACCACGACGCAGAAGTTGTAGGTCGGCGTGCCGTCGGAGCGCGCGATGATCAGGTCGTCCAGCTCGCTGTTCTGGAAAGTCACCGGACCGTGGATGAGATCATCCACCAGAACGGCGCCGTCCAGCGGGTTCTTGAAGCGCACGACCGGCTCGATCCCCGGACGGGGTGCGGCGCCCTGGCGGCAGCGCCCGTCATAGCGCGGCTTCTCCTTGCGGGCGAGCTGCGCGGCGCGCATCTCCTCCAGCTCTTCCTTCGAGCAGTAGCAGTGGTAAGCCTTGCCCTGCTCCAGCATCTGCCGAATCACCGCGCGATAGCGGTCCATGCGCTGCGTCTGAAAGAACGGACCTTCGTCGGGCTTCAACCCCAGCCAGTCCATGCCGTCCAGGATGACCTGCACCGCCTGCTCCGTGGACCTTTGCCGGTCGGTGTCCTCCACGCGGAGGATGAATTGCCCGCCGTGGCGCCGGGCGTGCAGCCAACAAAACAGCGCGGTGCGCACGCCGCCGATATGCAGCAAGCCGGTGGGACTGGGGGCGAAACGAGTGCGGACGGGGGCCGGAATGTTCATAGGGTCCGCGATGATCGCCGAACGGCCCGGTGAAGAAAAGCGCTACACGTCCGTTCGTTGCGCCAACCAGGCGCGGAATTTCTCCTGGGGAAGCGCCGGCGCGTACAAGTAGCCCTGCGCATAGTTGCAGCCGAGCGCCGCCAGCGCTTCCAGAGTGGCCTGATTCTCGACGCCTTCCGCCACGATCTCCAGATCGAACTGCTGCGCGAGCGCGATGATGGTCTCCACCAGACGACGGTCGGCCGGATCGAGCAGCAGTCCCATGACGAAGGATTTGTCGACCTTCAGCTCGTGGGCCGGGATCTTCTTGAAGTAGCTGAGCGAAGAATAGCCGGTGCCGAAATCGTCGATCGAGATGCGCACGCCCAGGTCACGGAGCCTCGCAAGCCGGGAGGTCGCCTGCTGGAAATCGGCGATGATCGCGCCTTCGGTCACCTCCAGCGTGAGGCCCCCGGGACGCACGCCCCAGGTGGACATCGCGCTGCGCACCATGTCCAGGAATTCACGGTGATGCAGCATCCCGGGCGTGACGTTCACCGCCACGCCGAGGTCCCGGACGTTCCATTCCGACGCCTCGCGCAGCGACGCGCTCAGGGCATACCAGGTCGTGTTGTGGATCAGGCCGGCCTCTTCCGCGAGCGGAATGAACACATCGGGCGTGGCCACCACGCTGCCCTTGTGCATCCAGCGCATCAAGGCTTCCGCGCCGATCGGCCGCCCGTCCGCGATGCGGATCTTCGGCTGGTAGTACATGGACAGCCCGCCGCAATCCAGCGCATCGGCGAAGGCTTCGCGCAGCGCCCAGGGTCTGATGACCTGATCCGCGCAGTGCTCGTCGAAGATCACCGCGCGCACGGCGCGTTTGCGCGCCGCCGCCGCGGCGAGTTGCGCTTTCCGCAGCAACTCCGCAGGCGTCCGTCCGTGCTGGGCGTGCAACGCGATGCCGACATGGACCTGCGGCTTGACCGCCAGCTCCGTATCGTTCATCACATCATCGGCGACGCGCACCAGCTTCTCGCCGGCCAGCGTGGCATGACCCGGGTTGCGCAGGTTTGCGACGAGGACGCACAGGCCGCCGTCGCCGAATCGCACTATCAGCCCGCGCCCGCCGATGGCGGCGACGAAGCCCGCGCCGATCCGATCCATCAATACGGCGCTACCCTCGAATCCCAGGCTGGTTTGTAGCGTGGGAAAGTCGGCGACGTTCGCCAGCAGCACCGCCAGCACCCCGGACGCCTGCCGTGCCGCGCTTTCCACCGCGCTCAACAGTTCCTCATAACTGACGGGATTCATGGTAGTGCTCTTGCCGGCACGGCGCCGTACGCGGAAAGCGCAGGCTCAGAGAAAGTACTCGGTCGGATCGATGTTATAGGCGCCGGGCTCGAGGCCGTGGCTGATCCACAGCGAGGGTCCCGCACCGGCTTTCTCTTCGAAGTTCTGCAGGTCCACGATCACGAACTCGCTGCGGACTTGTTTGTCCGCCTGCAGGATCAGCATGACCTCAGGGCGCAGGCGGCGAAAGCGGTTCTGTCCCACCACCACGCCGACCTCGCCGGTGTTGAACTCAACCAGCGTGCCGGTGGGAAACACGCCCACCGCCTGGATGAACAGCTCGACCAATTCGCCCTGGAACCCCACGTCGGACAGCCGTTTCAATTCGCGCACGGCGTCGAACGTCGATTTCGGCTTGGCGTAGTTGCGCGCCGAAGTCATCGCGTCATAGCTGTCAACAATACCGGCGATGCGGCCGAGCAGCGGAATCTCGTCCTGCTTCAAGCCGCGCGGATATCCCGAGCCGTCGAAACGCTCATGATGCGTGGCGACCATGGCCACGACGCGCTCGTCCAGGCCGGGCGTCGCCTTGAGCAGCTCCAGGCCATGATCCACGTGCGCGCGCAGTTCCTGCCATTCCTCCTCGCTCGGCTTGTCGGGCTTCTTCAGCAGCTCGCTGGGAATCCTGGTCTTGCCGATGTCGAGCAGCATGGCACCCAGCCCGACGGCCTTGAGGGCATCGCGGTCGAGTCCCAGGTGACGGCCAAAGGCCATCGCCCAAACGGAGACGGCCAGGGAATGGTCGTACAGGTAGTCGTCCTTGGACTTCATGCGCGCGAGCCAACCCATGGCGTCGCGATTGCGGAACACGCTGTCGACCATGGAATCGACCACAGACTCCATCTGCGGCACATCCAGCGTACGCCCCCGGCGCAGCTGGTCGAGCATTTGCGCGACGGCCTGTTTGGCGCCGAGGTGCACGGACTTGGCGGTGTTCAGCTCGCTCTTCAGCGAGATCGAATCCTTCTCGGGAACACCGGCGCGCCGAGCCGACGGATTGGCGGCGATGTCGTGGAGCATATCCACGGGGTGGCGCCGACGCGCTTCGGCCCGAGGCTTGCCCGCCGCGCTCTCCGACTCCTTACCCGATGTAGCGCGGACCGCGGCGCGCAGCTCCTCGGCCTCTTCGACTGAAACTTCTACAAAAACGGTCTTGCACAGCCCGCGCAGCTGGACAATCTCGTCTTCGGAGGAGATTTCGAAGCCCTGGAACAGGAACGGGGATTCGATCCACGGCCGATCGAGGCGCGAGACATACAGGCCGAGCTTCAACTGTGCGACGGGGATTTCGACGATCTGCTTCGACATGTCCTCGCCCGGTTGTGAGCTTCCGTACTGTAATGATGTAACGGCGCGATGACCAGCGCCGCAAAGTACGTCGACGGGACGAATGCTATCGGCACCGGGAAGTGTTTCTGAAGGGAACCGCCGAGCTAACGGCGTGGCGACGGCTCCGGCAACGGCTTCGCCGTCCACTCGTAGAGCGGCGGGCGCGGAGTGGCAAGGACGGCTTTCTGCTGCTCGCGCAGCGCCCGCCAGCGCCGATACTGCTCGGCTTTCGCTGGATCGCCGGCTTCGCGTCCGTTGAGCCAGAAATCGAACCAGTCCACCGTCAGCGTATTCACCAGCTTCCGCTGGCCGACCTTGAACACGTCATGCTCGCCATCCGGCAGCACCCAGTACTCCACGGGTTTGGCGAGGCGCCGCAGGGCGGCGTACCAATCCCAATGGCCCAGGACCGAGTGTGCGTTCATCAGGAGCACCGGGGTGCGCAGCCGCTCGAGATTGAATGATGGAACCGTCTCCAACCATGACTTCATCTCCTTGCCGAATGGCGCCCCGCCGTAGTCCAGATCGAATTCGCGCGCGTCGTCCCAGGTGAAATACGCAAACCAGCCGAAGTCGCTGCTGTTCAGCATCACCGCGGCGGCGAATGGATAGGAAGAGTGCGTCAGCGCGTAACCGGTGTGCGGGCCGGTGCGGCTCCATCCCACCGTGCCCACGCGCGTGCGATCGATCAACCCGCGGGCATCGAGCTCGTCGATGGCGCCCTCCAGACCTGCCCTGACCGCGGGCCACTCCTGCGGCGTGGTGATGACGTCGCGCAGGCTCCGATCTTCGGCAATCTGCAGGACCATGATGTCGCGCGCGGCTAGAGGTTGGGCGGCGAAATTGCGCACGTAACCATCCAGCGAGAACTCCGCCGGACGCATGCCATGCATCTGCATGACCAGCGGATACCGCTGACCTTGTCGATAGTCGACCGGGTAGAACAGCATGCCGTGCCAGGCGGGCTTGCCTTTCGGCGTCCAGCTGATTTCCTCCACGCGCCCGAGCTTGATGTGCGCGAGCCAGGGGTTGGGGTCGAGAACTTCCTTGCGCGTTCCAGTCTGGCGATCTTCGGCGACCAACACCGGGCGTTCGTTTGGCGATTGCCGCACCAGCAATTTCACGCTTGCGCTCACGGCGACGGGCGGTGGACCGCCTGCGGATACCGCCTTCCACGCGCCGTTTGCACGTTGCAACACCATCGCGGGCAATGCCTTGCGGTCCTTGTCCGCGGTCTCGATCGTCAGTACGGAGCTTGGTTCATTCCAGCTCGCGCCCGTCACGCGCACCGCTCCAGGCGGAAGATCGCCGAGCCGTTCGATGCGGGCCGTCGCGGGCTCGACTACCAGCACGCCCCAGCGAGATGCGCGGTGATCGCGTTCCTCGCCGGCCGTTTCGGCGAGCGGTTCGGCCGCTCCGGCCAGTACGGCCTGCCGGCCTTGATTGATCCACAGCGGGACGAAGCCGTTCGGAGCGCTCGGCGCGCCGGTCAGCGGACGGTGAGCGCCGGTCTGCAGGTCGAACAAAAATAGCTGGCGCGCGTAATTGGAGTTGCCGGCCCGAAGATTGCGCTGCAGGTCCTCGTCGAAGCGGTACTCGCTCCACCACCGGGGCCAGTTGTGCAGCTCGCATAGCTGCAGTCCGTAGCGGCCGTCCGGCGACAACCCGCCGATGAACCCGTAGAAGCACTGCGTGCCACCCTCGGTGGCGCGGTCGGGGCCGGAAATCACTTTGCGTGTGCCCGCGCGCAGATCGTAGGAGGCGACTTGCGCTCCCCAGATTTCGTTCCAGAGATTCCCGCCGCGATCGGCGTCGTAGAAGCGCCCCGACGTTACGCGACAGCCGCGTTGCAGACACTCCGGATCGCGCGCGGGCTCGACGTCCGGCGGCAATGCGGAGAAAACCACCAGTCGCCGGCCCGACGCGGAAATGTCGTACCACTTCGGCTGCGTCGCCTCCTCGCTCAATTGTGTCAATTTGCCGGAGCCGACATCCACGCGATAGATCTGCGACGGCGCGCGTGCACGGGTGCCGGCGAAAACCAACGTCCGGTCATCCAGCCAGCGGACTTTGGCGATCGGCTGGTAGTTGCTCGCGGATGCGAACTGCGCCAGCACCCGGGGCCGGGGGTCGTCGAGCAGCTCGGCGGTTCTATAGAGCAGCAGCGCGCCTTCGGTCGTTTCCTGCCGGGGATTGCCGCGCCGGATCACGACGGCGACCGACCTGCCATTTGGCGAGAAGTCGCCGACCTGGCGGTCGTAGTCGATCCAGGTCAACGATTCCGGATCGCCGATCGAGGCAAAGCGAATCATGTCGGCGACGCTCAGCCGCCGTGGCGCACCCGATGGCGCCGGTCCGGCGTCGTTCCACCAGGCATTCGGCCCGGATGTCGCAATCGTTTGCGGACTTTTCGGCGCGCAGCCCGTTGCCATGCCGATCACCAGGAGCAGGGCAGCCCAGGAATGCGCGGGTCGGAAGAATCGGGCGGCGGACATGCCGGACAGTCGCTCTGCTGAGTTGATCGGGGACACGGATCATGAAAAACGCTGCCGGTCCGGTCAAGACGCCGACGCTCATCGTTGACAATAGGTGCAGCGTGGCCGCGGATCCAGGCGCTCGATCAGCACCAGGTTTTCACATTCCACGCAGCGTGCCGGGACGATGTCCGTTCCAGAGGCGAGCGCAGTGGCGAGGAGCGATGCATGCTCGAAGGATATGCGGGGCTGGGGGACAAAAGTCAGAAAAATCTCATAGGCAAGACACAGCTCCTCCCCGCGCTCCAGGTCGGGCAGGCGGAGGACATCCAGAACCGTGCCTTCGGGAGGCAGAAAACCCAGCAGCCTGTACAAGCCCGCGAGCGCCGCCGCCTCCCTCTGCAAATGCCGCGATTGCCAGAACCGCTTCAGGTCCGAAGGAGACGGTCCGCTCAAACGAACCCGCGTCGCGTGCCCGGCCCAATAGCCGCGCGTGGTGTTCTGCACCCTGGGCTTGGACCAACCGGTCCAGTTGCGGACGGTGCGTGTGCGGGCGTTCTGCGCGACCATGCGCAGAGCGAGATTGAAACGCCGCAGCTCGCGACAATAGCGCTCGTTATGACTTCGCATATCCGTGTTCCGACCCTTGGACCCTGCGCCCCGATTAAGGGATTTCCTTATTGCTCGACTCGCCAGTTCCTGGCTTATTTGATTTTCTGGCGGCGAACTATACAGGCTCGCCCGCACATCATCCAGATTGATGTCCTAACAAGAACAGCAACGCTACAGTCCATTTCGGAGACCCCATGTTGGAGCCCATGACCGAACGGAGTCGGAGCCCGCTGCAGCCGATCGCGCCTGCACTCGGGCTGCAGGACTGCGAAATTCTCGCGCCCTTGTTTGAAATCAATGCCCGCACGCTGCACCTGCTGGCGCGACTGGCCGCCGATAGCGGCAGGCCGCCGCTGCAGCTGGCCGAAAAGCTGCGCGACCTCCTGCGCGCGCTGGATGAGGCGGCCTTGCGACGCGCCGCGATGTGTCCGCTCATGCTCGTCGAGATCAAACCGTGGGACGTTCCCGAAAGCCCGGTGCGCACGCCGGAGCACATCGGACAGCCTGATTGGCTGCCGCAGGAAAGCGCGATACGGCTGATGCGTTCTGCCATCACGCTCGCCTGGCATGTGGCCCGGTCCTACCCGCAAACTGCCGGCATCCGGCTCGGTCTACCCGCAGCCGCCGTCCTGAGAATCCGCGAATTGCAGTTGCACGAGCTGGAGGTCATCGCCGAGGAGAAGTTCTCCTGCCTGCGCCCGCGGTGGGAATGGCGCGTGGACTTATGGAGAAGTCTGCTGCTGGGCGGCCGGGTGCCGCAGCTGAATCCTGTCAACAAAGCCTCCCTGCAGGCTCTGCACCTGATCGTCAGCGATCTGACGTCCTCATCAACAACGTGGGGCGATCCCCTTCGTCAAGCTGACCCGAGTCACGCGGATCCCAGCCGATCAGACGAACCTCCAGCGGCCGCAGGCCGGGAGCGCACTGTTTGATGCGCGATCGCAGATCCGACTGAAACCGCCGCGCCGCCGGCTTGTGCTCGAAAACCGCGATCAGATGGCCGGGGTCGCGACCCAGAGCCACCGGACTGCGAGCATGCCGGTGCCGCCAGCGCTGTGCCCAGACATCGAAGCTTTGATGGCAGAAGACCTCCATCAAGACCGATGCCAGTGCGCCGACCGGTACGGTGGTCGATCCAGGTGCATCGACAGTTTCATCCAGCAGACCGATCTTCAGCCAGCGGCCGATCAGGTCGAGAATGCGTGCGTCACCAACCCGTCGTTGCAGGTAGCTCAGCAGGAGCTTCGCGCGGATGCAAGCGCGTAGACGCGTGATATCGGCCGTAACGATCCAGCGTAGTTTTTCCTGTCCACCGTCGGCGCAAAGGCTTGCAAGCAGCTGCGGTTGCGAGTTGACGCGGTCGAAACCGCGATCCGGTTCGGCGAAATCCGGCTCGAAAACGGCCTCGAGCACGGCGGCGACGGCGCGTTGCACGATTCGATCGCCTAATGTCGCCCGCTTCAGTGGCCTGCGTCGCCCTCGCGCCAATGCAAGTGCGCGCCGCCAGGGGGGTAGAGTGCGATGACGGCCCCGTTGCAGCCGCACGTAGAGTGCGACCGTGTTGCGATCGAGGTTCTCACCGTACGTGATCCACGTGGGCCCGCCTACGCCTTGCCAACCCTCCTCTTTCAGCCATTGATAGGCCGTCTTCAATAATCCGACATCCACATAGTGGAGCAACGCTTGGAACTGCCTGTCCGGCTCCTGTCGCGCCTGCTGCCGCAGACCGGCAAGTCCAGGATCCGTCGGCGGCATCGACGGCGATGGGCTTTTCGCAACCATACTCCGGCTGGAGTGTGCAGGCCGCAGACCGAATAGAAGTTCCTCCTCGAGCTGCAGGTCGGTCCGCAATCCCTTCATCGCCGCACCCATCCAATCTGGAGCTGTCCACGTCGCAAGCACATGTGCAGTCTAGCCGGACGCTACGAGACCAATAACGCAGTGTAGCGGCGCATTTAACCCCATTGAAGCGGGATGAACGCTATGATGGTCTAATGAAATTCTGCTCGGCCTGTGCCCACCCTCTGATACTGAAGATTCCTGCGGGAGATCACTTGCCCCGCTTTGTATGCGAGGCCTGCGGCACGATTCACTATCAGAACCCGCGCCTCGTCGTGGGCTGCGTGCCTGAGCTAGAAGGCCGCATCCTGATCTGCCGCCGGGCGATCGAGCCACGCCTGGGTTTCTGGACTGTGCCCGCAGGCTTCATGGAAAACGGGGAAACCATGCAGGAGGCCGCAGCCCGTGAATCCCGCGAAGAAGCGCTGGCCGACGTGGAAATCGGCTCGCTTCTGACGGTGGTCCACGTGCTCCACGCCCACCAGGTGCACGTGTTCTTCCGCGCACGCCTGCTCCGGCCGGAGTTCGGGCCGGCGCCCGAGAGCTCGGAGGTCGCCTTGATCGACGCTGGCGATATTCCGTGGAATGAGCTGGCGTTTCCGAGCACCGAATACACTCTGCGGCGGTACCTGCAGGACCGCGAGACCGGCCACGAAAATCACTATTTCACCCAAGTCGCGCGGCGGAAGACCTGAGAGCTGCGCTTGCCCCGCTCCGTGCGCTTCTGGGCCGCCTGGTGCCCTGCAGTGGGCCGGTAGATTGCTCGGTTATGACCTCAGACCGATCCGGCTCGCTACCGCTAAGTGGGCGGAGTTTGTGGCAAAATGATGGACCGTTACGTCGCTACAGCGCCATAAGCCCGGAGAGCCATGACCTTCGTCGTCACCGAAAATTGCATTAAATGCAAGTACATGGATTGCGTAGAAGTCTGCCCGGTCGATTGCTTCCACGAGGGTCCGAACTTCCTGGCGATCGATCCGGACGAGTGCATCGATTGCACCCTGTGCGAGCCGGAGTGCCCGGTGGAGGCCATCTTTTCGGAGGAGGAACTGCCCCAAGGGCAGGAGCCCTTCAAGGCATTGAATGCGGAACTGTCCAAGCAATGGCCGGTAATCACCCAGAAAGGTCCGCCGCCGGCGGACGCGAAAGAGTGGGAAGGAAAGCCCGATAAGCTGAAGCTGCTGGAGCGCTAGCCGGCGCCTAACCGCTGTAGTCGAGCCAACATCTGCTGCGGCGGCAGATAACCGCTCAGGTAGTCGCCGTTCTTCGTAAAGATTCCGGGCGTACCATGGACGCCCAGCGTATTGCCGAGAGCGAATTGCTTCGCTACCGGATTGGAACGGCAAGTGTGCGATGGCACTGCCTCACCACGCTTTGCACGGGTCAGCGCTTCCTTGCGGTCCGAAGCACACCAGATGTCTTCCGCCGTTTTCCATGAGGGACTCCCCGGACCCGCGCGGGGATAGGACATGTATCGAACCTGGATGCCCAGCTGATTGAACTGTGCGATTTCGTTGTGCAGCTTGCGGCAGTACCCGCAATCGACGTCGGTGAATACAACGATCGAGTATTTGGACTGCGGACCGAATACGATCATTTCGCTTTCGGGAACCGCCGCCAGGATCGTCTTGCGCACCTCTTTCAGGCGGCTTTCCGTGAGGTTCGCGCTGGTATCGAGATCGATGAGCTCGCCACTGAGATAATAGCGACCGTCGCTGGAAACATAGCCGATGTCCGTGCCGCGGCGAAGCTCGTAAACACCGGGAATTGGCGTGGGCGACAGCTCTTCGGGCTTGACCTTACCGGGTAGCTTGGCCGCCAGCTCGACCCGGGGATCCACCGGAGCATCGTCCGCGCGCGTGGCCATGACGGCGGCACATGCGAGCAAGCCCGAGACTACGAGGACAGCGAAAGATTTGAACATCGAGAACTCCGGAGCGCTTTATGCACCGGAAGTCTAAACCGGATCGGTGTCAAAGGCACCGTTGGAGGATGAGGCGTTGACGGATAAGGGGTTATCCGCGCGGATGGTGCTGCGCATGCAATTCCTTCATGCGCTCGCGGGCGACATGGGTATAGATCTGCGTCGTCGACAGATCGCTGTGACCGAGCAACATCTGAACCACGCGCAGATCCGCACCATGGTTCAACAGGTGCGTGGCGAAGGCATGGCGCAGCGTGTGAGGCGAGAGCTCCTTCTGAACCCCAGCCTTGCGCGCGTACCGCTTGATGATGTGCCAGAACGCCTGCCGGGTCATTTTGTCGCCCCGACGGGTCGGGAACAGATAATCGGTTTGACGCTCGATCAGAATCTCCACGCGCGGATTGCGCACGAATTGCTGGAGCCAGCGCACGGCCTCCTCGCCCAGGGGGATCAGTCGCTCACGATCACCCTTGCCGATGATTCTGAGCACTCCCTGATTGAGATTGATCTGGCTGTGCTTGAGATTGACCAATTCGGTGACCCGCAGGCCGGTCGCGTAAAGCACCTCGAGCATCGTCCGATCGCGATGTCCAAGGGGATCGTCGATCGCCGGCGCGGCCAGCAGCGCCTCGACTTCGTCTTCGGTCAGCGATTTGGGCAGCGAACGACCGATCTTGGGCATGGCGATCTGCGCGGTGGGGTCATCGCGCATTTCACCTTCGCGTACGAGGTAGCGGAAGAAACGGCGAAAGCTGGACAACTGCCGTGCGGTCGAGCGGGGTCGCGCGCCGGCCTCGACGCGGGCGGCAATGAACGCCAGGAGGTCGGTGCGCGTTGCCTTGCCGATAGCCACCTTGCGCTGCTCCAGCCAGCGCGCCAGCGCCGTAAGATCGGCCCGGTATGCCGCCAGGGTATTGGCCGAGAGGCCACGCTCCAGCCAGACGGCGTCCAAAAAGCGCCCGATGAGGGGGTCGGTGGAGTCGCTCTTCTTGACTGGGGTGTCCATCGCGGATTTAAGGTGCACGGAATTCTCGATGATGGTGCTCATAGTTGACGGCGTCAGGGGCGGTTGGGCTGCTGTAAACGCTTGGGGGCTCAAGCAAAATGAAAACGCGATGTCAGTATGCGAAGGGGGTAAGACGGGGGGGAGTGATGACATTCACAGAATATGTGCCCGTTAACATAAAGAGAACCAGTTCACAGCCGATTGCGCGAAGACCCGTTAATGGGTCACGACTCCCCCACCGACTAACGACACTGATTTAGCGAACCGCTTCCATGAAACCCGCGCTCCATTTCCTGCGCGCCGTATTGGGCTGGCTGACACTGGCAATCGTCGGCACGCTCGCGCTGATGGCCATGCTGGTGACGCCGGGGGTGGAGCGGCGACGCAGCATCGGCCGATGGACCGCGCGGATGGTGCTGTCGGCAGCTGGCGTGCGCCTTGTCATGACCATGACGGATGAGCGCATGGCACAAACTCCACTGACGCATGAGAGGTCGGTCGAGAAAGCGTTGCCACTGCGCTGCGTCGTGGTCGCCAATCACACCAGCTACCTGGACGGGTTGATCTTGAACGCGGTGCTCCCACCCCGCTTCGTCTTCGTCATCAAGAAGGAAATGAGCCGGGTCCCGCTCGCGGGCCTGCTGCTGAGACGGATCGGAGCGGAGTTCGTCGATCGGTTCGATCGTCACCGCGGAGCGATGGATGCCCGTCGAATGCTGCGGCTCGCAACCGAGGGCCAGGCACTGGCCTTCTTTCCGGAAGGCACCTTCTCAAAGACGCCGGGGCTGCTGCGTTTTCATTCCGGCGCATTCGTAGCGGCGGCGCGCGCTCACTGTCCGGTGATACCCATCGTCATCCATGGCGCACGGAACGTGCTGCCCTACAACCGAATAATTTCCACGCCCGGCACGGTCCACGTGGATATCCTGCCACCGCTCACAGCAAAGGCTGAGGACAGCCACTCGATCGCGCGGCTGCGTGATGAAGTCAGGCGGCTGATGCTTGCGCGGCTGGGTGAACCCGATCTGTCAACCGGGTCACATGTTGCGCCGGTACTGCCCGCCGACGTCATAAAGCGCGCGTGAGATCTGCCCCAGCGAGCAGACCTTGACTGCTTCCATCAGCTCAGCAAACACGTTACCGCGGCTCGCCGCGACCGTGCGCAGCCGCTCGAGCGCATCACCACTCTCCGGCGCATGCAGCTTCTGGAATGCGCGTACCGCCCGCACCTGATCGCGCTTCTCGTCTTCCGTCGAACGGATCAGCTCGGTCGCGCGCGCCTCCTGTTGCGCGTCCTGCGCTCCGAGGAAGGTATTCACGCCGATGATCGGCAACGAGCCGTCGTGCTTCTTCGACTCGTAGTACAGGCTTTCTTCCTGGATGCGGCTGCGCTGATACATGGTTTCCATCGCGCCCAGCACTCCGCCTCGCTCGGTGATCCGGTCGAACTCCTGGTAGACCGCCTCCTCGACCAGGTCCGTGAGCTGATCGATGATGAACGATCCCTGCCATGGGTTTTCCGTCTTGTTCAGGCCCAGCTCGCGATTGATGATGAGCTGAATGGCCATCGCGCGCCGCACCGACTCTTCAGTCGGCGTCGTCAGCGCCTCATCGTAGGCGTTGGTATGCAGGCTGTTACAGTTGTCGAACAATGCGTAGAGCGCCTGCAGAGTCGTGCGGATATCGTTGAACTGGATTTCCCGCGCATGCAGGCTCCGACCCGAGGTCTGGATGTGATATTTGAGCATCTGGCTCCGGGGGCCGCCCTGGTACAGATCGCGCATCGCGCGCGCCCAGATGCGGCGCGCCACGCGGCCAATGACCGCGTATTCGGGATCCATGCCGTTGGAGAAGAAGAACGATAGATTCGGCGCGAAGTCGTCGATCTGCATGCCCCGGCTCAAATAATACTCGACGATCGTAAAGCCGTTGGCGAGCGTGAAAGCCAGCTGCGAGACTGGATTGGCGCCCGCCTCGGCAATGTGGTAGCCGGAAATGGAAACCGAATAGAAATTGCGCACGGCTTCGTCGATAAAGAAAGCCTGCACGTCGCCCATCATGCGCAGGGCGAATTCCGTGGAGAAGATGCAGGTGTTCTGCGCCTGATCCTCCTTGAGAATGTCGGCTTGAACGGTGCCGCGCACCTGCGTCAACGCCTCCGCCTTGATCTTCTCGTACGTCGCGCTCTCCAGCAAACGATCACCGGTGACGCCGAGCAGCCCCAGGCCCGAGCCATCATGGCCCGCGGGCAAGTCGCCGCGGTACACCGGGCGCTCGTGGCCGGACAGCAGCTGCGCGATCTTGCGCTCGGCCTCGGGCCAGCGTCCGTCCTGCCGCAGATAGCGCTCCACGCGCTGGTCGATCGCCGCGTTCATGAACATCGCCAGGATCATGGGTGCCGGTCCATTGATGGTCATGGAGACCGACGTCGTCGGCGCGCACAGGTCAAAGCCCGAATACAGGCGCTTCATGTCATCCAGCGTCGCGATCGACACGCCGGAATTGCCGATGCGGCCGTAGATGTCCGGACGCTCGTCCGGGTCCTCGCCGTACAGCGTGGTCGAATCGAACGCCGTCGAGAGCCGCGTGGCCGCGTGGCCGGAAGCCAGATAGTGGAAGCGGCGGTTGGTGCGCTCCGGCATTCCCTCCCCGGCAAACATCCGGGTGGGATCTTCTTCCGTACGTCGATATGGATAGACGCCCGCCGTATAGGGATAGGCACCCGGCAGGTTCTCCTTCAGGAGGAAGGAGAGCTGCCCGCCCCAGTCCTGAAACCTGGGTACCGCGATCTTCGGTATGCGCTGATGGCTCAGGCTCTCGACGTAGTTCTCGCCGACGATCTGCTTGCCGCGCACCGTGTAGCGATACTGCGCATCCGTAGCCGCCTTCGCCCGCTCGGGCCACTGCTTGAGCAGATCGACGCCCTCGTTGCCGATTTCCCGCAGCGCCGCGTTGTAAGCGGCGCGCAATTGATGTTGGGCCGTTTCGCCCGCGAGCGCGTCCTGAGGATACGGATCCAGCGCGGCAGGCAGCTGTGGATCGGCCAGCGTCCGCAACGATTCCCACAATGCTTGCGCGCGGTGCGCGGCCGCGGCGCGCGTTAAGATCCCGGCCTGGATCTGGCGCGCGTGAACGGCGATCTCGGCCAGATAGCGCGTGCGCTCGCCCGGAATCACTGCGTCCCTGCGCGGCTGCTCGGCCAACGCGGCCCCCGCCAGCTTCCACGACCTGGCGCCGCCCAACCGGGCGCACACCGCCTCGAACAAACGATTCACGCCGCTGTCGTTGAACTGGCTGGCGATGGTCGGGAACACCGGAATCTGCTCGTCGGTAACGCGCGCCTCATGATGATTGCGCCGCCACTGCTTGCGCACGTCCCGCAGCGCGTCCTGCGCGCCGCGCTTGTCGAACTTGTTGATGGCGATCAGGTCGGCGAAGTCGAGCATGTCGATCTTCTCCAGCTGGCTCGCGGCGCCGTAGTCGCTGGTCATGACATACAGAGACAGGTCGACCAGATCGACGATCTCGGAATCGCTCTGGCCGATACCGGCCGTCTCCACCACGATCAGATCGAAGCCGGCGAACTTGAGCAGCTGGAGTACGTCCGCCAGCACGGCGCTGGTCGCCAGATTCTGGCGCCGCGTCGCCAGTGAACGCATGAAAATGTTCTCGCTCGACAGGCTGTTCATGCGGATGCGATCGCCGAGCAGCGCTCCGCCGGAGCGTCGGCGCGTAGGGTCCATGGCGACCACGGCGATTTGGCGATCCGGGAAGTGGCGCAACAGGCGGTTCAACAGCTCATCCGTCAGCGAGCTCTTACCCGCTCCACCCGTGCCCGTAATACCGACCACCGGTGTGCGTTCCTTGCCGCCGTTCTTGTCGATCAGCCGCCGGACCTGCTCAGCGCTGTAGCCACCCTCGTTTGCACCCTCGAGCACGGAGATCGTGCGCGCGATCTGCTGATGATCGCGCGGCCCGAGCGGCCTGAATTCGTAGCGTGCACGCCTCGAGGCGCGCACGCGACGGAAGACGTCCTCGATCATCCCGCTCAGCCCCAGCTGCCGCCCGTCCTCGGCGCTATAGATCTTCTCGATCCCGTAGGCCTCCAGTTCCTCGATCTCATGAGGCGCGATCGTGCCGCCGCCGCCGACCACCACGCGAATATGCTCGGCGCCGAATTGCTTGAGCATGTCCACCATGTAACGGAAGTATTCATTGTGTCCGCCCTGGTAAGAACTGACGGCGATACCGTCGGCGTCCTCCTGGATTGCAGCGCGCACGATGTCCGCGACGCTGCGGTTGTGGCCGAGATGGACCACTTCCGCGCCGTGAGCTTGCAGGATGCGGCGGATGATATTGATGGCCGCGTCGTGCCCGTCGAAAAGCGAAGCCGCGCTGATGAAACGCAGGGGCCGCTGGGTGGACAGGTCGGATTCCAGTTGCGTGGCGGGAATACTCATAAAATTAAAGACTTACATCAGTTGGCGGAGAGTGGGAGTCTACCAGACTCGAACGCACTACAATGCCCCCTTCTTCGCTTCAGGATCCACCGATGAACGTCTTCGACTCCGCCCACGATCTGGGCCACGAGCAGGTCGCTTTTTTCCATAACCGCGATCTCAACCTGCGCTGTATCGTTGCTATACACAGTACAACCCTCGGCCCCGCGCTCGGAGGACTGCGCATGTGGCCCTATGCAACGGAGGGAGAGGCCCTCAAGGACGCGCTGCGGCTTTCCCGCGCCATGACCTACAAAGCCGCAGTCGCGGGCCTGAATCTGGGCGGCGGCAAGGCCATCCTCATCGGCAATCCCGAGACCGACAAGACCGAAGCGCTGCTCCGCGCGCTGGGACGCTTCATCGGCAGCCTGAGCAACCGCTTCATCGCCTCCGAGGACGTCGGCACCAATACAGATGACATGGACGTGTTGCGCATGGAGACGAAGTGCGTGATCGGCGCGCATGGCGGAAGCGGCGATCCTTCACCGTTCACGGCTCTTGGAACGCTGCATGGAATTCGCGCCTGCCTGAATCGCAAATACGGACACGCCGATGTCGGACGCGCGAGTTTCGCCGTCCAGGGCGCCGGCGGCGTTGGCTATCACCTGACGAAGCTGCTGCGTGCCGAAGGCGCGAAGGTGTTCGTCACCGACATCAATGAACAGCGCGTCGAGGCGCTGGTGGATGAGTGCGGTGCCGAAGCCGTGCCGATGCACCATATCTATGACGTAGAAGCCAAGGTGTACTCCCCCTGCGCCATGGGCGGCGTGATCAACGAGGACACGATTCCGCGCATGAAGTACAAAATCGTGGCCGGCGGCGCCAACAACCAGCTCGAGTCCAACGAGTGCGGCACTTTGCTCGAGAAGCGCGGCATCCTGTACGCTCCGGACTACGCCATCAATTCGGGCGGGCTGATGAACAGCGCGCTGGAATTGCAGGGCTACGACGCGCAGGAGGCTCGCCGCAGGGTCGAGACCACCTACGCGATTCTCACGCGGATCTTCGCGATCGCCGAGCAGGAGAGCATCCCGAGCTGGCAGGCGGCGGATCTGCTGGCGGAGCGGCGCATCGCCTCGCTGAGCCGGGTAAAATTGCCGCACTATTGATTTCTTTCTTCTCTCCCCAAGAGAGACACCGAGGGGTTGCTGACATGTCTACATCGTCGATCGTCATCGTGGCCGCGCGCCGTACACCCATTGGCGCAATGCTGGGCGCACTGAGTCCCGTCAAGGCGACCGATCTTGGCGCCGCGGCGCTGCGCGCTGCAGTGGCAGACTCCGGCCTCAAGCCGGACGAGATCAGTGAGATCATCATGGGATGCGTGCTATCGGCCGGACTCGGTCAGGCCCCGGCACGTCAGGCCGCCCTGGCTGCCGGCATGCCGCAAGGCATCCCCTGTACCACGATCAACAAGATGTGCGGCTCCGGCATGAAGGCCATCATGATGGCCTGCGACCAGATCCGCGCCGGCAGCGCCGACATCATGCTGGCCGGCGGGCTCGAATCGATGAGCAACGCCCCGTACCTGCTGCCCAAAGCGCGCACCGGCTATCGCATGGGTCACCAGGAAATCCTCGACCACATGTTCTATGACGGCCTGCAAAGCCCGTTCGACGGCGAGATGATGGGCCACTTCGCCGAGCTGACCGTGGACAAGTATGAATTCACCCGCGAAGAGCAGGACGCGTTCGCCGCCGAATCGGTGCGCCGCGCGCTGCGCGCCGTCGAGGCCAAGGACTTTGCTGCGGAAATTGCACCCGTCACCGTGAAAGGCCGCAAGGGCGACGTTCTGGTGGATCGGGACGAAACGCCCTTCACCTGCAACATCGAAAAAATCCCGACGCTGAAGCCTGCTTTCCGCAAGGACGGCACCGTGACCGCCGCCAGCTCGTCATCCATCTCCGATGGAGCCTCGGCTCTCCTGCTGATGCGGGAATCGACCGCCAAGGCGCGTGGACTCAAGCCGCTGGCGCGGGTGCTGGGCTACTCGAGCCACGCGCAAGCGCCCGAATGGTTCACCACCGCTCCAGGCGGTGCGATCCAGAAGCTGCTGACGCGGCTGGAATGGCAGGCCAATGATGTGGACCTGTACGAAATCAATGAAGCCTTTGCAGTGGTCACGATGGCCGCCATGTGCGATCTGAGCCTGACCCACGAACGGGTGAACGTGAACGGCGGCGCGTGCGCGCTCGGCCATCCGATCGGCGCCACCGGCGCGCGTATCACGACCACGCTGGTGCATGCATTGCAGAAGCGGCAATTGAAGCGCGGCATCGCCGCCTTGTGCATCGGCGGCGGCGAGGCGACCGCAATCGCGGTCGAAGCCATGTAGTAGGCGATAGTAAGCGGATCGCGGCAGAGCCGCTGTATCGACCCTATCGAATAGACGGAAGGAGGCACGGACATGACCCTGGCAATCACCTCCCCTGCGTTCGCCCACCAGGGCGCCATCCCCCGGCAATACACCTGTGAAGGCAGCGACATATCGCCGGCGCTCACGTGGTCCGGAGCGCCGGCCGGCGCGAAAAGCTTCGCGTTGATCGTCGATGATCCGGACGCACCCGATCCGCAAGCGCCCAAGAGAACCTACGTCCACTGGGTGCTCTACAACATTCCGGCCAGCGCCACCGGCCTGCCGGAAGATGACAAGAAGAATTCACCGCCCAAAGGCAGCTTGTCCGGAACAAACGACTGGAAGCGTACCGGCTACGGCGGTCCCTGTCCGCCCATCGGACGGCACCGGTACTTCTTCAAGCTGTACGCGTTGGATTGCGTTCTCTCCGGCTTGAGCGCGCCCACCAAACCGCAGCTGCTGGAAGCGATGAAGGGGCACGTGCTGGCCGAGGCTCAGCTGATGGGGACGTATCAAAAGGCGGCCAAGTAGGCAACGGCTACCGCGCACTTCGAGCCGGACCCGTGAGCGAACCGGCATCCCAAATGCATATCGAGAAGGGGTTCGGCTCGGCGCGATAGCGGCTCGCACGCGCTCATCCGTAATTCCCTGAGTCAGCGGCCGCTGCGACAACCGGGCCGGAACTTTGCCGTCGCAGCGCTCTGCCACCTTCGTCATTTTCCCGTGCGCGGGTTGACCTTCTTCCGCTCCACCTTCGGACCGGCGGTCAAGATGGGCCTGAGCGGCAGCGAGTTGCGGTCGATCTCGCGCCCCCCTTTGATCACCTTGAAGATGTCCGCGTAGTTATCGGCGCGCTCGAGTGGGTTGGAGCTCAGTATCAGCAGGTCTGCGAGCTTGCCCGCATCCACCGTCCCCAGGTCGTTCTGCTTGTGATACGCCAGCGCCACGTTGCGCGTGGCCGCCTGCAGAGCTTGCATGGGCGTGAGGCCACGATCCTGCATCACCTTGAGCCAGCGCACGTGCGACTCGCCCAGCTGAGTCGGTTCCTCGAGCACTTCGGTGTTGTAGTAATAGATGTCCAGAATGTAGGACTCGCGCGCGTACACTCCTGTGTCGGTGGCCATGGCCAGCGTCACACCCGCCTTCACCAAGTTGCGCTCGTTCACTTCGGTGCCGGAGTCGATGGCGCGGGCCGCGATCGGACCGCAGATCACTTTCTTCTCCACCATCAGCTTCAGCGTTTCGTCGGGAATCGGTATGTCACCGGTGCTGTCGCAGTGCTGCACGTAGTCGACGCCCATCTCCACGGCCAGATGCAGGCTCTCGACCGACCCGCTGTGCACCTGCACCGGCTTGCCCGCGTTGTGAGTTTCCTCGACGATCACTTTTTGCACGCGCGGGGAGAAAAGAATGGGCGGCAGTTTGTGCGTGCTGGCGCCGTACTTCACGAAATCCACGCCCTTGGCGAGATATGCGCGCATGCGCTCGCGCACCCTGTCGGGCGTCATGAAGGTCAGCTCGGGGCCGACGCCCTGCTCGTAGGCGTCGTTGATGCGTTTGAACAAGGTCCTGCTCGTGTAAGCGCTCGCGTCGAGAAAATCCGGTCCGAATGGCCCGCTGTACCCGACGATATTGCCGGCCAGGAACACGCGCGCGCCCGGCGTTGCGCCCTGCTCTATGCGATCGCGAACCGTCTTCGCCACTGCCAGCGGCCCCCACGAGGAAAACATCGCGGTAATGCCGTTCTTCAGCGCAACCTGCGCGGCCTCCTCGCCGATCTCGGCCAGGCGATCCTCGTAACGCGCCATGAACTCCACGGTAATGTCGTAGATGAGATGCGCGTTGGCATCCATCAGCCCGGGAATCACGTACTTGCCGCGCGCATCGATCCTACGTGCCGATCCCGGCACTTTGATCGCGCCGGCCCTCCCGACGGCTTTGATCCGGTCATTTTCGAGCAGCACCACGGCATCGCGCAGCGGCTCGCCGCCGTTGCCATCGATGAGAGTCCCGCCCGTGATGGCGAGAACGTCTCCTTCGGCTTGCAGCGAGCCCAATGAGATCAGTACGGAGACTGCGATGGAAGTCAGGATCTTCATGCGGGGTTGCCCGGTCGGCTCGTTTCAGAAGCTGTAGCCCAGCTGCAATCCAATCGTGCGCGGCCGCAGGCGATACCCGAGCAGCGGATTTGCGCCGCCGGTGCGCAGCGAGAAGCTGTCCTCGTTGGTGATGTTGCGCGCAAACAGATCGAGATGGAGACTGCCGAACTCCACGCGCGCGGAGGCATCGAGCTTGACGTATTCGCCCGCTTCGCTGTTCGCCGATTCCAGAATGTCGCCGAAGAAGTTGCTGACGTAGATCGCATCGGCACGGACCGAGGCCGCGTGGGCCCCGAGCTGGAAGTCGCGTTGCAGCCCGAGGCTGGCGTTGATCTTGGGCGAACCTGGCAGGCGGCTGCCGGCCTTGAAGCCCTGAGCCGGCACGTCCTCGGTGAGCTTCGCGTTGATGACGGAGCCGCCGACATCGACCGACACCTTATCCGATACCCGCAGATTGGCCTGGAATTCGACGCCCTGCGAACGTGCCTCGCCGGCATTGACCGACTGAAGGTAGTCGCATGACGCGTAGCGCACGGCGACCGGAATATCGGTCCAGTTCATACGGAACACGGCCGCCGTGATCGACACACGCCGGTCGAGCAGCGAGAACTTACCGCCGACTTCGTAGTTGTCCACGCTGTCGGGGCCGAGGCTGCGTGTGGACTCGATCGTCACATTCGTGCCATCGATGATTCCATCGCTGTCGCGATCGCAGATTCCCGGCGGTACGCCCGGCTGCGGTTTGCCGATGCGGAAGCCCTGCGACCAGCCGGCATACAGCAGTGCGTTCTCGACCGGCTTATAGCTCAGGTTGGCGCGAAAGTTCTCGCCCGAAGTCTTGATGCTGTGGCTCTCAGCCGTGGTCACGTTACCCGCGAGCGGACCGCTCTGCACGATCCCCACCGTGCGGTCGTACCGATAAGCGCGCACACCGCCCGTCAGCGTGAAGCGCGGTGCGAATTCCCACGACACTTCGCCGAATCCCGCCTGCTGCTCCAGCGCACGTTTGTCCTGGTACTGAAACAGCAGATCCTGCCCGGCGCCGAAGATGTCGGCGCCGGGCGTGCCGTGCCAGCGCACGGTGTAGTTGTACAAGTCGTGGATCTTTTCCGCGTACGCGCCGACGAGAACGTTCCAGGCGCCATTGAGCTTGGTGGACAGGCGCACTTCCCCATTGTTCTCGTGATGGGACACCGGACCGCCGGAAGATCCCGGCACATCGAGCCCGAACGAGGAGAACGGAATGGCCCAGAGGTTGGCTGCCGATACGTTCGAATACGTGGCGAACAGGTCTGCCCAGCCCAGATCGTATTGCAGGGTGCCGTTGGCGATCTCGATGTCCGTGTCATTCAGGCCGCCCTTTTGCCCGCGGTAGCGATGCTCGGGCGCGACTTCGAGCACCGTTTGTTCGTAGGTGCCGCTGGTGGCCACGGGCATGTCGTCGCCCTGCGTCTTCTGGCGCAGGTAGCTGGCAGTGAAGCTGAGCGCGTCCGTGACCTGAAACAGCGCGGACAGGCGCCCGCCGAACGACTCCACGTCGCCGATCCGGTTCTTGTCGACGGCAAAAGCCTCGCCGCCGTACGGAGTGACGGCGCGGGCGATGAAATCCGCGTCCGAGCCGGCGCGATTGCGGTAGAAACCGGCGTCGTGATAGTCGTAGGCCACGGCGCGGACGGCGATCTTTCCGCCCACCAGCGGCAGATTGCCGATCGCCTGCACGTTGTAGTTCTGCCCGCCTGTGCCGGATGTGGTGGAATAACCCGCGCCGACTTTGGCGTCGAGCCGATCGAGCTTGGGCGCGACGGGAATACTGCGCACCACCCCGCCCATCGACGCGCTGCCGAAGGCCGTGCCTTGCGGCCCGCGCAGCACCTCCACCCGTTCGATGTCGACCAGCTTGATGTCGATGCCCGAGCCGAGCAGGCCCGCCGTCGCTGTGGTCGGGGTCTCGCCGAAATAAGTCGCCACCGTGGGGCCGGAGCTGAAATTCTGGGACTGCAGGCTGGTCTCGACGCCGCGAATCACGATGGCCTGGCCGCCGTAGGTGCCGCCATCGCCCACTTGATTCACGCCCGGAATGCCGCGCAGATAGTCCTGCGAACTGACCAGGCCGCGCCGCTCGATCTCATCCGCCGTGATGGCGGTGATGCTCATGGGGACGTCCTGAATGTTCTGCGCGCGCTTGGCGGCGGTGACGATGATTTCCTGCATGCCTTTGGAGCTCGAAGAATCCGCATCTTTCGCCGGCGATTCGGACGAAGGCATGGCGTAGGAATCCGCGGGCTTGGACTTCTCGGTTTGGACTTGCGCCAAGCTCAGCGCGGCCGTGCTTGGCGCAGACGTGAATTTCTCCGCTTCTTTCGGCGTCAGCACGACGATCGTGCCGTCGTTCGTCACTCGATAGGTCAGACCGGAACGGGAAAGAATGGCCGCGAGAGCGCGCAGCGACGGCATTTCACCCATTACCGCCGGCGCGTTCTTCGCGCGGGTCGCTTCGGGAGAGAAGACGATTTCGCGGTCGCTTTGTTGGCCGAACAGCGTGAGCGCGGCGCTCAGGTCCTGCGCGGGGATATTGAAACGGTTGGTGGCTTCGGTTGCCGCGGCCGCTTTGGCGTTTTCATCCGCGACTGCAGCATGGACGCCGCCAAACAAGAGCACCGAGCAGCCGGCCAGTAGCGCCGCGTGGCGCGAAAGTCGCTCGTGAGTACGCATGGTCGCCCCTTCGATGAGTTGTCCGGCGGCGCTCTAGCGGAACTAGACGCCCTGTGCCTCAGGGACGCAAGCGTTCGCTCAATCCTCACCTGACGGAGTGGAAAATTTCAGGTGGATGCTGCCGTCAGGTTGCTTCACCGCAACCAGCGGGAACAATTCAGTCATGGAGTTGGCGAACCGATCGGCTTGGGAGATGCGGAAGACGGCGCTGACGCGCAGGGCGGCGACGCGGGGGTCGTCGATGACCATGAGGGATTGCGTATAGCGATTGAGCTCAGCTACCGCATCGGACAGAGTTTCATCCTGGAAGACGAGACGGCCGCTGCGCCAGCTGGTCAAACGGGGGATGTCGGCAGGACCGACGGTCGCTGCAGATGCGGGTGCGGCAGTAAGCTGCTCGCCGGGACCCAGTTCGACAGCTTCCCGGCTCGGATTCCCATCCGCAGACGATTGCCCCCTCCCGCGGAGGGAGGAGAGAGGAGAAGAAGAGACGACTACGCGGCCTTCCACCAGCAGAACGCGGATAGCGCCGGCATCGTCAACGCGAACGTCGAAGGCGGTGCCCAGGGCCGTGATGCGGCGATCAGCGGCATAGACCACGAAGGGGCGGCGGGCATCTTTGGCAACTTCGAACAATGCCTGGCCGCGACGCAGGTGGATGCGACGTTCGGCGGGGGCAAAGTCGATATCGACCTGGCTGTCGGTATTGAGTGCAAGGGTGGAACCATCTTGCAGCGTGGCGGAGAGACGCTCACCGATCGCGGTGGTGTAGCGGTTTTTCGCAGCGCTCCCGACGGATGGCCAGCCGGAAACTCCGGACCAGCCGCTGAGAACAAACCCGCCGCCTACGGCAATAGCGAGCGCCGCAATGCCCGCCGCCAGCGCCGGCCGAAAGATCCGCGATCGCTCCGGACGCACCGCGAGGGCAGCAGCGCGCATGGCACGCACTTCGTCGTTTCCGGTGACGCGGCCCGCCGTCTGCCAGACTGCCCGTGCACGCTCGAAGGCCGCTCGATGCTCCGGCTCCGCATCGAGCCAAGCGTTCATTTTGGCCCGCTCGCCTTCCTCCATCTCGTCATTTGCGCGCAGCAGCCAGTACGCCGCCGTTTCCGCCGGCGTGCGCATCTCGGTTGCACGGCTGGCGCGGTGCGAGCTCATGGCAGCCCGGCTCCGTCCAGCCCCACTTTGTCCATCAGATACGCCACTGCTTTGATCATGTGCTTTTCCACGGCACTGACGGAAATGCCCAGGCGCCGCGCGATCTCAGTCTGGCGCAGTTCCTCCATGCGGTGCAGGATGAACACGGTCCGCGTGCGCTCGGGCAGCTCATGGAGCGCGCGCACCACGGCCTGCAGGGCTTCTCTATCCATAGAGACGCGCTCGAGCGACGCATCCTCAATGGCGTGCACGGATTCGTCATAGGATTCATGGTCTTGCGCGTGCCGCACGACGCGCTTGCGGGCCCGGTCGCGGATCACGCTGGCGGCGGTCTCAAACAAGTAGCCTTCCGGACGGTCGATGGCGGTGAGATCGCGGCGGTGCAGAAGGCGCATGAAGACTTCCTGCACCAGGTCCTCGACGTCCGCGGATTCGTGGACGTGGCGCTCGAAGTAGCGCGTGAGCACGCCGCGAAAACGCTCCGACAACGCGGCAAGAAAATCCCGGTCTTGCGCGCTGGGCGAAGGACTGCCACCGGTCTGGGCCAGCGTTGCAGGTCGGCGCTTCATGCGCTGAACGTAGCGTGCGGATCGTCAAGAAGCAAATGAAGCGCGGTACCGGCGCCGCGCCGGACCCGCAGATGTCGAGAAGCGGAGCGCAACCTCGACGAAGCAAGGAGCCGAGAGGGACGCAATGGTATGCTTCGCATCCCATGTCCGAACCCATACTGACCAGCACAGATGCGCGCGGCGTAGCAACTGTTACGCTCAATCGGCCCGAGAAACACAACGCCTTCAACATCGCCATGCTCGAGGCGCTGCGCGCCTCGCTGCTGACGGTCGGCGGCGATCCGGCGGTGCGCGCCGTCGTGCTCACTGGCGCGGGTAAGACCTTCTGCAGCGGCGCGGACCTCGCCGAGATGCAGGCGCTGATCTCGGCCACGGAAGAAGACAACCTGCGCAACGCGCTGCATCTCACCGACGTGCTCGGCGTCCTCAACGGCCTGCACAAGCCCACCATCGCACGCGTCAACGGCAATGCCTTCGGCGGCGCCGTCGGCTTGATCGCGTGCTGCGATATCGCCATTGCGCAGAGCGACGCGCGGCTGGGGCTGACGGAAGCGCGCCTCGGACTGGTGCCTGCGGCCATCTCACCTTATGTCGTCGCGGCCATCGGCGCGCGCCAGGCGCGTCGTTACTTCCAGACCGCGGAGCTGATCGGCATGACGGACGCCCATCGTTTGAGCCTGGTGCACGAGATCGCCGCGCCCGAAGACCTGGACGCAGCACTCGAAGACCTGTTGGCCGCACTGTTAAAAGGCGGCCCGGAGGCGCAGCGCGAGGCGAAGGAACTGATCGTCGAGGTCGCCGGTGCGCTGGGCACCCCGGATGACAAGCTCAGGCGCTCCACGGCACAACGGCTGGCGCGGCTGCGGGTTTCGGCGGAAGGTCAGGAAGGAATGCGAGCGTTCCTGGAGAAACGGCCCGCGAAATGGTCAGGCGGATGAGGAGGTGGTAGGGGCGTCCTTGCCCGCGCCATGCCCACTTCCGTTGGCCCTCCTGGTTGTAGGCGTCCGTGCCCGGCAACATGGGTTCCTCCATTGGGGGATAGCGGCAGCATTCGGGAAATGTTCTCAGCGAACGGATGGTTTTTTGGCATTAAGTTAACAGCGTCCCGGTTTTTGAAGGGTTTTGCATGAAATTCACTGAAATCTGCGCCGCCGTGACCGGCGGTGCATCGGGTTTGGGGCAGGCCGTCGCGCAACGCGTGATCGCCGAGGGCGGTCGGGTTGCGATGCTCGATATCCAGGACGAGGCGGGCGAGGCCGCGGCCAAAGCATTGGGCCCGAATGCCAGCTTCATCCATTGTGATGTCAGCAACGAAAGCGAAGTGAGCGAGGCCCTCGCCACGGCCAGGAAACGCATGGGCGGGCTGAATCTGGCCGTGAATTGCGCCGGGGTCATCGGCGCCGGGCGCGTGCTGGGACGCGAAGGCCCGATGCCGGGCGAATTCTTCGCCAAGGTCGTGCGCATCAACCTGATCGGCACCTTCCTGGTCGACAAGACCGCCGCGGCCCTGATGCAGGAAAACGCCCCGAACGAGGAAGGCGAGCGCGGACTCATTATTCATACTGCCTCGGTGGCGGCGTTCGAAGGCCAGATCGGCCAGTGCGCCTACTCGGCCACCAAGGGCGCCGTCATGAGCATGACTCTGCCGATGGCGCGCGAGCTTGCGCGGCTCGGCATCCGCGTGATGACCATTGCTCCCGGCATCTTCCAGACACCGATGGTGGGCGGCATGCGCGATGACGTACAAAAGTCGCTGGAGGCGCAAATCCCCTTCCCTTCGCGGCTGGGCCGTCCGGACGAATACGCCGACCTGGTGATGTCCATCGCGCGCAACGCGATGCTGAACGGCGCAACCATCCGCCTCGACGGAGCGATCCGGATGCAGCCCAAGTAGCTGCCCGCGCAGGAAGTCCCCGATGTCCGAACAGCGCGACGTGATGGAGTATGACGTGGTCGTCGTCGGCGCCGGCCCGGCGGGCCTCGCCTGCGCGATCCGTCTCAAGCAGCTCGATCCCGGGCTGAATGTATGCGTCCTGGAAAAGGGCTCGGGCATCGGCGCGCATTCTTTGTCCGGCGCCGTGATGGAGCCCGGTCCGCTGGATGCCTTGCTGCCCGAATGGCGGCAGAACCTGCCCGAGATCTGCACGCCCGCGACGCGCGATGAGTTCATGCTCCTCTCGCACGGCGGCGGCATGCGCCTGCCCACGCCGCCGCAGATGCATAACCGCGGGAACTTCATTCTCTCGCTGGGGCAACTCACTTCGTGGATAGGTACGCAGGCGGAAGCGCTCGGCATCGACCTCTTCCCCGGTTACGCGGCCGCCGGCGCCGTGTTCGCTGCGGACGGCTCGGTGGCCGGCGTACGGATCGGCGACATGGGCGTGCTGAAGGACGGCTCGCGCGGACCGAACTTCGCGCCGGGTCCGGAAATCCGCGCGCGCCTCACGGTGCTGGCGGAAGGCTGCCGCGGCAGCGTCAGCAAACAATTGATCCGCCGCTTCGAGCTCGGCGCCGGCCGCTCGCCACAGACCTTCGGCCTCGGCCTCAAGGAACTGTGGCAGCTGCCCGAGGGCCGCGTGGAGCCGGGCTTGATCCAGCACACCGTCGGCTGGCCGCTCGACAGCCGCACGTACGGCGGAAGCTTCCTGTATCACCTGAACAAAGATCGCGTTTACGTCGGCTTCGTAGTCGGCCTCGATTACGAGGACCCGCGGCTGAAGCCGTTCGAGGCATTCCAGCAGTTCAAGCACCATCCGAAAGTACGGGCGCTGCTCGAGGGCGGTGAGATCCTGTCCGCCGGCGCGCGCACGATTGCCGCAGGCGGATGGCAATCGCTGCCGCGGCTCGAGATGCCCGGTGCATTGCTGGCCGGCGACGCGGGCGGCACGCTCAATGTCCCGAAGATCAAGGGCATCCACCAGGCGATACGGAGCGGCGTGCTGGCAGCCGAGCATTTCGTCGAGACCGGCTCGAGCAGCGGCTTCGATGCCCGCTGGCGCGCCTCTCCCGGCGGTGCGGAGCTGCGCAAAGTGCGCAACATCAAGCCGGGATTCAAGCGCGGCCTGTGGCTGGGCCTTGCCAACGCGGCGCTCGAGACAGTTACCGCCGGGAAGCTCCCCTGGACCCTGCGCAATCACGCGAATCACGCCGCCTTGAAACGCCTGGACGAGTACACCTCGCCGGATCGCCGGTGGGGCGCGCGTACACTGCCGCCGCGCGACCGCCTGGCATCGGTATTCTTCGCCGCGACCGCGCACGACGAGAGCCAGCCGCCCCATCTGCACGTGCACGACACCTCGATCTGCGTCGGGCGCTGCATCCGCGAGTATGGCAACCCCTGCCAGAACTTCTGCCCGGCGAACGTCTACGAGATCGTCGACGATGGGGCGGGCGGCAAGCGGCTGCAGATCAACGCCGCCAACTGTGTCCACTGCAAAGCCTGCGACATCAAGGATCCGTATGAGATCATCACGTGGGTCCCTCCGGAAGGCGGCAGCGGACCGAACTATCAAGGGCTGTAGCCGGCCACCCACTTCCGGTAGAATTTTTGCATGAACAAAGTCCGTTCCAACGCTCTGGAAGCCCTGCGCGAAGTCAAAAACGGCGCCACCATCGCCGCCGGAGGCTTCGGCCTGTGCGGCATTCCCGAGCTGTGCATCGCGGCGCTGCGCGAGATGGGCGCGCGCGACCTGACCATCGTCTCCAACAACTGCGGCGTCGACAATTTCGGCCTGGGCCTGCTGCTGGCGAACCGGCAGATCAAGAAAATGATCTCGAGCTACGTCGGCGAGAACCGCGAATTCGAGCGCCAGCTCCTGGCGGGCGAAATCGAGGTGGAGCTGGTCCCGCAGGGCACGCTCGCGGAGCGGCTGCGCGCCGGCGGCGCGGGAATCCCCGCCTTCTATACCCCGACCGGCGCCGGCACCATCGTCGCGGAAGGCAAGGAGCAGCGTCAGTTCGACGGACGGTCCTACATCCTGGAGAAAGGCATCCGCACCGACTTCGCCATCGTCAAGGCCTGGCGCGGGGACCGGTTCGGGAACCTCCAGTACCGGCTCACCGCGCGCAATTTCAATCCGCTGTGCGCGGCCGCCGGCAAAGTTACGATCGCGGAAGTCGAAGAGCTGGTGGAAGTCGGCGAGATCGAGCCGGAGCAGGTGAGCACTCCCGGCGTCTACGTACAGCACATCATCGCCGGCACGCACGAGAAGCGGATCGAGCGGCGTACCGTGAGCAAGGGCTGAGACATGTTGACGCGCGAACAATTGGCGATGCGGGCGGCACAGGAACTGCGTGACGGCTATTACGTGAACCTGGGCATCGGGATTCCGACGTTGGTTGCGAACTACATTCCGCGCGGCGTGGAGGTCGTTCTGCAGAGCGAGAACGGCCTGCTGGGCGTCGGCCCGTATCCGCGCGAGCACGAGGTCGATCCCGACCTGATCAACGCGGGCAAGGAAACAGTGACGCTGCTGCCCGGCGCAGCCGTGTTCGACAGCGCGGCCAGTTTCGCCATGATCCGTGGCGGCCACATCGACCTGGCGATCCTCGGCGCGATGGAAGTCAGCGCGCAGGGCGATCTGGCCAACTGGATGATTCCGGGCAAGCTGGTCAAGGGCATGGGCGGCGCGATGGATCTGGTTGCCGGCGCGCGCCGTGTCGTGGTGGTGATGGAGCACAGCTCCAAGAACGGCACGCCCAAGATCCTCAAGCAATGCCAGCTGCCCCTCACCGGCGTGCGCGTCGTCAACCGCATCATCACCGACCGGGCGACGTTCGATGTCACCGCCGATGGCCTGGAGCTGATCGAACTGGCCCCCGGCGAGTCGATCGAGCAGATCAAGCCGCTGACCGAGCCCGCGTTCCGCGTGTCGCCGGCCGTGCGCGAGATGAAGCTCTGAAGCTCGATGCCGCCCAGCGCCGCGCCGCTGACCGCCTCGAGGACCTGCGCAGGCGATTGATCGCGCAGCCGCGCGATTTCGGCTTCTGGACCCACCGCCTGCTGCGCCTGATTCCCGGCCGCTCCACCATCGAGCCGGTCCGCGGGCTGTACCTGTGGGGCGGCGTCGGCCGCGGCAAGACGATGCTCATGGACCGCTTCTTCGAGAGCCTGCCGTTCGCGGACCGCGAGCGCCGCCACTTCCATCGTTTCATGCACGAGGTCCATGCGGAGCTGCGCAGGATCAAGACGCGCACCGATCCGCTCGAGATCCTCGCCCACCGCCTGGCCCGTCGCGCGCGCGTGATCTGCTTCGATGAGTTGAACGTCACCGACATCGCCGATGCGATGATCCTCGGGACATTGTTCGATGCCCTCTTCCGTCGCGGCGTTACGCTCGTCGCAACGTCCAACGTCGCGCCCGCGGAGCTGTATCGCGACGGACTGCAGCGCCAGCGCTTCCTGCCCGCGATCGCCCTGATCGAGCGGCATACGGAAGTCCTGCACGTCGAGGGCGGCACCGATTACCGACTCCGGCAGCTGCGCAAAGCCAGGACGTACCGCATCGCCAACGGCGCGGACGAACAAAAATGGCTGGAGGAGACGTTTCGCGCCCTGGCCGGCGGACCGGGAAGCGGCGCCGCGGTGGTGACCGTCGAGCAGCGGCCGATTCCGTGCAAGTCGCAGTCGGACGGGGTGATCTGGTTCGATTTCAAGTCGCTGTGCGAGGGGCCGCGCAGCCAGAACGACTACATCGAGCTGTCGCGCTGCTACCACTCGGTGCTGCTGTCGGAAATCCCGGCGTTGGGGGAGACAGCGGACAACGCCGCGCGCCGCTTCATCGCATTGGTCGATGAGCTGTACGACCGCAACGTCAACCTCATCGTGTCCGCCGACGCGCCGGCGCCGGAGCTGTACAAAGGCCAGAAGCTGGCTTTCGAATTCCAGCGGACGATAAGCCGTCTGACGGAGATGCAGAGCGAGGACTACCTGGCGAAGGAGCACAAGCCGTAGCAAATACGGCCGGCGGGGCACTCTGTGGATTTCGATTCAAGCGAGGAGATCGCCGCCGTACGCAGCCCCTTACGCTCTGATGAAGCCGCCGCCGACGGCGGTCAGATCACCCCGCGGCGCATCTGATCCCGCTCGATCGACTCGAACAGGGCTTTGAAGTTCCCCTCGCCGAAGCCTTCGTTCCCCTTGCGCTGGATGATCTCGAAGAAGATCGGGCCGATGACGTTCCGCGTGAAGATCTGCAGCAGCGTCCCCTGTCCCTGCGCCGGCGCCCCGTCGATCAGGATTTGCCGCTTCCGCAGCTCCGCCACATCCTCGCCGTGCCCGGGTACTCGTTTGTCGATACCTTCATAGTAACTGTCGGGCGTGGCCTGGAACTTCACGTTGTGCCGCCGCAGCACGTCCACGGTCCGGAAGATATCCGAGGTGCCGAGCGCGATATGCTGGATTCCCTCGCCATGATATTCGCGCAGGTACTCCTCGATCTGCGAGCGGTCGTCCTGCGACTCGTTGATCGGAATGCGGATCTTGCCGCACGGGCTGGTCAGTGCGCGGCTGAAGAGCCCGGTCTTGCGCCCCTCGATGTCGAAGTAGCGGATCTCGCGAAAGTTGAACAGCCGCTCATAGAAGCCGGCCCACTTGTCCATGTTGCCGCGATTGACGTTGTTGGTCAGGTGATCGATGTAAGTCAGCCCGGCGTCCTCGATACCCGCGCGCGTGGGGAGCGGCTTGAAGTCCACGTCGTAGATGCTGCTCTCGCCATAACGGTCGACGAGATAGATGAGGCTGCCGCCGATGCCCTCGATCGCCGGGATGTTCAGCTCCATCGGGCCGACCTGTCCCTCGAACGGCTTCGCGCCCAGCTCCAGCGCGCGCTTGAACGCGTGGTTCGCATCCGCTACGCGAAAAGCCATCGCACAGGCGGAAGGCCCATGCAGGCGCGCGAACTCCTGGCCGTGGCTGCCCGGCTCGGCATTGATGATGAAGTTGATGTCGCCTTGCGCGTGGAGCGTGACATTCTTGCCGCGATGGCGGGCGGTGGCGGGGAACCCGAGCTGCTCGAACAGCGTGCGCAGCAGCTCCGGATCGGGCGCGGTGTACTCGACGAACTCGAAGCCGTCGGTACCCATGGGGTTGTCGAACAGCATGATCAGGCCCTCGGACTGCGACTGTACTGGCCACAATCGCGGCTAAATTATACGGGAGAGCGCCCAGCTGCGTCGCCATCGATCGGGCGGCTCCGCACCCGGATCCGGGACATCGGAAGCAGGGCGCGGCGGCCTCGCCGGACCGGGACACATTCCACGCCCGATGGGCGCAATTGCGCTTCTGTCCGGCCGCTTCTGTCCAGGTATAATCCTGCGCCTTTTCCGAAGCCCGGAACGCGTTACGATGACCACACGACCGATGCCTGCCGCCGCCCCCTCCGACGCCGCCCCTGGAACCGCGAAATCCGCGGCGAAACCCGCCGACGGAGGCACCGCGCGCACGGTCGCCGAGTTCGAGATCAAGTTCCATCAGCTGCTCGATGTCAATGGCCGTCCGACGGGGGCGCTGCCGGAGTTCGCGCGCAAGCCGGAGCTGGTCGAAATGTACAAGCTCATGACACTGGTCCGCGCCTTCGACACCAAGGCCATCAACCTGCAGCGCACGGGCAAGCTGGGCACTTACGCTTCCTGTCTCGGCCATGAAGCGACACACGTTGGCGCCGGCGCTGCGCTGCGCCCCGAGGACGTATTGGTGCCGTACTACCGCGAGTACGGCGCGCAGCTGTGGCGCGGCGTGAAGATGTCCGAGATCCTGCTGAACTGGGGCGGCGACGAGCGCGCCAGCCGGTTCCAGGCCAAATCCGTCGCCCGCGATTTCCCGTGGTGCGTGCCGATCGGCAGCCAGATGCTGCATGCAGCCGGCGCGGCCATGGCCATCAAGGTGCGCGGCGAGAAGCGGTGCGTGTTGGCCTTCATCGGCGATGGCGGCACTTCCCAAGGCGCGTTCTACGAAGCGATGAACGTGGCCGGAGTCCACTCCCTGCCGGTGGTCTTCATCGTCGTCAACAACAAATGGGCGATTTCCGTGCCCATCGAGAGCCAGACCGCCTGCGCCACGCTGGCGCAAAAAGCGGTGGCCGCAGGAATACCGGGCATGCAGGTCGACGGCAACGATGCCATCGCGGTACGCAGCATCGTCGGCCAGGCGCTCGGCATCGCGCGCAACGGCGGCGGTCCGGCCTTGATCGAAGCGATCACCTACCGCCTCAGCGATCACACCACCGCGGACGACGCCTCGCGCTACCGCCGCAGCGAAGAAGTGCAGGCGGCGTGGCAGGTCGAGCCGCTGCTGCGCCTGCGCAAATATCTGGCTGACACCGGCGCGTGGTCGCAGGCGCAGGAAGATGAGCTGAAGGAGCAGTGCGGCCGCGACGTCGAGGCCGCGGTAGCCGAATACCTGCGGACCGGCAAACAGCCGGTGGCCAGCATTTTCGATTCTTTGTTCGCGAAGCTGCCGAAGTCCATACAGGAGCAGCGCGAGGAAGCCGTCCGCTATGCCGCCCAGGGCGGCTCCGCACACGGCTCACATTGAATGAGAACGGCTCCAATCGCGGCCCCCCCGCTCTGATCCGTCCGCGAAGCGCAGCGGAACGGAGCGGGTGGCCCGGCCAACAAACATCAGATCCTCGAGTTTCGTCATGCCCAAAGTCACCATGATAGAAGCCATCGCCCTCGCGCACGCCTGGGAGATGGAGCACGATCCTTCGGTCGTCGTCCTCGGCGAGGACATCGGCGCCAACGGCGGCGTGTTCCGCGCCACCCTCGGCCTGCAGGAGCGCTTCGGCAAACACCGCGTACAGGACACTCCGCTCGCGGAAGGCATGATCGGCGGCATGGCGGTGGGCATGGCCGTCGAGGGGCTCAAGCCCGTGGCCGAAATCCAGTTCATGGGCTTCATCTATCCGGCCTTCGACCAGATCGTCAATCACATGTCGCGCCTGCGTAACCGCACGCGCGGACGCCTGACGTGTCCGATCGTGGTCCGCATGCCGCATGGCGGCGGCATCCACGCCCCGGAGCACCACTCCGAGAGCGTCGAGTCGATGCTGGCCCATATCCCGGGCCTGCGCGTGGTCTGCCCTTCCTCGCCGGCGCGTGCCTACGGTTTGTTGCTCGCCTCCATCCGCGATCCGGATCCGGTCATTTTCCTCGAACCCTCGCGGCTGTACCGCATGGCCAAGCAGGAGGTCACCGACGATGGCAAGGCGCTGCCGCTCGACACGTGCTACGTCCTGCGCGAAGGCGAGGACGTGACCCTGGTGACGTGGGGCGCGATGACCTTCGAGACGCTCAAGGCCGCCGATCAGCTCGCGAAGGAAAACATCAAGGCGGAAGTGATCGACCTCGCCACGATCGCGCCGATCGACCGCGAAACGATCCTGGCCTCGGTCGCCAAGACCGGCCGTCTGGTCATCGTGCACGAGGCGGCGCGCAATTGCGGCGTGGGCGCGGAAATCGCCGCGCTGGTCGCCGAACACGGGCTCTACGACCTGCAGGCCCCCATCCAGCGCATTACCGGGTATGACACGATCATGCCGCTCGCGCGGCTGGAATACGACTACATTCCCAGCGTGGCGCGCATCCTCGACGGCGTGCGCAGAACCTTTGCCGACTGAGCATTTACCAGGAGACCCGCCGATGACGACGTTCAACTTGCCGGACCTGGGTGAAGGCCTGGCGGAAGCCGAGATCGTGAAGTGGCACGTCACGGTCGGCGAGACGGTGAAAGTCGATCAGCCGATGGTGTCGGTCGAGACGGCCAAAGCCGTGGTGGAAGTGCCCTCCCCTTACAGCGGCGTGATCAAGGCGTTGCACGCGAAAGCGGGCGACATCGTCGAGACCGGCAGGCCGCTGGTGGATTTCGACATCGGTGCGGCCGCTCCCGCCGGCGCGGCACGTCCCGCCGAAGCGGCCAGGAGCAGGGACTCCGGCACGGTGGTGGGCAGCATGCCGACCAGCGATGAGGAATTGATCGAGAACGCCACGGCGGGCGCCACCAGCCGCGCTGCCTCCGGCGATCGCGTGCGTGCGGCACCGGCGGTGCGCGCGCTCGCCAAGAAACTCGGCGTCAATCTCAACAGCGTCAACGGCACCGGCCGCGGCGGCCTGATCACCGTCGACGACATCATGAGCTCCACTTCACGCATGGCCGATCCGCAGGGCGTCGCGATCGCCGGCACACGTGCGGCACTAACGCCTGGAGCGGTGCCCGTGCCAGCGCCCGCTCCGACGACGCCCGCGGGCAAGGCGCCCCCCGCACCTGCAGCTTCGAAGCCGGCAAGCGCGGCTAAACCCGATGCGGGCGCCGAACAGCTGCGCGGCCTGCGGCGCTCCATGGCGCATACCATGTCCCAGTCGAGGGATCAGGTCTGCAGCTGCACGCTGTTCGATGACGCGGATCTGCACGGCTGGTTGCGCAAGGGCGACTACACCGCACGCGTCCTGCGAGCGATTGCGGTCGCCTGCCGTGAAGAACCGGCGCTCAACGCACACTACGACGGCGACAGCATGACGCGGCGGACATGGGAGCGCGTGGACATCGCCATCGCCGTGGACACTCCAGAAGGGCTCATCGTCCCGACGATCCGCGATGTGTCTAGCAAGGATGCGCGCCAGCTGCGCGCCGAGCTGCAGGGCCTCAAGGAAGCCGCGCGCAACCGCACGGTCGCGCCCGAGGCGCTCAAGGACTTCACCTTCATCCTGTCCAACTTCGGCATGATCGCGGGCCGCTACGGTACACCCGTCGTCGTGCCGCCGACGGTCGGCATCCTCGGCGCCGGCGGTCTGCGCCACGACGTCGTCGCCGTCACCGGCGGCATCGAGACGCACCTGCGCATGCCGCTGTCGCTCAGCTTCGATCATCGTTGCGTCACCGGCGGCGAGGCCGCACGGTTTCTGGCCACTGTCATCAAAGATCTGGAATTGCCTGACTAACCTCCATCCCCTTCTCCGCCGGCCAACGACCCCAAAGGCTCTCGCGGACGGAGATGAGGAAATCAACCTGAAGAGGTTTCTCTGTGCTTGGAAAAATCCCACCCGCCCGTCAGCGCCTGATAGACAAGATCGCCGATCACGCACGGAGCTTGCGGCCGCAGAAGCTGCCGATTCCCGTGGATCGCTTCATCAACGCCTACTACCGGGGCGTGGCCGAAGAGGATCTGGCCGAGCGCAGCATCGAAGACCTGGCCGGCATCGCGCTGCGCCACCTCGAGCTGGGGCTGCGCCGCAAGCCCGGCAAGCCCTCCATCAGCATTTTCAATCCCGATGTCAAGCGCGACGGCTTCAGCTCGCCGCACACGCTGGTGCTGCTGGTGACCGACGACATGCCCTTTTTGGTGGACTCGCTGAACATGGTGTTCGGCGAAGTTCACCAGAGCGTGCACTTCATCGTCCATCCAGTGCTGAAAGTGCGCCGCGGCCGCGGTGGGGAGCTGGAAGGCCTGGAGACCGGCGCCAACGGCCCGGATGAGGGCTCGATCGCCGAATCCTGGGAACTCTACGAGATCGACCGCCAGCTCGACACCACTCGCACCGCCGCGCTCCATGAGAAGCTGGAATCGGCCCTGGAAGACGTGCGGGTGGTCGTGGAGGACTGGGGACAGGTCCGTGAAAGGATGCGCGAGCTGATCGATCGGCTGCAGACCGCTCCGCCCGCCTCGGTCCCCGACGTCGGCGAAGCGGTGCAGCTGCTCACCTGGATGGAAGCCAGGCACTTCGTTTTCCTCGGCTACCGCTACTACCGGCTCGAGCGCGGCAAGACCGAGGATCGGCTGGTCGCGGACCTGCCTTCCGGCCTCGGTATCCTGCGCGCCGACCACGCCGATGCGGACAGACACATCACGACGCTGCGCGGCGAGCTGCGCCAGCGCGCGCGCGAGCCGCAGCTGCTGATACTCACCAAGGCGAACTCCGTCGCCACCGTCCACCGCGCGACGTATCTGGACTATGTGGGCGTCAAGAGCTTCGACAAACGAAGCGAGGTGGACGGCGAGCATCGCTTCCTGGGCCTCTGGACCTCCACTGCATACTTCAGCAGCCCGCGCGAGATCCCGGTCCTGCGCCGCAAGGTCGAGCGGATCGTCGACAGCTTCGGCCTCGACCCGCACGGCCACGACGGCAAGACCGTGATCCACGTGATGGAGACCTTCCCGCGCGACGAGCTGTTCCAGGCCAGCGTGGAGGACCTCATCCCGATCGCGCGCAGCGTGGTCAATCTCTACGAGCGCCGCACGGTGCGCCTGCTGGCGCGACGCGATCCATACGGCCGGTTCTATTCCTGTCTGGTCTATGTCCCGCGCGACCGCTACAACAGCGACGTGCGCCAGCGCATCGAGCGCATCCTCCTCGAGGGCTGCCAGGGCACTGCGTGCGAGACGCAGGTGCAGATCTCCGACTCCCACCATGCGCGCCTGCACGTCGTGGTGCGCATCGAACGGCCCGGCACGCAGAAGGTGGACTTCGCAGCGCTGGAAAAGCGCGTCGCCCAGGCGACGATGACCTGGACCGACCGCCTGCGCGCGGCGTTCGCGGGACGGGCGGACGAAGCGGCCGGTCTCGCGCTCGTCAGTCGTTACGAGCGCACCTTCCCGCTGGCCTACCAGGAAGACGTGGAGCCGCAGAACGCGCTCGATGACATCGCGGATCTCGAAGCGTTGCGCTCGGAGCCGCAGGCGTTGCGTCTGAACCTCTATCGCCCCGAGGGCCAGGACGCCAGGCGCGCGCACCTGAAGATCGTCAAGCTCGGCGAGCCGGTGTCTTTGTCGGGCGTGCTGCCGACGATGGAGAACTTCGGCCTGCGCGTGATCGCCGAGCGCCCCTACGAGTTCGCCTGGCCCGAGGGCGGCGCCGCCTGGGTGCAGGACTTCGAGCTGGAGCACCGCGACGGGCTCGCTCTGGACATCGAGCGGGTCGAGCCGGCTTTCAAAGAAGCTTTCGCGCAAGTGTGGAGCGGAGAGGTCGAGAATGACGGCTTCCACCGCCTGCTGATGAGCGCGAACCTTTCTGCGCGGCAGATCGTGATCCTGCGCGCCTATTCGCGCTACATACTGCAGACCGGACTGCCATTCAGCCAGGCCTACATGGAGCACGTGCTCACCGGCAACGCCAAGGTGAGCGGCCTGCTGGCGCGCGAGTTCCTCACGCAGTTCGATCCCGCAATGAAGCCGGCGCAGCGCTCGAGGGAGCTTGCGCGCCTGCGCGAGCAGATCGAGCAGGCGCTCTCGGCCGTGAGCAGCCAGGACGAAGACCGGATCCTGCGCGCCTTCTGGGCCGTCATCGGCGCAACGCTGCGCACCAACTATTTTCAGAGCACTGCGACCGGCCGGAGCGACGCTTCCGGCCACGGCAACAAACCTTATCTGTCCTTCAAGCTCGACTCGGAGAAAGTCCCCGAGCTGCCGCTGCCGCGCCCGATGTTCGAGATCTTCGTCTACAGCCCGCGCGTCGAAGGCGTGCACCTGCGCAAAGGCAAGGTCGCCCGCGGCGGGCTGCGCTGGTCGGACCGGCGCGAGGACTTCCGCACGGAGGTGCTCGGGCTGATGAAGGCGCAGGTGGTGAAGAACACCGTGATCGTGCCCGTCGGCGCCAAGGGCGGCTTCGTACCCAAGCGCCTGCCGCAAGGCCCGCGCGAGGAGATCCAGAAGGAGGTCGTGTACTGCTACCAGACCTTCGTGCGCGGGCTGCTCGATCTCACCGACAATATTGTCGACGGCCGCATCGTGCCGCCGGCGCTGACGGTGCGGCGCGATGCGGACGACCCGTACCTGGTCGTCGCCGCCGACAAAGGCACGGCCACATTCTCCGACATCGCCAACGCGATCTCGGCCGAATACGACTTCTGGCTGGGCGATGCCTTCGCCTCCGGCGGCTCGGCCGGCTACGACCACAAAGGCATGGCGATCACCGCGCGCGGCGGCTGGGAATGCGTCAAGCGCCACTTCCGCGAGATCGGCATCGATACTCAGCAGCAGGACTTCACCGCCATCGGCATCGGCGACATGGCCGGCGATGTGTTCGGCAACGGCATGCTGCAGTCGCCGCACATCCGCTTGCTCGCCGCGTTCAACCACCAGCACATCTTCATCGACCCGCAGCCCGATGCCGCCGCAAGCTTCAAGGAGCGCGAGCGTTTGTTCAAGCTGCCGCGCTCGAGTTGGGAGGACTACGACCGCAAGCTGATCTCCAAGGGTGGCGGCGTCTTCCCGCGCACCGCCAAGTCCATCGCGCTGAGCGCGGAGGCGCAGAAGCTCCTGGAGCTGCGCGCCGCCGCCACGCCGCAGGAAGTCATCCGCGCCATCCTGAAACTGCCGGTGGATCTGTTCTGGAACGGCGGCATCGGCACCTACGTGAAGTCGAGCCACGAGACCCACGCCGAGATCGGTGATCGCAGCAACGACGCCCTGCGCGTGAACGGCAACGAGCTGCGCTGCAAGGTCGTCGGCGAAGGCGGCAATCTGGGCCTCTCCCAGCGCGGACGCATCGAATACGCGTTGAACGGCGGGCGCCTCAACACCGACTTCATCGACAACTCGGGCGGCGTCAACTGCTCGGACGTCGAGGTGAACATCAAGATCCTGCTCAACGGACTCATGCAGAGCGGACGGCTGAAGCTGAGCGAGCGCAACAAGCTCCTCGCCAACATGACCGACGAAGTCGCCGCGCTCGTCCTGCGCAACAATTACCTGCAGGGCCAGGCCATCAGCACTCTGCAGGCCAACGCGTCGGAGCGCTTCCGCGAGCATGTGCACGTGATCCGCGTGCTGGCGCAATCCGGCGAGCTGAACCCGGTCATCGAATTCCTGCCGGACGACGAGGAGGTCGCGGAGCGCTCCAAGGCCAACCTCGGACTGACGCGGCCGGAGCTGGCGATCGTGCTCTCGTACAGCAAGATCTGGCTCTACAACAAGCTCCTGCAGTCCGATGTGCCGGAGGATCCATATCTGTCCAAGGAGCTCGAGCGCTCCTTCCCCGAGCCGATCCGCAAGCGCTTCGGCGAGGACTTGAAGCGTCACCGCCTGCGCCGCGAGATCATCGCGACCGCCATCACCAACAGCCTGGTCAACCGCATGGGGCCGGTCTTCGCCCTGCGCGCCCAGGAGGATACCGGCGCGGGCACGGCAGCCATCGCCCGCGCGTACACCATCGCGCGCGAAGTGTTCGGCGCGCGCGACCTGTGGACCGCCATCGAGGAGCTGGACAACCGCGTACCGGCGGCGACGCAGTACGCGATGATGTACCAGACGAGCCGGCTGCTGCGGCACATGACATACTGGTTCCTGAGCCACCACAGCGGCCAGCTCGACATCGAGAAAGCGGTCTCGCGGCTCGCGCCCGGCACCGCCCAGCTCGCCGCCAATCTCGCCAAGCTCCTTTCGGGCAATGACCTCGCCACCTACGAACAGGTCAGCGCGCGGCTGATGAAAGCCGGCGTGCCGGAGCGCGTCGCCGGCAGCGTCGCGGGCCTCACGGCCCTGCATTCGGCGCTCGACGTGGTCGAAGTCGCGCAGGAAACCAAGCTCGACGTGCTGGCCACCGGCCAGGTCTACTTCACGCTCGGCGAGCGGCTCAACCTCGACTGGATCCGCGAGCAGATCGAGCGCCTGAAGGTGGAGGGCCACTGGCAGGCCATCGCGCGCGGCACGCTGCGCGACAACCTTTACATGCTGCAAAGGCAGCTCACCGCCAAGGTCCTCAAGCTCGGCGCGCGGCGCCGGGGCGCGCAAGCGGACTCCGCGCTCGACGCCTGGCTCGCCAGCCGCGAGCTGCACCTGCAGCAGATCCAGCGCACCATCAAGGACATGCGCAGCGGCGTGGCGGCGGACTTCCCGACGCTCTCCGTGGCGCTGCAAGCGGTGCGGCGCCTCGCCGAACATTGATCCCCAGGAGACCCGACATGCCCGGAAAACTCGTCCTCGTCCGCCACGGCCAGAGCACCTGGAACCTCGAGAACCTCTTCACCGGCTGGACCGACGTCGATCTGACCGCGCACGGCCGCGTCGAAGCGCTGCAGGCCGGCCAGCAGCTCAACCATGAGGGCTTCGCCTTCGACGTCGCGTTCACCTCGGTATTGAAGCGCGCCATCCGCACGCTGTGGATCATCCTCGACGAGATGAACCTGATGTGGGTGCCGGTGGAGCGCAGCTGGCGGCTGAACGAGCGCCATTACGGCGCGCTGCAAGGGCTCGACAAAGCGCAGACGGTGGAGAAGCACGGCGAGGAGCAGGTCAAGATCTGGCGCCGCAGCTACGATATCCCGCCGCCGCCGCTCGACGCCGAGGACCGGCGCCACGCGCGCTTCGACGTGCGCTACAGGAATCTGCAGCCCGGCGATATCCCGGCCACCGAGTCGCTCAAGGACACACTGGCGCGCGTGCTGCCGTTCTGGGAGCAGCGCATCGCCCCCGAGCTGCGCGCCGGCCGCAACGTCCTGGTCGTCGCCCACGGCAACAGCCTGCGCGCGCTGGTGAAGATGCTCGACGGCATGTCCGATCGCGACATCGTCGAGTTCAATATCCCCACCGGCATCCCGCTCGCGTACGAGCTGGACGCGAAACTGGACAAAGTATCCAGCCGCTTCCTCGGCGATCCCGCAGCAGTCAAGGCCGCGGCGGAAGCGGTAAAGCGGCAGACCGAACGCAAGTCCTGAGCTTTCCGCGAGCCTTCCCGCGCTCATCCGGCACCGGTGCGGCGGCGCGGCCGCCGCGCTACTTCCCGGCGGGATGTTCGCGGATCACGTTGATCATGTCGATGCTCGTGGGCGCATCCCCCAGCAGATATCTGTTGAAGTAATCCGCGCGCGCCCAGAAGAAATACTCGCCCACCGCGCCGGGAAAGCCGTGGCTGCCGCTCGGAATCACCAGCATGTCGAAGCGCTTGCCCGCGAGAATCAATGCCTCGACGACGCGGAAAGTGTTGGCCGGGTGGACATTGTCGTCGACTCCGCCGGTAACCAGCAGCAGATGGCCCTTGAGGTTCTTCGCCAGCTCCGCATTCTCGGTGACCGAATGTTTGAAGGTCACGGCGCCCTTGTCGTCCTTCACCTCGTCAACGCCGTTGAAGCGCTCGTTCCACCACTGGTTGTAGATCGAATTCTCGTGGTTGCCGGCCGATGACACGGCCACCTTGAAGAAGTCCGGATACACCAGCATGGCCGCGGTGGACATGAAGCCGCCGCCGGAATGGCCGAAGATTCCGACGCGGTCGATATCGATGAACTCGTGCCGCGCCGCGAGCTGCTCGATGGCCGCTTTCTTGTCGGCCAGGCCATAGTCGCGGAAGCTCGCGTGGTAGCTGAAGTCCTGGTAGGCGCGCGAGCGGTGCGGGTGGCCGCCGCGGTTGCCGACCGTGACCACGATGTAGCCGAACTGCGCAAGGGCCGGCAGCTGCATGGGCGGCATGTAGTCCGGGGTATCGCGGCTGATCAGGAATGACGGGTCCACTCCTTCGGTCTGCGGTCCGGGATAGACATAGGCGATGATCGGGTAACGCTTCGCCGGATCGAACTTGAACGGCTTGTACATCACCCCGTACAGATCGGTGACGCCATCGTCCGCTTTCACGGCGAACGGCTCCGGGAACTTGTAGCCCGCCCCTTGCAGCTGCGTGAGATCGGCCTCGCCGAGCTCCAGCACCGTCTTGCCGCTGCTGTCGCGCACGTCGAACCGCGGCACGCTGTCGACGCGCGAATAGTTGTCGACGAAGTAGCGCGTGGAATCGCACACGTCGGCGCGATGATCGAAGTTGGCGCCGTTCAGGACGCGCAGTCCGCTGCCGTCGAGGTTGACGCGATAGAGGTGGCGGTAATAGGGATTCTGGCCGCGCTCGCGGCCGAACGCGCTGAAGTACAGCACCCGCGCCTTCTCATCCACGCCTTCGATGGTGTCGACGTGAAAGTTCCCCTGCGTGACGGCGTTCTTCACGCGTCCCTGGTTGTCGTACAGATAAAAGTGCGCCCAGCCGTTGCGCTCGGACCAGAAGATGAGCTCCTTGCCGCCGGCCAGCACCCAGGGGGCCTTGTTCTCCCGGATCTGGTCGTTGGGCGTGTTGAAGCGCTCTTCCGCCAGCACCTTGGTTTGTTGCCCGCCGAGATCGACCTCCAGCAGGTCGATGCGCTTGAGATCGCGGCTGGCCCGATAGAGATACACCGTGTCCGCCCGCGTGGACAGCCAGCGCGCCGGGTGACGCTCGTCGCCGCGGTTTCTCTTCGGCTCCGGCGCTTCCAGCAGATCCAGATACTGGTCCTTGAAGGCGGCGAGGTCGACCTGGCGCTTTGCGCCGGCCGGCATGTCGAACACCCACAGCTCGTTCTGGTCGACGTTCTGGTCGCCGGGCATTGGATAGGAGTAGGTCTGCAGCGTCGGCCGCGGCTTGGCGAGGGAATCGATCACCCACAGCTTGTCGGTCTTGCGCCGGTCGTAGCGGATGAGGGCGAAACGGCTGGAATCATGCGACCAGACCACGTGCGCGGGCACGCGCTTCTCGGTCACATCCTGCGGGTCATCGTCGGATTTGACGCGGTTGACGTAAGGCTCGCCGAAATAGTCGTAGAAGGCCTGGCCGTCTTCGGTCAGGCGATGCTCGACGACGGTCTTGTCCTCCTCGTCCGCGCGCGCTTTCTCATAGTTCTCGCGGTCCATCCAGTACAGGTCATAGCCCTTGCCGTAGACGACCGTTTGTTCGTCGGGCGAGAAATTGGCCCACTTCGGATCGTCCTCGAGCTTCTTGAAAGCGCTGAGATGCTCCAGGCGCCCGGATGCCAAGTCGTACTCGAAGGCGAAGACCTTCTTGTAGTCCTTTTTCTTCCTGGCCTCTTCTTCCTCTTTGCCGCTGCGTTTCTTGCGGCCCTGCCTGACCCGCTCCTCGTCCCTGGCCTTGGCCCGGGCCTCATCCGCGGCCTTGGCGGCCTCATCGATCTGCGAGCTCTTCACCTCGAAGCGCACCTTGCGGTCGCCGTCGATGAACCTGATCTTTTCCAGGGGAAGGTTGCGCGCATCGAAAGCATCGTGCATCACGGTGGCCAGCTGCGCCGCAATGGCTTCGGTATCGAACAGCGCGGTCTTCGTGCCGCGCGCCGGGTCGGCCAGGTAGAACGCCCTGCCCTCGCCCGTGAAGCTCTCGTACCAGAAACGATCGCTGTGTTTGAGCCAGACGGGCTTGACCTGGATGGTGCCGACGAGCTTCTGCAGGCGGGCCGGCGCGAATGGCGCTGCAGCGGTGTAGTCGGCGCGGGTGATGCGGTTGTCACTCGATGGGGCGGCAGCGCTTGCTGCGGGACGCTGCTCGCCACGATCCACGGGCGCCGCGCCGGAGCCGGCGACGAAGGCCGTGAGAGCGGCTGCGGCCGCGAAAACTGCTGAGCGCATGGTTTCCCCCTGTACTGTGGATTGAGCGATAGCTGTGCTGTGACCGCCGCGGGCGCGGCGGGTTCCGCCGCCGGGCGGATTCGCATACAATCCGCGCCGAACCTTGGGGTGGTCCTGAAGGGACCTGAGATGCCGAAGCCCCCGGGCCTGCCGCGACGGCAGCACCCGGTCCTCATCGGTGAACCCGTAGAACCTGATCCGGTTAGTACCGGCGTAGGGAGCAGGTCTTCAGTGTCGATCCTGTCCATCTCCGCTGTCAGTGTCCGGATCTCTAGTCATCGGTCGAAAGTGGCCTATGGCCCTTTCGACTCGCGGACAAAAAGCGTGGTTTTTGTCCGCTAATTTTCGGTCGAAAGCGGCCTTCGGCCCTTTCGACTCGCGGACAAAAAGCGTGGTTTTTGTCCGCTGTCATCGGTCGAAAGCGGCCCGCACCGCTTTCGATGCGCTATTGAGGAGGGATCGTTCATGCGTGTGCTCGTTTGTGCCGCCGCGGCGCTGGCGCCGTGGCCGGCTTTCGCGCTCGATGCGCCGCCCGAGGACAAAACCATTCCGGAGATCGTGGTCACCGGAGAGTTCCGCGACACGCAGCTCGATGAGCTGCCCGCCAGCGTCTCGGTCCTCGACGGCCGGCAGATCGCGGCGCGCGATGCGCGCCACCTCGAGGACATCCTCGCATTGGCGCCGAACGTAAACCTCGCGGGCGGCTCGGCGCGCAGCCGCTTTTTCCAGATCCGCGGCATCGGCGAGCGCGGGCAATTCATCGAGCCGCTGAATCCTTCGGTGGGCCTGCTGATCGACGGCGTGGACCTGTCCGATTCGGCGGCCGCGGCTACTTTGTTCGACGTGGACCAGGTCGAGGTTTTCCACGGCCCGCAGGGCACGCGCTACGGCGCCAATGCGCTCGCCGGGCTGATCAATGTCCGCACCCGCCAGCCCGGCGATACCTTCGAAGCCGATGCGGGCCTGGAGGGCGCGAACTACGGCACCTGGACGCTCAACGGCGCCATCTCCGGACCGCTGAGCGAGCGGGTCAGCGCGCGGCTCGCGGCCCAGCAGCACCGCAGCGACGGCTTCCTGCACAACGCCTTCCTCGACCGCGACGACACCAACAAACGAGATGAGCGCTCTTTCCGCGGCAAGCTCCGCTGGTCGCCGCACGACGATGCCACCGTCGAGGTGATGCTGGGGTATGTGGACCTGGACGACGGCTACGATGCTTTCTCACTCGACAACACCCGCACCACGCTGTCCGACCAGCCCGGCCGCGATGCCCAGAAAACCGCTTTTGGCAGCGTGCGGCTCGACTGGAGCGGCCACTCCGCGTTCACCGTCCAGGCCACGGCCGCCGCCGCATCTTCGGACAGCATCTACAGCTATGACGAAGACTGGACGTACACCGGCTTTCATCCAGACGGTTACTCCTCCTTCGACGCCTACTTCCGCGACCGCAGGAACGTGAGCGGCGAGCTCAAACTCCTGTCGCAGGAAGCGGGTCGTTTGTTCGGCGGCGCCACCGATTGGGTGATCGGGATCTACGGCCTGAATCGCGACGAGGACCTGCGCCGCGAATACACGTTCCTCGCGGGGCCCTTCACCAGCACATTCGGCGTGCGGCGACTCGCGGCGTTCAGCGAGTTGAAAACCGAGCTGGGCGGGCGGACCGATCTCACGACAGGGCTGCGCTACGAGCGGCACAAGGCCTCCTACCGCGATTCCGAGGCGGTAGCGTTCTCTCCGGTCGACGACATGTTCGGCTGGCGTGTCAGCCTGGACCGCTCGCTGCGGCGCGGGTTGATGGCCTATGCCAGCATCTCACGCGGCTACAAGGCGGGTGGATTCAACACGGACGGAACGCTGGATCCGGACCTGCGCCAGTACGATCCGGAAACGCTCACGAATTACGAGCTTGGCGTGAAGGGCCGCTTCCTCGACGGCCGCGTGGACGCGCGGATCACGGCCTTCTACATGCGCCGCAACGACGTGCAGATCGCCACCTCGCAGACCCGCGTGCGCAGCGACGGCAGCACGGAGTTCATCGAGTTCACCGGCAACGCCGCCGAGGGAATCAACGCGGGCCTGGAGGCCGAGCTGGCAATACGGGCCACCGATTCGCTCGAGATCATGGCGAGCCTGGGGCTCCTGAGGTCCCGGTACAAGTCGTTCGTGAACTCCAACGGCGAGGACCTCGACGGCCGCGAGCAGGCGCACGCGCCCGGATATCAGTTCGCGGCGCGCGCCCGCTATGCCTTCAGCCCCGCGTGGTACGCCGAGCTGGGGGCCGAGGGACGCGATGCCTTCTATTTTTCCGACAGCGAGAGCATCCTGTCCAGGCCGTACGAAATCTTCAACGCCACGCTCGGCTTCGCGCGGCGCGACTGGGAGGTGCAGCTGTGGGTGCGCAATCTCGCCAACGAGGACTACTTCGTGCGCGGCTACTACTTCGCCAATGATCCACGCCTGTATTCCGTCGATCCCGACCACGCCGCGCGCAGCTATACGCAGCTCGGCGCTCCCCGCCAATATGGAATTACGGCAACCTGGACCTTCCACTAACCGGCTGACCGCTCTCCCGCCGGGAGAGGGTCGGCGTCAGGAGCCTCACCATGGACATTGCAGTCGAAGTCAGTCTCTATCCCTTGCGCGAGGAATTCATCCCGGCCATTCAGGACTTCATCGACCGGCTCGACACGCACGCCGGCCTGAAGGTCGTCACCAACAGCATGAGCACTCAGATCTCGGGCGATTACACCCTCGTCATGGAAGTGCTGACCGCCGAGATGCGCCGCACTTTCGAGACCAGCCGTAAGGCGGTGTTCGCGATGAAAGTTCTCGGCCCGTTCGCACCGGCGTGAGCCTCCACGCGCTCATCGCGGAGCTGTCGGGCTGGTCGCCGCTGGAAGTCCTGGCGGCGGTGCTCGCGCTGGCCTATCTCGTTCTCGCCGCGCGCCAGAATATCTGGTGCTGGCTCTGTGCCTTCGTCAGTACCGCTCTCTACTTCGGTCTGTTTCTCGATCGTCATCTGTATCAGCAGAGCCTGCTGCAGATCTTCTACCTCGCCATGGCGGTCTATGGTTACATGCATTGGCGGCGCGGCCCGGGCGCCGGCGCCAAGCTGCCGATCACCCGCTGGCCGCTCGGCAGGCATCTGCAGGCTGCCGCGGCCGTTACCATTCTGACTTTGATCACCGGCGGCCTCGAAGCGCGATTCACCAACGCTTCACTCCCCTATCTGGATGCGTTCACCACGTGGGGAAGCGCCGTCACCACCTGGATGGTGGCGCGCAAGGTGATCGAAAACTGGCTCTACTGGCTCGTCGTCGACGGAATATCCGCCTACGTGTACTTCCTGTCCGGCCTGCCGGCCACGATGCTTCTGTTCGTCATCTATCTCGGCATCGTGGTCGCCGGCTACATCAGCTGGCGCCGCACATTGCGCGCGACGGCACCTGCATGATCGTCCACGACGCGGCCAATCGCGTCATCCACCTGCGCATCGGCCCCGATGACTGCGCGCTGCGCGTCCCGCAGCTCAGCGACGCTCAACTGCAGGTGGACCGGCACTCCGAGCGCGCCGCGATCGCCGCGGCGACCAAAGCCGGTCTCGCGCCCGAGATGCTCGCGTGCGACCCCCGGTCCGGCATCCTGATTACCCGCTGGATCGACGAGCCCGTCTGGACCGCAGCCCAGGCGCGCGCGACAACAAACATCGGTCACATCGCCGGACTTCTGCGCCAGCTCCACCGTTTGCCCATACCCGCCGGCGTCCGCACATTGGATCTAGGCGAGCTGATCCGGGGCTACTGGAACCAGATCACCGCGCGTCAACCCGCCCTCGCAGCGGACCTTGCCCCGCGACACACATCAGCTCTGCAGCTCCTGCGCACCCGCGCCGTTCCCGATGCACGGTTCTGCCACAACGACCTGCACGCCGGAAACATCATCGGCCCGGGACCTGCGACGCGCCTGCTCGATTGGGAATACGCCGGCGTCGGCGCCCCCTTGTTCGACCTCGCCTCATACGCCCAGTCGAACGACCTCACAGCACCGCAGCGTCACGCGCTGCTCGAACAATACGGCGCACCCAATGCCACAGCAGACTTCGCACTCGAGTGCCGCCTGTTCGATTGGATCTGCATCCTATGGCTCGCAGCATCGGGCGTAGTCACTACACCCGCCGGTGCAGAAAGATTCAACGCACTGCTGCGGCGTTCCTCAGAGTGACAACAGATCGCATCCGCTGTTTTGCCCGCCAGCGCAGTTGACGCGCGAACCCAATCGAGAGCCTCAACACTCGTTTCTTCTTCAGAACAAACACTCGCGATGACCTGCAGCGTCTTGGGTGGGGAGGGGGTTCCAGGAACGCCGTGAACCCATTCGGGACTGTCGGATTTTTTGTGTGTTGAGCCATACACTGCCCGAAAGGGCGAGGAGATTGTATGGCGAAGAACACCCCTGAAGGTTTTCCCAAAGAGCTGTTAGATCAATTGCTTGCAGGACGTGATC